>Ga0209129_1000010_pt1 | contig 583357 bp, 503 predicted proteins | sample AraplaMF_Col_mMS_FD_184257 | JGI IMG/M metagenome (GOLD analysis project Ga0209129, IMG submission 184257) | Arabidopsis root microbial communities from the University of North Carolina, USA - plate scrape MF_Col_mMS (SPAdes) (version 3) | ecosystem: Host-associated > Plants > Roots >... | reverse complement strand
GACCGCTCGGTTCGTAGCCGAGTACTCTATCCAGCTGAGCTACGGATGCATCAGGATTACTGCTTTACGATGAAAAGCAACACTGCTTTTTCATTGAGATGGTGCATCCGGGAGGATTCGAACCTCCGACCGCTCGGTTCGTAGCCGAGTACTCTATCCAGCTGAGCTACGGATGCATCAGGATTACTACTTTAACGATGAAAAGCGAAAACTGCTTTTCACTGAAGATGGTGCATCCGGGAGGATTCGAACCTCCGACCGCTCGGTTCGTAGCCGAGTACTCTATCCAGCTGAGCTACGGATGCAAAATGGCGGTGAGGCGGGGATTCGAACCCCGGATGCAGCTTTTGACCGCATACTCCCTTAGCAGGGGAGCGCCTTCAGCCTCTCGGCCACCTCACCACACGCCTCTTACGAGTGCTTCGAAGAGTTCGTTAAGAGCTCATCGTCGCTGCGTGGCGCACATATTACTTTCTGGGACTTATAAGTCAAACAATTTTTCCCAGCCCTGAATCGTTTGCACACTTCGCAGGCAATTAGGCGCTAAAAAGGGCAAAAAGGATGTTTTATCAGCAAAAATTCACGGCCTGGCAGGCATGACATTACGCATGCGTGATAAACAAAAATGGCGCGAGAAAGTATCAGATGCAGGAAATCTGCAATAAAAATGAGACAGAGAAGCGGGAGAATCGACAGGAGGGTTGCGTCTCGCCTAACAACCGCGAGACGCATAATGGCATCAGAAATTGGACTGCTGGGATTTTTCAGCCTGGATACGCTGGTAGATCTCTTCACGATGGACCGATACTTCTTTGGGGGCGTTTACGCCAATGCGCACCTGGTTACCCTTCACCCCTAATACAGTCACAGTGACCTCATCCCCAATCATGAGGGTTTCACCAACTCGACGAGTCAGAATCAGCATTCTTTGCTCCTTGAAAGATTAAAAGAGTCGGGTCTCTCTGTATCCCGGCATTATCCGTCATACAACGCAAAAACATAAGCGATGACAAACTCATAACATGCAAGCAGCCATGGCATTACATTCTGTAGACGTAAGTTTAGCCGATATACACAACTTCAACCTGACTTTCTCGTTATCAATAGCGTAGTGGCAACAAAGCCATAACCTCAAGGTTATGGCTTGTGCGTTCGCTTTGTAATTATGACAGTTTAGCGCTTACCCAATCTTTAACACTGGCGAGAGCAGCAGGCAGCGCGGCCGCATCGGTACCACCGGCTTGCGCCATGTCCGGACGTCCACCGCCTTTGCCCCCAACCTGTTGGGCGACCATTCCTACCAGTTCCCCTGCTTTGACGCGGTCAGTCACATCCTTAGAGACGCCCGCGATGAGAGAAACTTTACCTTCAACAACAGTGGCAAGAACGATAACCGAAGCGCCGAGTTGGTTCTTCAGGTCGTCCACCATGGTACGCAGCATCTTCGGCTCGACACCTTCCAGCTCGCTCACCAGCAGCTTAACGCCGTTGATGTCCATCGCGTTACCGGAGAGGTTTGCGCTCTCTTGCGCTGCCGCCTGTGCTTTAAGCTGCTGCAACTCTTTTTCCAGCTGACGCGTACGTTCAATCACTGAACGCACTTTGTCGCCGAGATTCTGGCTGTCGCCTTTCAGCAACTGAGCAATATCCTGTAGCTGATCGTTCTGCGCATGCAGGCTGGCAATCGCCGCTTCGCCGGTGACGGCTTCGATACGACGCACGCCCGCCGCGGTGCCGGATTCAGACACAATGCGGAACAGACCAATATCACCGGTGCGCGAAGCGTGCGTCCCGCCGCAAAGCTCGGTGGAGAAATCCCCCATCTGCAGCACGCGAACGCGATCTTCATACTTCTCGCCAAACAGCGCCATTGCGCCGTTCGCTTTTGCCGCTTCAAGATCCATGATGTTGGTTTCGATCGGCAGGTTGCGACGAATTTGCGCATTCACCATATCTTCCACCGCGCGGATTTCCGCCGGCTTCATGGCTTCGAAATGGGAGAAGTCAAAACGCAGCGCTTTGTCATTCACCAGCGACCCTTTCTGCGCGACATGCGTACCAAGTACGCTACGCAGCGCGGCGTGCATCAGGTGGGTGGCAGAGTGGTTAAGGCGGATACGGGCGCGACGCGCTTCGTCAACTTCCGCTTTCACGCCGTCGCCCACTTTCAGCGAACCGCTGCTGAGCTTGCCGACATGACCAATCGCCTGACCATACTTCTGCGTATCCAGGACGGCGAATGTAAAGCCGTTGCCTTTCAGCTCGCCTTTATCGCCAACCTGGCCGCCTGATTCCGCATAGAACGGGGTCTCATCAAGCACGACAACCGCTTCCTGGCCGGCAGCAATCGACTCAACCTGTTTGCCATCGACAAACAGCGCGGTCACTTTGCCGTTCAGCTCCAGCTGGTCGTAGCCTTTAAATTCTGTTGCGCTATCAACGCGGATCATCGCGTTGTAGTCTGCGCCAAAGCCGCTCGACTCGCGTGCACGACGGCGCTGCTCTTCCATTGCCGCTTCGAAGCCCGCTTCATCAACTTTCAGATTGCGCTCGCGGCAAACGTCCGCGGTCAGATCGACCGGGAAACCGTAGGTGTCGTACAGGCGGAAGGCGGTTTCACCATCCAGCGTGTCGCCCTGCAGTTTAGAGAGCTCTTCATCCAGCAGCGCCAGACCGCGCTCCAGCGTACGAGCAAACTGCTCTTCTTCGGTTTTCAGAACCTGCTCAACCTGCGCCTGCTGGCGCTGCAGCTCTTCCCCGGCGGAACCCATCACTTCAATCAGTGGGCCAACCAGTTTATAGAAGAAGGTATCCTTCGCGCCGAGCATGTTGCCGTGACGAATCGCGCGGCGAATGATGCGGCGCAGCACGTAGCCGCGGTTCTCATTCGATGGGATCACACCGTCCGCAATCAGGAAGGCGCAAGAGCGGATGTGGTCAGCGATCACGCGCAGAGATTTGTTGCTCAAATCCGTTGCGCCGGTCACTTTCGCGACCTGCTGGATCAGCTTCGCGAAGAGATCGATTTCATAGTTGGAGTTCACGTGCTGCAGCACGGCGGTAATACGCTCCAGGCCCATACCGGTGTCTACGGACGGCTTCGGCAGCGGCTCCATGGTGCCATCGGCCTGGCGGTTGAACTGCATAAAGACGATGTTCCAGATCTCAATATAGCGATCGCCATCCTCTTCCGGGCTGCCCGGCGGGCCACCCCAGATGTGGTCGCCGTGATCGTAGAAGATCTCGGTGCAGGGGCCACACGGACCGGTGTCGCCCATCTGCCAGAAGTTGTCAGACGCATACGCTGCGCCTTTGTTATCGCCGATACGAATAATACGCTCGCGCGGGATACCGACCTCTTTTTCCCAAATTTCGTACGCTTCATCGTCGGTTTCGTACACCGTCACCCACAGACGCTCTTTCGGCAGCTTGAACCAGTTTTCACCGGTCAGCAGTTCCCATGCGTACTGGATAGCATCATGTTTGAAGTAGTCGCCGAAGCTGAAGTTGCCCAGCATTTCAAAGAAGGTGTGATGACGTGCGGTGTAACCGACGTTTTCCAGGTCGTTGTGTTTACCACCTGCACGCACGCAGCGCTGCGACGTGGTTGCGCGGGAATAATTACGTTTGTCGAGCCCAAGGAAAACGTCCTTGAACTGGTTCATCCCGGCGTTAGTAAACAGCAGAGTCGGGTCGTTATTCGGTACCAGGGAGCTGCTGGCAACTACCTGGTGTCCCTTGCTATGGAAAAAATCGAGAAACGCCTGACGGATCTCAGCGGTGCTCTTGCTCATAATTATCCTGAAATCAAGCTAACGAAATGTGGCAGCGGACCATCGCCATCGCATGGCAGACGCATCCGCTACTGGAAAAAGTGGGAATAAGATAAGTTTTCTTTAGTGGGAAGTAAAATCCCGTATGCGCTCAGTCGGCAAAATTTCGCCATATTTCCTGAATATCTTCTTGCATAAAGCCGCGATAGAGCAGAAAGCGTTGCACTTTCACTTTTGCAGCAAATTCAGTGGGCAACGGCTCGCCATATTTGCGCTGCGCCTGATCGCGGGCGCTGCTCACCCAGTCAATCTCGCATTCGCGCATGGCGTTTTCGCTGGTCTCCCGGGCGATGCCTTTCTGGTTCAACTCCTGGCGAATACGCACCGGGCCATACCCTTTGCGCGCGCGACTGGCGATAAACTGGCGGACAAAACGGCTGTCGTCGAGAAAGTTGTGCTCTATGCACCACGCCACAACCTGATCGATCTCTTCCGGTGTCGCATCAACCGCTTCGGGGCCCTTCTTCGTCATGATGGGTGCTGCGAGCTTGCGGCGAAACTCAAGTTCGCTGTGGTCGCGCATCGCCAGAATGCGCATAGCGCGATCGCGTAGGCGCGCCATGGCGCTGCGGCGGGAGGTGTTATCAGAAGAGGAGTTATCGGACATCGTAAGATCCTGTCACCATAAAAACAAAAAGGGCTGCATCAGCAGCCCTTGATTACGGATAACGTTATCAGAAATCTTCGTTAGTTTCTTCAACGCCCGCGTCTTTGTCATCAACGGTAAACTCTGGCGTCGCAGTCTGGTTGCTGAGCAGAATTTCGCGCAGCTTCTTCTCGATCTCTTTCGCTGCAGCCGGGTTCTCTTTCAACCAGGAGGTAGCATTCGCTTTACCCTGACCAATCTTGTCGCCGTTGTAGCTGTACCAGGCGCCCGCTTTTTCAATCAGCTTCTCTTTCACGCCCAGGTCGACCAGCTCGCCGTAGAAGTTAATGCCTTCGCCGTAGAGGATCTGGAACTCAGCCTGTTTAAACGGTGCCGCGATTTTATTTTTCACAACCTTCACGCGGGTTTCGCTACCGACAACCACATCGCCCTCTTTCACCGCGCCGATACGGCGGATATCGAGACGAACGGAAGCGTAGAACTTCAGCGCGTTACCACCGGTGGTGGTTTCCGGGTTACCGAACATCACACCGATCTTCATACGGATCTGGTTGATGAAGATAAGCAGCGTGTTGGACTGCTTCAGGTTACCGGCCAGCTTACGCATCGCCTGGCTCATCATACGTGCCGCGAGGCCCATGTGAGAGTCACCGATTTCGCCTTCGATTTCCGCTTTCGGCGTCAGCGCCGCAACGGAGTCGACCACCAGCACGTCAACCGCGCCGGAGCGCGCCAGCGCGTCACAGATTTCCAGCGCCTGCTCGCCGGTATCCGGCTGGGAGCAGAGCAGGTTATCGATATCAACGCCCAGTTTGCGGGCATACACCGGATCCAGCGCGTGTTCCGCATCGATAAACGCACAGGTTTTACCTTCGCGCTGCGCCGCAGCGATAACCTGCAGAGTCAGGGTGGTTTTACCGGACGACTCAGGCCCGTAAATTTCGACGATACGGCCCATTGGCAGACCGCCCGCGCCCAGCGCGATGTCGAGAGAGAGTGAGCCGGTAGAGATAGTCTCTACATCCATGGAGCGGTCTTCACCCAGACGCATGATGGAGCCTTTACCGAATTGCTTTTCGATCTGACCCAGTGCAGCTGCAAGCGCCTTTTGTTTGTTTTCGTCGATAGCCATTATTACTCCTGTCATGCAGAGTGAAGCGCGTTACGCCCCGTGGTGAATAACTGATTTGTTGCGGCAATTATACTGTATAGTCATACAGTATCAAGCCTTTTGTAGAAAATGTTGCCAGAGGGTCGTAAGTGCATAGGCGGTCGCCTGACGACGCACCGATTCACGGTCTCCCTGGAAGCATTCGCGCCGCGTAATCCCTTCTCCGTTAACGCAGGCAAGCCCAAACCAGACGGTGCCAACAGGCTTGCTTTCGCTGCCGCCATCCGGCCCGGCAATGCCGCTAATCGAAATCGCATAGTCAGCGCGCGCGGCTTTCAGGGCACCAATCGCCATCTCGACTACTACCGGCTCGCTCACTGCACCGTGCGCATCCAGCGTCTCGCTTTTCACGCCGATCATTTGCGCTTTCGCTTCATTACTGTAGGTCACAAACCCGCGTTCAAACCAGGCGGAGCTGCCTGCGATATCGGTAATCACTTTCGCAACCCAACCGCCGGTGCAGGATTCAGCGGTGGTTAGCGTCGCGCCGCGCGCCTTTAGCGCAAGCCCAATGCGCTCGCTGAGCTGCATTAATTCACTGTCCGTCATGATGGCTCCCATGCCTCCATTAAACCGTGGCGTGAAAGATAGCACTTTCCCGTCAAATATGGGGATGGGATGGCAATTTTACGAGGCGACTTCCGAAAAAAGCAGTGTGATATAGCGGGGACGTGGTGAGGAGAAGCCCGGTGCGCCGTCGCGTCACCGGGTAGTTTACAGGCTATCCGCGCAGGATTACTTCATGCTATTGGCGATGGTGTCCACATTGTGGCGAAAGGCTTTCTGATAGGTATCCGCCACGCCCCCTTTTGCGCTCAGCGCTTCAGGGTAGAGCTCGCCGCCCGGCTGCGCGCCGGTGGCATTCGCAATCTGTTTTACCAGACGCGGGTCGAGCTGGTTCTCCATAAACCACACTTTCACGCCATCCGCCTTAATCTGTTTGATAAGCGCAGCCACCTGCGATGCATTGGCCTCGCTTTCCGATGAGAGCCCCTGCGGTGCCATAAACTCAACGCCATACGCGCGGGCAAAGTAGCCGAAGGCGTCATGGCTGGTGAGCACTTTGCGTTTCGCCTGCGGAATGGCGCTGAAGCGCTCTTTCGCCCAGCTATCCATCTCTTTCAACTGCTCAATATAGCGCTGTCCCGAGGCGTTAAGCGCCGCTTCATCCGCCGGGTCGGCTTTCACCAGCGCCTTGAGAATATTTTGCGCATAGAGGGCACCATTCGCGGCACTGTTCCACGCGTGAGGATCGGTGACCGTTGCGCCATCCTCCTCCAGCGTATGGGTTTGCACACCGTCAGAGGCGATCACCAGCTGGCCTTTAAAACCGGAGGCTTTCACTAACCTGTCGAGCCAACCTTCCAGCCCAAGCCCGTTGACCACCACCACATCCGCATTATTAAGCAGCGCGCTATCTTTTGCCGAAGGCTCAAAGGTGTGCGGATCGCCATCCGGCCCGACCAGCGAGGCCACCTTTACATGGTCACCGCCCACCTGGCGGGTGATATCGCCCAATATTGAGAAACTGGTCACCACGTTGATGGTTTTTGCCACTGCGCTCTGCGCCATCAACCCGAGCGCCAGCGCCAGAATCACTCCTGTACGTTTCATTATTTTCCCCTTTATGTAAAAAGCGCGCGCAGGCTGTTTGCCAGCCCGCTGCGCGTGCCGAATAAGATGGATAAAAAGAAGATAAGGCTGGCAGTCAACACGATCGCCGGGCCGGCAGGCAAACCCGCCAGCCACGACAGGCTTAAGCCAAGCCAGGCGCAGAGTGCGCCAATCACCGCAGCCAGCAGTAACAGGCGCGGTAAGGTTCGTGCCCAGCAGCGCGCTGCCACGGCGGGCAGCATCATCACCCCCACCGCCATCAGCGTGCCAAGCACCTGAAACCCGGCCACCAGGTTGAGCACCAGCAGCGCCAGAAATAGCCCGTGCAGCATGCCCGGCAAGCGCGGTGCGTTGACCTGTAAAAAGGCGCTGTCGAACGCCTCACTCACCAATCCGCGATAACAGACGGCAAGGGTAATCAGCGTCAGGCTGGAAACGCCTGCGACAAACAGCGCCGCGTGGCGATCTACCGCCAGAATTGAGCCGAACAGCAGGTGCAGCAGATCGACATTCGACCCGCGCAGTGACACCAGCGTCACGCCCAGCGCCAGCGAGCCAAGGTAGAAACCGGCAAAGCTGGCATCCTCTTTTAGCGGCGTCCGGCGGCTGACCCACCCCGCCACCAGCGCGACGGCAATCCCGGCAATAAACCCGCCGACACTCATCGCCAGCAGCGACATGCCGCTCAGCAGGTAGCCCACCGCCACGCCGGGCAGGATGGCGTGGGATAGCGCATCACCCATCAGGCTCATGCGCCGCAGCAGCAAAAAGATGCCGAGCGCCGTGGTGCTGACAGAGAGCGCAAGACAGACCACCAGCGCGCGGCGCATAAACCCGTATTCGATAAAGGGCTGGAAAAAGAGATGCCAGATCATGCGCAGTTCTCCTCAAGGCTCAGCGTCGCCCCCCACTGCGCCTGCTTCTCATCCAGCCGCAGCGTCTGCGGAAAGTAGCGCGTCACGCGCGCGCTATCGTGCAGCACCGCCAGCAGCGTCTGCCCGGCGCGGTGCATATCCACCATCTGCTCCATCAGCAGCTGCGACGTCGCTTCATCGATGCCGGTGAAAGGTTCGTCGAGCATCACCAGCGGCGCATTTTGCACCCAGATGCGGGCAAACAGCATGCGCTGAAACTGGCCGCCAGAGAGGGTGTCGATGGTCTCGCCAGCCATCTCCGCAAGCCCGACACGCTCCAGCCCCTGCGCCACGCGTTTGCGCGCATCGCGGTTCAGGCCAGCAAACAGGGAGATGCGCGGCCAGCAGCCCATGCTGACCACCTCCTGCACCGTCAGGGGAAATTGCGCCTCCAGCGCGTGACGCTGCGCCAGCCAGCCGATAGTGGGCCGCGCGCCCTGCCAGCGCAGCACGCCGCTGACCGGGGGTAAAAATCCCGCCAGTGTTTTCAGTAGTGTCGATTTGCCGCAGCCGTTGGCACCAACAATCGCCGTCATGCTGCCGCGCGCCAGCGTGCCGCACAGCGCCGGGGTTATCGCCAGCCGATCATAGCCGGCAACCAAGTGGTCCAGTTCCATCATGGCAGCGCAACCGCCCACTCAGTCAGTAGCCAAAGCAGCAGCAACAGCCCTGCCGCCAGCAGCAGGCGGCTCGCAGCGGAAAAGGAGAAAAGGGTTACGGGAATCATTCACACACCTCATATGTTATAACGTAACAATAAGCTGTAGTGATAATGATGTAAATCGCGGAGCGTAACGGGAGTGCGTCGAAATGTTTCAATCCCCTCCCGCAGGAGGGGAAAGCAATTTACTGAATACGCGCCAGCGCCACTGCCTGGCCGAGCTGCCAGACTGCCATCGCGTAGTGGGTGCTGTGGTTGTAGCGGGTGATGGTGTAGAAGTTCGGCAAACCGTACCAGTACTCATACCCGGCGCCGACATCGAGGCGCAGCAGGCTCGCCTGCTGATGATCGCCCAGCGGCTGTTGCGGTGTCAGACCCGCCGCCGCCAGCTGTCCGAGGCTGTAGTTGGTTTTAAAGCCGTTCTCCAGACCCGGTGCCTGGCCATTAGCCGGAACCGCAACCTGATCGCCCTTCACCCAGCCGTGCTGTTTGAAGTAGTTAGCGACGCTGCCAATCGCATCCACCGGATCCCACAGGTTGATATGGCCGTCGCCGTTGAAGTCCACCGCGTACTGCTTATAGGACGACGGCATAAACTGGCCGTAGCCCATTGCACCGGCGAAAGAGCCTTTCAGCTCCAGCGGATCGTCGCTCTCATCGCGCGCCATCAGCAGGAAGGTCTCCAGCTCGCTGGCGAAGTAGTCCGCACGACGCGGGTAGTCAAAGGCCAGCGTCGCCAGCCCATCGAGGATGCGGGTTTTGCCCATCACGCGGCCCCAGCGCGTTTCCACGCCGATAATGCCAACGATAATTTCCGGCGGTACGCCGTAGACGCGCCATGCGCGATCAAGGGCATCCTGATACTGGTTCCAGAAAGCGACACCGTTCTGCACGTTATCCGGCGTGATGAACTGCTTGCGGTAGCGCAGCCACGCACCGTTTGGCCCGGTTGGGCCCGCGGTCGTCGGCGCCTGTTTGTCCATCAGGCGCAATACGTAATCAAGACGTTTCGCCTGCGAGAGGATCTCATGCAGCTGCTGACGATCGAATCCATGCTTGCTCACCATCGCATCAATAAAGCGCTCTGCCGCCGGGTTATTGGCAAAGTCGCCGCCGCTCATCACCACCTCATGTTGTGGCTTAAGCAGAAAGCCGCCCGATGGCGCGGGCGACACGGTCTGGGGAGCTTCAGCGAGCGGGGGTTTACTGCTACAGGCACAGAGCACAACAAACGCGGGCAATAACGCCGCGTAACAACGCTTCAACATGGGATATCCACTTAAACGAATTCAGCCAGGGGGCAAGTATGGTAAAGCATTTCCCCGCCGACAAGGAAGCGCGGCATCACCTGCGTAGAGGATCGCATTTCCCCTGTATCCCCTCCCCTTTTCATTCATTTAAAACCGAAGCACCTCGCAAAAACTTTCAAAATGATCATTTTTTCTTTCATAGTGAGATCTAAATAACACATTAAGACCTTTCATCATGATTATGATAGCGCCCGGTGACATAACAAAACCCCCTACAGGAGAGAACAATGGAAACCATCACGCATGGTGCCGAATGGTTCATCGGGCTGTTTCAGAAAGGCGGTGAGGTCTTTACCGGCATGGTGACCGGTATCTTGCCACTGCTGATAAGCCTGCTGGTGATCATGAACGCGCTGATTAATTTTATTGGCCAACACCGCATTGAAAAACTTGCCCAGCGCTGCGCGGGCAACCCGATCGCCCGCTACTTACTGCTGCCCTGCATCGGCACATTTGTGTTCTGTAACCCGATGACGTTAAGCCTCGGGCGCTTTATGCCGGAACGATACAAACCGAGCTATTACGCCGCCGCGTCCTATAGCTGCCACTCGATGAACGGCCTCTTCCCGCATATCAACCCTGGCGAGCTGTTTGTCTACCTCGGTATCGCCAGCGGCCTTACTACGCTCGGCTTACCCCTCGGTCCGCTGGCGGTGAGTTACCTGCTGGTAGGTCTGGTGACCAACTTCTTCCGTGGCTGGGTAACCGACCTCACCACCCGCATTTTTGAGCGAAAAATGGGCATTCAGCTTGCACAAGAGGTTCACCTCGCCGGAGCAAAATCATGAGTCGAATCATTATTGAAAAAGGTGCCGGCGGCTGGGGCGGCCCGCTGGAGATCGATGCCAGCAGCGAGAAGAAGATCGTCTATATCACCGCGGGCACGCGTCCGGCTATCGTCGACAAACTGGCGCAGCTGACCGGCTGGCAGGCGGTGGACGGCTTTAAAGAGGGCGAACCACCCGAAGAGGAGATCGGTGTGGCGGTGATTGACTGCGGCGGCACCCTGCGTTGCGGCATCTACCCCAAACGCCGCATTCCGACCGTCAATATTCATGCGACGGGCAAGTCAGGGCCGCTGGCGCAATACATCCTGGAAGATATCTATGTCTCCGGGGTGAAAGAGGAGAATATCCGGCTACAGAGTGACGCTCCGGCTGCCAGCGCGCCCCAGCCACGGGATTACGACACCACGAAAAAGATCACCGAACAGAGCGATGGCCTGCTGGCGAAAGTTGGCATGGGCATGGGTTCGGCAGTAGCGGTGCTGTTCCAGGCCGGTCGCGACACCATTGATACGGTGCTGAAAACCATCCTGCCGTTTATGGCCTTCGTCTCGGCGCTGATCGGCATCATCATGGCTTCCGGGCTGGGCGACTGGATCGCTCACGGCCTCGCGCCGCTAGCCAGCCATCCACTTGGACTGGTGACGCTGGCGCTGATTTGCTCCTTCCCGCTGCTCTCACCCTTTCTTGGCCCGGGGGCGGTTATCGCTCAGGTCATTGGCGTGCTGATTGGCGTGCAGATAGGCCAGGGGCATATCCCTCCGCACCTTGCGCTGCCGGCACTGTTCGCCATTAACGCCCAGGCTGCCTGCGACTTTATACCCGTTGGCCTGTCGCTGGCGGAAGCCCGCCAGGAGACGGTACGCGTCGGCGTCCCTTCCGTGCTGGTAAGCCGCTTTTTAACCGGCGCGCCAACGGTACTGATCGCCTGGTTTGTCTCCGGCTTTATCTATCAATAAGGGGTGATGTATGACCGTTATCTATCAAACCACCATAACTGAAATTGGCGAAAGCGCGCCGGAGGCGCTCAGCGACAACATGCTGATCACCTTCCGGGAGGGCGCGCCTGCCGATGTCGCCGAGTTCTGTTTTATCCATAACCACGGCCCGCTCTGCGGCGCGCTGCTGCCGGGCGCGCAGTTTACCCTCGGTGAAAAACACTACCCCGTGACTGCCGTCGGCGAGGTCGCCGAGCAGAATTTGCGCGAGCTGGGCCATATCACCCTGCGTTTCGATGGGCAGACGCAGGCGGAGTTTCCGGGCACGGTGCACGTCGCCGGCCCGGTACCGGACGCTATCGCGCCGGGCTGCATTTTAAAATTTGTCGCTTAAGGTCTAAGGAGAAGAGTATGAAACAGGTTGCCGTTGTCATTGGTGGAGGACAGACCCTCGGGGCGTTCCTCAGCCGTGGGCTTGCCGCAGAAGGGTACCGCGTGGCGGTTGTCGATATTCAGAGTGATAAAGCGGCGACGGTCGCTAATGAAATCAACAGCGAGTTTGGCGAAGGAATGGCCTATGGCTTTGGTGCCGACGCCACCAGCGAGCAGAGTGTGCTGGCGCTGGCGCGCGGCGTCGATGAGATTTTTGGCCGTGCCGATCTGCTGGTCTACAGCGCCGGCATCGCCAAAGCGGCGTTTATCAGCGACTTCGCGCTGGGGGATTTTGACCGCTCGCTGCAGGTCAACCTGGTGGGCTATTTCCTCTGCGCCCGCGAGTTCGCCAAATTGATGATCCGCGACGGCATCCAGGGGCGCATTATTCAGATCAACTCTAAGTCGGGCAAAGTGGGCAGCAAGCACAACTCCGGCTACAGCGCGGCGAAGTTCGGCGGCGTGGGGCTGACGCAATCCCTGGCGCTGGATCTGGCGGAGTATGGCATTACCGTGCACTCGCTGATGCTCGGCAACCTGCTGAAGTCGCCAATGTTCCAGTCGCTGATCCCGCAATATGCCAGCAAGCTTGGCATTCCGGCAGAGGAAGTGGAGCAGCATTACGTTGATAAAGTGCCGCTGAAGCGCGGCTGCGATTATCAGGATGTGCTGAACGTGCTGATGTTTTACGCCAGCCCGAAAGCCTCCTACTGTACCGGCCAGTCAATCAACGTCACCGGCGGTCAGGTGATGTTCTGATTCGGCCCCAACGCCTGATGGCGCTGCGCTTATCAGGCCTACGGGTTCAGTGATTTATGTAGACCTGGGTTTTGTAGGCCGGATAAGGCATCAGCCGCCATCCGGCAAACAGCCCGCACCAACGCCTGATGGCGCTGCGCTTATCAGGCCTACGGGTTCAGCGATTTATGCAGGCCTGGGTTTTGTAGGCCGGATAAGGCGTCAGCCGCTATCCGGCAAACAGCGCGCCCCCAACGCCTGATGGCGCTGCGGTTTCGTAGGCCGGATAAGGCGCCAGCCGCCATCCGGCAAACAGCCCGCACAACTGCCTGATGCCGTTATGCGGTATCGCATTCAAAGGAGACACCAATGGTTTCATCCCTTATCACTCTCGCCGTTATCGCCTGGCTCAGCCAGTTGGGGCTTGGCGGCTGGCAAATCCGCCAGTTCAACAAAGCTTTCGACGCGCTCTGCCAGCGCGGGCGCGTCGGCGTTGGTCGCTCGGGCGGGCGCTTTAAACCGCGCGTGGTGCTGGCGGTGGCCTTCGATCAACACGATCGCGTCAGCGACACGCTGCTGATGCGCGGCCTGACGGTTTTTGCCCGCCCGAGCAAAATTGAGCGCTTAATCGGCGTAAAAAGAGAGGAATTAGAGCCCGATGTGATCTTTCCCCATGATCCGGGCTGTCAGAATGCTCTATCATTGGCGCTTAAAATGAAACATGGATAATTTCGTTGTGAACGCTAATAGCTTGCGAAATTATCATTTCGCAACGTAACGCAGGATATCTTCGCCTATGAAACCACGTCAGCGTCAGGCGGCAATTCTTGAGCATCTTCAGAAGCAGGGAAAGTGTTCTGTTGAAGAGCTGGCACACCACTTTGATACCACCGGCACAACCATCCGCAAAGATCTGGTCGCGCTGGAGCAGTCCGGCGCGGTGATCCGCACCTACGGCGGGGTGGTGCTAAATAAAGACGAGGCCGATCCGCCCATCGATCACAAAACGTTGATCAACACCGTGCAGAAAGGGCTGATTGCCGAAGCAGCCGTTGGCTACATCCACGACGGCGACTCGATTATCCTCGACGCGGGTAGCACGGTGCTGCAAATGGTGCCGCTGCTCAGCCACTTCAATAACATCACCGTGATGACCAACAGCCTGCATATCGTCAACGCCCTTTCAGAGCTGGATAACGAACAGACCATCCTGATGCCCGGCGGCACATTCCGTAAAAAATCGGCCTCCTTCCACGGCCAGCTGGCGGAGAACGCCTTTGAGCAGTTCAGCTTCGACAAGCTGTTTATGGGCACCGACGGCATCGATCTTAACGCCGGGGTGACCACCTTTAACGAGGTCTTCACCGTCAGCAAAGCGATGTGCAACGCCGCCCGCGAGGTGATCCTGATGGCGGACTCCTCCAAGTTTGGCCGTAAAAGCCCCAATATTGTCTGCAGCCTTGAGAGCGTCGATAAGCTGATTACCGACGCCGGGATCCCGCCGGACGTTCGTGCCGCGCTGGAAGAGAAAGGAATCGATGTGATTATTGCCGGAGAAGAAAATGCGTGACTCTTTTATTAACGCCGCACGCCAGGCGCTGCTGCTGGAGCTACAGGAAGCAAGCCGCCTGCCGGAGCGCCTCGGCGACGATTTCGTTCGCGCCGCTGAAACGGTGCTGAACTGCAAAGGCAAAGTGATCGTCTCCGGGATCGGTAAATCCGGGCATATCGGCAAAAAGATTGCCGCTACTTTCGCCAGCACCGGCACACCGGCTTTTTTTGTCCACCCGGCAGAGGCGCTGCACGGCGATCTTGGCATGATCGAGAGCCGCGACGTGATGCTGTTTATCTCCTACTCCGGCTCGGCAAAAGAGCTGGACCTGATTCTGCCGCGTCTCGACGAGAAAGCCGTCACGCTGCTGGCGATGACCGGTAAACCGCGTTCGCCGCTGGCGCTTGCCGCCCACGCGGTGCTCGATATCGCCGTTGAGCGCGAAGCCTGCCCAATGCACCTCGCGCCGACGTCCAGCACCGTCAATACGCTGATGATGGGCGATGCGCTGGCGATTGCAGTCATGCAGGCCCGCGGCTTTGACGAAGAGGACTTTGCCCGCTCGCATCCGGCGGGCGCGCTGGGCGCACGGCTGCTGAACAAAGTGCATCATCTGATGCGCAAAGCAGATCAGGTGCCGCAGGTGATGCTGACCAGCAGCGTGATGGACGCAATGCTGGAGCTGAGCCGCACCGGGCTGGGTCTGGTAGCAGTCTGCGACGCCGGGCGCCACGTGCACGGGGTGTTTACGGATGGCGACCTGCGCCGCTGGCTGGTGGCGGGCGGCGCGTTAACTGCGGTGGTCAGCGAGGCGATGACGCCGGGCGGCATTACCCTTGAAGCCAGCAGCCGCGCGGTGGATGCCAAAGAGCGTCTGATGCAGCGCAAAATCGCCGCCGCGCCGGTGGTAGATGATGCAGGTGAACTGGTCGGCGCCATCAACCTGCAGGACTTTTACCAGGCCGGTATTCTCTAGGCCTTCAGCCCAAGACGCTTCGCCAGCCGGTGCAGGTTGGCGACGTCCATCTCCAGCGCTCTGGCGCAGGCGGCCCACTTGCCGCCACTCTCCTCAAGCGCGCGGGAGATAAGTGTGCGCTGGAACGCCTCCGTCGCTTCGCGCAGGTTTTGCCCGCTTAACGGCACGCTTACCGGCTTTGCCGGCGGCACGGGTTCATCGCTCAGGGCAAAGTGATGCGCTTCCAGCACGATATCCCCGGCATGCTGCGTACCGCGCGCCAGCACCACCGCGCGGTGGATGGCATGCTCCAGCTCGCGCACGTTTCCCGGCCAGCCGTAGCGCTGCAAATGCCCGCGCGCAGCAGGGCTTAGCGCCACGCGCCCGAGACCAAAACGCAGGCGGCACTGCTCGCAAAAATAGCCCGCCAGCAGCACCACATCCTCGCCCCGGTCGCGCAGCGGCGGCACCTGTAAGGGAAAGACGCTCAGGCGGTGATAGAGGTCGGCGCGAAACCGTCCGGCGACCACCTCTTCACGCAGATCGCGGTTGGTGGCGGCCAGCACCCGTACATCAACACGCTGGCTGCGGTCATCGCCGACGCGCTGAATATCGCCATACTGCAACACGCGCAGCAGCTTCGCCTGTAGCGATAACGAAAGCTCGCCAATCTCATCAAGAAACAGCGTGCCGTTATCGGCCATTTCAAACTTGCCGCTGCGGTTGCTGATGGCTCCGGTAAAGGCCCCTTTCACATGACCGAAGAGTTCGCTCTCGGCGACACTCTCCGGCAGCGCGGCACAGTTGAGATACACCAGCGGCTTGTCGGCGCGCGGCGAGGCTTCATGGATTGCTTTCGCCACCAGCTCTTTACCGGTGCCGGTTTCGCCGCCAATCAGCACGTTGAGATCCGAAGGCGCAACGATGGCGATCTCTTTTTTCAGCTGCACCATCCCCGGCGACAGGCCGATCATCTCGCTGCGCGCGACCTGCTCAAACGCCGCGGGCGCACCGGGCAGCATGTTCTGCCGCTCCAGCTCCTCAATCAGCAACGCGTTATTAAGCGCGCCTGCCGCCAGCGCGGCCACCAGCCGCAGCTCCTCATCGCTGAAGGCGTCAAACTGATCCGGCGACATGCCGTCGAGAGTCAGCGCGCCAATCAGGTTTTGCCCGGCAAACAGCGGCAGGCCGACGCAGGCGTGCACTTTGAGTTTCTCCTGGCCGGGGATCAGGCCATCGTAGGGATCGGGCAGATCGCTGTCGGCGGGAAAGCGCACCACATCGCCAGCGCGGGCAATCGCTTCCAGCCGCGGGTGGCCTTCAAGGGTAAAGCGCCGCCCGAGCACATCCTGCGCCAGCCCATCGATCGCCAGCGGAATAAACTGCCGCGCCTCGTAGCGCAGCAGCGCCGAAGCGTCGCACGCCAGCACCTGACGCAGAGTTGTAATCAGCCGCTGGAAACGATCCGCGTGACCGATCCCGCTTTGCAGCTCAATGGCGATGCCCGCCAGCACATTCAGTGAAAAACTCATTCTAACCTCACTGTCATTTTGACAATGCATAGTGTCATATTGACTGTATTTATCATAGTCATAATGACATTCTAATTTTCGATTATTTTAAAAAAATATATCAATATCAAAATGATAAAAAGCTGGCACGCCTCTTGATATAGCCATGTATCACATTGAGAAACTGCACAGGATTACGATCATGGCGATTCATGTAAAAAACAACATTCACTGGGTTGGACAACGCGACTGGGAAGTTCGTGATTTTCACGGCACCGAATACAAAACCCTGAAGGGCAGCAGCTATAACAGCTACCTGATCCGCGAGGGCAAAAACGTGTTGATTGATACCGTCGATCACAAATTCAGCCGCGAGTTCGTGCAGAACCTGCGCGGCGAAATCGATCTGGCGATGATCGACTACATCGTCATTAACCACGCCGAAGAGGATCACGCGGGCGCGCTGACGGAGCTGATGTCGCATATCCCCGATACGCCAATCTACTGTACCCATAACGCTATCGACTCGATTAACGGTCACCATCACCACCCTGAATGGAATTTCCATGTGGTGAAAACCGGCGATACGCTGGATATCGGCAACGGCAAACAGCTGATCTTTGTCGAAACGCCAATGCTGCACTGGCCCGACAGCATGATGACCTACCTGACCGGCGACGCGGTGCTGTTCAGCAATGACGCCTTCGGCCAGCACTACTGCGACGAACATCTGTTCAATGATGAGGTGGATCAGGCCGAGCTGTTTGAGCAGTGTCAGCGCTACTATGCCAATATCCTCACCCCCTTTAGCCGCCTGGTGACGCCGAAAATTACCGAGATCCTCGGCTTTAACCTGCCGGTAGAGATGATTGCCACCTCCCACGGCGTGGTGTGGCGCGATAACCCAACGCAGATCGTTGAGCTGTATCTGAAATGGGCGGCGGATTATCAGGAAGATCGCATCACTATTTTCTACGACACCATGTCGAACAACACCCGCATGATGGCCGACGCCATCGCCCAGGGAATCAACGAAGTCGATCCGCGCGTGGCGGTGAAAATCTTCAATGTCGCGCGCAGCGATAAAAACGACGTGCTCACCAATGTTTTCCGCTCAAAAGGGGTGCTGGTCGGCACGTCGACGATGAACAACGTGATGATGCCGAAGATTGCCGGGCTGGTCGAAGAGATTACCGGCCTGCGTTATCGTAATAAGCGCGCCAGCGCTTTCGGCTCCCACGGCTGGAGCGGCGGTGCGGTTGATCGCCTCTCGACGCGTTTGCAGGATGCCGGGTTTGAGATGTCCCTTAGCCTGAAAGCGAAATGGCGCCCGGATGTCGACGCGCTGGAGATCTGCCGCCAGCACGGGCGCGATATCGCCCGCCAGTGGGCGCTCGCCCCGCTGCCGGAGCCGCTCAGCCAGCCCGCCGCGCAAGCCGCCAGCGGCTGCGCAGAATCAGCTGCCGATCTCGGCCCGCGTATGCAGTGCAGCGTCTGCCAGTGGATTTATGACCCGCAAACAGGCGAGCCGATGCAGGATGTCGCGCCGGGTACGCCATGGTCTGAGGTGCCAGACACCTTCCTCTGCCCGGAGTGTTCGCTGGGTAAAGAGGTATTTGACGAACTGGCAGTGGAGGCAAAATGAGCGCCGGGATTGTGATTATCGGCTCGGGCTTCGCCGCCCGCACGCTGGTGAAAAATATCCGCAAGCTGGACAGCCACGTGCCGCTGACGCTGATTGCCGCCGACGGCATGGAAGAGTACAGCAAGCCGGAACTGAGCCATGTGATAAGCCAGGCGCAGCGCGCTGAGGATCTGATCCGTCAGACGGCGGGCGACTTCGCCGAGCAGTTCAACGTGCGCCTTTTCCCCTACACCTTTGTCACCGCCATCAATCCCCATGCGCAGGTGGTGAAAAGCGCCGACAGAAGCTGGCAGTACGATAAGTTAGTGCTGGCGACCGGGGCGAAAGCCTTTGTGCCGCCGCTGCCGGGGCGTGAAATGATGCTGACGCTCAACAGTTTGCAGGAGTACCACGCCTGCGAAGAGCAACTGCGGGCGGCAAAGCGGGTGCTGATTGTCGGTGCCGGGCTGATTGGCTGTGAGTTAGCGATGGATTTTCAGCGCGCGGGCAAAACCGTCACCCTGCTGGATAACGCCGCCAGCATCCTTCCGGTGCTGATGCCACCGGAGGTGAGCGCTCGCCTGCAACACTGCCTGATGGCAAACGGCGTGCGCCTGCTGCTCGCCTCCAAACTGGCACGGCTTGAGGCTCGGGAGAGCGGCGTGCGGGCGCAGCTGGATGATGAACGCAGTGTCGATGCCGATGTGGTGGTCGCCGCCACCGGCCTGGTGCCGCACACCGCACTGGCGCAAGCTGCCGGGCTGGAGACCCGCCGCGGAATTGTCGTCGACGCAACGCTGCAAACTAGCCATCCGCATATCTTCGCGCTGGGCGACTGCGCCGAAATCAATGGTCAGGTGCTGCCCTTCCTGCAACCCATTCAGCTCAGCGCCATGACGCTGGCGAAAAACCTGACCGGAAGCCCGGCACAACTGACGCTGCCGCCGATGCTGGTGAAGGTGAAAACGCCGCTGATGCCGCTGCACCTGGCGGGTGAAACCTCGCGCGCCGACCTGCGCTGGCGCATAACTACCGATGCCGCAGGCATGGTGGCAAAAGGGGTCGACATTGATGATAAGCTGCGCGCGTTTGTGGTCAGTGAAGATCGCATGAAAGAGGCCTTTGCGCTGCTGAAGGCGCTGGGGCAATAGCACGCGCGGCCGCCACCAGCCCCTGGCCGAAGGCGATGCCGCCATCCCCGGCCGGAAGCTGGTGGGGAAAAAGCAGCGTGAAATCGGCCAGGTAGTGCTGTAAGCGGGCTTTCAGCAGGCGGTTATGCAGCACGCCGCCGCTGAACACCAGCGTCGTAATGCCGCGCTTGCAGGCCTGCTCGCGCGCAAGCCCGGCAAAGCCGCACGCCAGCGCATCGTGGAATGCCCACGCCCGCGCGGAGGGTAGCGCCTGCCAGCCCAGCCACGTCTGCCAGAAGGTTGCCAGATCGAGCCGGTTCCCGCAAAGCGGCATCTTTACCGGGTGCTCAACGTTTTCCGCTTTTGCCGCCAGCGCTTCCAGCAGGCAGGCGGCCTCCCCCTCATAGCTAAGCTGCTCTGGCGCGCAGCCGAGCGCGCAGGCCACCGCGTCAAACAGCCGCCCGCAGGATGAGGCCAGCGGCGCGTTGATACCCCGCGCAATTGCTCGCTCCAGCACCGGCCAGTTCTGCTGCCGGATAAGCGCCATTTCCGGGTAATCCTGCCACCTCTCAACAAAGGCCAGCATCTGTGCCAGCAAGTTGCGCCACGGCTGACGCGCAGCGAGATCGCCCCCCGGCAGCGCCACAGCTGGCAGGCCGCCGAGGTGCTCGCAGTCGCGGTAGTTAACCCGCAAACACTCCCCGCCCCACAGCGCACCGCCCTCACCCATGCCGATACCATCCAGGGTGATGGCAATCACATCCCCGCCGTCGAGCGGCCAGCCATGCTCACCCAGGCAGGCGGCAGCATGGGCGTGGTGATGCAGCACGGTACGAAGCGGCAGACCGGTGCGATCCGCCCATGCACGAGTGCGGTAAGCGGGATGCGCGTCCACCACCACCTGCTGCGGCGTGAAATCGTAGATCTGCTGCATCAGGCGCAGGGCGTTTTGCCACTGCGCCTCCACGCCCTCATCGGTTAAATCGCCGAAATGTTGCCCCGGCACGGCGCTGTCGCTGCGCAACAGGCAGAAGGTGTTTTTCATCTGCGCGCCGAGGCAGAGCAGCGGCGGAATATCGCGAAAGCCCGGCGGCAGCGGCAGCGCATCGGGCACATAGCCCCTCGCGCGCCGCAGCATCTCGCCGCTCGCCCGCACCACGGAGTCATCCATACGCTGCACAATGTCGCGATTATGCAGCAGGAAACCGTCGACCATCGACGCCAGCTCGGCCTGCGCGGCGGTGTTGGTGAGCGCGGGCGGTCTACCGCTGAGATTACCAGAAGTCATCACCAGCGGGCGCTGCAACGCCTGCGCCAGCAGATGCTGCACCGGGTTTGAAGGCAGCATCACACCAATCTCATCAAGCCCAGGCGCAATGGCCTCACAGAGGCCGCTGATGCTTGCGCTTTCCACCAGCACAATCGGCGCCGCAGGTGTGGCCAGCAGGCGCTGCGCTTCAGGGGAGAGGCCATAGCTTGACACCAGCATTACCGCCAACGGCTTGGTCGGGCGCTGTTTTCGCGCGCGCAGATAGCGCACGGCGGCCTCGTTGCCCGCATCGCAGACCAGATGGAAGCCGCCAATGCCTTTTACCGCCACCACGCCGCCGCTTTTGATCAGCGCCACCGCCATCTGCAACGCCTCTTCGCCCGTCGCCCGGTAGCTCGCATCATGCCAGCTCAGCTGCGGCCCACATTCCGCGCAGGCCACCGGCTGGGCGTGAAATCGCCTGTCCAGCGGATTGCGGTACTCCGCTTCGCACTCCGGGCAGAGAGGAAACGCCGCCATCACCGTCAACGGGCGGTCATAGGGCATGGCGTGAATGATGGTAAAACGCGGCCCGCAGTGGGTGCAGTTGATAAAGGGGTAACGGTAGCGGCGCTCGGCGGGGTCGAACATCTCCGCCAGGCAGTCAGGACAGGTCGCGGCATCGGGAACAATCTGCGTATCCATTGCCCCGCCCGCGCTGTCGCGGATGGTGAAGGCCTGCGGTAAAACAGGCCAGTGAAAGGGGTGCTGCTCAACGCGATCGATGCGCGCCAGCGGCGGACAGCGCTGGTGCAGAAGGCGGAGAAAGGCCTGCGCGTCGCCAACGAGGCGTATCTCTACGCCCTGCGCATCGTTACAGACATCGCCATTCAGCGCCAGCTGCTGCGCCAGTTGCCAGACAAAGGGGCGGAAGCCCACCCCCTGCACTTTTCCGTAAACGCGTAAGCAAACCCCAGGGCTTTGGCTCATATCATCATTGCAGCGCCGCATCGCGCAGGCGCGTCTTCATCTGTTGATAGGTGCGCTGAGTGTACGCTTCGGCCCAGGACTGATCGTTGATCGCACTCACCCGTACCGCGCAATATTTGGTCTCCGGCGTTTTCGATATCGGATCCAGATTATCCTGCGTCAGCTCGTTACAGGCACCGATCCACCACTGATAAGTCATATAGACGCTGCCCTGGTTGATGCGCTCGCTGACATCCGCGCGGGTGATCACCTTCCCGCGACGCGACTCTACCCACACCAGCTGACGGTCACGGATCCCCAGCGCATCGGCATCCTGCGGGTTGATCTGCATAAAGCCCGGCTCATCGGCGAGGGTTTGCAACGCCGCGCAGTTACCGGTCATTGAGCGGCAGGAGTAGTGCCCCACTTCGCGCACGGTACAGAGCACCAGCGGGAATTCGCTGTCCGGGCGCTCGGCGGGCGCACGCCACGGCGCGGCGAAGAGGTGGCCTTTGCCATCCGGCGTATCAAACTTGTTGTCGTGGTAAAGGTAAGGCGTGCCGGGGTGTTCGAGCGTCGGACACGGCCACTGAACATGGCCCATATCGCCCATCTTCTCGTAGGTGACGCCGTAAAAGAGCGGGCAGAGTTCGCGCAGTTCGTCCCAAATCTGCTGATTGTTGTCGTAGTGCATCGGGTAGCCCATCTCGGTGGCGATCAGGCTGATAATCTCCCAGTCACGTTTGACGTTATAGGTCGGCTCAATCGCTTTTTCGAAACGCTGGAAACCACGGTCGGCACAGGTAAAGACGCCGCCATGTTCACCCCATGAGGTAGCGGGCAGCAGCACGTCCGCCTGTTCGGCGGTTTTGGTCATAAAGATATCCTGCACCACGATAAAGTCGAGGGCCTCAAAGCCTTTGCGCACCAGGCCCAGGTCCGCTTCGGTCTGTAGCGGATCCTCGCCCATGATGTAGTAGGCTTTCACTTTGCCCTCCAGCGCCAGGTGCGGCACTTCGGTAATGCGCACGCCCACCTGGTCATCCATCACCGCCGGATCGATTCCCCAGGCAGCGGCGAATTTCGCCCGCACCTGCGGGTCAACCACATCCTGATAACCGGGAAATTGATTCGGGATGACCCCCATATCGCACGCGCCCTGCACATTGTTCTGACCGCGCACCGGGCCGACGCCGACATGTTCGCGGCCGAGGTTGCCGGTGAGCAGTGCGAGGCTCGATAACCCTTTCACCACATCGACCGCCTGACCAAACTGCGTCACGCCCATGCCCCACATAATGGTGGCGGACGGCGCGGCGGCAAAGGTGCGCATCGCCTGGCGCACCTGTTTTGCCGGCACGCCGGTGAGGTGCTCCACCGCTTCCGGCGCGTACTCTTTTACCGTTTCGCGGTAGGCATCCAGCCCGGTGGTAAAGCTGGCGACATAATCTTTGTCATACAGCTCCTCTTCGAGCAGCACATAGCCAAAGGCGTTGACCAGCGCCATATTGCAGCCATTTTTCAGTTGCAGATGCTGGTCAGCGATGCGCGCGGTCTCGATCCGACGCGGATCGCAGACAATAATTTTCGCGCCATTTTGTCGGGCTTTAATCACTCTTCGCGCCACGATCGGGTGCGAATCGGCGCAGTTGTAGCCAAAAATAAGCAGGCAGCGGGAGTTTTCAATGTCACTGATGGAGTTGCTCATCGCGCCGTTACCGAGGGTTTCCTGCAACCCGGCAACAGAGGGGCCATGGCAGACGCGGGCGCAGCAGTCGACGTTGTTGGTGTTGAGCACGCCGCGGGCGAACTTCTGCATCACATAGTTAGTTTCGTTCCCCGTCCCGCGTGATGAACCGGTGGTCATAATGGCGCGCGGGCCGAACTGGGCTTTGATTTCGCTAAGGCGCTTAGCGGTGTAGCGGATCGCCTCATCCCAGCTGACCGGGGTGAGCTTGCCCCCTTTTTGATAGCGGATCATCGGTTGCGTCAGGCGCGGGGTGAGCAGTTTGGTGTCGTTGAGGAAATCCCAGCCGTAGTAGCCTTTCAGGCAGAGTTCATTCTGGTTGGTATGGCCGTCGGCGGCTTCCGCGCGGATGATTTTTCCGTCATCAACAACCAGTTTCAGTTTGCAGCCCGCGCCGCAGTATGGGCAAACACTTGTGATCTTCTTCATCAGTAACAGACCTGTTAAAAGTGAAAGTAAAGGGGTTAGAAAGTAATGGAGAGGGAGCTGTCGAGCGCGGCGCGACGCCGTTTGTCCGCGCTCATCTGCTCCAGCACGTTACGATCGATGCAGACCAGCGCCTTGGTCGGGCAGGCCTCAATGCAGGCCGGGCCGCTCTCGCTGTGGTGGCAGAGATCGCACTTGTTGGCTTCGGCTTTTTCCGCCCGCACATTGAGGCCCGCGCCGCTGTGGCGAATCACCGGACGCACCACCACCTCCATCGCGCCATAGGGGCAGGCCACCACGCAGGTTTTGCAGCCGATACAGCGCTCCTGCATCACATGCACAAAACCTTCGTCGCGGCGGATGGCGCCGTTCGGGCAGACATTGGCGCAGGGCGCGTCTTCGCACTGACGACACATGGTCGCCGTCGACACATTGACGCCTTTCACCACGTGAATACGCGGCAGGAAAGTTTCCGGGGTGAGCGCCGCGCAGTCGCGATCCGCCTGATGGGAGACCACGCAGGCCACCTCGCAGGTGCGGCAGCCGATGCATTTTGCGGCGTCGGCCATAATAAATCGGTTCATCATTTTCTCCAGCTAAGAGCCTTGTCCCGCTGAACTATTCATAAAGCGTGCCACTTTTTAAGTGGCTGAATTTAATGATGTTAGTAAAAGCGCAGCGCTGTCATCGACAGAAGTGTCGATGACGGCTGACACCTCAGGCGCAGGGGCCGCTGGTGATGGAGTCGCGCAGGATCAACTCGCCGGGAAAGGTGGATTGCAGGGTAAAGTCACCGCCATCGAGCATAAAGATCAGGCGGTTGATGGTCTCTTTGATCATGCCGGTGACCGGGATTTTGACGCTGGAGAGCGCCGGCACGGTGAAGGGGGCCATAGCGATATCATCAAAGCCCACCACGGAAACCTGACCGGGTATGGCGATGCCGCTGTCATGCAGCTGTTTGATAGCACCCACCGCCATGTCGTCATTGCTCGCCACCAGCGCGCTGAAAGAGACCTTGCGCTCCAGCAGTTCACGCACGCCGAGCGCGCCGCTTTGCGGTGTCCATTTCCCTTCGACAATCAATTCGTTACGTACCGCAATGCCCTGCTGTTGCAGCGCGTCTTTGTAGCCGGATAAACGCTCAATACCGGTAGGCGAATCGAGCGAGCCGGTGATCAGCGCAATATCGCGATGACCGCGCGCAATCAGCGCGGAGACCGCCTGCTGGCTGGCGGCGTGCTGATCGCAAAAGACGCAGTGGCTGAGGTTTTTGCGCAGGCGGCGGTTGAGCACCACAATCGGCTGAGTGTGGCTGTCGATAATCGCATCCAGCTCGTCGACGCTGAGAAAACGCGGGTAGATGATGACGGCGTCGCAGCGCAGATCGAGCAGGTACTGGATCGCCTGACGCTCCTCTTCGGCGCTGTGTTTGCCATCTGCCAGCAGCAGCTGACGCCCTTTGTCTTCGGTCATGCGCGCCGCGTGGGAGAGCAGTTCGCTGAAGTAGACGCCGTGGTAAAGGGTGTTAGTGACCACTAATCCCAGCGTCTGGGTGGTGCTGCTGGCAAGGCTGCGCGCCAGCAAGTTTGGCCGGTAGCCGCTCTCGCTAATTGCCTGAAAGACGCGGGTTTTTGTCTCCTCGCTGACATAGCCTTTGCCCGTCAATACGCGTGAAACCGTGGCTTTCGACACCCCTGCCCGCTTCGCCACCTCCTGCATTGTCGCCATCTGTCCTGCTCCTGCAAATGTCCTGTGGCGAAGTGTACTTCAGCCACGGCGCGTATTGGAACAGATAACCATTCGGCAAATAGCGCGCGCTTGTAGTTATCCGGTGATCTCCATCACGCTTTGGAAAAGTGGTTATTTTTAGGTCTTGTTTCACTCGCACAAACTCATCATGATTTTGTGGAACCGGTTACCTATTTCATGTTTCATCGCCGCCTGGGCGTGCGATAAGTCATTACCCTATTGATTAAACAGGATAAAAAACAATGGCTAAGAACTATGCGGCGCTTGCCCACTCGGTGGTAGATGCGCTGGGCGGTGTCGATAACATTGCCGCCGTAACGCACTGCATGACGCGCCTGCGCTTCGTGGTGAAAGATGAAACGCGCATCGACAGCGCCACGCTGAAAAGCATCAGCGGCGTGATGGGCGTGGTACGCAACGACAACCAGTGCCAGGTGATTATCGGTAACACGGTTTCGCAGGCGTTTCGTGAAGTGGTCAGCCTGCTGCCGCAGGATATGCAGCCCGTCGAGACGCAGACCAAACAAAAACTCACCTTGCGCCGCATCGGCGCGGGCATTCTCGATGCGCTGATTGGCACCATGTCTCCACTGATCCCGGCGATTATCGGCGGGTCGATGGTCAAACTGCTGGCAATGGTGCTGGAGATGTCCGGCGCGCTGCCCAAAGGCTCCTCCACCCTGACCATCCTGACGGTGATTGGCGACGGAGCCTTCTTCTTCCTGCCGCTGATGGTGGCTGCCTCGGCGGCGGTGAAATTCAAAACCAACATGTCGCTGGCGATCGCCATTGCCGGTGTGCTGGTGCACCCGAGCTTTATCGAGCTGATGGCGAAAGCGGCGCAGGGCGAGCACGTCGAGTTTGCGCTGATCCCGGTGACCGCGGTGAAATATACCTACACGGTTATCCCGGCGCTGGTGATGACCTGGTGCCTCTCCTACATTGAACGCTGGGTCGATCGCATCACCCCGGCGGTGACGAAAAACTTCCTCAAGCCGATGCTGATTGTGCTGATTGCTGCGCCGCTGGCGATTGTGCTGATTGGCCCGCTTGGCATCTGGATCGGTAGCGCCATCTCCGCGCTGGTTTACACCATTCACGGCTATCTCGGCTGGCTCTCGGTTGCCATTATGGGCGCGCTGTGGCCGCTACTGGTGATGACCGGTATGCACCGCGTCTTTACGCCAACTATCATTCAGACCATTGCCGAGACGGGCAAAGAGGGGATGGTGATGCCGTCGGAAATCGGCGCGAACCTCTCCCTTGGCGGCTCGTCACTGGCGGTGGCATGGAAAACGAAAAACCCGGAGCTGCGCCAGACGGCGATGGCGGCGGCGGCCTCGGCGATCCTCGCCGGCATCTCCGAACCGGCGCTCTACGGCGTGGCGGTTCGCCTGAAACGCCCGCTGATCGCCAGCCTCATCAGCGGCTTTATCTGCGGCGCGGTCGCCGGTATCGCCGGGCTTGCCAGCCACTCAATGGCGGCACCGGGGTTATTTACCAGCGTGCAGTTCTTCGATCCGGCAAACCCGATGACCATTGTCTGGGTGTTTGGCGTGATGGCGCTGGCGGTGGTGCTGTCGTTTGTGCTGACGCTGCTGCTCGGCTTTGAAGATATTCCGGTCGAAGCGGAGAAAAACGCACCGACGGCGCAGCAGGTAACGGTAAAAGAAGCACAAGCCTGATTAATAGAGCGAGGTAACGCATGGCTGTTTTTCCGCAAGGATTTTTATGGGGCGGCGCACTGGCCGCCAACCAGTCGGAAGGGGGATATCTGGAGGGCGGCAAGGGGCTGACCACCGTCGATATGATCCCGCACGGCGCGAACCGTCTGGCGGTGAAACTGGGGCAGGAGAAGCGCTTTGCCCTGCGCGACGATGAGTACTATCCCAGCCATGAGGCGATCGATTTTTACCATCGCTACAAAGAGGATATCGCTCTGATGGCGGAGATGGGCTTTACGGTGTTCCGCACCTCGATTGCCTGGAGCCGTCTCTACCCGAAAGGCGACGAATTAACGCCGAATGAAGAGGGGATCGCCTTCTATCGCGCGGTGTTTGAAGAGTGCAAAAAGTACAATATCGAACCGCTGGTGACGCTGTGTCACTTCGATGTGCCAATGCACCTGGTGACGGAGTATGGCTCCTGGCGCAACCGCAAAATGGTGGAGTTTTTCACCCGCTATGCGCGCACCTGTTTTGAAGCCTTTGACGGGCTGGTGAAGTACTGGCTTACCTTCAACGAAATCAACATCATGCTGCACAGCCCCTTCTCCGGTGCCGGGCTGGTGTTCGAAGAGGGCGAAAACCAGGATCAGGTGAAGTACCAGGCCGCGCACCACGAGCTGATTGCCAGCGCGCTGGCGACCAAAATCGCCCATGAGGTGAACCCGCAAAACCAGGTGGGCTGCATGCTGGCGGGCGGTAACTTCTACCCCTACTCCTGCAAACCGGCCGATGTCTGGACGGCGCTGGAGAAGGATCGCGAAAACCTCTTCTTTATCGATGTGCAGGCGCGCGGCAGCTACCCGGCCTACTCCGCCCGCGTATTCCGCGAAAAAGGGGTGCAAATTGTTAAAGAAGCAGGCGATGACGACATCCTGAAAAATACCGTCGATTTTGTCTCCTTTAGCTACTACGCCTCGCGCTGCGCCTCGGCAGATATGAATGCCGCCAACACCAGCGCGGCGAATATCGTCAAATCCCTGCGCAACCCGCATGTTGAGGTGAGCGAATGGGGCTGGGGTATCGATCCGCTTGGCCTTCGCATCACCATGAACATGATGTATGACCGCTATCAGAAGCCGCTCTTTTTGGTAGAGAACGGGCTGGGGGCGAAAGATGAGGTCGATGCTAACGGCGAGATCCATGACGATTACCGCATCAGCTACCTGCGCGAGCATATCCGCGCGATGGGCGATGCGATTGAAGATGGTATTCCGGTGATGGGTTACACCAGCTGGGGCTGCATCGATCTGGTGGCGGCCTCCACCGGCGAGATGAGCAAACGCTACGGCTTTGTCTATGTCGACCGCGACGACCAGGGCAACGGCACGCTGGCGCGCAGCCGCAAGAAATCCTTCTGGTGGTATAAGAAGGTGATCGCCAGCAACGGCGCGGATCTCGACTGATCCTGACGGCAGCGAAAACACCGCTTTTCGCTGCCGTTTTATTTCACATATTCCTGGTTTTCCTGCCCGTAACGTGACAACGCTCACATCTATGCCAGGCTTAAACACGTGTCTACATAACGTTTAAGGAGCAAGCATGGCAGAGCAAAACACTAAACGACCTTTAGCGCCGCACTACCCGACCCCTCCTTTTGCCGAGCAACCGCAAACGCCGCCTGGCCTTGCCAGCAAGATGATCCCGGTGCCGGATCATGGCGAAACCAGCTATCGCGGTTCTGGCCGTTTGACCGGACGTAAAGCGCTGATCACCGGGGGTGACTCTGGTATCGGGCGCGCTGTCGCCATCGCTTATGCCCGTGAAGGGGCTGACGTGGCGATTAACTATCTGCCGGAAGAGGAGTCCGATGCGGCAGAAGTGATCAAACTGATTGAAGCAGAAGGCCGCAAAGCGATTGCCATTCCGGGCGATATCCGCTCCGAAGCCTTCTGCCAGCAGCTGGTAGAGGAAGCCGTTAAAGGCCTTGGCGGGCTGGATATTCTGGTTAACAACGCTGGTCGCCAGCAGTTCAACGAATCGATCCTCACCCTGTCGACGGAAGATTTCGACGCCACCTTTAAGACCAACGTCTACGCGATGTTCTGGATCACTAAAGCGGCGGTGAAACACCTGCCGGAAGGGGCGAGCATTATCAACACCTCTTCGGTGCAGGCCTACCAGCCAAGCCCGATCCTGCTTGATTACGCGCAGACCAAAGCCTCGATTGTCGCCTTTACCAAATCCCTGGCGCAGCAGCTGGGCGAGAAAGGTATTCGCGTCAATGCCGTCGCACCGGGTCCTTACTGGACACCGCTGCAATCAAGTGGCGGTCAGCCGCAGGAGAAAGTGCAGCAGTTTGGTGCCAGCGCACCGCTGAAACGCCCAGGCCAGCCGGTTGAGATTGCGCCGCTGTACGTAACGATGGCGTCGCCGGAAAGCAGCTACAGCTCCGGCCAGGTATGGTGCTCCGACGGGGGTACCGGTACGTTGTAAGGATTGCCACAATCCTGCATCTCGTGGTCGCCGCCCGGCGGCCACGTCCGTTTCTCCCCTCCTCTCAACAGGACACAACAGACCGTGAAGAACGCGCAATACACCTCTCCCGTGCGGGAAAATGGCTTTGTCGAGGCGGGCGATTATGCGGCTATCGGCGAAGGCCGCTCCGTGGCGCTGATTGCGCCGGATGGCTCGATTGACTGGTGGTGCGCGCCCAATCTTGATTCGGCCCCGCTGTTTGACCGCCTGCTCGACCCCGATATCGGCGGTTTTTTTCAGCTTGAGCCGGATGCGCCCTACAGCGTGACGCGGCGCTATCGCGATGACAGTAACGTGCTGGAAACCACCTTCACCACCGACAGCGGCAAAGTGCTAATTACCGAATCGATTAACAGCACGCTGGCGGGCCGCCTGCCATGGAGCGAGCTGGCGCGGCGCGTTGAAGGCCTTGAGGGAGAGGTGAAAATGAAGCTCTCCCTGCGCTTCGGCACGCGGGCGGAAACCTGCTCGCCGTGGCTTAATGAGACCGCTCACGGCAATGTCTACCATATTGCCGATCTGATGGCGATGCTGCGTACCAGCGAAGATGTGGCGATCGTCAATGTTGATGATGAGCAGATCCACGGTATCTTTACGACCTCTCCTGAGAGCCGCACGCTGGTGGCACTGCTGGTGACGGAGAAAGAGCCGCTGGCGGTGCCGGATCTCACGGCGATTGATGAACGGATCGAGACCAGCCACACCGCGTGGGTCGACTGGTCAAAAAGCCTCAGCTACCGCGGAGCGTATGAAAATCATGTCGGGCGCTCGGCGCTGGCGCTGAAGTTTCTCTGGTACTCACCGACCGGTGCCCTTGCCGCAGCGGCAACGACGTCGATCCCGGAAGGGGTCGGCAAAGAGAAAAACTATGACTACCGCTATGCCTGGGTGCGCGATGCCTGCCTGATTATTAAAGCCTTCGCCTTTCTCGGCGCGCTGGAGGAGTGCAAAGCCGCCTTCTCCTGGTTATCAAAAACGATTATTCGCCACGGTGTGCGCCTCCACGCTTGCTACACGCTGGAGGGCGAAGCGGTGCCCGCCGAGACCTATCCACCGCTGCGTGGCTATAAAGATTCACGCCCGGTGCGCGTCGGCAATAACGCCCGCGATCAGCTGCAACTGAGTATGTATGGCGACATGCTGGCGACGGCGCAGCTGTTTGTTAACGCCGGACATGTGCTCGATCTGCGCACATCGCGTTTACTGGGCGAACTGGCGAACTGCTGCGCCGATCACTGGCGGCAAAAGGATTGCGGCATCTGGGAACTGCCTGAGCACCAGCACTATACCCACTCCAAAATGGCCTGCTGGCTGGCCCTTGACCGCGCGGTCGAGATGGCGCGCGAGAAGCATATTGAGCCGACCTGGGTAGGCCGCTGGGAGCGCGAACGCGACCGTATTCGCGACTGGGTGGAGGAGCACTGCTGGTCCGAGAGCAAGCAGGCCTACCTCTTTTACCCGCAAAGCGAGGATCGCCTCGACGCGTCGCTGGCGCTGGTGCACCGCTATGGCAACAGCGTTAATCCGCAGCGCATGTTATCCACCTACCGCGCCATCCGCGAGGAGTTGGGCGACGGCTGCGCCATGACCTACCGCTACAGCGGCGTGCGGGATGAGGAGAACACCTTCGTCGCCTGTTCGTTCTGGCTGGCGGAAGCCTGGGCGGCAATGGGAGAGATCGACTGCGCGAAAACCGCGATGGAGGAGATCCTTGAGTGCATCTGCGATAAAGGCAACGTCGAAACCTTCAACGAGATGTTCGACGTGCGCACCGGAAAATGGAGCGGCAACCTGCCGCAGGGGTTGAGCCATCTGGCGCTGATCTGCGCCGCGCAGGCGATAACCGAGCACTCGTGAGAGGTTGATGCGCCTTGCGCTATCCGGCCAGGTTAAGCATGTGGCGCGCCTCATGCTCAATTAACCACTTTTTGCGGGCAATGCCGCCGCCATAGCCGGTCATGGTGCCATTTTTACCGATAATACGGTGGCATGGGATCACTATTGCCACCCGGTTGGCACCATTCGCCGCCGCGACCGCCCTCACCGCCAGCGGTTTATCGATACGCTCGGCAAGGCATTGATAGTGCGTTGTTTGGCCATATGGCACATCCTGCAAGCCTTGCCAGACGAGGCGTTGAAAGGCGCTGCCCGGCAGATCTAATGCCAGATCAAAATGGCGGCGCTGGCCTGCAAAATAGTCGCTTATCTCCTTTTCGACCTGCCGCGTATGCTCATTCTCGCCGGCAAGAATAGGGGCGTTAAGCAACCGTTGCAGATCGCTAAACTCGGTTTCAAGCATACGTCTGTCGACAAACTCAAGCAGGCAAACCCCGCGCGCGGTAGCGCAGACAAACATTGGACCCAGCGGCGTCGTGAAGCGGTGGATCATGATGGTCTGCCGCCCTTCGCTCGGCGCGGCACCGGTGAGTTTTTTATAGGTGTAACCGAACCCGCTCAGCGATTCATACCCACTGTCGAAAGCCACATCGGTGGCGCTGCGACCGCCTTTAAGCTCCTGCAACGCAACGTTGACGCGCATCATCCGCTGAAAAGCCTGAAACGTCATGCCATGGTGTTGTAAAAACCAGCGCCTGACACGCTCCGGGCTGATATTCCGTTCACGCAGCTGCGTATCACTGATGCGGGATTTCAGGTTATTACGCACCAGCGTAACCGCCTGCTCAATAAAGTCTGGCGCAGAGCAGGCATTTTCTGTTGGTCGGCACACTTTGCACGGTCGGAAACCCGCATCCAGCGCCGATTTCATATCGCTATAAAACTCGACATTTTCCCGCTTCGGCTTACGCGCCCGGCAGACAGAGATGCAGAATACACCGGTGGTTTTCACGCCGACGAAGAACACGCCCGTGTACTCCGAAGCACGATCGAGCAGCGCCTGATACCAGTTCGCGCATTGAACAGGATCACTGATTTTCATCGCAGAAAATCTCCTCAAAAACCTGCTTCCGCTGAATGCCTGAGAGTAACGTTTTTAGCCGGGCCTGTATCGCTTGATGCAGGAAATTTCCTGTTGATATCCGCCGCACACCCCAGCTTGAGAGTGCAGCAATATCAGCCAGCCCCGGTAAGGCCATCACATTGAGCGGCAGCGCAACCTGTCCGGCAATGGTGATGATATCCGTGTCCTGTTTTACCCCCGGCACAAACAACCCATTGGCACCGTGGTCCGCATACAGTTCGCCTCGCCGCAGCGTTTCCTGCAGGGCATCATCGACCCCAAGCAGAAAGGTATCGGTACGGATATTGAAAAAGAAACCCGCGGGCAGCAGGCTGACGAGGGTTTGCAACTGACGCGCGAAAAGGAGGGGATCAACCAGAGATCGTATGCCGTTGACCACCTGGCTATCTTCCAGATTGATACCGACCACGCCCAGTGCGATTAACTGCTGGATATTTTGCGCAATCTCTTCGGCAGAGCAGCCATAGCCCGCCTCCAGATCGACGCTTAATGGTAAGTCGCTTACGGCGCGAATGCGCTCGACCATAAAGAGCAGATGCGCGAAGGGCATGGCTTCGCCATCGGCATAGCCGAACTGTGCGGCGATAGCGGCACTTGAAGTGCCTAATGCCGCATAGCCCGCCTGCTCCGCCGCCTGGGCACTGCTTGCATCCCAGACGTTAGCTAACAGTAAAGGGCAAGGTTGTTGATGAAGGTCGTTGAACGTCATGGTCGTCTCCGGTGGTGTTGTTGAGCCGAGTCTGACGTTTAGAGCCATAGACGCACAACCGAAAATCGGACGACCATTTTTACCCTGAGCGGGCGCGGTTTCTTGCCGTATGGCGGCTGCGCCTTATCCGGCCTACGAAGACGACGGGCGGCGATCGGGGCTGTTAAAGATGTTGGTATTTTCGGGAAGAAGGTGACGGTGCGCGATTCTGTAAAGCAAGGAGCTTTTTTAATTTTGCGACTTTTTCATCGAATACTTTGAGATTTTGGCTCTGTCTATACCCACACAAAAAATGTAATTATTTCGGCGATTTATAACAACCGAGAGTATAAAGATGGAAACCAGGGAAGGCTTTGAGAGAGCGTTAACATGTGGGGAAGCTGTGCTGGCACGCTCTATATATGGCAATTCAATTTTTTATAACGACGTAAAAGTACATTGTGACAGTTACTTTCCATTCGGATTACAAGATCCGGCTTATGCTATGGCCCCCAATGGAGAGCTGTGGTTTCGTAAAGAGAGTTATTTATCCGACTTCTCGCAAGGAAATGATGAATCTCAGCATACTTTCATACATGAAATGGCTCATGTCTGGCAGCACCAGAAAGGTATGTGGGTAAGGTTGAGCGGCCTTTTTAGCGGAGTTGCTGATTATACGTACCGCCTTGATGGTAAGAGGTTGCTCCATCACTACACGATGGAACAGCAAGCATCCATCATTGCTGATTATTGGTTGCTTCGAAAATTAGGGTATTCCAGATGGATTAAAAACGTACGCCTTATCAATTTCAGGGGTGTAACAAATAAGACTGTCCTGCCAGAATACGAATATGTTCTTTCACACTTTTTAAACCAAAGGTAATAGCCGATGAAAAAAATGGTGTTAGTAAGCCTGTTAGTATTATCGCTTGCAGCCTGCCATCAGAACCCACAGCCTCCGCAGCTACGGGCTAAGGCTGTTACCGCCGCGAATAATGTTTGTGTTCTTGTTCAACCCGAAGGCGATGAAAAAGTGGCGATTGTCAAAATCTCAGAAGTCGGGAATCTGCAAAATGCGCTTGAAAAATATGATATCAACGATACAGCGGCCAGCTCTGACAGTTGCATGCCGACTTATGGCTATAAGTTTGAAAAAGGGCACTCCTATAACTTCACCGTCTACCTCGACTCAGACGAAAAAAGAGAGAAAGCGATAATCCCCTCTTCACGCATCTTCTCTGTAGGCTTTACCGTTCGGGATAATAACGGTAATACAGAAATATTTGGCGATAACTGATTTTGAGCCCAGTGGCTGGGCTCATATTTATTCTCTTACGGGTAAATCGCCATCAGTACACTGCGTTGATCCTGCGAGAAGAGAGTGAAATCATCACTTAGCGCCGTATTTTTTGTTAATAAACGCTGCTTAACCGCCGGAAATTTATCGTCGTTAGTAAAAAACAGCGCCATCAGATAATCCATATTTTCAATATGATTACTTTCCGATTCGCTGATTACACGTTGATAGCACGTATCCTCTTTTTTACCCAAACGCTCTTTAAGCATGCACTCTTGCAGCAAAAAAGATGGGTTAGCGTTAGCTCTGTTAACAGATTCAAGATAAGTGAGGGATTTCTGATAGTCGCCTCTGGAAGCAAGCAGGCTGGTATAACTGCGAATAACATTCACATTTTCAGGATTTTTGCGCGCGAGCTTGTCGAAATCCTCTAATACGACAAGTTTATCCGCATCCTCTGACAGCGTGTACTTTTTCACCAGCTCAGAGGCTTGCTGTGTGGGCTCCGCTATCGCGGGTGCGCCGAGAAAAAGGATTAAGATGAATGTTGTCACGCCACTGATACGCATTGAGCTCTCCTTGCTTTAAAACGAGACATAACCTTACTGCGCAGCACTTTGCACACCAAAGAGAGGGATATGCCTTATCCGGCCTACAGACGATTTGGGTTGCGTAGGCCTGATAAGCGCAGCGCCATCAGGCAGCAATCGGCTGCAATGCCGGATGGCGGCTAACGCCTTATCCGGCCTACAAATGCGACGACTTTGGGCGCGGATGGTGCCGATCGAGGCGGTTAAAGCTGGGGCCAGCACAGTGGTTGGTGGCTGGATATGTTGCAACCGTCCACCGGAAAGCCATACGCGGTATAGCGCGGCAGCCTCAGATCTGAAATGCCACCCGTTTACCGGTGGGCAACATAATATCAATGGTTAACTCGCCGCCCAGCGCCGCAACGTAGCGTTTAAGGGTTGAGAGACGCGGATCGTTGCCCGGCTGCTCTATTTTGGCAAGCGTTGGCTGCTTCACACCCATCAGGCTGGCAAGCTCGGTCTGGGAAATGTTCAACTCTTCACGAAGCTGGCTTAACACAATGCTGCGACGCAACTCATCAACCCGCTCTTCAATGCGCGCCAGACTTTCAGGGCTTCGTTTGGCTAATAGTTCGTCTAAGGTTGCCATAATAACTCCTTATTTCGCATATGCTTGCTGAACTCTGCGTCGGCAATTTTAATCATCTCTTTATAAAACCGCGTCTCGTTAAAACCCCGTTCCCTTATAGCTTTCTGGCTATGTGAAAAAATTATAGTCTGCAAGCTATGTAAGCAAGATACCGTTGGTTATTTCACAAGCGCACCGACATTTTTTTTCTCATCCTTGCACACCAAACACCCTAAACAGTGCGCTTCTTCCCTCTTCGGTAATCGTCACTTCGCGGTAGCCCGGCGTGCGCTGCAGCCAGCCGCGCTGTTCGAAGGCGACAAGCAGCGCAGCACCGGCATCACCGCCGAGATGAAAGCGGCGCTCGCTCCAGTCGAGGCAGGCGCTGCAAGGTTTACGGCGGGTGTGCGGGTCGAGCGCTACGCCGAGTTTTGCAAGCTCGCGCCTGCCGGTTTCAGTTACCGCATCGCCCGCTTCGGTTATCCACCCATCTCGCTGCATCACGCTGTAAATGCCAACAGCGACCTCACCGGCGAGGTGATCGTAACAGGTACGCGCCCGGCGTAGCGCTTGCGGCGTGCGGGTGACGGGCGCTTTGGCGCCGCGCATCGAGACACCCATCATATTTTCCAGCAGCCCGGCGACATCGCTGCCCGCCAGCCGGTAGTAGCGATGCCGACCCTGCGAGACGCAGACTAGCAGCCCGCTGTTTAGCAGCTTGGTTAAGTGCGCGCTGGCCGTTGACGCGGCGATATCAACCACCGCGCAGAGTTCCGTTGCGGTCCACGCCCGCCCATCCATCAGCGCGCAGAGCATCCGCGCGCGCGACGGCTCCGCCATGGCGCTGGCTATGGCGGCAAGAGCGCTCTCCAGCGCAGGCGGTGAATTATCGGCAGGTAAACTCATGCTTTCGAAACGTCCCAATGTTGTGTCAACTCGTGCGCCAGTGGATCATTATCGGTGAGCAGGATCAAGCGATTATCGTGATCGCTGTACTGCACTTCAATGTTGATCCCGGCGTTTGCCAGCGCGCGTGCAATTGCACCCAGCTCACCCGGCCTCTCCTGCTTTAGCTTGCGGATAAGTGGCTTTCTCACGCTTTGCAGCGTAAAGCCTGCCGCCTTCAACACCTGTCCTGCGCGCTCCCCCTCTTCCACCAGAAAGTGAGCATGGCACTGCGCATTGACGGTAAACACCCCGCCGCCCTCAAGACCGACGCCATTGCGACCGAGCGTTTCGCCAAGCGCCGCCAGCGCGCCGGGCGCGTTATCCAGCACCACGTGAAGATCGTACATATCAGGCTCTCCTGTCGGTCGAGGTATAGTCGCGAAATACCTGCGCGACGCGAATGCGGTAGAACGAAAAGATGGTGCGCTGCCCTTCCGCCTGCGCGGCCTGGTGCAGGACGTTTTGCTTCCAGGCGATCACCGCTGCCTCATCGCGCCACCAGGAGAGGGACAAAATCTTCCCCTCCGTGCTCAGGCTCTGAAAGCGCTCAATGGTGATAAAGCCGTCAATCTCCGCCAGCTGCGGCTTCAGTTCTGCGGCAAGTTGCATATAGCGCGGCTGCTCGCCAGGCGCAATATCCGCTTCAAATAACACTGCGATCATAAGTACTCCCTCCACTGTTCCGTTTCGCCAGTGTTATGCAGCGCCCAACGCGATGCTTCGCCCGGCAACGAAATGTCGCTGCCCCCCCTCTTTTTTAGGAGTGATTCAGTTCGCACTTTTCCATGAAACCGGTTGCGGCAGAGCGTCACCAGGCTAGCATGAAACCGGTTTCACCCAGTTACACCTACTCAGTTTCCGATAATAAAAGGTAAATAAAAATGGCCGTTATCAGGGATTACAATAAGTTAGCGAGCGATATCCTGCGGGAGGTCGGCGGTGAAGAGAACATCAGCAACTTCTCCCGCTGCGCCACACGACTGCGCCTTGTCCTCAATGAAACGCCCGCCACGGCAAAAAACAACGTGCAGAGTTTGCCCGGCGTCATTGCGGTCGTTGAGAGCGGCGGTCAGTTCCAGGTGGTGATTGGTACCCACGTCGCCGATGTCTTTAACGCCCTGAGCGGTATGGTGAAAGAGCGTGGCGATGACGCGCCGCCAGCCAAAACGCGCTGGCTTGATGCGGTGATCGCCACCATGTCAGCGGTGTTTGCCCCGATCGTCTATATTCTTGCCGCCGCCGGGATTTTACAGGGTTTGTTGATCCTGCTCGGCCTTGCGGATGCGGATATCAAGTCCACCGGCACCTTTGCGGTGCTCAACTTTATGTCCTGGACGCCGTTTGCCTTCCTGCCGGTGTTTATTGCTATCACCGCCGCGCGCCACTTTAAGTGCAATCCATTTATTGCCGTGCTCTGCTGCTGTGCGCTGATCAACCCCGAGTGGACGGCGCTGGCGGGAAAAATCGCCGCCGGTAACGAAGTGAAGTTCCTCTTCTTCCCGCTGGCGGAAACGGTTTATACCTCGTCGGTGCTGCCGCCGCTGTTCCTCGTCTGGGCGCTGTCGTGGTTTGAGCGCCGGGTGGAAAAATGGTTGCCGGAGGTGATAAGCCCGCTCTTTACACCGCTTATCTGCTTTGTGGTGATTGTGCCGCTAACGCTGATTGTGATTGGGCCGCTGACCAGTTGGGCAGCGATTGGCGTGGCAAATGGCTATAACGCCCTGTTCCATGCCGCTCCGGCGCTGGCGGCCGCGATTATTGGCGGCGTCTGGCAGGTGATTGTGATTTTTGGCGTTCACTGGGGCATTACGCCGGTGATCATGGCCAACTTCGACACCCAGGGGTATGACTCCTTCCAGGCTTACCAGACCATCGCGGTGATTGGTCAGATGGCAGCAGTCTTCGGCGTGTTTATCAAAAGCCGTAACAAACAGCTGAAAGCCACCTCGCTGTCGGCGGGCGTGACCGCCATTTTTGGTATTACCGAACCGGCGATTTACGGCGTTACGCTGCGCTTTAAAAAGCCCTTTATCTGCGGTTGTATTGGCGGTGCCATCGGCGCAGTTGTCGCCAGCCTGTTTGGCAGCCTCTATTATGCCTATGCCGCGCTGCCGGGCCTCTTTACGCTGGTGAACGCCATCAGCCCCGATGCACCGATGTCCTTTATTGGCGAACTGGCCGGTGCCGGGACGGCGATTGTGCTGACCGTAGTGATGGTGCAGTTTGTTGGCTTTGACGATCCGGTTGAAGAGACGCCCGCAGAGCAGAAACCAGCGACGGTTACCGTTGGCACACTGCAAATGCTCAGCCCGATTAAAGGCGAAGTGATTGCGCTGGAGAGCGTGAAAGATGAAGCGTTTGCCGGCAAAGTGCTGGGCGATGGCATCGCGATTGTCCCCGCCGAAGGGAAAGTGGTCGCGCCGTGCGATGCGCAGGTCGCGACATTAATTGACTCCCATCACGCTATCGGCCTGATCTGTGACAATGGCGCAGAATTACTGATCCATGTTGGCCTGAATACCGTTAATTTACAGGGGCAATACTTTACGCCGCTGGTGAAAGAGGGCGACCGGGTGACAGCAGGCACGCCTCTGCTGGCATTCGATAAGGCGAAAATTGAGCAGGCCGGGTATGATTTAACAACGCCGGTGCTGGTGGTGAACAGCGATGAGTTCACGCTTACTCACCATCAGTCACAAGGTGCCGTCACGGCGGGAGCGCCGCTGATGTCGCTGGCCTGACAAGAGAGATAACACGAGCGAGGATGAAGAATGGTAACGATACTGGATGTCGCACGGCTGGCAGGCGTCTCCAAAGCGACGGTATCGCGCGCGCTGAACGGCAAAGTCTTTGTCCGCGAAGAGGTTAAAGCCCGCATTATGCAGGCGATTGACGAAACGGGTTACAAGCCAAACCAACTGGCGCGCAACCTTGCCAATAATAAAACCAACTCCGTCGGTCTGGTGATCACTAACGGGCTCTACAACGGCCCGTTCTTCTCCAGCATGATTTACCACGCGGCGACCGACAGCGAAATGCACGGTCGTCAGCTGGTGCTGGCGGATGGAAAACACAGCGCGCAAGAGGAGCGCGACGCTATCGACCTGCTGCTGTCGCTGCGCTGTGAAGCGATCCTTATCTACCCGAAATACCTGACGGTCGACGAGCTGGACGAGATTATTGATACCAGCGAGACGCCGATTGTGGTGATTAACCGCGAGCTGACCCGCAACCGCAGCCAGTGCGTGTTTGTTGACCACCAGCAGAGCAGTGAAAGGATGGTGGCGTATCTGCTGGCGCAGGGGCATACGCGTATTGCCTTTGTCGCCGGTTCCGAGGGGTCGCCCACCGGCGACAGCCGTCTGGCGGGGTATCACCAGGCGCTGCGCAACGCCGGAATCGAGCCGGACCCGCAGTTGCTGGTGCGCGGCAGTTGGAGCACCGATAGCGGTTATGAGGCCGGGCGCGAGCTGCTGGCGCGCAATGTGCCGTTCAGCTGCGTGCTGGCAGGGAATGACGATATGGCGATTGGCGTGGCGAAAGCGTGTCAGGAGGCCGGGCTGCGCCTGCCGGAGGATGTTTCCCTTGCCGGGTTCGATGATTCGGTGATTGGCAAATATTACAACCCGGCGCTCACCACCCTGCATGTGCCGATGGATGAGATGATCCGCCACGCGGTAGCGATCCTCTTGTTGCCGGATGAAACGCCCCCGCGCGCCCATCAGGGCGAGTTGGTGTGCCGCGAGTCGGTGGTTAAGGTAGGATAATACCTGGTTTTGTAGGCCGGATAAGGCGGGAGCCGCCATCCGGCAATACCGCCGCTTAATGCCTGATGGCGCTGCGCTTATCAGGCCTACGTAAACCGAATCGGTTGTCAGCCGGATATCGTTTGTCGGCCCGATATCTTTTGTAGGCCGGATAAGGCGGGAGCCGCCATCCGGCAATACCGCCGCTTAATGCCTGATGGCGCTGCGCTTATCAGGCCTACGTAAACCGAATCGTTTGCAAGCTTTGTAGGCCGGATAAGGCGAGAGCCGCCATCCGGCAATGCAGCAGATTAATGCCTGATGGCGCTGCGCTTATCAGGCCTACAAATACTTATCACGCCGACAAATACCGAATCGTTTGCTACGCGCCGATGCTGTTTAACGTCTCCAGCGCCTCGCGTGGCAATACCAGCCTGGCGCTGGCGAGGTTCTCCTGCAGATGCTGCGGAGAGGAGGTGCCCGGGATCAGCAAAATATTGGGCGAACGCTGTAACAACCACGCCAGCGCCACCTGCATGGGCGTGGCATCAAGCTCTGCCGCCACCGCATTCAGCTCGCTCGATTGCAGCGGTGAAAAACCGCCAAGCGGGAAGAACGGCACAAAGGCGATGCCCTGCTCATTCAGACTATCAATCAGCGCGTCATCCTGGCGGTTCGCCACGTTATAGAGATTCTGCACGCAGACGATGGGCGTCATTTTCTGCGCGTCCGCCACCTGCTTCGCCGTCACGTTGCTCAGGCCAATATGGCGAATCAGGCCGCGATCTTTAAGCTTAATTAAGGTCTCCAGCGGTGCCTCCAGCGACCCCTCCGCCGGGCCGTGGGCACTAAACATCGCGCGCAGGTTCACCACATCCAGCACATCAAGCCCGAGATTGCGCAGGTTATCTTCCACCGCGCGGGTCAGCTCTTCGTCGCTAAAAGCGGGCAGCCAGTTGGCTTTCTCGTCGCGGCGCGCGCCGACTTTGGTGACAATCGTCAGGTTATCCGGATAGGGATGCAGCGCCTGTTTGATCAATTTATTGGTGACGTGTGGGCCGTAAAAATCACTGGTATCAATATGATTAACCCCGGCGGCCACCGCATCGCGCAGCACCTGCAGCGCGCGCGCTTCGTCGGCCGGCGGGCCAAACACGCCAGGGCCTGCGAGCTGCATTGCACCATAACCCAGACGACCCACTTCGTTGTCGCCCAGACGATAAGTCAGCGAAAGTTCAGACATAGCATTGCTCCTGTGTGTTAAGTCAGTCGATTGTAGGCGGCGCGTCTGAAGGCGGCAATGCACCTTTTGTGCGAAGGGTAAAGGCGCTCCTCAAGCCATGGATATATAACGCAATCGTTACAAGAAATGTCTACACTTGAGAAAACGGGCCTTCTCGAGGATGTCATATGATTTTTCCAGCTATGCCAGTCAACGAAAAAGAGCGTCTGCACTCTTTATACATGATGGATCTGCTTGATAAAAAAGATGACGAACGCTTCGACCGCTTAACCCGCATGGCGAAAACCACCTTCGATGTGCCGATTGCGGTGATTAGCCTGCTCGATCGCGATCGGCAGTGGCTGCTCTCTCGCGGCGGCATCGATACCCATGAAACCCCGCGTAACCTCTCTTTCTGCGCCCACGCCATTCTCGAAGAGGGCGTCTTTATTGTGAAAGATACCCAGATGGATACGCGTTTTGCCGATAACCCCTTCGTTACCGGCGAACCGTGGGTGCGTTTCTACGCCGGTTGCCCGGTGCATCTGCCGGATGGCGCGATTGCCGGCACCATCTGCATTATCGACACCTACCCGCGCCCCTTCTCCAGCGCGGAGATCAACACCCTGCTCGATTTTGCCGCCATCGTCGAAGATGAGTTTTTAATCCTCAGTATGGCGATGACCGATGCCCTGACTGGCATGCCGAACAGCCGCGGCTTTTACCGCTCCGGCGAGAAGCGCTTCACCTTGTCGAAAGAGCACAACACCCCCTTCAGCCTGCTCTATTTCAGCATCGACAACCTGAAGTCGATCAATGAAGTGCTGGGCAGTAAAGAGGGGGATGCGGTGGTGAAAACCTTCGCCAGCACGCTGATGAAATGCCTGCAGGAGCAGGATATCGCCGCGCGCATGGGCGGCGGGGAGTTTGCCGTGCTGCTCAGCAACAGCGCCGAGCACGATGTCGATGCCTTCCTCTTCGATCTGCAAACGCGAATGGACGCGCTGGAGGTGAGCGGCGGCAAAAACTACCACATCAACTACTCTCACGGCGTGATTGAGCAGGATGAGAAGTACACCACCCTGCGCGATATGCTGGAGGAGAGCGGCAAAGTGATGTACGCGGAAAAACGCCGCCGTTAAAGGGTGGCGAAACCGCCCTGCCCTTGCCAGCCCTCAAGCCGCTGATAGATCGTCTCTACCGCCGCCTTCACCGGCGGCGTCATCGGGTAGTAAAAGCCGACGATATCGGGCTGAATGCCGAGGAAAATCACCTCGCCGACATCCTCTTTCAGCTGATCGATCAGGTAGTTGAGCGGCATATTGTGGGTGGTCATCATAAACATCTCGGCGATGTCGTCCGGGTTAACCACGCGGATCTCGCCGGGGTTAAGCCCCATATCGGTAGCGTCGACCAGCAGCAGCCGTGCCGGGCGCAAATCACGGATCGCGGCGACGTCATTCTCTGGCGCGCTACCGCCATCAATCACCCTCCACTCTCCCGCAGGTTTGGCGGCGCACATCTCCGCCAGCAGCGGGCCTGCGCCATCGTCGCCCATCATGCTGTTGCCGACACAGAGTAAAACGTCAGTCACGTAACCTCCTGACCATCAGATAGATGGCGCTCTCCTGGTAAATGTCATGCAGCATCGACAGCAACTCGCGGCTCCACGCCTGCTGCGTTTCACTTTGCTGCGCCAGCGCGCGGTCAAAAGCGTTCGCCAGCAGCATCACATGCGTACTGTCGATCACGATTTCACCGTAGCGCGGTACCCCTTCCATTTTCCGCCGCGCTTCGCTGCCCGCTTCAAGGGTGGCAATCCACGCCAGATAGTCGTCCCACGAGCAGGTGAGCGCCGCCTCCAGACAGTCGATCACCCCAAGATGGTGGCCAATAGCCAGACTGTAGTAGACCACCTGCTGCGCCTGCGGCGGCGTCGCCTCGTTTTCATCGATAAATTTGCGCCGCAGTTGGCTAAAGACCACCGTTTCGCCCATCAGATTTTCGCCTCCTGCACCACCTGGTTAAGGTGGCTGACAATCTCCGTCAGGCGCGGATCGTTCTCCTGCGCCAGCCAGTTCATCACTTCATGTTCACCGAGGGTGCGCAGACGCAGGTAGTCATCGGCAATCTGGCGGCCATAGCGATAACCCGCCAGTCGGCGCGCGGTGCGATCCACTTTGACCCGCAGTGGCTGCACCATCTGCGGATGGAGGATCTCCGCTGGTTGATCGTCCAGTTCGCCGGGCAGACGAGCGTGAATTTTCTGCTCCAGCAGCCCGAGCGCCATCGCAAAGCCATACAGCGTGGCGGCGGGCGTCGGCGGGCAGCCGGGAATATAGACATCGACCGGCACGATCTTGTCGGTTCCACCCCAGACGCAGTAGAGATCGTGGAAGATCCCGCCGCTATTGCCGCAGGCGCCGTAAGAGATACAAATTTTCGGATCCGGCGCCGATTGCCAGGCGCGTAACGCCGGGGAGCGCATTGCGCGGGTGACCGCGCCGGTAAAGAGCAAAATATCGGCGTGACGCGGTGATGGCACCACTTTAATACCGAAGCGTTCGGCGTCGAACAGCGGTGAAAGGGTAGCGAAAATCTCAATTTCGCAGCCATTGCAGCCACCGCAATCCACGCGGTAGACGTAAGCCGAGCGTTTGATCTTCTTCAGCAGCGAGGCTTTCATGCTGGCGATGGACTCCTCCACCGTCATGGGCAGCGGAATGCCCTCTGCGTCGCGCGGTCCAATAAGCTGGCTCATTAGCTGGCCTCTCTCATATGGCGGGTCAATTCAATACGGTCGGTTGGCACCAGGCACTGCTGGCGTTTACAGGCCGGGCAGGTTTCAAAGCTGGCGCGGTGCGCTTCGGCGCGGGTGTCGCCGTTATGGGCCAGCAGCGCGATGGCGTAATCGATCTCTTTCTGCACGGCAAAGGGGTGCGCGCATTCGCGGCACTGGCACAGCTCAAAGCGCGACTGTTGCAGAAAGTCGGCCTTGTTCCACACCGCCAGCTCATACTCCTGCGACAGGGTAATCGCCGCCGTCGGGCAGACCTCTTCGCAGCGGGCACAGAAGATGCAGCGCCCAAGATTAAACTGCCAGGCCTGCTCGCCGGTGGCGAGATCGGTCTCTACCGTCAGGGCATTAGAGGGGCAGGCATTGACGCACGCCGCGCAGCCGATGCACTGTTGCGGGTTGTGCTGCGGCTTACCGCGAAAATTTTTATCAACTGGCATCGGCGATAGCGGATAGTCGCTAGTCGGCGCGCCGGTTTTGATCACTTTTTTGATAAAGGTAAACATGGCTTGCAACGCTCCTTCTATTTCAGCGGCGAGTGCTTACGCTCAATGCTGTAGCGCTCCAGCTCTTTGTAGGGCACCACCTGGCTCTTTTTCTTGCGCACATCCACCACCGTCATGCGGTCGGTGCAGGAGTAACAAGGATCGAGGCTGCCGATAATCAGCGGCGCGTCAGAGACGGTATTGCCGCGCAGCATATAGCGCAGGGTTGGCCAGTTGGCGTAGGTCGCCGCACGGCAGCGCCAGCGGTAGAGTTTCTGGTTGTCGCCGGTCATGCTCCAGTGGATATCATCCCCGCGCGGCGCTTCGGAAAAGCCAAGGGCAAAGCGGTGCGGAATATAGGTAAAGCCCTCGACCATCAGCGGGCCGCCGGGCAGGTTATCGAGCCCGAAATCAATCATGTTCAGGGCGGTAAAGACTTCGTTGATGCGCACTTTCAGGCGCGAAATCACATCACAGCCCTGCTCGGTGTGGACGGTCATTGGCAGCAGGCCGTAACCAACAAACGGGTGATCGGCGCGGGTGTCGCGGGCATGGCCGCTGGCGCGCACCATCGGGCCGACGTTGCTGAAGTCGCGGGCGATTTGCGGATCAAGGCGGCCAATGCCGACCGTGCGCTGCTCTATGTTCGGCGTGCTTAACAGCATATCGACCAGCTCCTGCACATCGCGGCGCATCTGCTGCGCCAGCTGGCGGGTCTGGATCATCTCATCCTTCAGCATGTCGCGACGGATACCGCCAATCAGGTTCAGGCCGTAGGTTTTACGCGCCCCGGTGAGAATTTCCGCCATCTTCATCGAGGTTTCACGCACGCGGAAGAACTGCATAAAGCCGGAGTCAAAGCCGACAAAGTGGCAGGCCAGGCCGAGGTTGAGCAGGTTGGAGTGCAGGCGCTCCACCTCAAGCAAAATGGCGCGGATCATCTGCGCACGCTCCGGCACGACAATGCCCATCGCGTTCTCCACCGAGGTGGTGTAAGCGGTGCTGTGGGCAAAGCCGCAGATGCCGCAGACGCGATCCGACAGAAAGGTCACCTCGTTGTAACCCATGCGGGTTTCTGCCAGCTTTTCCATGCCGCGGTGAACATAGAACATGCGGTAATCGGCGTCGATAATGTTCTCGCCATCGACGAATAGACGGAAATGGCCCGGTTCGTCAGAGGTGACGTGCAGCGGGCCAATTGGCACCACATTGTTCTTTTTATCACCCAGTTCGTTGATGAACTCGTAGGTTTCCGCATCGGTGGTCGGCGCGGGGCGCTGGCGGTAATCCATGCTGTCTTTGCGCAGCGGATAGAGTTCATCCGGCCAGTCATCGGGCAGCACCAGACGGCGCTCATCGGGCAGGCCTATCGGGATCAGGCCATACATATCGCGCACTTCGCGCTCGCCCCATACTGCCGCCGGCACGCGCGGCGTGACCGAGGGGTACTCCGGTTTCAGGGCATCCACTTCGACGCGCACGGTGATCCAGCACTTCACGCCCTGCTCCATCGACAGCACGTAGTAAACGGCGAAGTGACCGTTGAGCTTGCGCTCATCGTTGCCAAACAGCACCGACAGCCAGCCGCCCTGCTGGTAGTAGAGGAACTCGACCACTTCCGGCAGATAGTTGATTTTGATGGTCAGGGTCAGCTGATCCTTCGTCTGCCATGCGCTGTCCAGCACCACGCCGGGGAATTTTTCATGCAGCGCGGCAAGGTAGTGTTGGCCGATCTTTTCTTCAGACATAGATGAACTCTCTTAATAGGTCGCCAGCAAGGAGACAAAGGCCAGGAAGGCGACGCCGAAACAGGCCCAGGTGACGCGCGAGGCGGCAACAAAACGCAGGCGCGCCATGCTGTTTTCAAACAGGGCGATAACCAACACGCCGAGCAGCAGTTTCAGCAGCGCGACAACCAGCGCCAGCAGCAGCCCGCCGACGCTGAAGGCAGTCATCTGCCCCCAGGGGAAAAAGATGCCGACAAACAGTTGCAGCACCACCAGCTGTTTCAGGCTGATGCCCCACTTGAGGATGGCGAAACCGCTGCCGCTGTACTCTGAGAGCGGCCCCTCCTGCAACTCCTGCTCCGCTTCCGCCAGATCGAACGGCAGTTTGCCCATCTCGATAAAGGTGGCGAAGGCGCAGGCGCAGAGCGCAAGAAATAGCGGCAGGCTGGCGTGCAGCGGCCAGTGATAAACGGTGTCGGTAATGTGGGTGATATGGGTCGACCCGGCGACCAGCGCCGCCACCCACAATCCCAACAGCAGGATCGGCTCCACCAGCACGCCGAGCATCGCTTCGCGGCTGGCACCCAGCCCGGTAAAGGGGCTACCGGTATCCAGCCCGGCGATGGCGAAGAAGAAGCGGGCAATGGCGAAGAGGTAGATAAGCGTGATCAGATCGCCGAGTAGCGGCAGCGGTGAAGCCACCGTTATCACCGGCAGCGCAGTGGCAATCGTCAGCATTACGCCAACCATCACCAGCGGCGTCAGGCGAAAGACCCAGCCGGAAGCCGCCGGGGCAATGCTCTGCCTCCCAAGCAGTTTGAACAGATCGCGATACTCTTGCAGCACGCCCGGCCCGCGCCGGTTGTGCAGACGCGCACGCGCCACGCGACTGATGCCGGAAAGCAGCGGCGCAAGGGCGAACAGCACCAGCGCCTGTACAACAGCAAACAGAAAACTCATCTTCAGGCTCCTCGGGAAATCACCACAACCACCAGCACCGCCAGCTCAATCAGCGCCAGGCGACGAAACAGCAGCGGCGCGGCGTCGCCCCGCCAGACGGGCAACGACAGCGTTGGCTCCAGCCATTTGCGCAGCGCGAGTACCGGCGCGAAGGCCGCTTTAACCGGCATCGCAAAACCGTGGGCGGTGATGACCATCGACGCTTCATGGTCGTAACCACACACCCACGCCGCCCCCCTGCTGCGGGACGGCAGACGGTCGCCCTTCAGCAGCACGAGCAGCACCAGCGGCAGCAGCGTCGCGGCAATCAGCAGCAGCGCAATCATCGGTTGCGACACCACGGTGTTCGCCGTTTCAAGCGGTAGCGGCACGGCACTGAACAGGCGCGGCAGCAGCCACGGCGCGGCAACCCCGCCAATCACACAGCAGATCGCCAGCGCCGCCACGCTTACACTCATTAGCCACGGCAGCGGACGCGGGTTTTCCGCCTGCGCGCTGCGCGGTGCGCCAAGGAAGGTGACGCCATAGACTTTCGCCATGCACATCACCGCCAGCGCGCCCGTAATCGCCAGCCCAACCGCCAGCAGCGGCCCCATCACTTGCAGAAGAAAATTGCCGCTGGCGCTTAAGCGGAAGAAGGCCTGGTAGATCACCCACTCACCAGCGAAACCGTTGAGCGGCGGCAGCGCGGCCATCGCCATCAGGCCGACCAGCATCGCCAGCGAGATAAGCGGCATGCGTTTACCGAGGCCGCCCAGTTTTTCAATATCGCGATAACCGGTAGCAAACCAGAGCGCGCCCGCACCGAGAAACAGCGTGCTTTTAAACAGGCTGTGGTTGAAAAGATGATAGAGACCGCCGACCAGCCCGAGCGCCACCAGCGCAGGCTGGCGCAGCGCAAGCCCGGTGATGCCTGCGCCAAGGCCGAGCAGGATAATGCCGATATTCTCCAGCGTGTGGTAAGCCAGCAGCCGCTGGATATTGTGTTCCATCAGCGCATACAGCCCGCCGACAAACGCGGTCAGCAGACCAAACGCCAGCAGCAGCACGCCCCACCACAGCGGCGGTTGCCCGCCAAGTAAAGAGAGCGTGAGGATGCCGAACAGCCCGACCTTCATCACCACGGCGGAGAAGAGCGCCGCCGCCGGAGCCGGGGCATTGGCATGGGCCTGCGGCACCCAGGCGTGCAGCGGGATAATCCCCGCCAGCAGGCCAAAACCAATCACGCCGACCAGCCAGAAGCCGCCGCTCAGGGGGTGCAGGCTCAACACGCTGAAATCGAGGGTCTGGTAGCGCTGCCACAGCAGCCAGCAGAGCAGCGCCAGCAGCAGCGTGCCGAGACGCCCGAGGGCGAACCAGAGTTTGCCGGAGGCGCTGCACCCGGTGAGGAACACCGCGCAGAGCGCCATGATCTCCGCCATCACCACCAACGCGCCGAGGTTAGCTGCGCTCACCGCGCAGATCGCCGCCGCCAGCAGGAGGTTAATCAGCAGGCCATTGGCTTTTACCGCCTGATGGCGATGCCACGCCAGGTTATAGAGGCTGATAAAGAAGCCGCAGACGCCAAGCGTCAGCAGCCAGACGGCGCCGAGCGGCGTGAGTAACAGATGCAGGTTGATGAGCGGCACAATACCGCTCACGGTTTGCCCGTCGAGCAGCGCACCAAGACCAGCCGCCGTTGCCAGCAGGCAGCCCGCCGCACCGCCCAGCCCCGCGAAGAAGCCGCTCAGGGGTTTGAACGCGCTCAGCAGACCCGCCAGCAGCGCAGCAGCGCTCAGTGTGACGACCGCTGCGCTCAGCAAAGAGAAAAGCGTCATTTTGCACTCCCGTTATTCTGCGCAAACCGCGCCAGATCGCCGTAATCGGTATTAAGGGTCTGCTCGCGTTTGCGGCGGCTGGCGCGATTGATATCGTGCGGGCTGACCAGGTGCAGCGCCTTGGTCGGGCACATGCGCACGCAGGCCGGGCCCTCGGCGTCGAAGTAGCAGAGGTCGCACTTCACGGCGATAGCGCGCACGCCCGGCACCCAGTCGAGCAGCGAACTCACTTTCGCAGGCATCGGCGGCGCGGCGGGCGCTTTCGGCGTGTTGACGTTGGCCGGAATATCCAGCGGACGGCTGCCGGAAAACTCAATCGCGCCGAACGGACAGGCAATCGCGCAGAGCTTACAGCTGACGCAGAGGCTCTCATTGAGCTGCACCGCGCCATCCACGCGGTTGATGGCGTTCACCGGGCAGACCCCGGCGCAGGGCGCATCTTCACAGTGGTGGCACTGCTGCGGCGCAGATTCATGATGGCTGCGCATGACGCGCAGGCGCGGCATCGCCTGCCATCCATACGCGCGGTGCGTCTCGGCGCAGGCCGCCTCGCAGGTGTGGCAGCCAATACAGAGCGCCGGGTCGGCAATTACAAAACGGTTCACCAGTCGATCCTCAGGTGAGTCGCCCGCTTACGGGCAGTCATTTTTGACGAAACATGTCGATGGGTGTCATGTCGACACCTGTCGACACTCCAGCTCAGGCCAGCACCGGCGAGTGCCCGTCGTGGGCAAGGGTGGTGAGGTTGACCGGCGTATCGGCTTCCATTGCGGCATAGAGGTTGTCGTAGACGGCGGCGAGTTTGCCGAGGTAGTGCTCAAGCACCTTTTCGCGATCGCGGACCTCAAACAGGCCATCAATTTTCCCGTCGCTGGTGAGCCGCGCTTCGGCGATTAAGCGCTTCTCTTCACTGCCTTTATTGGCAATCGCGTACTCAATGGTATGGCCGTTAAAGCCGCCGCTCAGGGTGATATAAACCGTGAAGTGATCGAACAGCACGAAGCAGAGCTGCTGCTCCGGCGCACAGCCGATGGTGTGGTGCAAACGCGCTTTGGCGAGCGTAATGCCCTGAACCAGCGTATTGCAGTAACTGCGCCACGCCTCTTGCAGACGGTGGTGCCGTCCGGCGATGTAATCCGCCTTTTCGCTAATTTCCCAAATCGTCATCTCAGCTTACCCGCTTAATTGAAACAACTGCTGATAAGCATCATCCATGCCAGTTTTTAATTAATTGATTTTTATGGTTTTTATAAAAATAAAAGTGAATTTCGACGTGTCATCTCGTCATTGTCGTCATCGTCACCCTGACTAAATCGGGAGTGGCACTGTTATTGCATTAGCAGGGGAAATGATAAGGAGGCGTTATGCATGAAATCACGTTGTGCCAGCGCGCGCTGGAGGTGATTGAACAACAGGCGGCGGCAAATGGCGCACGCAAGGTCACCGGCGTCTGGCTAAAGGTGGGCGCATTTTCTTGCGTCGAAACGGACGCTTTAACGTTTTGTTTTGATCTGGTCTGCCGCGGCAGCCTGGCGGAAGGTTGTAGACTGCATATCGAACAACAACAGGCCGAGTGCTGGTGTGAGTCTTGCCAGCAGTATGTGACGTTACTCAGTCAGCGTGTACGCCGCTGTCCACAATGCCACAGCGACCAGTTGCAGATCGTCGCCGACGACGGTATGCAAATTCAGCGACTGGAAATTGAGGAGTAAGCAATGTGTACGACATGTGGTTGTCAGGATGGAAACCGCTATATAGAAGGCGATGAACATAACCCCCACTCCGCCTTTCGCAGCGCCCCCTTCGCCCCGGCGACGCGCCCGGCGCTGACCATTACCGGGGTCAAAACCGATGCGTTCAGCCCGACTCAGCTCGACGACGGCGACCTGCATTATGGCCACGGCGCAGCGGGAACCCATGCCCCGGGCATCAGCCAGCGGCGGATGCTGGAAGTTGAGATCGACGTGCTGGATAAAAATAACCGCATCGCCGCCCGCAACCGCGCGCGCTTCGCGGCCCGCCAGCAGCTGGTGCTGAATCTCGTCTCCAGCCCCGGCTCCGGCAAAACCACCCTGCTCACGGAAACCCTGCTGCGCCTGAAAAACCGCCTCCCCTGCGCGGTGATTGAGGGCGATCAGCAAACCGTTAACGATGCCGCGCGCATCCGCGCCACCGGCACCCCGGCGATTCAGGTCAATACCGGCAAAGGCTGCCACCTCGACGCGCAGATGATTGCCGATGCCGCACCGCGTCTGCCGCTGGCCGAGCAGGGCATCCTGTTTATTGAGAACGTCGGGAATCTGGTCTGCCCGGCGAGTTTTGACCTCGGCGAACGGCATAAAGTGGCGGTGCTCTCCGTAACCGAAGGCGAGGATAAGCCGCTCAAATATCCGCATATGTTTGCCGCCGCCTCGCTGATGCTGCTCAACAAAGTCGATCTGCTCCCCTACCTCAACTTCGATGTTGAGCAGTGCATCGCCTACGCACGGGAGGTGAACCCGGAGATTGAGATCCTGCTGGTTTCCGCCACCAAAGGCGACGGCATGGACGCGTGGCTTGAGTGGCTGGAGGCGCAACGATGTGCATAGGCGTACCGGGGCAAATCTGCGCCATTGACGGCCTGCAGGCGAAAGTCGATGTCAGCGGCATCCAGCGCAATGTCGATTTAACGCTGGTTGGCAGTGAAGATGAGCAGGGTCGCTCGCGTATCGGCCAGTGGGTGCTGGTGCACGTCGGCTTTGCCATGAGCATCATCAACGAAGCGGAAGCGCGCGAAACGCTGGCGGCGCTGCAAAATATGTTCGACGTTGAGCCGGATGTCGGCGCGCTGCTCTACGGCGAGGAGGGATAATGCGCTTTGTCGATGAATACCGCGCGCCGGAGCAGGTGATGCAACTTATCGCCCGCCTGCGTGAACGTGCTAACGCACTGGCTTACACCGCCGCGCGACCGCTGCGCATTATGGAGGTGTGCGGCGGCCACACGCATGCCATTTTCAAATTTGGCCTCGACCAGCTGCTGCCGGAGAATATTGAGTTTATCCACGGCCCCGGCTGCCCGGTCTGCGTCTTGCCGATGGGGCGCATCGACACCTGCGTGGAGATCGCCAGCCATCCGGAGGTGATTTTCTGCACCTTTGGCGACGCCATTCGCGTACCGGGCAAAAACGGCTCGCTGTTACAGGCGAAGGCGCGCGGCGCGGATGTGCGCATTGTCTACTCGCCGCTCGATGCGCTGGCGCTGGCGGAGAAAAACCCACAGCGTAAGGTGGTCTTTTTTGGCCTCGGCTTCGAAACCACCATGCCCGCGACCGCGATTACGCTACAACAGGCGAAGGCGCGGGATATCAACAACTTCTGGTTTTTCTGCCAGCACATCACGCTGATCCCGACCCTGCGCAGCCTGCTTGAGCAGCCCGATAACGGCATTGACGCCTTTCTCGCGCCCGGCCACGTCAGCATGGTGATTGGCACCGATGCCTATACCTTTATTGCCGATGAGTTTCAGCGCCCGCTGGTGGTCGCCGGTTTTGAGCCGCTCGACCTGTTACAGGGCGTGTTGATGCTGGTCGAGCAGAAGATTGCTGCCCAAAGCCGGGTGGAGAATCAGTACCGCCGCGTGGTACCAGATGAGGGCAACCGGCGGGCGCAAGAGGCGATTGCCGAGGTGTTCACCGTGCGCGGCGACAGCGAGTGGCGCGGGCTGGGGATGATTGGCGAGTCGGGCGTGCATCTGACTGCTCCCTATCAGCGTTTTGACGCCGAAGCCCATTTCCAGCCAGCCATGCAGCAGGTCTGTGACGACCCGGGTGCCCGCTGCGGCGACGTGCTGACCGGGCGCTGCAAACCGCACCACTGCCCGCTGTTTGGCAACACCTGTAATCCACAAAGCGCCTTTGGCGCGCTGATGGTCTCCTCTGAAGGAGCCTGCGCTGCCTGGTATCACTATCGTGCTCAGGAGTGTGAAGTATGAATGAGGTTCAGATGGCGCACGGCAGCGGCGGCCAGGCGATGCAGCAGCTGATAGGCGAACTCTTTATGCAGGCCTTTGCCAACCCCTGGCTGGCGGAGCAGGAGGATCAGGCGCGCCTCGATCTCACGGCGCTGGCGGCGGGCGGCGACAGGCTTGCCTTCTCCACCGACAGCTATGTGATTGACCCGCTGATTTTCCCCGGCGGTGACATCGGCAAACTCGCCGTCTGCGGCACCGCCAATGATGTGGCGGTCAGCGGCGCGATCCCGCGCTACCTCTCCTGCGGCTTTATCCTCGAAGAGGGGCTGTCGATGGCAACCCTAAAACAGGTAGTGGAGAGCATGGCGGCAACGGCCCGCAGCGCCGGGATCGCCATTGTCACCGGCGACACCAAAGTGGTACAGCGCGGCGCGGCGGATAAACTGTTTATTAATACCGCCGGTATTGGCGCGATCCCCGCCACCATTCACTGGGCGGCGGCCTCGTTACAGCCAGGCGATGTGCTGCTGGCAAGCGGCACGCTAGGCGACCACGGCGCGACGATCCTCAACCTGCGTGAAGGCCTGGGGCTGGACGGGGAGTTAAGCAGCGACTGCGCGGTGCTGACGCCGTTAATTGAGACGCTGCGCGATCTGCCCGGCGTCAAAGCTCTGCGCGATGCAACGCGCGGCGGCGTCAACGCGGTGGTGCATGAGTTTGCCGCCGCCTGCGGGTATGGCATTGAATTACAAGAGAGCAAATTGCCGATTAACCCTGCGGTGCGCGGCGTGTGTGAACTGCTGGGGCTGGATGCGCTTAACTTCGCCAATGAGGGCAAACTGGTGATCGCCGTTGCGCGCGACAGCGCCGAACTGGCGCTCAGCCGCTTACGCGCCCACCCTTTAGGTAAAGATGCCGGGATGATTGGCGAAGTGGTCGAACAACAGGGCGTGCGGTTAGCCGGGCTTTACGGCGTGAAACGCCTGTTAGATCTCCCCCATGCGGAGCCGTTACCGCGGATCTGCTAGTTGTTATTTTTCACACCTGTTGGTGTGTTTCTGGATGAGCAAAATGTCGTATACACCGATGAGCGATCTCGGACAGCAAGGGCTTTTCGATATCACGCGGATTTTATTACAGCAGCCGAACGTGGCGGCGCTCAGCGAAACGCTGGCGCAGCTGGCGCGTCAGGCGGGGCTGGCGCAGGGCGCGGCGATTGTGCTGTGGCATGCAGATAGCCACCGGGCGAGCCGCTACAGTGTGCAGACAACGGAAAAGGGTGCGGAGTATGGCGATCAGGCGCTGCTGGCGAGCGGCCCGGTGCGGCATATTCTCTCGCACCCGCAGGCGCTGCACTGCACGGCGGAGCTGTTTAATGAGACCTGGCCCGTCCTTGCCGCAAGCGGGCTTTACCCACCCTTCGCCCACTACGCGCTGCTGCCGCTGGCGGCGGAGGGGCAGATTTTCGGCGGCTGCGAGTTCTTTCGCTATGACGACCAGCCCTGGAGCGAGCGCGAGCTGGAGCGCCTTAATACGCTGACGCAGCTAGTCGCGGTGGTGGCCGAACAGTTGCAGACCCGCGACCGGCGCACGCCGGACTATGCCCTGCTCAGCCAGGAGCGCAACGATTACCGCATTCTGGTCGCTATCACCAACGCCGTGCTCTCACGGCTGCATATGGATGAACTGGTGAGCGAAGTCGCCAAAGAGATCCACTACTACTTTGGCATTGACGCCATCAGCCTGGTGCTGCGCGGCAGCCGCAAAGGCAAGCTGACCATTTACTCCACGCACTACCTTGATGAGGCCAATCCGACGCACGAAACCCAGGAGGCGGACGAGGCGGGCACGCTGACGGAACGCGTGTTCCTGAGTAAAGAGATGCTGCTGCTCAACCTGCACGAGCGCGACAAACTTGCCCCCTATGAGCGGATGCTGTTTGAGACCTGGGGCAACCAGATCCAGACGCTCTGCCTGCTGCCGCTGATGTCGGGCAAAAACCTGCTCGGCGTGCTGAAGCTGGCGCAGTGCCAGAAAGAGGTCTTTACCCAGGCGAACCTCAAGCTGCTGCGCCAGATCGCCGAGCGTATCGCCATTGCGGTAGATAACGCGCTGGCCTATCAGGAGATCCATCGCCTGAAGGAGCGGCTGGTGGATGAGAACCTCGCGCTGACCGAGCAGCTTAATAAGGTCGACAGCGAATTCGGCGAGATCATAGGCCGCAGCGAGGCGATGTCACGGGTGCTGAAACAGGTGGAGATGGTGGCGCGCAGTAACAGCACGGTGCTGATCCTCGGCGAAACCGGCACCGGTAAGGAGCTGATTGCCCGCGCTATCCACAATCTGAGCGAGCGCAACAGCCGCCGGATGGTGAAGATGAACTGCGCGGCGATGCCGGCCGGATTGATGGAGAGCGATCTTTTTGGTCATGAGCGCGGTGCGTTTACCGGTGCCAGCGCCCAGCGCATCGGCCGCTTTGAGCTGGCGGATAAGAGCTCGCTGTTTCTTGATGAGGTGGGCGATATGCCGCTCGAGCTGCAACCGAAGCTGCTGCGCGTGTTGCAGGAGCAGGAGTTTGAGCGGCTCGGCAGTAACAAATTGATCCGCACCGATGTGCGGTTGATCGCCGCCACCAATCGCGATCTGAAGAAGATGGTCGCCGATCGCGAGTTTCGCAGCGATCTTTACTACCGTCTGAATGTGTTTCCTATCCAGCTTCCGTCGCTGCGCGAGCGCCCGGAGGATATTCCGCTGCTGGTGAAAGCCTTCACCTTTAAAATCGCCCGCAAGATGGGGCGCAATATCGACAGTATTCCGGCGGAAACCCTGCGGGTGCTGAGCGCGATGGAGTGGCCGGGGAATGTGCGCGAGCTGGAGAATATGATTGAGCGCGCGGTGCTGCTGACGCGCGGCAATGTGTTGCAGCTTTCGATGGCGGAGATCGCCATGCCGGTCGTGCCGGCGACACCGCCCGCCGAGTCGCCGCGCGACGGGGAGGATGAGTATCAGCTGATTGTGCGCGTATTAAAAGAGACCAACGGCGTGGTCGCCGGGCCAAAAGGCGCCGCGCAGCGGTTGGGGCTGAAGCGCACGACGCTGCTCTCACGCATGAAACGGCTGGGGATTGATAAGGATGTTTTGTCGGGTGGATAAGGTTCAGTTGTAGGCCTGATAAGGCGCAGCCGCCATCAGGCAATGGGGCTTGCATGTGGCACACGTGGAAGGGTTTGCGTAGGCCGGATAAGGCGCAGCCGCTATCAGGCAATTGGGCTTGCATGTGGCTTTTTGTGGAATGATTCCGTTCACCATCCCTCGCTGCACACCATGCTCTCACGCATGAAACGGCTGGGGATTGATAAAGAGGGGCTGTAGGCCTGATAAGTTGTAGGCCGGATAAGGCGCAGCCGCCATCAGGCAATGGGGGTGGCATGTTGCCTCGGTGGAAGGGTTCCGTTCACCATCCCCCGTTGCACACTATGCCGGATGGCGCTTGCGCTTATCCGGCCTACGACGTTTCAGAAACAGGTTTTGTAGGCCTGATAAGGCGTAGCCGCCATCAGGCATTCCTTCAGCAACACAGATTTTCCCTTTACATCAAATCTCACAGCGAGGGGGTTGTGTCCCCGCTGAAATCGGCGAACCGAAGCGTGAATGACAAGGTCTGGACGCCATGGATGGCGGAAAGAGGCGAACCGAGACAGGGACTCGTTCCAGAATGGAACGAGTAAGTCGAGTCGAGCCGGCCGCCGTCAGGCACGCGGGAGGTGAGCGCAGTGCGCAGCACCGATTTCCTCGCGGGGCCGCGGGGATTGACAAGGGGAGCGCGGCCGCTCCCCTTGTCCCGTTCACCGCACCGGTGATTAAATCAGCCACCAGACGCCTGGTGAACGGAACTCTTCCACCAATGCCCCATGCAAGCCCCATTGCCGGATGCCGGATGGCGGATGGCGCTTATCCGGCCTATAGGTTATTTGCGTCGATACTTTTCGGGCAACGCCGGTACCGGGCGCTTATCGTCGATCAAATGGCGCACCGTCAATATCGGATGCCGCCACAACATGCGTGGCCCTGCCCAGCGCATCACCTGCTTCATCTCTTCACGCTTTGCGGGCTGATAACAGTGCACCGGGCACTGCTTACAAGCCGGTTTTGCCTCGCCGAAGACGCATTTATCAAGCCGCTTCTCCGCGTAGGCATAGAGATCCGCGTAGTGCGCCGCGCTGCTCACTGCATCCGGGCAGGCGCGTTGATAGAGGGCAATCATCTTCCTGATGGTCAATTTTTCCCGCAGGATGCGTGATCCAGACATCGTTATCACCAATAATTAAGATGCATTCATAATACAACTTAATACCTCGTGATGGCACCCTGGGTGAGCGTTTTATGCACTCTCGTCACTCAACGTCGCATGCACCATGGTGATAATCACCCGCTCCAGCTCCTCTTTCGCCTGCTGTTCGCTAATCGCATCCTGCACTGCCGCCCAGGAGAGCCCTTCGGCAGCGCCGAGCATCGCCCATAACGCGGCGTCGCGCAGAGGCGTACCACAAAACGGCGCAAACAGCGTACGGCAGGTGCCGGTGAAATCCACCGCGTATTCGCGGCGGATCTTCTCCAGCTCCGGCGTTCCTGCCAGCGCCGCCAGCAGGCTAGGCATCTCACGCCCCTGGAACAGCACGCATTCGATATAGGTTTTCGCAACCACCTCTGCGCGCGGCTGTAGCTCGGGCGCGGTCTGCGCCAGCAGCGACTCCAGTTTGCGGTTCTGGCGCTGATCGTACTCACGATAGAGCGCCGCCAGCAGCCCGGAGCGGCTGGTAAAGTGGTCGTAAACCACCGGTTTGGTGACGCCCGCGCGTTCAGCTAAATAGCCGAGCGTCAGCGCTTCGGTACCCAACTCATGAATGATCTGCCATGCCACCTCAACAAGCTGTGCGTAGCGCTCTTCCCGCGAGAGCCGCTGGCGTACACGCGTATCGGCCATAATTTGCCTCCTTGACAAGCTTATATACCGTTAGTAACTTACTAGTAGTAGGTTACCGATAGTATATAAGCCTACGGTGATTGATCCGTAATGGCAACCGAGGAGAAGAACATGCATGCACTGATCGTAGTCTCTCACCCGCTCGACACCTCATTAACCCATGGCCTGGCGCACGCGGTGGCAGAAGGGATCCGCGAAGAGAACGCGCAGCACAGCGTTGAGATCGCCGATCTGGCGCGGGAGGGCTTTAACCCGTCTTTCACTGCCGCCGATTACAACGCCTTTATGCAAACCGCCCCGCTGCCCGCCGATGTGCGGGCTGAACAGGCGCGGATTGAGAAAGCCGACGCGTTGATACTGGTGTTTCCTATCTACTGGTGGACGATGCCGGGGCAGTTAAAGGGGTGGATCGATCGCGTCTTTGCCAACGGCTGGGCCTATGAAGATAGCGGCACCGGCAAGGTGATCAAGAAGCTGGGGCATCTGCCGGTGCATCTGGTGGCGACAGGCGGCGCAGACACTAAAACGTTTGAAAAACATGGCTATGCGCAATCCTGGAACACGCAAATTCCCCACGGTATTTTCGATTACTGCGGCGCGCCGGTGTTAACCAACGCCACGCTGATGCAGCCCGATCTCGGTTCGCCTCAGGCTTGCCTGCAAAAAGCGCGTGAGATCGGCAAAACTATTTTTGCTGCTAACCTGGTGTAATTTTCCGCCGGAGAGGAGCCTGCGCCCTCTCCGGACTCGCCAAAAAATTACCGAATTTGTGAAGAAGAGCATAACAATCGGTCAACCAGAGATAATTGTGGCAGATTGCAGAATACCTCCCTCCGGCACGCTCCCGTATACTTGTTTTATCTCAGGAAAAAAGTACTAAACGCAAATTTACGGCTCCTGTGAAGATGTACTGACGCCCTTTTGGCAAAAATGGGAATAATTGGCGCGCGCGTTGAGGGTAGAGAAGCATATTTCTCTTTCGACATTACAGGCGAGCCTGTTTGCTTACCGTTAATGATAAGCCAGATATCCTGCCGCTTCGGTCATTATTGAAGCATTTCCAGGAGCCCTGAACGCAGATGAAGAGCGTTCGCGCCAGAAAAAAAGGCAGCAGGAAGCGCGCGCAAAGCGATCGCCAACGCGCTGAAATTTTGACATGTATGAGCAAGTCGTAAGGAGTGAACGATGCAGCCAACGCCAATGATCGGCACACAGGAGATCAAAACCGTCCACGAACAGCAGCTCTTTAAGGGAAAGCCTTTCCATGTGTTTATCTTCAACAAATCGGAGAGCGCCAGCGGGCTGCATCAGCATGATTATTATGAATTTACTCTTGTTCTGACCGGGCGTTACTACCAGATCATTAACGGCAAGCGCGTGCTGCTGGAGCGCGGCGACTTTGTCTTTATCCCGCTGGGTTCGCACCACCAGAGCGTCTATGAGTACGGCGCCGCGCGGATCCTTAATGTGGGGATCAGCCGCAAATTTTTCGAACAGTACTATCAATCGCTGATGCCGTTCTGCTTTGTTGCCTCGCAACCTTACCGCACGCACAGCGCATTTTTGACCTATGTTGAAACAGTGATTGCTTCGCTCAATTTTCGCGAGAACGGGCTGGATGAGTTTATTGAAACCGTCACCTTTTATGTGCTCAATCGCCTGCGCCACTACCGCGAAGAGCAGGTGCTGGAGGATATTCCCCAGTGGCTGAGAAGCACCGTTGAAGCGATGCACGACAAGCGCCAGTTCAGCGACAATGCGCTGGAGAATATGGTGCGGCTCTCCTGCAAATCGCAGGAGTATCTTACCCGCGCGACCCGGCGCTTTTATGACAAAACGCCGATGCAGATCATCAATGAGATCCGTATCGATTTTGCGAAAAAGCAGCTCGAGATGACCAACTACTCGGTGGCCGACATCGCCTGGGAGTCGGGCTACAGCAGCCCAAGCCTGTTTATCAAAACCTTCAAAAAAATGACGTCGTTTACACCTAACAGTTATCGCAAGCGGTTGACGGAAATCACGCAGTAACGCCCGCTGGCGCGACCCTCCACAGGAGAGAGCATGGATCCGAAACTGAAAGTTGTCACTATCGGCGGGGGTAGCAGCTATACGCCGGAACTCCTTGAGGGGTTTATCAAGCGCTACCACGAACTGCCGATTACGGAGTGGTGGCTCGTTGACGTCGAGGAGGGAGGAGAGAAGCAGGAGATTATTTTCCAGCTCTGCCAGCGGATGGTGGCAAAAGCGGGCATTCCGCTAAAAGTCTACCAAACGCTGGATCGCCGCGAGGCGTTGCAGGGCGCGGATTTTGTTACCACCCAGTTGCGCGTCGGCCAGTTAAAAGCGCGCGAACTGGATGAGCGCATTCCCTTAAGCCACGGCTATCTTGGTCAGGAGACCAACGGCGCAGGCGGCTTGTTCAAAGGCTTGCGCACCATTCCGGTCATTTTCGATATTCTGCGCGACGTGGAGGAGATCTGCCCGAACGCCTGGGTGATTAACTTCACCAACCCGGCGGGGATGGTGACCGAAGCGGTCTGTCGCCATACCGACTTCAGGAAATTTATCGGCGTCTGCAACATTCCTGTCGGCATGAAGATGTTTGTCCGCGATGTGCTGGCGCTGGAAGCGCATGATGAGATCGCGCTCAATCTTTTCGGCCTCAACCATATGGTGTTTCTCAGCGATGTGCAGGTAAACGGCGTGTCGCGCTTCGCGGAGCTGCTCGACGGCGTTGCCAGCGGAAAGTTGCAGGCATCGTCGGTGAAAAACATCTTTGATCTGCCGTTTAGCGAAGGGTTAATTCGCGCTCTCAACCTGCTCCCCTGCTCCTATCTGCTCTACTACTTCAAGCAGAAAGAGATGCTGGCGATTGAGCTTGGCGAATATTACAAAGGCGGCGCGCGGGCGCAGGTTGTACAGCAGATAGAAAAAGAGCTGTTTGAGCTTTATAAAGATCCGACCCTCGACGTAAAACCGCAGGCGCTGGAGCAGCGCGGCGGAGCCTGGTACTCGGATGCAGCGTGCGAAGTGATTAACGCCATCTATAACGATAAGCAGACCGAGCACTATGTGAATATTCCCCATCACGGGCATATCGACAACATTCCAGCGGAGTGGGCGGTTGAGATGACCTGCCTGATTGGACGCGAAGGAGCGACGCCGCATCCGCGCGTCACCCACTTTGATGACAAGGTGCTGGGGCTGATCCACACCATCAAAGGCTTTGAGATCGCCGCCAGCCGGGCAGCGCTGAGCGGCGAGTTTAATGATGTGCTGCTGGCGCTCAATCTCAGCCCGCTGGTGCACTCCGACGGTGACGCCGAGGTGCTGGCGCGCGAGATGTTGCTGGCTCATGAGAAGTGGCTGCCGAACTTCGCCGCTACCCTTGCCCGCCTTAAGCATCAGCAAGCTTGATGCCGGGGCCGTTTGCCCGCCCGGAACAGGCTATTGCGGCGCACTTCTGCGCCGCATTGGTTACTTACCACCACACCTCAGCCTGGGCGCCAACGGTGAACTGCTCCCGCCGCTCATCGCCAAAGCGGAAGTGGCTGATGCCGTTCTCCTGCGCGCGGAGCCAGCTGGCGTAAAACCGCAGCTCCGGTCGCGAGGTCAGCAGGCTGGTGTCCACTTTCAGTGCGTGATAGAGCGTGGCTTTATACCCCTTCTCACGGTAATCCTCGCCCTGCTGGCGGTTGGTTTGTTTAAACCACGCCAGCTCGACGCCCGTCTGGTTATGCTTATCCCAGATCCACGCCGGGCGCATCACCGCCCGGTAGCTGCGAAAATCCGTATGCGCGCCGGTGTCATAGCTGTAAATATCCTGCCCGGCGGCGTAGACCAGCGCGTGCGCCAGCACGATCTGCGATGAGGGGTAGAACTCGCCCTGCGAGATGGCGCGCACGGCGTGCCCGTAGGTGTGTTCGCCATAATAGTTGTCGTGATAACCGTAGCTCGCTCCCGAGTTGGAGATAAGCGCAAAGCCGCTCGCCAGCGCGTTATCCGCCGCCTGCAGCGTGAACTCCTCAAACCCGCCCGTGCTAAAGCTCTGTCGCAGGATCGCACCCGCTAACCACGCATCTTTAATGCTGTAATAGTGCCCCGCTTTTTCACCCGCCCGGTAGGTGGCAGATTTGTTCGCCAGCGAGTAGCGACCAAACAGCTCGAGCGTGGCGCGATCCCACAGCGGCAGCGCGTTATAGCGAAGATCGACAGTGTGGGTGTTGACCTGAATAGTGTTGTGGCTGGCAGGGTAGTTCACCGCATGGGCGTCAAGATCCTGGCGCACCAGCGCAACGTTGAGTTTGCCCGCACCGAGCGCCCAGTTTTCCACGCCGATCCCCGCGCCGCTGTCGGTCTGGTGGCTTTTCCAGTCGAGCATCTGGATCTCATACTTTGGCAGGTTGTGTTTACCGACCCAGAGATCCGCTTCCGGCGCAAAGGGCAGGAAACCGCGCGTAGTAAGGTAAATATCGGAGAACTGCAGAAGATTTTCAGAGTGTTTGTCAAACCACGCGGAGCCGTACTGTGCGCCGACATTGCCATCTAACTGCACCACGGCATGCGCCGATTTGCCCCCCTCCTCATAAACCCGCTGCGAGAAGGTTAAATCGAACCATGACGAGTACTCATTGCCAAAACGCCCCAGCGAACCGATGGCGTACTCTTTTGGCGAGCCGTTGTCGGCCGCACCCCAACCGGAACGCAGATAGCCGTGCCAGGCAAAACCGATATCCTCTTTAACGAACTCGCTGATCTCTTTCAGCGTAGGGTGGGATTTTTCTGCCGCAGCGGCCTGCGGCTGTGCGGTCGATTTTGCCCCGCTATCGCCGCTTGCTCTGACCTGTTCCAGCTCCGCTTTTGCCTGCGCCAGCTCCGTCATATTGCGTTGTAATGCCATTTCCAGTTGGCTCAGTCGCTCCTCAACCGTTAATTGTTGCGCAGAGGCGTGCGCGCAGACTGCTGTAATCAGCAGTGCGAGTAATGATTTATTCATAATAACTAATCCATTTATTAATATATAAACGCGCTGAATAAAGATTCCCTTTAATTTAATTTGCGCGTCTTACCCTGAATGCATGAAATATAAGAAAGTTAACAAATACAGAAAGATAAGATTATTGATAAATGAGGGGATAACCCTGGTAACGGCCTCCTTAACAACTATTATTGAGCGGGTAATAGTTATTCAGGATGTTTCGATATGTCTATAAAGATAAATTCATTTTTAGATCTCTCTCGCACAGAATTTTCTCGGAAATTTCACACATTCATGAAATGGTTTCTATACTCTCTGCGGAGGTTTATTAATGAGAAAATTACTTCGTTCTTTATTTGCCAGCCCTGACAAGCTGTTACAGGTGATGAGTCACAGTGAAATCCAGGATTCGATTGAAGATGGTGAGCGCATTGTGGTCGATGCTGACGGCAACGCCTCGGTGAATATCCACTGCAAAAGGGTACAGGAAGATTTTAGAGAGCACGTTGATGCGTTGAAGAGGGCTTAGGATGGGTACAGCAATATTCATGGTTTTGATGGTTTGCGGCTACTGGTACACCTCGCACGACCTCTCGACACGCTTCAAATTCAAACGCAGCTTCGGCTGGGACGTCTACTTTCTGGTGGCGCTCTACGGCTGCGTCTTCGTCCTGCAGGGGATTATCGCCACCGCGGTAATCTGGCTCTGCCTGCTCGCCAGTTCGGCGGTGATGAACTCTTTTCCCGCCACGTTTGGCGCGGAAGAGCACCACCTGCATATGACGTTTATGAACTGGACCTTCCTCGGCATCCAGGCGCCGGTGGTGATTATGCTCGCCTTTGCGGTGCTGTTTTGCCTGTGGCATTCAAACTGGTCCAGCAGCGCGCGCCTCGATATCCCCGGCCGCCGCGAGTTGTATAAACACCTCTCGCGCGCCAACGGCATTGAGGGGCTGATCTACCAGTGCATGGAGCGCGGCGATCTGGCGTGGATCACTCTGAAATCGCAGCGTATCTACATCGGCATGATCCATACCGCCACCTTTGATGTCGGCGATGCTAACAACATTGTGCTCATCCCGATGCTGAGCGGCTACCGCAACCATGAGACGCTGGATCTGCGCGTCGAGCATAACTACAGCGCCTGGTACGATGAACATGATATCGATCTCGCCTCGGAGCCAATGTCGGCGCTCGATTTCCGCAAGGTGCTGCTGCTGTCGCAGGTGGAGAGTTTGTCGCTGTTCCATCCCTCACAGGTGATGGCGATGGGCATCAACAAACTGCGGTCCCCGAAGTGAATACAAGCTAAGGGATTAGCTTGTTCCGCTACTTTTAGTCACGGCGCGTTAATATTCAGCTTTTCAGTATAAAAGTAGCGAATTTCGCCAAAAATTTGCCTCATCCATAAATTTTAATTATGGTGTGCCCCTGCCGAAAACGTCGGCAATCTGCTTTTTCTTGCATCTTATAGCTTTCATTTCCCTCCATTTGAGCACTACGGCTGCGAAAGCTATAAGGTCGCACCACCAGCACTCATGGGGAGTTTATGAGCAACGGAACGACTTTACCGCACCACACGAATTCGGCCGCAACGGCCAGTGAACTGACCGTCGAAGACATCACGGTCATCGATAATAAGCTGCTGAAACGCGCCGTTGGCGCTGCCGCGCTGGGTAACACGATGGAGTGGTTCGACTTCGGCGTGTACAGCTATCTGGCGGTGATTATCGGTCAGGTATTTTTTCCCGGTGCCAGCAGTACCGCACAGCTGATTGCCTCTTTCGGCACCTTCGCCGCCGCCTTCCTGGTTCGTCCGATTGGCGGCATGGTCTTCGGCCCGCTCGGCGACCGCTTTGGCCGCCAGAAGATCCTCGCCCTGACGATGATCATGATGTCGATTGGTACTTTCTGTATCGGGCTTATCCCCGATTACGACAGCATCGGCATTGCCGCACCGATCCTGCTGCTGGTAGCGCGCCTGGTTCAGGGCTTCTCGACCGGCGGTGAGTATGGCGGTGCAGCCACCTTTATCGCCGAGTACTCCACCGATAAGCGCCGTGGCTTTATGGGCAGCTTCCTCGAGTTCGGCACGCTTGGCGGCTATCTGATGGGTGCCAGCCTGGTGACCATTATGATTGCCGTGCTGCCAACCGAGGCGATGCACAGCTGGGGCTGGCGTATTCCCTTCTTCCTCGCCGCACCGCTCGGCCTGTTTGGCCTCTATATCCGCCTGAAGCTGGAGGAGACCCCGGCCTTTAAAGAGCATATGGATAAGCAGGATGCGCTGGAGCACAGCAAACCGACACTCTCTCTGTTGCAGATGCTGCACAAATACCGCAAACAGATGCTGCAGTGTATTGGTCTGGTGCTGGTGTTTAACGTCTCGAACTACATGCTCACTTCTTATATGCCGAGCTACCTGACCAGCGTGCTGGGCATGAGCGAGCTGACCGGCCTGCTGCTGGTGATGATGATCATGTTCGTGATGATGCCGCTGACGCTGGCCTGGGGGCACTGGACTGACCGTCTGGGCCGCCGCCCGGTGATCGCCTTCGGCGCACTGGGGCTGGTGCTGCTCGCGATCCCGAGCTTTATGCTGATTGGCTCCGGCAATATGTGGGCGGTCTTCGGCGGGCTGGTGATTCTGGGCGTGCTGCACACCTGCTTTAGCGGCACCATGCCAGCCACGCTGCCAGCGCTGTTTATCACCGATATCCGCTACAGTGCGCTGGCGATTGGCTTTAACCTCTCGGTTTCGCTGTTTGGTGGCACGACGCCGCTGGTCACCGCATGGCTGGTTGATACCACCCACAATGTGATGATGCCCGCTTACTACATGATGGGTGCCGGGCTGATTGGTGCGCTGACCGTGCTGACGCTGCGCGAAACGGCGCGTAAACCGCTGAGCGGCTCGTCGCCTGCGGTTGCCACCCGCGCAGAAGCGCACAAGCTGATTGATAAGTTACGCAAGCAGCGCGCAGCGAAACGCTTAAAAACACAGGCGGCGCATGAGCACGGCTAAACCCAGTCTTCAATAGCGCTGTCCAGAGGCCGGAGCGGTGGCGCGATCCGGCCTATCTCCTCTTCAATATTGAACTCCGTCAGATCTTCGGCGGTTGCCAGCAGATAGGTGTGCCCTTCGGGCGATAGCCACTCGGTAATGAAGTACTGCTCTTTACGCGATAGCTCCACCTTCTTCTGCCCGCTTCGGTCATAGAACTGCCCGAAGCGCTCATCATGCTTCGAGAGATTAAGCCCCATCGCCGGGTAGACGCCACGCCAGACCTCGCCGTGGTGTTTACCGCCCAGCACAAGATACTCTTGCATGATCTTCTTGCTCATTTGACACCCCCGTTACGCCGTTTTTTTTAAGCGTAGCTAATGCTCAGCCCTTGCACTATTCGCGCCGTCTGGCCTGGTGCAGACCTTTTTCAGCAACTATACCTTTTGGGGTGCAATGTTCAGGTTGCGGCCTGATGTGGAGGAGTATGAGTTATTTGATGTGGATGGCCGCAACCGGCGGCCTGTTACTGCTGATGTCGTTATCCTACGGCTGGATAAGCCGCGTGCCGATCCCGGTGTTTGGTCTCTATCTGGTGGTTGGCATTATCTGTGGCCCGTGGGAGATGGGCGTTCTTAATATTGATGTGGCGGCCCATGCGGATCTTACCGCCCGCATTACCGAAATCGCGATGGCGGCCTCGCTGTTTATTACCGGCCTGAAAATACGCCTGCCGCTCACCTCTCCCTACTGGAAGATGGGCATTAAGCTGGCGCTGCCCGCTATGCTGCTGACCATCGGCGGGATTATGGTTGCCGCCCACTATCTGCTCGATCTCGCCTGGCCGCTCTCGCTGGCACTTGGCGCGATCCTCGCCCCCACCGATCCGGTGCTGGCAAGCCTGGTAGCGATCAACGACGCGCGCGATGATGACCAGTTGCGCATTGCGCTCTCCAGCGAGGCGGGGCTTAACGACGGCACCGCGCTGCCCTTCCTGATGCTGGCGCTGGTCTGGTACAAAGCCGATGGCGTGCCGTCGGGCGAAGAGCTGCTGCACTGGCTGAGCATCGATCTGCTGTGGGCGCTGGTCGGTGGCTTGCTCATCGGCTACGGTATGGGCCGACTGATAGGGATTATCGCCACCCGTTCGCGCCATAAACAGGGCGAAGTGGCACCGAGCGACTTTATCGCCCTGGCGCTGATCTGCCTGAGCTTTGCGCTGGCCCAGTCGCTGAGCGCCTCCGGTTTCCTCGCCGCCTTTGCGGCCGGTATTGGCCTGCGCAGCGCCGAAGTGAGCGTGCAGAAGCGCCACGGCGATCCTGAAGATGAGGAGGATGTGCCGGCAGAGATGCAGGTTAACCCGCACCTGCGTCATGCGCTGGAGGAGCAGAACCCGATTAAATCCGTCGGGCTGGTGATTGGCGATGCCCTCTCATTTGGCGATACCGTTGAGCGATTACTGGCGGCGCTGCTAGTGATTGTCCTTGGCGTTACCCTCTCGCATCACTGGGATGCGCACGCGCTCGGGCTGGCCTTTGTGCTGTTCCTGGTGATCCGCCCGCTGTCGGTGTTTATTGTCACGCTGCGCTCCGGCACGACCTGGTTTCACCGCGCGAGCCTCGGCTGGCTGGGCATTCGCGGCATCGGCAGTCTCAACTACATTGCCTTTGCCTATGTCCACGGTTTGCAGGGCGCAGATGCCGATATTGTCGCCCATATTGCCATCACCATCGTGACGCTGAGCGTGCTGCTGCACGGCATTTCGGTGACGCCGCTGTTAACGGTGCGCAGTAAAAAACTGGCGCGCAAAGCGAAACGTTAACCACCGCCCGGCAATCACTGCAAAAGCGTGGCAGAGTGGCCGCGGTTTTCCTGTAAACATTGATGAGGTTGCCTGTGACACCGATTGAGAGCTTCACGTCAGAAGAGGGTTTGTGGATCAATAAACCGGCCCACGTTACGCAGACCGAAGAGCAGTTACTGATGCGCACCGGGGCGAATACCGATTTTTGGGTCAAGACCTGGTACGGCTTTGAACGCCACTCCGGCCATGCCTTTGGTTTTATGCTGGAGGGAGAGTTTACTCTCGAAGTGAAGATCGCCGCCGCGTTTGAACAGCTCTATGATCAAGCGGGCATCTTTATTGAGGCGTCGGAGACGCAGTGGGTGAAAAGCGGCATTGAGTATAACGATGGCGCGCCCGCCATTGGCTGTGTGGTCACGCAGGGGCAATCTGACTGGTCGACCGGCGTCTTCCCCGGCGATGCGCGTGAGTTCTGGATGCGCGCGACCCTTGAGAAGCAGGCATTACGCCTGCAATACTCCACCGACGGTAAAACGTGGCCGCTGCTGCGGCTCTTCCCGTGGCAGGACAGCGGCCAGCGCTTTGTTGGTGTGATGTGCTGCTCGCCGGAAAGAGAGGGGCTGGATGTGCGCTTCGAACATTTGCGCATCACCCGCCCGCTCGGCAAAGCACTGCATGATTTGAGCTGACCCCAGGCGGCCTGCGCCGCCGGAGGTCTACTCTCAATGTCTTAACGACCCGTCGAGAGGGTTTGCAGCACTTTCAGCTGGGCAACCGCTTCCTGCATTGCATCCATCCCGGCGGTCAGGGTGCGCAGGTTGCTCAGTTGCTTAGCAATGTTTTCCCGCTCCTGGCGCGTCTGCTGGCTCATCTCAGCGATGGCGTTAGCGGCAAGAATACTGCGCTCCGCCATATCGGTTGCGGTTTCCACCGTATTGCTGGCCACTTCGCGGATATGCGAGATGGTGTTGACCGCGTCGCTGATGTTGCTCGCCGTCGCTTCCGCCTGCTCTTTTGAGGAGTGCGCCAGGCGGCGAACTTCCCCTGCTACTACCGCAAAACCGCGCCCCGCATCGCCCGCGCGCGCCGCTTCTACCGCCGCGTTGAGCGCAAGAATATTGGTCTGGAAGGCGATGTTGCTGATGCCGTGGGTGATCACACCGATGCCGTTGGAGATCTGCTCCAGCGAATCCAGCCCTTCGCCAAGACGCCCCTGCGCCCGCTGGCTCTCGGTGGCGATATCGCTAATGCCACGAATGCTGCTTTCCGCCATGACCAGCGCTTCGCTCTGGCTCTGGGTCGCGGCTTCCAGCGCCGGCAACGCCTGCACAATCGGCGCCAGCTCCTGCTGATAACTCACCACGCGATCCAGCACGCGAGTCTGAATGCTGTTCAGCGCTTCCCAGCGGCGCAGCGCGCGCTGGGCGTAGTGCGCGGCATACCCGGCGTACTCTACCGGGAATTGCGTCATCGCTTTCACATCATGGTTAAAGAAGACCAGCGCGGAGAGAGTCTGGTTAATCGGCACGCCGAGAATCTCGCCAAAGCTGGAGAAGCCCGCCGCCGGAATGCCTTTAAAGAAGTGGGCATCGTGCAGCTGATCGCTGTTGCCCATACGCCGCAAAATACAGTCATTCATCATGATGGCCGCAGGCTTGCCTTTGCCGGCGATAAAGGTTTGCCAGTCGCGCAGCGTCGCCTGTTTAAAGTCGGTCTCCTGCATCAGGAACAGCCGATCGCCAAACTCCAGATCGCAGAAGAAGTGCACCATGCCGTGCTCAATTTTCGCCACCGAGCGGATGAAGTACTCGTCACCCACTTTCACGCCGAAGGTTAGCCCTTTCAGGCGCTCGCTCAGCTGCGACTCTTTGCATTTCAAATGGTCGGCCAGCGCCTCGGTAAAGGCCTTCTGCTGCCCCTGGCGGTCAAAGACCGAAGTTACCGTGCGGGCAATCGGGTCGGCATCGGCAATCAACCAACTCTGATCCAGCGGGGTGAAGTTCTGGCTCTTGAAGGGCGAGAAGGATTTGCCTTCTGCCATGCGACAGAAAACGACCACCGCTTTGCCTTGTAAGACGCGGTCACCGACGCCAATCCACGTGCCGTCAAAGGTCGCGCGTCCGCCTGCGGAGCCGCCAATCGCCAGGCACGGAAAGAGGCCGCTGTTGTACCAGGCCTGCATGAAGAAACCTTCTGAGGCGGAGAGCCCGTCGCAGTAAATCATCGCGAAAGTGCGCTCAGCAGAGAGCGCCATGCGCGGTTTAATGGTGTTTAACTCGCGCTGAATGGCGCTAATACGCTGCGCGGCAGTCTGGGTGTCGTGCAGATGGAGATCGACAATATGCGTCTCGTGCTCGGCGATAAGACTGTCCGGCAGCAGCAGGAAGCTCCCCTCCTGCCCGTCGCCCGCGCAGTAGGTTGTCTGGCGGCCGCTGGCGCTCAGCGCACCATAAGAAGAGAGGGTAATCACCGTCAGATCGGCAGAAGTGAAACGCTGCCACGCCTGGCTAACGCGGTGAAAATCCGCTTCGGGTGGAACGAAGGTCAATAAAATGCCGGATGAGCGCGCGCTAAGACCCGCAGCCGAAAGTGAGGTCGGTAAATCCCGGCAGTCGAAAATGCCGTTGGCAGGCTGAGCGCCACCCGCCAGACGGGAACCCAACAAACCGCGATACAGTGATCTTACGAAAGCCATAGTACTGTTTTCCTTAAAATAAAAAATTGCGCCTGAAAATGCGCTTGCAGAGATTGTTAAAGGAGGGCTAAAAGCAGATCCGTTCGCGATCAGAACTCGTTAAAAAAGATAATTGCGCCCCTGCATGATTGAGGGTGACGCAAAGACGTTATCGTCAATTTGCGCTAAAGCTTCACTAATCGCTGCAATAGATAAAAGTATTCCGCACAAAACAGGTTACGAGTGAAGCAGATAGCGTTTAACTATTTTTTGCGGCGCTGTTTTTAATACTTTTTTAAGTGCACGGGTTATTCCCGGACGGCCAGAAATATAACCCTCCTTTATTATGTGCCTTTCAAATCCTAATAAGATGATGCGCAAACCACCCATTTCCGGTGGGTTTTCGCCGCAGCGTTTTAATTCCCCCCACAAAGCGGATAGCATGGGCGCCACACTTTTTTTGTCACTATTATAGGGATCGTTCGTGCATTACGATTACAACGGCAACAGCCATCTCAGCGAGTTTGAGCGCGATGAAGCCAACCGAAGAATAGCCGCACAAAACCCATATGGCGCAGCGTCAGGTCCGGCGGCGGTAAGTATAGTCATGATTGCGCTCATTGCTGTTTTTTCGCTATTTGCCCTGCTTTTCTTTGCTACTAAAGCTTTTCTTACGCGCGGTGCGCCAAAATTATGGCCAGGTTCTTTTGTACGGGCGCTGAAATTATTTCTGCTGTATGAGGTAATTCTTTACGCTTTCGATTTTGCGAGCACTTACTGGTATTTTTTTATTCAGTCTGTAGCGGCACAACTCTCCGTTCCGCATCTCCTTTCGTGGTTTACCTCCGCCGAATTCTGGCTCTATCAGGTAATACATACACAATTGCTCTACACCATTAATATGGATGAGCTGGCAATACACTATTTAACGCGGCTCTGTCTGAATACGCTGTCGATGGTTGTCTGGTTATTAGTGGCCAAAACGCTGGCCACCTATCTTCCCCATCTGACGTGGTTCCGCTTTAGGGATGCCACCGGCCAGCGCATCGACTGGCTACGGGTGATAAAAGTGCATCTGCTGACGTCACTGCTTTTCTGGAGCATGGTGTTCTTCTTTAACTAACCCCGGCCAGAGAGTGCGCAGTTAAGCGCCCCTGCCCGCTGCGAGACTGGCTTTTTGTTAACAATCACGTTATAAACCCTGAACGCAGATGTTTAGACGTCCATACGTTTAGAGGGTTGTATGCAAAATCAGCAGGATCAGGCGCAGGGGCAGCTTAAGCGCACCATGAAGACCCGCCACTTAATTATGCTGTCGCTGGGCGGCGTGATTGGCACCGGATTGTTCTTTAATACCGGCTATATCATCTCTACCACTGGCGCGGCCGGCACGCTGCTGGCTTATTTGATTGGCGCGCTGGTGGTCTGGCTGGTGATGCAGTGCCTCGGCGAACTCTCCGTGGCAATGCCGGTGACCGGCGCGTTTCATGTCTATGCCGCGCGCTACCTTGGCCCGGCAACCGGTTATACCGTGGCCTGGCTCTACTGGCTCACCTGGACCGTAGCACTGGGATCAAGCTTTACCGCCGCCGGGTTCTGCATGCAGTACTGGTTCCCGCATGTTCCGGTCTGGATATGGTGCGTCATCTTCTGCGTGGCGATTTTCGCCCTTAACGTGGTCTCAACGCGCTTTTTCGCCGAGGGCGAGTTCTGGTTCTCGCTGGTGAAAGTGATCACCATCATTGCCTTTATTCTGCTTGGCGGCGCGGCGATCTTTGGCTTTATCCCGATGCAGGATGGCTCCCCCGCGCCAGGGCTTGCCAATATCACCGCCGAAGGGTGGTTCCCCCACGGCGGCCTGCCGATTTTGATGACCATGGTAGCGGTGAACTTTGCCTTCTCCGGTACAGAACTGATTGGCATTGCCGCAGGCGAGACGCAGAACCCGCAGCAGGTGATCCCGGTCGCCATTCGCGCCACTATCGTGCGCTTGATTCTCTTTTTTATCGGCACCGTGTTTGTGCTGGCGGCGCTGATCCCGATGCAGCAGGCGGGCGTGGAGAAGAGCCCCTTTGTGGTGGTGTTTGAGAAGATTGGTATTCCTTATGCTGCCGATATTTTTAACTTTGTCATCCTGACAGCCATCCTCTCGGCGGCTAACTCGGGGCTGTATGCTTCCGGGCGCATGCTGTGGTCGCTCTCGAATGAGAAGACGCTGCCGCGCTGCTTTATGCGCGTGACGAAAAACGGCGTGCCGCTGACGGCGCTCTCCGTCTCTATGCTGGGTGGAGTGCTGGCGCTGCTTTCAAGCGTTATCGCCCCGGATACGGTGTTTGTCGCGCTGTCAGCGATTTCCGGTTTCGCCGTGGTTGCCGTGTGGCTCAGCATCTGCGCGGCGCACTTTGTCTTTCGCCGCCGCCATTTGCAGTCCGGCAAGACTCTTGCGGATCTGCACTACCACGCGCCGTGGTATCCGCTGGTGCCGATCGCCGGTTTCCTGCTCTGCCTGCTGGCGTGTGTTGGCCTGGCGTTCGATCCCGATCAGCGCATTGCGCTCTACTGCGGGCTGCCGTTTGTGGCCCTGTGCTATGGTGCTTACTGGCTGACCCATCATGAAAAAGCGAAGGAGAGTGAACATGTCGCGCCCTAACCCCCTGAACGCGCTGCTGGAGAAGCAGCCCTTTATTGTGCTCGACGGCGCAATGGCAACGGAGCTGGAAGCGCGCGGCTGTAACCTTGCCGATAACCTCTGGTCTGCGAAAGTGCTGATGGAAGCGCCGGAACTGATCCGCGATGTGCATCTCGACTATTTCCGCGCCGGGGCGCAGGTCGCGATTACCGCCAGCTACCAGGCAACGCCGCTCGGCTTTGCCGCACGCGGCCTGGATGAGGCGCAGTCGCGGGCACTGATTAGCAAAAGCGTTGAGCTGGCGCAGGCGGCACGTGATGCCGCACTGGCAGAGAACCCGCACGCCGGGCCGCTGCTGGTGGCCGGCTCCGTTGGGCCCTATGGCGCGTATCTGGCGGATGGGTCGGAGTATCGCGGCGATTATCAGCGCACCGCTGAGGAGTTTACTGATTTTCATCGCCCGCGCATCGAGGCGCTGTTAGCGGCGGGTGCCGATCTGCTGGCCTGCGAAACGCTCCCCTCCTTTGCCGAGATAAAAGCCCTCGCCGCGCTGTTGCAGGCCTGGCCGGACGCGCGGGCATGGTTCTCGTTTACCCTGCGCGACGCGCACCATTTAAGCGACGGCACCCCGCTCGCAGAGGTGGTGAAAGTGGTGGAAGCGACGCCGCAGATTGTGGCGCTGGGCATTAATTGCATCGCGCTTGCTAACACCAATGACGCGCTGGAGCATCTGCACAGCCAGAGCGCGCTGCCGCTGGTGGTCTACCCCAATTCGGGCGAAACCTACGATGCGGTAAGCAAAAGCTGGCACGCACACGGTGCTGCCTGCGACACGCTGGCCGGGCATCTGCCCGCATGGCTGGCCTCCGGCGCAAAGCTGATTGGCGGCTGCTGTCGCACCACGCCTGATGATATCGCCGCCCTGCACCGCTGCTGCACAAAATAGTTATTCGCTGCGGCGGCTAGCGTGAACGCCAGCGTTGGTACCCCCAGCTCAGCGCGCCGTTAACCATAATCCTGCCGCCGCAGGCCGGATAGCCCGGCGGATCGACCGCGACGTTACGCATTGAAGGGAAGATATCGAAGCGCTGGAATATGGCCGCCAGCCGTTGATGCTGCGGATTAAGCTCCGGCAGCGAAAACCACACCAGTTCGCCAAGGGAGCGCTCAAGCCACTCCTCAACCTCCCCCTCTTCGCTGGCGGGGTTGCTCAGCGCCGGGCTTTGCGCCATCGCCTGGAGCTGTGCATAGTGGCGGATACGCCAGCCGCAAAACTCCAGCGTTTCACCAGCGTAATAGAGCTCGTCGACATATTCGCTCTCGTCGCGGCTTAAGGTCTCCGCTTGCGCCTCGGTCAGGCTATCCAACAGGAAGCGCGCGGCAAGCGTCGGCAAGTGATGCACCACCAGACCCGGATGCTCGCCACTGCCGCCACCCAGCACCAGGTTTTGCGGCGAGGCGTTGAAGTCATACGCTCCCCAGCCGCCGTCGCCTTCGATAGCTTCCAGCGGGTGGTAGATCGGCAGGTAGCCAAGGGTGCCAATAATTTCGTGGTCAAAGCCATCGATGTAGCTCATAGAGATCCTTGTGCAGTTGCAGGTATGCGTGAACATTACGTTTATCAGGGTTTATATACACCTGGGTTATGGCGGGCAAGCAGAACGGGCGACAAAGTAAGGGGAAGAGCAGGCAAAAAAAAAGCCGTTCGCTGGGGAAGGGAACGGCAAATACACATCACGGTCAAAGTGAGACCATACATCATTCAGTTTCTATAAGTTTTACAGAGTAACTATCAAATGTTTTTAAGTGTAAGGGAGTGAAACTCGCTGGTGCCACGATCGCCGCTGACTCAACTGACCGTGCGCTCCAGTTTGAAAACGCTGACCAGATCTTTCATCACTCGCGCCTGTTCATTGAGCATTTCTGAGGCAGCAACGGACTCTTCAACCAGCGAGGCGTTTTGCTGAGTAGTGGTATCAATCTGCCCGATAGCTATGTTGATTTGCTGAACGCCATCGCTCTGCTCAAGGCTTGCGCGCTCGATCTCTTTTAAGATTTCCGAAACGTTATCAACGTTCAGCACCATTTCATCCATCTTACCGTTCACCTGACGCACCATCTCCAGCCCGCGGTTACTCTGCTGCGTCGAGTTCTCTATCAGCGTGCGGATATCTTTTGATGAGTTCGCCGTTTTCTGCGCGAGGTTACGCACTTCCTGCGCCACGACGGCGAATCCTTTGCCATGTTCGCCAGCGCGTGCCGCTTCGACAGCGGCATTAAGCGCGAGGATATTGGTCTGGAAGGCAATCGAGTCAATCAGGTTGATGATGTCTGACATCTTATCGGCTGAACTGCTGATGTTATGGATCTCCTCGGTGAGCGAGGTCATCAGCCTGCCATTATCTTTAGCCGCATGGCTTGCCCTTTCGGAGAGCTGCGCGGCGTTAGCGGTATTGTCGCCCGTGTTTTTAACCGTCGATGAAATCTGCTCCATCGAGGCAGCCGTCTGCTCAACCGAACTGGCCTGCTCTTCGGTGCGTGCCGAGAGATCGCGCGTCCCGGCCATGATCTGCGAAGCGCCGGTGGCGATGTTTTCCGCACCTGAACGGATCTCGGCGACGATCTTTTTCAGCTCCTCCTGCATATTGATGATGGCGCTGGTTAACAGCCCGGTCTCATCTTTAGAAATGACAGTGATCTCATGGCCGAGATCGCCCCTGGCGATACGCTGAGCGGCATCCACAACCTGGCGAATCGGGTTAACAATACTTTTTGCCATCACCACTGCGGTGGTTATGCCAAAGGCAAGGCTAATAAGCGAGATGATTAACATGATGAGTTTACTTTGGCTGTAGTCAGCCAGGAAATCGTCATAGGAACCCTGCATCTCATTGCGTTGCAGCTTAATAAACTCGCTAATTTTGCTGATGTACTGCGTCGTGTAATCGCGCGTTCTGGCATTGTACTCATCAATGGCCGCATCAGGATTTGATTCAATGATCTCAATCACTTTGCTACGCGACTGAATATACGTGGCACGAGCCTGCTTAATTTGCTCAAGCATCAATTGTGATTGTTCATCATCCGCTGCTTTGCTCAGCTCGGTATATAATGCGCTTATTTTATGAGACTGATCCGTAAGCTCATTAACCATGTTTCTTTTATTTGCTGGATCTTTTTCAAGCAGCGCGTTAAGCAGTAAAGCACTGGTGTTATTAACCTGGCGTATCAGATCGTTTGCCAGCGCGGTTGTCGGGTAGACCTCCGTAACAATCTCAGTGATATTCCCTTTTGCTTCACTGAGACGATAAAGCGCATTACCGGAAATTAAAGCAAGTAATAACAATAATACGCCAAAAGAGATCATGATTTTATTTCTGATACTCATGCCCGTTGTTTTGACTGCGTGCGAATCATTTCTCATATTATTCCCTTAGTAAGTTTACGGATATACCATTCGAATGAAGGAACGGCACAGGTTATATCGGCTTACAGGAAAGAGAGTTTATAAATTGATCGTTAAAAACTGTCTAAATCCGACATTCAATAGGCATTAACTATGGATAATTTAATATTGAAACACTATTCCTAACTATAGGTCTGCTTCTTCATTTTTTTTAACGTTAATAGTCGGCGTTAGTTAAAATTGGTGACGGAGAGAAGACTTTCGTTTGCAAAAAATTCGTAAGTCACTGAAAATAAACAGCCAAAATCACATAATAAAAACAATGTAAAGCGTTAAGTTATTTACTTCCGACCCGAACTGATAAAAGCGTAAATAATTTATTACGCATTTCATATTTTATAACTAAATTTTTTATACATTGTCACAATAGAAAACGCCTTTAATCAGCCGTTAATCAATAAATTATTTCATAACGATCATTAATATTGAATTGCATAATGCAGAATGGCACAACTAAAAATGAGAGGGCGCAGAATAATGCGGTCTTATTCCCGAGATCCCTTACTCCTTAAAAAGCAGGATTACAAAACAGAAACTTTAATAGCTTTTACATAACCTATGAATTTTCATTAAGAAAAGAAACATCTATATCTGACGCGACCCGTAAAAATGAATTCACCACGGGGTTGGATTCATTTTTTCTATAAAACAGTTCCATTGTCATTCGATCCGGAAAATCAATTATTTCACGGTATGTCATCCCGGCCATTTTGATATTGACTAATGTACATGGCAATAAAGCCAGACCATATCCTGCAGCAGTTAACGTCAGAGTGGCTATTGTGTTTTTAGCCTGATGTGAGATTACAGGGGCCGCACCCAGTAATCGTTGTAAAATACTAATTTGTACACTATCGTTTCTTTCGTCGCTATATACGACAAATGCCTGATCTTTTAGCTGCTCACGTGAAATATATTTATTCGCCGCCAAAGGATGGTCTTTTCTCATCCCTACTACCCAGTGCCATGACATAAGCTTTTGTGCTACCAAATACTCAGACAAATTATTATTAAAATCTGTCGCGAATGATATATCAAGTTCTTCATTTAGAATGGCTTCACAAATTTCCCACGGGGACATTTCTTCTAAATAAACTTCTACATCAGGATAATGTAAGCGGTATTGAAAGAGATAATGCGACAACATGCCGCTAAGTGCTGCATTACCAACGTAGCCAATCCGGATCACGCCGATCAATCCTTTCCCTGCCCTTTGAGCCAGTTCTACAGCAGAGTCAGCCTGCCTTAGCGTTTTTATGGCTTCATGGTAAAACAATTCACCAGCTTTCGTTAAAGAGAGCCGCCGGCTGTTCCTGATTAATAAAGTGGTACCAATAAGTTCTTCAAGCGCCTGTATTTGTTTGGTTAATGCAGGCTGTACAATATGCAATCTCTCAGCCGCTTTACCAAAGTGTTTCTCTTCGACCAGCGCAACGTAATAGCGTAAGTGACGGAGTTCCATGCCTTTTCTCCACATACCAAACGATTACTTAAAGTTATCGTTTGATAATATCAATCTATTTGAGTGATTAAAATGTCACTCTTAATCTATTTTCAGCACGCACTCTATTTTCCACCTGATGCAAAAGGTAAATATTATGACCTGTTCAAATCGTATTGATGTTCATCAGCATGTGGTCCCTTCTTTCTGGGCCGGTGAACTGGCCAAACATGGCGGAGATCCATCCGGATGGAAAAGTCCAGCCTGGACACCAGAGGATGCTATTAACTTCATGGACGATAATCAGATCGCCACGGGAATTCTCTCTCTTACTGCCCCAAGTATTACTGGATGGCATGGTAAGAGCATGATTGATATGGCGAGAAAGGTTAATGAATACACTGCTGCTCTGGTGCAGAAAATGCTTGGGCGTTTTGGTAATTTTATAACCTTACCATTGCCTGATATTGACGCCTCGCTAACTGAAATTAATTATGCCTATGAGCATTTAAATGCTGATGGTGTGGTGCTGATGACTAACTATCAGGGAATATATTTAGGAGACGAGCGTTTCAACTCGGTATGGAATGAATTAAATCGTCGTTCTGCTGTTGTGTTTATCCACCCGGCCAAACCACCGATGGCATCAATACCTGGTATTCCCGGCCCGGTAATTGATTATCCGATGGACACCACCCGCACTGCGATACATATGGTTGTAAAAGGTGTAATGAAGCGTTGTCAAAACATCAACGTGATCCTTTCTCATGCGGGAGGATTTTTGCCTTACGCTTCATATCGATTTGCTGAGTTGTTTCCCGGCCTGCACCCGACGCTCAGCAAAGATGAGATGCTCGGGGAGATGAAAAAGTTTTACTTCGACACTGCGTTGTCCAGTAGTCACGTCGCTTTGAAAAGTCTGCTGGCTTTTGCAGAGCCGGGACATATCCTTTACGGTAGCGATTTTCCTTATGCGCCTGCGTCCGTCAGTACTTCATTCGCCCATCAGCTGGATAATTATGAAAGCTATACGGGGAATCAGTTAAGAGAAATTAATTATCTGAACGGGCTTAAACTCTTCCCCCGTTTAATGAAATAAATGGCTCACTGGCGCAAAATCCAGCGGCGGGGGAAACAATGGCGTGCTTATAACCTTTTAATAATCGCAACGCTTCGTTTGCTGCCTACCAATGGACTAATCCAGGCGGCCAATGTTGACCTCAGGGAGCCTCTCCCTCAGCGGGCTATGTAACGGTAGAAAAAAGAGATTACCCGGCAGCGCTACAGGAGTGATGTAAACCACGATTTTCGCCGTTATCAGCTCTATCCTCATCATCTGGCTTTATCATTCCTGTCGCTTTCAATAACCGCTTCGCGCACGCTTGTTTTCCTGCCCCACAGAGTCCGTTATCATGCTCCCTATGCCTTCATGAACCGCGATGCAAATTCATGAGTTCCGGTGAGGAAAGTGATAAGCGATGAGAACAACAAACATCACTGACTCATTATTTTTCAAGAAGATGGACATCACTAACTGATGAGTACGACAGACAACCTCGACGCGCACCCCCCTGTGATGCAGCAGCATTTACAAATGACTTAAAAGTCATTTAAATATTTAGTTAAAAGATAAATAAATCATATTCAATCTACTTATTGAATACACTTCGAACTACATGCAAATGGTATTAGATGAGAACTAAACGACTCGATTAAAAAATTAATCTTCCTTTTGAATCGAGTCGTTGCCATATTTAGTCGTTTTAGGATGTAGGTCTTTCAAATAAAGGTTTCCACGGTTCCTTCCCCGCTTTACTTTGGAAAAGAATCGGTAAACTGTTATTAGGACAAGTTTCAGGTAAAACCAATAGCAATCCTTGTTCATTGAAGCCCAATGGTTTCTTGTAGATTTTGGCCCCAAGCTTTAAAGCTAACGATTTAGCTCGGTGCATTTCATCTAAATCTTCCCAAAAACCGAACCCTTCTTTAGGAAAAGCAATACTTGTATTCTCAAGCATTTCAGAAACATGAATTTTATTAATTCCAGAGTGTCGCTTAAGAATATTATTAACTTTTTGCTCCCCCTCTTCAGTGCCGATTATAGCTATAACTAACAAAGGAATTTTTAAATCTTGGAGATAGCTTCCGACAGAATTTAACAATTTTTCTATTCCTTCTGAAAGAGTTTCACCGCTTCCAACAACATCATCTACCAGCACTAGAGCTTTGGGGGCCGGATTTTCTGAGTCAATAGATGTGAATTTTTTGGTAAGCGAGTTCGAATCTACAATACAACCAGTCGAAATTGAATTAACTTTAGCATACATACGAGCATATTGTGTCCCACTTTTCCCGATACCATCACATGAAGTTATAAGAATATCTGATCTGCGGTCGCTTCTTTTAACCATCGTAGTTATACCAATAATATCTCTAACCATCTTTGAGTGTGCATCTTTCAAAAATGAATCTATCTCAAGAGAGCCAATGAATCTCAAATTATTTAATAATTTAAACATTAGTCTTTGTGAAAGAATATCTGGAACTTGTTCAAGCCAAGCTCTAATTCTTTCGCCATCCACTTTTTGCGAACGATACAATGGCCACTTCTCAACTAGTTTTTGAATTTCAACAGAGGTAACATGCGCTTCATCTTCAGCTCTTTTTATCCCCGCCTCTAATTCATCACCTAAAGTACTAGTAATAAGTTTATTCACGCCATATTCTTTAAGCCAATTTTCAAAGAGAGGGATAGTAAAATAAAAATTTTTATTTTTTTCGTATATAATTTCTCTTCTTTGGAAATCAGATAGATGAGGAGCTATTTCTTGACTGAGCAGTTGAGAACCACTAATGCTTCTTTCAATATCCTCAAGAGTTCGATTGTTCTCACGAATACACCTTCCAATAGATACTAGAAGCCGAAGACGTTTTAGTTCAATAACTTCGGTTTTTTCTCTCTCAAAATTAATTCCATCCTTCCATAGATGAGCAAAAGCATTGGTATCCAATTCAGATAATAGAAAAACCATATCCTTTGAGACATCCGAATCAATGATTTCAGTATCTCTTTCTTTAATTGATGCATTAACTATTTTGGAACACAATAGCTTAGTATAATAAGGATGCCCATGAGTTAAATTGAATATGGCATTTATTGCCGCATCATCCCAATTAATCTTACCATCAACTGGCTTTTTAATAAGATCTATATATTCATCCCACTCAGAGCTTCGGGAGAAATAATCAAGAGTTTCCCTTGAGAATTTATTCAACTGGTCTCCTTGCGCTCCTATTATAAATGGCATTTTCTCGCCACCTACTAATATGAACGCCAAATTCTTCCTGGCGGCTAAGGTTCTAAGATTAGCAAAAAAAGTTTCAGCTAAGGGACCAGAGCGGTACATTTCTGGATGAATCTCATCAAACTCATCTAATATAATAATAAAGCGTTTTTTGGGAGATTTAGCTTCTAAATTTCTCGCCATCATATTTAGATCAGCCAAGGACTCAGAGAAGTCAGGGGTTTGTAAATAGGATCCAGGAAAATAATCGTTCAAAAAATTAAAAATATTGGCACCAAGTGATTGTAAAGTTTTCTGTGGTGAGGTCGAGCAATATTCTCCATACTCAAGGTACAAACTATGAAAATCATCGCTTTCTATTTCTAAATTATTTGCAACAGCTTTTGCTAATGAAGTTTTACCAATTCTCTTCTGACCTGTAACGTATGTTGAGGTCATTGGTGTCTTTAATAATTTATTAACTATATTACTTACTTTAGCTTTACGCCCTACAAACATATCTCCTTCAGCAACCTCAAGACTATAAGGCTCTAATTTCTCAAGCTCGTTCCAATCAACTTTTTCATTCTGCCCCTCAATACAGATATCGTATATCTGGCTATTTTCGCTTCCAAATATCTCCTTCCAATTAATAGCCAATGTAAACTCAAATTTCTTTGCTGACTCGATAATATGTGCTTCTAAACAAACCGCAAACTCCCCTGGCCTGACATCCCCACATTTAATCTTCTCATTAGCGATGATGATATGTTCATCATCCCCGCAATCTATTTCTATATCAACATCCAGAGCAGTACTTGGTCCTTTATTTATGAATGGAATGATTATTTTTAATTCTTTATCTTTCTGATGTAAGGGGTATCTTTTTTCTGCTGACTTTGGTGGCTGCCTTTTTAGCTCAATAAATGCACCACTCATTGCTGAAGAATTCTCTCTTATACTATCCACTTCATTTTTAATTTTCGTAAGAAACGGAATAGCATATTTTTTTGTAAAGAAAGATTTTGACGCATCGAGTAATAAAGACAATTCCGAGACAATTCGTTCTAATTCTTCAAGACTGGTTTTATAGTCTGCGCCTTCGCTAGAAAGATGTGATTCAACAGCATCAATTAAGGCCTCAATTTTTGAACGAATGGGTATGAAATTGTAGACCTCTAAATATGACTGGTAAACTTTATGTTTTAAGCATTTTAAAATAGTTTCTTTTTGTGTTAAAACTTCCCTCAAGTTATTTGGGACTTGAGGTAGAGGATTATAATTAACACATATTGCCGAGTGAACTTTCTTTATAATATTGATTTTTTCATGATTTTGTTGCTTATCAACTTTAAAAATCTTTAATATAGTCGGAGTGTAGTTTTCGCAAAGAGCTATTAACTTTCTAATCATAATATTTTGCGTTTCATCTATCGGTATCAACCCATCAACTGATAAACAACGGATAAATATTATAGCTACCTCACTGTGCCCCTGCGTAGCAAGTTCAACCTTGCCAAGGACCCGTTCAAAATTCGCGCCAGTGTATGACCCACTAATTGCACATATGTTTTTCACGACCTCGACCAGAGCATTTCTAGCAGGCTCACATGCTGCTGAAGAATTCTCTCCTTCTGCCAGCAATTCTATTTCACTTTCCAATTTAGCAATAAGAAAAGCTCTTTCCCCACCTACAAAATTACTATATCTTTCATCTACAATTCCGTCACTAATCATTTTCGACCCTACATAAACAAGGTTATAATTATGCTAAAAAAATAAAAACTATCTCGCCAAAATACTCAAAGAGTTCAATAACTGTGTATCCAAGGTTTCCCTTGCCGGTGTGGGTAGTCCATTTGCAACTCTATAATTCTTGATTGCTGCCCTTGTCGCAGGTCCCATGCTCCCGTCAATGTTGCCGTTATAGAAACCTTTATCGAGTAAGGCAAACTGCACTCTCATGATCAACCGCTTACGTTTTTCTGTATCAGAAGTCAGCCCACTACTTGCACTGTTGGCACCAAGAGTTCCTGCTGAGTTTGTTGTAGTTGAGTTATCGTTGTCATTTGAACGAGGTGAACGCACAGATGAAGAAGAGGATGAAGAACGATCCCCAGAACTGGAAGAGTCTGCAGTATTTGGTGAGCTGTGTGTTTTGGGATAGTAAGGAGTGCTTCCACCATAGTAACCACCACCTGATGATGAACGATGAGAGCTGTGACTACGGTGAGAACTGTGACTCCTATGTCCGGCGATGTAGAAAGGAACTTCGGTGTTGAGCGGTGCTATCACCAAATCATGTTCGTTCAAAGTCATGCCAGGTAAATCACTGGCACCTGTAGACGAATCACTTGCCCATACAGAGTTGTTAAGAGCCAAAAATCCCGGAAGCAGAGCAGCGAAATTAAACTTTTTCATATAATTGGTCTCGGAGGTTGATGAAAACGGCCTTTTGATGAACTGAAATAACCAGCACAGGAAGACTTCTGAGTGCATTCATCACATTCTTTGGGATAGTAATTTTTCCAGTCAGATATCGACTGTGTTGCAAAACTCCATGCCCTTTCAGGAAGGTGGCATAGTGGATAATTGAAGATGGTAAGAGGGATACCTGACCTGTGTGCAGTGTCTACAGCCGAAAGGATTTGTTCGCTGTAGTTGTCGTGCTCAATGAAGATTGATGACCAGTTCTTACGGGCCCATCCAATCGACTCCAGTCCCATCAGTGAGATTTGGTTAATGTTAGAGAACACACGGCCAGCAAACTCTACAATGTCATCAAGCTCTGTATAGTTCGCCTGAGTAGGGATGACTCTCAGTTCGATGTTGATACCTGAGTTACCGGCATTGATCAGTCCCCTGACTGTTTCATCAAATGCTCCCTCACTTCCGACCAGATAGTCGTGCACTGATGCTCTTGAAGAATAAAGCGGTATCCCAAACGTGATTTTGATCTTATCGCTTCTTTCCTTCATCTGCTGGGTAAAGCTGACATCCGCAAACTTCCGTCCATTGGTTAGAACATGCAATGATGTTTCAGGGGAGTTTTCAATGACGAAGTCAAGAAAATGCAGGAAGTCTTCGCAATAGAGCAAAGGCTCTCCCCCGCTCACTCCTACTACTCCATTCAGGGAGAAGGAGGCAATAGCCAGAGCTGACTGGTTAAGAAGCCAGTCATCGTTTCCAGCTTTAGGAGGCTGGGAACAAAACAAGCAACTGTTGTTGCACCTTTCAGTGACCAGGACAGTGTTATGGTTTGCTCTACGAGACAGAATCACCCGGAGCATATTTCCGTTATTGACGATCCCAATGTCACCATCTTCTATGGCATCGAAAAGTTCCTGGCTCACTATCGATTCTGCAAAATATGCAGGCAGGCTGAAATCGAGTTCAGTTTTAGTAACAAGCAAATTTGGCAGATAAAACTGAGGATTTTCGGGCTTGTTTTTGCACAGGCGATAGAAACCCTGTTGTACTGGCAAATCTGACGAAAATCGGAAAATATCTTTTCTCAGCACCTCAGACATAAGCCCACCTTTTGAGCATCTCAGCCATCGGTCCATCCTGAGACATTTCATTCATAAGGAAGCGGAACATGCCTTTGTGATACTGGCAGAAAGTAGACCGACTCTTGTCACCAACAGGTTCGCCATGAACACTAATATTCTGACAAGGATCTGCACCGCAAAAAGGCTGATAAGCACAGGTATCACAACCGGGCATAGCAAAGTTAAATGATGATGAGAGAACAGAGCGATAGTATTCGTTGCTACTGAATGATAGTGAAGCAAACTCTCCTGCACTGAAATCTGCTTCAGGGTTTACTTTCTGAAGCATACGGCTTTCGTCGCTGCCGTAGACCTTGCCGTCATAGTTGAACAGGATGCAGTTCAGCACGACTCCACTTGGTGATTTCAGATCTGCATAACCACTGAAACCCGGATTGAAAATACGCTTTAGGTGAATTGAAGCCGAATGCTCAACAACAGGTATGCCCTTCTGGTTCTGGAGCAACACTTCCTGCATTAACTTTTTATAAAACTCAAAATATTCAGGCATTGAAAAAGTGAAGCTCTGCTTCTGAGCAAACCCGTATGGGCTGACTGGCCTGATAAACATGTCGGTTAGGCCAAGAGAAAGATGAGCATCCACTATGGAGGCTGGTTCTTTTGTCAGCTCTTTAGTAACAGTGGTGACCGTTGCTACCCGGTTTGCTCCCAGCTCTTCTGTGATTTTTCTAATGCCCGAGACGGCTTTGATGTGAGCCTGGTAATCGGTAAGGATGCGGTTTTTATTGTGAACGGCTTCATTACCATCAAGCGAAACGGAAAAAGTAATGTTCCGTTTTTTAACCCAAGAGATGATATCTGCATTGAGTATGGAGAGACTCGTAGCAATAACCATTTCGAAAGCATCATTACCTAATGAACTCACACATTCTTCATAAATTGACTGGACGAGATCGAACCTGAGAAGCGGCTCACCGCCCTGTACTTCTATCTTAAATGGTGGGGTGCCCAGCTTCTTAATAGTGCTGACGATTTGCGGTATCAGTTTAGGGTTCAGGTCATAACCGTCAGCGGTAACCGATGCTCTGCTGACCTGGCAATACTTGCATGTATGATCGCACCTGAGCGTCGGCACTATCATGAAGATTGGTCTGACGGCCAGCTCGTTCATTAGTCGTTTAGCAAAGGCAGAACTCAGGGAGGCTTTTGAAACTGCCTGAGTAGCATCGTCTGCAATGAACAATCTGCTTTCAAGTAGTCGGAAGGTTGTTTGTTCTGGTGGAAAGTTGTTATCCGCAAGAAGATTCAGTTCTTCGTTATTAACGAAGCTGTGAAAGCCAGCAAGATTGCTGATGAAGACTTTGCCGTTACTCAGGCGATCAAAGTTAAAGGGCATCGTATTCATTCAGCAAGTCTCGTATCGATGCTCCTCAAAACATTGTCGATGATTGAAGTCCTGATCTGGCCAGTATGTGTTTGAAGCTTCTCCCTGAGCTTGTAGTCATTCAGTAGCCGATCAAACTCGAATTCAACTTCGTGATTGAAAGGTTCAAATGAAACGAGCCAGCTCTCATTGTCTTCATCAAGGTTCCAGCGAGTGACAGCGCTCATCCAGTAGAGGCTGTTTCTAAGCACCCATTCAGAATTCTTTGTTTTAGATAGACTTTTTCTCATAACATTAACACCCAGTAAGTAATAGAGAAAATTCACTTGTAATGTAACTGATAAATGGAGCAGTCTTGAGTTTTACCTTAAACCTAAAATCATTAATATGTTGATTTTTATAGACTTATCATTATGCACTTACAGAAAATTCCTATACCACATATTAATAATCAATGTTTTAAAAGTAAATTTTTTTTGATAAGTTTTATAATGCACGTCAAAGTTATTGGATAAAATCATGTTTTGTTAGGATTTCAAACGCTAATGGCACCTTAATCAGTTACTTCAAGAATGTCAGTGTAGAGATATTTTCATGTATGAAATAAGACAAGGAGACGCATACACAAGCGATCAAAAAATATGTTTTCCATGCAAGTATGTAACTCACTTTACCGTTTGAAATTTAATAACTAAGGAGTAGAAAATGTTTTAAATTTCCCTTAAAGGGTTTTAGCATACTTTCTGCTTTGGATTATTTTAGCTATCCTTTATAAAATATTAGAATGTTTCCCTCCAGAAAAGCCACCTTATACACCCCAGTTATTTCCTCAGTAATTATAATTGTTTTGATTGTTAAAAATCATTTAGATACAAAGAGAAAATATGATTATCTTAAGCTAGCAAAACCTTTTAATGATTCTATTCTTTTTACTAGCGCCGCATTATTTTCATATAATGAGCTATCAAATAGATTCAACTTTGATATCATCAATAAAATTGAATATTTTCTGTCAATATCCGAACAAACTCATTTCTTTATTTCATACAGCCTAACGACAGCCCTGACAACTAAAACTCTTATTGCTGTATTAGAAGTCGCAAAAGAGCTTCTACCCAAAAATTAACTTTCCTTCTTATCAATAAAGAGGGGAGAGTCTTTATTACAATACTTAAAAAACACCCCATTATCATAAAGCATGAGGAAGTTCCGTAAAAAAAGCCTACTACAATGGTAAAAGCATTTATAATTAAGGATAGAAAAAATTAACAACGTCACAAGAACATAAAAAATAATTTACCATACCAAACCTTTTCGAAATATTTTCGTTATCTTTTTTTTACATCAAAACCCAAGCTATCAATATTTACTGGCATAATAAAAAATAAACATAACATATATGGCAAGGGCAACCTAAGCGATGCTCAGGTGCTTTGCATTTTCTGCCCTTCGGTTGAAAAATAAATATCAAACTCACCCTTTAGCGATATCTGCCTCTCGCTTAACTACGTTTAGGTTTCTTTTAGTAGGTTTCATCGATGATGCATAAGTTCTTGCAACCTCACGGGCCTGAACAATCGAAGCGAAATCCTATACATTCCCTGTCGTTGCTCTGATTACTTGAGAAGACGATTTTCCTTAAGAAGGGCTTCTGTTTCCGCCCCCCCCTCCTTTGTATGATATAGGTCTTCATTGTTGCACTTTTCTTAACGATAAAGCCCACGGGTGAATCACGGTGTCTGTCAGTGATAAGATAACGATTACCAGATACATTAGGCACATATATAGCTGGTCATCTGAATCAAACTCTGGTTTTGTCTCTATAGACAACTAGTTGATTACTAATGGATTGACTCAGAATAATCTTCACAATTTTCGCCTTATGTATACCAAAGTGACATGCTGTATTCTGAATAGTATCCAGAATACATTGGCCTACAAACCTTCGTGTTTAGATAGGTTTAACACGGTTTCATATGGGGCCACTTGAGTACTGCTAAAACCATAAAAACGAGTAAAATCAATATGAATGAGTCATTTGATAAGGACCTCACTAGCCACACCCCCATGATGCAGCAGTACCTGAAGCTGAAAGCACAGCATCCGGACATTCTGCTTTTCTATCGTATGGGCGACTTCTATGAGCTCTTTTATGACGATGCGAAACGCGCGTCGCAGCTGATGGATATCTCCCTGACCAAACGCGGTGCCTCTGCCGGGGAGCCGATCCCGATGGCGGGCGTGCCGCATCATGCGGTGGAGAACTACCTGGCAAAACTGGTGAGCCTCGGCGAATCGGTGGCGATTTGCGAGCAGATTGGCGATCCGGCCACCAGCAAAGGGCCGGTGGAGCGCAAGGTCGTCCGCATCGTCACGCCGGGCACCATCAGCGATGAAGCGCTGCTGCAGGAGCGCCAGGATAACCTGCTGGCTGCCATCTGGCAGGATAGCAAAGGGTTTGGTTATGCAACGCTGGATATTAGCTCCGGGCGTTTTCGCCTCAGCGAACCGGCCGACCGTGAAACCATGGCTGCTGAACTGCAACGTACTAACCCTGCTGAACTGCTTTATGCGGAAGATTTTGCGGAAACCGCGCTGATTGAAGGCCGTCGCGGTTTGCGCCGCCGCCCGCTGTGGGAGTTCGAAATCGACACCGCCCGCCAGCAGCTCAATATGCAGTTTGGCACCCGTGATTTGATTGGCTTTGGCGTTGAGAACGCCGCGCGTGGCCTGTGCGCCGCTGGCTGCCTGTTGCAGTACGTCAAAGATACACAACGCACCGCCCTGCCCCATATCCGTTCTATTACTATGGAGCGTCAGCAGGACACCATTATTATGGATGCCGCGACGCGCCGTAATCTGGAGATCACCCAGAACCTTGCAGGCGGGATTGAAAGCACGCTGGCCTCGGTGCTCGACCGCACCGTCACGCCGATGGGCAGCCGCATGCTGAAACGCTGGCTGCACATGCCGGTGCGTGACACGAAAGTGCTGACCGAGCGTCAACAAACCATCAGCGCATTACAGGATCGCGCCGCCGAGCTGCAACCGGTGTTGCGCCAGGTGGGCGATCTGGAGCGTATTCTGGCACGTCTGGCGCTACGTACCGCCCGCCCGCGTGACCTGGCGCGTATGCGCTACGCCTTCCAGCAACTGCCGGAACTACGCACGCAGCTGGCGGACGTCGACTGCGCGCCGGTACAGGCGCTGCGTGAGAAAATGGGTGAGTTCAGCGAACTGCGCGAACTGCTTGAGCGCGCCATTATTGAAGCCCCGCCGGTGCTGGTACGCGACGGCGGCGTCATTGCTCCCGGCTACCATGCTGAACTGGATGAGTGGCGCAGCCTCGCCGATGGCGCGACGGATTATCTCGACCGGCTGGAGATCCGCGAGCGCGAGCGTCTTGGCCTCGACACCCTGAAAGTGGGCTATAACGCGGTGCACGGCTACTTTATCCAGATCAGCCGTGGGCAGAGCCACCTGGCGCCGATCCACTATGTGCGCCGCCAGACGCTGAAAAACGCCGAGCGCTACATCATTCCTGAACTGAAAGAGTATGAAGACAAAGTCCTCACCTCGAAGGGGAAAGCGCTGGCGCTGGAAAAGCAGCTTTATGAAGAGCTGTTCGATCTGCTGATGCCGCACCTCGGCGACCTGCAACAGAGCGCCGCCGCGCTGGCAGAGCTGGATGTGCTGATCAACCTCGCCGAGCGTGCCGACACCCTGAACTACTGCTGCCCGACCTTCAGCGATAAACCGGGCATTCGCATTAGCGAAGGGCGTCACCCGGTGGTAGAGCAGGTGCTGAAAGAGCCGTTTATCGCCAACCCGCTGAACCTCTCGCCGCAGCGCCGGATGCTGATTATCACCGGCCCGAATATGGGCGGTAAAAGTACCTATATGCGCCAGACTGCGCTGATTACCCTGCTGGCCTATATCGGCAGCTATGTCCCGGCGCAGAAGGTCGAGATTGGCCCGATTGACCGCATCTTCACCCGCGTTGGCGCGGCGGACGATCTGGCAAGCGGGCGGTCGACCTTTATGGTGGAGATGACCGAAACCGCCAATATCCTGCATAACGCCACCGAGAACAGCCTGGTGCTGATGGATGAGATTGGCCGCGGGACGTCGACCTATGACGGCCTGTCGCTGGCGTGGGCCTGTGCGGAGAATCTGGCGAATAAGATCAAAGCGCTGACGCTGTTTGCCACCCACTACTTTGAGCTGACGCAGCTGCCGGAGAAGATGGAGGGCGTGGCGAACGTGCACCTCGACGCGATTGAGCATGGCGATACCATCGCCTTTATGCACAGCGTGCAGGATGGCGCGGCGAGCAAGAGTTACGGCCTTGCGGTCGCGGCACTGGCGGGCGTGCCAAAAGAGGTGATCAAGCGCGCGCGCGGCAAGCTGCGCGAGCTGGAGAGCCTCTCGCCGAGTGCTGCGGGCACACAAATTGACGGCACGCAGATGTCGCTGCTTGCTCCAGCGGAAGAGACCAACCCGGCGGTTGAAGCGCTGGAGAATCTCGATCCGGACAGCCTGACACCGCGTCAGGCGCTGGAGTGGATCTACCGTTTAAAAAACCTCGTCTAAAAAACGCTGCCGGATGGCGCTAATGTCATCCGGCAACCTCCTCCTGCGCCACCCACTGGCGCAAAAAATCGACCAGCGCGCGCACTTTGGCAGAGAGATGCTGCGTATCGGCATAGACTGCGTAAACGCCCTGCGGCGCAAACTTCCACTCCGGCAACAGATGCACCAGCCGCCCTTCAGCCAGCGCGCTTTGCACCAGCCACGCCGGCAGCAACGCCACACCACAGCCAGCAAGGGCAAACGACATCAGCGCCTGCGCACTGTCGGCGAAGATACGCGCGGGCTGCTTTATATCCAGCGTTTCACCGTTTCCTGCCGTGTCATTGAGCTGCCAGCGTAGCGGGGAAGCGAGCCGCTCATGAATAACCCACGGCGCGTGCGCCAGGGCGTGCAGCGTCGTTATCGGGTGCTGGCTGAGCCACTGCGGCGCGGCAACAGGAAGAATATCGAAGCGTGAAATCAGCGCCGCGTGATAGCGGGAGTCCGCCAGTGTGCCGAGGCGAATAGCAACATCGAAACGCTCGCTAATCAGATCCGCGTGATGGGATGAAGAGACGTGGCGAATGCGCAGCGCCGGGTGACGCTCGCTGAAAGCCGCCAGTGCCGGGATCACCACCTGCGCACCATACTCCGGTGTGGTGGTAATGCGCAGTTCGCCGCTGAGTCCAATATGGTTTGCCTGCACCTCATCCTGCAAATTTTCGGCATCCCGCAACAGCGCCACGCCGCGCTGATAAAAGAGGCTCCCCGCCTCGGTGAGGGTTAAGCGGCGGGTGGAGCGTAGCAGCAGCGCCACGCCCAGCGAATCCTCAAGCTGGCGGATATTAAAACTGATCACCGCCTTGGTCTGCCCGAGCGTTGCGGCCGCGGCGGTAAAACTGCCGGTGTCGACGACGGCGATAAACATGGCGACGCGTTGCAAATTGAGCATCGCTTCTCTCGTGATTGTCAAAACAGGTTTGACAGTATATCGCCACCCGCGCCGTTTATCCCCTTTCTGCCAGCGGCTACAGTAGCGCTCCGCACAGAAGGAGGAAAAATGAGGTATCGCAACAAAGTCGCGGTGGTCTATCTGCTGGGCTTTTTTCTCGACTTGATCAATATGTTTATCGCCAGCGTCGCCTTTCCGGCGATGGCAGAGAGCCTGCATGCATCGGTCTCCGCGCTGGCGTGGGTCAGCAATGGCTATATCGCCGGGTTGACGGTGGCGATCCTCTTCAGCGCCCTGCTGACGCGCTTTATCGGTGCACGGCGGCTCTTTATGCTGTCGCTGTTACTCTTCAGCGCGGCGGGGCTGGCGGCGGGTTTTGCCAGCTCACTGGGCAGCCTGATTGCCTGGCGCGTAGTGCAGGGGTTAGGCGGCGGGTTGCTGATCCCGGTCGGGCAAGCCCTTGCCTGGCAGCAGTTCAAACCTCATGAGCGGGCAAAAATCTCCTCTGCGGTGATGCTGGTGGCACTGCTCGCCCCCGCCTGTTCACCGGCTGTCGGTGGGCTGCTGGTGGAACTGCTCGGCTGGCGCTGGATCTTCTTCGTCACGCTGCCGCTGGCGCTGCTGACACTGCTGCTGGCCGGGTGCTGGCTGAAAGAGGAGGCAAAGCCCGCCGTGTCGCGTCGGCTGCTCGATCTCTCTTTGCTGAAGAATTCACTGCTGCGCTTCGCCATGCTTATCTACCTCTGCGTGCCGGGGATGTTTATTGGCGTCAGCGTGGTGGGGATGTTCTATTTGCAGCGCATGATGGGGCTCACGCCTGCGGTGACCGGTGCGTTAATGGTGCCGTGGTCGCTTGCCTCCGCACTGGCGATCTCCGTGACCGGCCGCTATTTCAATCGCCTCGGCCCGCGCCCGCTGGTGATGATCGGCGCTCTGTTGCAGGCAGTGGGCATTGTGATGCTGCTGCTGGTTACCCCGTCGACGCCGCTGGCGATGCTTATCGTAAGCTTCGCGCTGATGGGCGCAGGCGGAAGCTTGTGCAGCAGCACCGCGCAGAGCTGTGCTTTTCTCACCATCGATAATCAGGCGATGCCGGATGCCAGCGCACTGTGGAATCTTAACCGCCAATTGAGCTTTTTTATCGGCGCCACGTTGCTGGCATTTGTTCTTGGTCTGCTGCAACAGGTTATGCCGCCCCTTGCCGCTTATCGTGGGACATTTATCCTCGCTGCCATAATTACGCTTTTCCCGCTTTTGGGCGCGCTGCGCCTTGATAACCAATACACCCTGCAACAGCTAAAACAGGAGCAACCATGAAGGTTTATATGACGGAGCTTATTGATGCCCACATCGCCATTGAAGCGTGGCTGGGCCGGGGCGAAGGCGACGGCGCGGCGCTGATGGCGCGCTTTAGTGACGCATTCACCATGATTACCCCAGGCGGAGCAACGCTTGATAAGCCTGCGCTGGTCAATTTTTTCCAGGCACAGCGCGCGGCGCGCACGGGGCTTAGTATTCGTGTTGATGATGTCGAATTGCTGGCAGAGTGGGAAAGTGGCGCGGTGCTGCGCTACCGTGAAACGCAGCAATTGCCGGATCAGTCGGCGCATCAGCGCTGGTCAACGGTGGTGTTTGAGAAAGATGTCGGGAAGCTTATGTGGCGGCATCTGCATGAAACGGCGCTTGCCGGGTAGCAGAAAAGAAAAAAGGCCAGTCTTTACGACCGGCCTTTTTGACGAGAAAGGGTGTTTATTCGCGGAACAGCGCTTCGATATTCAGCCCTTGCGTTTGCAGAATTTCGCGCAAACGACGCAGACCTTCAACCTGAATCTGGCGAACACGTTCACGAGTGAGACCAATTTCACGGCCTACATCTTCGAGTGTCGCAGCCTCATAACCCAGCAGACCGAAACGACGTGCCAGCACTTCACGCTGTTTGGCGTTCAGTTCGAACAGCCATTTGACGATGCTCTGTTTCATATCATCGTCTTGCGTGGTGTCTTCCGGGCCGTTGTCTTTTTCATCGGCCAGGATGTCCAGCAGCGCTTTTTCAGAATCACCGCCCAGCGGCGTATCAACTGAGGTAATGCGCTCGTTGAGACGCAGCATACGGCTGACATCATCAACAGGTTTATCTAACTGTTCAGCAATCTCTTCTGCGCTCGGTTCGTGGTCCAGTTTATGGGACAACTCACGCGCGGTACGCAGATAGACGTTCAGCTCTTTGACGATGTGAATCGGCAGACGAATGGTGCGGGTTTGGTTCATGATAGCCCGCTCGATGGTCTGACGAATCCACCAGGTCGCGTAAGTTGAGAAACGGAACCCACGTTCAGGGTCAAATTTTTCAACGGCGCGGATCAGCCCCAGGTTGCCCTCTTCAATCAGATCCAGCAGAGCCAGACCACGATTGCTGTATCGACGGGCAATCTTCACCACCAGACGCAGGTTACTTTCGATCATGCGACGGCGGGAGGCAACATCACCTCGTAATGCACGGCGTGCAAAATAAACTTCTTCTTCGGCCGTCAAGAGCGGGGAGTACCCGATTTCCCCAAGATAAAGCTGAGTCGCGTCTAAAACACGCTGTGTTGCACCCTGCGATAACAGCTCTTCTTCAGCCAGGTCATTATCACTGGGTTCCTCTTCTACCAAGACTTTTTCGTCAAAAGCCTCTGTTCCGTTCTCATCAAATTCCGCGTCTTCATTTAGATCATGAACTTTCAGCGTATTCTGACTCATAAAGTGGCTCCTACCCGTGATCCCTGGGCAAAACACCTGACGCATTCTCATTTACCTCCGCTGCAGCGGCATTAGCGCTCACTGCAACGGAATAAGTGAGAATGACCTCACCTGCTTTGCACCGATTTATCGCTGCGGCAAATAACGCAGCGGGTTTACGGATTTCCCCTTGTAACGAATTTCAAAATGCAAGCGTGTAGAGCTGGTTCCGGTGCTACCCATAGTCGCTATTTTTTGCCCCGCCTTCACTTCTTGTTGTTCCCGGACCAGCATTGTGTCGTTATGGGCGTAGGCGCTCAGGTAATCATCGTTGTGTTTTATGATGATAAGATTACCGTAACCGCGCAGTGCGTTACCGGCATATACTACGCGTCCATCTGCGGTCGCGATGATAGCCTGTCCTTTACTGCCTGCGATATCGACACCCTTGTTACCACCCTCGGTGGCAGAGAAGTTGTCGATAACGTTGCCTTCAGTTGGCCAGCGCCAGGTTGAAATCGGCGAACTGGTTGTTGTACTGCTGACAGTCGGTTCGGTTGTTGTACTAACGGATGGTGCCGTAACAGGCGCTGTGACAGGTGTCGCAGGCTTGTTGTTCGGCAACATTTTATTAGCACTTTGTTCACCTGAAGTCTCAGAATACGTAATTGTCGGTTTCGAAGCAACCACCGCGGTTGAATTTTGCGCAGTTTTTGAGACTATTCCTTGTTCCGATGCATCAGCCTGCGTTATTGCATTTCCGCCTGTGATAGGTGTACCAGATGCATTTCCTACCTGCAACGTCTGCCCGACGTTCAAACCATACGGCGCAGCCACGTTGTTGCGCTGTGCAAGGTCACGGAAATCGTTGCCGGTGATCCAGGCAATATAGAAGAGGGTATCGCCCCGTTTTACGGTATAGGTGCTGCCGCCGGTGTAGCTCCCTTTCGGGATATTGCCGTATTTGCGGTTATAGACAATGTGACCATCTACCGTCTGTACCGGCTGCGCCTGGACAGGTTGAGACTGCATTGGCTGCACCGGCTGTACCGGTTGAACAGGCTGTACCGGTTGAACTTGCTGCATTTGCGGCTGCTGTGCGTTAGTGCTCATGGCAGGCGGCGGCGTAATGAGCATGCCTGAGTTGTCGCTGCCGCTGGCGCTTCCGCCTACGGAACTGACCGGTGCCGGAGTATTGTTGGAATTTGAACACCCTGCCAGCCAAAGCGAAACCAGTGACAATGCCGCGACACGGCGTACGGTGAATTTCGGGCTTCCCGCGCTCATTTTTCCCCCAATATTATGTAAATTACCAATGACTTAAAGATAACCGCGAAGCTCGACGGCAAATTTGCCCACAATACGCTGTTATGGCCCGAAATACCCAGGATAAATCTGTAACTCAGGCCAACTCACCGCGTACAAGCGGAACAAAGCGCACGGCTTCAACGGTATCGATAATAAATTCGCTTCCCCGCCGACGAACCCGCTTCAACTGCTGGAGTTCATCGCCCACGGGCAAAACGAGAATGCCGCCGTCATCCAGCTGCGACATCAGCGCGGCGGGAATTTCAGGCGGAGCGGCTGTCACAATAATAGCGTCAAATGGCGCGCGTGCTTGCCATCCTTGCCAGCCATCACCGTGACGCGTGGAGACATTGTGCAGATCGAGCTGCTTGAGGCGGCGGCGCGCCTGCCACTGCAGCCCTTTAATCCGCTCAACGGAGCAGACATGGTGCACCAGATGCGCGAGGATCGCCGTCTGGTAACCGGAACCGGTACCAATCTCCAACACGCGCGAATCGGGCGTCAGCTCAAGCAGCTCCGTCATGCGTGCGACCATATAGGGTTGGGAGATGGTTTGCCCCTGACCGATGGGCAGCGCGACGTTTTCCCACGCTTTGTGTTCAAACGCCTCGTCGATAAATTTCTCGCGCGGCACCCGCGACAGCGCCTCAAGCACCTGTTCATCTTTGATGCCCTGCGCGCGTAGCTGATTGAGAAGATCCTGGATGCGTTTGCTTACCATTGCGTATTCACCCCGGCGCGTTCCAACCAACCTGATACCACCTCTTGTGCACTGTAGGCGGTCAAATCTACGTGTAGCGGCGTAACGGAAACATAACCCTCATCAACGGCGGCGAAGTCGGTATCGGGACCGGCATCGCACTTCTCACCCGGCGGGCCAATCCAGTAGAGAGTGTTGCCGCGCGGATCCTGCTGCGGGATCACCTGGTCAGCGGGATGGCGGCTGCCGCAGCGCGTCACGCGAATGCCTTTGATTTCACTCAGCGGCAGATCCGGGACATTGATATTCAAAATGCGCCCGGTGCGCAGCGGCTCGCGGCTCAGCCCACGCAGGATGGCGCAGGTGACCGCAGCGGCGGTTTCATAGTGGGTGTGACCATTAAGAGAGACGGCTAACGCCGGAAAGCCGAGGTGGCGGCCCTCCATAGCGGCAGCAACGGTACCGGAGTAAATAACATCATCGCCGAGGTTCGGCCCGGCGTTGATGCCTGAAACCACCACATCCGGGCGCGGGCGCATTAATGCGTTCACGCCGAGAAAGACGCAGTCCGTCGGCGTGCCCATCTGCACGGCGATGTCGCCGTTATCGAAGGTAAAAGTACGAAGCGAAGATTCGAGCGTCAGCGAATTAGACGCACCGCTGCGGTTACGATCGGGAGCCACGACCTGAACGTCGGCAAACTCCCTAAGAGCACGGGCCAGCGTCTGGATACCCGGCGCGTGGATCCCGTCATCGTTACTCAGCAATATTCGCATAATCACCCGATGTGTTGATAAGTTCCCTGACCACACTGGTGGCAAAACTCCCCGCCGGTAGCCAGAAACGTACCTCGACGGTGGCGTCATCCCACCAGTTCCAACTGAGCGCCTGCGGATAGAGCAACATCGCACGGCGCGCAGCGTCCACTTTTTCTCTCACCAGCAGCGTCTGTAACTCTGGCGCGTCAGCAACTGCCTGCTGCTCAAACTCCAGCGCCGCGTCTTGTGTTCCCCACTCGCCGCGGCCCGGCAGCGGCGCGGTAATCATCAGCGTTTTCGCATCGACCCGCGCCTGTAACTCGTCGCGCTCCTCATTGGTCGCCACGAACCAGCTGCCGCGACCCGCTAATTGTAGCGCATCGCCGACAACAACTTGATTGAAGTCTGGTTTCTTCAGCCGCTCGCTGACCAACTGATTAAACAACGCGCTGCGCGCGGCGGACAACCAAAAACTGCGTTTGTTACGATCGCGAACCGGCGCATCGCTTTGCGCCCAGCGCAGCGCGCCCTGCAGGTTGCTGCCGCCAATGCCAAAACGCTGTGCGCCAAAATAGTTGGGTACGCCCTGTTCTGCGATAAGCTTTAAGCGCGATTCAACCTCTGCGCGGTCGCTTACTTCACGCAGCACCAGCGTAAAGGCGTTGCCTTTCAGCGCGCCGAGACGCAGTTTGCGTTTATGGCGGGCATACTCCAGCACGTTGCAGCCTTCGAGCGTGAACTGGCTGAGATCCGGCATACCATTACCCGGTACGCGGGCACAAAGCCACTGTTCCGTTACGGCATGCTTATCTTTTTGACCGGCAAAGCTCACTTCACGCACATGAATTTTAAGGAATTTCGCTAAAGCGTCAGCAACAAAACGCGTATTGCAGCCATTTTTCAGAATTCGTACCAGAATATGCTCACCTTCGCCGTCTGGCTCGAAACCCAGATCCTCTACCACGACGAAATCTTCCGGGCTGGCCTTCAGGATGCCACTGCTGCCAGGTTTGCCGTGCAGGAAGGTGAGATTATCAAATTCCGTCATTTCGCCGCCTTCACTAACAGCGCCACCGCTTCACAAGCAATGCCTTCGCCGCGCCCGGTGAAACCGAGCTTCTCGGTTGTGGTGGCTTTGACGTTGACGTCATCCATATGGCAACCGAGATCTTCGGCGATAAAGACGCGCATCTGCGGAATATGCGGCAACATCTTCGGTGCCTGGGCGATGATGGTCACATCCACGTTGCCAAGCGTATAGCCTTTGGCCTGAATGCGTCGCCAGGCTTCGCGCAGCAGCTCGCGGCTGTCCGCGCCTTTAAAAGCCGGGTCGGTATCCGGGAAGAGCTTACCAATATCCCCCAGCGCCGCCGCACCGAGCAGCGCATCGGTTAACGCATGCAGGGCGACATCGCCGTCGGAGTGTGCCAGCAGCCCCTGCTCATAGGGAATGCGCACGCCGCCAATAATAATCGGGCCAGTGCCGCCAAAGGCGTGTACGTCAAAACCGTGTCCAATGCGCATTATGCTTTCTCCTGAAGGTCTGCATGGGTCAGATAAAATTCTGCGAGTCGTAAATCTTCGGGTCGGGTCACTTTAATATTATCCGCACGCCCGGCGACCAGCTCGGGATGATAGCCGCAATACTCCAGCGCCGAGGCTTCATCGGTGATGGTTGCACCTTCATCTAACGCGCGGGTTAAGCAGTCGTGGAGTAACGCATGCGGGAAAAACTGAGGCGTCAGGGCGTGCCAGAGATCATTGCGCTCAACAGTGTGAGCAATAGCAATTTTGCCCGGCTCGGCGCGCTTCATGGTGTCACGCACCGGCGCGGCGAGGATGCCCCCAACCCGGCTGGTCTCACGCAGGGCGAGCAGCCGGTTGAGATCGTCCTGGTGCAGGCAGGGGCGTGCGGCGTCATGCACCAGCACCCACTGCGCACCGGCAGCGGCTTTCAGCCCGGCCAGCACCGAATCGGCACGTTCCGCACCGCCGTTTACCACCGTAATCTGCGGATGGTTGGCCAGAGGAAGCTGCGCGAAGCGTTCATCGCCCGCGCTGACGGCAATAATCACCCGGCTGACGCACGGGTGGGCGAGCAGCGCGGCGACCGCGTGCTCAAGGATGGTTTTATCGCCAATGGAGAGATACTGCTTTGGACATTCCGTTTGCATGCGGCGGCCGAATCCGGCGGCCGGCACCACGGCACAGACGTCCGGAATGAGTGTTGCCATTCGTTAACCCGGGACTGTTTATGGTCTAGTTTGCGTATTCTGCGTGTTTTGTGTGTTCTGCGCTGAGCCTGCCGCGCGCTTTGATGCGTCCGGCACCAGACGATAGAAGGTTTCGCCCGGTTTCGTCATGGTCAGCTCATTACGAGCACGCTCCTCGATCGCTTCCTGGCCGCCATTGAGATCGTCAATTTCGGCAAACAGCTGATCGTTGCGCGCTTTTAGTTTTGCGTTTGTCGCCTGCTGAGCCGCCACATCTTCGCTGACGCGGCCGTAGTCGTGCAGACCATTTTTGCCGAACCACAGCGAGTATTGCAGCCAGACCAGCAAAGCCAGCAAAAGCAGCGTTAATTTACCCATCCTGCCCCCTGAAAAACGGCATCATCATCCCATAACTTTTCGTCAGACTCCACTTCGGGGCCGGGTGATACCGCGCAAGCGCCAGACTTTATCATAAATGTTGAGCAATCCGAACCCGGACACATTGCCTTAACAGGCGTTACACCTTGAAGTATGGCGTGCCTTAGCCCACCAGCCAGAGGAAAAGGAGGCCAAACATCGCCGCCACGCTGAGTAGCGTCGCCACACAGCTGTAACGCAGCCTACCATCAAGCAGCGAATGCAGGGCAATTCCCACCACCACCGAGACCGGCATCAGGGCGAGAAAAAAGGGCCAGGTATAGAGAAGAAAAAAGAGCGTGTTGGAGCCGTATAAAAGAAAAGGGATTGCCAGCGCCAGCAGCCATGCGACAAAGCCCACGATGGCACCCGGAAGCGACCATGTGGGTTCGTCGGCGGTCGGGGGAAGAGACGATGACCGCGGGAGGGTAATGTTGTGACTGTTACGCATATCTGATCCTGTTGCCTGCACGACCGGTAAACGCGATACACACCTGTTCAGACGGCGCGAAAAGCAAACTCGCTAAAGCCTGAAGAGTGGGTGTATCGCCAGTACCGTCTCAGGATCTGATAATATCTCCCTGCCGCAGCAGGTCTAATAATTGGCTGACCAAATTTGTTACCAATTGTTCGCCATCAAGGTGCACTTCCGGCGCTTCTGGCGCCTCATACACCGAATCAATGCCGGTGAAATTACGCAGCTCTCCGGCGCGGGCTTTCTTGTATAACCCTTTCGGATCGCGCGCTTCGCAAATCGCCAGTGGCGTATCGACAAACACCTCAATGAAACGCCCCTCGCCGAGGCGTTCACGCACCATCTGCCGCTCTGCGCGATGGGGCGAAATAAAGGCGGTCAACACCACCAGCCCCGATTCGACCATCAGCTTCGCCACTTCGCCGACACGGCGAATATTCTCTTTACGATCCGCGTCGCTGAAGCCTAAATCGCTGCACAGCCCATGGCGCACGTTATCACCATCAAGCAGATAGGTGCTGACGCCAGCGCGGTGGAGCGCCTCTTCCAGCGCCCCCGCCACGGTCGATTTACCGGAGCCGGAAAGCCCGGTAAACCAGAGCACAACCCCACGGTGTCCGTGGAGCTGTTCGCGCTGCTGCGGCGTTACCGGATGGGCATGCCAGACGACGTTTTCGTCATGCTGCGCCATTACTTGCCTCCCAGCAGATCGCGCGCGCCCCAGTGCGGGAAGTGTTTACGCACCAGCTGGTTCAGCTCCAGCTCAAAGGCGCTGAACTCCGACGGCACAACCTGCGCATCGGTGTGTACTTCACGCACCATGCCGGCGCCAACGGTGACGTTGCTCAGGCGATCGATAAAGATCATTCCGCCGGTCACCGGGTTCTGCTGATAAGGGTCGAGGGTCAGCGGCTCATCAAAGGTGACGTCGACCAGCCCGATACCGTTCAGCGGCAGATTTTCCACTTCGCGCTGGGTCAGGTTGTTGATATCCACCTGGTACTGCACGGCGTCGATGCGCGCGCGGGTTTTCTTACCCGCCACTTTGACCTCAAAACTCTGGCCCGCCTGCAACGGTTGCTCCGCCATCCACACCACATCCAGCGAGGCGCGTTGTACCGATGGCAGTGTTTCCTGTGCGTCGAGGATCAGATCGCCGCGGCTGATATCAATCTCATCTTTCAGCACGAGGGTAATCGCTTCGCCCGCGCCCGCTTCCTGCAGATCGCCATCAAAGGTGACGATACGTGCGATGGTTGACTCCACGCCCGACGGCAGCACTTTGATGCGCTGCCCGACCTTGACCACGCCGGAGGCCAGCGTACCGGAGAAACCGCGAAAATCGAGGTTCGGGCGGTTAACATACTGCACCGGGAAGCGCATCGGCTGGCTCTCTACCACGCGTTTGATTTCAACGGTTTCGAGCATCTCCAGCAGCGTCGGGCCGCTGTACCATGCCATTTTGTCGCTCTGGCTGGCAACGTTGTCGCCCTCCAGCGCTGAGAGCGGCACAAAGCGGATATCGAGATCGCCCGGCAGCTGTTCGGCAAAAGTGAGGTAATCCTGGCGAATAGAATCGAAGGTCACTTCGCTGAACTCCACCAGATCCATCTTGTTCACCGCCACCACCAGGTGTTTGATGCCAAGCAGCGTAGAGATAAAGCTGTGGCGGCGGGTCTGATCCAGCACGCCTTTGCGCGCATCGATCAGCAGGATCGCCAGATCGCAGGTGGAGGCACCGGTCGCCATATTGCGGGTGTACTGCTCATGCCCCGGCGTGTCGGCAATAATAAATTTGCGCTTCTCGGTGGAGAAGTAACGATACGCCACGTCAATGGTAATGCCCTGCTCGCGCTCGGCCTGCAGGCCATCCACCAGCAGCGCAAGATCGAGTTTCTCGCCCTGGGTGCCGTGGCGTTTGCTGTCATTGTGCAGCGTTGAGAGCTGATCTTCGTAGATCTGGCGAGTGTCATGCAGCAGGCGGCCGATCAGCGTGCTCTTGCCGTCATCGACGCTGCCGCAGGTGAGAAAACGCAGCAGGCTTTTGTGTTGCTGGGCATGCAGGTACGCTTCGACGCCGCCTTCATCCGCAATTTGTTGTGCAATAGTGGTGTTCATGGCGGCTCCTTAGAAATAACCCTGGCGTTTTTTCAGCTCCATCGAGCCGGCCTGGTCGCGGTCGATCACGCGTCCCTGACGCTCGCTGGTGGTTGAGATCAGCATCTCTTCGATGATCTCCGGCAGCGTCTGCGCGTGGGACTCCACCGCGCCGGTCAGCGGCCAGCAGCCGAGGGTACGGAAACGCACCATGCGTTTTTCAATCACTTCGCCCGGCTGCAAATCGATGCGGTCATCGTCGATCATCATCAGCATGCCGTCGCGCTCCAGTACCGGTCGCTCGGCGGCCAGATAGAGCGGCACGATCTCAATATTTTCCAGGAAGATGTACTGCCAGATATCCAGCTCGGTCCAGTTGGAGAGCGGGAAAACGCGGATGCTTTCGCCCTTGTTGATCTGGCCGTTGTAGTTATGCCACAGCTCCGGACGCTGGTTTTTCGGGTCCCAGCGGTGAAAACGGTCGCGGAAGGAGTAGATACGCTCTTTGGCGCGCGACTTCTCTTCGTCACGGCGCGCGCCGCCAAATGCGGCATCAAAACCATATTTGTTCAGCGCCTGCTTCAGCCCTTCGGTTTTCATAATGTCAGTGTGTTTCGCACTGCCGTGCACGAACGGGTTAATACCCATCGCCACCCCTTCCGGGTTTTTATGCACAAGCAGCTCACAGCCGTAGGCTTTGGCGGTACGGTCGCGGAATTCATACATCTCGCGGAATTTCCAGCCGGTATCGACATGCAGCAGCGGAAACGGCAGCGTGCCCGGATAGAAGGCCTTACGCGCCAAGTGCAGCATCACGCTGGAGTCTTTGCCGATGGAGTACATCATCACCGGATTGGCAAACTCGGCGGCCACTTCGCGAATGATATGGATGCTTTCCGCCTCCAGTTGTCGCAGGTGAGTGAGTCGTTTTTCGTCCATATCCCTTCCTTAAGCCAGATTAATCACGGAAGCGTCAAACGCCGCCGTGGCTGTCGTTTGCTGGAACCAGGCCAGTTCGCAATGAAGCGCAACCACTTCACCCACCACTAACAGGGCGGGCATTGGCGCGCCTGTAGCCAGTTCCTCAAGTTGTTCTAATGTGCCGGTAGTAATCTGTTGATCGGCACGCGTGCCGCGGGAGATCACCGCCACCGGTGTGGTGCGCTCACGCCCGTGGGCAATCAGCTGTGCGCTGATCTCGGCCGCTTTCATGGTGCCCATATAGATCGCCAGCGTCTGGCGGCTTTGCGCCAGTTGCGACCAGTCGAACGGCGCGCTGTCGGCTTTGTAGTGGCCGGTCACGAAGGTGACGCTCTGGGCGAAATCCCGGTGCGTCAGCGGAATACCGGCATACGCCGTCGCGCCCGATGCCGCAGTGACGCCCGGCACCACCTGGAACGGAATGCCCGCTTCAGCCGCCGCCTGTAGCTCTTCGCCACCGCGACCAAAGATAAAGGGATCGCCGCCTTTCAGGCGCACCACGGTTTTCCCCTCCTGCGCCGCTTCTACAAGCATGCGATTGGTTTCGTGCTGCGGCACAGCATGCACGCCCGCCCGTTTACCAACGCAGATCTTCTCCGCGTCGCGGCGGGTTAACTCCAGCACCGCATCGCTCACCAGATGGTCGTAAAAGACCACATCGGCCTGCTGGATCACCTGCAAACCGCGCAGGGTCAGCAAGCCCGCATCGCCCGGCCCGGCACCGACGAGGATGATCTCGCCGCTGGCCGACCCCGGCTGTTGTAACTCTGCTTCCAGCGCCCGCTCAGCCGCAGGCTCATCGCCTGCCGCCATCAGGCTGGCAAACCGCCCGCGAAAGGCGCTCTCCCAGAAGCGACGGCGATCGTCGGTGGTGCGGCGAAACGCTTTGATGCGCGTGCGCCAGCGCCCGGCCACGGCCGCCATCCGCCCGAGATTACCCGGCAGCAGCGCCTCAATCTTTTCACGCAGCAGCCGCGCCAGCACCGGTGCATTGCCGCCAGAGGAGATAGCGACGATCAGCGGCGAACGGTCAACAATAGAGGGGAAAATAAAGGAGCAGAGCGGCTGATCGTCCACCACGTTAACCAGCCGATGGCGCGCGTTGGCGGCGTCAAATACCCGGCGGTTGAGGGCTGCATCGTTGGTAGCCGCAATCACCAGAAACACCGCATCAAGCTGCGACTCATCAAACTCCGTAGCTATCCAGTGAACGGCCTGCTCATCGGCAAGCTGTTGCAGTTGCGGATCGAGTCGTCTGGCCACTATCTGTACGTGCGCGCCCGCACGGCGCAAAAAGGTGATTTTGCGCGCGGCAATTTCACCGCCGCCAATCACTAAAACAGGGCGGTCTTTTACAGCAGCAAACAGAGGCAGGTAATCCACAACGTTGTAACTCACTCACAGCCAGCAATAGGGGGACTATAGGGGGCGCGTTAGAACGAATGAAATTACGAATTGGAATGAGTAGTTCCGCAAAAGAATAAAGACCTGGGAAAGCTCATACCAAAAAGTGCTTAAGGTGAGATTTTTCGCATGGTTAACGACAAATGAAATTGTGCAAACTCCGTCACAGTTTCATACTAAGCCCGTTTAAAATCTTGCTGCATAAAGGACTCACTATGTTTTCCGCATTGCGCCTCCGTACCGCTGCCCTGGCGCTCGGCGTATGCTTTATCCTTCCGGTTGCTGCCCGCTCTTCCCAACCCGGTGACATGGCAAATGAACAGGCGCGGCATATCGCCAGCCTCTTTCCCGGCCGCATGACCGGCACGCCGGCCGAAATGCTCAGCGCGGACTATCTCCAGCAGCAGTTTTCCCAGATGGGTTATCAGAGCGATATCCGTAAGTTCAAAACCCGCTACCGCTACAGCACTAAAGATAATCAGCAGAGCTGGCAGAATGTGACCGGCAGTTCGGTGATCGCCGCCCATGAAGGGCGCGTGCCGCAGCAGATTATCGTGATGGCGCATCTTGATACCTACGCGCCGCAGAGCGATGCCGATGTTGATAACAACCTCGGCGGTTTAACGTTGCAGGGCATTGATGACAATGCCGCGGCGCTTGGCGTAATGCTGGAGCTGGCGCAGGCGCTGAAAACGACGCCGACGGAGTACACCGTGCGCTTTGTCGCCACCAGCGGCGAAGAGGAGGGCCAGCTTGGCGCAGAGAGCTTTCTCGATCGCATGAGCGAGAAAGAGCGCAAAAACACCCTGCTGGTGATTAACCTCAATAACCTGATCGTTGGCGACAAACTCTATTTTACCAGCGGGAAAAATACCCCGGCCTCGGTGCGCAAACTGACGCGCGACCGCGCGCTGGCGATTGCCCGCTCGCACGGCATTCAGGCGTTAAGCGCCCCGGCGAGCGTGGAGAAGCGCAGCGCCTGCTGCCATGACGCACAGGTGTTTGATAACGCGATGATCCCGGTGCTGTCGGTGGAAGCCGCCAACTGGTCTCTGGGGAATAAAGATGGCGCCCAGCAGCGGGCAAAGTCGAAGGCATTTCCGGATGGCGTGAGCTATCACCGCGCGCGGCTTGATAACCAGATCTATATCGATAAAGCGCTGCCGGGGCGAATTGAACACCGCAGCCGCGATGTGATGCGGATTATGCTGCCGCTGGTCAAAGAGTTAGCCAGGGCGGGAAATAAAAAATAAGCCAGCAGGTTGTAGTTGCAGGCTATCTGAACAGGGGCAGTGCGCAAACCCTCGCCTACAGGCAGTACGCAAGGGTCTGAGCACCGCTCCGTTTAGAAGAATTAACGCTCGTCCCTGCGACCACCCACTGCCGCCCACATTCTGCGAATATGAACCGTCACCTCTTCACGATCGTGATAGAGCTGACGCGCCTGGATCTGCGCGGCGATGCCGTGCTCATCCAGCTGCTGCTGAATATAGGCGAGATTGTTGGAGACCTCTTCATAGCGCTTCTTCATCGGCAGCTTGAGGTTAAAGATGGTTTCACGACACCACCCTTCTGTTAACCACTGCGCCATCAGCGCCGCCACTTTAGCTGGTTTTTCAACCATATCGCACACCATCCAGGAGATGTTGCTGCGCGTCGGGCGATAGCGGAAACCATCTTCGCGCAGCCAGGTCACCTGGCCGGTATCCATCAGGCTCTGGGCCATCGGGCCGTTATCCACGGACGAGACCCACATGTTGCGCTTCACCAGTTGGTAGGTCCAGCCGCCAGGGCAGGCCCCAAGGTCAACGGCGTACATGCCGTTCGCCAGACGCTCATCCCACTCATCGGCAGGAATAAAGACGTGAAACGCCTCCTCCAGCTTCAGCGTCGAGCGGCTCGGCGCATCGGACGGGAACTTCAGGCGCGGAATGCCCATATAGAAAGGCGAGTTGTTATAAGAGTAGGAGTAGCCGGTGTAGCAGCAGCCTGGTGCAATAAAGAAGATATGCACCACCGGGCGGCTCGCCGAGTCGCTGCGCGCAAGAATGCCCGCTTCACGCAGCGCACCGCGCAACGGCACGGTGAACTTACGGCAGAACTTCATCAGCTCTTTGCTTTCGTTGGTGTCGGCCACTTCAACGCGCAGATCGCCGCCCTTCTCGACCACGCCCTGTAACATGCCAACGATCGGCGTAATGCGATCGTCCGGCGGCAGGTCGCGCAGCAGTTCACCGACAACAAACATCTGGCGGGCAAAAATCAGCGAGCTGAACGGCAGTTCGCGCGCCAGTTTGTCGGCATCTTCTTGCTGATAGCACTCAAAAATGACATAACCCGCGTTCTCTTTGACGCGGGCGAAACCGAACACGTTCTGGCGTCCGGCTTTATCGGTAATTTCGGCTGCACACTCTTTCTCAAAACCCGGGCGGCACAGCAATACCACTTTATTCATGAACAACGCCCCTACGTTTCAGACGAATTGCGCCAATTAACATTAATGCCCAGCCGATTAAGAAGCAGACGCCGCCGACCGGGGTAACAAACGCCCACAGGCGTAAATGGGAGAGCGCGAGGCAATAGAGGCTACCGCTGAACAACACGGTGCCGAGCGCCAGGAACACGCTGCTCCAGTAAAACCAGATGCTGATGCGGCGCTGCATCGCCACCGCAAGACCGAACACCGCTAAGGTGTGGAACGCCTGATACTCAAGGCCGGTCTGGATCCAGCTCATCTCGGTGACGCCGAGTGACTTGCTTAACACGTGCGCGCCGAATGCGCCCAACGCGACAAAGATAAAACCGCTTATTGCGGCGAAAATCAGCATAAACCGGCTGGTCATGTTACTTCCCCAAGAGTCATACGCGCCCTGCGCGCGCGAATTATTGTTCGTAGCGGAAACGGAATTTCTCCTGCTCGCTTGCCGCTTTGGCCAGGATCCACTGACGAAAGGCCGCTATTTTACCCAGTTCTGCCTGGCTGTCATGACAAACCAGATAAAAAGCATTTTTACTCACCAGCACATCGTTAAACGGGCAGACCAGACGACCCGCTTCGATCTCCGATTGCGCCATCACATTGTTTGCCAGCGCCACGCCCTGGCCGTGGATCGCCGCCTGCAGCACCATCGAGCTGTGGCTGAAGATCGGCCCCTGCTGAACATTGAGGTTAACGCCCAACTGACGGGTATAAGTTTGCCAGTCGCGGCGCGAAGCATCATGCAACAGGGTGTGGCGCGCCAGATCGTCCGGCGTCTTTAACGCCTTTTCGCCGGTCAGCAGCAGCGGCGAGCAGACCGGGAGCAGATATTCGGCATAGAGTTTTTCCACGCGCAGGCCCGGCCAGTTGCCGCGACCATAGAAGATCGCCACGTCAACATCGTCGGCGAGCTTGTCCTCTTCGCGGTCGACCGCCTGGATGCGCACGTCGATTCCCGGATAAGCTGAGTTAAAGCTGGAGAGTCTCGGCACCAGCCACTGAATGGCGAAACTGGGCAGCAAACTGACGGTGAGCGCGCCCTTTGCGCTACGCGCCTGCAATTTGCGGGTGGCTTCATTGAGCTGGGAAAATATCTCTTTGATATCCTGAAAATAACTCTGCCCCTCCTCCGTTAACAACAGCGAACGGTTGCGGCGGCGAAAGAGTTTCAGGCCGAGAAAATCCTCGAGAGACTTGATTTGGTGGCTTACTGCGGCCTGCGTCACAAATAGCTCATCGGCCGCGCGGGTGAAACTTAAATGGCGGGCAGCGGCATCAAAAACACGTAATGCATTAAGAGGTGGTAATCGCTTGGACATGGTTTATCAGGCTTAGATGTAAACTGAATTTAACAAACAGGAAACAGTAGTTAACCTATTAGTTTTTTTTATCTGAGCCATTATAAATTGTCCGTTGAGGTTGCACCAGCAAATACCTATAGTGGCGCCACTTCCTGAAGCCGGAACGAAAAGTGTTTTGGAATTGAGATTCTGAAGGGCTTTTGGCTTACGGTTGTGATGTTGTGTTGTTGTGTTTGCAATTTGGTCTGCATTTCAGACCCCGGTAGCGACGCTACCCCTTTTTCACTTCCTGTACATTTACCCTGTCTGTCCATAGTGATTAATGTAGCACCGCAAATTGCGGTGCTTTTTTTTGCCTGGCGCCCAGGATTATTTCTCCAGAGCAACCATCTCTTTCACGTCAGAACGGTTGATCTGCTGCTCATTACCGTTCGCGTCTTTGTAGGAAATCATTCCTGTCTGGTCGTCAGTTTTCGGCTTGCCTTCGGAAATGATTGTACGGCCATCGTTGGTGTGCAACGCGTAGTTCGGGCTGGAACAGGCGCTCAGGGCGAAAGCTAAAGTACAAGCAGAAATAATTGCGGCAGTCTTCTTCATCTTCTTCTCCTTGATTTATTCTGGCAATTAATGCTGTGAAATACTCTTACTGGAAGAGTCTCAAACACGTTACTTACACTTATCAGCATAACCTGCTTACGCAGTTCCGCCAGTACAAACAGATAATTCCGATGGTTATCAATCCCCTTGCCCACGGAAAAAAAGTGCGCGACCATCGTCGGCCTACAGATGAGGATAAGTATGAACGCATTTAATCCTTCGCAGTTTCGCGCCCAGTTTCCGGCGCTGGCCGACGCGGGTGTCTACCTTGACAGCGCCGCGACCGCGCTGAAACCGCAGACGGTAATCGACGCCACGCAGCAGTTCTACAGCCTGAGCGCTGGCAATGTCCACCGCAGCCAGTTTGCCGAAGCACAGCAGCTCACCGCCCGTTACGAAGCCGCACGCGACCAGGTCGCCACGCTGCTCAACGCCCCTTCCGGCAAAAATATTGTCTGGACGCGCGGCACCACCGAGGCCATCAACATGGTTGCCCAGTGCTATGCCCGCCCGCGCTTACAACCTGGCGATGAGATCATTGTCAGCGAGGCGGAGCACCACGCCAACCTGGTGCCGTGGCTGATGGTCGCGGAGCAGACCGGTGCAAAAGTGGTGAAACTGCCGCTGGCGGACGATCGCCTGCCGGATCTTAACCAGCTCCCTGCCCTTATCGCTTCCCGCAGCCGGATTCTGGCGCTGGGACAGATGTCCAACGTCACCGGCGGCTGCCCGGATCTCGCCCGCGCCATTACGCTTGCCCATCAGGCCGGCATGGTGGTGATGGTCGATGGCGCGCAGGGCGTGGTTCATTTCCCTGCCGACGTGCAGCAGCTCGATATCGATTTTTACGCCTTCTCCGGTCATAAACTCTATGGCCCAAACGGCATTGGCGCGCTGTATGGCAAAGCGGAACTGCTGGAGGCGATGACGCCGTGGCTCGGCGGCGGGAAGATGATCAGCGAAGTGACTTTTGAGGGTTTCACCACCCAGCCGGTGCCTTACAAGCTCGAAGCGGGCACCCCTAACGTGGCGGGGGTGATTGGCTTAAGCGCTGCGCTGGAGTGGCTGAACGGAATTGATATTGCGCAGGCGGAACGCTACAGCCGCGGGCTGGCGACGCTGGCGGAGGAGCAGTTGGCACAGCGTCCCGGTTTCCGCTCATTCCGCTGCCAGGACTCCAGCCTGCTGGCCTTCACGTTTGACGGCGTGCATCACAGCGATATGGTGACGCTGCTGGCGGGTTACGGCATCGCTCTGCGCGCGGGCCAGCACTGCGCCCAGCCGCTGCTCGCCGCGCTTGGCGTCAACGGCACACTACGCGCCTCATTTGCGCCCTATAATACTCAACAGGATGTCGATGCGCTGGTCAGCGCCGTCGACCGTGCTCTGGAACTATTGGTGGATTGATGACAAGCCCTGCATTCGCCGGACATCCGTTCGGCACCGTGGTCACTGAAGAGAGACTGCGCCAGACCTTTGGCGCCCTCAACGCGTGGGAAGAGAAGTACCGCCAGCTGATTATGCTCGGCAAGCAGTTGCCTGCCGCAACGGACGAGATAAAAGCGCAGGCGCAGGAGATCCCCGGCTGCGAAAACCGCGTCTGGCTCGGCTCAACGCCTCTGCCCGACGGCACGCTGCACTTTTTTGGCGACAGCGAAGGACGTATCGTGCGCGGTTTGTTGGCGGTCTTGCTAACAGCGGTCGAGGGCAAACGCCCGCAGACGCTTATAGAGAACGATCCGCTGGCGCTGTTTGATGAGTTGGGGCTGCGCAATCAGTTGAGCGCCTCGCGCAGCCAGGGGCTGGCGGCACTGGCCGCCGCTGTGCAGGAGCAGGCTCGTCAGGCGCTGGTCTGACGCTGCGCTTTCGCCATCAGTTTTTTTAACGCATGGGAGACCGCGACAAAGCCAAAGGTGGCGGTCACCATCGTTGCCGCGCCAAACCCGGCGGCGCAATCCATCCGTTTTGGCCCTTCCGCGCTGCTTTTCATCGCACACACTGAACCATCCGCCTGCGGGTAGACCAGCGCTTCAGTTGAAAAGACGCAGTCGATGCCGAGTTTGCCTTTACTGTTTTTCACCACGCCGAAATCGCTCTTCAGCCGCTCACGCAGCTTCGCCGCCAGCGGATCCTGAATGGTTTTCGCCAGATCGCTCACCTGGATCTGCGTCGGATCGATCTGCCCGCCCGCGCCGCCAGTGGTCACCAGCGGGATCTTATTGCGTCGGCAATAGGCGATTAGCGCCGCTTTTGGCCGCACGCTATCAATAGCGTCAATCACGTAGCTGAACGAGGTGCTCATCAGCTGTGCCACATTATCAGCGGTGACGAAATCGTCGATCACCGTGACACGGCACTCCGGGTTGATATCGCGAATGCGCGCGGCCATCACTTCCGCTTTCGCTTCACCAACGGTATTGCGCAGGGCGTGGATCTGCCTGTTGGTGTTGGTGACGCAGACATCATCCATATCAATCAGCGTGATGGCGCCAATTCCGGTGCGCGCCAGCGCTTCGGCGACCCACGAGCCGACGCCACCGATGCCGACCACGCAGATATGCGCATCGGCAAACCACTGCAGCGCTTTTTCACCATACAAACGCGCCGTCCCGCCAAAGCGCTGGCGCCAGGCGTCGCTGATTACTGCTGACATATGAAACCTCAAGCTGAAACAGAGAACCCCCTCCGGGACCGGAAGGGGTGAAGAGTTTACCACATTCCCTTAGCCGCTAAAGACGTTGCCCGTCAGACCCGCGCCCGGCGCGTTCTTCAATATCCAGACGCGGCCATAGTGGTTATACCAGCCGGCACGATGCCCGGCTTCTGCGCCGATACCCTGGTAGATGTCGAAGTGCTGGCCCTTAATTGCCCCACCCACATCCAGCGCCACCATCAGGCGAAGCTCATACTGGCCGTTGAATTTGCCTTTACTGTCCAGCTGCGGCACTTCCGCCAGCAACGTGGTGCCCGGCGGGATCACGGTTTTATCAGAAGCAACCGACGCGCGGCCAATCAGCGGCACGGAGCTGGCACCTTTGACCGGTGCCCAGGATTGCGGTTTAAAGAAGACAAAGGAGGCGTTCTCCTCCAGCAGCGCACGCACTTCGGCTTCGCTGTGCTTCTCGCCCCACTCGCGGATCGCCTGCATCGACATATCTTCGCGCTTCACTTCACCGCGATCGATCAGCACTTTGCCGATGCTGCGGTAGGCATGGCCATTTTTACCGGCGTAACTAAAGAAGTTGAGCGGGCTGCCGTCGCCGAAATCGATATAGCCGCTGCCCTGCACATCCATAATGAAGTTGTCCATCAGCGAGTTGCTGTAGGCCAGCACATAGTTCTCGCTGAGCGCCCCGGCGTAGATGTCTGCACGCGAAGGCAGGCGGCCGCGTTTTGACGGCATGCGGTAGATAGGATACTGGAACTCGCCCTGCCGGGTGTGGCGCGCCTGCACCACCGGCGTGTAGTAGCCGGTAAACTGCACGTTGCCGTAGTTGTCTGTGCCTTCCATCTGCCACGCGTCAATGCCGAACTGGCGCAGCGAGCGGGTATCGCCCCCGGCGCGCAGCCAGGCTTCAATGGCGTTATAGACGCTGCTCTGGTTGCCATAAAGGCGCGGTGCAGAGCCTCTGATTTGGCTCACCTGCTCGGAGAAGTCTCCGGCATTGATCGGTGCGCCCACGGCGTCAGGCTGATTAACGAGGGAAAAAGGCTGAGAGAATTTTCCGTCTTTATACTGTTGACCGCGATCGGTCGGTTTAGAAGAGCAGGACGCGAGAAGTGCCACCATCGCGCCTGTGAGTACGAACTTAGCCCAACGTGCTTTCATTGTTTCTCATCTTTTGGTTAACCCCAAGCCGGATGAAGATAACAAACCGCTGTGGCTAATGAAATGCACAAGAACATTCCGACACGAGTTTTGTTTAAATCTTAAGCACATTGTGTTGTTTTTAAACATAAAGTCCTTAAATCGACAAATGTCGCAAAAAAAGGTTGCATCAAATCGTCTACGGCGTATAGTGCGCTTCCACGGACGCGGGATGGAGCAGCCTGGTAGCTCGTCGGGCTCATAACCCGAAGGTCGTCGGTTCAAATCCGGCTCCCGCAACCAATTAAAATGTGGAAGAAAGAAAAAGTTTACATGATGGAAGTGTAAACAGACGGACGCGGGGTGGAGCAGCCTGGTAGCTCGTCGGGCTCATAACCCGAAGGTCGTCGGTTCAAATCCGGCCCCCGCAACCAACACAATAAACACCTTAACGGGTGTTTTTTTGTTTCTGGCGTTTGTAAAAGCGCGCAGCAAACAAGAGAAAAAAATGGCGCCTTTCGGCGCCATTCTGTTATCCCCTTCTCGCCAGCGTCGCGCCATCCGCGAAGTAGGCTTTAATCCCTGCCAGAATCGACTCTGCGACTTCCTGCTGGAATTTTGCGGTCTTGAGCTTACGCTCCTCTTCCACATTACTGATAAATGCCGTCTCAACCAGAATCGACGGGATATCCGGCGCTTTCAGCACCGCAAAGCCCGCCTGCTCGACGCTGTTCTTATGCAGGTTATTGACGCGCCCCAGCTTATTAAGCACCGCTTTGCCAAACTTCAGGCTGTCGTTGATAGTCAGCGACTGCACCATATCGAACATAGTGTGATCGAGATAGCGGTCACCGCTTTTGCTTACGCCACCAATCAAGTCCGCCGCGTTCTGCGTATCCGCCAGATATTTCGCCGCTGTACTGGTCGCCCCTTTGGTCGAGAGCGCGAAGACGGAGGAACCGTGCGGCTGGCGGCTGCTGAAAGCATCGGCGTGAATCGAGACAAAGAGGTCGGCGCGCTGCTTCTGCGCTTTCGCCACCCGCACCTTCAGCGGAATAAAGACATCCTCGTTGCGGGTCATATAGGACTTCATATTGCCCTCTTTCTCGATCAGCGCATGCAGACGGCGGGCGATTTGCAACACCACATCCTTCTCACGGGTTTTATATTTCCCCGTCGCCCCCGGATCTTCCCCGCCATGGCCGGGATCGAGCATGATCACAATTGGCCTGTCGCGCCCGGCTTTCCCCGGCTGCGGGCCGCTCTGCGCGGGCGGCACCTGCTTATCAAGATCGCCCTGGTTGTACTCTTCAAGCAGCGCCAGCAGCGGATCCTGCACATCCTGCGCATTCGCCGGATAGAGATCCATCACCAGACGCTCTTTGAAGCCTGCGACCGGCGCCAGCGCAAAGAGTTGCGGTTTCACATTCTGCTTAAGTTCAAACACCATGCGCACCGTCTGCGGATCGAACTGACCCACACGGGCTGATTTGATAAAGGGATCGTCACTGCGAATCTGCGTTCCCATGCCCTTAAGCACGGAGTTGAGGTGAACGCCTTGCAGATCCACCACCAGACGGTCGGGATTGCTCAAGGCGAACTGTTTGTACTTCACCACGCGGTTCGATTCCACCGTCACACGGGTATAGCTCGACGCAGGCCAGACGCGCACGGCGACCACCTGACTGACGGCGGCCAGGCCAACCTGGCTCACGCTTAATAACCACATCGCCCCCGCACCCTGTAATAATTTGCGGCGGCTCAGCGCTGAATGACTTCCCGACATGCTTCTCCCGAGCAATTTGTTTAAATAATGCTTAACGTCAGAATTGACGGAAAACTTTAGCGAATGATGCATAAACTGTCATCTTTTAAAGGGTAAACATATGTCTGGCGCTATGCTTCACAAAGACGGGAGAATCCTGGGTTAAGAAAATTTGTGCTTGCAGCGAAGGCAATAAAAGAATAAAAATACACTTTTTACGAATAATCATGCAGTGAGGACAGGCCGTGGTCAAAGAGCGCAGAACCGAACTGGTGCAGGGATTTCGCCATTCCGTTCCCTATATCAACGCCCATCGGGGAAAGACATTCGTCATCATGCTCGGGGGTGAAGCCATCGAGCATGAAAACTTCTCCAGCATTGTCAACGACATCGGCCTGCTGCATAGCCTCGGAATCAGGCTGGTGGTGGTCTATGGCGCGCGCCCGCAAATCGACGCCAACCTTGCTGAACATCACCACGAACCGATCTACCACAAACACACCCGCGTTACCGACGCCAAAACCCTTGAACTGGTGAAACAGGCCGCAGGGCTTTTGCAGCTGGATATCACCGCACGGCTGTCGATGAGCCTCAACAATACGCCGCTGCAGGGCGCACACATCAACGTGGTCAGCGGTAACTTTATTATTTCGCAGCCGCTGGGCGTCGATGACGGCGTTGACTACTGCCACAGCGGGCGTATTCGCCGTATTGATGAAGAGGCGATCCACCGCCAGCTCGACAGCGGCGCGATTGTGCTGATGGGGCCGGTTGCCGTCTCCGTGACCGGGGAGAGCTTTAACCTCACCTCCGAAGAGATTGCCACCCAGCTGGCGATCAAGCTGAAAGCGGAGAAGATGATCGGTTTTTGCTCGTCGCAGGGTGTCATGAATGATGAAGGCGAAATTGTTTCTGAACTGTTCCCTAACGACGCGCAGGCGCGTGTCGAAGAGCTGGAGCAGCGCGGCGACTACCACTCCGGCACCGTGCGTTTCCTGCGCGGCGCGGTAAAAGCGTGCCGCAGCGGCGTGCGTCGCAGCCACTTAATCAGCTATCAGGAAGATGGCTCGCTGTTGCAGGAGCTCTTCTCCCGCGACGGTATTGGTACGCAGATTGTGATGGAGAGCGCCGAGCAGATCCGCCGCGCCACCATTAACGACATCGGCGGCATTCTGGAACTGATTCGCCCGCTCGAGCAGCAGGGCATTCTGGTGCGCCGCTCCCGCGAGCAGCTGGAGATGGAGATCGATAAGTTCACGATCATTGAGCGTGACAACCTGACTATCGCCTGCGCGGCGCTCTACCCCTTCCCGGAAGAGAAGATTGGCGAGATGGCCTGCGTGGCCGTGCATCCTGATTATCGCAGCTCGTCACGCGGCGAAGCGCTGTTGGAGCGCATTGCGTTGCAGGCGCGGCAGATGGGGCTCAGCAAGCTGTTTGTGCTCACCACCCGCAGCATTCACTGGTTCCAGGAGCGCGGCTTTACGCCGGTGGATATCGACTCGCTGCCTGAAACCAAAAAGCAGATGTACAACTACCAGCGGCGCTCAAAAGTGCTGATGGCCGATCTGACCTGATTCACGCCCCGCCCTGTGCGGGGCGTTTTATTTCAGGGCGCTGAACAGCGCTTCAAGACCGCTGCGCCGCTCGGTGCGGGTGGCAATCGCCTGGCCCAGCACGCGCTCATCGGCATAGAGCGAGAGCCGTTTACGTGCGCGAGTAATCGCGGTGTAGACCAGCTCGCGCGTCACCACCGGCACGTTTTGCGCAGGCAGGATCAGCGCGGCGTGATCGAACTCCGAGCCCTGCGATTTATGCACCGTCATCGCCCAGGCGGTTTCATGCTCCGGCAAACGGCTTGGCTGCACCGACTTGATCTTCCCGCCGGGTAGCGGGAACCAAACGCGCATCCCCTGCCCCTGATCCAGCGCAATGCCGATATCACCATTGAACAGCCCCAGCGCGGAGTCGTTGCGCGAAATCATCACCGGCCTGCCGTGGTACCAGCGCGAGAAGGGCTGGCGGGTAATTTTACGCTGACGCACCAACGCCAGCTCAAGCCGTTCATTCAGCCCGCTGACCCCAAACGGCCCTTCGCGCAACGCGCAGAGCAGCTGGTACTCGCCGAAGGCGGCGATAATCGCTTCCGGCTCGGCATGGCCCTGCACCAGCGAGAGATAGTGCCCGTAGCCTGCCAGCGCGTCGTCAATCATCTCCTGATAGGCCTCGGCACTGTTAAGCGGTTTCCGCTCAATATCCTCAAAACCCTGGCTGAAGACTGCCTGGGTGGCGCGCTTATCACCCCGGTTAACCGCGGCGGCCAGTTGCCCGATGCCGGAGTGGCTGCCGAAGCGGTAACTTTTTTGCAGCAGGCAGAGGCTGTCGCGCAGCGCGGTGGCCGCCTCGCCTTCGCCTGCTGGCACTTCCGCGCCGGTTAAGCGTGAGAGTTGCGCCGCGCGCGTCGCACTGTACCCGGCATTCACCCAGGCGCAGATATCCCCCAGCACCGCACCGGCCTCAACGGAGGCCAGCTGATCGCGATCGCCGAGGAAGATCACTCGCGCCCGCGGCGGCAGGGCATCAATCAGCCGCGACATCATCGGCAGGTCAATCATCGACGCCTCATCCACTACCAGCACGTCCAGATGCAGCGGGTTGAGCGCGTGATGGCGCATGCGCTGGCTTCCCGGCTGTGCTCCGAGCAGCCTGTGCAGCGTGCTGGCCTCATCCGGCAGCAGCGCTTTTTGCGCCTCATCAAGCGGTAGCTGGCGCAGCGCGTTGCCGAGGGATTCGGTTAACCGCGCGGCGGCTTTACCGGTGGGCGCAGCCAGGCAGATACGGCAGCGGCTGCCATTGAGCGTTTGTACCAGCGCCGCCAGGAGCTTCGCCACGGTGGTGGTTTTACCGGTTCCCGGCCCGCCGGAGATCACCGAAATTCGCCGGGTAAGCGCCACGGCGGCGGCGACTTTTTGCCAGTTCACATCGGCTTCATTGTCTGGCGGAAAGAGTGAGGCCAGCGCCTCAGAAAGGCGTGCTTCATCCGCCTCATCAACGGCTTCCTGTGCAGCAAAGAACTCCGCGACGCGACGCTCGTTCCACCACATACGGTTCAGGTAGAGGCGCGCATCGTGCAAAATAATCGGCGTTGCGCCGCTGCCGTCGCCAACTGCCGGTGAGGCAAGCAGTAGTGCCTGCCAGTCGTCGGGCGGCCCGGCCATCTCAAACAGCTGGCGTGCGAGCGGCGAATCGCTGCCGAACACGTCGGGCGTCAGGCGTGAGAGCGGCAAACAGACATGCCCCTCTCCGGCATCGCGGCTCAGTAGCGCCGCGGCCAGCAGCAAGGCGGGCTCTTCCGTGCCAGCCACCGTCAGGGCAAACTGCACGTCCAGCGGACGCAGCAGCTTCTGCTCCATCGCTTCTTGCAGTAAAGCCTGCACATTCATGGCGTCATCTCCGGTACTTCACCTGCAAACAGGGTATCCATGCGGGCGATCAGCGCCGCCTCCGGGCGGGTGGTGAAAATCCCCTGCTCCGGTTGCTGCGCCTCCACGCCGCGTAAAAAGAGGTAGATCACACCGCCGAAATGGCGCTCATAGTCATAATCGGCGATGCGGTGGCGTAGATAGCGGTGCAGCGCCAGGGTATAGAGCTGGTACTGCAAATCGTAGCGATGGGACTGCATGGCTGCCGCCATCGCCTCTTGCGTATAGGCCTGCGCGTTTTCGCCAAGCCAGTTGGATTTGTAATCGAGCAGGTAGTAGCGCCCCTGATGGCGAAACACCAGGTCGATAAAGCCCTTCAGCATCCCGCGCACGTCGCGAAAATCGAGCGGCGCGCAGCCGGCCGATAGCGGATCGTAGCGGCGGATCAGGCTATCGAGCGCCTCTGCGCTCAGCGTGGCGCTGATGGGCAGGTAAAACTCCATCTCGACCTGTTTATCGTTGGCCGTCAACTGGCTAAGAGAGACTCCCGCTGGGGTTAGCGGCGCGTGCAGCACCGTCTCCAGCCAGCTGCTCAGCACCGGCTGCCAGTGCTCCTCATACCCAGCCACCAGCAGCTTTTCCGCCACCCACTCCGGTGATACCGGCTGGGTGAAGTCAATATCTTCAAACAGACTGTGCAAAAAAGTGCCCGGCGCCGCGCCGCGCGGAAACTGGTGCGGCGTCAGCATCGGCTGGGTCTGCACCTCGCGCTCGCCTGCGGCGTCGACATCCAGACGCGGGAGCAGATCCTGAGCAAGGCCGTGACCGCGCTGCTGTAAGCCGGAGTAACTGGTCACGCGCCAGTCATCGGCGACCCTGCGCATCACTTCGCGCACGCTGAGCGCGGGCGGCTGCGGCTGCGGTAACTCCCAGCGCTCGGTGTCCGGCGTTGGCGGTATGGCCAGCACAATCTCTTCATTGCAGATCTCTGCCAGCGCCTGACGCAGCCCGGCGGCGTCCAGCGCTTCGCCCTTCTGAATCAGCCGACCCAACGCGCTGAGGTGGAAATCAGTTGGCCCGCTCTTCTCACCACGCCGGCGAAACAGCGGCGCAATGCCCAGACTGCAGTGCCATACCGAGCGGGTCAGTGCCACATAGAGCAGGCGTAAATCCTCCGCCAGCCGCTCCGCCTCTGCCAGCTCAATGCTCTCTTCGGCATGGCTGAGATCGAGCACCGCGTTAAACGAGGCGCGATCGTGATAGAAGCCCTGGTCCTGTACGCGGAAGTTGGCGATAAATGGCAGCCAGACCAGCGGGTACTCAAGGCCTTTCGATTTGTGGATGGTGACAATCTGCACCAGGTGCTTATCGCTCTCCAGACGCATCTGCTCGCTGGCGGCGCTGGTGTTCGGCTCGGCGATGTGCTGCGTTAGCCAGCGTGTAAGTGCGTGCTCACTTTCAAGCTGCGTGCCCGCTTCCTGCAACAGCTCGCTGACATGCAAAATGTCCGTTAAGCGCCGCTCTCCGCCGGGCGTGGCAAGCAGGTTTTCCGCTACGTTACGCGCGCTCATCAGCGTGCGCAGCATCGCCATCACGCCGCGTTTTTGCCACAGCTCGCGGTAGTGGGAGAACTCTTCAACCACCCGATCCCAGGCATCTTCATCAAGATTGAGCGCGTCGATATCCCGCGCCGTCAGCCCGAGCATTGAGGTTGCCAGCGCGCTGCGCAGCGTGTTTTCACGCTCCGGCGTCAGCACCGCATGCAGCAACCAGAGCAGCTCCTGCGCTTCCGGCGTTTCAAACACGCTGTCGCGGTTAGAGAGGTAGACAGAAGGAATGCCGAGCAGCGTCAGCGCATCGCGGATAAGCGACGCTTCATGGCGGCTGCGCACCAGCACGGTGATATCCGAGGCTTTAACCGGCCGCGCTTTATCCCCTTCGTAGAGCAACGCATCGCCTCTCTGCCCGGCGCTGAGCCAGTCACGGATCTGCGTCGCGCAGAGCTGGGCCATAAAGCTCTGGTAATCACCCACGCCAACGCCTTCGCCCTCCATCAGCCACAGCTTCATCGACGGCTGGGTTTCCCCCTTCACCGCAAAGCGCAGGCCGCTGTTGCGCGCAGCCGCCTTCACCGGCAGGAAGGGGATCTGGCGGAACATAAACGCGTCGTCCATCTGGCTAAAGAGCCGGTTGACGCTGGCGATCATCCCCGGCGACGAGCGCCAGTTGGTGTCGAGGGTGTAGCGGGCGCTCACTTCGTCGCGCGCTTTCATATAGGTGAAGATATCAGCGCCGCGAAAAGCGTAGATTGCCTGTTTGGGATCGCCAATCAGCAGCAGGCCACACTCGGGTTGATTCAGCCAGATACGGCTAAAGATGCGGTACTGCTGCGGGTCGGTATCCTGAAATTCATCGATCATCGCCACCGGAAAACGGGTGCGGATAGCAGCAGCCAGCGCCTCGCCGTTCGGGCTTTGTAAGGCGTGATCGAGCCGGCTGAGCATATCGTCAAAACCAAGCTCACCGCGGCGGCGCTTCTCTTTTGCGACCGCGTCGCGGATTTCGCGCATCGCGCGGGTCAGCACCAGATCGCTCAGAGTCAACGGCTGCGCCAGCAGCGTTTCGATGGTGACAAACAGCGGATGCTCGGGCACCACGCCGCCCGCTTTGGTGCGCTGGGCGAGAAACGCCTGCGAGAACTTCTCCAGCGCGTCCGGCAGCAGATAGGTACTGGTTTCCTCCTGCGCCCAGGCGGAGATCTTCTCAATCCATTTACCCTGGTTGCCGCGGTTGAACTTGCGCCGGTCGATGCCGGAATTTTCCAGCAGCGGCTCCAGTTCACTGACAGAGTCGAGCCACTGACGTTTCACCGCATTAATCTGCGAGACAATCTGCGCATGGCGCGACGCGAGGGTCTCCTCCTCCGGCGGCGGCGATTTGATCTGCGGGGCTTCGCCCTGCAAATAGCGGTCGATGGACCGGAGCAGATCCTGCGGCCCCTTCCACAAATCGTGGATCACCTGCGCAATATCGCGCGGCAGCGGGTAGCAGTGGCGACGCCAGAAGTCGGCGCAGGCCTGATAGCGCAGCAGGGTTTCATCTTCCAGCAGTTTCAGTTCAAACAGCATGCCGGATTCAAAGGCATTGAGGCTGAGCATGCGCTGGCAAAAACCGTGAATAGTAAAGACAGCGGCTTCATCCATCTGCCGCTCCGCCAGCATCAGCCAGTGGGCGGCCTGCTGTTTATCCTCAATCTCTGCCAGCAGGCTGGCATAGAGCGGGTTGTCGCTGCTTTCACGCAGGCAGGCAATACGAAGCTCATGGATGTTGCTGCGAATACGCCCGCGCAGCTCTTCCGTTGCCGCTTCGGTGAAGGTGACCACCAGCAGCTCTTCGACGTTTAGCGGGCGGGGAAAGGCGGCATTGCCGCCAAGCCCGAGTAACAGCCGCAGATAGAGCGCGGCGATGGTGAAGGTCTTACCGGTGCCCGCCGAGGCTTCAATCAGGCGCTCGCCGGTAAGCGGCAGGCGCAGGGGATCAAGGGTCTCAGCGGTCGTTTCACTCATTTTTCTCGCTCATCAAGGGTAAGGATTGCTGCAAAGCGCTGGCGTCCTTCCACACCTTCCAGCCGTCAGGGCGGGCGTAGTCGGCTTTTCCACTCTGGCTTCCGGAGATCTGTGACAGTATCGCCATACCTTGCGGCTCAACCACCGCTTGATGGAAGAAGTCCGCAAGTTTTTGCGGCGTCAGCGCTTTTATTTGGGCCACTACTTTATCACGTGAATCGAAGCGCATATTGCCGCGATCGAAATCTTTGCTCAATTTGGAAGCCTCCTCGCCTAATGTCTGCGGCGCTTGCAGCATTTGCGCGATGACGCCCTGCTGGATCTGCGCAAACTCCTCCGGCTTCATCGCACGCAGGCGCGCTTCAGCGGTCGGGAAGAAGGCTTTATAGCGCTCCCAGAGCCAGGCGGGCTGCTTCTCATTGCTCTGCAACAGGAAGCCCATTCCCCACTGGCGGCCAACATTGATGGGGAAAGCAAAGACGGCATAACCGAGCTGCTCTTCTGTGCGCAGCTGGTTATAGAACCACGGCTGCACAATCTGCCCGAGCATCGCGCTGTACGCCGAGCTGCTGTACTCATCGAAACCGCTCGGCACAAAGACGGCAGCCAGCGCGGAATCGGTGCTGTTGCCCGCTTTCTCAAACATGACGTTCTGCTTTTTATCCACCAGCACGTCTTTGTTACGGCACCATTCGTTACCGCTGGTGCCAAGCTGTTTTTGTACGTTGCGGGCAAGGTCTTTCGCCTGCTGTTCGCTCAGGTTACCCACCACCAGGAACTCCGGGCGCGCATTCTGCTTCAGCGCATCGCGATAATGGAGAATGTCCTGCACGGTGATCGACGGCAGCAGCGCACGGCGCGCTTCGCGCGGGAAATAGGGCACCTGCGATATCATCTGCACCGGCATAATCGCCTGGTCAAACGCTTTACCCTTCTCCGCCGAGGCCATCATTCTGCTGTACCAGGATTTCGCCTGCGTCAGCTGCTCCTCGGTGGGCGTATAGCTGAAATACCCCTCCAGCAAGGCGCTGAAGAGCTGCGGCAGGCGCTGCGTGTAGCCGTTGGCATTCAGCATCAACCCGTTATTAGCATTGGTGGAGAAGCCGATACCGCCGACCGCGGCCTGGTTACTGAGTTGATCGAGCGCCAGCCCTGCCAGGTAATCATTTAAGGCAAACATCACCTGATTTTTCGCACTGTCCATCGCCTGCGGATTACGCAGCACTACGCTGACATCCGCGCGCGGTTCATTGGCGAAGTAGCGGCTTGGCATGTAGACCACGCGCAGCGCCGGTTCATCAACAATAAGCTCCGGGTGCGTGTATTTTTTCGCCGGGGTAATCAGCGAGAAGTCATCCGGAATGTAGGGGTTAAGCTCAGGGAATTGGAGATTTATTCCCGCCTCATCTTTTTGCCAGGCGGCAAAGCGATCAGGGGTAATTTTCTCCACCTGGTAAGGCGCATCAACAAAGTAGGCTTTTTTGTTGTGCGGCTCATCGGGGCTGATATACCAGATACGCGCGTTTTGCGGCGTCATCTCATCAAGGCGTGCCTGTACCGCTTTAGCATCAAACTGGTCGGCAATGTTGACGGAATCGAGGGTGTGAGCAACCGGCACGCGGATCATCGTGTCGGCGAGCCACTCAACGTAATCCATATCGCGGGTGATCGACGGGTAGCGGAAATCGAGATCGAGAATGTGCGCCAGCTCGTCGAAATAGCGCTTATCGATCCCCTTTTCGCGCAGCAGTTGCAGGTAGCTGAAGATGGCGGCGACCACCCGATCGCGGTTCGCCAGCCCTTTATCCGTCAGCGTGGCGGAGATGGCCAGCACGCCACTGTTGCCGTTGACTACCGGGTCGGAGTCACCGCGAATCCCCTCAACCAGCCCCTGGCTTTGCAGCCAGTCCGAGAGCGTGCCCGGGCTGCGGTTGCCAATCAGATAGGTAATCAGCTCGTCGGTTTTGCTGCGAAAGGCCGCCGTGTTGTTATCAATACGAAACTCAACGCGCAGCACCTTGTTCGGCACTTCCGGCACGTAGTGAATAATAATGCCTTTTTGCGCATCCGTTACCACCGGCACAGTAATCTCAGGCCGGGTGATATTTTTGTTGGGAACCCGGCCATAGGTCTGCACCGCGAGCGTCGCCAGCTCGTTAAGCGGGCGATCGCTGTAAATCACCGCTTTCATCAGGTTGGCCGAATAGAACTTATCGCGAAACGCCAGCAGCGCGTCATGCACCGGGCTGCCCGGCTTATCGCTGAGGGTTTCAAGGTTGCCGCCGGAGAAGCGCGCGCCAGGGTGAGCGGGGTTAATGGTCTCCGCACTCACCTGGGCCATGCGCATGCCGTCACGGGTACGCGCCATGGTCAGCTCCGCGTTGACCGCGTTACGCTCCCGCTCGGCGTACTTCTTTGCCAGCAGCGGCTCGGCGATGGCATCGGCTAAACGATCCACCGCGCCGTCCAGCGCGTCGTTCTCCACTTCCAGATAGTAAGCGGTGCGATAAGGCGCAGTGCTGGCGTTGTGGCTACCGCCGTGCATTTTGAGGTATTCAGCGAGGCTGTCTGGCTGCGGATACTTTTTCGACCCCATCAGCGTCATGTGCTCAAGATAGTGAGCAAGACCTGGGTGGCTATCGGGATCTTCAAGCGAGCCGACCGGCACAACCAGCGCCGAAAGGGATTTGACCGCCTGTGCATCCGAGACCAGCAGCACGACCATGCCGTTATCGAGGCGGATAGCCTGATACTGCCGCGTATCTTTGTCACTCTTACGGATAGTTTCTTTAACAGGCTGCCAGCCGGTGTCAGCCTGACTGAGTGGCGCCCACAGGGCAAAAAACAGAACGAAGATAGTTAACCAGGTGCTGCGGGGCATTCACGAACCTCATCATTAACTTTTCCTGCTCCCCCGATAACCGCCGGAGTAGCAGGTAAATGTGTGCTGACAGCGTCAGCACGCGTGTTATATCAGTCCGTGACCGTCGCGCATAATAAGGGATGGCTCCCCTCTGCGCAATTTTTATACCGTCAGGCGGGCTGATTGTGTCGATAAAGCGGTAACAGGAAACGTTGCGCCTGCGCGGTAATCTCTGCGAAGTACTCCGGCTCGAGGGTTCGCCACAGACGCTGATACCAGACATCGGCACCTTCTCCGCTGACCACCATGTTACCTTCATACGCCTGCAAAAATTTGCTCTGCGCTTTTTGCAACGTCTCGTCGTCCTTTACCATGGCATCATTTGCCGCGTCATAACAGGCTTTTATCCACGCGCCGCCGCTTTCCGGTAGCAGTAGCAAGGGTTTCGCCATCCCTTCGCGGTAGCCTTCGATCATTAACGCCAGATAGCGCAGCGCCTCTTCGGGCGGCAGCGGTGGGAAGCGCCACTGACCATCTTTGCGCACAAAGAGACGGCTCTCTCCCGTTCCGCCACTGGCACAGTAGACAAGATGTTCCAGCCAAAGTTGCAGCCCCTGCGAGACCTTAAGCTGCGATGGACGCCAGCGCAGCAGCCCGTCCGGCTGCACGTGGGCCAGCCATCCGGTCAGGTGAACACCCGCGCAGTGCAGGTCGATTTCGAGGCTGTCTGCCGGTTGACGATGCTCAATAACGCGGCTGGCCAGCGCCTGCATCTCTTTGCACTGCGTCTCCCAGACAATCTCACCAAACGCCCCGTATGGCAGCACACCCGCAGCCCGATAACGGCGGAACAGTTTTTCCGCATCCTGCTCTTCAACCAGCGCATTCAATAACTCGTTATTAAGCTGGTAGCGATCGAGTCCATCCAGAATAAAGGGCTCGGCGTCAGGAATATCGCTCTCTTCAGGGCGGAAATTGACCCGCAGACGCATCTGGAAGAAGGCGCGCACCGGGTGCGCCCAGAAGCGCTGAAGCTGGTCAAACGCCAGCGTCTCAAGCGCAGGCGTCTCCAGCGTCTGGATAAAGGGCAGATGCTCTTCGCCCTGCAGACTGGCAGCAGGCAGCCAGTCGCGGGCATAGCTCTGCCACTCATCCACCGTATAGTTAGCCGGATCGAACGGCATGCGGGTATGCAGATGAGTGATATGTGCCTTTACCCGCCGCTCGCTTTCGTCGCAGTTGAGAGACTCATCCCCCGGCAGATGGTGGCTCTGGCCGATATAGTCCACCAGCTCCTGCACCAGCACCGAAGGAAAACGCTCTTTGTTATCCTGGATCGAACGGCCTATATAGCTGATATAGAGCTGCTGCTGGGCGGAGATGAGCGCTTCCAGGAAGAGATAGCGGTCATCATCACGGCGGCTGCGATCCCCGCGCTGCGGTTTCTGGCTCATCAGATCAAAGCCGAGCGGAGGCAGCGTACGCGGATAGATGCCGTCGTTCATCCCCAGCAGGCAGACCACCTTGAAGGGGATCGAGCGCATCGGCATCAGCGTACAGATATTGACGGGGCCAGCGAGGAAGCGCTGGCTGATGCGCTCCTGATCGAGGCGCTGAGCCAGCTCATCACGCAGCAGCGAGAGCGGAACCGCTTCGCCATAGCTCGCGCCAACGCCCTGGGCGATGATCGCCTGCCACTGCTGCTCAATCAGCGCCAGTGCGGCTTCGGTCTCCTGATCCGGCAGGAAGAAGTCATTAAGCATCTCCCGGCACACCGGTAGCCACTCCTCCAGCGGGCGCTCTTCAGCAAGCCCCCGGCGCCAGATATTGAGCTGCATCAGCAGCGAGGCCAGGTGACCGACCAGCTCCGCAATCAGGCCGCTCGACTCGTCATAGGGCAGAATTGACTGCCACTCGCCCCGGTGGCTCTCCATGGCGTAGCCGAGCAGCATGCGCGTCAGGCCAAACTGCCAGGTGTGCTGCCCGGTTGGCGGCAGTTCGAGCTCACGGACGTTGTCATCATCCATCCCCCAACGAATGCCGGACTCGTTTACCCACAGGCGCAGGTAGCGCAGCCCCTCTTCGGTAATGTTGAAGCGGGCCGCCAGCACCGGCACATCCAGTAAGGCCAGCACATCTTCCGAGACGAAGCGGCTGTCCGGCAGGGATAAGAGGCTGATAAAGGCTTGCAGCGCGGGGTGGGCCTGGCGCGCGCGGCGGTCGGATACCGCATAGGGAATGTAGCGCTCACCGCTGGCGCTGCCAAACACCGCCTGAATATAGGGGCTGTAGCTGTCGATATCTGCCACCATCACCACGATGTCGCGCGGCGTCAGCTCCGGATCCTCCTCCAGCATCGCCAGCAGGCGATCGTGCAGCACCTCTACTTCCCGCTGCGGGCTGTGGCAGATATGCACCGTAACGCTGCGATCCTCTGGATCGAGCGGGCGTTTCTTATCGCTGCGCGCGAACTCCTCTGCCGTGACGCCAGCTACCGCACTGTTTTGCAGCTCAAGGATGTCGTACTTCAGGTTTTGCAGCAGCGAGCCTGGGGTGATGTCGACAAAGGCATCCAGCTCTTCATAGCGCTCCATCCCTGCCAGCAGAAAGATGTTGTCGCGCCCCAGCTTGCCCCAGGAGGCCAGCAGCGGATTACCCACATCCTGCTCGCCTTCGCCATTGAACAGACCTTCCGCGCTTTGTGTATCGCGGAAAAGAGGAAACTGGCGGTCATCCCGGTGATGGCGGCGGCGGCGCGTGACGAGCCGTGCAAGAAACGCCGGGTCCTTGATATCGCCCCAGTAATAGCGACAGGGGTTAGTAAACAGCAGATGGACATCAATATGCTTGCCCAGCGCCTGCAGGGCTTGCAGGTAGACTGGCGGCAGCGCGGAGATGCCGCAGATAAAGACGCGGGCAGGCAGCCCGGCTGGCGGCTCTTTCGCCGATTCAAGCCGGGAGATAAAGCGCTGATAGAGGTTGGCACGGTGCCAGTGGGGCTGGCCTAACTCGCGGGTATGCTCAACCAGCGCGCGCCAGAGCGGCGCCTGCCAGCGCTGCGCATCGTCCAGCCCGTCGACCCGTTCACCCGCCTCCCAGCGCGTCAGCCACTCCGGGCGATAAACCAGATACTGATCGTAAAGATCCGCCACGCGTGAGCAGAGCTGGAACAGTTTGCGCTTGTCATCATCATCGTGGAGATAGTGATGCAGCATGGCAAAATCTTCATGCTCCAGCAGCGCAGGCAGCAGCGACATCAGCTTCCAGCTCATACTCTGTTTGTTAAAAGCGCTCTCTTTGGGAATGTCCTCCAGGACGGTAACGAACATCTCCCAGATAAAGCTCGCGGGCAGCGGAAAGGTGATATTGGCAGCGATGCCAAATTTTTGCGCCAGGGTCATCTGCAGCCACTGCGCCATCCCGGTGCTTTGCACCATGATCACTTCCGGCGCAAAGGGATCGTCGAGCCTGTCATGCTCAACGATAAACTCCATCAGTGCTTCAAGCACATCCAGACGATTGGAGTGATAAACCCTTAACATACACGCTCCTGGCTACTGACTATTTGGGCAAAAAAGTTGCGTCATTTTCCCCTGCCTGCCCAGCGGCGAGATAACGGTGACGTTGATGCTGACACATCCTTCTGTTGTTGTCTGCCCCCGTGAAACCTGCCAGCCCGAAGGGAGCAGCGTCGCGTGAGGTTGAGCTTGCTGCCATGCATAGCGCCAGAGCTGTCGCCACTGGCTGGTGGCTGAAAACCCGGCGGACAGCGCGCGATGATACCCGCCAAGGGCAGTGACCACCATCACCATCAGCACCATTGCCAGCAGGACTTCCGTCAGGCTGAAGCCCCGCTCCCGGTTCAGGGAAGTTGACATAATGCGCTCTCCGTAAGCGGGCAGAAATCGCTCCAGCCGTGGGGAGAGAAGCGAACCTGCTCATCCTCAACACGCCCTAGCCGCCATAATGCCGCTTCTGCGCTGGCGGCGATCAGCAAAGCGGAGCCGTCGGCAAAAATACGCAGGCAGCTTCGCACCCCCTCTGCATCAGGCTGCTGGCATTGCAGCGCAGGCGCTGACGGCCATCGCCTGCGCCGCGCCGCCTCCATCGCCGATGAGATCTCTGCGGTGCGGCGTATCCCTTGCCCTTCACGATTGACCCGCCAGATATGACTAGTTAGCTGCTGGCTAAGGCCGTTGAGCATCAGGCTACCCAGCAGCAGCAACAGAAGCACTAATGCCAGGGAGGATACGCCGCGCTGCCGATTCACAGGTTATACCCGGTAACGCTTAGCTCGCCGCTCACCATTTTATCAGCAGCGCCCGGCAGGCTGGCGGCAAGCTGGATCGTAAGCTGCGGCGACAAACCTGCCGTCTGCCGTTGGGTTACGCTAAAGCGCTCGACGTGCATCTGCGCCGGATCGGTGACTTTCTCCCACCCTCGCCCGGTGCAGGAGGTCGCACCGCGTAGCGTTTCCAGCGCGCCGTTTTGCAGGCGAAAGGCCGTTTGTTCCGCCTCATGATTGGGTGCACCCTCCCAGCGACCATTGCTGTTGGCATCCCACTGCGCAATGACGCACTCCCCTTTGGCGCTGATAAAAAGCGGCTGACCATTACAGCTACCGTTGCAGTAACCCGCGCGCTGCAGGTGTTTAGCGACGGCCCGCAGCCGCTGCCAGAGGTCGTCCTCAATAGTCTGCAGCCGGGTGTGCTGCATAAGGACAATCTGTAGACCTGGCAGAAAGCGCGCGGAAGCAAGCAGCAACACGCTACCGATGGCCATTGCCAGCAGCGTCTCCAGCAAGGAAAAACCACGCTGAGCGTTTAACATACACTCCCTCCTCCAGGCTGACACATTCTGATCCTCCCCCATGCAGAGACCACCACCCGCCACTCACCGGCGCTGCTGCGCAGGCGAATATGCCCCGGCCAGGCGGTATTGCGTAAACCATAAAAACCGAGCGATGGCGTGACATCAGCCAGCGTAACGTCTGGCCAGGCCGGGCGCATCATTAACGCCTGCTGCGCTGAGCAACGCGCCGCCGGTGCGTTAAGCAAGCACCACTGCTCCCCTTCCCGCACGCTGTAAACAACCTGCGACTGGTTGCGCCAGTTGGCCTCCTCCCGCAAGCGCTCAAGGAAATGGCGCGCCTGAAGGGCGGTTTGCCACAGCCGCTGCTGCGCTTGCCAGCTCTGCCAGCCGGAAATCCCCGCTGCGCTGAGAATGACAATCAGCGCCACGGCAACGAGGGTTTCAATCAATGTAAAGCCATCTTCTTTTTTCATGGCGGCAGTCTGTCGTCGGGAGAAAAATTCGTCGAGGAGGAAAAGGCAGGTTTACGAGGCGTTACGCAAGGAAAAAAGAGGATTGCAGCGGGTTACATAAAGCCTGGAAGCTGTGCCGAAAAAGCGATTTGCAGGCAAAAAAAACCGGCACGTTAACGCGCCGGTTGTGTCAGGCTGAGCGAGGTCAGATAGCGACCGGCGCTTTGATCGCAGGATGCGGATCGTAGCCTTCGATTTCGAAGTCTTCGAAACGGTAATCAAACAGTGAAGCGGGTTTACGTTTGATTACCAGCTTCGGCAACGCGCGCGGCTCGCGGCTCAGTTGCAGATGCGTCTGCTCAAGGTGGTTGCTGTAGAGGTGCGTGTCGCCACCGGTCCAGACAAAGTCACCCGGCTCAAGATCACACTGCTGCGCCATCATATGCACCAGCAACGCGTAGCTGGCGATATTGAACGGCAGGCCGAGGAAGACGTCGCATGAACGCTGGTAGAGCTGGCAAGAGAGCTTGCCATCTGCCACATAGAACTGGAAAAAAGCGTGGCACGGGGCCAGTGCCATTTTATCCAGTTCGCCGACGTTCCACGCCGAAACGATAATGCGGCGCGAGTCCGGATCGTTTTTCAGCTGCTCAATGACCGTTGAAATCTGATCGATATGGCGACCATCCGGCGTTGGCCAGGCGCGCCACTGTTTGCCATAGACCGGGCCCAGATCGCCATTTTCATCGGCCCATTCGTCCCAGATAGAGACCTTGTTCTCACGCAGGTAGGCAATGTTGGTATCGCCCTGCAGGAACCACAGCAGCTCATGAATAATTGAACGCAAATGGCAGCGCTTGGTGGTTACCAGCGGGAAGCCGTCCTGCAGATTAAAACGCATCTGATGGCCAAAAATAGACAGCGTGCCTGTCCCGGTGCGGTCATTTTTCGGGGTGCCTTCGTTAAGCACCTTTTGCATCAACTCTAAATACTGTTTCATGGTTCCTCAGGAAACGTGTTGCGGCGAACGATGGCGGTACGCCCAGATCATCATGATGGCGCCTGCAATAATCATCGGAATGGAGAGGATCTGCCCCATGCTGATGTACTGCACCCACTCGCCGGTAAACTGGGCATCGGGCTGGCGGAAAAACTCAACGATGATACGGAACGCACCGTAGCCAATCAGGAACAGGCCGGAGACCGCGCCGGTCGGGCGAGATTTACGGATAAAGAGGTTAAGAATGATAAACAGCACCACGCCTTCCAGCGCCAGCTCATAGAGCTGGGACATGTGGCGCGGCAGAACGCCGTAGGTATCAAAAATCGATTGCCACTCCGGATGAGAAGGCAGCAGCGCCATATCCTCTGCGCGCGAGCCAGGGAACAGCATGGTGTATTTGAAAGAAGGATCGACACGGCCCCAGAGCTCGCCGTTAATAAAGTTACCCAGGCGACCGGCACCGAGGCCAAACGGGATCAGCGGCGCGATAAAGTCGGCGACCTGGAAGAAGCTGCGTTTGGTGCGTTTAGCGAAGATGATCATCACCACGATCACGCCGATTAAGCCGCCGTGGAAGGACATGCCGCCGTCCCATACGCGGAAGAGATAGAGCGGATCGTCGAGGAAGAGCGGGAAATTGTAGAACAGCACGTAGCCGAGACGGCCACCGAGGAACACCCCGAGGAAGCCTGCGTAGAGCAGGTTTTCAACTTCGTTTTTGGTCCAGCCGCTGTTCGGGCGGTTAGCCCGGCGGGTTGCCAGCCACATAGCGAAAACAAAACCGACCAGATACATCAGACCGTACCAGTGCAGGGATACGGGTCCGATGGAGAAAATCACCGGATCAAAATCCGGAAAATGCAGATAGCCACTGTTCATCTGTCACCACAACTTGTTGTTATTCCGCCGAAAGTGGACAGCGGTACACCGACGCGGTCGCGCCTGGCGGCCGCTCCAAAGCTGCGAATCATAGCATAAGGCACACCAGGCAGGTTGCCGCTATGTTGTAAAAGTTATGTATAAACGAAACGGGTGCAGGCGGAGGTTCTGCGCAGAGCCCTTGCCGGATGGCGCTTGCGCTTATCCGGCCTACAAAAGGCAAAGCACGGTGCGCAACCTATGCCGGATGGCGCTGCGCTTATCCGGCCTACGAAAGGCAAAGCACGGTGCGCAGCCTCTGCCGGATGGCGCTGCGCTTATCCGGCCTACAAAACAATGCTTATCCGGCCTACAAAACCGCTCGATCTGCGTAGGCCTGATAAGGCGAAGCCGCCATCAGGCATATTGCCCACAGAGCCGAAAGGCCGGCTCTGCGGGAATAATGAACCGTCGCTTAAATCCCGCCGCGGATCAGCCCGCCGAGGCCGCGCCGCTCCATAAAAGCTGCAATCTGGTGGCGCACTTCGGTTGTCAGCTGGGATTCCAGCGCGCGCTGCGCCAGCGCCTGCACCTCTTCGCAATCAATGCGGCGCAGCAAATATTTGATACGCGCCACCGAGCGACCATTCATGGAAAGATGCCGGTAGCCCATGCCAATCAGCAGCGCGACGCACATCGGATCGCCGGCCATTTCTCCGCATAAACAGAGATCGATCCCCAGCCGTTCAGCTTCGCCTGAAATCATCGCCAGCGCGCGCAGCACCGCCGGGTGCAGGCTGTCATACATATTCGCTACACGGGTATTGTTACGATCGACAGCAAGAATGTATTGGGTTAAGTCATTAGTGCCGACAGAGATAAAATCGACGCGGTTAACCAGGTGCGACAGCATAAACACCATCGAGGGGACTTCCAGCATCACGCCGATGCGCGGTTTCGGGATGGCGTAACCGATCATCTCTTCCACTTCCCGCCCGGCACGCTCAATCAGCCTGCGCGCCTCATCCACCTCATCAATGCTGGTGATCATCGGCAGCAGGATGCTGAGGTTGCCGGTTGCGGCGTTTGCCCGCAGCATTGCGCGCACCTGGATCAGAAAGATCTCCGGCTGATCGAGGGTAATTCGAATGCCGCGCCAGCCAAGACAGGGGTTCTCTTCGCTTATCGGCATATAGGGCAGCTGTTTGTCGGCGCCGACATCCAGCGTACGCAGCGTCACCGGCTTGTCGTTGAACATCTGCAACATGCCCTGATACTGCGCCACCTGCTCCTCTTCGGAGGGGAAACCGCTCTGCAACATAAAGGGAATTTCGGTGCGGTAGAGCCCAATGCCGTCGATTCGCTTGCCCAACTTCTCTTCGTGGGCAGGGCTTAACCCGGCGTTGAGCATCACTTTAACGCGCTCGCCGCTGCTTAAGCGGGCTTCGAGGTTAACGTCATCTTCGGCAAGACGGCTTAACTCATTCTCTTCCGTGATAAGACGCTGGTACTCCTGCAGCAGTACCGGCTCAGGATCGACCAGTAGCTCACCACGATAACCATCGACGATCAGCGTCCGCCGATGCAGCGCTGAAGGCTGAATATCGGCGCCCATAACCGTAGGAATGCCCAGCGCGCGCACCATAATGGCGGCATGGGAGTTGGAGGCACCGTCGCGCACCACCACACCCGCCAGCCTGTCATGGGGCAACTCGGCAAGCGTCGTTGCAGAGAGTTCGTCTGCCACCAACACGAAGCGTTCCGGCCAGCTATTCGGCCCCTGAATATTGTCATCGAGATGGAACAGCAGGCGCTGGCCAAGGGCGCGCAGATCGCCCGCGCGCTCTTTCAGATAACCATCACTGAGGGCGGCAAACTGCGCGGCAAAGCTCTCAATAACGGTTTTTACCGCCCACTCGGCGACCACACCGCGGTCGACCTCTTCAAACAGCTCGCGGCGAAGACGCGCATCGGAGAGCAGGTGCGAATAGAGGTCAAAGATCGCCGCCGTCTCTTTTTGCGCACCGGCGGAGAAGCGCTTACTGTAGCGACGGAACTCATTCGCCGCCTCTTCCAGCGCGGTCGTTAACCTTTCGCGCTCAAGGGAGGTATCCAGCGTTGAAGCCGGGTAAACCTGCTCCATCAACGGCAGCGTTTGATCCATCCACCCTTCGGCAATCGCCACGCCGGACGAAGCAGGCAGCGCACGAATACGGGTCTGACGATACTGGCCAAACAGGGCGGTTAGCTGAGACTGGGAAAGAATACCCGCCATCTGGGTGGCGAGGGTAACAAGGAAGGACTCTTCGCTCTCGTCGTACTGGCGAATTTCGCGCTGCTGCACCACCAGTACGCCAAGCAACTGGCGGCGCTGAATGATCGGCACACCAAGAAAAGCGCGAAACCGCTCCTCTTTCACCGAGGGGATAAATTTAAAGCTGGGGTGCTTTTGCGCGTCGGCAAGGTTGATAGGCTCCGCCAGCCTGCCTACCAGGCCGACGATACCTTGATCGAATGCGAGCGTAACAGTGCGTCCGCGCGGCTTTTTCAAACCGCGCGTCGCCATAAGATAGAAACAGCGCCTGTCGTGATCTGCGAGATAGACCGAACATACTTCGGTTTCCATCGCCAGACAAACGTCGGTAACCAGTATCTCCAGCGCTTCGTTAAGACGTGGCGCGCTGGCAACTTTCTCAACAATCTCTCGCAGTCGGGTGAGCATAATGTGGGTGGCTTAACCTCGTTTCCGTCGCCAGGCAGGCGCACTTTGCGGCTTCACAGGGGTCTCCTGAAGCGCCAGCACAGCGGCTGCAAACTCTTTCATCACCCGCCGGTAAACGTCGCGTTTAAACGACACAACCTGGCGAACAGGATACCAGTAGCTCACCCAACGCCAACCATCAAACTCGGGTGTACTGCTGGTTTGCATATTGATATCGCTGTCGTTGCTCATCAACTGCAAAAGAAACCATTTCTGTTTCTGGCCGATGCAAACCGGCTTTGTGTCCCAACGCACCAAACGTTTCGGTAACTTGTAACGCAACCAGTTACGGGTAGAAGCAAGGATACGAACATCTTTACGACTTAAGCCCACTTCCTCGAACAGCTCCCGGTACATGGCCTGCTCCGGAGATTCTCCAGGATTGATTCCCCCCTGGGGAAACTGCCATGAGTGCTGTCCGAAGCGTTTGGCCCACATGACCTGACCCTGTCGATTACAGATTACGATTCCCACATTTGGGCGGTAGCCATCGTCATCAATCACCGGACTACCTCAAAATAAACCTGAATAAAGCGATTGTTTCACACTCCCGGAAAACGGTAAACCACTCTATGACAGGGAGATAAACGAATAACAATTGAATAACTCACAGTTATCATCACACTTATAAACAGACCCGCATCACGCCGAGGGGTTTTATTCACCTTTTCTGTGGATAGAGTTGTGAAGAAGTATGGAATTACCCAGGGAAAACCCAGAGTAGTCTGAATAATGGCTTAAGATGCGCAAAAAATTACTCTCCGTAATTCATTGGTTTAGTGCATCGAAAACCCCTTTCCACTGCCGTTTTGTGACGATCGTCACGCTTAGGATCCTGGCGTTGATGAAAGATCGAGCAGAGCCGAATTTATCCACAGATTATGCCACTAAGTTAGGCACATTTTGTGCAAAAATTCGATTTTGCTCCCGCGTCAAGGCTGTAAATGGAAACAGTAGTCGTGGTTATTCCCACTTATCCCACTTTTCTGTGGATAACAGGGTGTAAGATCCTGTTCATTGTCAGTGACCAGATTTGGAAAACCTCGCGGCCTGTTGCGCAACACGCGAAGTGCTCTGCTAAATTATCTTATAAATCATTGCATTGCTCTTTTTTCCCTGAACACGATAAACTTCTGCCGTGCGGTGGAAAACTGCTGTCTATTTTTTAACCAAAAGGTTTTAGCATGTGTGTAATCGCCCCTCTCACCTCTCCTCCCGAAACCGAAGCGCAGCTGCTGGCGCAGGCGCAGCGGCTGGCAGGCTATACGTTAGGCGAGCTGGCTGAACTGGCCGGAATGCCGACGCCACGCGATCTGAAGCGCGACAAAGGGTGGATCGGCGTGCTGCTGGAGCGCTGGCTGGGAGCGAGCGCAGGCAGTAAGCCGGAGCAGGATTTTGCGGCGCTGGGCGTGGAACTGAAAACTATCCCGATAGATCCGCTGGGCGGTCCGCTGGAAACCACCTTTGTCTGCGTAGCACCGCTGACCGGCAACACAGGAGTGGTATGGGAAACCAGCCATGTCCGCCATAAGCTTAAGCGCGTCCTGTGGGTACCTGTCGAGGGATCGCGCACCATTCCCCTTGCTGAGCGTCGGGTGGGATCGCCGCTGCTCTGGAGCCCGGACGCCGATGAGGAGCAGCAGTTGCGCCAGGACTGGGAAGAGTTAATGGATCTGATTGTGCTCGGCCAGGTCACGCGCATTACCGCCCGTCATGGTGAAGTGCTGCAGCTGCGCCCGAAAGCGGCCAACAGTAAAGCGTTAACCGAAGCCATCGGCGAGCACGGCGAGCCGATTCTGACCCTGCCGCGCGGTTTTTATCTGAAAAAGAACTTTACCCGTGCGCTGCTTGCGCGCCATTTTGCGTTATCGACGTAGTCTGTTTTTAGCCACTAAATCACCACGTTTCGCTGCGTAACAGCGTGCACCTGCGCTTAACGAAACGCCCTCGTCTTATAACGGTGTAATTGGCGGTTTGCGCCCTCTCAGCAATAATTTTCAGATAATCCCGCTTTTTCATCGCATAAGGGCACGTTATTACTACACTTCTGTGAGGAAAAGCCGAGAGGATACGAACGATGAAGAAGTGGGCAGTGATTATTTCCGCGGTCGGGCTGGCATGCGCCGTCAGCGGTTGCAGCAGCGATTATGTGATGTCGACCAAAGACGGCAGAATGATTCTGACGGATGGTAAGCCGCAGATTGATGATGACACCGGACTGGTGAGCTATCACGATCAGCAGGGCAACAAAATGCAGATTAACCGCGATGACGTATCCCAGATTATTGAGCGTTAAAAATTCCCTATAAAGGTCAGTAACCTGCTGGCCTTTAATCCATTTTTTCCTTTCCCTTTTGCTTCCCCTCTGCCATGGTTATATTCCTTTGTCAGCTCAACTGACGTGGCATGTTTGTTTAAGGAAGCCGGCTATGCACTATCACCGTATCCCCCACAGTTCGCTTGAAATAAGCACCCTCGGGCTGGGCACAATGACGTTTGGTGAACAAAACAGCGAAGCCGACGCCCATGCACAGCTTGATTACGCAGTCAGCCAGGGCATTAACCTGATTGATGTCGCAGAGATGTACCCCGTCCCTCCGCGCCCGGAAACCCAGGGCCTGACGGAAACCTACGTCGGCAACTGGCTGGCGAAGCGCAACAACCGCGAAAAACTGGTTATCGCCTCGAAAGTGAGCGGCCCGAGCCGCAACAGCGATAGCGGCATTCGCCCGAACCAGGCACTCGATCGCAAAAATATCCGCGCCGCGCTTGATGAGAGCCTCAAGCGCCTGCAAACCGATTATCTCGATCTCTACCAGGTTCACTGGCCGCAGCGCCAGACCAACTGCTTTGGCAAGCTGGGCTACAGCTGGGTTGAGAGCGCGCCGGTCATCACCTTACTGGAAACGCTGGAAGCCCTTACCGAGTGCCAGCGCGCCGGTAAAATCCGCTATATTGGCGTCTCGAACGAAACGGCGTTTGGCGTGATGCGTTACCTGCAACTGGCGGAGAAGCACGAGCTGCCGCGCATTGTGACGATCCAGAACCCCTACAGCTTGCTGAACCGCAGCTTTGAGGTGGGTCTGGCGGAAGTGAGCCAGTATGAGGGCGTTGAACTGCTGGCCTACTCCTGCCTGGCGTTTGGTACGCTGACCGGCAAATACCTGAACGGTGCGAAACCGGCAGGTGCACGCAATACGCTGTTCAGCCGCTTTACCCGTTACAGCAGCGAGCAGTCACAAAAAGCGGTAGCGGCCTATGTCGATATTGCGAAACGGCACAATCTCGATCCGGCGCAGATGGCGCTGGCCTTCGTGCGCCGTCAGCCCTTCGTCGCCAGCACCCTGCTGGGCGCGACGACGATGGAGCAGCTGAAAACCAACGTTGAGAGCCTGCATCTGGATTTGAGCGATGAGGTGATCGCGGAGATCGAGGCGGTGCATCAGGTCTACACCTACCCCGCTCCGTAAAACTTACCGGCGGCGCTGCCAGATCCACAGCGCCGCAATCGCCAGCGCAAACAGCACACCAAACCCGATACCGGTTCCCACCACCGGCACGCCCACTTTAATGGCCAGTGAGTAAAGCCCCAGCATCAGCAGCATGGCGGTGTTTTCACCGAGGTTCTGCACGGCTATGGCGTTGCCCGCACCGACGGACTCCTTGCCAATCGCCTGCAACAGCGCGTTGAGCGGCACCACGAAGAAACCGCCGAGCACGCCAATCAGCATCAGCACGCCATAAGCAGGCAGCAGAGCGTGCTGCAGCGAGAAGATCACTACGGCGATACCGATCAGCACCCCGGCCGGCATACAGCGGGAGACCTTATCCAGCGTCACCAGCTTCGCCGCCAGCCCGGCACCCACCACAATGCCGACGGCAACCATCGCGTTGAGGTAGGTTGGCGTGGCGTTATCCGTCAGGCCGAGCGCTACCGGCACCCACAGCACCAGCAGGAAACGCAGCGTCACACCCGCGCCCCAGAAGAGGCTGGTACCCACCAGCGAGAAGCGGGTTTCCCCGTTCTGCCACAGGCTTTTACAGGCGCTAAAGAAGCTGGCGGTCATCGCCCCAAAGCGCCACGAGCGCCCGGGGCGCGCCGCAGGCAGTTTCGGGATCATCAGGTTAGCCACCACCGCCCCGGCGTAGACCAGCGCACAAACGCCGACCGCCGCCAGCACATGCCAGTCGGCCAGCACGCCGCCCGCGACCGAGCCGATGAGGATCGCGGCAATGGTCGATGACTCCATCAGGCCATTCGCCTTCACCAGCTTATCGCCGGTGGTGATCTCGCCGAGAATGCCATACTTCGCCGGGGAGTAGGCCGCTGCGCCAATGCCCACCAGCAGGTAACCGACAAACGGGTTAACCCCCACGCAGATGCTCGCCGCACCCAGCAGTTTCAGGGCGTTGGCAACCATCATTACGCGTCCTTTGGCAAAGCTGTCAGCCACCTGGCCGACAAACGGTGCGAAAAGAATGTAAGCGCCCACAAACACCATTTGCAGAACGGGCTGGCTCCAGTCGGGGTAAAACTCCGCTTTCAGCAGCGCCAGCGTGGCAAAGAGCAGTGCGTTATCGCCAAATGCCGAGAGAAACTGGGCGGCAATCACCGCCATCATTCCTCGCGATAAGAGCGGCGAGTTAGCGCTTACTGACTCATGCGTGTTCGGTTTCTGCCTCATCCACCACTCCTTTCAGGGTCACGAAATCGGGCTTGCCGCTGCCAAGCACCGGCAGCTGTTTCAGGAAACGGATATCACGCGGGACGGCCAGCTCCGGTACGCCCTGCGCACGCGCCTGCTGTTGCAGCTTGTCGCGCGTCAGTTCGCTATCGGTAGTGAACATCACCAGCGCCTCGCCTTTGCTGGCGTCGCTTTTCACCACAGTGGCGTGCATTTTCTCCGGCGAAACGGCCTGCGCCAGCTGCTCCACCATCTCCAGCGAGATCATCTCGCCGGCAATCTTGGCGAAGCGTTTTGCGCGGCCCTGGATCTGCACAAAGCCCTGCTCGTCGAAGCGCACGATATCGCCGGTGTCATACCAGCCCGGCTCCATCTCGCCGTTAATGTTTTCCGCCATTGGCGCTTCCAGCACGCCGGGGTTTTCCACCCGCAGATAGCCGGTCATGATGTTTGGCCCTTTCAGTTGCAGGCGGCCCCCCTCTTCAATGCCCGGCACCGCCATTAAGCGTGCGTCCATGCCCGGCAGGATGCGCCCGACGGTGCCCGGTTTCGCCGCCATCGGTACGTTAATGGAGACCACCGGCGCGCATTCGGTCACGCCGTAGCCTTCAAGGATGCGCAGGCCAAACTTGTCCTGCCAGATCTGGCGGGTGCTCTCCTGCAATTTCTCCGCCCCGGCAACCACATAACGCAGGCGGTAAAAATCATACGGGTTAGCGAAGCGAGCGTAGTGACCGAGGAAGGTCGATGTGCCAAACAGCACCGTGCAGTTACGGTCATAGACCAGCTCCGGCACAATGCGGTAATGCAGCGGGCTCGGGTAGAGGAAGACCTGCGCGCCGGTAAACAGCGGCGTCAGCAGGCCAACCGTCAGGCCGAAGGAGTGGAAAAGCGGCAACGCCGACATAAAGCGGTCATTGGCGGTGAAATCGGCAATGGTGCGGATCTGCTCGACGTTCGCCAGCAGGCTCTTATGGCTGTGCACCACCCCTTTCGGGTTGCCCTCGGAGCCGGAGGTAAAGAGGACCAGCGCCGGATCTTCCGGTTTCTGCTCCACCTGCGCGCGGTGCGGCATCAGCAGATGGCGGAAAATCCACAGCTTATCTTCAAAGGTGACATCCCCTTTCAGATCTTCGAGATAGACCCAGCGCACCTGAGTAAGTTGCTCCGGCAGATGCCACAGCTTGCCCTTATCCATAAAGGTGCGGGAGGTGAAGATGGTTTTGATTTGCGCCGCGGTAATCGCGCTGCTCATCCCTTTCACCCCAGCGGTGTAGTTCATCATCGCCGGAATGCGCCCGCGCGCAATGGCACCAAAGATCACCGCCGCGCTGATGCCGGCGTTCGGCAGCATCAGGCCGATTTTCTCGCCCTGCGCGCTGTATTTATCGAGGATGCGTGCCACAAAGAGGGTTTTGGTCAGCAGCTTGCGGTAGCTGTCCGGCGTAAAGTTGATATCTTCCACGCAGGGCTTGCTGGCACCGTAACGGTACTGGGCGCTGAGCAATGCTTCGAACAGCGTTTCGCGCGGGCGCACCGCCATGCGGGCTTCCATCATAATCTGGTGCAGCATTTCGCCGGCAATCTTGCGGCGGTCACGCGCGCGCGGCGCATCCGGCATCGGCAGCTGCGTCGGCGGCAGAATATGCAGGGTAATGCGCGGGAAGAGGCGCTGTTTAACCAGCCCTTTCAGGCGGCTGAAGAAGGTCAGCTCCGCACCATCAATACGCAGCGGGATGACCGTCGCGCCGGATTTCGCGGCGACAAAACCGGCCCCTTCATAAATCTTCATCAGCGAGCCGGACACGGAGATGCGCCCTTCCGGGAAAATCACTACCGGGCGGCCTTCGCCAATCAGGCGAACCAGATGTTTAACTGACATGGGCTTGGTCGGGTCGAGAGGGACAAAATCGATGATTTTGCTGACCCAGCGCATATACCACTGCTCGCTAATTGAGGTGTAGACCGCAAAGACCGGACGCCCGGGAAGGAACAGCGCCAGTAAAATGCCATCAATAAATGAGACATGATTGGGGGTGATTAATACCCGGTCGCCGTTTAAAGGCGCGGTATCGCCGGTCAGCTGTACACGGAACAAGACGCGAAACAGGCCGCGGAAAAAGCCCAGTAGCATTTCAACTCCTTTTGCCAGTCATTGAGGCATGTGATTCAGAGTCTGGCAGATTACATGAGAAGTGCGGAGGGATAAAACGCAGGCAAAAAAAAACCTGCGCGTCCGCGCAGGTTGGTGCAATCAATAAGTACGAAAAGCGTACTGAATAAATCACCAATCAATACCTCTGGGACGTCGATTGTCACCTGCGCCTGGGTGCGCTACCAGCGGGAAAAAGCAAGAGAATGAGCCGAAGTGAAACGAGGTGTGTCGATTAGCGATTACTGTTACACGGCAGGATAAAAAAAACCTGCGCATCTGCGCAGGTCGGTGTAAGTCGAGTGTGCAACGTAGCGTTGCGCTCACCTATCAATACCTCTGGGATGAACAGAGTCGCACGGTCGGGCCGCCGACAACCAGCGGTCAATCGAAACAGGCTTTCGCAAAGTGTAAGTAAAGGTTCTCAGTGTGTGCATTTGCAACGCCGCGCATGTAACGTTTTCATGATGCGCGCCGCGCTGGCTCACGTTTGCAAAGACTGGTACACGCGCCGCCTTGAACAGACGCCCCTTTTCCGTAACACTAACTGCAGTGTAAACGCTTACCCAGGAAGGTAGAGAATGGCGACGATTAAAGACGTTGCGCGGCTGGCCGGGGTCTCGGTTGCGACGGTGTCGCGCGTGATCAACAGCTCACCAAAAGCCAGTGAAAACTCGCGCCAGGCGGTACAGAGCGCGATGGATTCGCTTAATTACCACCCGAACGCCAACGCCCGCGCGCTGGCGCAGCAATCGACCGAGTCGGTGGGGCTGGTGGTGAGCGACGTATCGGATCCCTTTTTCGGCGCGATGGTAAAAGCCGTTGAGCAGGTCGCCTCCGCCACCGGCAACTTTCTGCTGATTGGCAACGGCTACCACGTAGAAGAGAAAGAGCGTAAAGCGATTGAGCAGCTGATTCGCCACCGCTGCGCCGCGCTGGTGGTGCACGCCAAGGTGGTGCCGGACGAAGAGCTGGCGTCGCTGATGAAGCAGATCCCCGGTATGGTGCTGATTAACCGCATTCTGCCCGGCTTCGAGCAGCGCTGTGTAGCGCTCGACGACCGCTACGGCGCCTGGCTGGCGACGCGCCATCTGATCCAGCAGGGCCATACGCGCATTGGCTATCTCTGCTCCAACCATGAGATCTCCGACGCCGACGACCGCTTGCAAGGTTACTACGATGCGCTGAAAGAGAATGGTCTGCCGTGCAACGACAGGCTGGTAACCTTTGCCGAGCCGGACGAGAGCGGTGGCGAGCAGGCGATGACCGAGCTGCTCGGACGCGGACGCAACTTTACCGCCGTGGCCTGTTACAACGACTCGATGGCCGCCGGTGCCATGGGGGTGCTGAACGATAACGGGATTGATGTGCCGCGCGAGATTTCGCTGATTGGCTTCGATGATGTGCTGGTGTCGCGCTATGTCCGCCCGCGGCTGACTACCGTGCGTTATCCGATCGTGACGATGGCGACCCAGGCCGCCGAGCTGGCGCTGGCGCTGGCGGAAAACCGCCCTCTGCCGGAGATCACCCATCTCTTTAACCCGACGCTGGTGCGCCGTCATTCAGTGATTGCGCCGCCGGAGAGTTCATAGGGCGCATATTGCCGCTGAAACGCCGGAACCACGTAGGCCGGATAAGCGGTACGCGCCATCCGGCATTATCTCCGCGGCACCCTTGCCGGATGGCGGCTGCACCTTATCCGGCCTACCAAAACGAGCCTACAGCGACATCGATGCGACATTTATCTGCAATATGACAGCGATGGTGTTGACCCCCCGCTGAAATCGGCGAACCGAAGCGTGAATGACAAGGTCTGGACGCCATGGATGGCGGACAGAGGCGAACCGAGACAGGGACTCGTTCCAGAATGGAACGAGTAAGTCGAGTCGAGCCGGCCGCCGTCAGGCACGCGGGAGGTGAGCGCAGTGCGCAGCACCGATTTCCTCGCGGGGCCGCGGGGATTGACAAGGGGGGAGCGGTCCCCCCCTTGTCCCGTTCACCGCACCGGTGATAAAAATATTCCCCTGCACGCCTGGTGAACGGAACCCTTCCACCAAAGCCACATGCAAACCCCATTGCCGGATGGCGCGTACCGCTTATCCGGCCTACGGGATCGGTGCGTTTTGGTAGGCCGGATAAGGCGTAGCCGCCATCCGGCAATGATGCAGCGGCGCTATCTCAGCGCAATGCGATACAGATGCACGCTGGTATTCGGGTAATCGAGGCCATCCCCGATATACGCCCAGCCGAAACGCTCATAATAGTCACGGAAAGCGGCGTAGAGATGCAACTGGTCAAAGCCCATCCCTTTCGCCTGATCCATAACATGGCGCTGTAACTGCCCGGACAGCCCCTGGCCGCGCGCACTCTCTTTTACGTAGAGCGCAGCAAGCCATGGGTAAAGATCCTGGCGGCTGATCAAATCGCAGCGCCACAGCCCGACGGTGCCCAGCAGTTCCTCGCCCTCGACCAGCACATAAGTCAGCGGCAGCTGTCCCGGCGTCTGGCTGTGCTCAATGATGCTGGCGAAAAACGCCCGCGACAGCGAGTCGCCAAACTCCTGCCACAGCCAGTCGGTCACCTGCCCCGCATGCTGCGGTGCCTCATAAAGCGGCAGAATAGTCACATCAACTTCCCCTGAAAAATCGGCACCGACTCAAACAGATAGCCATCAAAGTCCGGTGCGTCTTCGTCCGACAGCTCAAGCAGGCTCTTTTTGACGTTTTCGAGATGCTGCCACATCGCCTGCCAGGCACCCATCACATCACGGCGGCGCAGCGCGGCCAGCAGGGTTTGCCGGTCGCCGAGCCACTTCAGGCGGTAGGCGCGGCTGGCGATATGCACGTTGAACTGCTGCCACAGCGGGCTGCTGTCCATGTGATGCCAGATGCTCTCGACCGTTGCCAGCAGCATCTGGTTTTGCGACGCGCCCGCCAGCACCAGGTGGAACATCTTGCTGTTGTCCTGCGAAGTGTCATTGAGGGCGATGGCGCGCTGCTCCTGCTCGAGGATGCGCCGAAGATTGTCGATATCCGCCCGCGTCGCCATTTTGGCGGCAAAGGCGGCGATATTGCTCTCCAGTAGCTGGCGCGCCTGAAGGATCTCAAAGGGGCCGACATCGCTGCTTAAAAAGCGCTCCTCTTCGTTTTCATGGGCCTGAGGAATGCGCATCACATAGACCCCGGAGCCCTGGCGAATATCCACCGTGCCCTGCAACTCCAGCATCAGCAGGGCTTCACGCACGATGGTACGGCTGACGCCATACTTCTCGGCAATATTGCGCTCCGGCGGCAAGCGCGAGCCAACGGGGTAGTGACCCTCGATGATCTGCTCACGCAGATCGTCGCCAATCTCCTGGTACTGTTTTTTCTCCGGCGGGACGACGGCCTTCTCCACGATATCACCTGCACTTATCAGTCGTTGCGCTATCTTACTTCATCATCAAGGGTCAGGGTCAACTGACGCTCATCCCTGAGCTTGCGAAACCAGCCAAGGGACTTTTTCGGCCTGCGGTCGCGGTTGTGTTGCAGGTCAATCTCCACCAGCCCATAGCGGTTTTTGAAGGCATTCATCGGTGACACGTTATCGGTAAACGCCCACAGCATATAGCCCTGGCAGTTTGACCCCGCCTCCCTCGCGCGCAGCGCCTGGTAGAGGTGCGCGGCGATAAAGTCGATGCGGTAATCATCCTCAATGGTGCCCTGCGCGTTGCGAAACTGCCCTTCGTTCTCAATACCCATGCCGCTCTCAGCCACGAACCACGGAATATTGCCGTAGTCGTTTTTAAGTCGCATCGCCATATCAAAAACGATCTCTGGCAGAATCTCCCAGCCGCGCGAGGTGTTCATTTTGCGCCCCGGCAGCTCAAACGGCTCGTAATAGTAGGCCGGATGGAAAGGCGTTTCCGGGTGCCACGCGCGGGACGGGGCTTTGACGCGGTGCGGATAGTAGAGGTTAATCCCCAGCTCATCGACGGTGTTATCGCGAATAATCGCCAGCTCCTCGTCGCTGCACTCCCACTTCACCCCATGTTTCTCCAGCAGCGCCAGCAGCTCCGCCGGGTAGTGACCTTTAACCATCGGGTCGAGAAACACCCGGTTGTAGAAGAGATCGTAGCGCTCGGCTGCCAGCAGATCGTGCGGCGCGCACGAACGCGGGTAGGTCACTTCCGGGTTGAGAATGCAGCCGACGCTGCCCTTGTACCCCTTCTCACGAAACAGCTTCACCACTTTCGCGGTGGCGAGGTTTTTATGATGGTTCCACTGCATCCAGGTCGAGGTGTTCTGCTCATAGGGCCAGCGCAGCGCATCAAGGTAGACGCGGGTCTGCACCACAATTGGCTCATTAAAGGTGAACCAGCGCGTCACCTTCTGGTGGTAGCGCGCAAACACCTTTTCGACATACAGCAGGTAGAGTTCGACCACTTTTTTCGACGCCCAGCCGCCGTAGGTTTCCAGCAGATAACCGGGCAGCTCATAGTGTTCGAGGCAGATCATCGGCGCAATGCCGTGGCGCGCCATCTCATCAAACAGCTCGTCGTAGTAAGCGGCGTAGCGCTCATCCACCACGCCGTTTTCATAATCAGTGAGAAAACGCGACCAGTTGATCGAGGTGCGGTAGTGGGTTAAGCCCGCCTGCTTCATCAGCTGCACATCTTCGCGAAAGCGCTGGTAGAAATTGGTCGCCACCGCCGGGCCGTAGCCCTGGTGCCAGACGTGACGATCGTTTTTGTACCAGAGATCGGGCCACGAATCCTGGCCCTCGCGTTTGTCCTTCCACCCTTCCGTTTGCCAGGCCGACGCAGCAGCACCGAGGATAAAGTCAGGCGGGATGGTGACGGTTTTGGTGCTCATAACGTCCTCACACTTTCGGCGTAGAAGAGGTGGCTTCCGCTTGCAGCTGCGCCTGCTCGGCGCGGCGTGAGGCAATCTTCACAAACGGCAGATAGATGATGATGGCGGTCAGGATGCAGATAAGCTGCGTTATCACCGCCCCCATCGATCCGGCGGTAGAGAGCCAGGCGTTGATCAGCGGCGGCGTGGTCCACGGCACCATCACCACCGCTTTACCGGCAAAACCGCTGGCGGTAGCGAAGTAACCGATCGAGCCGGTCACCAGCGGCGTGATAATAAAGGGGATCGCAAGGATCGGGTTGAGCATGATCGGCATACCGAAAATCACCGGTTCGTTGATGTTGAAGATCCCAGGGCCTATCGACAGCTTGGCGATTTCTTTCATCTCTTTGCGCTTGGTGGCGATCATCACCGCCACCAGCAGGCCGATGGTCAGCCCCGATCCGCCGATGCTCATATAGACATCCCAGAACGGCATGGTGATGATGTTCGGCACCTCTTTGCCCTGCTCAAAGGCGCTCATATTGACGGTGATCGCCCCCAGCAGCAGCGGTTCGCGGATCGGTTTGATCATCTGGTTACCGTGGATGCCAATCACCCAGAAGAGCTGGGCGACAAACATCAGCAGCAAGATCCCCGGCAGGCTCTGCACCACCCGCTCCAGCGGCTGTTGCACCACCTGGTAAACCGCGTCATAGAGATACATGCCGGTCAGCTGGTGGAAAATAAAGCCGAAGGTGGCAATCGCGGTAGTGGTGATGATCGCCGGGATCAGGGCGGAGAATGAGGCGGAGACGTTGGGCGGCACGGTGTCCGGCATCTTGATCTTCAGCCCTTCGCGCGTCTCCAGCCAGCAGTAAATCTCCACCGACAAAATGGCGATAAACATGCCGAGGAACAGGCTGCGGGTATCGGAGAACTGGCGCAGCAGCACATCTTTCACCACGTGCATCTGGCCATCGACCAGCATTTCAACGGTGGTCGGCGTCACGCAGATAAAGCAGATCACCGCCAGCAGGCCGGGAAACAGCGTGCGAATACCGTTGATACGCCCCAGCTCGATACCGATTAAGAACACCGCCCCGATATTGAGGAAGTTAAGCGTGGCGTAGTTGATGGCGCTGGTAATCGGCTTTAGCGCCGCCAGAAAGGAGAGCGACTGGAAGCTGGCGAGCCCGTTTTTCGGGTCCAGCACCATATTGGAGATCAGCACAGAGAAGGCGCCGACAATGATCACCGGCATCAGGGTAATAAACGAGGCCTTGATGGCCATGATGTAGCGATAGCTGTTGAATTTCGTCGCGAAACTCCCCAGCGAATCGATGAGCTTTTCTTGTAGGGCCATGAGTTAACACCTCAGTAAAGGAGCTTTTTTATCGATGCAGGGATACCGCTGTCGTCCCATTTGGCATACCAAAAATAGCCACGCCCGGCGAAAAGTTCTGTGATGCGCCTCGCAACACCCAATCTGGTATTCCAAAATGCGGCATAGCGCGCATTTGGCATACCACCTTACGGATTGCAGGGATTTACGGAAAAAAGGAGGGGCGATCCCGCTATCTACAAGCGGGATCGTGGATCAGGTTTAGAACTGCTCGAGGCCGATCAGCTCTTCAATGGTCTGGCGACGGCGGATCAGGCGCGCCACGCCGTTATCAAACAGCACTTCCGGCAGCAACGGGCGGCTGTTGTAGTTTGAGGACATCGACGCGCCGTACGCGCCGGTATCGTGCAGGACTAAATAGTCCCCGGCTTTCACCGCCGGTAGCGGGCGCGTTTCCACTTTGCCGCCCTCTTGCTGGGTAAAGACATCGCCCGATTCGCACAGCGGACCGGCAACCACGGTGTCGATGCGCGCCGCGTCGCGCAGATCGCGCCCGTCGGCGGCCAGCGCCGTAATGTGGTGATAGCTGCCGTACATCGCCGGGCGCATCAGATCGTTAAACCCGGCGTCGATCAGCACAAAGTGGCGGCTACCCATGGTTTTCACACTGCGCACCTGGGAGATCAGCACGCCCGACTCCGCCACCAGAAAGCGCCCCGGTTCGATCTCCAGTTTCACCGCATGGCCGAGATGCTGCGCGATTTTCTCCCGCGCGGCGTTCCACAGGCCGTAGTAGTGCGCGGTATCAACCGGCTCTTCGCCTTCGTGATAAGGAATCGACAGGCCGCCACCGGCAGAGATAGCCGGCAGATCCTGACCGAAGTCGATCACCTGCTGCACCATCGCGCCACACACCTGCTCAAGGTGACCATAATCAACGCCGGAGCCGATGTGCATGTGGATGCCCGCCAGTTGCAGGCCGTAACGCTGCATCACCTCCAGCGCCGCGCCCATGTCGCTATACCAGATACCATGTTTGCTGTTCTCGCCGCCGGTGTTGGTTTTCTGGCTGTGACCGTGACCAAAACCGGGGTTAACGCGCAGCCAGACGCGGTGGCCTGGCGAAACGGCACCGAGCTGCTCGAGCATATCTACTGAACCGGCGTTCACCGCGATGTCCAGTTCGCTGACGCGGGCGATAGTCGCCTCATCCAGCACATCGGCGGTAAAGACAATATCGTCCGGGTGCGTTTTCGGATCGTAACCCGCCGCCAGCGCACGCTCGATTTCGCCCAGCGACACCGAATCCACCTTCACGCCCTGCTCGCGCATCAGGCGCAGAATATGAATGTTAGAGCAGGCTTTCTGGGCAAAACGGATGACGTCAAAGTCGCGTAGTTTGGCGATTTGCGCACGAATGATTTGCGCATCGTAAACCCATACCGGGCAGCCAAATTCCGCAGGCAGTTGCAGCAGGTTAGCGGCGTTGAGGTCGGTTTCTGTCTGGTGTAGCGAGCGTGGCATAACAACTCCGTCAGCAATCTTTTTTATGATTACGCCATAGGTTTGAGCGAATAAAAAATATCGTTTTATCGCGGTGCTATGCAAAAATGATATGGATAACCTTCTGCAACTGGATCATCTCATGCCCGCTGTTAACCTGCGCCATATCGAAATTTTTCACGCCGTGATGACCACCGGCAACCTGACCGAGGCCGCGGCCATGCTGCACACCTCGCAGCCAACCGTCAGCCGGGAGCTGGCGCGCTTTGAAAAGGTGCTGGGTCTGACGCTGTTTGAGCGCTCGCGCGGGCGGCTGCACGCCACGGTGCAGGGGCTACGGCTGTTTGAAGAGGTGCAGCGATCCTGGTACGGGCTGGACAGGATCGTCAGCGCGGCGGAGAGCCTGCGCGAGTTTCGCCAGGGGGAGCTGTCGGTCGCCTGTCTGCCGGTCTTTTCGCAATCCTTTTTACCGTTGCTGTTGCAGCCCTTTCTCGCCCGCTACCCGGACGTCAGCCTCAATATTGTGCCGCAAGAGTCGCCGCTGCTGGAGGAGTGGCTCTCGGCGCAGCGCCACGATTTAGGCCTGACCGAAACGCTCTCGACGCCCGCGGGCACCGAGCGCACGCCGCTGCTGACCTGTAATGAAGTGTGCGTGATGCCAGAGGATCATCCGCTGGCGCAGAAAAGGGTGCTGACACCGGCGGATTTTCAGGGGGAGAACTACATCAGTTTGTCGCGTACCGACAGCTATCGTCAGCTGCTTGACTCCCTGTTTAGTGAGCACCAGGTGAAGCGCCGCATGGTGCTGGAAACCCACAGCGCGGCGTCGGTTTGCGCAATGGTGCGCGCCGGGGTCGGCATTTCCGTGGTGAACCCGCTGACCGCTCTCGACTATGCCACCAGCGGCGTGGCGGTGCGGCGTTTCAGCATCGATGTGCCCTTTACCATCAGCCTTGTGCGCCCGCTGCACCGCCCCGCTTCCGCACTGGTCGATACCTTTGCCGAACATCTGCAGGCAGCCATGCCGCGTATTACCGCGCCGCTGGCCGCCATGCTCGGCGAGGATTAAGAGAGCATAAAATCGACCGCGGCGGCAGCATGCAGCGCAGCCGTGTCGAACACCTTAATCGGGCTGTGGGTTTCAGGCAGCAGCAGGCCGATTTCGGTACAGCCAAAAATCACCCCTTCCGCTCCTTCGCTCGCCAGTTGTTTGATCACATTCATAAAGTAGTAGCGCGATTCGTCGCTGAAGGTGCCAAGGCAGAGCTCATCAAAGATGATCTCATTGATGCGCTGACGATCTTCCGGGCCGGGCACCGTAGTTCTTATGGCGAACTGCTTCTCCAGCCGCCCGCGATAAAAATCCTGCTCCATGGTGTAGCGTGTACCCAGCAGCGCGACATTGCGCAGCCCGGCATTTTCAATGGCGTGGCCGGTGGCATCAGCAATGTGCAGGAAAGGGATCTGGCAGCGCTCTTCAATTTGCCCCGCCACTTTGTGCATGGTGTTGGTACAGAGCACAATCGCCTGCGCCCCCGCCTGCTCAAGACCCGCCGCCGCCTGGCCGAGGATATCTCCGGCTTTGTGCCACTGCGCGGTGGCCTGGCAGGTTTCAATCTCGTGAAAATCGAGGCTATGCAGCAGCAAGCTTGCGGAGTGCAAACCGCCCAGGCGTGCTTTAACGCCCTCGTTAATCAGCCGATAGTAGGGAATGGTCGATTCCCAGCTCATGCCGCCCAGCAGTCCAATTGTTTTCATCGCCTTTCTCCGTCTCGTTCGCGCGCAATCATGCAAAGTTGTGATCGACTTTCAACTTCTCCGGCCCGGCGTTTATTTTTCCGCCACCGTGAGATAAATTATTTAAAACATTGTTTCACTATCTCTTACCGACTACAGGACAGCCCGATGTTTATCTTTCATAAAGACACGCAACTTGACGACCTGGGCAACGGCGTTACGCGCCGTATTCTCGCCCATGGCGGCAAAATGATGGCGGTTGAAGTTATGTTCGAACAGGGCGCTATAGGCCCGATGCATAACCACCCTCATGAGCAGCTCACCTATGTTTTATCCGGGGAGTTCGAATTTACCATCGGTGATGAGAAACATATCGTCACCGCAGGCGATACACTTTACAAGCAACCGCACATTATGCACGGCTGCGTCTGTCTGAAGCCGGGCACCCTGCTCGATACCTTCACGCCGATTCGCGAAGATTTTCTGCAATCCTGAGTTTTTGAGCCGTGAAAAGCGCCTCCCGCCGTGGAGGCGTTTTTATTTATGCGCCATAAATAATCCTTCGCCAGATAATGGTTTAAATATTGAATGATTTCACCGCGCGATATTTTTCTCTGCCCCTTCGCTTGTCGAAATACCCGCTTTTTATTTACTGAAAAGTCCGCGTTTTTTACCTGAAAATGACTGCCAAATCACTTTATTGAAACATCGTTTCGACTTCGATCACATTTCAGCAATTTAACGAATGACGGCACATTTAAACACAATAAAATATTTTAAAACGATGTTTTACAATTCAAGAACGCAAGTTCAGAGGATTTTAAAACCCGGAATAATGCCAATAATTTCCGGCAGTTACAGATTTTAAACGCTTTGATTTCATTAAATATTGTGATCTAACGCACCCTTTGTTGCGTGAAAGGGCGGCGGCTTTCCGAATCCGAATTACACATTGCTCGCCAGGTAGGTATCTATGAATGAAAACAGACTACTGGGATTGGCCTGGATATCACCTTACATAATAGGGTTGATTGTCTTTACCGCTTTCCCATTCATCTCATCCTTCTTTCTCAGTTTTACTGAGTATGATCTGATGAGCCCGCCGGTATTTAATGGCATCGAAAACTACCGCTACATGTTTACTGAAGATACCCTCTTCTGGAAATCGATGGGCGTGACGTTTGCTTATGTCTTTTTAACCATTCCGCTGAAGCTGGCCTTTGCGCTGGGCATCGCCTTTGTGCTCAATTTTAAATTGCGCGGTATCGGCTTTTTCCGCACCGCTTACTACATCCCGTCGATCCTCGGCAGCTCGGTTGCTATCGCGGTGTTGTGGCGCGCGCTGTTCGCCATCGATGGCTTGTTAAACAGCTTTATCGGCGTCTTTGGCCTTGATCCTGTTAACTGGCTCGGCGAGCCGTCGCTGGCGCTGATGTCGGTCACGCTGCTGCGCGTCTGGCAGTTCGGTTCGGCGATGGTGATCTTCCTGGCGGCGCTGCAAAACGTTCCACAATCGCAGTATGAAGCAGCGATGATCGACGGCGCCAGCAAATGGCAGATGTTTATGAAGGTGACTGTGCCGCTGATTACGCCGGTGATCTTCTTCAACTTCATCATGCAGACCACGCAGGCGTTCCAGGAGTTTACCGGCCCGTACGTGATTACCGGCGGCGGCCCGACCTACTACACCTATCTCTTCTCGCTCTACATCTACGACACCGCGTTCAAATATTTCGATATGGGTTACGGCGCAGCGCTGGCCTGGGTGCTCTTCCTGGTGGTGGCTGTCTTTGCCTCTGTCGCCTTTAAGTCCTCGAAGTATTGGGTCTTCTACTCTGCCGATAAGGGAGGCAAAAATGGCTGATGTTCAACACCTTACGCCGGGCATGAAAGAGGCTGAACGTGAAGTGGCGCGCACCCTGCGCCGCGAGAAAATCAGCGCCTGGATCCGCTACACGATCCTGCTGCTGGTCGGCCTGCTGATGCTCTACCCGTTGGCGTGGATGTTCTCGGCGTCGTTCAAACCGAACCATGAGATTTTCACCACCCTCGGGCTGTGGCCGAACCACGCGACCTGGGACGGTTTTATCAACGGCTGGAAAACCGGCACCGAATACACCTTCGGCCATTACATGCTCAACACCTTTAAGTATGTGATCCCGAAAGTGATCCTGACGATCATCTCGTCAACGGTGGTGGCGTACGGTTTTGCGCGCTTTGAGATCCCGTGGAAGAACTTCTGGTTCGGCACGCTGATCGCCACCATGCTGCTGCCGAGCACCGTGCTGCTGATCCCGCAATACCTGATGTTCCGTGAAATGGGCATGCTCAACAGCTATATGCCGCTCTACCTGCCGCTGGCTTTCGCCACCCAGGGCTTCTTTGTCTTTATGTTGATTCAGTTCTTACGCGGCGTGCCGCGCGATATGGAAGAAGCGGCGCAGATTGATGGCTGTCACTCGTGGCAGGTGCTCTGGTATGTGGTGGTGCCAATCCTGAAACCGGCGATTATCTCCGTGGCGCTGTTCCAGTTTATGTGGTCGATGAACGACTTTATCGGGCCGCTGATCTACGTCTACAGCGTGGATAAATACCCCATCGCGCTGGCGCTGAAAATGTCTATCGACGTGACCGAAGGCGCACCGTGGAACGAAATTCTGGCAATGGCGAGTATCTCCATTCTGCCGTCCATCATTGTCTTCTTCCTGGCACAGCGCTACTTCGTACAGGGCGTCACCAGCAGCGGAATCAAAGGTTAAGAGGGAAGTATCATGGCTGAAGTAATTTTCAACAAACTGGAAAAGGTCTACTCCAACGGCTTCAAAGCGGTACATGGTATCGACCTGAAAATCGCCGACGGTGAGTTTATGGTAATTGTTGGCCCCTCCGGCTGCGCCAAATCGACCACCCTGCGCATGCTGGCAGGGCTTGAGACCATCAGCGGTGGCGAAGTACGCATCGGCGAGAAGATTGTCAACAACCTCGCGCCGAAGTCGCGCGGCATCGCCATGGTGTTCCAGAACTACGCGCTCTATCCGCATATGACCGTGCGCGAAAACCTCGCCTTCGGCCTGAAGCTGAGCAAAATGCCGAAGGATGAGATCGCACGCCAGGTAGATGAAGCGGCGAAAATCCTCGAACTGGAGGAGTTAATGGATCGTCTGCCGCGCCAGCTCTCCGGCGGCCAGGCGCAGCGCGTGGCCGTTGGCCGTGCGATTGTGAAAAAACCAGATGTCTTCCTGTTTGATGAACCGCTCTCCAACCTTGATGCCAAGCTGCGCGCCTCAATGCGCATCCGCATTTCGGATCTGCATAAGCAGTTAAAAAGCTCCGGTAAACCGGCGACCACCGTGTATGTGACCCACGATCAGACCGAAGCGATGACCATGGGCGACCGCATCTGCGTGATGAAGCTCGGCCATATCATGCAGGTCGATACGCCGGATAACCTCTATCACTTCCCGAAAAACATGTTCGTCGCGGGCTTTATCGGCGCGCCGGAGATGAACATCAAACCGGCGAAAATTGTGCAGAAAGAGGGTTTCCTGCACATTACCGTCGGCCAGGAGACGCTGGCGCTTAACGCTCATCAGCAGGAGAGAGTCGCGGCTTATGCCGACAAAGAGGTCTTCTTTGGCGTGCGTCCGGAGTTTGTCTCCGTCGCCGATGAGCCCTTCAGCGACGACTGCGGCGCGGGCGATCTGGTGCGCGTCGAGAACATGGGTCACGAGTTCTTCGTCTACCTGAAAGTCGCCGACTATGAGCTGACCGCACGCATACCCTCGGATGAAGCCAGGCCGTTGATTGCTAAGGGGCTTCACCGGAAGGTGTACTTCAAGTTCGACATGAATAAGTGCCATATCTTTGACGCGAAAACGGAACAGAACATCTCTCTATAGCTAAAAACATGCGGGCCGCGTCAGGCGGCCTCAGCGTGACCTACATAAACTGGAGTATAAAAATGAAAAAAGTGCTAATCGGCGCAGCTATCTCCGCAACCCTGGGCATGTGCGCTGTACCCGCCACCGCCGCTGACAATGTTGATTTGCGTATGTCCTGGTGGGGCGGCAACGGTCGTCACCAGGTCACCTTAAAAGCGCTGGAAGAGTTCCATAAACAGCATCCCGATATTACCGTGAAGTCCGAATATACAGGCTGGGACGGGCACCTCTCCCGTCTGACCACGCAGATCGCCGGCGGCACCGAGCCGGACGTCATGCAGACCAACTGGAACTGGCTGCCGATCTTCTCGAAAAACGGCGAGGGTTTTTACGACCTGAACCAGGTGAAAGATATTATCGATCTCAGCCAGTTCGACGCTAAAGAGCTGCAAACCACCACCATTAACGGCAAGTTAAACGGTATTCCTATCTCGGTCACCGCGCGCGTTTTCTACTTCAATGACGAGCAGTGGAAAAAAGCGGGCGTCAGCTTCCCGAAAACCTGGGATGAGCTGATGGCGGCGGGCAAAACCTTTGAGAGCAAGCTGGGCAAACAGTACTACCCGGTAGTGCTGGAGCACCAGGATACACTGGCGCTGCTCAACTCTTATATGGTGCAGAAGTACAACATTCCGGCCGTTGACGAAAAGACCAAGAAGTTCAGCTACAGCAAAGAGCAGTGGGTTGAGTTTTTCCAGATGTACAAAAAGCTGGTCGACAGCCACGTGATGCCGGATTCGAAATACTACGCCTCGTTCGGTAAGAGCAACATGTATGAGATGAAGCCGTGGATCGAGGGCGAATGGGGCGGCACCTATATGTGGAACTCCACCATCACCAAATACTCCGACAACCTGAAGCCACCGGCCAGGCTGGTGCTGGGCGACTATCCGATGCTGCCGGGCGCGACCGATGCGGGGCTGTTCTTTAAACCGGCGCAGATGCTGTCGATTGGTAAGTCGACCAAACATCCGAAAGAGGCGGCGCAGGTGATTAACTTCCTGCTGAACAGCAAAGAGGGTGTGCAGACGCTGGGCCTTGAGCGCGGTGTGCCGCTGAGCAAAGCGGCGGTTGAGACGCTGACCGCCAGCGGGGTTATCAAAGAGGAGGATCCGGCGGTCGCGGGCCTGCGTCTGGCGCAGTCGCTGCCAGCAAAACTCTCCGTGTCGCCATATTTTGACGATCCGCAGATTGTGGCGCAGTTCGGCACAGCGATTCAGTACATCGATTATGGCCAGAAAACCGTTGAAGAGACCGCGACGGACTTCCAGCGCCAGGCCGAGCGTATCCTCAAGCGTGCCATGCGTTAATCAGGTTAAAAATTGAAGCTGTAACAAGGATTTGTAGGCCGGATAAGCCTTTCTGCGCCATCAAGCAAAAAAGTGCCCGGTGGCGCTGCGCTTACCGGGCCTGGGAATGCGGTTTCATTAGGTTTTGTAGGCCGGATAAGCCTTTATGCGCCATCCGGCAAAAAAGTGCCCGGTGGCGCTGCGCTTACCGGGCCTACGAATGCGGTTTCATTAGGTTTTGTAGGCCGGATAAGCGTTTACGCGCCATCCGGCAATTCCTCACACGCCGATATTGCGCAACTTCTCCCCGGACATCAAACGGCGCTCGATATGCTCCAGCGTAACGTTTTTCGTCTCCGGCACCAGCCAGAAGGTGACACCCACAAACGCCAGGTTCAGAGCGGTGTAGAGCCAGAAGGTGCCCGCCGCACCAATCGCATCCAGCAGCGTCAGGAAGGTCGCGCCGATAATCATGTTCGACACCCAGTTAGTGGTGGTGGAACAGGTGATACCAAAATCGCGGCATTTGAGCGGCTGGATCTCAGAACACAAAATCCACACCACCGGCGCGGCGCTCATCGCATACCCGGCGATACAGAGCATCGTCATCCCAACCGACACCCACGACAGGCCGCTCGACGCCGTACCGTTATCAAACTGCATCAGGCAGTAGCCAAGGATCAACGTACCAATCGCCATCACGCTAAAGCCGATTTTCAGCGCCGGTTTGCGCCCGGCTTTGTCCACCGTAAAGACAGCGATAAAGGTGGCGAACATAAAGGTCAGGCCGACCACCAGCGTGGCGATCATCTGCTCTTCCGTGGTGGTAAAACCGGCCATCTTAAAGATGCGCGGCGCGTAATACATGATGATGTTCATGCCGGTGAACTGCTGCATCGCCTGCAGCAACATGCCGAGAAAGACCGCGCGGCGCACGTTGCGGTTGTTCTTGAACAACTGAAAGCCGCCCTGCTTCAACTTCAGGCTTTCGCGAATTTCATTCAGCTCTTCACGCGCTTTTTCCGACGTATCGCGCAGCATGCGCAACACCTCTTCCGCTTCAATATGACGCCCTTTCTGCGCCAGCCAGCGCGGGCTGTTGGGTAAAAAGATCACCAGGATAATCAATAAAACAGCCGGTAGCGCCAGCACGCCGAGCATCGCCCGCCAGTTGCCGCTGTAGCTAAAGGCGGTATCCGAGAGAAACGCCAGCACAATCCCCAGCGTTACCATCAGCTGATACATGCTGATCATCTTGCCGCGCACGTTTTCGCTCGCCATCTCAGAGAGATAGAGCGGCGCGGTGTAGGAAGCAATACCGACCGCGACGCCAAGCAGCACGCGGGAGATGAGCAGCACTTCGACGCTGGTGGCAAACGCCGAGCCGAGCGAACCGGCCACAAAAAGAATCGCCCCCACCATCAGGCTGTATTTACGGCCGAGGCGGAAAGAGAGCCAGCCGTTGAACAGCGCGCCAATCGCCGCGCCGAGCATCATGCTGCTCACCACCCACTCCTGCAGCCGGTTGCTTAAGGTGAAGTGATCGGTAATAAACGGCAACGCGCCGGCAATCACGCCGATATCAAGGCCAAACAGCAGCCCGGCGACCGCGGCGGAAACAGAGACAAACATATTCATGCGTCGGGTATCACGCAGCGCACGGGGTAAAGCGACAGAATCATTACTGAGAAAAGCCATTATTATTTCCTGCCTGCACAGAATAAGACGTTATATGAAAGTAAGGCAGCGACGGGAAAAGCGTCAGTGAGGAAAACGCGAAGATATGGATAAAATAGCTGTCAGCTACTGTTTTGTGATGGAGTTTACAATTTTGAAAATAGTGTTTAAGCGCTAAACTATTTTTAATTAGCTTATTTTTAAGCATATTTTAACGTTAGCGAAATAATTAAGAGTAAATGATATGGATATTTCAATTTGTTGCGTATGGACAAATAATATGCAGATATAAAAAAACCTGCCGCAGCAGGTTCTTTTATATATCGCGCAGGGATTAACGCGCCAGCCAGCCGCCATCAACGGCGATGGTGTAGCCATTGATGTAATCAGAGGCGTTAGAGGAGAGGAACACCACCGGCCCCATCAGATCGCTCGGCAGGCCCCAGCGGCCAGCCGGGATGCGATCGAGGATCTCGGCGCTGCGCTGTTCGTCAGCACGCAGCTGCTGGGTGTTGTTGGTCGCCATATAACCCGGCGCAATCGCGTTAACGTTGATGTTGTGCTTCGCCCACTCGTTCGCCAGCAGACGGGTCACACCCATTACGCCGCTTTTCGAAGCGGTATAAGAAGGCACCCGGATGCCGCCCTGGAAGGAGAGCATCGAGGCGATGTTGATGATTTTGCCGCCGTTGCCCTGGGCGATAAAGTGCTTCGCCGCCGCCTGAGACATAAAGAAGACGCTCTTGATGTTCAGGTTCATCACGTCATCCCAGTCCTGCTCGCTGAAGTTGATCGCATCTTCGCGGCGGATCAGACCGGCGTTATTCACCAGGATATCGATTTTGCCGAACTCGGCGACCGCGCGCTCAAGCAGTGCCGGAATGCCGTCGATCTTACGCAGATCGGCGGTCAGGCTCAGAAAGCGGCGGCCCAGCGCGGTGACGCGCTCGATGGTTTCAGTCGGTTCAACAATGTTGATGCCGACGATGTCGCAGCCCGCTTCGGCAAGGCCCAGCGCCATGCCCTGCCCCAGACCGGTATCGCAACCGCTCACTACCGCAACTTTACCTTGAAGAGAAAATGCATCCAGAATCATGTGAGTTCCTTAATCTATCAGCGCCTGTCACGGACAGGCAGAGTGTTTGCTGCCCGCAATTAGCGCAGATCTTTTACGGCAACGTGGTCCATGTCATCAAAGACCTGGTTTTCGCCCACCATCCCCCAGATGAAGGTGTACGCGCGCGTACCGACACCTGAATGGATTGACCAGCTTGGTGAAATCACCGCTTGTTCGTTCTGCATCACGATATGACGCGTCTCCTGCGGCTGGCCCATCATATGGAATACGCAGGCATCCTCTTCCATATTGAAGTAGAAATAGACTTCCATGCGGCGTTCGTGGGTGTGGCACGGCATGGTGTTCCACAGGTTGCCTGGCGCAAGCTCGGTCAGCCCCATGCTTAACTGGCAGGTCTCCAGTACGTCCGGCACAAAGTACTTATTGATGGTGCGGCGGTTGCTGGTTAACGGATCGCCGAGGGTGACGGGGGAAACCTCCGCAGGCGTCACTTTTTTGGTTGGATAGGTGGTATGGGCCGGGGCACAGTTGTAGTAAAACTTCGCCGGTTTCGCCGCATCAACGCTGGCGAACACCACCTCTTTCGCCCCTTTGCCGACATAGAGCGCATCGCGATGGCCGATTTCATAAATCTCGCCATCCACGGTAATGGTGCCTGCGCCGCCGATATTGATAACGCCCAGCTCGCGGCGTTCGAGGAAATAGGTGACGCCCAGCTGTTTACCCACTTCGCCGCCAACCGACACGCTTTTCGCCACCGGCTTGATACCGCCGACGATGATGCGATCGATATGGCTGTAAACCATGGTGTATTCATCATCGACGAACACGTTTTCGATTAAAAACTCGTTGCGCAGCCCCTGGGTATCCAGCGTTTTAGCGTGCGCGCTGTGGATGCTTTGTCTGACTTCCACACTTACCTCCGACATCAATGTTCAGCAAAATGGCCTGAGACGAAACAGAGAAACAGTGTTCCGTTTCAACTTTTGCTGCATCTTATCCCGGCTAAAACACGTTTTCAATCTTATATAAAACAACGTTTCAATTTTTATGTTAGTTATTTTCCGTTCTGGAAGTGGGATCACGATTGTTGAGCGTTGACAAGCGATACAGGGCGCAGAAGCGATCCACGCCATGTTAATTAATTACTATTAATCAATAAGTTAAACAAACCTTTGAAATTTGACCGTCGTAGCAAAATTTCTCGTTTAAAATCAAAGCCTATTATTCACGCCCGTGATATCAGAAACGCTGTTAAGCCCTTTCGTAATAATTTTCTTATAAATTGCGCCCGCAATCACACATATTGAAACGATGTTTTGATAAATTGAAATCCTATTTTTAAACTTAAGCAGATACGGGGTCATGCGGGGACGCAAGATGGCGGTCGGCCCCTCTACAGGAGAGAAAAATGGCGAAAGGCATGCGGGTAAAACTCAACTATGCAGTGAGCCGCGATCCGGATACCGGCGCGGAAGTGACCCGCTTAACCCCTCCGGAGGTGACGTGTCACCGCAACTACTTCTATCAAAAGTGCTTCTTTAACGATGGCAGCCACCTGCTGTTTGCCGGCGAGTTTGACGGCAACTGGAACTACTATCTGCTGGATATTGAGAATGCCGAAGCGGTGCAGTTAACCGAAGGCGCGGGCGATAACACTTTTGGCGGCTTTCTCTCACCGGACGACAGCGCGCTCTACTACGTGAAAAACGATCGCACCCTGCGCGAAGTTAACCTGCACACGCTGGCTGAACGCGAGATCTACCGCGTCCCCGAGGAGTGGGTGGGTTACGGCACCTGGGTCGCCAACAGCGACTGCACCAAGCTGGTCGGGATTGAGATTGCCGCCAGCGACTGGACACCGCTCAACGACTGGCAGCTGTTCCATGACTTCTTCCATAAAGGGCCACACTGCCGCCTGTTGCGCGTTGATCTACAGACTGGCGAAAGCAAGGTGATACATGAAGAGAAGATCTGGCTTGGTCACCCGATCTATCGCCCGTTTGATGACAACACCGTGGCGTTTTGCCATGAAGGCCCGCACGATCTGGTCGATGCGCGGATGTGGCTGGTGAATGAAGATGGCAGCAACGTGCGCAAGGTGAAGGATCATGCTGAAGGTGAGAGCTGTACCCATGAGTTCTGGGTGCCGAACGGCTCGGCGCTGGTCTATGTCTCTTACCTGAAAGGCGAACAGGGGCGCTCTATCTCTCGCTTTTATCCAGAGAGCGGCGTGAATGAAGAGATTATGCCGATGCCGGCCTGCTCGCATTTGATGAGTAACTTTGACGGTACGCTGCTGGTCGGCGATGGCTCCGGCACGCCGGTGGATGTGAAAGATACCGGCGGCTACACCATTGATAACGACCCCTATCTCTATGTGTTCGATGTGGCGCAGAAAGGGTATTACCGCGTCGCGCGTCACGATACTTCCTGGGCGACCTTTGCCAACAGCCGCCAGGTCACGCACCCGCATCCATCGTTTACCCCGGATGACAGCGCAGTGCTGTTCAGTTCCGATAAAGACGGCAAACCGGCGCTCTATATCGCCAAACTGCCCGAGCAGCGCACCCTGCTGCAACCCTGAATTTGAGTGAGTGTTTCTGTAACTGGCCTTGCCCTCCTCTGGAGGGCCTTTTTTTGCCCACTCTTAATGCCCGTCATACTTCGCGCCGCAGGGGCGTTGGCTTTCTAGCAGCACGAACTATGTAGGCCGGATAAGGCGTAGCCGCCATCCCGCATGATCGTCGCAGAGTTTATTGCCGGATGGCGCTGGCGCTTATCCGGCCTACGGGATCGATGCCGGAGTGTGGAATCATGTAGGCCGGATAAGGCATCGCCGCCATCCGGCATAATTGCAGCGAACTCTGTTGCCGGATGGCGCTTACGCTTATCCGGCCTACGCGTAAGGCACGGGCGGCGCGAAGAAGTAGGATGGTCATAGAGCGGGCATAAAAAACCCGGCGCCAGGCACCGGGTTTTTTAAGATATTCGGAGATTCAGAAAGAGTAAGCAACACCTAAACGGAAACGGGTCTGACGCTCGTCGGTATTCTTCACGCCCACGTTACCGATTTCGACATACGGTGACCAGTTTTTATCGAGTTTGTAGGCCAGCTTAGCGTTATATTCGTTGGAGTAGTTTTTATTATTTTCACGCACCACATCTTCTGTGCTTTTGGCATATACGTAGTTCAGCTCGGTGCGGAAGTCGCCCATTGCCCAGCCCACCCACGCATCGAATTTATTGACTTTGTTATCGACAACGTTGGAATCCGGGTTACGGGTATATTCATAACGGTAACGGCCCGCAATATAGACGCCGTTATCAAAGCTGTATTGCGCATGAATATAGGGTTTATAAATCGAGAAGGTATCTTTGCTTTCAATATTAAAGCCTGGTGTGAGCGCAATATTCTTGGTTGCGGCCCAGCGCCAGTTAATCGACTCTTCATGACCGTTGCCGACAATCTCTGTTAACGGCTTGTCAGCGTCATCGCCACCCGATTTCCATTTCGCTTCAACGCCAAAACCCAAGCCATTATCAAAGCGATGCGACACGGCTACGCGATCGGCGTTGGAGCCGCTGTCAATGTATTCATGGCGCAGATCGACGGTAACAGCGTACGAAGCGAAGGATGCGCCAAGGAGAGTAGCAAGGGCCAGAGTTTTCTTAAACATGAGCAACCTCAACAATTAAAATTACGTTTCATTTTTATGGAATTGCATTTTATTTTTATAGTAACTTTATTTTAGTGATCTGGATCGTAAATATTTCTATAGAAAATAGCGAAGTAAAAGCGCGTGACGAGCATCAATAAAAGTTGCCCTTTAGGGTTAAAAAAAGCGTTTAAGATCACAACCCATGCTTATTATTGCGTTTTACACGGAGAGCACTAAATAGAGAAAAAGGAGTGCGTAAGTTAATGCAAAAAAAAATTAATAAGCAGGCTTATCAGTTGATAACAGAATGGTCACGCAGGGGATAATGCTATTTTTGGTGTTTGCGTTAATTCTTATGACAGGAAAGAGGAAATTTTATTTTTATTGAAACGTAAGCTGCGAGAAGGATCACAAATAATAACGCCCTCAGGACGAGGGCGTTATTATCAAGCGGGCAGAATTAGTCACGCTCAATGGCCAGCGCGACGCCCTGGCCACCACCAATACAGAGTGTTGCCAGCCCTTTGCGCGCCTTGCGCTTTTGCATCTCATGCACCAGCGACACCAGGATGCGACAGCCGGAGGCACCAATCGGGTGACCGAGCGCAATCGCGCCGCCGTTGACGTTGACGCGCTTCTCATCCCACTCAAGGATTTTCCCCACCGATAGCGCCTGCGCGGCATAAGCCTCATTGGCTTCAATCAGGTCGACATCATCCAGCTGCCAGCCAGCGCGCTCAAGGCAACGCCGCATGGCGTAAACCGGCGCAATGCCCATCAGTGCCGGATCGACGCCCACGCTTGCAAAGGCACGAATACGCGCCAGTACCGGTAAGTTGAGCGCCTCTGCGCGTTCTGCGCTCATCATCAGCACCGCCGCCGCGCCATCGTTAATCGGCGATGCGTTACCGGCAGTCACCGAGCCGCTGGTTTCAAAAGCCGGGCTGAGCTGCGCCAGCGCTTCAGCACTGGCATCGGTGCGCGGCTGCTCATCGGTATCGACCAGCACACGCTTGCCGTCGGCGCTCTGAGTCTGCACAGGAACAATCTCGTCGCGAAAACGACCGGAGTCGATAGCCATCCGCGCTTTATGTTGCGAACTGAGCGCCCACTCATCCTGGCGCTCGCGGCTGATGCCATATTCCCGCGCCAGGTTCTCCGCCGTGACGCCCATATGGTAATCATTGAATGCATCCCATAACCCGTCATGCACCAGGCTGTCGATAAGCTGGCTGTTGCCAAGCTGCGCCCCGGTGCGGCTGTCGGTTAACACATGCGGCGCGCGGCTCATGTTCTCCTGGCCACCGGCAATCACCACGTCGGCTTCGCCGCACTGGATCGCCTGCGAGGCGAGATGCAGCGCTTTCAGCCCGGAGCCGCACACATCGTTGATGGTGATCGCGGAAACCGTATTTGGCAGCCCGCCCTTGATCGCCGACTGACGCGCCGGGTTCTGCCCGGCCCCGGCGGTCAGCACCTGGCCCAGAATCACCTCATCGATATCCTGCGGCTGTACGCCGCTACGCGCTAGTAACGCCTGCACCACCGCGCTGCCCAGCTCAACGGCAGAGTGACGCGACAGCGCCCCCTGAAAACAGCCGATTGGCGTGCGCACGGCACCGACAATCACCACATCTTTCATCTCTACCCCCACGGTGGCTGAACCGGGCAATAGTAGAGCATTGTTAAAAAGGTTTATCAGGGATGTTTAAAATTGGTGAGATTAATCACAGGGAATTGTACGGGGTGGTCGAAGAGAAAGAGATGCGCGGCCAGAGCGACCGCGCATCGGGGGTGATTAGTTGTTTACCGGAATAACCGCGCCTTTGTATTTGGTGCGGATCCACTCCTGAATCTCTTTTGAGTGCAGCACGTTCACCAGCGCCACGATATCTTTCTTCTTCTCGTCGCCGCGATGCACGGTAATGATATTGGCATACGGGTTATTTTCACCGCTCTCGACGGCAATCGGATCGTGAACCGGGTCGAGACCGGCATCAATCGCGTAGTTGGCGTTGATCACCACCGCGTCGCCTTCATCGTTGTTGTACATCTGCGGCAGCAGCGCCGCTTCAACGTTCGGCAGGAACTTCAGTTTTTTCGGGTTCTCAACGATATCGTCGATGCGCGCGGTCACTTTATCGATGCCCGGCTTCAGCTTGATCACGCCCTCTTTTTCAAAGATAGAGAGGATACGTCCCTCTTCAGAGACCGCGTCACGCATGATGATTTTGCCGCCTTGCGGCAGATCTTTAAGTGATTTGTATTTTTTGGAGTAGATACCAATCGGCTCAATATGGATCGCACCGGCGCTAACGAAATCATAGGTTTTGTCGCCCGCATGATCTTTCAGCACGCTGTTCAGATACGGAATGTGCTGGAAGTAGTTGGCATCGATTTCACGGCCCGCCAGCGCGGTGTTCGGCAGGATGTAATCCTGGAACGGTTTGATCTCCAGATCGATGCCCTGCTTCGCCAGAATCGGCTTCGCCTGCTCAAGGATTTCCGCGTGCGGTACGTTAGACGCGCCAACGGTCAGCGTATCGGCCCAGGAGGAGAAACTCAGCACGCTGAGGGTAGCTGCGGCAATCAGTGTCAGTGTCTTTTTCATGTTGTTGGTTTCCAATAGTTATCGTTTATCTAACAGAGAAGTAATCACGTCGCCGCAGAACTGGATGATGAAGACGATGATGAGAATGGTCACCGTCGCCACCAGCGTGACGTCGTTATGGTTCCGCTGGAATCCTTCCAGATAAGCAAGATTGCCCAAACCGCCTGCGCCGATCACCCCGGCCATGGCGCTGTAGCTCACCAGCGCAATCAGCGTCACGGTAATACCGGAGACCAGCGCAGGCGATGATTCGGGAAGCAGCACCCGAAAGACTAAGGTGCTGAGACGCGCGCCCATTGAGCGCGTCGCCTCAATCACCCCTTTATCCACTTCGCGCAGCGCAATCTCCACCAGCCGCGCATAGAACGGTGCCGCGCCGACAATCAGCGCCGGTAGCGCCGCGTTAGCACCGAGAATCGAGCCGACAATCGCCTTGGTAAAGGGAATTAACAGCACAATCAAAATGATGAACGGAATCGAGCGGAAGACGTTCACCAGAATCGAAATGACGCTATAGAGCGCGCGATTCTGGAACAGCCCGCCGCGCGCGGTGAGAAACAGCGCCAGCCCAAGCAGAATGCCCAGCACGAAGGTTGCTGCGCCCGAAAGCGCCGTCATATAGAGCGTCTCCTGCGTCGCCGCCCAGAGTTGCTCCCATTTCAGGTGCGGAAAAAGTGATTCAGCCATGGGTCACGACCTCGCTCTCAATGTTGCTCTTGCCGAGATCGGTAAGAATGTTGTTCAGTTGTTCCGGGGTGGCCACCACGTGCACCCATAATTGCCCAAATACGCCGTGCGCGGTTTGCGACATCTTGCCGTGCAGAATGTTAAACGGCAGGCCGTAGCGCAGCGTCAGCTCACCGACAATCGGCTGATGGGTGCTGTGGCCGGTAAAGGTCAGCTTAATCACCGTGCCGTCGAGATCGCTGTTCAGATCCGGGTTAAAGGCTTCCTCTTCTTTATACTGGCTCACCTGGCGCACAAACTGTTTGGTGATCGGCTGCTGCGGATGGGTAAAGACCTGCAGTACATCGCCCTCTTCCACCACTCTGCCCTCCTCCATCACCGCGACGCGGTCGCAAATCTTGCGCACCACGTGCATTTCATGGGTGATCAGCACAATCGTCAGCTTGAAGCGGCGATTGATATCAAGCAGCAGGTCGAGGATCTGATCGGTGGTTTGCGGGTCGAGCGCGGAGGTGGCTTCATCGCAGAGCAACACATCGGGATTATTGGCCAGGGCGCGGGCAATGCCGACACGCTGTTTCTGCCCGCCGCTCAGCTGCGACGGATAGGCATTTTCGCGCCCTTTCAGCCCCACCAGCTCAATCAACTCGGCAACGCGCGCGTTGATCGCTTTCTTCGGTGCACCGGCGATCTGCATGGAAAAGGCGATGTTCTCGCTTACCGTGCGCGACCATAAAAGGTTGAAATGCTGAAAGACCATGCTGATCTTCAGGCGCGCCTGGCGCAGGGCTTCACCACGCGCGGCGGCGATGTCATGGCCGTTAATCACCACGCTGCCGTTGGTCGGTTTTTCCAGCCCGTTCAGTAAGCGGATCAGCGTACTTTTGCCCGCACCGCTGTAACCGATAATTCCATAAATTTGCCCCTGCTCAACCGTCAGATTGACGTTGTCGACGGCGGTAATCGATGCCTTTCCCTGGTCGAAGATCTTGGAGATATTCCTGAGGACGATCATGCGTTGGTATTTTCCGTTTGGCGGTTTAGCAGTATGGATGTCCATATGATAATAATCAGCCAGCGTTATAATACAAATAACCAAATAGACATTAGATATAGCAGAAAGCGCTAAAAGCGTTATAACGCGGCGTCGCAAACTAAGAATTTATTCAGCATAGGATTGCCGAAAAACGCATAACGACGGCGAACAGGTAAAGATAATGGGTAAAAAAGCGCTAAAAAAGCATCGTTTTAGCGATATACCCATCCAGACGACTGCACGGCTTGCCGCCCCGATGGCTAAACAGTGCTTTATATTTCTATTCGTTCTAAATACCAAACAAAGATTCTTTAAAAGCGCAAAAAGAGAGACCTATCATCCGCTCACTTCCCTGATTAGCGAGCAAATGGGTTATGTCACTTTTTCATTCAGTAACTGAATTAATTGGTAATACGCCGCTGCTGCAACTGCACAAATTACCGACCGGGCCGTGCGAACTGTTTTTAAAACTGGAAAACCAGAACCCCGGCGGCTCGATAAAAGACCGCGTCGCGCTGTCGATGATCACTGAGGCTGAGCGGCAAGGCGTGCTGGCACCGGGCGGAACGATTATCGAAGCCACGGCGGGCAATACCGGCCTTGGGCTGGCGCTGATCGCCGCGCAAAAGGGCTACTCGCTGGTGCTGGTGGTGCCCGACAAAATGAGCCGCGAGAAGATTTTCCACCTGCGCGCGCTGGGGGCGAAGGTGGTGATCACCCGCTCCGATGTGAATAAAGGCCATCCGGCTTATTACCAGGATTATGCGCGCCGTCTCGCCGACGAGACGCCGGGCGCGTTCTATATCGACCAGTTTAATAACGCTGCTAACCCGCTGGCGCATGCCACCTCTACCGCGCCGGAACTCTTCGCGCAGCTGGAAGGGAAAATCGATGCCATTGTGGTGGGTGTCGGCTCCGGCGGGACGCTCGGCGGGTTGCAGGCATGGTTTGCCGAACACTCTCCCGACACCGAATTTGTGCTCGCCGATCCGGCAGGCTCCATTCTTGCTGACCAGGTGGAGACGGGGCGCTACGGCGAACCCGGCGCGTGGCTGGTTGAGGGGATCGGCGAAGACTTTATCCCGCCGCTGGCACAACTCGACGGCGTGCGTCAGGCGTTTCGCATTAGCGATAAAGAGGCCTTTGCCACCGCGCGCCTGCTGCTGCAACAGGAAGGGATTCTCGCCGGTTCCTCTACCGGCACGCTGCTGAGCGCGGCGCTGCGCTACTGCCAGGCGCAAACCTCGCCGAAGCGGGTGGTCACCTTTGCCTGCGACAGCGGCAATAAATATCTCTCAAAAATGTTCAACGATGACTGGATGCGCCAGCAGGGTTTGCTGACGCGCCCGTCGCAGGGCGATCTGACGGACTTTATTGCGCTTCGCCATGACGAAGGGGCAACGGTAACCGCCTCGCCCGACGACAGCCTTGCAACGGTGCTGGCGCGCATGCGGCTGTATGACATTTCGCAGCTCCCGGTGCTGGAAAATGGCCAGCTTGTCGGGCTGGTTGATGAGTGGGATCTGATAAGCCATGTGCAAGGGGACAGCGAGCGCTTCGCCCTGCCGGTGAAGGCGGCCATGACCCGCAATCTGGAAGTGCTGGATAAACACGCGCCGGAAAGCGCCATGCGTGACATTTTCGATCGCGGTCTGGTGGTGGTGATCACCGATAACGGCCGCTTTGTCGGCCTGATAACCCGCAGCGATGTCTTAACAACCTGGCGTAATCGACTGGAACAATAAGGAACACGAGATGAAATTACTGGCTACGCAGAGCGTCCACAGCGGCGTTTTTCACGACCAACACGGCGCGGTGATGCCGCCGATTTACGCCACCTCCACCTTCGCGCAACCGGCGCCGGGGCAGCATACCGGGTATGAGTATTCGCGCAGCGGCAACCCCACCCGCCATACGCTGGAAACGGCGATTGCCGAGCTGGAGGGCGGAACGCGCGGCTACGCTTTTGCTTCCGGGCTGGCGGCGATCTCTACGGTGCTGGAGCTGCTGGATAGCGGCAGCCATATTGTGGCGATTGATGATGTTTACGGCGGCACTTATCGCCTGATCGAAAATGTGCGTCGGCGCAGCGCCGGGCTTGAGGTGAGCTGGGTAAAACCGGACGATCTGGCCGGGCTGGAAGCGGCGATCCGCCCACAAACGCGGATGATTTGGGTCGAGACGCCAACCAACCCGCTGCTGAAGCTGGTCGATCTGCAACAGGTTGCGGAGATCGCCAGACGCCATAATGTGCTGAGCGTGGCGGATAACACCTTTGCCTCGCCGGTGATCCATCGCCCGCTGGAACTGGGGTTCGACATTGTGGTGCACTCCGCCACCAAATACCTCAACGGGCACTCTGATGTGGTCGCAGGCCTCGCGGTGGTGGGCGATAACCCGGCGCTTGCCGAGAAGCTGGGCTATTTGCAAAACGCGGTCGGCGGCGTGCTCGATCCCTTCAGCAGTTTCCTGACCCTGCGCGGCATCCGCACCCTGTCCCTGCGCGTTGAGCGCCACAGCAGTAACGCGCTGGCGCTGGCCCGCTGGCTGGAGCAGCATCCACAGGTTGAAAAGGTGTGGTTCCCATGGCTGGAGTCGCACCCACACTATCAGCTGGCGCGCAAACAGATGGCGCTGCCGGGCGGCATGATCTCGGTGGTGGTGAAAGGGGACGATCCGCGCGCGACGCAGATCATCCAGAAACTGAAGCTGTTTACGCTGGCAGAGAGCCTCGGCGGCGTAGAGAGCCTGGTGAGCCAGCCTTTCAGCATGACGCACGCCTCCATTCCGCTCGAACAGCGGCTGGCAAACGGCATCACGCCGCAACTGATCCGTTTATCGGTGGGGATTGAGGATGAAGCGGATCTGATTGCCGACTGGCAACAGGCTCTGTCGTAACAGAGCGCCGTCAGGCGCCCTGCGATGTGGTTGGCATATCTCTGGCAGAGACCACCTGATTGCGGCCCTGCTTTTTCGCGGCGTAGAGCGCAGTATCCGCCCGGTGAATTAACCCGCTGGCAATCATATGCAGCGGTTTTTCATCAAGGGGCAGGAGATCGCTATGCAGGGTCGCGACGCCGATGCTGATGGTCAAAAAGCCGGTCGGGCTGGCGGCGTGCGGACGCCGGAGGGCGCTGATATCATGCCGTACCCCTTCGGCGACGCGCATCGCCTGCGCCAGGCTGGTGCCGGGCAGGATAATCAAAAACTCCTCCCCGCCGTAGCGGCTGACATTGTTGTTGCTGCGCAGCCGCGCCGAGGTCAGCGTAGTGGCAACCAGCCGCAGGCAGTCATCCCCCGCCTGGTGGCCCTGCGAGTCGTTGTAGTATTTGAAATAGTCGATATCCGCCAGGCAGACCGAGAGCGGGAACCCCTCCTGCAAGGCGCGGTTAATCTCCTGCAGCAGGCGCTCATCCATATAGCGGCGGTTAAACAGCCCGGTCAGGTGATCGTGCTGGGCATACTGCTGCAACACCTTATTGGCGTTTGCCAGCTTCTGCTCCGCCAGGCGACGCTCGGTGATATCAACCCAGGTGACCGATAATCCGACCACAATGTCCATCGCGTCGCGCACCGGCACCGCCTGAATATCGTAACTGCGCTCATGCCAGCTCAGCTCGCGCGACGGCGGCACGCCGCCCGCTTTTGCTAGGGCAAAATCGGCAACGAAGAAGGGCCAGAACGCCGGCATCAGCTGCTGAAAATGGCAATGGGTATCTTTTGGCGCGCTGTCGCCGAGCAGTTTCGCCATCGCTTTATTGAACATCACCAGATGCCCGCGGCTGTCGATCATGCAGAGCGCCACGGCGGTGGTGTCGTAAATGGTCTCCAGTTGCAGCACGCGTTCGCCAAGATTGGAGATATTTCTGTCGATGCCGCGATAACCGCGCAGCTCGCCCTGCTCATCGAAAAGCGGAACGCCGCTGGTCTCCAGCACCACGATGCCGCCATCGGCGCGCTGGTTGCGGTTGACCAGCCCGGAAAAGGCGCGCTTCTCCGCCACGATGGCACCAAATGCCCCCGCGACGCGCTCGGCTTCGCCTGGCGGCATAAAATCGAAAGGCGTTTTGCCAATCACCTCTTCCGGGGAAACACCCAGGAGATCCGTCACCACGTCTGACGACCAGGTGTAACGCCCTTGTGCATCCACTTCCCAGACCCAGTCTGAATTATTATTTAATAATTCAAACAGATGCCTGATCTCTTCATCCCTGTGATCGTGCTCTTTTTTATCATTATTCATTTCATTGGTTCCGCATGACCTACTATGCGCTCAATAACAGCTGGAGAAGGTGATGAAGGGGTGAATCATTGACTGCATAAATACTTGCCATAGGCTCTACACTGCACAAATGCAGGATGAAAGAGAAGATGGTCTGCCACAGATTTGCGTAAAAAAAAGCGTCAGAAACGGCTCCGTTCGCCACGACGGATAATAATAGCTGACGGCAAATAACTCCGTTAACCTTTTCGCTGAGCACGCGCGTGCAAGGCGGCGTTAAATACCGCGCTTTCTTTCATCTGTTTGTTGAATGGAATCTTATCGGCGTGTGTTGAGATAACTTTGCTACTTTCACCGTACAGCTCAGAACAGGAGCGCTGTTTATGGATCCGTTTCAGCAAATATTGAAGTCGACTATCGCCCGTACAGAGGTGGTTCCGCCCGCCGTAGCGCCGCAAGCGTTGCTGGAAACGGTATTCAACGTACAGACCCTCGTTCCGCCCGTGGAGATGTTTCTTGCGCTGGCGAAAGCGCGCCGCTCGATCTACGCGCTGGGGAAAGATCTGCCGGTATCGCACGAAGAGGCGATCGCCACGATCAAGGAGGCGATCCGCCAGGCGCCTTCGGCGTTTCATTCGCAAACTTCACGCGCGCTGATCCTGCTCGATCATGAGCATGAACGCTTCTGGGAACTGGTGCGCGCGCAGATGCGCAATGTGATCCCGGCGGAGAGTTTTCACGCCACCGCCGATAAGCTCGATGGTTTCAGCGCGGCGGCCGGTACGGTGCTCTTTTTCGAGGATCAGGAGGTGGTAAGCCACCTGCAACGCCAGTACATTGCCTATGCCGAGCATTTTCCCGTTTGGTCAGAGCAGAGCAGCGGCATTGCGCAATATGCGGTGTGGCTGGCGCTGGCGGATAAGCAGATTGGCGCGAATTTGCAGCATTATCACCTGTTGATTGATGCCGATGTGCGCGCAACGTGGAATATTCCCGAGAGCTGGACGTTACGCGCCGAGATGAATTTCGGTGCCATCCTCGCGCCTGCAGAGGAGAAGACGTTTATCGACGACGAGAAGCGTTTTATTGTCGCCAGATAAATGTAGGCCGGATAAGGCTGAAAGCCGCCATCCGGCATCTGTACACGGGCAAAATGCCGGATGGCGCTGCGCTTATCCGGCCTACGAGTAACTGCGTGAAATGTGCTAATCCGGCTTCCGCGTAACCGCCTGGAATGTAGGCCGGATAAGGCTGTAAGCCGCCATCCGGCACCTGTACACGGGCAAAATGCCGGATGGCGCTGCGCTTATCCGGCCTACGCGTGACTGCGTGAAATGTGCTTATCCGGCTTACGCGTAACCGCCTGGAATGTGCTTATCCGGCCTACAAAAGATCGCGCCGCGTGGCGTTAATCCTCGAAATACCAGTAACCCTGATTGACCAGCCAGGTCAGCTCGTCGGCAAAGGCCGGGTTATCCAGCGCGCTGCCCAACTCCTGCACGCCAATGGTGGTGTAGCGGCAGAGCGCATCGGCGGCTTGCGGCTCGGCGGTCTCCAGACATTCGCTATTGATAAAGAACCGCTCGCCGACGCGCAGGGCGCGCAGCCCGCTGAGACGCGTTAATCTCTGCCCCTCTTTCAGTGCGCCGATCACCTCATCGACCGGATAATCATCCGGCTCCGGTGCCACATCCAGCTCGTGGCGCGGCGTGGTAATAAAGCTGCCAAACCAGCGGGTGAAATGCTCAGGGTCGTTGATCATGGCGATCATCATACTGCGCACGCGCGCCAGCTCATGCTCCTCAACCCGGCCAGTATGTTCACGGCAGGTGAGATCCGGATCGCTGTAGTGCTCGCCGCCAAGATCGTTTTCCAGCGCGTAATCCGCAAAGCTGCTGATCAGATCGCGGCCGTTCGGCCCACGAAAACCAATCGAGTAGTTGAAAGCAGTCTCATGCGTAAAGCCATCGTGCGGGAAACCCGGTGGGATGTAGAGGATATCGCCTGGCTCAAGATCCTCATCAATGATTGGCTGGAAAGGATCGACATGCAGCAATGCCGGATGCGGGCAGAACTGGCGCATCGGCAGCTTATCGCCCACACGCCAGCGGCGGCTGCCCATCCCCTGGATAATAAAGACGTCATATTGGTCGATATGCGGGCCAACGCCGCCGCCCGGCACGGAGTAGGAGATCATCAGATCATCAAAGCGCCAGGCGGGCAGCACGCGAAACGGCTCCACCAGCTCGGCGGAAGGCGCATGCCAGTGGTTCACCGCCTGCGCCAGCAGGGACCAGTCGCGCTCGCCTAAGTGATCGAACGTCTCGAAAGGACCGTTCCACGCCTGCCACTGGCCGTCGACGTGGCTGACAATGCGGCTGTCGATCTCCGGCTCCATCGCCAGGCCTGCCAGCTCATCGGGCGAAATCGGGTCGACAAAATTGGTAAATGCGCCTTTCAGCACCACAGGTTGCTTCTGCCAGTACTTCTCAAGAAATTCCGGCCAGTTGAGGTTGAGTTGGTAAGCCATAGATCCACACCAGTGAGAAGGGAAACGGCGCTGATTATAAAAAGAGAGCGCCCCCTCCGCCTTGTCATGGGTCAAGAGCAAGCGGCGGTGCGATAACTAATTGTTCAAGCGCGCTTAACAGCGCATCGACTTTTGGCAGCAGCTGTTTACGCCGCGGCCAGACCAGGCTTAACGGCAACCCATCCGGCTGCTGGTGCGGCAGCAGGATGACCAGCTCGCCGCGCGCTAACTGCTGATGCACCAGCCAGGTGGGCATCTGTCCGACGCCCAGCCCGGCACAGAGCGCGTGGCGCTGCGCATCCACATCGCCCAGCGTCATGCGGTAAGGCACGCTGCGCCACTCCGGGTGCCCATCTTCCGTCAGCAATAACCAAGGTTTGCTGCTGCCATCGACGCGCTCATAGAGGATCGCCCGGTGGCGGAGCAGCTGCGCCTCGTTTTGCGGCGTGCCTTCCCGGCGCAGATAGTCAGGCGAAGCGCAAAAGACCATCTTTTCCCGCCCAAGCTGCCGGTGGCCAATCGATACCGGTAAGTCGCCACCCAGCCCAATACGCACCGCCACATCAATGCCTTCATCAAAGAGATCCACAAAGCGGTCAGAGAAGGTGATGCTGAGATCAATCTCCGGGTGCTGCTGGCAAAAGGGGATCAGCGCGGGCATCACGCCGAGCCGCCCGTAGGTGGTCGGCACCGCCAGCCGCAGGCGACCGGAAGGGATCGAGCGGTGCGCCGCCAGCACCGATTCGGCTTCCGCCAGCTCCTCAAGGATGCGAATGCAGGTCTGAAAATAGGCCTGCCCGGCATCCGTCAGCGTCAGGCGGCGGGTGGTGCGCTCCAGCAACCGCGAACCGAGGCGCACTTCCAGCCGGCTGACACTTTTGCTGATCGCCGAACCGGTCAGATGCAGGCGCTCTGCGGCGGCGGCAAAACTCCCCTCTTCGACGCTGGCGACAAAGGGGACGATATCTTTCAGACGTTGATCGCTCATGGCATTACTGAATTGAGGTTATGAATGATGTGAATTAATAGCAGAGATAAGAATTAAATTCTCTATTAGGCTTTAAAGCTGATAAAGAAAAGGAGCCCCCTATGCAAAAACGTGCATTGATAGTCGGTATTAGTGGCGTGATTGGTCGCGCACTGGCAGAACAACTTAAAGGCGAAGGGTGGCAGGTCAGCGGCCTGTCGCGCGGCCGTGGCGCAATCCCGGACGGGTGCGAAAGCCTGACCGCCGATCTCACCGATGCGGCAGCCGTCAACGAGGCGTTAAAAGAGGTGCAGGCTGATGCGCTTTTCTTCAGCGTCTGGTCGCGCCAGGAGAATGAGCAGGCCAATATCCGCGTCAACGGTGCCATCGTCAAAAACGTGATTGAGGCGCTCGGCGAGCGGCTTAACGGCAGCCACGTGGCGCTGGTGACCGGCCTGAAACACTACCTTGGCCCTTTCGAAGCTTACGGTAAAGGTGCTGTGCCGGTCACGCCGTTCCGCGAGGAGCAGGGTCGCCAACCGGTGGAGAACTTCTACTACGCGCAGGAAGATGAACTCTTTGCCGGAGCAGAAAAATATGGCTACCGCTGGAGCGTCCATCGCCCGCACACCATTATTGGCTATGCCCTCGGCAATGCGATGAATATGGGCCAGACGCTGGCCGTCTACGCCACGCTGTGCCGTGAAAAAGGCTGGCCGTTTATCTTCCCCGGCTCACCCGAGCAGTGGAACGGGCTGGCGGATGTTACCGATGCCGGTTTGCTGGCCGAGCAGCTAAGCTGGGCGGCACAGAGCGAGCAGGCGGCGAATGAAGATTTCAACGCGGTGAATGGCGATGTCTTCCGCTGGAACTGGCTGTGGCCGAAGCTGGCGGCCTATTTCGGCATTGAAGCGGCGGCCTACCCGGCAAGCATGATGCCGCTGGAAAACCGCATGCAGGAGGCGCAGGCCGCCTGGACGGAGATCGCCGAAAAGTATCAGCTTCGCGAAGCGGATATCAACAAGCTGGCCTCCTGGTGGCATACGGATGCCGACCTCGGTCGCCCGATGGAAGCCTTCACGGATATGAGCAAAAGCCGCAAAGCGGGCTTTACCGGCTACCGCTCAACGCCGGACTCCTTCTTTGCGCTGTTTGATCGCCTGAAACAGGAAAAGATCATCCCGCGTTAAGGATCAACACCCGGCGCAAAACGACGCGCCGGGCGCATTGGCAGTCAGCTTTTTGCGCGAAACCGTGCCACTTTCGCCCGGTTACCGCATAAGGCCATGCTGCACCAGCGGCGGCGGTGCGCTTTGGTTTTATCATAAAACCAGAGTGTGCACTCAGGGTGCTCGCACTGGCGAACGTAGGCAAACTCCCCTTCTGCAAGCAGGTATGCCGCGTTTTCCGCAATGGGTGCCAGCACCTGTTGTGGTGTAGTGAGCAGATATTTGCGCTCAACACGCAGCGTTTCTCCGCCATCATCGCTTATCTGCAAATAACTCTGCGCCTGCGCCAGCCAGGTATTGAGCGCGTTCAGCGCCAGCATCTCTCCCCTTTTTTTCGCCGTCACTAACTCCCGGATCGTGGTGCGCAACGCGCGCGCAGCCGCCAGCAGCTCGCCCGGTTCACCTACGGCCGCTGCGGCAAAACCCACATGATTTAGCCACAGAAGCACATCCTCATCGGACTGCAAAAAGTCATGGGGTGAGTGCTCAGCCATCGCCAGCGTATTGATAAAATCCAGCGCCCGCTCATCGGCAATAAACCACGGGCCGTCAGGCCTTGTGGCGGTTGAAGTGGTCATTATCGTGGCTCCTGAAGTTCGCGTGCTGCGCATTGTAACCGATAAAATTAATTTTACACAGTTACAAAGCTGCGCCATACTCCATTTTGTCGTAACCTTTTAAATATAATTTTAACGGTTTCAGAGAAGGAGTGATTATGGCTGGCAATACCCATTTCCCGGTTCGCTATCAGTTTGTCGAAGCTGACGGCGTGAAGGTTTTTTATCGCGAAGCCGGTGATCCGGTGAACCCGACTTTGCTGCTGCTGCATGGTTTCCCCAGTTCGTCCCACCAGTTTCGTGAATTGATCCCGCTGTTGGCGGATAAGTTTCATCTTATCGCCCCGGATCTCCCCGGCTTTGGTTTTACCGAAGTCCCTGCGGATCGCCATTATCTCTACACCTTTGATGGGCTTGCGAAGACGCTGATCGATTTTGTCGATGCGCTCGATCTGCAACGCTTTGCGATCTATGTCTTCGATTACGGCGCGCCGACAGGCTTACGACTGGCGGTGCACTATCCGCAGCGCATCAGCGGTTTTATCTCACAAAACGGTAATGCCTATCTTGAAGGGCTGGGCGATGCGTGGGCGCCGGTGCGGGCTTACTGGGATGAGCCGTCTGCCGCGAATCGCCAGGCGGTGAATGATGCCATCCTCAACCTGGAGGGGACAAAGTGGCAATATCTGCACGGCGTAAGCGATCCGACGAGCGTCGCGCCAGAGGGATATCAGCTGGACGCGCTGTTAATGGAGCGCCCGGGGAACCGCGAAATCCAGCTGGATCTCTTTCTCGACTATGCCAACAACCTGACCCGCTACCCCGCGTTTCAGGCTTTCTTCCGCGCGGTACAGCCGCCAGCGTTGATCATCTGGGGCAAACACGATCCCTTCTTTATTCCGCCGGGAGCTGAAGCCTATAAACGTGACAACCCCAATGCGGTGGTGGAGTTGCTTGATACCGGTCACTTTGCACTGGAAACCCACGTCGGCTATATCGCGCAGCGTATTCGTGCAGTGCTTAGCGAAATTTAGCGCCCGGAACGCGGGCGCATGCGGCTTAAGCCTGTGCCTGAAACATCAACGTGTCGGAGGTGAAACTGCCCTGCTCGTCGAGAGCAAAATGGCTTTTCACCTCATCAGAGGTGGTCTGTTGCAGGTAGCGGATCGCCGCGCGCAGCACCTCCGGGGTTTGCATACGCTCAACCCAGGAGGTGTACTCCAGCGCCAGGCGGCCGGTGACCAGCTTCTCCACCAGCAGGCCGTTTTGCTGCGTCATCTGCAACCACTCCCCCGGCGAGTAGTTGCGAACATGGGAGGGATCGCGCAGCACTTCGATGGTTTGCAGCCAGATATCCAGCACCGGACGGCCCGGCGAGGTGATATCCATCAGAATGAACTTCCCGCCGGGTTTCAACACGCGTTGCACTTCACGTAACGCCTGCGGCACATCGTGCCAGTGGTGCGCCGAGTAGCGGCTTATCACCACATCAAATTCGCCTTCAGCAAAGGGCAGCGCTTCTGCCGCGCCGTGAACGGTGCGCAGGTTGCTGAACTGGCGATCGCTGGCGGCCTGGCGCACAACGGCCAGCATCTTCTCTGATAAATCATACGCGGTGACATCGCGCACCACGCCTGCGGCAACAAAACTGGCATGCCCTGCACCGCAGCCTAAATCGAGCACTGCGGCCGCCGGGTTTTCACCCAGCCACTGCGCCAGGCGCACTAAATCCTCCCCCTGGGAATGTACCTGGCTGCTTAAATAGGCCTGCGCCCGATCGCCAAACTGCTGCTGCGTTAACTGATGATGATTTACGGCCATGCTCTTTTTCCTTTTCGTGATGGATGACGACAAACCGGCTCAGTTGCGACTGTACGACCCTTTTTATAGGGGTACAATATGGCTACTTATACTGGTATTAGCAGGTACCACCCATGGAAAACACCCTCTTTGCCGGGCCAAAAGCGCTGGGCGAGTTCTTACGATCCCAGCGGGAAAACACCCTGCCTGCGGATATTGGCTTGCCCACTCAAGGACGGCGTCGCACGCGAGGTTTACGGCGAGAAGAAGTGGCGCAGCTCAGCGGCATCAGCACCACCTGGTATACCTGGATTGAGCAGGGGCGCGATATTGTTGTCTCGCCGCAAACCCTGTCGAATATCGCCAACGTATTAAGAATGAAGCCAACGGAGCGAAATTACCTCTTCCATCTGGCGCGGCAAAACGATCCGCAGGAAGAGCATGTGGTGACGGTGGAAAAAGAGGTGCTGGCCTCGGTGCAGCAGATGGCGTGCCCCTGCTATCTGCTCGATTTAACCTGGACAATGCTGGCGTGGAATAGGGCAGCCGAAGCGCTTTTCAGCGGCTGGCTGGACAGCGATCCGCAGCCGAATATGATGAGTTTTATGTTCCGTCATCCGCTGGCGCGCACGCTGGTGGCCGACTGGGAGCTGCGCGCCAGCCGCATTGTGGCGGAGCTGCGCGCCGATGCGATGCACTATCCGCACGATCAGGCCCTGAATAGTTTTGTTGAGAGTTTGCGTAGTGAGAGCGAGCTGTTTCGCACCTTCTGGTCGCGCCAGCAGGTGGTAGTGCGCGAAGGCGGCGAGCGGGTGTTTATGCATGCACAGCGCGGAGAGTTGCACTACCGGCAGATGACCTGGCAATTAACCAGTAATCGTTCGGTAAAAATGATTATGTTAGTCGGCGAGTAAAAAAGAGGCATAAAAAAAGGCCAGTAAACTGGCCTTTTTATTATTTACGGAATTCCATCGTAACGTGGTTTGACTGCATAATCGCGGCGATATTATCAAATGTCATCATTGCAGATTTGCAAAAAATACATTTGGCACCGGCCGGGTTTTTCTCAGTCACGTCAAAATTGGAGACTCTGTATTGCGACCCGTGACAGCACGGGCAGCGGAAATGGATATGGTTCGTAATAAAATCGTCCTTAGCGCGGCACTACGTTAGCAGCGGCTGGGCCTTTCGCACCATTTTCAATGGTGAATTCAACTTCCTGATTTTCATCAAGAGTGCGGTAGTTATCGCTCTGGATTGCAGAGAAGTGTACGAATACATCTTTGCTGCCATCTTTAGGAGTGATGAAGCCAAAGCCTTTCTCAGCGTTGAACCATTTTACGATACCAGTCATTTTATTAGACATGTTTGTTACCCTTTTGTTTTAGTGGCCTTTTTAGGCGGCAATGGTCTGAGGCATTATTTATCAGCGTGTAAAGAGACCCAAAAAGAAGTAACTATCGAGGTACTTAGAGATGAGAGAGACTTTAGTGGACTACTGGCTGGAGATAATGATTTATCAAACCGACGAGTCATTAACGCACGGTTATGGCTTAGGGCGCAAGGCTTTATTTAGAAACTTTTGTCAGCATTACGTAAACGTTAGATAAGCAGCGTAACGCGAAAATGGGTTGTGTGAAGAGGATCGCAAAAAGATAGCGAACTGCGCGTTACTATCAATACTAGTATGGCAGTTAAAGCCATGGACTAATAAAGGTGGTAATAAGCATGCAAATGACAATGCGCTGGTTTGGGCCAGTCGAAGATAAAATTCCGCTGGCGCATATTCGCCAGGTTCCAGGCGTTGAAGGCGTAGTGGGCGCGCTGTATGACGTTCCGGTCGGCGAGGTGTGGCCGCAGGATAAAGTGCGCGCGCTGGCCGATCAGGTTCAGCAGGCCGGGTTAAAAATGGAGGTAATTGAGAGCGTCAACATTCACGATGACATCAAAATCGGCCTGCCGAGCCGCGATCGCTTTATCGCCAACTACCAGCAAACCATCCGCCATTTAGCGGAGATCGGCATCAAAGTCATCTGCTACAACTTTATGCCGGTGTTCGACTGGATGAAGACCGAGATGAACTATGTCCTGCCGGACGGTTCTGTGACCATGGCGTTTGAGAAAAAAGGCATCGATAAAACGCTGGATGAAGTGGTGAAAGAGGTGCTGGAGAACTCTAACGGTTTCGCGCTGCCGGGCTGGGAGCCAGAGCGGCTGGCGAAAGTGCAGGAGCTGTTTGCCAAATATAAAGATGTCGATGAGAACACACTGCGCCAGAACCTGGTCTATTTCCTTGAGCGCGTGATCCCGGTGTGCGAAGAGGTCGGCATCAAAATGGCCATCCACCCGGACGATCCGCCCTACTCTATCTTCGGCCTGCCGCGCATTGTGAAAAACCGCGACGATCTTGACTGGATCTGTAATGCCGTCAACTCTGAGGCCAACGGCATCACTTTATGCACCGGCTCCATCGCCGAAGATCCGGATAATAACGTCTACGAAATCCTCGCCGAGTTTACCCGCCGCAGGCGCATCCACTTCGCCCACGTACGCAATATCAAGCTGATTCAGGATAAGGATTTCTACGAATCGGCGCACCTTTCGCGCTACGGCTCGCTCGATATGTATGAGGTGATGAAAGCCCTGCATGACAACGGCTTTAATGGCTATATTCGCCCGGATCACGGCCGTTTTATCTGGGGCGAAACCGGGCGTCCGGGCTATGGCCTCTACGACCGCGCGCTCGGCGTCACCTATCTGCACGGCTTATGGGAAGCGCTGGAAAAACGCCACTAACCCTGACCAACAGCACCGGTGTTTACCGGTGCTCTTCCTCATAGCGGCGCACCTTAAAGCCCTCTTCATCGGCAGGCGGCACAAAGTAGCGAGTAATCAACTCAAACTGCGCATCGGTGGCGGCGAAATCGTGCTCGCCCGCCGCATTGCGCTGGCGCAGGCGCGCTTTACAGGCCTCATCGCTTACCACGAGATAGTGCAGCAGATGTTGCGCCCCGGCATCCTGAATAATCGACATCATCCACTGACGGCTGGCGACGGTATTGGCGGGGAAATCGAGGATCACATTTACCCCGGCCTGTAACAGGGCGATGACATGGGGCTTAATTGCTCGCTTAAGCACCGCGGAGTAGTGCACATAATCCTCTACACTGTGCATCGACTCTTTAAACAGCAGTGCCAGCCAGCTATCTTCGCTGAGCACCACGCTGCCCGGCGTTTGCGCAAGCGTTGCCGCAAGGGTCGATTTTCCGGAAGCAATTTTGCCGCAGAGAATATGCAGCGTTGGCCCGTTTTGGCTTGTCTCATCAATGCGCATGCTATGGCTCCCGTTAGCGCTTAACCCGAGCCCCGAGCATACGAGTTAGCCGCTCGCCTCTTCAACTCCCCATTTTTTGCACAGCGTGGCGATATTAACGTCGGCCTGGCGCTGTACGGTAAAGCTGTCAACGCTGAGCAAGATCAGCTTCAGCCCGCGCCCGCTCTCCAGATCCGGTGCCATCTCAAGGCCATTTTCCTGCTGTGCAGCCAGTAAGCGTTCAGCGGGAAACGGCTCGCCATTATCGCGAAACGTCACCTGCACCTCCTTCGCGCTGGCGGCAAACGCAATGCTAAAGGTGGCTGCGGCCTGCTGATGCAGGCTATGGCGAATAATATTGGTCGCCACTTCGCACACCGCCAGATCGAGAGAGAAACGCCAGCCCTCATCCACCGGCAACGCGGCCATCTGCGCGTTCAGCCACTCAGCAAGCGGCGAGAGCGCGGTGAGCGAGGCGGGGAAAGTTATCTCGCTAGCCATAATTCACAGCCCAAGCAGTTGCAGGGCGGCGGCCCGGTCCGCGCTGATGCGAAAAATGCGGTCCATGCGCGTCAGGGTAAACATGTTTTTAATGCCGGGGTTGAGGGCGCAGAGCACCATTTCGCCTTTGCCGTTCATCATCTTCATTAATGAAACCAGCGTGCCGAGGCCACTACTGTCAATAAAATCGACCTTGCTGAAATCGACAATCAGCGCACGCGGCTCATCACCCATCTCGCGGGCAATCGCCTCTTTAAATGCCGCCGAAACGGAGGCATCCAGCCGTCGAATCGCCGGCGTAAGGATCGTCACCTGTGGCTGACGTTCGCTATCGATATTCATCACTTCTCTCCATTTCGCTCAATAATTAACAGGGAAACATCATCTGCCATCTGCTCGCCGTTGCGCCAGCCGGTTAAGTGCTGGCCGAACTGTGGCAGAAGCGTGCCGATTGCCTCATTAACGTGCTGTTGTAGCCACTGCTGCAAGCGTTGCGGGCCAAACTGCTCGCCTGCGGGGTTTTCGCATTCGGTAATGCCGTCGCTAAAGAGGCAGAGCCGCTCGCCGGGGCGCAGCTCAAAATCAATATCATCCCAGTTGAGATCGGGCATCAGCCCAACCGGTGCGCCGCCGCTGCCAATCGGCGTGACCTCGCCTGCGGGGGTGACAATAAAAGGAGTGGGATGACCGGCCTGGCAGAGCCTGCCTTTGCCGCTCGGCAAATGGATAACGCCGTAGATCAACGTGAAATAGCTCATGATCTCCGCCTCTTCGCTGCAAAAGCGGCTATTAAGCATGCGCACCACCTCTGCGGGCGAAGCGACGCTGCCATCAGCAGAAAAGAGGAAACGCTCCACCACGCGGCCCTGCAAAAACTGCCGTGCTACCGCGAGGGACATCATCGCGGCACCGACGCCGTGGCCCGAGACATCAACACAGTAAAACCCCAGATGGTCGTCTAGCTGAAAGAGGTTAAACACATCGCCGGAGACCCACGCGGAGGGCAGAAACAGCCAGTCGGAAAAGTAGTCGTGATAGCGCAATTGATGGGCGGGCAGAATCGAGTGCTGAATGCGCGCCGCGGCTTGCAGATCCTGCTCAATCTGCTGTAACGCCTCGCTGAGCCGCGCGTTGCGTGCCGCCAGCGTCGCCTCCAGCGCCAGAATGCGCGAACCGGCATGCAGCCGCGCGCGCAGCTCGCTCTGCTCCACCGGCTTGCTGAGAAAGTCATCCGCGCCCGCATCGAACCCCTGCGCCAGGTCGCCAGGGTTTTCCCGCGCGGTGAGCAAAATCAGGTAGATATAGTGGCCAAACTGCCGTTCGCGGATTTCGCGACACAGCGTTAGGCCATCCATCTCCGGCATCTCCCAGTCGCTTATCACCATGCTGACGGGTGAGGTAGCCAGCATCTCCAGCGCGCTGACGCCGTTTTCCGCTTCGCTGACCACATAGCCCCACTGCGCCAGCATGCGTGAGAGCAGGCGGCGATAAATGGGCGAATCCTCCACCACAAGCACATGCTGTTGGGCCACGGCGGCTCCTTATAACGGTAAAAACCAGATCAGGCTGACGGTCCCTTCGCGGAATTTGCCATTGCCGCTCTTGTGGCCGGGGTAGCGCGTGCCGGCAAAGTTGGCGTACTGCAACGAGAAGGAACCCGGCGTGTAGCCTGCATAACCAAAGCTGTAGCTGTAATCGCCGTTCCACGGCTGCTGCTGGCTGCGATCCGGGAACCAGAAAGCGGTAGCGCGCACAAAGAAGTGCTGTTTAAAGGTGTAACCGCAGCCACCAAGCACCACGTTTTTGTTCTGCTCAATATCGTTACTCTTCAGATCGTAGTAACGCGGCACCCAGCTGTAGCCGACCTGGCAAATCAGTGAATCGCCTTTGTTAATCAATAGCTTATTTTCAACGGGTTTCGGCAGTGAGAATTTATAGGCCAGCGTCACCGCCCCCTGTTCGAAATAGGTGGTGCGCTTGCTGCCCGTCGTCCAGAAGTGGTTATCGCCATAGTTGCTGTAGACCAGGCTGACGGTGTTGGCATGCCAGTCGTCATAGCCAAAGCTGTAGCGGAAATCGGTGGTGTAGCGGCTGGTATCTGTCACCGGCACGCGGGTGGTGATATTGGCAAACCAGAAGCTGTAGGGGGAGTATTGCAGGCTCAGGTTAACGGTCTGATTCACCTTTCTTTTCTGCTCGGCGCTGCTGGAACTGTTCGGGATCGTTACCCACTGCTCTTTCAGGCCTGTACCAAAGCTGAGCGCGCCGGAAAAGGGCTTGTTATTACCGGAAAAAAGACGCCCCCAGCGGCTGGTAAAGACGCCGACCTGCACCGGGTCGCCATTGCTGTCACGCAACGACTCGCTCTCCGCTTCACTCTTTTGCGCCGCATTTGCTGCCGGTAAGGCAGCGAGCAGCGCGCAGGCCAGTAAATATCTCTCCCGCATTAAGCCTTTCCTCAGTTAGGTATCCAGCGCGCGCCAACATTGTATTTCGCCAGCAGCCACAGCACGCCGAGCGCTGCCGCATGCACCAGCGTGTTGACGATCCACGCCTGTCGCCAGAGATCGAAGGTGACGAACTGGCTCACCGCCAGCACCACATAGACATGCAGAATAAAGACATACAGCGAGTGCTGACCCAGCGGGATAAGAAACCAGCCGGTCAGGCGATAGATGGGCCGCCAGCACCAGGTCAACAGCAGATAGACCGTCACCATCAGGCTGATATCATTCAGCACCCGCACCGGGCCAAGACCGTTTTTCGCCGCCCAGGTGTGGTAAAACGCGTTGAAATCGGCAGGTGGAATCACATGCATCAGCAGTTCCGGCGGCATAAAGGGGTTGGTGTGGTTCTGGGCAACGAAGGCCAAAATCAGCGCAACGATCACCAGCGCCACAATCACCACTTTGCCCGGCGGCGTGCGCGCCAGCGAGAGCAGTTCTGCCTTGTACCAACCGCAGCTCATGCCAAGGACGAAAATAAATTGCCAGGCGAGCAGTGGAAAGGCGAACTCAAACTCGGACACCGTCAACCGCACCGGCCAGCGCTGCCAGCAGCCATACACCAGCAGGGAGAGGCTCAATAACCACCACACCCTGCCCTGTTTAAGCAGCGCCAAAAAGAGCGGGCTTAATAGCAGCAGGAAAATATAGAGGCCAAGGATTTGCGTCTGGTGCGGCCCGATTTGCAAATAGAGCACGATGTTAAACCATGTCTCTTTTATTTGCGGCGTCACCGGATAAAGCGACCACGATGTTCCAGAAAAACGGTCGGTAAAGTGGGTTACTTCAAACACATTTAAAAAAGGTAAAAACCCGAGCAGCAGCATCGACAATATGATGATGATATTAACGCGATATATTTTCCACGCCCGCAGATATAATCCCCAGCAAATCGTTAATAGCGCCGCTTTTTGCAACCGCGCCCGATTAAGCATCCCCAGCATAAACCCGGAGAGAATAACAAAGCCTTCGGCACCGGTCGTTAAGCCAAAACGCTCCCACGAAAATATATTAAATATCGACATCACTTCCGTATGCGCCACTACCATCATCACCAGCGCAATACCGCGCATTAAATCAATACGCAAATCGCGGCTACCGGCAACGGCATAGCGCCATGTCGTTGATTCTATGCTCTCTTTTTGCGGCAGCGCGGGCGCCATCTGGCTCATAAATAGACCTGTTAAGGGCAGCAATAAAACAACAGGGAAATTATTTAGATAGCTTAAATACGCCTGACTGGCAATGTTAGCGAGGCGAAAAGCGCAGCGCTAAAATCGTTCAAATTGATATTAAATTAACTGCAACGAATTATTCCGCGTTGCGCTTTGTTGGAAACTTTTAATCAGCCATCTACACTTACATTACTTTTTGTTTTACCGGGAAGTTATTACGCCAGGCCGCGAAACAGGTCCGCCTGGGTATTATCTGATTTCTTATTATTACGGAATAAAGATAACAACCGCTATGGGCTTCTACTTTTCCCGATTTGAAGATCGCAAACCGCCCGAGCCGCTGAAAACGCCGCGCTGGGCGATGATTACCTGGCAGATATTAGCGGTTGCGGCGCTGATTCTGGGTGCGAATTATATCTACTGGCGCTGGACGGCGTCGCTGAATATGGATGCCCTGTGGTACGCCATTCCGCTGGTATTAGCGGAAACGCTGGCGTGGATTGGCACGGTGTTATTTACCATCAATCTTTGGAAAGAGGAGGATCCGCCGCAAGCGCCGCCGCCACAGGAGATCAATGACTGCCTGGGCGCAGATGAAGCGGTCGAACCGCGCCCGGTGAAAGTGGATCTCTTTATCGCCACCTACTCCGAAGATGTTGAGCTGGTCAGGCTCTCCATCCGCGATGCGATGAAAATGGCGTACCCCTTTCCCCTCGATTACCGCGTGCACGTGCTGGATGATGGGCGACGCCCGGAGATGAAAGCCGTCTGCGACGAAGAGGGAGTCAATTACATTACCCGGCAGACCAATATCGGCTACAAAGCGGGTAATCTGCGCAACGGTCTTGAGCAGACCGACGGCGATTTTCTGGTGATTTGCGATGCTGACACCCGCGTCTTCCCGACCCTGCTCGCCCACACCCTCGGCTACTTCCGCAACCCGGATGTGGCGTGGGTGCAGACGCCGCAATGGTTTTACGACCTGCCCGCCGGGGAGAACCTCTCCCGCTGGCTGGAGCGAAAAACCGGCAAAGTGGGTTATGCCTTCGGCTGGCTGGCGCAGAAAATTGTCGGCCCGGTGACGATGGGACGCGATCCCTTTTTTAACGATCCGCGCATGTTTTACGATGTGATCCTGCGCCGCCGTAACTGGGCCAACGCCGCCTTCTGCTGCGGCGCGGCATCGGTGCACCGGCGCGAAGCGGTGATGCAGGCAGCGCTGCGCAGCTACGTCTGGACGGTGGAAGAGGAGATTGACCGCCATACGCGCGATATCCGCGATCCCGCTACCCGCGAGGCGCTCCAGGAGGCGATGCGCCCCCATGTCGCTTTCGATACCGAACTGACGCCCTATAAATTTCACGTCTCGGAAGATATCTACACTTCGATCCTGCTGCATGGCGATGCGGCGCGAAACTGGCGCTCGGTGATGCACCCGCGTATCGAATCAAAAATGCTATCGCCGCAGGATATGCTGACGTGGATGATCCAGCGCTTTAAGTATGCCGCCGGATCGCTCGATATTCTGTTCCATGACAATATCTTCAGCCGCCGCCGCTTTAAGCTCTCGCTGCCGCAAACCCTGATGTACGCCACCACCTTCTGGTCCTATATGGCCTGCGTCTGGAACGCCATTTTCCTGATTTCGCCGATTATCTACCTCTTTACCGGCATTCCGCCGGTGTCGGCCTGGTCGACGCCCTTTTATCTCCACTTCCTGCCCTTTTTTATCCTCTCGGAGCTGGCATTTATGTTTGGCACATGGGGTATTTCCGCCTGGGATGGGCGCGCATCCTATCTGTCGTTCTTCTCGATGAATCTGCGGGCGCTGAATACAGTGCTGCGCGGGGAGCAGATCAAGTTTCACGTTACGCCGAAGGAGCGCCAGACCGGGCGCTTTCTCTACCTGGTGAAACCGCAAATCGCCATTGTGCTGCTCACCCTGACCGGGCTGATTTGGGGCGGCATTCAGGTGGCGCGCGGCCAGGTGGATGACCCTTCCGGCTATGTCATCAATATCTTTTGGGGTGCCGTCAACATCGCCGCGATGTTGCCGCTGATCCTCGCCGCCATCTGGACGCCGGACGAAGAGGAGGCGCGAACATGAGAACGCGCGACGCACTGCTTTCTGCACGCAGTTACATCACTATCCTGCTCGGTTTTCTGCTCGGCTTCGCCATCGTAGTGTGGGTGGAAAAACAGATGCCGACCCGCGTTGAGAGCAGCGGCGGCATGGCGCTCAGTAAAGATTTCCCGCCGCTGCCCACCTCGCGTGCGCTCACCTTTGAGGAGGCGATCTGGGCGCGCGTGGCCTGGCAATATTACGTCAACAATACGCAACCCAACGGCCTGCCGAATGCCCAGGATGGGCAGGCGTGGTTCAGCTTATGGAGCGCGGGCAGCTATCTGCTGGCGGTGATTGCCGCACAACAGTTGCACATCCTCAGCGAAGCAGAGAGCGATGCGCGCATCAGCAATGCGCTGGCAACACTCGGCGGGCTGCCGCTGACGCCGCAGGGCGTGCCGGCGGCCTACTATCACTCCGATACGCTGAAAATTCTCGGCAAACCGGAAAGCTCCGCCATCGGCATGGGCCGCCTGCTGGTGGCGCTGCAAACCCTGCTCTGGCGCTCGCCGCAGCACGCGGAGGCGGTGCGCGATCTCTTTAACCGCTGGCAGGTGGGCGCGCTTATCGTCACCAGCGGCGCAACGCAGGCCGCCGCGCCGCTGCATCACTGGGCGCTGGCCACCGATGAGCCGCGCAACAGCTTTGGCTATCGACTTTATGCCAGCCATACGCTGCGGCTGATCGACAGCGCCGCCGGGCTGGCGGTCACCAACCCGCCTGAGGGGCAGCAGATGATCGATATCGACGGCATTATGGTGCCCGATGAGGGGCTGCGCACACCGTGGGGACGCCAGCCTTCGCTCATTAGCCTCCCCTATCTGTTAACTGGCCTTGAGCTGGGCTTTGATGCGCAGAGCGCCGAAATCGCCTTTCGCATCATGCAGATCCAGCAGCGCCGCCACAGCCTGCGGGTGCGTAAACCACCCATCAGTACCGACTATGCCGAACCCGCGCCGGACTTTATCAATGACCTGCCCAACCGCCAGCCTATCGATAACGAGGCGCTGCGCGATGCGCCGCCGGAGCTGACGGCGATCACCTCTACCCGCTCGGCCTTCGCCTGGTATGCCCTGTTTCGCAACAGCTGGAGCGAGGCCCTGCGCCAGCAAGCGCAGGTGCTGCAAGTGCCGGGAAAAGGGTGGCAGCGCGGGCATAACCTCAACAACAGCGTGAACAGTGTGATTGATGCCGACACCAATGCCATCGTGCTGGAGAGCCTGGCCTATATCGCCCACGGCCAGATGCTGTGCCTGGCCTGTTTTAACCCCGCGCCCCGTTCCCCTTCGTCAGCAGGAGCTACGCCATGAAGCTGAAAGCACTACTCTTTTTCCCCCTGTTGGCCGGGTTTATGGCGCTCTGGATGACGCTGAGCCAGGCGCGCGCCGGCGATCTTCCGGCATCGGACTATGCGCCGCGCAGCGGCAAGCTGACGGCGCAAGAGATGACGATGGCGAGAAACGCCTGGCAATACTTTGTCGCCAACTACCAGCCCACCACCGGGCTGGTTAACGCGGTAAACAAATACCCCTCCACCACCATGTGGGACAGCGGCTCCTACCTTGCTGCGCTGACGGCGGCACGCGAATTGGGGATTATCGACAAAGCGGAGTTTGACCGGCGGATGCTGAAGATCCTCGCCACCATCAACAAGCTGGATCTGTTTCGCAATGAACTGCCCAACAAAGCCTATAACACCCTCACCGCGCAGAAGGTGAACTACACCAACAAACCGGGCGAGATTGGCTTCTCGGCGCTCGATATCGGCCGCATGTTGATCTGGCTGAAGGTGATCAAAGAGCGCTACCCGGAGTATGGCAACAGTATCGATAACATCGTGCTGGGCTGGGATTTTAGCCATGCTGTTGACCCGTGCGGTACGCTCTACGGTGCTTACCTCGAAAACGGTCAGCCGAAGTATGTGCAGGAGGGGCGCCTCGGGTATGAGGAGTATGGCGCCGCCGGTTTCCAGCTGTGGGGCTTCAACACCTGCCAGGCGAGCCGACCGCAGCCCTATGAGCTGGCGGAAATTTACTGCGTGCTGGTGCCCTACGACACGCGCGATCCGCGCGCCACCTCGCAGCACAACTATGTGGTGACTGAATCCTATCTGCTTTACGGTCTTGAGTTCGGCTTTGATAACCCGAACGATCGCAACAACAGCCCGCGCAACTACTCCCATCCGTGGATGAAAAACTTCGCCGACCGCGTCTACCAGGCGCAGGAGAACCGCTACACCATTACCGGCGTGCTCACCGCACGCTCCGAGCACCAGCTCGATAAAGCCCCCTACTTCGTCTACGACACGGTCTACACCGATGGCTATGACTGGAACACCATCACCGATAAAGGGCAGTTTATGCCCAGCGCCGCCGCCGTCTCCCTGAAAGCGGCGCTCGGCATGTGGGTGCTGTGGGATTCGCCTTACACCGATCGCCTGATGAGCGCCATCGAGAACGCCAACGAAGAGGGCAAGGGTTACTACGAAGGGCTGTATGAGAATGGCGACGGCCCGATCAAAGAGTTCACCGCCAACAACAACGGCATCATGCTTGAGGCGCTGCTGTTCAAAAAAGAGGGCAAGCTGCTGCAGTTCAACACCGATAACCCGAAAAACCGCAATTTCGCCCCGTCGCTGTGGGAGAAGAAGCTGGTCGATCTGTTTGAGGAGAACAACGCCCGCCGTAACCGACCGTTCCTTGAGAGCACGCCGTCGGTGAAAAACTGGTGTCAGCAGACCGGCACCACCCAGCGCACGAAACCTGCCTGCCAGGCGTGCCAGTGCGCCTCCTGTAATGCGGATGAGCCTGTGAAGCTGCCGCCGGTGACTGCGCAATGTCTCAAACCGTAGTTCGCTGGCTGGCGATCCTTCTGCTGCTGCTCGCCGCCGCCTTTGCGCTATTTCGCGAGGGCGGCGCAGGCTGGCGCTGGCTGACGAAAGGGGCGTGGAACACCACCGCGCGCGTCAGCAGCCTGACGCCGCAGGAGCGCGAGTGGGCCGCCATCGCCTGGCGTTACTTCGTCAATAACACCCAGCCGCAAACCGGGCTGGTCAACGGCAGCGACAAGCAGCCGCGCGTTACGCTGTGGCAGATGGGCGACACGCTTATCGCCCTGCTGGCGGCAAAAGATCTCGATCTGGTTGATGATAAGGAGTTTGACGCGCGCCTCACCCGCCTGCTCGGCACCCTCAACCGGCTAATGCTTACCGATACCCGCACGCCCGGCAGGCTCTACTCCAGCCAGACGGCGACAATCGTCGACTTTAGCGGCAAGCCGGTGAAGAGCGGCTGGTCGGCGAAAGATATGGCGCGGTTGATGCTGGCGCTGCGCCTGACCGCCGAACGCGCGCCGCAGTACCGCGAGTATCTCGACAAAGTGATCCTGCGCTGGAATTTCTGCCCGGTCATGGATGGCGAAGGCGAGCTGTGGTCCGCCTCGCTGCAAAACGGCCAGCCGGTGGTGCGCGAAGAGCTGCGCCTCGGCGAGAGCGAATATGCCGCCAGCGCCTTCCGCCTGTGGGGTTTCCCGGCCGGGAAAGCGCTCACGCCGCCGTCAAAAAACGTCATCATCTACCAGCGCAGCCTGCCGGTGGATGCCCGCGATCCGCGCACTACCTGGCAGCCGTCAATCCTCTCAACGGTGCCAGCAATGTTGCCGGGGCTGGAGTTTGGCTGGCAACCGCCGGGGCTGAGTGACGAGGTGCAAACCCTGCTGCGCGATCGGGCGCAGGGCGTCTGGCTGACGCAGAAAACGCGCTGGGAAAAAGAGAAGACCCTCACCGCCCGCGCCGACTTCACCCTCGCGCAGGCACCGTGGCACGTGGAGGATAGCGTCTGGGGCAATGGCTATGCGTGGAATACCCTCGGCGATGACGGAAAATATTACCCGCGGCTGGCGCAGGTGACGACCAAAGCAGTGTTTGCCTTGTGGGTGTTGTGGGACACCGCCTACACCAATGCCCTGATGGCAGTGACGGAACACTTGAACGATCCCGAACGCGGCTGGTTTGAAGGGCGCGTTGAAGCGACGGGCGATATCAACAAAATGGTGACGCTCTCCACCAACGCGATGGTGCTGGAGGCGCTGCTCTACAAAGCCAACGGCGGGCCGCTCTTTCGCGACGGCTTAATCGACGATGAGAGCTATTTCGTGCGCCGCACGACAGATGAATTTAACAAACCCGGCCTCTGCCTGCCGGGTGAACGCACCCCGAGGGCCGCGCCATGAAATTCTACCGCGATCTCTTTGAAGCGAGTCTGAGCCGCGTCTTCCCGGATGATGAGAAACGCGCCTTTTTTAACGCCTTCTACACCACCTTTATGCATATGTCGCCGGAGACAGAGCAGCACTTCGCCCGCCTTGAGAATGAAGAGGGGCAACAGCTGGTTTATAAGAGCTTCTTTGCCATGCTGGCGGTCGACGGCGCGCTGTTTGTGCCCGATTTCCTCGAGCGGCTGGCGCGTGAGCAGAGCACCGACGGCCTGCGTTTGCCGCCGCGCTTTTTTGCCCTCTGGCGGGAAGCGATGTTGATTACCGTGCGCCAGCGCGACCCGCAGTGTGACGAAGAGACGCTGACCGCGTGGGCGATGGCGATTGCGCCGGGGCTGGAGTACCTGCGCCGCCAGGCAGAACTGCACTACCAGGCCGGGGAGGCGTCATGACAACAGCCTGCCATTTTGACCTCAACGCCCTGCCCGCGGCGGTGCTGATCTACGATCGCCACGAGCGGCTGCTGGCGTGGAATGCGCAGGTAGAGGCGTTTTACCCGGCGCTGGCCGGCGGGCTAAAGCCGGGCGCGACGCTGCAAAGCCTGGCAGAGAAGTTTATCGATGCGGCCTATAACACCGACCCGAGCCGCCGCCAGACGCTGCGCGAAGCGATCATTCGCAACTGCCGCCAGGATAGCCACCGCGAAGTGCGCCAGGCCGGGCAGCGCCGCCTGTTTGTTCAGCACCAGCGCCTGGCGGATGGCAGCATCGTCAGCCTGCACAGCGACATCACGCAGCTGGATGAAGCCCAGCGCTCGCGCCAGCAGTTGCACGATGATTTCCTGCTCACCGCCGACTCTATTCATATTGGTATCTGGGACTGGCAGATCTCGGCCGACAATTTGCAGGTCAACGACACGCTGCTGACGATGATTGGCCTTCCGCGCAGCCAGTGGCACCATCCGGCGCGCTTTCTGCTCAGTCTGGTGCATGAAGAGGATCGCGCCCGCCTGCGCCAGGCGATGCAGGGTTCAACCCGCCACCACGTTCCGGTGTTTGAGTGTGAAATCCGCGTTCGCCATCATAGCGAGGAGTGGCGCTGGATGCTGCTCTCCGGCCAGGTGGTAACGCTGACCATGCAGGGCGACGCGGAGCGGGTGATCGGCACATTGCAGGATATCACCCGCCGTAAAGAGGCGGAGCTGCTGGCCATTGAAGCGGCGAAGGTGGCGCGCGACGCCAACGAGGCGAAGAGCGCCTTTCTGGCGAATATGAGCCATGAAATTCGCACGCCGATGAACGGTATCCTCGGCATGACGCAACTCTGTCTCGACACGCAGCTCAGCAGCGAGCAGCGCGAGTACCTCTCGCTGGTGATGAGTTCGGCACAGTCGCTGCTGCATATCATCAATGACATTCTCGACTTTTCGAAAATCGAGGCGGGCAAAATTATTCTCGATGAGGAGCCGCTGGAGATCCGCCCCTTTATCCAGGCGCTGATCCGCCCGCATATGCCCGCCGCCAGCGAAAAAGGCATTGAACTGCTGGTCGATATCGATCCCGCCGTGCCAGAGGTCGTCTCCATCGATGGCCCCCGGCTGCGGCAGATCCTCACCAATCTGCTCGGCAACGCGCTGAAATTTACCCATCAGGGTGAAGTAGTGCTCGCCATCTCGCCGGGCGAGGAGTCTGGTAGCTGGCGGTTTGCGGTGCGCGACAGCGGCATCGGCATTCCCGCCGAAAAGCAGCAGGCGATCTTTGAAGCCTTCAGCCAGGCAGATAGCTCTACCACCCGCCGCTATGGCGGCACCGGGCTGGGGCTGACCATCTCCGCGCGGCTGGTGAAGATGATGGGCGGCGAACTGGCTGTGACCAGTGAACCGGGCGTGGGCAGCGAGTTCGCGTTCAGCTTAACGCTGGTAAGCCAGCCTGCCGCGCTGGCGGCGATGCAGATGACGCGTTTTAGCGGCGAGCGGGTGCTGGTGGTGGATGATAACAGCACCAACCTGCGCCTGCTGGAGACGATGCTGACGCAGATGGGGCTGGTGCCGCACTGCGTCGATAACGCCCACCAGGCACTGCGCCTGACGGCAGAGAGCGCCCCCTTTCCGCTGATCCTGCTTGATGCGCAAATGCCAGAGATGGATGGCATCTCGCTGGCGCTGGAGCTTTCGGTGCTACCGCAGGCGAGCCAGAGCCGCATCATTATGCTCAGCTCGATGAACCGCCACTTCGATGCACGCATGCTTAAACGCATCGGCATCGCCCACTACCTGCATAAACCGGTGGCGCAAAGCGAGCTAAACCAGGCGATCGCCAGCGTGCTGGCACCGGGTCGCCTGCCGGATCCGGTCGCCGTCGAACAGCCTGTCGCGCCGCAAGTGGCAGCCAGCGCGCTGCGGATTCTGCTGGCGGAAGATAATCTGGTGAACCAGAAACTGGCGCTGCGTCTGCTGGAGCGTCTCGGCCATCATGCCGAGGTGGTTGATGACGGGCGTGCGGCGCTCGATCGCTGGCATGAAGGGGGCTGGGATCTGATCCTGATGGATCTGCAAATGCCCGGCATGGATGGCGAAACGGCGATCCGCCTGCTGCGGGAAGAGGAAAGGATGCATGCGCTCAGCCACCAGCCGGTGATCGCCATGACCGCGCACGCCATGCAGGGCGATAAAGAGCGCTGTCTGGCAATGGGGTTTGATGGCTATATCGCAAAGCCGGTAAGCCAGCAGGCGCTGCACGATGAGCTGACCCGCATCACGCAACGTGACGATGAAGGGTTGCCCACGCAGAGCGCCCTGCTGACGCAGTGTGCCGACGATGCTGAACTGGTTAACGAGCTGCTGGCCCTGTTTAGCGAAAGCGTCGGGACAATGCAGGCCAGGATTGCCGATGCCATTCACACCAACGATCGCGACGGCCTGCGGCGCGCGGCGCATAAACTGCGCGGCGAGGCGATCGCCCTCGATTTCACCCGTCTGAGCCAGCTGCTGCAACAGCTTGAGAGCCAGGCCATCAGCCTCGATCACCAGGCACTGGATAACCTGCACACGACGCTTCGCGAGGAGTTTGTGCGCGTTGAGGCGTGGCTGCAACGCCGGGAGGCAAACCATGAAGCGTAACGCGCTGCTGCTGTCGCTCTTACTCTCAACCCAGGCTTTTGCCACCGCGCTGCCCGTCACCTGGTCCCTTGCCGGAGAGTGGCGCGTGCACGATGCCAATGATCCCGCTTTCGATGGCGTCAGCGCCTCCAGCGCCGACTGGCGCACCCTGCGCGTGCCCGCTAACTGGTACAGCGACGGGCTGGATCACCAGGGCGCGCTCTGGTACCGCCACAGCTTTACCCTGCCTGAGCAGTCTGCCGATACGCTGGCAACACTGGTGTTTGACGGCGTCGACTACCTTGCCGACGTGACGCTGAACGGCCAGCGGCTGGCGCACCATGAGGGCTACTATCAGCGCTTCCCGGTGGATGTCAGCCAGGCGCTACGCCGCCATAACCAGCTGACGGTGCGCGTCGATAGCCCGTTTGAAGATCCAAAAACTATCTGGCCGCTGCATAAAACCATGGTCAAAGGGGTGCTGAATCAGCATGACACTCGCCCTGGCGGTGCCTGGTCGGCGCAGGGGCAGGATGCCAACTCCGGCGGCATCTGGGCACCGGTCCGGCTGCACCTTAGCCGCGGGGCGGCAATTGATGAAGTCATCCTGCGCCCGCAGTGGCAACAGGGGCTGGCGAAGCCAATGCTGCGCGCCGAGATCCGCTACCGGGCGAAACAGGCCGGGCCGGTGACGCTGCGCCTGGCGGCGAAGCCGGATAATTTTTATGGTCGTGACTACCGCCAGGAATTTCCCGTCACACTTGAGACAGGCGACAGCAAGGTGCTGACGGTGACGCTGCCGATGGAAGCCGCCAGGCTCTGGTGGCCGGTGGGTCACGGTAAACCCAACCTCTACCGCGTTCGCGCCTCGCTGATCGATCGGCAAGGGGTGATGGATACCGCCGTCACGCGCACTGGCCTGCGCAAAATGGAGGAAGCGCCGGATAACAAAGGCTGGCGCATCAACGATAAGCGCCTGTTTGTGAAGGGCAGCAACTATATCGGCTCGCCGTGGCTCGGCACCATGACGCGCGCCAAGTATCGCCAGGATTTCGAACTGGTAACGGGGATGAACGCCAATGCGATACGCGTGCATGGCCATGTCGCCGGGCGCGCGCTGTATGACGTCGCCGATGAGATGGGGCTGATGATCTGGCAGGATGTGCCATTGCAGTGGGGCTATAACAACAGCAGCGAGTTTGCCGATAACGCCGCCCGCCAGACGCGGGAGATGGTGGCGCAATTCGGCAACTCACCAGCGATTGTGGCCTGGGGTGGACACAACGAGCCGCCGTGGAACTCGCCGTGGATGGAGAAGCGCTTTAAAGACTGGAATAAAGATCTTAACCGCGAGCTGACGCAGAAAGTGGCGGACGCGCTGGCCGAGGACACCTCGCGCATCGTGCACCGCTTCTCCGCCGTGGAGGAGCACTACTGGCAGGGGTGGTATTTCGGCACCATGCGCGATGTGCTGGCTCCGGCGAAAACCGGCATCATTACCGAGTTTGGCGCTCAGGCGCTGCCGCGCCTCTCGACCCTCAAAACCATTATTCCCGCCAGCGAGATGTGGCCGAAGAGTACCGATGCGAAAGATCCCGGCTGGGATCGCTGGAAGTATCACAACTTCCAGCCGTTCCAGACCTTTGGCTTTGCCAACGTGCCGCGCGGCGAGAATATTCAGCAGACCATCGATAATACCCAGCGCTACCAGGCGCAGCTGGTGGCAATGGCGGCAGAGAGCTATCGCCGCCAGCGTTATCAACCGGTTACCGCGCTGTTCCACTTTATGTTTGTCGAGACCTGGCCGTCGATCAACTGGGGCGTCGTTGACTATCTGCGTCAGCCGAAAGCGGGCTACTACGCGCTGAAAACCGCCTATCAACCGCTGCTGCCCTCTATCGAGCCGGTCACGGCAAACTGGCACACCAATAAAGCGAATATCTTGCGGCTGTGGGCAATTAACGATAGCTGGTCGGCCTGCGAAAAGTGCACGCTGAAGTGGCGCATCACGCAAAACGACAGCAGCCTGGAGAGCGGTGAGCTGCCGCTAACCCTTGATGCGGATTCCGGTCAGATGGTGAAAGAGGTTTCGGTAACACCTACCGCGCCCGGCGAAGTCAAGATCGCCTACTGGATTGAAGACCAGCGGGGCAAAGTGGTCGGTAAAAACGCGCGCGTGGAAGCAGTGACGGCGGGCGAAAACGCCGCACCGTGACAGGTGCGGCCATAACCTTTACTCTGCTGGTTATCGCAATGTCCTTACCCTGGAGCATCGATGACAACAGAGAATCTGGCGCAAATGGGCGCCGCCCGGGTGGTGAAGCGGGTTAACGCCACCGGAATAGCCGTGATTGAGAAAGCGCCGGTCAGCGAGGTCGAGTACGCCTTCTACCACCAGGTTGCGCCCGAGCTAAACCGCGCGGAAATCCTTACCCCAGCCTTGCTGGCAGCCGATGCCAGCACGCGCGCCCTCACCCTTGAAGCGATTCCCTACCCTGTTAGCCAGCAAAATGTCGCGAACGACGCCATCGTGTCGATGCTGGCACGGTTACACCTCTTTGCGCCGGATAAAAACTGGCACTATCACCCCCATCGCTGGCCCGATGCCCAGCTGGCGCTGAGCCTGCAACTGCTCGCCTTGCCGGAAGAGGCCGCCAGAGTGCTGCGTCGCTGCCAGCGCGAGAGCGACAGACTGTTTGCCGAAGCGGGCCTGATTTCCGGCGACAGTAATGCTGGCAACTGGGGGCAACGCGAGAACGGCGAGTTTGTGCTGTTTGACTGGGAGCGGTTCAGCACCGGTCACCCGGCCATTGATTTAGCCCCGCTGATTAAAGGTATGGGTACGCCTGAAGAGTATCGACACCTCGCGGCGCGCTACTGCCGATTTAATCCGCGGTCAGAAAATGATCTCGCTCGCGATATTGCCTTAGCGAAAGCGTGGATTGTCAGCGAAGTGATTACGCTGCTTCACAAGCGACAGAAAGCGGATTTTCCGCGTTTTCAGCACTGGTATCGCAGCTATTTACCCGACTGGCTGAGGGAAGTGGAAAAAATGAAGTGAGCCAATAATTGAGACTGCCGGCGGGGTTATTCGGATAATAAAAGCCTAATAGCGGCAAAATATCATACGTTTCTCCCGACGCAATTGTTTACTCCTTATTTCTGGTAGGTTGTATTTAAGATTATACTCATTACCCTTTCAGTCAAATGGGATAGTCACGTATGAATAACTGATAGCGTAATGATATAAATGATAAGAATAACAAGGATCGTTAAACCTTCAGTTGAATTAACCGATTATGCCGCGTCATTTTCGCCTTTTCGTACGCTCCTCGAAACCTATTTACCCGCCTCTATCCAAAATTTATATGCCCGCCCGGTTATCGCCGATGATGGTGCCGTTGAGTGGTATAGCGATATTAATGGTCAGCCGCGCCGCTTACTCGATCTGAGTGAAACCGAGCAGAGCCGCGCCCGCACCGTGCTGGAACAGCGTCTCGACAGCGTTCGGGCACTGCATCAGAAGCTGGCGCAAAACGGGAGCGAGCCAGAAACAATGCTGCGCCTGCTACAGGCGGCCACCCACTCTCCTGCACCTGAGCAGGTGTGGGTGATCGACGGCCATCCGGTCATCGTCCCACCTGCGGAGGGCGCGCCCCGCGCCGCTGCTGCCGCCACCACTGCCGCTGCCGTCTCAAGCCGTCTCTGGTGGCCGTGGCTTTTACTTCTGGCACTGCTTATCGCCCTGATTCTGTTGCTGCTGTCACGCTGTTCGCCACTGCACGAAACAGCAGCACCCGTCACGCCCGTGCCACCAGCTGTAACACCCGAAGAGCCGGTGAAACCTGAAACGACACCCGCGCCGCACGCGCCGGTAAAACCCACCAAAGCGGTCTGCCCGGCGCAGCGAACCCAACAGCAAGCCCCTGAAATGGTGGTAATTATGGACGCCTCCGGTTCGATGGCTATCACCATGGATGCCACGCAGGATGAGTTGATCAGCTGGAACCAGGGGAAATATGTCGAGAATATCGAACGTGAACCGCGCCGTATCTCGCTGGCGCGTAACGCGGCCAAAGGCATTATTGACACTATCCCGCGCGATATGAACATCAGCCTGGTGGCGGCGGAAAACTGCCGTCAGGTCTCCCTGTCGCCCAGCTTCCCGTTTGCCCAGCGATCGGCGCTGAAAAAGCGCATTGAAGGTATTCAACCGGTCGGTAAAACGCCTCTCGCCGAAGCCTTAGCACTGGCGGGCAAAAAAGTGGATGGGGTTAACCGCGATGCGATTATTTTGTTGGTTTCCGACGGAGATGAAACCTGCGGCGGCGATCCCTGCCAGGTTGCCCGCGAGCTGAAAAAGAGTAAACCGCGCCTGCAGGTGAATGTCGTCGATATTATGAGCACCGGTGCAGGAAATTGTATTGCCAGCAGCACCGGCGGCAAAGTTTTTGCCGTCAACAATACCCGGGAATTTAAGCAGATCATGAAAAAGGCGATGCAAGAATATATTCCTGAGGGCTGCGAATAATATTCACAGAGAGAAACTATTAGGCACGCCGGTATTTTTTTCGCGTAATACATTGCCGCGTAAAATTTCCCTTAGTGCTAAATAAAATGCGCTTAACGCCGATAACGCTTTACCGTTTTCGCATTTTCCCATGCTGAGATGAGCAATTTAACCCTGTCGGAAACAGCGTATTTAGGGTTAATTCTGCTCATTTTTACCTTTTAGAAAACACAGGACCTGCCAACGTGAAAGAGATGTTTCTGTGCAGTGACAAGCTCAATAAATATCAGTCGATGGGCGAAAACGGGCAGGCTGTCCATATTTCTGCGCTGCAGTTGCGCGAAACCCTTCGCCTGCGCAAACAGAGCGCGGCGGCAGATGTGCTCGCCATTCCGCAAATCAGTGAACACGGCGAACGGGTTGACTGGTATGCCCCATTTTCCGGCGACGTCATTCCCTGGTCAGCGGCCACGGAGAGCGAACGTCAAAGCGCCTTAGCGCAACTGGAAACCACGCAGGCAACGTTGCGCCAGCTCAGCCAGGACTTCGCCCAGAGCAACCAGCCGGAGCAGCAGCTGTTTGGTAAGCTGCTGGAAAAAACCCTGCAATTTCCCGATCCCGAGCATGTCTGGCTGGTCAACGGCAAGCCGGTGATCAGCTTCTGGGGATTCGTCAACGCCCGCCATCAGGCACGGATCGATCCGCTGGACTGCTTACGTCCGCCGAAACCCGTCACGCCCGCAGCCCCACTGCACAGCGCGCCGCCGGTCAACGAACCGCTGGTGACGCCGCCGAAGCGTCGCGGATGGTGGATCCTGCCCGCGTGGTTATGCTGGCTGCTACCGCTGCTGCTGTTAGCGCTTCTGCTGCTGTGGCTGCTGCGCGGCTGCGTACCCGGCGTCACCATTCCTGGCTTTAGCGTTGAGCAACCGGCACTGCCTGATGCGCACCTTCCGGTTGCGGAGAATGGCGCCACCCTGCCCGTCACCTCCTCTGAACGTGTTGTTGGCACCACCGAAGGCGTTACTGCGCCAGTGGTGAGCGGCAGCACGACAGGCATCGTCCCGTTGAGCGATGAAGAGCGTGCCACAGCTGCCCCGGAAAACGCCGCCGCCCTTAACGATCCTGCCGTGCCGGTCGCGCCTGAAACAGGCAGCGAGCCTGCGCAAGCTGGCGTTGAGCCCGTGACGCCAGAGGCGCAGGTGAACGACCCGGCGCTGGCGGAACCCAACGCTACTGCGGGCAACGCTACCGCGCCGGTAGAGGTGAAAAACCCGTTAAGCCTGCCGCCGGAAGCGCTGGCGCAGGGGCGTACCGATTTCCTCAATGGCCAATGGCGCGCAGGCGCAGGCATCCAGGATCAGCGTACCGGCAAGCCGCTGAGCCTCAACTACCAGATTAAAGATGGCAAAGGTGAAGTGCAGATGGTGCGCGGCGATGGCGTCTCCTGCCGCGGCGCGGTCAATGCCGCCATCCAGGCCGGCAAGCTGGCCATTAATAACCAGGGTGAAGCGCAATGTACCGATGGCTCGGTTTACCAGATGCCGGAGATCGTCTGTGCGCCCGGTGCTAAGAGCGTTGCCGACTGTAAAGGCAGCTACGGCACCAGTACCCTTTTCCCCCTTTCGATGAAGCAGGAGGCAAGTAACTAAATGCTGGCTGAGCTCACTGATTTTAAAAAACAGGTCAAACTTATCCGTGACAGCGGGATTCAGTTCCTCGACTTCGCTTTCTCCCTGCCCGCGCGTAAAGCCTACGGCGAATTTCTGCGCCAGCAGGGCGAAGGTGCGGTGCTGCGCCTTATCTACAACGAGCGTGACGACAAGTTTCAGGTCCCGACGCCAGACGGCGAAACGCCGCGCAACGCCGAACCGGAGTATGCGCTGGCGATTGAAGATTCCCTGAGCCTTTATGCAGGGATCTGGTTGCCGCTGCCCTTCTTTCGCTTCAACCCGCCGGGCGGCTTTTCTCACGGGCCGACTAACTGGTCGCGCGTGCAGTTTCATCAACTGCCGGAGCCGGACGAGAAAGGCAACACCTGGCGTGCAACGCTGATTTTCGATACCAAAATCTTTCCCGACCGCGAACATACACAATACCTGGCACCCGGCGAAGATGATGTCCGTTCCGGGGCCGGTTTTGCGCTGGCCTGCTTGCCGCACCAGATGGGCGACTTCCTGACTCTTCCATGGATTGAGGAGTGGCTGAACGATATCTATACCAGGCAGGCACACGCTGTGCTGCGTCAGCACCCCGAAGACACCGAAGAGAAGCTGGGGCTGAAAGAGCATCAGGCGCACTTCCTTAACCTGCTCGAGGTGCTGAAAAAGACCATCGCCATTCCAGAAGTACAGCTCAATGACGTGAAAATTCGTGATACCGCGATCCCCGTCGACCTGGTGCTGGATATTGGCAACTCACGCAGCTGCGGCGTGCTGATTGAGGAGCATGCGGCGGATAACAAAGGCCTCTCCCAGCTTTATCAGCTGCAATTGCGCGATCTGAGCCAGCCGCAGTTTGTCTATAACGAGCCGTTTGAGAGCCGACTGGAGTTCGCGCAGGCGGAGTTTGGCAAGCAGGACTTCTCATCGAAAAGCGGGCGCAGCGACGCCTTTACCTGGCCGACCATCGGCCGCGTCGGCGGTGAGGCTTTCCGCATGGCGGCGCAGCGTTTAGGTACCGAAGGCTCAACCGGCCTCTCCAGCCCGAAACGCTATCTGTGGGACGATCAGCCCTACTCTCCGGGCTGGCGTTTCAGCCAGGCGTTTGTCAAATCGGATCGTGAACCGCTGGCGACCGCCGCCCCGCTGCTCTATATGCTCAATGATCATGGCAAGCTGTTGATTCGCCTCAATGAAGATGAGCGGATGCCGGTCTTCTCGCCGGTTTACAGCCGCAGTTCATTGATGACCATGATGCTCTCAGAAGTGCTGAGCCAGGCGTTAATGCAGATCAACAGCCCGGCGCAGCGCCTGAAGATGAGCCACGCCAGCCATCCACGTCGTTTACGCAACGTGATCCTGACCGTGCCGCCGGCGATGCCGAAACCAGAGCGCGCCATCTTTGAAGCCTGCATGCATGACGCTATCCGCCTGGTGTGGAAATCGCTGGAGTGGGAAGAGATGGATTACGACGGCGAAGAGAGCGGCAATGCGAAGCAGCCACACCCCGGCGTTCATGTGAAGTGGGATGAAGCGACCTGCGGACAGCTGGTCTATCTCTATAACGAAACGCAGACCAATTTTGGTGGCCGCACCGATGAGTTTTTTGCCGCCACCCGTCGCCCCGATAATCAGCAGGCGGAGGGGGAACAACGCAGCCTGAAGATCGCCTCCATCGACATTGGCGGTGGCACCACCGATCTGGTGATCACCCGCTATACGCTGGATGACGGTAAAGGCATTAACGTGCGCATTACACCGAAACAGCTCTTCCGCGAAGGCTTTAAAGTGGCGGGCGACGACATTCTGCTGGATGTCATCCGTCTCTATCTCCAGCCAGCCGTAAAAGCGGCGATGATGAAAGTCGGCCACAGCGATATCGCGGCAGAGTCGATGATGTCGCAGCTGTTCGGCAGTGAAGCGATCGAAGCGGGCAAGCAGGTGCTGCGCCAGCAGTTGACGCTGCAAATCTTCTCACCGCTGGCGCTGGCCATTCTTCACCGCTATGAAGAGTACAAGCCGGAGAGTGGCCGCGAAGTCCTCAACTATACCTTCCGCGAACTGCTCACCGGCACTACGCCTACCGCCAAAGTGCAGGATTACGTTAACGACGTGGTGCGCACCGGACAGTTGGCGAGCGAAGCGCTCTTCTCACTGCTCGATGTGCCGTTAGAGGTCGATCTCGCCCGTCTGCATAATGAGTTTATCGATCCGCGCAGCGGCCGGATGAACATCTGCCATAGCCTGCGCGCCCTGTGTGAAGTGCTCTGGCACTACAACTGCGATGTGCTGCTGTTAACGGGCCGCCCTTCACGCCTGCCGGGCATCCAGGCGCTGATTCGCCAGCTCCAGCCGGTGCCGCCGACGCGGGTTCTGCCGCTGCACGGGTATGAAACCGGCGGCTGGTATCCCTTCAACAAAAAAGGGTGCATTGACGATCCAAAATCCACCGCGGTGGTCGGCGCGATGCTCTGCCTGCTGGCGGAGAAGTCGCGTCTCAACAACTTCTATTTCCGCGCGGCAAACTTTACCGCCTACTCGACGATCCGCTACCTCGGCATGCTGGATGGCAACAACGTCATCAAAGACAGCAACGTCTTTTACAGCGATATCGACCTTGATGCCGCTGACTTCCAGCTCCCTCAGGGCCAGCCATTTGAGGCGCGCGGTGAAGTGCGTATCGGTTTCCGTCAGCTGGATAACGAGCGCTGGCCGGCCTCGTCGCTCTATACCCTGAAAATCAACAATCCGAACCTTGCCAGCGAACTCGCCGGCGATGCGGTGATGCGTATTGAGCTGATGGCGGAACAGGGCCGCGCGCGAAACGGCGAAGAGGCGGTCAGCCCGGAGCGTTTCCGTATTGAGTCGCTGGAGATGGAGCACGCCAGACGAAACTACAGCCGCAAGGACGTGACCTTCCAGTTAAACACGATGGTTGGCAATGGCATGGGCGAAAGCCAGTACTGGCTGGATAGCGGGAGCATTAAGAGCTAATGAACAGCATCAATTCGAAGCAAATTATCCAGGGCTGGCAGGGCGTTGAATGCGGTGCCGGTGAAGCGATTGAGTGGATCAACGCGGTGCGCCAGGATGCGCCGCGTCTTAATACCGAAGCCGACCGTCTGACGATTAACCTCCGCCGCAGCCGTAACAAGGCGCGCCGTCTGGCGCTGGCAGCAGCAAAACCGATGACCATCGGCTTCTTTGGCCTGTCGCAGGCGGGCAAATCCTACCTGATTTCCGCACTGGCGGCGGGTGAAAACGGCAAGCTGGAGACCCGCCTCGGCGGTAAGCAGCTCGATTTTCTGACCCACATCAACCCGCCGGGCGGCGGCAAAGAGGCAACCGGCCTGGTGACGCGCTTTAGCCGTCGCCAGGTTGGCGGCGACGAGCGCTGGCCGGTGACGCTGCAACTGTTTAGCGAAATTGAGATGGGCAAAATTCTCGCCAACGCCTTTATCCATGATTTTAATCAGGAAAAATTCGACTGGCAGTATGACGAAGGGCGCATCAACGATCTGCTGGCCTCGCTGACCAAACGCCGTCGCCCAACCCGCGTGGCGGGCATCAGTGAAGATGATGTCGTCTCGCTGTGGGATTACCTGAGCCGCCATGCGGAAAAAAGCCAGAGCCGCTTAGCGCTGCACTACTGGCCGCAGGCGATTACGCTGGCGCCGTGGCTGACGCCGGAGGATCGCGGCCAGCTCTTCTCGGTGTTATGGGGCGAGGTGGCAGAGCTGACCGAAGCCTATATCCGTTTTGCGCAAACCCTGCATCGGCTGGGCGGCGCACAGGAAGTGTGGGCACCGTTAAGCACGCTGGTCAGCGAAGAGAATGGTCTGTTGGTGCAGCGCGACAGCATTATGAATGTCGACATGCTGGAGCGGCTGAATAAAGAGACCGATATCCGCATTGAGGTCTGCCCGGTGGTGGAGGGCCAGGCCGCAGCGCCCGTCACCCTCTCGCTGGCAGAATTAACGGCATTAACCGTTGAGTTGCATATTCCGCTGGTCGCCTCGACCCGCGAGCCGCTGTTTGAGACCGTCGATCTGCTCGATTTCCCCGGTTATCGCGGGCGCCTCGGCGTTGAGTCGATGGATGATATTCGCCGCGCGGTCAACAGTGAAGAGAGCAACCCGCTGGCGCAGCTGATTTTACGTGGCAAAGTCGCTTATCTCTTTGAGCGCTATACCGAAAACCAGGAGATGAACGTCCTGGTGGTCTGTACGGCTTCCACCAAGCAGTCGGATGTTAAAGAGGTGGGCGGCGTGCTCGATGAGTGGATCCGCTACACCCAGGGCGCCGACGCCGAGGCGCGCGGCCGCCGTCTGCCGGGGCTAATTTGGGCGCTGACCATGTTCGATCTGCGCATCAGCCAGGGGCTGTCGCAAGAGGAGGCAATCCTGCGACAATCCTGGGGGCTGGGCGGGATGATCAAAATGGCAATGACCGAGCGCTTCGGTCAGTACAAATGGATGCAGGAGTGGCAGCGCGGACAGGCGTTTAACAACACCTTCCTTGTGCGCAAGCCGCGCCAGCAGACGCCGTTTATTCGTATTAGCGACGGTAACGAAGCGGCGTTTAGCGAAGAGAACCTGCCGCAGCTCCAGTTGATGCGCAAAACCTTCCTTGAAGATGAAGCGGTTAACCGCTATATCGCCTCGCCGGATGAAGCCTGGGACGCGATGCTCGAGCTTAACGACGGCGGGATGCGCCGCATGGCTGATTACCTTTCGACCGTTGCGCGTCCGGAAGTGAAGCTCGAGCGCATTGCCGAGCAGTTGCAGGAGATCCGCGATGAGCTGATCGAGGGCGGTTTAGGCAACTGGTATCAGCCAGACGGCGAAGAGGATGCGGCGAAAAAGGCGCAGATTGCCCGCGACATTCTGGATGTGCTGAAAAAACGCAGCGGTATGCACGGCGAGCTATTGCTGCGCCTGGTGCCGACGCGCCGCGATTTGCAGGCACTCTATCTGCAACAAACCACACTGCCGGTGCAGGAAGAGGCGCCTGAAGAGCTGGATATTTTCGATATCGGTGTTGGCGCTGCCTTTGGGGCTGAAGCACCTGCGGCAACGACCTATAGCCACGAAATTGCCTTCGCGCATCAGAGCGTACAGCACTGGATCAACCATCTACGCGGCTTGTCGGAAAGCCCGGCGTTGCTCAACTACATCAATTTACCGCGCCCGATTATCGACGCGCTGGCCGATGAACTGATTACCGCCCTGCTCCGTCTGCGCGTCGAAGAGAAGCTCGTTGAGGCGATGACCAATACCGAGCAGGCAGGCGTGTTGCTGGAGCAGATGGTGGACCGTCAGGTGTCGCGCATCCTGCATGTGATGGGCGATTTTATTACCTGGCTTGGGTACCTCGAGATGCCCGCAGCGAAACGCCCGACACGCTTGAATATGCCGGATCAGCACATTTTCACCCGCCCCTCTCAGTGCGACAGCGTGGTGTGGAAAGACGACGAGCGTCTGGCGCGTTTAACGCCGCAACAACTGAACTACACCGCCATGTTCATTATCGACTGGCTGGTGGGACTGGAGTCGCTGATTACCGAGAACGCGGGCCACTCGGCCGGACGGGAGATCAGCGTGGCGCAGAACGAAAAACTGGGCGCCATCATCCGTCAGATTCAGACTTCACAGGAGTAATAGCAGGTGATCAAACCCGAACTTAAAGCCCTTCAGCCCGTCATCCCGGGCTATGCGCAACTACTGTTGAAAGCGTGGAAAGGGGGTATGGATGGCGTGATGATCTCGGTGCTGCGTAACCAGGATTCGCTCTATCTCGACAACGATGGCGGCTGGAGCAGCGCGGAAGTCTTTCTGGCACTGCCGACGCTAACGCTCGACGAGGGTGTGCCTACCGTGCAGGTCGGCCCGTCGCTGGTTGATCCCCTGCTGGCTAACCGCCAGGCAGCCTATCGCATCGCCATCAAAGATGACGCCTCGCGCGATATGGGGATCCTGATGATCAGCGAAGGCTTGCTCAGCTCCCAGGCGGGCGGCGAGAACCCGCTGCCGGTCAACACCCGTACCCTGAATGACACCCCGCCGACGCCACCTGCCGTTGAGCCAACGCCGCAACCGGTGCCGGAACCCGCGCCAGTGATTGCCGAGCCGCCTGCGCCGCAGCCGGTCGAGGAGCCGAAAGCGAAGAGCGGTAAAGGGCTGATTATTGCACTGGTGGTGCTTCTGCTGCTGATCGCCGCCGCCGCTGCGGCATGGTGGTTTATGCGTAGCCCCGAAGCGCCAGCTGAAGAGACACCGCCACCTGCGGCAGCGCCTGCGGCCGCGGCGAAAGTCAGCGGCCCGTGCGGCGACGATCTGATGACCAAAGGCAATGAACTGGCTTTTGTGAAAGGGTGCCTGCGCAGCCAGCCAAGCAGTGCGCAACTGCTGGAGGTGATCGCGAAAGCAAAAGCGGCGAAGCAGTGTGATGTCGCGCAACGCTTATACGCCTATAAAGCGCAGTCTGGCGATACCCAGATGGCAATGCGTTATGCCGAAGAGTATGACCCGAAAACCGCACAGAGCGGCGGCTGCTTTAGCCCGGATGCGCAAACCGCCATCTACTGGTACGAGATTGTGGTCAACCAGGACTCACAAAACAGCGGGGCGAAAGCCCGTCTTGCCGAGCTGAAAAAATAGGATTAAAGGATGAAAACGAGAGTCTGGCTGGGCGGATTCCTGTGCTTAACGACCGCCACCATGGGCGCGCACGCCGCCGATCAAAAACCTCTGCTGCAAGAGGGGAAACATAGCCTTTATCAGCGTGTTCTCACCTACCCGGGCTGCCAGCTGGCACCGAAAGCGGGCGAGGCCGGTAAAGAGCAGCCGGCGTTTAGCCGCTTCTACGTTTATCAGCGTAGCAAGCAGGGCCAGGATGAGTGGTTGCAGGTGGGGCCGGATAGCTTCGGTCATGTTTCCGGCTGGCTTAAAGCCGCCTGTACCGTCGACTGGAAGATGCAGCTCACGCTGGCCTTTACCAACCCGGCGGGTCGCCACCCGATGCTCTTTTTCCGCGATAAGAGCGACGTCGAATCGTTGCTGAATAACCCTAAACCGGCCGCCGCGCTCGATCCGTTATTGGCCAATCTGAAGAGCAATAAACCCGTGCCGCAGGTGCTGGCGAAAGAGCCGGATTACATGGTCGATCAGCAGAAAAACTTCTACCTGCTGCCAGTGTTAGGCTCTGACGATGTCTTTACCGACAGCGGTTTCCAGGTGCGCGTGCTTAATGTCGCCTCGGTCAGTGAAAAAGCGCCGGAGAAAGCGGCAAAAGCGGCTGACGAGAAGAACATGATGAAGGGCTTTTCGGCGTCGGTGGTGTTTGTAATCGACTCCACCATTTCGATGGGCCCCTATATCGACCGCACCAAAGAGGCGATCGATAAGATCTATCAGCGCATTGAAAAGGAGCACCTCCAGGATCAGGTGAAGTTCGGTCTGGTGGCCTTCCGCTCTAATGTCAAAGCCGTGCCGGGGCTGGAGTATGACAGCAAGATGTATGTTGACCCCAATACGGTGAAAGATGGCAAAGATTTCCTCGCCAAAGTACACGATCTGAAGCAAGCCACGGTCTCCAGCAGCAAAGTGGATGAGGATGCTTATGGCGGTGTGATGACGGCGCTTGATAAGGTCGACTGGACGCAGTTTGGCGCACGTTACGTGATCCTGATTACCGACGCCGGCGCGCTGGAGGGCGGAGATAACCTCTCCTCTACACATCTTGATGCCGCACAGGTTCGCCAGGAAGCGGCCTATCGTGGTGTGGCGCTTTATACCCTGCATCTCAAAACCCCGAGCGGTAAGAAAAACCATGCTGCTGCCGAGGCGCAGTATCAGGATCTGACGCTCAACCCGTTCCTGCATAAACCGCTCTACTACCCGATCGACTCCGGCGATGTGAACAACTTCGGCACCATGGTCGATAGCCTGGCTAACGCCATCACTGGCCAGATCAAAACCGCCTGGAGCGGCGAAGAGACGGCGGGCAGCGCGCTGGGCGCCAGCGAAGAGTATGCCGGTAAGAAAGCCGACCCGCTGCTGAGCGATGCGGACAAGCTGAGCAAAGCGATGCGCCTTGCCTATCTCGGCGAGAAACAGGGAACCCAGGCACCGCCGGTGTTTAAATCCTGGATCAGCGATCGCGATTTGGTGAACCAGAACATCCCCGCCACTGAAGTGCGTGTCCTGCTGACCAAAAGCGAGTTGAGCGATCTGAGCGATGTGATGAAGAAGATCGTCAACGCCGCCAACGAAGGGTTGATCTCGCCGGACGATATGTTCGCCAGCCTGCGTTCGCTGGCCGCAACGATGGGCAACGATCCGAACCAGGCGAAAAGCAAAAATGCCACACGCTTAGGTGAATTGGGTCTGCTGGGTGAATACATCGAAGGGCTGCCGTACCTGAGTGAAGTGCTGAGCCTTGATGAAGAGACCTGGAAGAGCTGGGATGGCCTTGAGCAGGAGCGATTTATTCGCCGTCTCAATACCAAGCTGAACTACTACCAGCGCTATAACCAGGATGTTGACCGCTGGATCTCGCTGGCACCGGACAGCGATCCGCGTGACAACGTCTACCCTGTGCCGCTGGAAAACCTGCCGTAATGCTACACATACGCGAAATGGCGATCCGTCGCGGCGGCACGCAGGGCTACCGGGTCTCGCTACCGGAGCTGACGCTGGCACCCGGTGAAGTGGTGGCGCTTACCGGCCCCAGCGGCTGCGGTAAGAGCACCCTGCTGGAGATGATGGGCGCGATCCTGCGCCCGGAAGAGCTGTCGGAGTATCGCCTCGGCGAGCGGGATCTTACCCCGGCGCTGCTTGCGGATGATGAAGCCGCGCTGTCGGGTATCCGCGCACGGGATCTCGGCTTTGTACTCCAGCACGGCGGGCTGCTGCCGTGGCTAACGGTGCAGGAGAACATCACCCTCACCCGTCGGCTGGTCGGGCAAACGGTGCAATCGCCGTGGCTTAAGACCGCTATCGATCGGCTCGGCATTGCGCCGCTGCTGCATCAGCTGCCTTCCCGCCTGTCTATTGGCGAGCGTCAGCGCGTGGCGTTTGTGCGCGCTATCGCCCACCAGCCGCGCCTGCTGCTGGCAGATGAGCCAACCGCTGCGCTCGATCCCGATAACGCCAGCCGGCTGTTTGCGCTAATGATTGAGATGGTGCGGGCAATGGAGATGGCGGCGGTGATCGTCAGCCATGACTGGCAGCGGGTGAGCGAGTGTAATCTGCGCTGTTATCGCGCCGTAATGCAGGAGGGGCAAAGTGTCTTCCAGCCTGCCTGAAACGCGCCCCAGGATGGGGCTACTGCTAAATATGGCGCTGCGCGATCTGATACACGATCGGAAAGTGGCGCTCTGTATTGTCTTCTCGCTGATCGCGGTGATCGCCCCGCTACTTCTCCTGTTTGGCTTAAAGAACGGTATCGTCAGCCAGCTGCGCCACGATCTGCTCGACGATCCACGCACGCGGGAAGTGCGGATGACCGGCAACGGTAACTACGATCTTGCGTGGCTCAATGCGCTCGCGGCACGCCCGGAGGTTGGCTTCTCAATACCGCTTACGCGATCGCTGAATACCCAGGCAGACCTGGTGCGCGACGGGCAACATTTTGCCGCTGGTGCAGAGGTGATCCCTTCCGCGAAAGGCGATCCGCTGCTGCGCGAGAGCGGAGTGCTGCCGCACGGCAGCACGGTGGTACTAAGCAACAGCGCCGCCCGTAAGCTCGACGTGAAAGCGGGCGACACGTTCCGGCTGTTTGTCAGCCGTAAACGCGACGGGCAGAACCAGCGCACATCGCTCTCTGTCAGTGTTGGTGCCATTCTCGATGAGGCGCGCTTTGCCCGCCCGGCGCTGTTTGTCGACCTGCCTCTGCTGGTAGCGCTGGAGGATTATCGCGACGGTTTCCAGGTGCCGCTGCTCGGCGTGACCGACGGTGAAAACGCGCGCGAGCGGCGTAACTTTGCGCGGGCGCGGCTCTATGCCGCCACGCTGGATGATGTTGCTCCCCTGGCGAAATGGCTCGAATCACAACATATCGAAGCGATAACCCAGGCCGCGCAGATTGAAGCGGTGCGCGCCATCGATCGCGTGCTGAGGGTGATTTTCGCGGTGATCGCCTGGATCTCGGCCTCGGGCTGCATTGCGTCGCTTATTGGCGCGTTTATCGCCAATATCGATCGTAAACGCAAAGATATGGCAGTGCTGCGCCTGCTCGGTTTTCGCCGCCAGGCGGTGACGCTGTTCATCATGATCCAGGCGCTCTGCCTGACGGGCGTTGCGTTTATCGCTGGCCTGTTGATTTATGGCGCGGGCAGCGCGCTGTTTAACCACCTTCTGGGCGCTAATCTCCCCGAAAGCGCTTTTGTTTGTCACCTTGATCCTGGCCACTTTGCCGCCGCCTTCCTGAGCGTGCTGGCCGTGGCGCTGGGCGTTGCCGCGATTGGCGCGCTGCGGGCGTTAAAGATCGAACCTGCGGAGAGTTTACGTGAAATTTAACCTGTTACTGACGCTGGCTGCGGCCGGGTTAGGCTTTTCCTGCGCGGCAAACGCAACGTGGGATGAGAAGTTCTGGAATCCAAAACCCTTGGCTGATGATGTGATCCTGCCGCTGCCCTGCGATGGCGCGATGGCGTTTCGTAAGGTTGCTATTCCTCTGGATAAGCCGTTAGCCGATTACAGCATTACGCTTGGCGAAGAGGGTAACGAGTGGGGCTATATCGAACAGTCACGCCCGGACCATATCGCCGGTAGCTTCCCGCAAGAGAAGAAAGAGAAAGGCCGTTACTACCTGATGGCCAAATATGAGCTGACGGATTTGCAGTATCGCGCACTCTCCGGTGATTGCGCCAAACCCGATATCAAAGGTCGTCTGCCGAAGGTCAATATCGGCTGGATGGACGCCATGTCGATTGCCGATAAATACAACCTGTGGCTGCGAAAAGAGAAGCCGGACGCACTGCCGCAGGATGATAAGCAGCCGGGCTTTTTACGTCTGCCGACGGAAACCGAATGGGAGTTTGCCGCGCGCGGCGGGCTGTCTGTCTCGTCGGCGGAGTTTCGCGATCGCCACTTCCCGATGCCGGAAGGCCTGAATGGCTATGTCTGGTTCGCGGGGGCGCAGTCAGCAAATAACAAACTTCAGCTTACCGGCCTGCTTAAATCGAACCCGCTGGGTCTGCACGATATGCTCGGCAACGTTGGCGAAATGATGTTTGAGCCGTTTCGCTTAAATAAACTTGACCGCCTGCATGGCAAAGCGGGCGGCTATATCGTGCGCGGCGGCAGCTACTTAACGCCGCAGGCCGATATTCGCAGTTCGCTGCGCGGGGAAGAGCCCTATTACACCGCGCAAGGTGAGAACAGCAGCAAAGCGAACGGCATGCGCCTGGTACTGGTCTCAACCACCCTCACCTCGCGGGATCGCATCAAAGAGATTGAAAAAGAGTGGCAGGCGCTGGGTACCGAGAGCAAAGCGGCGAAGAAACCGGGCGAAGGCGCGGACTCATTACAGAACCTGAATGCCATCTCCGCCAAAGTGCAGGATGAGGGCGTGAAAAAGGAGCTGGAGTCGCTGCGTAATGAACTGCGAGCCAATAGTCAGCTGCGCGATGAGCAACGCGACCAGGCGATCCGCACCTCTTTGCAGTTGGGCGCCTTTTTGTGCACCAAGATGAAAGATGACGGCGAGTTTCTCGATCGCCTTAACCAGCTTTATAGCAAAACGTGTGCCGCCGGGAGCCAGCTGGATGCCAACTGTTCGCGTCGCCAGGAGCAGCTCGATCAGCATAAAAAAGCGCTGGAGTTTATCACCAGCTATTACGCCGACACGCTGGTGGATATGGGCACGACCTATAACAAGAGCCTGATCGATCCGCAGATGACCGTCGTGCAGCAACAAATGGCGGCGCGCGGTAAAACCAATCTGAATGGTTACCTGAATACCTACTGGGGCAACCTTCAGGGCTACTGGAAAGATGGCAAAGTGGCGCGCGATGCGTGGCTGAGCGCTTGTAAAAAAAATAATTAAGGACATTCAGGAGAGAGTGGTGATGGTTGCTTTTAAACGGTTACGTACAGCAGTAGTGGCTGGGTTGATTGTGGTGCTGGCGGGTTGCCAGAGTTCGGGCGGTATGGGCGGCAGTGGGAGTGTCGATCCCCGTTTAGCCAATAACCAGGACGTCGAGTTTTTTAATAAATCGGGCGTCATGGCCTGTGCTGGCGGCGCGCTGCTCGGCGCGCTGGCCTGTGCGGCAAGTAACTCAAGCAATAAAGCGGTGTGCATGATTGCCGCCGCGGTGGCAGGCTGCGGCGTCGGGGTTGGTGCTAACGCCTACCTTGATAACCAGCGTAAAAAATATGCCTCGCAGGAGGAGCAGTTGAACGCCTCCATTCGCGATATCCAGGCGGAAAACACCCGCATCCAGAATGCGACTAACGTGGCGAAATCGGTTATTGCCAGCGACAAGCTGACGCTGGCGAAGCTTGAGAAGGACATTGCCGCAAGGAAAGTGAAGAAAGATGCGCTGCAACAGCAGGTTAAAGGCGTCGATGCCAACATCGCTTATCTGCGTAACACGCTGACCGATATGAAAAAACATCAGCAGCAGTGGCAGGATATCTCCTCTGACATGCACAGAACCGGCGGCGATACCAAAAAACTCGATTCTGAAATTGCGCAGATGCGCGATCAAATTGGCTCGTTGCAGGGTGAACTCGACAGCCTCTATACCCAACGTACCGCACTGAAAGTTAGCTGAGGATCACGCTATGCATAAGAAGATTTTAATGATGTTGAGCGCGCTGTTACTGGCTGGCTGCGCGACAAATGCGCGTGATTGCGACCCGACCGCCGGCGACGTCAGCATTATTACCAAGTTTAACTGTAACTACTCCGGCACCTGGGATAAGCGCGTTGAGCAGAAGCAGCAGACCCTGCAACATGAGCAGCAGTTGAACAAGGAGTTCAACGCGGTCTATGCGGCGATTGAACAGGAGAAGAAGCAGAGCAATGCCAGCGTCGCCAGCAAGCGTAAATCACAGCAGGCGCTGCAACGTTCGATGAATAACCTGATTGCGCAGCTGAAGCAGAAAAACGCAGGCCGGGCCGATGTGCAAAAACAGATCGCCGCGCTTGAGAAGAAGATGAAAGAGGCGCAAAACCGCCCTTCCGCTTCCGAGATGGAAAAACAGATGGAGCTGCAAAAATTGCAGGGTCAGCTGTCGGAACTTCAGCAAACCTTAGCCGCGCAATAAGCAGCGCCCGCCGGCGCTGCGTCGGCGGGATGACACTATCAGGAACCCATGATGAAACGCATCTCTATGATTGCGATATTGCTCGCTGCAATGTCCGTAGCAACCTATGCGCAGGCGGAAATCCCCGACCCGGAGTTGATATTTAACTGTGATTTGCCGAATGAGAAAGGCGTTGTTATTCGCCTGAAGGATAATGTCCCGACTTACTATTACGGCTCTATTGAGCAAGTCGAGATGACGCTACCGCGCATCGAAGGTGATAAAACCCAGGTCCGCGTTGGTGAGATGACCTTCGCTGGGGGCGGCTCCCTCTACTACCGCTTTATTAACGGCAACTTCAGTTATGTGGTCTATAGCGGGATGGGCAGAGGATGGGAGTTCACCGGCCTGAAAGTTTACCAGGGCAAAAAACGTATTATGAAGCGGGAGTGTACTAACGGCGGCTTTTTGAACACGAATTATCGCGGTGAAAATCTTGTGAAAGAGAGCGATACCGGCGATGACGATACCTACGGCTATGCCGATTAACAGTGGACGGAACAGATGATCTCACGCCGTTATTTGTGGCCGTTTTTACTGCCTTTTGTGATGCTAAAACCCGCGCTGGCCATTGAGATTTGGCACTCGGATACGGTATGGGCTAACCAGGGAATGTGCAGCGCAACTTTTACTCTCGATAGCGGCACGGAGCCGGTCGGCCAGCTGGATATTGGTATTGAACTGGTTAACGCACGCCAGGAAGTCGTGAGCGTGGATCACTTAGCCGTTGCTCCCTTTGGCACCTCAGAGGCCACGCGCTATCAGTCAACCTTTGCTGAAGGGGAGCACTATTGCGATGATACGTTAAGCATCCGCATTACTTCACTCGCTGAGGTCGACAACGGCGTGCAGAAGCGGTTACCTCTTTCACTTATCACGCCGCGCCACTTCACGCCATTTACCATCGTGACGGCGCCACGAGATAAGTAACTCCGACAGAAAAAAAGCGCGCCGGTAAGCAATAACGGCGCGCTTTTTTTGCTCTATCCCTTAGCGCTTCGTGAGCGCCAGCCGAATACCCAGCGCAATAAACGTGGTGCCGACAATGCGGTCGAGCAGCTTTTGCAGGCCCCTGTTTTGCGATACTGCGCCCGCCGCGCTACCCGCCAGCAGGGCGAAAGTGATATCGGTCAGGAACGCAATCAGCGCGTAAGCGAAGCCAAGAATAAGAAATGAGGCAGCATGCTGATCGCCATCTGCGACCACGAACTGCGGGAAGAATGAGATAAAGAAGAGCAGCACCTTCGGGTTGGTGAGCGTGGTGATAAACCCACGGGAGAGCAGCGTGCGGGTGGTCGCTTTCGCTTTGCTGGGCGCACTCCCCTCGCCCTCAACGCGCGGTTTGGCGAATGTGCCGAGGATCATCTTACTGCCGAGGTAGAGCAGGTAGGCTGCGCCGAGGTATTTAATTACCGTAAACATCAGCGGTGAAGCGGTGATCAGCGCCGTTAACCCGACGGCGCTGGCCACGGCATGCGTACAACTGCCCAACGCCACGCCCGCCGCGGAGATCACCCCAGCACGGCGCCCGTTAGCCACGCTTTGCCCGATGACATAAGCCATGTCCGGCCCTGGCGTCACCGACAACAGAAAAACTGACAGGGCGAACAGCCCAAAATGTGTAATATCCAGCATTACTCCCTCCCTATTCAGAAGCATAAGTTAACATCGGAGTGAGGCAGTAATCCATACCTGAAATGAATAGTTATGCCACCAGAAGAATAGTTATGCTTTTAATAACTGACCTCTGATGGCACTTAATAGGGATGAAAATTATGAAGACGGTTGAAATATTGCAATACACCTTGCGTCCAGGAAGCGGCGCGGCGTTCCACGCCATCATGCAGGAGATCAGCGTTCCCCTGCATCAGCGCCACGGCATTGATGTCGTGAGGTTCGGCAACTCATTGCACGATCCCGATTGCTACTGCCTGATCCGCGCTTTTGCCAGCCCGGAAAGTATGGCTGCGGTGCTGGAGGCCTTTTATGCCAGCGATGCGTGGCGCAGTGGCCCGCGAGAAGCGATTGTGAGCAGCATTGAAACGAGCCTGAAAACGGTTATGACACTGTCGCCGGAAGGTGTGGAAGGGCTGCGATAACTACCAGAGCCAGGGGAATGACATCCGGGCGGTGTCAGGCATAATTCGTGCTGATTCAGATTCCCATATCCGCGGATAAGATCACTTTTCAGAGAGACGCTATGAATACCAGGGCACTGTTTTTAGGTTTTTTTCTGTTTGCCGGCTCGCTGAATAGCGCGATGGCGGACAGCTGCCGGTCCAACATTTTTGGCGGAGAGGATTGCCGCTATGACGATGGCACAACATCCAGCAGCCGCTCCAACATTTTTGGTGGGCAGGACACGAAATATAGCGACGGAAGAACCTCAAGCAGCAGAGCCAATATCTTTGGCGGCCAGGATACGAAAAACAGTGACGGCAGCTCCTCCAGCAGCCGCGCCAATATCTTTGACGGCCAGGACACGCAAAATAGCGATGGTAGCTCCTCCAGCAGTCGTGCAAATATCTTCGACGGTCAGGATACGAAAAACAGTGATGGCAGCTCTTCCAGCAGCCGTTCCAATATCTTCGGCGGCCAGGACACCACACATAATTAATCGCTTTCCGGCATCAGTGCTGACGGGCGATGTGCTGCCTGGCGGTGCTGGTGCCACGACGCCGCGCTTTACCCGCCTAATCAAGCCACTGTAACGACAATAAAAATCTCATCGCAATAAGCGTCATTGTATAAACGTGAAGCATGCGTTGCAGAAAGCAGGGAAATGAAGAGAGAAAATGCTGGAGCGGGCGAAGGGAATCGAACCCTCGTATAGAGCTTGGGAAGCTCTCGTTCTACCATTGAACTACGCCCGCTTTCGAAGTGCTCAGGCATTATAGACCTTACATCGCGTCTGACAACCCACCGATGCGCTAACAGGTTAATTTCTCGCCTGTTAGCGCGCAGATTAACACTTCGGTACGCTGCCCTGCGGCGGTAAGTAGCGCAGCGGATCGATGGCCGTCGCGCGATAGCGCAGCTGGAAGTGCAGACGCACGGAGTCGGCATCGCTGCTGCCCATGGTGGCAATCTTCTGCCCGGATTTAACGCTCTGGCCGTTATTCACCAGCAGCGTTTCATTGTGCGCATAGGCAGTGATGTAATCTTCGCTGTGCTTAATCATGATCAGGTTGCCATAGCCGCGCAGCTGGCTGCCGACATAGACCACTTTCCCGGCACCGGCGGCGTAGATCGGCTGCCCGCGCGACCCGGCGATATCAATACCTTTATTACCGCCATCAGAGTTGGAATAGGTGAGGATCACTTTCCCGCTGGTCGGCCAGCGCCAGCAGCGCTGCCCAACGGGCGGCCAGGAGGCTTGTGGCACCGACGAAGAAGGCCGCGCTTTCGCCAGCTTGCCGGAGGAGGAGCCTTTCGACGCCCCTTTCACCTTCAGCCGCTGCCCCACTTCGATGGTGTAGGGCGGCGAAATGCCGTTCATGCTCGCCAGCTCTTTTACACTGGTGCCGGTGATGCGCGAAATGCGGTACAGGGTATCGCCGCGCTTGACCGTGTAGGTCGCGCCTGCGTAGCTTCCGGTCGAATTATTCCCCGCACAGCCCGCCAGTAGCAGCGAAAATGCCAGGCATATGACCATGCAAAATGGGTTTCTCATCAGGCGTCCTGCGCGCAAAACCATTCCTCGAATAAATTAACTGGCGACATATCATAGCAGCCATACGTGGGATGCCAACCCTTTCACAGGGCAATAAAAAAGCCCCGGCGCGTGAACGTCGGGGCTTGTGGCGATTAGCGGTTATTTAACCGGACGCATCGCCGGGAAGAGGATCACGTCGCGGATGGTGTGGCTGTTAGTAAACAGCATTACCATACGGTCGATACCGATGCCCAGACCCGCTGTCGGCGGCAAACCATGCTCCAGCGCGGTGACATAGTCTTCGTCATAGAACATCGCTTCGTCATCGCCCGCGTCTTTCGCTGCCACCTGGTCGGCGAAGCGCTTGGCCTGATCTTCGGCATCGTTCAGCTCGCTAAAGCCGTTACCGATTTCACGGCCGCCGATAAAGAACTCGAAGCGGTCGGTGATTTCCGGGTTGTCGTCGTTACGGCGCGCCAGCGGAGAGACCTCTGCCGGGTATTCGGTGATGAAGGTCGGCTGAATCAGGTGCGCTTCCGCCACTTCTTCAAAGATCTCGGTCACGATACGACCCAGACCCCAGCTCTTCTCAACTTTGATACCGATGCTTTCAGCAATCGCTTTCGCGCTGTCGAAGTTATCCAGATCGCCCATCTCGGTTTCCGGACGGTATTTCTTGATCGCTTCGCGCATGGTCAGCTTTTCAAACGGCTTGCCGAAGTCGAACACCTGCTCGCCGTAAGGCACCTCGGTGGTGCCGAGAATATCCTGCGCCAGCGTGCGGAACAGGGATTCGGTCAGTTCAATCAGATCTTTATAATCCGCATACGCCATATAGAGCTCCATCATGGTGAACTCTGGGTTATGGCGTACGGAGATGCCTTCGTTACGGAAGTTACGGTTGATTTCGAACACGCGATCGAAGCCGCCAACCACCAGACGCTTGAGATAAAGCTCCGGCGCGATACGCAGGTACATGTCGAGATCGAGCGCGTTATGATGGGTGATAAACGGACGCGCAGAGGCACCGCCCGGGATCACTTGCATCATCGGCGTTTCCACTTCCATAAAGTCGCGGTTTACCATGAACTGGCGGATACCGGCCATGATGCGGGAGCGAATTTTGAAGGTGTTGCGCGACTCTTCGTTAGCGATCAGATCGAGGTAGCGCTGACGATAGCGCGCTTCCTGATCCTGCAGGCCGTGGAACTTGTCCGGCAACGGGCGCAGGGCTTTGGTCAGCAGACGCAGCTCGGTGCAGTGGATCGAAAGCTCGCCGGTCTTGGTCTTGAACAGCTTACCGCGCGCGCCGAGGATATCGCCGAGATCCCACTTTTTGAACTGCTCGTTGTAGATGCCTTCCGCCAGATCGTCGCGGGAAACATAGAGCTGAATACGACCGCCCACATCCTGCAACGTGACAAAGGAGGCTTTACCCATAATGCGGCGCGTCATCATACGACCCGCAACGGCAACTTCGATGCCGAGCGCTTCCAGCTCTTCATTCTCTTTGCCGTCGAATTCGGCGTGCAGCTTGTCAGAGGTCTGGTCACGACGGAAGTCGTTCGGGAACGGAACGCCCTGCTCGCGCAACAGCGCCAGCTTCTCACGGCGGGTTTTCAGTTCATTATTAAGATCGACTGCCGCGTCAGCGCCCTGTGCTTGTTGTTCAGACATGTTGGTTCCTCATAGCCCTGCTTTCAAACTTGCTTCAATAAATTGATCCAGGCTGCCGTCCAGCACCGCCTGCGTATTGCGGGTTTCAACCCCGGTGCGCAGATCTTTGATGCGGGAGTCATCCAGGACATAAGAACGGATCTGGCTGCCCCAGCCGATGTCGGACTTGGTGTCTTCCATCGCCTGCTTCTCGGCATTTTTCTTCTGCATCTCCAGCTCATAAAGCTTCGCTTTCATCTGCTTCATGGCCTGGTCTTTGTTTTTATGCTGAGAGCGGTCATTCTGGCACTGCGTGACCAACCCGGTCGGAATGTGGGTAATACGCACCGCGGATTCAGTACGGTTAACGTGCTGACCGCCCGCGCCGGAGGCACGGTAAACGTCGATGCGCAGGTCAGCCGGGTTGATTTCGATATCGATATCGTCATCCACTTCCGGGTAGACAAACGCGGAGCTGAACGAGGTGTGGCGGCGGCCGCCGGAGTCGAACGGGCTTTTACGCACCAGACGGTGCACGCCGGTTTCGGTACGCAGCCAGCCGTAGGCGTAATCACCAATGATCTTGATTGTAACGGATTTAATCCCCGCCACTTCGCCTTCAGACTCTTCGATGATTTCGGTTTTGAAGCCGCGCGCTTCGGCCCAGCGCAGATACATACGCGTCAGCATGCTGGCCCAGTCCTGCGCTTCGGTACCGCCGGAGCCGGCCTGAATATCGAGGTAGCAGTCGGCGCTGTCGTACTCGCCGGAGAACATGCGGCGGAACTCAAGCTGCGCCAGCTTCTCTTCCAGCCCGTCCAGCTCGGCGACGGCCTCGTTGAAGGTCTCTTCATCGTCGGCTTCAACGGCCAGTTCCAGCAGGCCCGCGACATCTTCCAGCCCCTGGCGCATCTGATCCAGCGTCTCAACGATAGCTTCGAGGGAGGAGCGCTCTTTGCCCAGCGCCTGTGCGCGCTCTGGCTCATTCCATACGTCCGGCTGTTCCAGCTCGGCGTTTACTTCTTCCAGACGCTCTTTCTTGGCGTCATAGTCAAAGATACCCCCTAAGAACGTCGGAGCGCTCCGTGAGGTCCTGAATGCGATTTTTTACCGGATTAATTTCAAACATGGTCTGTTTTCTTTTATTGGACTTGTCAAAAAGCGGTGATAAGGGCGAGATTCTACCGGATCTATGCCCTTATTTGTAGCGAATAGTGGCGCTAAAGTGGCCAGAGGTTTTCGATGATCAGCTGCACGCTACGGTTGCCGCGAAACTCGTTAACATCGAGTTTATAAGCGATTTTCACCTGCCGTACGCCGTTGTCCGGCCAGATGGCGGTATCAACGTTAAAGGCGATCCCGTCGAGCAGCGGACCGCCGCCAACCGGCTCAAGCATCACTTTTAAATGACGCTCGCCCACCAGCCGCTGCTGCAACAGGCGAAACTCGCCGTCGAACATCGGTTCCGGAAACATCTGCCCCCACGGGCCCGCCTCGCGCAGCATCTCTGCGACTTCAAGCGTCATCTCCTGGGCGCTAAGCGGCCCGTCGGAGAGAATTTCGCCCTGTAACAGCGCCGGGTCGAGCCACTCGGTGACCAGATCGCCAAAGCGCTGCTGGAAGGCGTCAAAATTAGCCTCTTCAAGCGTTAATCCGGCCGCCATCGCATGGCCGCCGAACTTCAGCATCATGCCGGGGTAGAGCGTGTCGAGCCGCTCCAGCGCATCGCGCATATGCAGCCCCTGAATGGAGCGCCCGGAGCCTTTCAGCACGCCTTCACCGGCGGGCGCAAAAGCGATTACCGGGCGATGGAAGCGCTCTTTAATGCGCGACGCCAGAATGCCGACCACGCCCTGATGCCACTCGGGATGGTACATCGCCAGCCCGCCGGGCAGCGTCTCACTGCTGCGCTCAAGCTGCTCGCACAGGGTCAGCGCTTCCGCCTGCATGCCCTGCTCAATCTCTTTGCGCGTCTGGTTGAGTGCGTCGAGATCGCTTGCCAGCTGGCGCGCTTCACCCAGGTTGTCGCACAGCAGTAGCGCTACGCCGACAGACATATCATCCAGACGCCCGGCGGCATTGAGGCGCGGGCCGAGCGCGAAGCCGAGATCGCTTGCCGCCAGCTTGTGCGCCTCGCGGTTGGCAATCTCAAGCAGCGCTTTAATACCCGGGCGACAGCGGCCGGCGCGAATACGGCTCAGCCCCTGCCAGGTCAAAATACGGTTATTGGCATCCAGCGGAACGACGTCCGCCACCGTGCCCAGCGCCACCAAATCGAGCAGCTCAGCAAGGTTTGGCATCGCAATGCCGCGCGCCTCAAACCAGCCGTTGTCGCGCAGAAAGGCACGCAGCGCCAGCATCAGATAGAAGGCAACGCCGACGCCTGCCAGTGATTTCGACGGGAAGTCGCAGTCGCGCAGGTTGGGGTTCACAATCGCCTCAGCCTCGGGCAGCGTGTCGCCGGGTAGATGGTGATCGGTGACCACAACCGGAATGCCAAGCTCATGCGCACGCGCGACACCCGCATGGGAGGAGATGCCGTTATCCACGGTCAGGATCAGCTGCGCACCGCGGGCGTGGGCCTGATCGACCACTTCCGGGCTGAGGCCGTAGCCATCATCAAACCGGTTCGGCACCAGGTAGCTGACGTTGTCGCAGCCCAACGAGCGCAGCGCCAGCACGCTTAACGCGGTGCTGGTTGCGCCGTCGGCGTCAAAATCCCCGACCACGATAATGCGCAGCCCTTCGCGCATGGCGTTGTAGAGGTGCGTAACCGCCTCATCGATGCCGGTCAGCTGCTGCCAGGGAAGCATCCCCTTTACGCTGCGTTCCAGATCGCGGTCGCTCTTCACGCCGCGGCTGGCATATAAGCGACGCAGCAGCGGCGGGAGCGAGTCCGCCAGCACTGCCGCGTCATCCACCTCACGGCGGCGAAGTTGTATCTCAGCTTTCACGGGAATTACTTACCGCCCGTCGCTTTCTGGTGCTGGTCGAGGAAGGCTTTCATCTCGGCGGGTGCCTGGTAGCCCGGCACAACGTAGCCATCGTTCAGCACAATGGCTGGCGTACCGTTTACGCCAAACTGCACGCCCAGCGCGTAGTGGTTAGCGATGCTAATATCGCAGCTGGCAGGCTTAACGCCTTTGCCCGCCATCGCATCATCAAAGGCTTTCTTCGGATCTTTCGCGCACCAAATCGCCTTCATCTCTTTTTCCACCTCGCTCGGCACGCCCTGGCGCGGGAAGGCGAGGTAACGCACGGTAATACCCAGCGCGTTGTAGTCGGCCATTTCGCTGTGCAGCTTCTGGCAGTAGCCGCAGGTGATGTCGGTAAAGACGGTGATGACATGCTTCTCTTGCGGCGCTTTGTAAACAATCATCTCTTTTTCCAGCGCGTTAAGATGCGGCAGCAGCATTTTGCTGGTGACGTTAACCGGCTGCGCGCCGCTGACGTCATACATCGGCCCCTGAATAATATGTTTGCCATCTTCGGTGACATAAAGCACACCGCTGTTGGTCATCACGGCTTTCATTCCGGCAACGGGAGCGGGCATGATGTCGGAACTCTGTACACCCAGCTTCGCCAGCGACTGCTTTATCGCCGCATCATCGGCATGGGCCGCGCCGGTGAACGCAGCCAGCAGGGTGAACATGATTAAACCTTTTTTCATAACAGATCCTTAGATTGTCAGCACTCACGCCCGCGGGTGGTGCTGTTGATGAAGCTTGCGCAGCCGCTCGGTGGCGACATGCGTATAAATTTGCGTTGTCGAGAGATCCTGATGCCCCAGCAGCATCTGTACCACGCGCAGATCCGCGCCGTGGTTGAGCAAATGCGTGGCAAAAGCATGGCGCAGGACGTGGGGCGAGAGCTTTTCGCTGTCGATCCCCGCCAGCACCGCATAGTGCTTGATGCGATGCCAGAAGGTCTGGCGCGTCATCTGCTGGCCGCGCTGGCTCGGGAACAGCACATCGATCGAAGCACCGTTAAGCAGCCACGGTCGCCCATATTCAAGATAGTGCTCAACCCAGTAGATCGCCTCTTCGCCCAGCGGCACCAGGCGCTCTTTGTTGCCTTTACCGATAACCCGCAGCACGCCCTGGCGCAGGCTGATATCGCTCATCGTCAACCCCACCAGCTCCGTCACGCGAAGACCGGTCGCATACAACACCTCAAGCATGGCTTTATCGCGTAACTCCAGCGGTTGGTCAACCACCGGTGCCTGTAACAATCGTCCAACCTGCGTTTCGCTTAAGTCTTTCGGCAGGCGCTGCGGCAGCTTAGGAGAGGCCAACTGGGCGCTCGGGTCATCCTGGCGCAGCTTTTCGCGGTAGAGATACTGGAAAAAACGCCGCACGGCGCTCAGCAGACGCGCCGAACTCGTGGCTTTATAGCCCCCTTCGACGCGTTCGGCGAGCAGTGCCTGCAGCTCATCGCTCTGCGCGCGCTCCAGGCTGCTGCCCCGATGATGAAGCCACTCCACGACGCCCTTCAGATCGCGACGATAGGCGCTGAGGGTGTTTTCCGCCAGGTTGTTCTCCAGCCAGAGCGCATCAAGGAATTGTTCGATACGTGCGAGATCTTCTTCCATCCGCCCTCTCCTTCTCTCAATCGCTGCATTATGCCTGATTGAGACCTGATTCTGGTACACTGCGTGCAAAGACACATCAAGAACCGAGATGTTTACGTTATGAATATTGGTCTGTTTTATGGTTCCAGCACCTGCTACACCGAAATGGCGGCGGAGAAAATTCGCGACATTATCGGGCCGGAACTGGTCACGCTACACAACCTGAAAGACGATGCTCCCGCCCTGATGGAGCAGTACGATGCGCTGATCCTCGGCATTCCGACCTGGGATTTTGGCGAACTGCAGGAAGACTGGGAGGCCGTCTGGGAGACGCTCGACACGCTCAACCTTGATGGCAAAATTGTGGCGCTCTATGGTATGGGCGACCAGCTCGGCTACGGCGAATGGTTCCTCGACGCGCTGGGCATGCTGCATGACAAGCTGGCACCGAAAGGCGTTAGCTTCGTCGGCTACTGGCCAACCGAAGGCTACGAGTTTACCAGCAACAAACCGGTTATCGCCGACGGGCAGCTGTTTGTCGGCCTGGCGCTGGATGAAACCAACCAGTATGACCTGAGCGACGCGCGCCTCGAAGCCTGGTGCGAGCAGATCCTGACGGAGATGGCAGAGCGCTTCGCCTGATCCCTGCGACGTTGCCTTTAGTGCAGCCCCTGCGCCGGTTTTTGTAAAATCATCCGGCGCAGATCGCGCCACTCCTGCGCATCCATACTGTCTGATGCCAGCCAGAGATGCTGCCGACGCCCATCTTCTTCGCGACGCAAACGCAGTATCATCCCGCTACGCAGCATCCAGGGCGTACCGACAATATCCCACTCTTCGCCCTGCCAGCGCAGGCGGGAATCCATCAGCAACTTAATCTCGCCATGACAGGCGTTGATGCGCCGTTGGCTCCGTACGGAGTCAAACACCACCAGCGAAAGCAGCAGCAGCCATACCGGCGTGTAGCTCAGCGGCCAGGGCATCAGCAAGATGAGTGCGGCTACGAATCCATGGAGCAGTAAGGAGAGCCACTGTGCGCGCCAGGAGACGCGTAACTCAGATTGCCACAGGACCACGATCCCGATTCCGTGTCTGGATTAACTGCACCATTCTTTGCAACTCCGCATCCTGTGGCTTGCCGTGGTTCATAAGCCAGTTAAATAAATCGGGATCGTCATTTTCCAGCAGTCGGACAAAGAGACGCTTGTCATCATCGCTTAGCGAATCGTACTCATGTTCGAAAAAAGGCATGATGGAAATATCGAGCTCGCGCATTCCGCGACGGCACGCCCAGTGAATACGGGCCTTGTTAGTAATATCCATGTGTATCTCCCTGTTCGGCATGATGGGCACATTGTAACGTGTTTTTAATATATCTTTTGCGGAATATTTCACTGCTCGCGCTGGCTTCCAGAATAATTCGCCTTCTCTGCAACGATTTCATTCCGCTGCGTAATATCTCGCAAGGCCATCACAATGGCACAAATCGCATGCTTTATCGCTTGCAATGGACACCGGCTCTTTTACCATTAACACCCAACACAGCGTTAAGCTAATCAGGACATTAATATGGCTTTTACTCCTTTTCCTCCGCGCCAGCCGACCGCTTCTTCACGTCTGCCGCTGACGCTTATGACGCTCGATGACTGGGCGCTGGCAACCATTACCGGGGCCGATAGCGAGAAGTATCTGCAGGGCCAGGTGACGGCAGATGTCTCGACACTGGCGGCCAATCAGCATCTGCTGGCGGCGCACTGTGATTCTAAAGGCAAAATGTGGAGCAATATGCGGTTGTTCCACGATAAAGAGGGCTTCGCGTGGCTGTTGCGCCGCAGTGTGCGTGAAACCCAGCTACGTGAACTGAAAAAATATGCCGTCTTCTCCAAAGTCACTATTGCTGCGGACGACGAGCGAGTTCTGCTTGGTGTGGCTGGTTTCCAGGCGCGGGCCGCGCTGGCGAATCTCTTCTCCACCCTGCCGGAGAGCGAAAATCAGGTCGTGCAGGAGGGTGAAACCACGCTGCTGTGGTTTGCTCACCCCGCTGAACGCTTCCTGTTAGTGACCGATGCCGCCACGGCCGAAATGGTCACGGAGAAGCTGCGCGGCGAAGCCCAGCTCAATAACAGCCAGCAGTGGCTGGCACTGAATATCGAAGCGGGTCTGCCGGTCATTGACGAAGCGAATGTCGCGCAGTTTATTCCGCAGGCGACCAACCTGCAGGCGCTGGGCGGCATCAGCTTTAAAAAAGGGTGCTATACCGGCCAGGAGATGGTGGCACGGGCGAAATTCCGCGGGGCCAATAAACGCGCGCTGTGGTACCTGGCAGGCACGGCCAGCCGCGTTCCGGAAGCGGGAGAAGATCTCGAACGTAAAATGGGCGACAACTGGCGTCGTACCGGCACCGTACTGGCTGCCGCACAGCTGGATGATGGCCGCGTGATGGTTCAGGTCGTGATGAATAATGACATGGAGCCGGACAGCGTGTTCCGCGTGCGCGAGGATGCTAATACGTTGAGCATTGAGCCGCTACCCTACTCACTCGAAGAGTAAGCGCCTCTGAGCCGGGCAAGGCATCTGCCCGCCCGGCTACTACGCGGGTTTAAATCTGGCCGACGTAAAGATAGATCGCCAGGAAGTGGCAGACGCTGCCGCCAAGGACAAAGCCGTGCCAGATGGCGTGGTTGTAGGGAATACGTTTACAGACGTAAAAGATAACGCCAAGCGAGTAGATCAGGCCGCCCACGGCAAGCAGTGTGATGCCGCCCGGTGAGAGACGCATGGCAAGCTCGTAAATCACCACCAGCGAGAGCCAGCCCATCGCCAGGTAGGTGACCAGTGACAGCACCTTAAAGCGGTGCGCGATCGTCAGCTTAAACAGGATGCCCAGCAGCGCAAGGCCCCAGATCACCACCATCAGCCCGCGTGCCAGCGGTGAATCCAGGCCGACCAGCAGAAACGGCGTGTAGGTACCCGCAATCAGCAGGTAGATGGCGCAGTGGTCGAACTTCTTCAGCCATATTTTGGCGCGGGGATGCGGAATGGCGTGATAGAGCGTCGAGGCCAGAAACAGCAGGATCATGCTGCCGCCGTACAGCGCATAGCTGGTGATGGCAAGCGTGCTGGCATGGGTGTCAACTGCCTGCCCCAGCAGCAGCAGCAGCCCGACAATCCCGAACACCAGACCAATACCGTGGCTGATGCTGTTGGCAATCTCCTCTGCCAGTGTATATCCCTGTGCGATTAATGGTTTTTTGACCATAGGTAACTCCAGGAGAACTCAAAAACGTTGTGCTACTAGTTGCGCTATTAGAGTAACTGAGAATAATTCCAGTGCACACCTGTACGCTAAAATATTTCGCATATGAATATGTCACTGCCTGAGGATCCGCTAAAAGTCGGGGCGCGCGAGCGGCAGTTGTGGCAGCATGAGGCACATTTGCAGGCAGGCCCGCTAAGGGCTGGCTACATTATCAGCAGCAAAGGACACCGCCGTGACGATGTTTACCCACTCCGCCATCGCCAGCCTCAACACCCTGGAGATGATGGTCTACAACTTTGTGGTCAAAAATCGCGACAAAGTGATGTACATGACGATCCGCGAACTGGCCGACGCGGCGGGCGTCTCGACCACCACGGTGCTGCGCTTTTGCCGCAAGCTTAACTGCGAGGGGTATTCGGAGTTTCGCGTGCGCTTTAAATTGTATCTGGAGCAGAACGAGCCGCCGCAGGCTAATTTCGGTGCCAGCGAAGTGATCAGCTTTTTTAAAAGCGTTAACAACGACGAATTCGATAAATTACTCGATAGCACCGTCGACATCATATTATCCTCCGAGCGTATTATCTTCGTCGGAGCGGGCACCTCGGGAGCGCTGGCGAAATATGGCGCACGATTCTTCTCAAATATTGGTAAATTCAGTAACCATATCGACGACCCCTATTTCCCGGTGACCAATGATATGGCGAAAAACGCGCTGGCGATTGTGCTCTCTGTCTCCGGCGAAACTGAGGAGATCCTGCGTTTTGCCAGCCAGTTTAGCCTGCATCACTGCAAAGTTCTCTCGATTACCAGCCATGAACATTCACGCCTGGCGAAACTCGCGGATTACAATATCTCCTGGCACGTGCCGCAAATGCGTATTTCCGGCGGGTACGATATTACGACGCAAATTCCAGTGGTTTATATTCTCGAATCCCTGGGGCGTAAACTGGCGAAGAAAATAGCATAAAAAAACAGGGTGTTTTTTCGGTGTAACAAATTACCGCAGCGGCAATTTGTTATATCGTGACATTCATTTCCCCTTTGCTAGACTCGTTGGCAGCTAATATGACGAGAAGAGCAACGATGAAAAAATTGACCTTACCGAAAGATTTCTTGTGGGGCGGCGCCGTTGCCGCGCATCAGGTAGAAGGCGGCTGGAATAAAGGCGGCAAAGGCCCGAGCATCTGCGACGTGCTGACCGGCGGCGCACACGGCGTCCCGCGTGAAATCACGTCGCAAGTGGAAGCGGGAAAATACTACCCAAACCATGAGGCCGTCGATTTTCATGGTCATTACAAAGAGGACATCAAACTCTTTGCCGAGATGGGCTTCAAATGTTTCCGAACCTCAATTGCCTGGACCCGCATCTTCCCGCAGGGCGATGAGTTGCAGCCCAATGAAGAGGGTCTGAAGTTCTACGACGATGTGTTCGATGAGCTGCTGAAGTACAACATCGAGCCGGTCATTACCCTCTCTCACTTTGAGATGCCGCTGCACCTGGTGCAGGAGTACGGCGGCTGGACCAACCGTAAAGTAGTTGATTTCTTTGTGCGTTTCGCCGAAGTGGTGTTTGAGCGCTACAAGAACAAGGTCAAATACTGGATGACCTTCAACGAGATCAACAACCAGCGCAACTGGCGCGCGCCGCTGTTTGGCTACTGCTGCTCCGGCGTGGTCTATACCGACCACGAGAACCCGGAAGAGACCATGTACCAGGTGCTGCATCACCAGTTTGTTGCCAGCGCGATGGCGGTGAAAATTGGTCATCGCATCAACCCGTCGATGCAGATCGGCTGCATGCTGGCGATGGTGCCGCTCTATCCCTTCTCCTGTAAGCCTGAAGATGTGATGTATGCGCAGGAATCAATGCGCGAGCGTTATGTCTTTACCGATGTGCAGTTGCGCGGTTACTACCCCTCCTACGTACTTAACGAGTGGGAGCGTCGCGGCTTTACCATCAACATGGAAGCTGGCGATGAAGCGATCCTGCGCGAAGGGTGCTGCGACTATCTTGGCTTCAGCTATTACATGACCAACGCGGTAAAAGCTGAGGGCGGTTCGGGTGATGCGCTCTCCGGTTTCCAGGGCAGCGTGCCGAACCCGCATGTGAAAGCCTCCGACTGGGGCTGGCAGATTGACCCGGTTGGCCTGCGCTACGCCCTTTGCGAGCTGTATGAGCGCTACCAGAAGCCGCTGTTTATCGTTGAAAACGGCTTTGGCGCGTACGACAAAGTCGAAGAGGATGGCAGCATTAACGATGATTACCGCATCGATTATCTGCGCGCGCATGTGAAAGAGATGGTCGAAGCCGTCACCTATGATGGCGTGGATCTGATGGGTTACACCCCGTGGGGCTGCATTGACTGCGTCTCCTTCACCACCGGCCAGTACAGCAAACGCTACGGCTTTATCTACGTGAACAAGCACGACGACGGCACCGGAGATATGTCGCGCTCACGCAAGAAGAGCTTTAACTGGTACAAAGAAGTGATCGCCAGCAACGGCGAGAACTTGTGATCTATTGAAGCGTTGCCGGATGGCGGCTACGCCTTATCCGGCCTGGGACGGATTGCACCACGCTTGAGGCGTTACCGGATGGCGGCTGCGCCTTATGCGGCCTGGGACGGGATTGCACCACGCCTGGCCTTGCCGGATGGCGGCTACGCCTTATCCGGCCTACAGCAGATTTGTACCGCGTTTGAGGCGTTGCACTGCATTTGATTTGTAGGCCTGATAAGCGAAGCGCCATCAGGCATAAAAAACGCTACTTTCCCCCGGCCAGATCGATAAAGCTTCCTGTCACATAGGAGGCTCTATCGCTTAACAGCCAGGCAATCGCCTGCGCCACCTCTTCCGGCTGACCGCCGCGCTGCATCGGAATCGCGCTGCTGACGCGATCGACGCGTCCCGGCTCGCCGCCGCTGGCATGCATCTCCGTATAGATAAACCCCGGACGCACGCCGTTTACGCGGATGCCGCTTGCCGCAACCTCCAGCGACAGACCGGTGGTTAACGTATCCACCGCCCCTTTTGACGCCGCATAATCAACATACTCTCCCGGCGATCCAAGCCTTGCCGCTGCTGACGAAACATTCACAATCGCACCGCCCTGCCCGCCATGCTGCGTCGACATGCGCTTTACCGCTTCGCGACAGCAGAGGAAATAGCCCGTCACATTGGTCGCCAGCACCTGATTGATGCGCGCCGCGCTCAGTGCTTCCACCCGGCTCTGCTGAAACAGAATGCCGGCATTATTAACCAGCGCGGTCAGCGGCAGTCCCTCTTCGTCAATGCGCGCAAACATCGCTTCAACCTGACTTTCATCACTGATATCCGCCTGCACGGCAAACGCCTTGCCGCCCCGGGCCAGGATCTCTGCCACCACCTCATCGGCGGCGTCGCGCTGGCGATGATAATTGACTGCCACGGTGTAGCCCTCTTGCGCCAGAAACCGCGCGGTGGCTCGACCAATTCCCCGGCTTGCGCCGCTCACTAAAGCCATTGCCATGATGCTCTCCCAAAGAAAAAGGGCGCCGAAGCGCCCTTAAAAGATAGCGGAATCAAACGATTATTGGTATTCGCTCATCGGTACGCAGGAGCAGAAGAGATTCCGGTCGCCATAAACATCATCCAGACGTTTCACGGTTGGCCAGTATTTGTTGACTGCGCCCGCCGGGAAGACCGCCAGCTCGCGGCTGTAGGCGTGGTTCCACTCGCTCACCAGTTCATGCTGGGTGTGCGGCGCATTGACCAGCGGGTTATCCTCCAGCGTCCATTCGCCCTGTTTCACGCGCTCAATCTCAGCGCGGATCGCCAGCATCGCGTCGATAAAGCGATCCAGTTCGACTTTGCTTTCAGACTCTGTCGGTTCAACCATCAGCGTACCGGCAACCGGGAAGGACATGGTCGGCGCATGGAATCCGTAGTCAATCAGACGTTTGGCGATATCCAGCTCGCTGATGCCGGTCTCCTCTTTCAGCGGGCGAATATCGAGAATGCACTCATGCGCCACGCGTCCATCACGGCCGGTGTAGAGCACCGGGAAGGCCTCTTTCAGGCGGCTGGCGATATAGTTGGCGTTGAGGATCGCCACCTGGCTCGCCTTTTTCAGCCCCTCGGCGCCCATCATGCGGATATACATCCAACTGATCGGCAGGATCGACGCACTGCCAAACGGTGCGGCGGAAACTGCGCCCTGACGCGTCAGCATGCCTTCAATTTGCACCACGCTGTGGCCCGGAACAAACGGTGCCAGGTGCGCTTTGACGCCAATCGGCCCCATGCCCGGGCCGCCACCGCCGTGCGGGATACAGAAGGTTTTATGCAGGTTGAGGTGGGACACATCGGCACCAATAAAGCCCGGTGAGGTGATGCCAACCTGCGCGTTCATGTTCGCGCCATCAAGGTAAACCTGGCCGCCAAACTGATGCACCACTTCGCACACTTCGCGGATCGTCTCTTCATAGACGCCGTGCGTTGATGGGTAGGTCACCATAATGCAAGAGAGGTTCTCGCCCGCCTGCTCCGCTTTCGCGCGCAGATCGCCCAGATCGATGTTGCCATTCTTATCGCAGGCTACGACCACCACCTGCATGCCCGCCATCTGCGCCGAAGCCGGGTTGGTGCCGTGAGCTGAGCTTGGGATCAGGCAGATATCGCGATGCCCTTCATTGCGGCTTTCGTGGTAGTGGCGGATCGCCAGCAGACCGGCGTATTCGCCCTGCGCGCCGGAGTTCGGCTGCATACAGAGCGCATCGTAACCGGTCAGTTTCACCAGCCAGTCGGAGAGTTGCGCAATCATCTGGTGGTAACCTTCCGCCTGATCCGGCGGGCAGAACGGGTGCAGTTCAGCAAATTCCGGCCAGGTGATGGGGATCATCTCCGCTGCGGCGTTAAGCTTCATGGTGCAGGAGCCGAGCGGGATCATCGCCTGGTTGAGCGCCAGATCTTTGCGCTCAAGCGAGTGCATATAGCGCATCATCTCGGTTTCGCTGTGGTAGCGATTGAACACCGGGTGGGTAAGGATCGCATCGTCGCGCACCATCTCAGCAGGCAGAGAGCGGCTGTCGAGGGCAACCTCTTTATCCAGCGCGTCGATCTCAAGGCCATGTGCGTCGCCGAGCAGAACGCTGAACAGCGCCAGCACATCGTCGCGGGTAGTGGTTTCATCCAGCGTGATGCCTACGGCGTTAAGAATGTCGCTGCGCAGGTTGATCTCATGGGCTTCCGCACGCGCCAGCACCGCAGCTTTATCCGCCACTTCAACGCAGAGCGTGTCGAAGTAGTGCGCGTGACGCAGTTTCAGGCCGCCGCGCTGCAGGCCAGCAGCGAGAATGTCGGTCAGGCGATGGATGCGCCCGGCAATGCGTTTCAGCCCCTGCGGACCGTGGAACACCGCATAGAGGCTGGCGATATTGGCCAGCAGCACCTGCGAAGTACAGATATTGGAGTTGGCTTTCTCGCGGCGAATATGCTGCTCGCGGGTCTGCATCGCCATGCGCAGCGCCGTGTTACCGGCCGCATCTTTGGAGACGCCGATAATGCGCCCCGGCATGGAGCGTTTAAATTCATCTTTCGCGGCAAAGAAGGCGGCATGCGGGCCCCCGTAGCCCATCGGCACGCCGAAACGCTGCGCGGAGCCGAAAACAATATCGGCACCCTGCTTGCCCGGCGCGGTCAGGTGCACCAGCGCCATCAGGTCGGCGGCAACGCTGACCACGATTTTGCGTGATTTTAACTCGGCAATCAGCGCGCTGTAGTTGTGCACTTCGCCAGTGGTGCCCACCTGCTGAAGCAGCACGCCAAAGAGATCCTGGTGATCGAGCGCTTTCTCAGCCTCATCAACAATCACCTCAAAGCCGAAGGTTTCGGCACGGGTGCGCACCACATCCAGCGTTTGCGGGTGGATATCAGCCGCGACGAAGAAGCGGTTCGCGCCTTTCAGTTTGCTGACGCGTTTTGCCATCGCCATCGCTTCAGCGGCGGCGGTTGCTTCATCCAGCAGCGAAGCGGAGGCGATGTCAAGGCCGGTCAGATCGAGCGTGACCTGCTGGAAATTGAGCAGGGATTCGAGACGCCCCTGCGACACTTCCGGCTGATAAGGGGTGTAAGCGGTGTACCAGCCCGGGTTCTCCAGCATATTACGCAGGATCACCGGCGGCAGCTGCACGGCGGTGTAACCCATGCCAATGTAAGACTTAAAGCGCTTGTTACGACGGGCCAGGGTTTTCAGTTCAGCGAGCGCGGCATATTCGGTGGTGGACTCCCCCACCTGCGGCGGTGCGGCGAGCTGAATATCTTTCGGCACGATCTGCCCGATCAGCGCGTCGAGCGATTCTGCGCCAACGCTGTTCAGCATCTCCTGCTGTTGCGTGGTGTCCGGGCCAATATGCCTGCCGATAAACGCGGCGTGGTGTTCAAGCTGGCTTAAAGTCTGAGTCATGAGCGAGGGTTCCTGAAACGTGCGGTAATAGATAAAACGAAGATCTGGCTTGCCGGAAAGCGCGACGCTTCACCGGCCTGTTGATGGACGTAAAGGTTAGCCGGAGACGCATCGCGCCATCCGGCACACCATTATTCGTCTTCTAACAGGGCGCTATAGCCGGTTGCGTCTAACAGCGCTTCGACTTCCGCCTCATCGTTGGCCTTGATTTTGAAGATCCAGCCTTCGCCATACGGCGCGCTGTTCACCAGCTCCGGCGAATCATTCAGGCTGTCGTTGACCGCAACGATTTCACCGCCGATGGGGGCATAAATATCGGATGCCGCTTTTACCGACTCCGCCACGGCGCAGTCGTCGCCAGCGCTAACGGTGGTGCCGACGTCCGGCAGGTCTACAAACACCATATCGCCCAGCAGCTCTTGCGCATGCTCGGTGATACCAACGGTGTAGCTACCGTCCGCTTCTTTACGCAGCCACTCGTGTTCTTTGCTGTATTTCAGATCGCCAGGTACATTGCTCATTGCTTTCTCTCCAGAAAAATAACGTTACGCGACCGCTTTACCGGCGCGCACAAAAACAGGTTTGGTCACTTTGACCGGCATTTCGCGGTTGCGGATCTGCACCACGGCCGTTTCGCCGATCCCTGCCGGAACGCGGGCCAGCGCAATGCTGTAGCCAAGCGTCGGCGAGAAGGTGCCGCTGGTGATCACCCCTTTCTGCACATTGCCCTGCGCATCGGTGAAGTGCACCGGCAGTTCATTACGCAGTACGCCTTTTTCGGTCATCACCAGGCCAACCAGCTGTTCGGTGCCTTTTTCGCGCTGCTGCTCAAGGGCATCACGTCCGATAAAGTCGCGATCCTGCGGCTCCCAGGCGATGGTCCATCCCATGTTGGCCGCCAGCGGCGAGACGCCTTCATCCATCTCCTGACCGTAGAGGTTCATGCCCGCTTCCAGGCGCAGCGTATCGCGCGCGCCGAGCCCGCAGGGTTTTACGCCCGCATTCAGCAAGCCTTGCCAGAAGTCAGCTGCTTTTTCATTCGGCAGGGCAATTTCATACCCGGCTTCACCAGTGTAACCGGTGGTGGCAATAAAGAGGTCGCCCGCTTCCACACCGAAGAAGGGTTTCATGCCAGAGACCGCTTCGCGCTGCGCATCGGTAAACAGGCTGGCGGCTTTCTCCTGCGCATGGGGGCCCTGCACCGCGATCAGCGAGAGATCGTCGCGCACGGTGATGTCGATGGCATAAGGTTCGGCGTGTTGGGAAATCCAGGAGAGGTCTTTTTCGCGAGTGGCGGAGTTAACAACGAGGCGGAAGAAATCTTCGGTGAAGTAGTAGACGATCAAATCATCAATCACGCCGCCCGAGGCATTAAGCATACCGCTGTAGAGCGCTTTGCCGGGCTTAGTCAACTTCGCGACATCGTTTGCCAGCAAATAGCGCAGAAATTCGCGCGTCCGGCTGCCTTTCAGGTCAACAATGGTCATGTGTGAAACATCAAACATGCCGGCGTCGGTGCGCACTGCGTGGTGCTCATCAAGCTGCGAGCCGTAATGCAGGGGCATCATCCAGCCGTGGAAGTCGACCATGCGGGCGCCGCATTGAGTATGTTGTTCAAATAAAGGGGTCTGCTGAGCCATCTTTTCCTCATCGAATACGCTGAGCTATCACGTTTTTCGCAGCGCCTTTCCGGCGGCAAAAAAGCGTGTCGATGCCCTGTTACAGGCGGTGACGCAAACGTTCTCTTTGGCCTGAACTTATCACCGAAAGGTGCGCTTAACCATAAGGAAAAACCGGTCATCACATTAGCTTATGACCAAAACGCGCTGAGATAACCGCAGTGGAATATAGCGAAAAATCCCTGCCACACGCGGATAAGAGGTCACTTATGCGCGCTTATTGGGCGGGTAATTAGCATTTACTGCCAGTTAAAAGCGAAAAAGCGCGTGAGTCAAAATTAACGACATGAGAAAAACTAATCTGAGAATGGGGGTGAAATTAGAATATTTCAAATGAGAGGCGAGCTTCCCTTCCCGGGGCCGGGAAGGGAAAGTGTGACGCAGTTAACGTAACCACTCTGGCAGATCGTTAAGCCCTAAAGCCTGACGCAATAACTGCGGTTTAACGCCGGGAAGCGTATCAGCCAGCTTAAGGCCGATATCACGCAGCAGCTTTTTCGCCGGATGCGCACCGGCAAACAGTTCTCGGAAACCCTGCATGCTCGCCAGCATCATCGCGGCGCTATGTTTACGGCTGCGCTCGTAGCGGCGCAGGTAGAGATGCTGACCGATATCTTTGCCGTCGCGGCTTAAACGACGCAGCTCAGCAATCAGTTCTGCGACATCCATAAAGCCGAGGTTAACGCCCTGGCCAGCTAAAGGATGGATGGTGTGCGCCGCATCGCCCACCAGCGCTAACCGATGCCCGGCAAACTGCCGTGCATAGCGCCCGGTTAACGGGTAAGTCTGGCGTTCGCTCTCAAGCTCGCACAGACCGAGGCGGTTATCGAAGGCCACGGTCAGCGCCTGGTTGAACGCCTCAGCGCTGCTCTCCTGCATCGCCTTTGCCTGCTCTGGCGGCAGCGACCAGACGATCGAGCATAAATGCGGATCGTTCAGCGGCAGAAACGCGAGGATGCCATCATTATGGAAAACCTGGCGCGCGACAGCCTGGTGCGGCTCGGCGGTGCGGATCGTCGCCACCAGCGCGTGGTGGTGATAATCCCAGTAGGTGAGCGGAATATCCGCGCGGTTGCGCAGCCACGAATTAGCGCCGTCAGCACCCACTACCAGACGCGCCGTCAGCATAGTGCCCTCTTTCAGGGTCAGGAACGCTTCGTTCTCCCCCCAGGCGACCTGCTGCAACTCGGCTGGCGCAATCAGCGTGACATCTTTGCACTGCTGCGCCTGCTCCCACAGCGCGTGGTGAATGCGCGTGTTCTCAATGATGTAGCCCAGATGGCTGTAACCCATACTCAGATCGTCAAAGGAGATGCGCCCGAAGCTGTCTTTCTCCCACACTTCCATGCCGTGATAGCAGCCGACCGGCCCGGCAACGATGTTTGACCAGACGCCGAGATGGGTCAGCAATTTTTCACTGGCGGCGTTAATCGCCGAGACGCGTAGCGCCGGAGGGGCATCCGCGGCCTGCGGCTCGGGAACCGTTTGTTCCAGCACCGCCACGCGCAGCCCGCTCCCTTGCAGGCCGCAGGCTAATGCCAGACCCACCATGCCGCCGCCGACAATCGCAACATCAACACTCTGCACTCTTAGCTCCTTAACGGGCGACCCAACCGAGGGTTCGTTGCGCCAGCGCATCACGCGCCGGGGTAAATAGTTCCATCGCCATCAATCCGAGGTTGCGCCCCAAGACCAGCGGCGCCCAGCGGTTGGCGAAGAGATGCACCAGCCCATCCGTCACGCCGATGGTGGCAGCTTTATCTGCCTGCCGACGCTGGTTATAACGCAGCAACAGCGGATAGCTTCCTACATCACTCTGTTCGATAAAGGCGTGCGAAAGGGTTTCCGCCAGCGTCATCACATCGCGCATGCCAAGGTTAAAGCCCTGCCCGGCAATGGGATGCAGCGTCTGCGCGGCATTCCCCACCAGCACGGCGCGATGGGAAACAGATGAGCTGGCAGTGGAGAGCGCCAGCGGGTAGACGCTGCGCTTTCCGGCATGCAGGATGCGGCCAAGACGCCAGCCGAAGGCTTTTTGCAACTCATCGCAAAACTGTTCGTCTGACCAGCTCGCCACCTGCTGCTGTTTTTCACGCGGGTGACACCACACCAGCGAAGAGCGCCCCTGCGACATCGGCAGCATCGCCAGCGGGCCATGTTCAGTAAAGCGCTCAAAGGCGCGCCCCTGATGGGCAATGGAGGTGGTGACATTGGCAATCACCGCCGCCTGGTCATAAGGCGACTGCTGCCAGTCGATATTGAGCTGCCCGGCAATCGATGAGCGCGAGCCGTCTGCCGCCACCAGCAGTTCGCCGGTGAGCTGCTTGCCGCTTTGCAGCGTCACCGTCACCAGCTCTTCACTGCGGGTAAAGTGGTCGACGCGATCCGGGCAGTGAAGCGTAACGCCCGGCGCGTTTTGCAGCCGCTTAAAGAGCCGCTGCCCGACATCGTGCAGCTCAACCACATGGCCTAATGCATCAAGCCGGTACTCTTCCGCCGTCAGCGTGACGAAACCAGCATGGCCGCGATCGCTGACGTGTACAGTTGAGATGGGCGTTGCGCAGGAGGCAAGCGCCTGCCAGACGCCGATGTGCGCCAGCTGCTGGCAGGTGCCTGCCGCCAGCGCGATAGCACGTGCGTCAAAACCGGGGTGATCCTGCGCGCCGGGCGCGTTGGCTTCCACCAGATGAACGGCAAGCTTGCCCTGTGTCAGATGTGAAATCGCCAGCGCAAGGGTTGCGCCAGCCATGCCGCCGCCAACGATGATCACGCTCATGCGCGCGCCTTCGCCATCAGCGCTTCAATCTCATCAGCTTTTTTGACTACGCTGGCGGTCAGGTTTTCGTTGCCATTGTCGGTGATGACAATGTCATCTTCGATGCGAATGCCGATACCGCGATACTTCTCCGGCACGTCGGCGTCCGGTGCGATGTAGAGCCCCGGCTCGACGGTAAGCACCATGCCTGGCGCCAGCTCGCGGGAGCGATCCTGGCAGTAAACGCCGACATCATGCACATCCAGCCCCAGCCAGTGGCTTAAGCCATGCATAAAGAAGGCGCGGTGAGCGCTTTGTGCAACCAGCTCTTCAACGTCACCCTGCAGAATGCCGAGCTTCACCAGCCCGCTCACCATGATGCGCACCACTTCGCCGGTCACTTCCTGAATTGAGGTGCCGGGGCGGAACAGTTCAAGCGCGCGTTCCAGCGAGGCGAGCACAATGTCGTAAATCTCACGCTGCGCCGGGGTAAATTTGCCGCTGACCGGGAAGGTGCGGGTGATATCCCCGGCATAGCCTTTGTATTCGCAGCCCGCGTCAATCAGCACCAGATCGCCCGCGCGCATTTCGCTTTCGTTCTCGGTGTAGTGCAGGATGCAGCCGTTTTCGCCGGCGCCCACAATGGTGTTGTAGGAGGGAAAGCGCGCGCCGTGGCGGTTGAACTCATGCTGAATTTCGCCTTCCAGCTGATACTCAAACATACCCGGGCGGCACACCTGCATCGCACGGGTATGGGCCAGCGCGGAAATTTCGCCCGCGCGGCGCAGCACGTCAATCTCTTCAGCGGATTTAAACAGGCGCATCTCATGCACGATGGGCCGCCAGTCGGTCAGCGTGGCGGGCGCTTTCAGATTCTGGCGCGAGCCTTTGCGCAGCTTGTCGAGCGCGGCAAAGAGGATGGTGTCCGCATAAGCGTATTCGCCCTGCGCGTGATAGACCGCATCGAGGCCATTGAGCAACTGATAGAGATGCTCGTCAATCTCCGGGAACGCCAGCGCGCGATCGACGCCGAGCTTCTCCGGCGCGGCTTCCTGGCCGAGACGGCGACCAAACCAGATTTCAGCGGTTTTGTCGCGCACGCGGTTGAAGAGCACGCTGTGGTTGTGGGTGTCATCGCTTTTGATCAGCACCAGCACCGCTTCCGGCTCGTTAAAACCGGTGAAATACCAGAAATCGCTGTTCTGGCGATAGGGGTATTCACTGTCTGCGCTGCGGGTCGCTTCCGGCGCGGCAAAGATCAACGCCGCGCTACCCGGAACCATCTGCGCCAGTAAAGCCTGGCGACGACGGAGAAACTCAAGCTGTGTCATGACACCTCCTCCATGTAAAAAACTAATTAGTGTAGTGTGGGCTTGCGCACTTCCGGTGCGGTCGGCTGCTGGCGCGTGAAGGTATCGTGGCAGAGCAGCGCCGCAACGCGGACATACTCGATAATCTCTTCCAGAGACATCTCCAGCTCTTCCTGATCTTCGTCTTCGTCGTAGCCCAGCTGCGCAATGTTGCGCAGGTCATCAATCGCTTCGCCGGTCTCACCGGTCACTTTGTCGAGCTTCGGCTGCGAGACGCCCAGCCCCAGCAGGAAGTGATTCACCCAGCCTGCCAGCGCATCGGCGCGGTCGAAGACGCTGACGTCGTCGCCTTCCGGCAGGTAGAGCTGAAAGAGAAAGCCGTCATCTTCCAGCGAATCGCTGGTGGCGGCATGCATTGCGCGCAGCGCCTGGGCAAGCTCGTGGCCGAAGGCCAGCCCTTCGTTGGTTAAATCATGCAGCAGCGGCTGCCATGAGGTGTCTTTGTTGCCGCCGCAGAGCATCCCCGCGATCAGCCCATGCATTTCAGCAGGATGCAATCCAACGCCTTGTTGGTTGAGTAACTGGCCTACTTCCTTGTAACCAGGTATTTCGTTCTGTATAGACATGCGCATTCGTCGTCGTTGGGGGAAATATTCATGGTATGCTACCACTTTGGACCCTGGTGATATACCCGTGATGGTTCACGTTACATGCCATTGCATGTACGCGGATTACTTAAGGTATAGACGTAAAATAGTTGAAAGTACTGACCAGGGTCGCTTATAGTGTCGCCCCTTCGCAGCCCAGGGCTCGAATGCGAAGGCAGAGCGCAGTCAAACAGCAGGAAGGTGGCATGTCTGCACAACCCGTCGATATCCAAATTTTTGGCCGTTCACTACGCGTGAACTGCCCGCCTGAGCAGATAGATGCGCTGAATCAGGCTGCGGAAGATCTGAATCAGCGGTTGCAAGATCTGAAGGTTCGCACTAGAGTCACAAATACTGAGCAGTTGGTGTTTATCGCCGCGCTGAATATCAGCTACGAGCTTGCTCAGGAAAAGGCAAAAACCCGTGATTACGCCGCCAGCATGGAGCAGCGTATTAAGATGTTACAGCAGACCATTGAACAGGCTTTACTTGATCAGGGTCGCATAACGGAAAGACCGGGGCCGAAGTTTGAATAATACTTCAAGGTCAACTATGGTAGATTGACAGTGAAGTTAAAAAATTCTCTGAGATGTTTGCAAGCGGGCCAGTCCCCTGAGCCGATATTTCATACCAACAGAGTGTGGCGATCCATGGTTGGTGAGCATGCTCGGTCCGTCCGAGAAGCCTTAAAATCATGACGACACATTCACCTTGAACCAAGGGTTCAAGGGTTACAGCCTGCGGCGGCATCTCGGAGATTCCCCTCTTCTACCAGTAACGACCATGACGCAACTGCCCGATTCACTTCCGTCACGACAAGCAATTCGCAAACAGATTCGTCAACGCCGACGAGAAATCACCAGCGCCCAGCAGCGCCAATTCGCTGAACAAGCCGCACTGCGCATGATGGCCTGGCCTCCTGTTGTCATGGCACACAGCGTTGCTCTGTTTCTCTCCTTTGACGGCGAGCTCGATACACAACCGCTGATCGAACAACTGTGGCGAAGCGGCAAACGCGTTTACCTTCCCGTATTACACCCTTTCAGCCCCGGCAATCTGCTCTTTTTGCACTACCATCCGCGCAGCGAACTGGTGACCAATCGTCTGAAAATTCAGGAGCCGAAACTGGATGTGCGTGATGTGCTTCCACTTAGCCAGCTCGATGTGCTGATCACGCCGTTAGTCGCCTTTGATGAACAGGGGCAGCGCCTCGGCATGGGCGGCGGGTTCTACGACAGAACGCTGCAAAACTGGCGCGCGTATGGCGTGCAGCCGGTTGGTTATGCCCATGATTGCCAGCGCGTAGAGAAGTTGCCTGTAGAGGAGTGGGATATTCCGCTGCCTGCGGTGATCACGCCGTCAACGGTGTGGGAGTGGTAGGTTGTTCCCCTCCCGGACGGGAGAGGAACAGCTAGCGCAACTTAGAACAACAGACGGGAACGAATGGTGCCCGGAATCGCTTTCATGCTCTGTAGCGCGGTCTGCGCCACCTCTTCTTCCGCTTCGATATCAACCACCACATAGCCCATATGCGGTGTAGTTTGCAGATACTGCGCCGCAATGTTGATGTTCTGGCTGGCAAAAATCTGGTTAAGTGCAGTCAGCACGCCAGGGCGGTTTTCATGGATATGCAGCAGACGACGACCGCCGTGCAGCGGCAGGGAGACTTCCGGGAAGTTTACCGCCGAGAGCGTTGAGCCGTTATCGGAGTACTTAATCAGCTTACCGGCAACTTCCAGGCCGATATTCTCCTGCGCTTCCTGCGTTGAACCACCGATGTGCGGCGTCAGGATAACGTTATCAAACTCGCAGAGCGGCGAGTCAAACGGATCGCTATTGGTCGCCGGTTCGGTCGGGAAGACGTCAATCGCTGCGCCCGCCAGGTGCTTACGCTTCAGGGCATCGCACAGCGCCGGGATATCAACCACCGTGCCGCGTGCGGCGTTGATCAGCAGTGCGCCCGGCTTCATCAGCGCCAGCTCCTCTTCGCCAATCATATTTTTCGTTGAGGCGTTTTCCGGCACGTGCAGGCTGACCACGTCGCTCATGTTCAGCAGATCGGAGAGATGCTGCACCTGGGTGGCGTTGCCGAGCGGCAGTTTGTTCTCGATATCGTAGAAGAAGACGTTCATCCCCAGCGATTCAGCAAGAATACCAAGCTGCGTGCCAATGTGGCCGTAGCCAATGATGCCGAGCTTTTTGCCGCGCGCTTCATAGGAGCCGACCGCCAGCTTGTTCCAGATACCGCGGTGCGCTTTGGCGTTCGCTTCCGGAATGCCGCGCATCAACAGCAGCAGTTCGCCGATCACTAACTCCGCAACGGAACGGGTGTTGGAGAAGGGGGCGTTAAAGACTGGTACACCGCGTTTGGCTGCTGCTTCCAGGTTCACCTGGTTGGTGCCGATACAGAAACAGCCGATGGCGACCAGTTTTTCCGCCGCGGCGATGACATCTTCAGTCAGTTGAGTACGGGATCGCAGGCCAATGAAGTGGGCGTCGCGGATGGACTCTTTCAACTGCTCGCTGTCCAGTGCGCCCTTGTGGAATTCGATGTTGTTATAACCCGCCGCGCGGAGGCTTTCGACCGCTTTCTGGTGCACCCCTTCGACGAGCAGAAATTTAATCTTGTCTTTCTCCAGTGATACCTTTGCCATTTACCCGACCCTGTTTTATGTCTGACTGTGATGTTGTGCGGAGGAAAACCGCGTTAGCCAACATATCAAAAAAAACTATCGCGGCAATATGAACGTTTGCGTCGCCGCTCTGAAGAAATGTCATCCAGCGGGAAATGGCAGAGAAAAATGCTGGAAAAGCAGAAGCTCGCGGCAGGGATGCGAGATGAAGGGGAAAAACGTGACAGATATCACCGAATTTAACGATGTCAGATTTTTACCGGGAGACCGCTGCCTCCCGGTCAGATCATTTCACGATGGTTTTGACGCCATCCGGGGTGCCGATCAGCGCTACGTCAGCCCCGCGATTCGCGAATAAGCCCACCGTGACCACACCGGGAATATTGTTGATGGTGTTCTCCATCGCGATGGGATCGAGAATTTCCAGACCATAGACATCAAGGATGACGTTGCCGTTATCCGTCACCACATTCTGGCGATACTCCGGGCGGCCGCCCAGCTTGGCCAGCGTTCGCGCGACCGCACTGCGCGCCATTGGGATCACCTCAACCGGTAACGGGAATTTACCGAGGATCGGCACCTGCTTTGAGGCATCTGCGATACAGATAAACTTATCCGCGACTGAAGCAATGATCTTCTCGCGGGTCAGCGCCGCGCCGCCGCCTTTGATCATCTGCATCTGGTCGTTAATCTCATCCGCGCCGTCGACGTAGATCCCCAGGCGATCGACCGCGTTAAGATCGAAAACGGTGATGCCCAAGCTTTTCAGCTTCTCGGTGGAAGCATCCGAGCTGGAAACCGCACCCTCAATCTGCCCTTTCATGGTACCCAGCGCATCAATAAAGTGTGCTGCGGTGGAGCCGGTCCCTACGCCGACGATGGTGCCGGGTTCAACATAGTGAAGTGCTGCCCAGCCCACTGCTTTTTTGAGTTCATCCTGCGTCATGGTCGTTCGCCTGTGGTGTGAAATTTCAGGCGCATTATAAATAGGCTCTGCCGAAAAGTCCCTGTGACCTGTGTCACAATACGCGACAACCATTTTCGTCTGCCACGACGGGAAATTTATGTCATAGTGCGAAAGACTATTTTTCAGGAGATTGCCCGAGCAATGAAACGTCCGGATTACAGAACACTACAGGCACTTGATGCAGTCATTCGTGAGCGTGGGTTTGAGCGTGCTGCGCAAAAGCTCTGTATTACTCAATCCGCCGTGTCACAGCGTATCAAGCAACTGGAGAACATGTTCGGGCAGCCATTGCTGGTGCGTACCGTACCGCCGCGCCCCACCGAGCAGGGGCAAAAGCTGCTGGCGCTGTTGCGCCAGGTTGAGCTGCTGGAAGAGGAGTGGCTGGGCGACGAGCAAACCGGTTCTACGCCGCTGCTGCTGTCGCTTGCGGTCAACGCCGACAGTCTGGCAACATGGCTGCTGCCCGCGCTGGCGCCGGTGCTGGTCGACTCCCCGATTCGCCTCAATTTGCAGGTGGAAGATGAAACCCGCACCCAGGAGCGTCTGCGTCGCGGTGAAGTGGTTGGTGCGGTGAGTATTCAGCCACAGGCGCTGCCAAGCTGCCTGGTGGATAAACTGGGTGCGCTCGATTACCTGTTTGTTGGCTCAAAAGAGTTTGCCGAACGCTACTTCCCCAACGGCGTGACGCGTTCCGCGCTGCTGAAAGCGCCTGCGGTGGCGTTTGACCATCTCGACGATATGCATCAGGCCTTTTTGCAGCAATATTTCGATCTGCCGCCCGGCAGCGTTCCCTGCCATATCGTTAACTCATCGGAAGCCTTTGTGCAGCTGGCGCGCCAGGGAACAACATGCTGCATGATCCCACATCTGCAAATCGAGAAAGAGCTGGCGAGCGGTGAGCTTATCGACCTGACGCCGGGCCTGCTGCAGCGCCGTATGCTCTACTGGCACCGCTTTGCGCCGGAAAGCCGGATGATGCGCAACGTCACCGACGCGCTGCTGGCGTTCGGTCATCGGGTACTGCGACAGGATTAAGAGAGACCCTCTCCCCGAATGAGGAGAGGGACGCCAGCGTTACTTCGCGGCTGGCGTAGATTGTGGCTGTTGCTGCTGTTGCTGCGCCTGATTAGGCTCAATCTGGAAGACTACATCGACCTGATCGTCAAACTGGATGGTCGGCTGTTCGTAGGTCTCCTGCGCCGCAGACTCCGCTGGCGCATCGGCCTTCATCATGCGCACCATCGGGCTCGGCTGATAGTTAGAGACATGGTAACGAACGCTGTAGACCGGGCCGAGTTTGGCATTAAAGCCGGCAGCCAGCTGCTGCGCCTGACGGGTTGCGTCATCAATCGCCGCTTTACGGGCTTTATCCTTGAAGGACTCCGATTGCGCAACGCCAAGCGAGACGGAACGGATTTCGTTCAGACCCGCTTTCAGCGCGCCATCAAGCAGTGAGTTAAGCTTATCCAGCTCGCGCAACGTCACTTCCACGGTGCGCACAGCACGATAGCCTTTCAGAATGCTTTTGCCGTTCTGGTAGTCGTAATCGGGTTGGGTGCGTAAGTTCGCAGAGTTGATATCTTTACGGGCGATGCCGTTTTGCTCAAGGAAGCTCAGGTATTGCGCAACGCGATCGTCCGCCTGCTTCTTGGCTGAGGCCGCATCTTTCGCGGCGACGTTCACTTCAATCGCCAGGGTGGCTATATCGGGGGTCGCATCCACGCTTGCCGTACCCGTTGTGACAATGTGCGGGCCATCCGGCAATTCACTGGCCTGTACCGCCATTGCGCTGAAACCCACCATCGCCGCCAGGGCTATCACTTTACGTTTCACAGGTACTCCTCCATGTTACTCAATTACGTCCCGTTGGACGGACGCCTGGCAGCAAGCTTAGCCACTTACGCCTGATTGTCCATCGGACTTACCTTAACTGAATAATCCTTGCAAATGGTTAACACCTTCCACCGCCAGTTTCAGCGCGATAAACCACATCACCAGGCCGACCAGACTATTGATAACCCGCTGTGCCGTGGCGGTGCGCAAACGCGGCGCGAGCCAGGCGGCCAGCAGCGCCAGGCTGAAGAACCAGAGAAAAGAGGCGCTGATGGTGCCAAGGGCGAACCAGCGCTTCGGCATCTCCGCTAACTGCCCGCCAAGGCTGCCGAGCACCACAAAGGTATCGAGATAGACATGGGGATTGAGCCACGTAACGGCCAGCATGGTGGCGATGATCTGCCCACGCCCCTGGCGAAGCGTTTCTGCATTTTCCAGATCGATATCACGGGAAAAGGCGGTTTTCAACGCGCCAAAGCCGTACCACAACAGAAAAAGTACTCCGCCCCATGTCACCAGCGCCAGCAGCCACGGCGACTGCATCAGTAACGCACTGCCGCCAAATACCCCGGCGCAAATCAGCGCAACATCGCTCAGAGTGCAGAGCAGCGCCGTCATGAGGTGATACTGCCGACGAATGCCCTGGTTCATGACGAATGCGTTTTGCGGCCCCAGCGGCAAAATCAAAGCGGCACCCAGCATAAGCCCTTGTAAATAATAAGATAACACGTCAAATATCCATTCGATTTATTGCAGGAAGCTGACTATAACGCGCGGGGATTATTAGGTAAAATTGATAATTTTAATCCGTCATTAACCAGTCTAATGACGACAGCGATAAAAAAGGCCGACAGTGTCGGCCTTGTGCTTACTCGTCAGGTTGCTCTTTAACCCGTTTTAAATTCACATCCATTTGCGGGAACGGGAAGCTAATCCCTTCCTCATCGAAACGGCGCTTGATGGTCTCCAGTACATCCCAGTAGACGTTTTGCAGATCGCTACTTTTACTCCAGATACGCACCACAAAGTTGATCGACGACGCGCCCAGCTCGTTGAGGCGTACCGTCATCTCACGATCTTTGATGATGCGGTCATCGGCCTGGATAATCTCGTTCAGAATACGTTTGACCTGGTCGATATCCGAATCATAAGCCACACCGATAATCAGCTCGTTACGGCGCACCGGCTCGCGGGAGAAGTTAATGATGTTGCCCGCGATGATTTTACCGTTCGGGATGACGATAATGCGGCCATCCGGCGTGCGCAGGGTGGTCGAGAAAATCTGCACCTGCAATACCGTCCCGGCAACGCCGCCCAGATCAACATACTCGCCAGAGCGGAACGGACGGAAGGTCACCAGCAGCACGCCCGCCGCGAGGTTGGAGAGCGACCCTTGCAGCGCCAGACCAATGGCCAGGCCGGCGGCACCGAGCACCGCGATCACTGACGCCGTTTGTACGCCGACGCGCCCCAGCGCGGCAATCAGGGTAAACGCGATAATACCGTAGCGAACCAGTGCGGAGAGGAAGTCCGCAACGGTGGCGTCAATGTGTCTTGCACGCATCACCCGGTTAAGGGCGTTCGAAATAACGCGCGCCACAATCATACCAACGATGATGATGGCGATCGCCGCCACGATATTTACGGCATAGCTCAACAGCAGCGCCTGGTTATTTACCAGCCAGGAGCCCGCGTTGTTGATGCTATCGACAACGTGAAGATCTTCCATATTGTGCTTCCTTCTATTGTTCCAAAACGGAAAAAACGCCCCTTGCCAAAAGGACAGCCCCCTAAAGGGTAAACAAAAAGAGGCGCTTTCGCCAAATAGTTAACATTCGCGGGCGAATAGCAGCTTATTGAATTCGCAATAAAAAAGGCCCGCTAAGTGCGGGCCTTTTCGGAAAAGAGCGGCGTAAATTACAGAACGTCTACCGCGTTCAGCTCTTTAAATGCCTGCTCCAGACGCGTCACCATGCTGGTCTGCGCTGCACGCAGCCATACGCGCGGGTCGTAGTATTTCTTGTTCGGCTGGTCTTCGCCTTTCGGGTTGCCCAGCTGGCTCTGCAGGTAGCCTTCGTTATCTTTGTAGTACTTCAGAATACCTTCCCAGGTTGCCCATTGGGTGTCGGTATCGATGTTCATTTTGATAACGCCGTAGCTTACGGAGTCTTTGATTTCCTGAGCAGAAGAGCCGGAACCGCCGTGGAACACGAAGTTCAGGCTGTTGTGCGGCAGGTTATGTTTCTTAGAAACATACTCCTGAGAGTCGCGCAGGATAGTCGGGGTCAGTTTAACGTTACCCGGCTTGTAAACACCGTGAACGTTACCGAAGGAAGCCGCGATGGTGAAACGCGGGCTGATGGCGTTCAGCTTGGTGTAAGCGTAGTCCACGTCTTCCGGCTGGGTGTAGAGAGCAGATGCGTCCATATGGCTGTTGTCGACGCCATCTTCTTCACCGCCGGTGCAGCCCAGTTCGATCTCAAGGGTCATGCCCATTTTGGACATGCGCTCCAGGTACTTAGAGCAGATCTCGATGTTCTCTTCCAGAGACTCTTCAGACAGGTCGATCATGTGAGAAGAGAACAGCGGTTTGCCGGTAGCAGCGAAGTGTTTTTCACCCGCGTCCAGCAGGCCGTCGATCCACGGCAGCAGTTTTTTCGCGCAGTGGTCAGTGTGCAGAATAACCGGCACACCGTAGTGTTCTGCCATCTGGTGAACGTGATGCGCGCCAGAGATAGCACCCAGAATAGCCGCGCCCTGAGGAACGTCAGTTTTCACGCCTTTGCCCGCGATGAACGCAGCGCCGCCGTTGGAGAACTGTACGATTACCGGTGCGCGAACTTTCGCAGCGGCTTCCAGAACGGCGTTGATGGAGTCAGTGCCCACGCAGTTAACTGCTGGCAGAGCGAAGTTGTTTTCTTTAGCTACCTGGAACACTTTCTGAACGTCATCACCGGTGATCACGCCAGGTTTTACGAAATCAAAAATTTTAGACATGTTACGTAGTCCTGTATCTTTGGCCTGGAAAAATGCGTGCCTTATAGCGCGCTGAAATTAAGGCGGGTTACCCCGCCCTGCTGATCTTACTGCTTAGCGCGCTCTTCGAGCATGGCTACTGCCGGCAGAACTTTGCCTTCCACGAATTCGAGGAATGCGCCGCCGCCAGTGGAGATGTAGGAGATCTTGTCAGCGATACCGAACAGATCGATAGCAGCCAGCGTATCGCCGCCGCCTGCGATGGAGAACGCGTCGCTGTCAGCGATGGCGTTCGCCACGATTTCAGTACCCTTACGGAAGTTCGGGAACTCAAAGACGCCAACCGGACCATTCCACAGAATAGTTTTGGCGTTTTTCAGGATTTCAGCCAGTTTCTGCGCGGAAACATCGCCCAAATCCAGAATTTGCTCATCATCTTTGATGTCATTAACGGATTTCAGCGTCGCGTTAGCGGTTTCGGAGAACTCGGTCGCCACACGCACATCGGTCGGAACCGGAATATCGCAGGTGCTCAGCAGACGTTTGGCTTCATCAACCAGATCCGCTTCGTACAGGGATTTACCAACGTTATGGCCCTGGGCCGCAACGAAGGTGTTAGCGATACCGCCGCCAACGATCAACTGGTCAGCGATTTTGGACAGGGAATCCAGCACGGTCAGTTTGGTAGAAACTTTGGAGCCGCCAACGATAGCCACCATCGGGCGAGCCGGCTCTTTCAGTGCTTTACCCAGTGCGTCCAGCTCTTCTGCCAGCAGCGGGCCTGCGCACGCGACATCAGCAAATTTACCGACACCGTGAGTAGACGCCTGCGCGCGGTGCGCAGTACCAAAGGCGTCCATGACAAAGACGTCGCACAGCGCGGCATATTTCTTCGCCAGCGTTTCGTCGTCTTTCTTCTCGCCTTTGTTGAAGCGTACGTTTTCCAGCACGACCAGCTCACCGGCAGCGATTTCTACGCCATCCAGGTAATCTTTTGCCAGGCGAACCGGGTTGGAGAGTTTGTCTTTCAGATAGTTAACTACCGGAAGCAGAGAGAATTCTTCGTTGTATTCACCTTCGGTCGGGCGACCCAGGTGAGACGTTACCATCACTTTCGCGCCCTGTTTCAGCGCCAGTTCGATGGTCGGCAGAGAAGCACGGATACGCGCATCACTGGTCACTTTCCCTTCTTTAACCGGTACGTTCAAATCCGCACGGATTAGAACGCGTTTACCAGCCAGATCCAGATCGGTCATCTTAATTACAGACATGGTGAATCCTCTCGATGATTCTTAAGTTTTGTAGACACTCGCGTGCCTTACCTGAAACTCACTGCAGCTATTGCTAACGTTGTGTCGAGCATACGGTTAGCAAAGCCCCATTCGTTGTCGCACCACACAAGGGTTTTAATCAGGTGCGAACCACTGACCCGGGTTTGCGTGCCATCGACAATGGCGCTGTGCGGATCGTGGTTAAAATCAATTGAGACCAACGGTAATTCCGTATAGTCAACTATACCATGAAATGTTCCCTGCGCTGCTTTTTGCAGCAACTGGTTGACTTCACTCGCTTTTACCGGCTTTTGCACCGTTACGCTTAAATCAATGGCGGTGACGTTAATGGTCGGTACGCGCACCGCAATCGCTTCGAATTTGTCATTAAACTGCGGGAAAATGCGCGAGATGCCCGCCGCCAGTTTGGTATCGACCGGGATGATTGACTGGCTGGCTGCGCGTGTACGGCGCAGATCGGCATGATAGGCGTCAATCACCTGCTGATCGTGCATCGCCGAGTGGATTGTCGTTACCGTTCCCCACTCAATGCCGTAAGCCTCGTCGAGCAGTTTGATCACCGGAATAATACAGTTCGTGGTGCAGGAGGCGTTGGAGACAAGGTGATCTTCGGGACGCAGCGTCATATGGTTCACGCCAAAGACGATGGTTGCGTCGAGATCGCTGCTGCCAGGATGAGAGAAGAGCACTTTTTTCGCGCCTGCCGCCAGGTGGGCTTCGCCATCTTCACGGCTGCCATAAACGCCGGTGCAATCAAGCACGATATCAACGCCCAGCTCGCGCCACGGCAGCGCAGAAATCTCGCTTTCGTGCAGGAGGCGAATGGCATCGTCGCCAATAAATAGCTGCTCCCGCTCCTGGCGCACATCCCAGGCAAAACGCCCATGGCTGGTGTCGTACTTCAGCAGATGCGCGATCCCCGCGGCGTCCGCCAGTTCATTGATTGCCACCACGGTGATCTCGGCGCGACGCCCTGATTCGTAGAGTGCCCGAACCACGTTGCGCCCGATGCGACCGAAACCATTAATCGCTATGCGTAGGCTCATAACTCTCCTGCAAGGCCAGCCCGCCTGAAGTGGATGACAGAGTAATCCAGTCGCCACCAGAGGGGAATCCTCGCCTGCCTGAACTGCGTCTGTTTGGTTATTTGTCGAACATTTAGCCGACTGAAACGCTTCAGCTAGAATAAGCGAAAGCTGGAATAAAAGGAATGATTGTCCAGACGGATTCGCCAGTAATCTGACTTGCATCACATTTTTGCTGGAATAATTGACGGGAAAAGAGAGGTCTAACTGAGGGCCAGAAAAACGAACGAAGGGGGAAGAAAAGCGTCCTTGCTGGTTTATCAGACGGGAGAGTGTGTTGTGAAGCATTAAACAAGCCGGGCTGATGAGGGCTACTCTGAACCCATTTCACTCCCCCACTTCTGCGATAAAACGCCGTGCACTAAACGCGGCTTAAAACCAGCTGCGCTCCGGCACCTGCGGTTCGGTACGATCCGCGCGCGGCATCTCAACCGGCTGCGAAGAGAGCTCTTTCGCCCACAGATCGGCCACCCATTTGACGCCCTTCGCGGTGAAGCGCGCCTGCGACCAGCTGTGGCTGTTTTCGCCCACGCCGCCATGCACGGTGAAGTAACCCGCATCGATATGGTACTGCGGCGGCATCAACGCACCGTTTACCCGCTGCATGATATTGCGCTCCAGCAAAAAGCGGCGGAACTGCGGCTCTTTCACGCGCAGCATTTTGCACAGCTGGCGGAAACCGAGCGACTCTTCAACCCGCACATACTGGTCGAAAAACTCCGCTTTAGGCGCAGTAATGGCAAGCTGCGCTTCCGCACGCTGGCGCTTTTCATACTGCTCCGCCCAGGCGCGTGCCGCCGCGGCAGGATTGGTAAAATCCGGCAGGCCGACGGTTTTTTCGCGCTCCTGCCAGCGATCGAGCATTTCGGCGGTAAAAGCCGGAGAAAGGCGTGAAACCGTCAACAGTGAGTCGCGCTTGTTGAGCAAAAACTCCTGCCGCATTTCGCCCTCGCGCTCGTAAGCATTGGCGCTTACCGGCTGGGAAAGACGTTGCGCAGTTTCCAGGCTTTTAACCATCCGTTTGACTTCGGCATGGGTTACGCCCGTCAGCTTCGCGATTTCGCGGCTGCTGATGGTCGACGCGGCAGCCTGCGAATTGAGGTGTTCACCAGAGATCTGCATGTTCACTCCTTACTCAAACTCACATCAGTTAAGGTGAGGAAATAGTATACAACTTACTGGATAGATATCCAGTATATTTTTTACGCATAGATCAAGGGTGCTTTAAGAGCGTTGAGTAAAAAGAGGAGAGCGTGGTGAAGGCATAACGTAGACGTGCCGGAGGGCGATGACGCCTGCTCCGGCACGGAATAGTGCAGACCCGGTAAGCGAAACGCTACCGGGTAATGGGGATTACAGCAGCTCTTTGGCTTTGGCGACCACGTTATCTACGGTGAAGCCAAACTCTTCGAACAGCAGCTCTGCCGGCGCAGACTCACCGAAGGTGGTCATGCCAACAACCGCGCCGTTCAGGCCGGTGTATTTGCACCAGAAGTCGGCGATACCGGCTTCCACCGCCACGCGCGCGCTGACCGCTTTCGGCAGCACCGCTTCACGGTAAGCAGCATCCTGCTTGTCGAAGGTGTCGGTAGACGGCATGGAGACCACGCGCGCTTTCACGCCTTCGGCTGTCAGACGTTCCCATGCAGCAACGGCCAGCTCCACTTCAGAACCGGTGGCGATGAAGATCAGCTGCGGCTGACCGTCACAATCTTTCAGCACGTAACCGCCGCGAGCGATATCCGCCAGCTGCTGCTCGGTACGCTCCTGCTGCACCAGGTTCTGGCGAGAGAGGATCAGCGCCGTCGGGCCGTCGTGACGCTCAACGCCATATTTCCACGCAACCGCAGATTCCACCTGGTCACACGGACGCCAGGTGCTGACGTTCGGGGTCAGGCGCAGAGAAGCAACCTGCTCAACCGGCTGGTGCGTCGGGCCATCTTCACCCAGACCGATGGAGTCGTGGGTGTAAACCAGCACCTGACGCTGCTTCATCAACGCCGCCATACGTACCGCGTTACGCGCATACTCGACGAACATCAGGAAGGTGGAGGTGTACGGCACAAAACCGCCGTGCAGAGAGATGCCGTTGGCAATCGCGGTCATACCGAACTCGCGTACGCCGTAGTGAATGTAGTTGCCTGCGGCATCTTCATTGATCGCTTTCGAGCCGGACCACAGGGTCAGGTTGGAAGGCGCGAGATCAGCGGAACCGCCAAGGAACTCCGGCAGCAGCGGGCCAAACGCTTCGATAGCGTTTTGGGAAGCTTTACGGCTGGCGATTTTCGCCGGGTTGGCCTGCAGTTTGGCAATGAACTCGTTGGCTTTTGCTGCGAAATCTTCCGGCATTTCACCTTTCATACGACGAGTGAATTCGGCAGCCAGCTCCGGGAACGCTTTCGCGTAAGCGGCGAACTTCTCGTTCCACGCAGACTCTTTCGCCTGACCCATTTCTTTCGCATCCCACTGCGCATAAATCTCAGACGGGATCTCAAATGGAGCGTGTTTCCAGCCCAGCTGTTCGCGGGTCAGCGCCACTTCCGCGTCGCCCAGCGGCGCGCCGTGGGAGTCATGGGTACCGGCTTTGTTCGGCGAGCCGAAACCGATGATGGTTTTGCACATCAGCAGCGACGGTTTGTCGGTGACGCTGCGTGCTTCTTCAACGGCGCGTTTGATGGCGTCGGCATCGTGGCCGTCCACGCCGCGCACCACATGCCAGCCGTAGGCTTCAAAGCGTTTTGCGGTATCGTCGGTGAACCAGCCTTCAACGTGGCCGTCGATAGAGATGCCGTTGTCGTCGTAGAACGCAACGAGTTTGCCCAGCTTCAGCGTACCGGCCAGCGAGCAGGCTTCGTGAGAGATGCCTTCCATCATGCAGCCGTCGCCCATAAAGGCGTAGGTGAAGTGGTCAACAATGTCATGGCCCGGACGGTTGAACTGTGCGGCCAGCGTCTTCTCGGCAATCGCCATACCGACTGCGTTTGCAATCCCCTGACCCAGCGGGCCGGTGGTGGTTTCAACGCCTGCGGTGTAACCCACTTCCGGGTGACCCGGCGTTTTGGAGTGCAGCTGGCGGAAGTTCTGCAGTTCGGTAATCGGCAGATCGTAGCCGGTGAGGTGCAGCAGGCTGTAGATCAGCATCGAGCCGTGACCATTGGACAGCACAAAGCGGTCGCGGTCAGCCCATGCAGGATTCGTCGGGTTATGGTTCAGGAAATCACGCCATAACACTTCGGCGATGTCTGCCATGCCCATCGGGGCTCCCGGGTGACCGGATTTGGCTTTCTGTACCGCGTCCATGCTCAGCGCACGAATAGCATTGGCAAGCTCTTTACGTGAGGACATTTTGACTCCAGATCGGACTGTTAAGGGCTAATCCCGTAACGACTTGACGACAGCGCGTTTTGGGCTACGCCGGAAAAAAGTGCCAACAATGTAACCCAAGCGGGTAATCATGTACATGGAGCATCCTTTTGCGCTTCAGAAATCTCTGGAAGCCGCTCGCAAGTTGCGCAATCTCCTCGCCCGTCCAACACTCTCTTCTTTATACTGGCGTTCACCGCCCTCTCGTGTAGAAGATCGGCGGAGCAAAAAACGACTCAATCATTGCGGAAGATAATAAATGAAAATTCGCCCAGCCCTCCTTGCCCTGGGAATGACGACCCTGCTTGCCGGTTGTCAGAACATGGATTCAAACGGTTTTCTCAGCTCCGGCGCGGAGGCCTTTCAGGCTTACACCCTGAGCGATGCGCAGGTTATTGCCCTGAGTGACGACGCCTGTAAGCAGATGGACAGCAAAGCTACCATCGCACCGGCAAGCAGCGAATACAGCCAACGCGTGAACAAAATTGCTGCCGCCCTTGGCGACAACATCAACGGCCAGCCGGTGAACTACAAGGTGTATGTCACTAAAGACGTTAACGCCTTTGCAATGGCGAATGGCTGCATCCGCGTCTACAGCGGCCTGATGGATATGATGACCGACAATGAAGTGGAAGCGGTAGTTGGCCACGAAATGGGCCACGTTGCGCTTGGTCACGTGAAGAAAGGGATGCAGGTGGCGCTCGGTACCAACGCGGTGCGCGCAGCGGCAGCCTCGGCGGGCGGCGTGGTTGGTAGCTTGTCCCAGTCGCAGCTTGGCGCGCTCGGGGAAAAACTGGTCAACTCACAATTCTCCCAGCGTCAGGAGTCGGAAGCGGATGACTACTCTTACGACCTGCTGCGTAAGCGCGGCATTAACCCGGTCGGTTTAGCCACCAGCTTCGAAAAACTGGCGAAGATGGACCAGGGCCGTCAAAGCTCAATGTTTGACGATCACCCGGCTTCAGAAGCCCGTGCCCAGCACATTCGCGATCGTATGGCCGCAGACGGCATCAAGTAATCAATAAAGGAGGCGCTTGCCTCCTTTTTATTACGTCCCGGCAGCGCCGATAAAAAAATCCCCTCCGGGCCTGGGCCGGGAGGGGATTGATTTCATTGCGGCTCACGCCGTGAGATGAGGTTACTCATCTTCCAGATAGGTATAGCCGTAGAGACCCGCTTCGAACTCTTCGAGGAACTGCTGCTGCAGCGCATCGTCCAGCCCGGTCTCTTTAACCTGATCGCGGAACTGGGTTAACAGCTTGCCCGGATCGAGCTGCACGTACTCCAGCATATCGGCCACGGTATCGCCTTCATCAGAAAGCTCCACTTCCACGCTGCCATCCGGGAAGACAAACACGTCAACCGCTTCGGTATCACCGAACAGGTTGTGCATGTTGCCGAGGATCTCCTGATAGGCACCGACCATAAAGAAGCCCAGCATCGGCGGGTTCTCCGGATCGTACTCCGGCATTGGCATCGTTGTGGCAATGCCGTCACCATCGACATAGTGATCGATAGCACCATCGGAGTCACAGGTAATATCCAGCAGCACCGCACGGCGCTCCGGGGCATGGTTCAACCCTTCCAGCGGCAGAACCGGGAAGAGCTGATCGATACCCCACGCATCCGGCATCGACTGGAACAGGGAGAAGTTGACGTACATCTTGTCCGCCATACGCTCCTGCAGTTCGTCGATAATCGGACGGTGCGCGCGGTTGCTCGGATCGAGCTGCTTCTGCACTTCATGGCACATGTTCAGGTAGAGCTGCTCTGCCCACGCGCGCTCTTGCAGGCTAAAGGTGCCGGAAGAGTAACCAACGTGAATGTCGTGCAGATCCATCTGGCTATCATGCAGCCACTCGCGCAGCGAACGGCGCGTCCCCGGCTCGTGCATCTCCTGCCAGGTTTCCCACATGCTTTGCAGCGCGCGCGGCGCATCTTCCGCCGGCGGAATGGCCGGGGTGTATTCGTTGCGCTCAACGCCAATGATATTGGAAACCAGCACCGTATGGTGCGCAGTCACCGCGCGGCCAGATTCGGTGATCACCGTCGGGTGCGGCAAACCGTGCTCTTCACAGGCATCGCCAATCGCCCAGATAATGTTGTTCGCGTACTCGTTCAGGCCGTAGTTAACGGAGCAGTCGGATTGTGAACGGGTGCCTTCATAATCGACACCCAAACCACCGCCAACGTCGAAGCACTGAATATTCACGCCCAGCTTGTGCAGCTCAACGTAGAAACGGGCAGACTCGCGCACGCCGGTGGCGATATCGCGAATGTTGGCCATCTGTGAACCGAGGTGGAAGTGCAGCAGTTGAATGCTGTCCAGACGACCGCGCTCACGCAGCATCTCAACCAGTTGCAGCACCTGCGTCGCCGCCAGGCCAAACTTCGACTTCTCACCACCGGAGGATTGCCATTTGCCGGAGCCTTGCGATGCCAGACGCGCACGCACGCCAAGGCGCGGGATCACGTTCAGACGTTCAGCTTCTTCCAGCACGATGGCGATTTCGCTCATCTTCTCGATAACCAAATAGACCTTGTGGCCCATCTTCTCGCCAATCAGCGCCAGGCGGATGTATTCACGGTCTTTATAGCCGTTACAGACGATCACTGAACGGGTCATGCCCGCATGGGCGAGTACCGCCATCAGTTCCGCTTTTGAACCCGCTTCCAGCCCAAGCGGTTCGCCGGAGTGGATCAGGGATTCAATGACGCGACGGTGCTGGTTAACCTTGATTGGGTAAACCAGGAAGTAGTCGCCGTTATAACCATAGGATTCACGCGCGCGTTTGAAGGCGGCGTTAATCGAGCGCAGACGGTGTTGCAGGATCTGCGGGAAGCAGAAGAGCGCCGGTAAACGCTGGCCCTGCGCTTCTCGCGCTTTTACCAGCTGTGCCAGATCGACACGCGCCTCGGGGACATCCGGATCGGGGCACACGCTGATGTGGCCCAGCTCGTTGACGTCATAGTAGTTATTGCCCCACCAGGCAATATTGTAAGTCCGTAGCATCTTGCTGGCTTCCTGGGAGCTCATCGCTACCTCCTGCATGGAACGTAGTGCACCGTGTTCGCCTGCTGACGAAGGCGAAACTGAAGAGATGTCGTCAGACATTGCGAACCTCACTTAAGTAAAGTGTATACCCTGTGAACGTCACGCTGCTCATTGGCGAGGCGAAGCGACACGGGGATGAAATAGTTGACTACTATCGCAGTGACACATAGCGATAACAACCCATAAACAGCCATGATTTTCGGCATAACATGCCAAAGCACCGACTGCGCGACCGGTTTCTGGTTCATATGATAGTAAAACATCTGTCCGGACCCGAGTATGACAGGCCGGCGAAACCACGAGAAAACTCCTGATGCTCAGGAGAGCCCTTGTTCAGTTATCACAATGCCTTACCGGCCCTGGAGTCCTGAGAAGCGCCGAAATGGGGATAACATCGGCTGGTTTGCAGATCAGAGATGCGAATGATGGGAAATGCGTGCACGTCAGAACGACGCGGCAGAATATTCGGAAAACGACGGTTCATTATTTCGTATCACCTCCACGCAAGCCATGACGACCCGCGACAAGCCAAAGCCATTAAATACACTGCTTAACCCGGCTGGAAGTGGCGACACAGCAGCGATGCCGTGCGCTTTTTTGATGAGCCGCGCGCGGCGTTTTATACCGATAACCAGGTGAAAAAGCAAAATAAAAAAGGCCTTCTTGCCGCATTGCCAGGAAAATTTTCCGTGACAGAGTGTGTCAGGAGACGACGCAGATCAAAAAACGCTGGCAATGGGATGAATAAGTAACCTAAAATAGCCGTCCAGATGTTAATCCGTCCAGACCGATTAACACACAGACTTCTTGTGTCATCTTTGCGTAGCCACCGCGAAGAGAGCCGAACACAGAATTCGATCCAACCGAATTACACCAGGTGAAAATTTATTATGGCAAAACACCTTTTTACGTCCGAGTCCGTCTCTGAAGGGCATCCTGACAAAATTGCTGACCAAATTTCCGACGCTGTGCTGGATGCAATCCTCGAGCAGGACCCTAAAGCGCGCGTCGCTTGTGAAACGTACGTGAAAACCGGCATGGTGCTGGTCGGTGGCGAAATCACCACCAGCGCATGGGTGGATATCGAAGAGATTACTCGTAACACCGTGCGCGAGATCGGCTATGTTCACTCCGACATGGGCTTTGACGCCAACTCTTGCGCCGTACTGAGCGCAATCGGTAAGCAGTCCCCGGATATCAACCAGGGCGTTGACCGTGCCGATCCGCTGGAGCAGGGCGCGGGCGACCAGGGCCTGATGTTTGGCTATGCGACCAACGAAACCGAGGTGCTGATGCCAGCGCCGATCACCTACGCTCACCGTCTGGTTGAACGCCAGGCTGAAGTGCGCAAAAACGGCACCCTGCCGTGGCTGCGTCCGGATGCGAAAAGCCAGGTCACCTTCCAATACGACGACGGCAAAATCGTTGGCATTGATGCTGTAGTGCTCTCCACCCAGCATTCAGAAGATATCGATCAGAAATCACTGCAGGAAGCGGTGATGGAAGAGATCATCAAGCCGATCCTGCCGACCGAGTGGCTGAACGCTTCTACTAAATTCTTTATCAACCCGACCGGCCGCTTTGTAATCGGCGGCCCGATGGGCGACTGTGGTCTGACCGGCCGTAAAATCATCGTTGACACCTACGGCGGCATGGCCCGTCACGGCGGCGGTGCATTCTCCGGTAAAGATCCGTCGAAAGTTGACCGTTCCGCAGCGTACGCGGCACGTTATGTGGCGAAAAACATCGTTGCTGCTGGCCTTGCCGACCGCTGTGAAATCCAGGTCTCTTACGCCATCGGCGTGGCAGAGCCGACCTCAATCATGGTTGAAACCTTCGGCACTGAGAAGGTCTCCACCGAGCAGTTAACGCTGCTGGTTCGTGAGTTCTTCGACCTGCGTCCATACGGCCTGATTCAGATGCTGGATCTGCTGCACCCGATCTACAAAGAGACCGCTGCATACGGTCACTTCGGTCGCGAATCTTTCCCGTGGGAAAAAACCGACAAAGCCGCGCTGCTGCGCGACGCTGCCGGCCTGAAATAATCCGCTGACCGCACCGCTATCAAGGCCAGCCTCGCGCTGGCCTTTTTCATTTTTATGCGCGTTATGACCATCCAATGCCATTTGTGCAGCTATACTCACTCTGCCCGTAACTATTTCATTTGAAAGCGATTACATCAGACACGACCCGAAACTTTCTGCTTCCCTCACCGGCTGAAACCATCACGCGTCATAATTGTTACATTACGCTTCGGTTTAGTCTGAAATAACGCCCTGCAATTAACCATTCATTGTCAAGAATCCTATAATCCTCAACACTTTTATTTACATTCGTGGCCAGCCCGAAATGTAACCGATTACACTCATGTGATGCATATCACGACTTTTCGCTTATGAGTGACCTAACGTTTATCTCGATAAAATTCATAACATGAATGGAGGGCATAATGCCTGACAATAAGAAACAGAAGCATTCCAACAAGGCCATGACCTTTTTTGTCTGCTTCCTCGCAGCACTGGCAGGATTACTTTTTGGCCTGGATATTGGCGTGATTGCGGGCGCACTGCCCTTCATCACGGAAGATTTTCAAATCAGCTCGCACACTCAGGAGTGGGTGGTGAGCTCAATGATGTTTGGTGCTGCCGTCGGCGCAGTCGGCAGCGGCTGGCTCTCCTGGCGTCTCGGGCGTAAAAAGAGCCTGATGATCGGCGCGGTGCTGTTTGTTATCGGCTCTCTCTGCTCTGCCGCCGCACCGAACGTCGAGTTCCTGATCGTCTCGCGCGTGCTGCTCGGCCTGGCCGTCGGTATCGCCTCTTATACCGCCCCGCTCTATCTCTCTGAGATCGCCCCGGAAAAAATCCGCGGCAGTATGATTTCGATGTATCAGCTGATGATCACCATCGGGATTCTCGGCGCGTACCTTTCCGACACCGCGTTCAGCTACAGCGGCGCATGGCGCTGGATGCTGGGCGTGATCATCATTCCGGCGGTGCTGCTGCTGATTGGCGTCTTCTTCCTGCCGGATAGCCCGCGCTGGTTCGCCGCGAAGCGCCGCTTCAACGATGCTGAACGGGTGCTGCTGCGCCTGCGTGATACCAGCGCCGAAGCGAAGAACGAGCTGGATGAGATCCGCGAAAGCCTTAAAGTGAAGCAGACCGGCTGGGCGCTGTTTAAAGAGAACAGCAACTTCCGCCGCGCGGTCTTCCTCGGCGTGCTGCTGCAGATCATGCAACAGTTCACCGGCATGAACGTCATCATGTATTACGCGCCGAAAATCTTTGAACTGGCGGGTTACACCAACACCACCGAACAGATGTGGGGAACGGTGATCGTCGGTCTGACCAACGTGCTGGCAACCTTTATCGCTATCGGCCTGGTGGATCGCTGGGGCCGTAAACCGACGCTGGTGCTGGGCTTTATGGTGATGGCCGCCGGTATGGGTATTCTCGGCACGATGTTGCATATGGGCATCCACTCGCCGTCAGCGCAGTACTTCGCTGTCGCCATGCTGCTGATGTTTATCATCGGCTTCGCAATGAGCGCCGGTCCGCTGATTTGGGTTCTCTGCTCCGAAATCCAGCCGCTGAAAGGCCGCGATTTTGGTATCACCCTTTCCACCGCCACTAACTGGATCGCCAACATGATTGTCGGCGCGACCTTCCTGACGATGCTGAACACGCTGGGCAATGCCAACACCTTCTGGGTGTACGGCGGTCTGAACGTGCTGTTCATCCTCCTCACCCTGTGGCTGGTGCCGGAAACCAAACACGTTTCGCTGGAGCACATCGAGCGCAACCTGATGCGTGGCCGTCCGCTGCGTGAAATTGGTTCCCGTGACTGATTAACACCCTTCAGGCTTCCTCTGCGGAGGAAGCCTTTTTTGCTTATTGCACTCCCGTCCCGCCCATCCTATTCTCTGCAGTTATGAAAACACCCCGCCTCCCTATCGCCCTCCAGCAAGCTGTTATGCGTAGCCTGCGGGATAAACTTGCCCTCGCTAACCAGAAGCTTGAGCGTGACTACCCCGAGCCGAAGCTGGTCTACCAACAGCGCGGCACCGCCGCCGGTACGGCGTGGCTTGCCGACTACGAGATTCGCCTCAACCCGGTGCTGCTGCTGGAAAATCAGCAAGCCTTTATTGATGAAGTGGTTCCCCATGAGCTGGCGCACCTGCTGGTGTGGAAAGAGTTCGGGCGCGTTGCGCCACACGGCAAAGAGTGGAAGTGGATGATGGAGAGCGTGCTCGGCGTGCCCGCGCGGCGAACGCATCAGTTTGAACTGGAGTCAGTGCGGCGCAACACCTTCCCCTACCGCTGTAAATGCCAGCAGCATCAGTTGACCCTGCGTCGCCATAATCGGGTGGTGCGCGGCGAGGCGATCTACCGCTGCGTGCGCTGCGGCGAGCCGTTAATGGCTGAAGCCGCTAACTGAATCCATTAAGAAGTTTTATGCGCTAACTGATTGCATCAGGAAGCCCCTTCCGCTACGTTGCGAGCTCGTTTTGACAGGGAGTTCGCTATGTTCCGTTTTATACCTTTTCTCTTCACGTTGCTGGCAGTGCCTGCCCTGGCCGCCAACGGTATCAACAACTTTTCCCAGGCCAAAGCGGCCGGTGTGAAAGTGAATGCTGACGCGCCGGGTGATTTTTACTGCGGCTGTAAAATCACTTGGCAGGGCAAAAAAGGGGTCGTCGATCTCGCCTCCTGCGGCTATAAAGTGCGAAAAAATGAGAACCGCGCCAGCCGCATCGAGTGGGAGCATGTGATGCCCGCCTGGCAGTTCGGCCACCTGCGTCAGTGCTGGCAGGATGGCGGGCGCAAACAGTGCGCCAAAGATCCGGTCTACCGCAAGATCGAGAGCGATATGCATAACCTGCAACCCGCCGTGGGCGAAGTGAATGGCGATCGCGGTAACTTCATGTACAGCCAGTGGAACGGCGGTGAAGGGCAGTATGGCCAGTGCGAAATGAAGGTTGATTTCAAAGCGAAACTGGCTGAACCACCGGCGCGCGCCCGCGGTTCAATTGCCCGCACCTACTTCTATATGCGCGATCAATACCAGCTACCGCTCTCACGCCAGCAGACCCAGCTTTTCACCGCCTGGGATAAGCTCTATCCGGTTACTGCATGGGAGTGCACGCGCGATGAGCGTATCGCGGCCATTCAGGGCAACCATAACCCGTATGTGCAGCGCGCTTGCATGGCGCGAAAGAGCTAACCTACACTAGCGCCATTGTTAACATCCGCCCTGCCGTGCCGGGCGGTAATCTGAACGGATCTAAAACATGCGCATTCCCCGCATCCATCACCCAGAATGTATTCAGCCGGGCAGTGAAATTGCCCTCAGCGAGGATGCCGCCAACCACGTTGGCCGCGTGCTGCGTATGGGCCCGGGCCAGGCGGTGCAGCTTTTCGATGGCTCCAACCAGGTTTTCGACGCAGAAATCACCCACGCTGATAAAAAAAGCGTGCGCGTTAGCGTGCTGCGCGGCGAAGTGGACGATCGGGAATCGCCGCTGCATATTCACCTGGGCCAGGTGATGTCGCGCGGCGAAAAGATGGAGTTCACCATCCAGAAATCGATCGAACTGGGCGTAAGCCTCATTACGCCACTTTTTTCTGAGCGCTGCGGCGTTAAACTGGACGCCGAACGCCTGAACAAGAAGCTGCAGCAGTGGCAAAAGATCGCCATTGCCGCCTGTGAACAGTGCGGGCGCAACCGTGTTCCGGAGATTCGCCCGGCCATGGATCTCGAAGCCTGGTGCGCCGAAGAGGAGAGCGGTCTGAAGCTCAACCTCCATCCGCGCGCCAGCCAGAGCATTAACACCTTGCCTCTGCCCGTCGAGCGCGTGCGTCTGCTGATTGGCCCGGAAGGCGGGTTATCCGCCGATGAGATCGCCATGACCGCGCGCTACCAGTTTACGGATATTTTGTTAGGTCCCCGCGTGCTACGCACCGAGACAACGGCGCTTACCGCCATCACCGCGCTTCAGGTTCGCTTCGGCGACCTGGGTTGAAAGGAGAAGCAGAATGATTAAGCTCGGCATCGTGATGGATCCCATCGCGGACATTAACATCAAGAAAGACTCCAGCTTTGCCATGCTGCTGGAAGCACAGCGCCGCGGCTACGAGCTGCACTATATGGAGATGGCCGATCTCTACCTGATTAACGGTGAAGCCCGCGCCCGTACGCGTACCCTCTCCGTCGAGCAGAACTACGACAAATGGTATGAATTTGGCAGCGAGCAGGATATCGCGCTGGCCGATCTCGACACCGTACTGATGCGTAAAGATCCGCCGTTCGACACCGAGTATATCTACGCGACCTATATCCTTGAGCGCGCGGAAGAGAAAGGCACGCTGATCGTTAACAAACCGCAGAGCCTGCGCGACTGTAACGAAAAGCTCTTCACCGCCTGGTTCCCGGATCTGACGCCGGAAACGCTGGTCACCCGTGATAAAGCACGTCTGAAAGCCTTCTGGCAGAAGCACACCGACATTATTCTCAAGCCGCTGGACGGCATGGGCGGTACCTCGATTTTCCGCGTCAAAGAGGGCGACCCGAACCTCTCGGTTATTACCGAAACCCTGACCGAACTGGGCACGCGCTACTGCATGGCGCAGAACTACCTGCCTGCTATTAAAGAGGGCGACAAACGTGTGCTGGTAGTCGATGGCGAACCGGTGCCGTACTGCCTGGCGCGCGTGCCGCAGGGCGGTGAAACCCGTGGCAACCTGGCGGCCGGTGGTCGCGGCGAACCGCGCCCGCTGACCGAGAGCGACTGGGCGATTGCGCGTAAAGTCGCACCGGTGCTGAAAGCCAAAGGGCTTATCTTCGTCGGTCTTGATATCATCGGCGATCGCCTGACTGAAATTAACGTCACCAGCCCGACCTGCATCCGTGAAATCGAAGCCGAATTCCCGGTCTCCATCACCGGTATGCTGATGGACGCTATCGAAAAACGTCTGGCTAAATAAGTGCCACACAGGGTGCGAGCGAGAGCCCGCGCCCTTCCCGCTTTATCTCGTGACAGCACCCTGCTTTCCCCCCATACTACGTTGTCGCTTTTTTGAACCAGGAACAGAACCTCTGACAATGAATTTACAGCATCACTTTCTTATTGCCATGCCTGCTCTCCAGGATCCCCTCTTCCGGCGCTCCGTTGTCTATATCTGCGAGCACAGCGAGGAAGGGGCGATGGGGCTTATCATCAATAAGCCGCTGGAAAACCTGACGGTAGAGGGCGTGCTTGAAAAACTGAAAATCGAGGCCGTTGAACGCGATCCGGCGATCCGTCTTGATAAACCGGTGCTGCTCGGCGGCCCGCTGGCGGAAGATCGCGGCTTTATCCTGCACACCCCACCTGGCGGTTTTGCCTCCAGCATTCGCGTCTCGGACAACACCGTGGTCACCACTTCGCGTGACGTGCTGGAGACGCTCGGCACCGGCGAACAGCCTGCTGAGGTGATGGTCGCGCTGGGCTACTCGTCGTGGGATAAGGGGCAACTCGAAGAGGAGATCCTTGATAACGCGTGGCTTACCGCACCGGCGGATCTCAACATCCTGTTTAAAACGCCCATCGCCGATCGCTGGCGCGAAGCGGCAAAGCTTATCGGCATCGATATTTCGACCATGCCGGGCGTCGCGGGGCACGCCTGATGAGCGGCACACTGCTGGCGTTTGATTTCGGTACCAAAAGCATTGGCGTTGCCATCGGGCAGCGCATTACCGGGACGGCGCGCGCGCTGACGGCCCTGAAAGCACAGGACGGCACGCCGGAGTGGAAGCGGATCGAAAACCTGCTCAAAGAGTGGCAGCCCGAGGCGGTGGTGGTTGGTTTGCCGCTTAATATGGACGGCACCGAGCAGCTGCTTACCGCCCGCGCCCGCAACTTCGCCAATAAAATCCACGGCCGTTTTGGCGCAAAAGTGATCCTGCATGATGAACGGTTAAGCACCGTTGAAGCGCGCTCCGGGCTGTTTGAACGCGGCGGATTTCGCGCCCTTGATAAAGGCAGCGTCGACTCAGCGTCGGCGGTGATTATTCTCGAAAGCTACTTCGAACTGCACCCGTAAGCCTGCCCATTTTCCCCTCTCTTTTCTGTTAGCCGCGATCGCGTCGCGGCTTTCTGCCGATCCTTCTCACACTTTCCAGCCCTGCTTTTTGCATTCCCACTAATGTTTCTATAAAAGAAACATTAAAGGCTATCAGGATTTCTCAGTTAAGCGCTGAGCCAGTTCATGCAGAGCGTCTAAGCGCGTATCAACCACCGCATCGTCAACCTGCCACAGACCGGCAAACGCGAGCGCGGCGGAGTGGGCGCCAAGGGGTTTCGCCATCGACACTTCGCCGTCGTCGTGATGCCACACCACGTGCCCCTGCGCGCGCTGCTGGGCGACATGCGGGCCAAGCTGCTGCCACTGCTCCGGCGTAAAGCGCTGTTGCAGCGCCTCATCGCTCTCCGCTGCCAGCAGCGACATGCCGATGACCGACTGCCAGGCAGGCAGCATATGGAAACCGGCCAGCGCCTGGCTCACCTGGCTACCGGGTTCAGAGTGGTAGATGTAGATCACCTGATCCTCCCACAGCACGCCCATCGCCACGACGATATCTTTCGGGGCGTAGCGTTCAAGCAGCGGCAGCGCGTGGGAGAAGAGCGCCGAGCCGCGAATGGCCTGCGCCGCCAGCGCATGAATGCCAGGGCCGGGAAGGTAGCGACGCTGCGCGTCCTGCATAGTCAGGCCGATAGAGGCCATGGTCATCAATAACCGGTTTACGCGGGTGGTGTTAATGCCCATCAGACGCGACAGCTCACGACAGCCAATGGCGCGATCGCTGGAGACGAGGTACTGCAGGCAGCGAATGCCATCAATCAGACTTTGGTTCGGTTGAGAAGACATTGCAGGGTTCGCTTTTCAGTTGGCTGGAAAAAACGATTCTACCGTCAGTCAAAAAGGAAACAAGATAATGAAAATCTTTCCTCACACCGATGCCAGAGCTTTTCCGACCCGGCAGCTGCACGCCGATCTGGTCGTCGCGGGCGGCGGGCTGGCAGGGCTTTGCGCCGCGCTGGCGGCAGCGCGCGACGGTTTAGAGGTCGTGCTAATCCAGGACAGGCCGGTGCTCGGCGGCAACGCCTCCAGCGAAGTGCGCCTGTGGGCAAACGGCGCGACATCGCACATGGGCAACAACAACCGCTGGGCGCGAGAAGGCGGCATTATGGGCGAGATCATGGAGGAGAACCTCTGGCGCAACAAAGAGGGCAACCCGGTGATGTTTGACCTGGTGCTGCTCGACCTTGCCAGAAGCCAGCCGGGGCTGACACTGCTGCTTAATACCACCGTGTTTGAGGTGGAAAAAGAGGCGCAGACCATCACTCAGGTAAAAGCCTTTAACCCGATCAACGAGACGTTTTATACCGTCAGCGGCGCACAGTTTTGTGATGCCACCGGCGACGGCGTGCTCGGCTATCTGGCGGGTGCCGAATATCGTGAGGGCGCAGAAGAAGCGGAGGAACTCGGGGAGAAAATGGCACCCGGCGACAACTTCGGCCATAAACTCGGCCACTCCATCTACTTCTACACCAAGCAGACTGACGGACCGGTTAACTTTGTTCCCCCCTCCTTCGCGCTGAAAGATATTACCGCTATCCCCCGCTATAAACGCCTCACCTCCACCCTTAACGGCTGCGATCTCTGGTGGCTTGAGTGGGGCGGACGTCTTGATACCGTGCATGAGAGCGAAGAGATCAAGTGGGAGCTGTGGAAGATCGTCTGGGGCGTGTGGGATCACATCAAAAACTCCGGCAACTTCCCGGAAGCGGACAAGATGACCATCGAGTGGGTCGGCGCGATCCCCGGCAAGCGGGAAAGCCGCCGCTTCGTTGGCGACCATCTGCTGAGCCAGCAGGATATCATTGAGCAGCGCGACCACTATGACGCCGTGGGTTATGGCGGCTGGTCGATAGATCTACACCCGGCGGATGGCGTCTATAGCACCCATGACGGCTGCCGTCAGTTTCACAGCAAAGGCACTTACACCATCCCGTTTCGCAGCCTCTACAGCCGCTCGCTGTATAACCTGCTGCTGACCGGGCGGATTATCTCCGCATCCCACGTCGCCTTCGGCAGCGCCCGCGTGATGTGCACCTGCGGCCTGCTCGGCGAAGTGGTGGGCCGCGCCGCCGCGCTGTGCCATGCGCGCGGTCTCACGCCGCAGACCCTGGCGCAGCGCGAGCATATCGGTGCGCTGCAACAACAGCTGCAGCTTAACGGCTGCTACATTCCGCGCCAGTGGCTAAACGACCCGGCGGCAGGTGCCAGCGTCAGCGCCAGCAGCGAGTACTGCCTGACGGCGCTTGCGCCCAACGGCAGCTGGCATCCGCTGGCAGAGAGGATGGCCCTGCTGCTGCCCGTTCCGGCGGGCCATACCGTGCCCTCCATCACCCTGCGGCTGCGGGCAAAGCGGCCAACAGAGCTGACGGTCTCCCTGCTCGGCAGCGTCCGGGCCGGCAACTTCACTCCGGATTGCCACTTTGAAGAGCAGGTGCTGAGCGTGGCTGACGAAGACGAGCAGACCGTCACCTTCCAGTGGCAGAGCGAACGCAACCAGTACGTTTTTCTCGCCTTCGCCGCCAATGAAGAGGTTGAGATTGCGCTTACCGATGCGCGCCTGCCGGGCATCATGACGGTGTTTAACAGCCTTAATGCGCGCGTTGCCAAACATACCCGCCAGGTTGCCGATGGCGATTACGGCGTCGATGAATTCGACTTCTGGCTACCTCGCCGCCACCCTTCGCAGATCCTGCCCGCCCTGCGCTGCGATCCGCCGATTGCCGCCTGGAGCGTGCAGAATGTGCTCAATGGCCGCCTGCGTCCCGAGCAGCAGATCAACGCCTGGTCCCCGGCGCTGGATGACGCCGCGCCGGAGATCGTCTGGCGCTGGGAGAGCCCGCAGACGATTAGCCAGTTGACGCTGGTGCAGGACAACGATTTCGATAACGCCATGGAGTCCGTGCAGATGGGACACCCGCTCGCCGTTACGCCGCACTGCATTACGCACTATCGCCTGTGGGCCGACGAGTGGCTGCTGGCAGAGGTGCATGATAATCACCACTCCGTCTGCCAGCACCGTTTCACCCGCCCCATTACGGCGAGCAGCATCAGGCTGGAGATCGTCGCTACTGCGGGCGCGCTGCCCGCGGTTTACGCGCTACATCTTCACTAAAGATGCCCTTCGCGCACCCGCTGCTGGTGGCTCTGCGCGAAGGTCTGCATCCCCTGCTGCTGCCCGGTTTGCATCACGCCGGGCAGCTGGTGCGTTTTGCCTTCGCGGATAAGGTTCGCCACCGCCGGAGTATTAATCAGCAGCTCAAACAGCGCCACGCGCCCGCCCTGCTTATCCGCCTCCAGCCTCTGTGCCAGCACCGCCTGTAAACTGCCCGCCAGCTGGCTGCGCACCGGCTCCTTCTCCTGCGCCGGGAAGCTGTCCACCAGCCGCTCGACGGCCTGCGCTGCGCCGCGTGTGTGCAGGGTCGCCAGTACCAGATGCCCGGTTTCGGCGGCGGTCAGCGCCAGGCGGATCGTCTCGCTGTCGCGCAACTCGCCAAGCAGGATCACATCCGGATCCTGACGCAGCGCCGCGCGCAGCCCGTCGGCAAACGAAGCGCAGTGTTGCCCTATCTCGCGCTGCTGAATCAGGCTGTTGTCGCTCTGGTGCACGAACTCAATAGGATCTTCCAGCGTCACAATATGCGCTCCGGCCTGTTGATTGAGTTGTTGCACCATCGCCGCAAGGGTTGTCGATTTACCGCTACCGGTCGCGCCGGTGACGAGGATCAGGCCGTTCTCATGCGCCAGCAGTTCGGCCAGCGCTGCCGGAGCAGAGATATCGCTAAGCTGCGGGCAGCGCTGTGGCAGCAGGCGCAGCGCTAACGAAATGCCGCCGTGGCGGGCAAACGCGCCTGCGCGCAGCCGCCTGCCGCTCGCGGTAGTCAGCGCGAAATCCACCTGCCTCGACTCGCGCCACTGCTGCTGTTGCAGGGAGGTAAGCTGCCCGCTGAGCAGGCCGCTGATGTCAGGCTGCTCAAAAGGCGCAGCGGTAAGCTTCCCGTGCTGTCGCCAGCGCGGTGGACAACCACTGCACAGGTGTAGATCCGAGACATTATGCTTTACACTAAGCGCCACTATTTCTTCTATATCCATTACGCCATCCTGGAATCATGAACGATATCGCGCATAACCTGGCACAGGTCCGGGACAAAATCTCCGCCGCGGCGGCACGCTGCGGCCGGGCTTCAGAAGAAGTTACGTTACTTGCAGTGAGTAAAACTAAGCCTGCGAGCGCCGTCGCAGAAGCGATCGACGCCGGACAGCGTGCGTTTGGTGAAAACTATGTGCAGGAGGGGGTGGAGAAGATCCAGCACTTCCAGCAGGCGGGTGTCAGCGGGCTGGAGTGGCACTTTATCGGCCCGTTGCAGTCCAACAAAAGCCGTCTGGTAGCGGAGCACTTCGACTGGTGCCACACTGTCGACCGTCTGCGCATCGCCAGCCGCCTTAGCGAGCAGCGTCCGGCCACGCGCGCGCCGCTTAATGTTCTTATCCAAATCAACATCAGCGATGAGCAGAGCAAGTCCGGTATCCCCCTGAGTGAACTGGATGAGCTTGCCGCACAACTCGCTGAACTGCCGGGCATCTGCCTGCGCGGGTTGATGGCGATCCCGGCACCGGAAGCAGAGTACGAACGGCAGTTTGCCGTGGCACGGCAAATGGCTGTAGCATTTGAGGCGCTTAAAACGCGCTATTCAACGGTCGATACCCTGTCGTTGGGCATGACGGATGATATGTCCGCAGCCATCGCGGCGGGCAGTACGATGGTGCGCATTGGTACCGCCATTTTTGGTGCGCGCGATTACACAAAAAAGTAAGAGAAACTGAGGAACGCCATGAAGACGTTGACTTTCCTGCTCTCAACAGTAATTGAACTCTACACCATGGTTCTGCTGTTGCGCGTCTGGATGCAGTGGGCACGCTGTGATTTTTATAACCCTTTTTCGCAATTTGTCGTTAAAGCCACCCAGCCGATTGTCGGGCCGCTGCGCCGCATTATCCCGGCGATGGGGCCGCTCGACAGCGCCTCGCTGCTGGTCGCTTTTGTGCTGAGTTTTATCAAGGCGATCGTGCTGTTTATGGTGGTCACCTTGCAGCCGATTATCTGGATATCCGCCCTGCTTATTCTGGTCAAAACCATTGGCCTGATGATTTTCTGGGTGCTGCTGGTAATGGCAATCATGAGCTGGGTCAGCCAGGGCCGCAGCCCGGTTGAGTACGCACTGGTTCAGCTGACCGAGCCGCTGCTGCGCCCGATCCGCAACTTGCTACCGGCAATGGGCGGCATCGACTTCTCGCCGATGATCCTCGTGCTGCTGCTCTATGTACTCAACATGGGGATTGCCGAACTGCTGCAATCCACCGGTGATATGCTGCTGCCGGGGCTGTGGATGGCACTATGAGTGCCGTTGTATCCTCTCAGGACGGGCTGGTTTTACGGCTTTATATTCAGCCGAAAGCCAGCCGCGACGCAATTATCGGTTTGCATGGCGACGAAGTAAAAGTCGCCATCACCGCCCCGCCAGTGGATGGCCAGGCCAATGCGCACCTGGTGAAATTTCTCGCTAAACAGTTCCGCGTTGCGAAAAGCCAGGTGCTGATCGAAAAGGGCGAACTGGGCCGCCATAAACAGATTAAAATCGTTCATCCGCAACAGATCCCGACAGAAGTCGCGGCGCTGATAAATTAGGATCCGCTATGCAAAAAGTTGTCCTCGCCACCGGTAATGCCGGTAAAGTGCGCGAGCTTGCCTCGCTGCTCAATGATTTCGGCCTCGATGTGGTCGCACAAACCGAGCTGGGCGTCGAATCCGTTGAAGAGACCGGGCTGACCTTTATTGAAAATGCCATTCTGAAAGCCCGCCATGCGGCAAAAGTGACCGGCTTACCCGCCATTGCCGATGATTCGGGGCTGGCAGTCGATGCGCTGGGCGGCGCGCCGGGGATCTACTCCGCACGCTACGCAGGCCTTGAAGCCAGCGATCAACAGAACCTGGAAAAACTGCTCGACGCGCTGCAGAGCGTGCCGGACGGCGAGCGCCAGGCGCAGTTCCACTGTGTGCTGGTCTATATGCGCCACGCCGACGATCCGACACCGCTGGTGTGCCACGGAAGCTGGCCTGGCGTCATCGCCCGCGCGCCTGCGGGCAGCGGCGGCTTTGGTTACGATCCTATCTTTTTCGTCCCCTCCGAAGGTAAAACCGCCGCGGAGCTGACACGCGACGAGAAGCGCGCCCTCTCCCATCGCGGTCAGGCGTTAACCCTGTTACTGGAAGCAATGCGTAATGGCTGATTTGCCGCCTCTGAGTCTCTATATCCACATTCCCTGGTGCGTGCAGAAGTGCCCCTACTGCGACTTCAACTCCCACGCGCTGAAGGGCGAAGTACCGCACGACGACTATGTCCAGCATCTGCTTGCGGATCTGGATGGTGATGCCGCGTACGCCCAGGGACGGGAAATAAAGACCATCTTTATCGGCGGCGGTACGCCAAGCCTGCTCTCCGGCCCGGCGATGCAGACCCTGCTTGACGGCGTTCGCGCGCGTCTGCCGCTGGCCAGTGATGCGGAAATTACCATGGAGGCGAACCCGGGCACCGTTGAAGCTGACCGCTTCGCCGACTACCAGCGCGCTGGCGTTAACCGTATCTCAATAGGCGTGCAGAGCTTCAGCGAAACCAAGTTGCAGCGTCTCGGGCGTATTCACGGCCCGGAAGAAGCTAAACGTGCGGCACACCTTGCGAGCGGGCTGGGGCTGCGCAGTTTCAACCTCGATTTAATGCACGGCTTGCCGGATCAATCCGTTGAGGAAGCGCTCGATGATCTGCGCCAGGCCATCGCCTTAAACCCGCCGCATCTGTCGTGGTATCAGCTCACCATCGAACCCAATACGCTCTTCAGCTCGCGCCCGCCGGTGCTGCCGGATGACGACGCGCTGTGGGATATCTTTGAGCAGGGGCATCAGATCCTGACGGCCGCCGGTTATCAGCAGTATGAAACCTCGGCCTATGCCAAACCGGGCTATCAGTGCCAACACAACCTGAACTACTGGCGCTTTGGCGACTATCTCGGAATCGGCTGCGGTGCGCACGGCAAAGTGACCTTCGCGGATGGGCGCATTTTGCGTACGGCGAAAACGCGCCATCCACGCGGCTATATGCAGGGAAATTACCTTGATAAGCAGCATGATGTAGAAGAGCAGGATAAGCCGTTTGAGTTCTTTATGAACCGTTTCCGCCTGCTAGAACCGGCGCCGCGGGCAGAGTTTTCCGCGTATACCGGTCTGGATGAAGCGACCATCCGCCCGCAAATTGAGCAGGCGCTGGCGCTCAATTATCTGACCGAGAACGCAACGCACTGGCAGATAACCGAGCACGGTAAGCTGTTTCTCAATTCATTGCTTGAGTTGTTTCTTAGCGAATAATGTGAAGTGAGAGATAACAGTAAGGGGAAATATTATTTCCCCTTACTTATTTTAGAGGCGTGATTATTTAAATAATAGTATTACAGCAACTTCCGTTGGTGCATTCCGTGGCGCAATAAGACGATGCCAGAGGAGATAATGCCACCAAGAATAACGGCCAACGCCATGATAATCGCTTTCCCCGGGCCATCTTTTTTCATCGGCAGCGACGGCGAGAGTTGATATTTGAAGGGGGAAAACTCCACATCTTTAATATCAACTTTTTGCAGCTGCGCCAGAGTGTATTCACGGTTGCGAAAATCGGCATTCAGCTCGGTAAAATCTTTCATCGACTGCTCAATGCGCAGTTTTTCCGAGATACCATCGGCGCCGAGCGCGATAGAGAAGTCCGGGTCATCCTGTACCGCCTGACCATTGCTGTAGACCGGGCGTTTGATGCCGGCAGCATTCGCTACTTCAAGGGAGTAGTTCAGGCGCTTCACATTCGCATCATGCTTTGTAGCAATTCGGGCACGATCCATCTCCAGCACGTTCTTTTCAAAGTTCTTCTTCAACTCAACATCACTACGCAGCGTTGCCAGCGTCTCGTTGACTACTTTGGCAGAAATGAAAGCGATGTAGCCTTTCAGCACCTGCTGGGCTTCTGTTGCCGTCGGCGCGGTGAAGCTGAGCGTCCAGGAAGCGTACGGCGTATTATCAGCAGTCGCCAGTTTGGCGTTATTGGTCGCTTTGATCTTCTGCGTCAACAGCGTCAGCGCACGGCGCAGTTCATCCTGATCGATATTGTTCTCTTCCAGCTTGCCCAGCACCAGCGGCGAGTTGGCAAGAAACTCCTCTTTTAATGATTGAGAAGAGAATTTTTTCAGGAAGAGGTGGTAAACATCATCCTGTGAAATAGAGGTTTTCACATTAAGAACCTCCAGCGTCATGAGCGCTCGTTGCAGCTCAGCCCACTGGATTCGCTCTGCCGGCGTAATCTCCGCCTGGCTGGTCCACTTTTGCGGTAGTAAGGCGGTGATAAAGAATGCGCAAACGGCAAACAACACCACTGTTCCGGCAATAAGTTTCTTGCCTCGCCATAACAGGCTCAGCAGATAGAGCAGATCGATCTCATTATTTTTAAACGAAAGGGCGGGCTCTTCATAAAATGAAGCGTCGCCTTTCGGCTGTATGTTTATTGATGACATAGGATTATTTATGAAGAAATCATATCCGTGATTTGAGGCGGCGATATTAGCATCAACAAGAACATTCTGAAAGTATACAAGTTATGGTCAATTCAAATAATCGATTAATTACTTAAGTAAAACCCCAAATTCTGGTAGGGGTTAACTGCGAATTGCCACTTGCTTTTGTGGGCAATAATTTATAGATGAGAATAATCAGCAGAGCCTGACAAACCAATTAAATAAAAGATACGAGTTTGTTATTTAATCGTCAGAAATAAGGGAAAGGGAGTAACAACATATTCATTACGAATAAGGCCTTTCGTCGATGACAAAAGGCCATGGTACAGAGTTACTTCAGGGAGGAGGTTAACGCTTTGCGGCTCTCTTCGAGAGAAACCACGCGCTGGCAGACATCTTTGCCAAACTGCTGGAAGTCAGCTTCCTGATTTTTCCATTCGTTCTGGATAGACGTTTGTAAGCCGCCAAGATTGCCGAGCACATTCTGCAACGGGTTGCCGCCGCTTTTCATCACCGCTTTCGCGCCCATTTCGTTAATGCTGTCCTGCAGAATGCCGCCCATCGCCTGGTTGACCAACTGCTGACCATCGGCGCGAACCTGTTCAATCGCCTTGTAATGGAACGTCAGGCCGTCGCTGCGATGCTCGATAATACGATTCATCTGCTCTTTGAGCTGCGCGTCGAGTTTGGTGAGGCGGTTACGCATGCTGCTGCTCTCCCCCACCTCTTTGACGATGATCTTATCCAGCGCAATGCGGTTTTTCTCCACGCGAGTCAGCGCGCCGTTGTCGATCCACGGCAGGGCGCTGCGTAGCTCAGCCTGGTAATCTTTCGCCTGCTCGCGCTGTGCGGCGCTAAGCGACGGCTGTTTGCCGTTAAACATCACATTGCCCTCTGGCGTGATCACCAGATTGCCGTTTTCGCCCTTCACCTGCACGGTTTGCGGGCTGATAATCACATCGTCGCGCGGCGTGACGCTGCACTGATAATCTGCCTGCGCCGCGAAAGCTGTAAGGGTGAGCGTTGCCGCCAGCAGCGTTTTACGCATTCTATTAACTCCTGTAGAGACAAAATGGGCCAGCAGATGCTGGCCCTTATGTTTGTTTAGTCCCACCAGACGTCGAAAAGTTCGCTGGTGCGTACCGCTTCGAGCTTCTGCTCCTCCAGCCACTTACGCACAAGGGCCTGATGCTCTTCGGTGCATTTGCCAATCTCTTGCAGGCAGATTAACCCTTCCCACGCCAGATAGCCGCTGCCATCAAACGCCAGTTTATTCGGCGCAATCACCTGCTTAATGAAGTTATCAACGGTACTGTCGATCTGCTCTTCGGTGGTACCTTCCGGGAAACGCCACGCGACGGAGAAACCCACTTCCTGGAATTCGTCGATATGCATTTTTTTACGCAAGCGACGGCTGCGGTTCTTTGCCATTATTTCACCCTCTCGAACATTAAGTCCCATACACCGTGACCAAGACGATGGCCACGCTGTTCAAATTTCGTTACCGGGCGCGATTCCGGGCGCGGCACATAGTCGTTGCTGGCCGACAGGTTCTTATACCCGTCGATGGAGTTCATCACCTCCAGCATATGTTCTGCATAGGCTTCCCAGTCGGTCGCCATATGGAATACGCCGCCCAGCTTGAGCTTGCTCTTCACCAGCTCGGCAAAGGGTACCTGCACAATACGGCGCTTATTATGACGCGCTTTGTGCCACGGGTCCGGGAAAAAGAGTTGCACCATGTTTAAGGCGTTATCCGGGATCATAGTGTGTAGCACTTCTACCGCGTCATGGCACATCACGCGCAGGTTCTCGACGCCCTCTTCGTGCGCGGAAGAGAGGCAGGCACCGACGCCCGGCGAGTGTACTTCAATACCCAGGAAATCCTGCTCCGGGCGGGTTTTCGCCATTTCGACCAGCGAAGCGCCCATGCCAAAACCGATCTCCAGCGTCACCGGTGCGGTGCGACCAAACAGCGCGGTAAAATCGAGCGGCTGTTCGGTAAACTCAACGCCCATCACCGGCCAGTAATTGTCCAGCGCATGCTGCTGACCCTTTGTCAGACGCCCCTGGCGACGGACAAAGCTACGAATGCGGCGCAGCGGGCGGCCATTTTCATCAAATTCCGGTGAAATGACGTCGTTATTCATAAAGTTTTCTGCTCGTGAGAGTGTTCAGGAAACGGGCATTATCCAAAGTTCATGGCATGATGCAAGCACCGGAAAGTTCCGGTTTACAGTGCAACGCCGCTGTGCTGCAATCTTCGCCCCTGATAAAGCGATTCTGGTGACCATGCAAGCGTCTCAATTCTCAGCCCAGGTTCTGGACTGGTACGACAAATTTGGGCGGAAAACCCTACCCTGGCAAATTGAAAAGACGCCCTACAAAGTATGGCTGTCAGAAGTGATGTTGCAACAAACCCAGGTCACAACGGTGATCCCCTATTTCGAGCGCTTTATGGCGCGCTTCCCGACGGTGACTGATTTAGCCAACGCGCCGCTGGATGAAGTGCTGCATCTGTGGACCGGGCTCGGTTACTACGCCCGCGCGCGCAATCTGCATAAAGCCGCGCAGCAGGTCGCCACGCTGCACAATGGCCGTTTTCCAGAAACCTTTGACGAAGTCGCCGCGCTGCCAGGCGTTGGGCGCTCAACGGCGGGCGCGATCCTCTCTTTATCCCTCGGTAAGCACTTCCCGATTCTCGATGGCAACGTGAAACGCGTGCTGGCCCGTTGTTATGCGGTGGCCGGCTGGCCGGGAAAAAAAGAGGTGGAGAAACGGCTATGGGAGATAAGCGAGCAGGTGACGCCGGCGAAAGGCGTCGAGCGCTTTAACCAGGCAATGATGGATCTTGGTGCCATGGTCTGCACCCGCTCAAAACCGAAGTGCGAACTCTGCCCGCTGCAAAGCGGCTGTATCGCTTACGCCACGCACAGCTGGAGCAGCTACCCGGGTAAAAAGCCGAAGCAGATCCTGCCCGAGCGCACCGGTTATCTGCTGCTGATGGAGCACGAAGGCACGGTTTATCTTGAACAGCGCCCGCCGAGCGGCCTGTGGGGTGGCCTCTTCTGCTTCCCACAGTTTAGCGATGAAGCGGCGCTGCGCGACTGGCTGGCGCAAAAAGGGATTAACGCAGATACTCTCAGCCAACTTGTCGCGTTCCGCCACACTTTTAGCCATTTCCACCTCGATATTGTGCCGATGTGGCTTCCTGTGTCTTCCGTTGCCGCGTGCATGGATGAAGGTGCAGGTCTTTGGTATAACTTAGCGCAACCGCCATCCGTCGGTCTGGCGGCTCCGGTGGAACGCCTGATACAGCAATTACGCGCCGAAGCGGTCTCGCGCGGCGCGCAAAAAGAGGAATGATTATGAGCAGAACCATTTTTTGTACCTTCCTGCAACGCGAAGCGGAAGGGCAAGACTTCCAGCTCTATCCGGGCGACCTGGGTAAACGCATTTATAACGAGATCTCGAAAGAGGCCTGGAAGCAGTGGCAGCAGAAGCAGACGATGCTGATCAATGAGAAGAAACTCAACATGATGAACGTCGAGCACCGCAAATTGCTGGAAGAGGAGATGGTCAATTTCCTGTTTGAAGGCAAAGATGTGCACATTGAAGGCTACACGCCACAAGAAAAAAAATAGGCGTCGTGGTTTAAACCCGCCGGCAGTGCCATAAATCCAGGGAAGGCATTGCCGGTTCGCGAGCGTCTCAGGCGCTGTAATCAAACACAACTGCATCCGGAATGATGAAAAAATTTTTAGCGCTAGCGATGATCGCGCCGTTGCTGATCTCTTGTTCCAGCTCTAATAAATCCGGCGAAGACTACAACGAAGCCTGGATCAAAGACACCAACGGTTTTGACATTTTGATGGGCCAGTTCGCCCACAATATTGAGAATTTATGGGGCTTTAACGAAGTACTGATCGCAGGACCAAAGGATTACGTTAAGTATACCGATCAGTACCAGACGCGAAGCCACATCAACTTTGATGAAGGGACGATTATCGTCGAGACCATCTCGGCGACCGATCCGGCGGCGCACCTGCGCGCGGCGATCGTTAAAACGCTGCTGATGGGCGACGATCCCGGCTCTATCGACCTCTACTCCGATACCGACGACATTACGATCTCCAAACAGCCTTTCCTCTATGGTCAGGTGCTGGATAACAACGGCGAAGCGATTCGCTGGCAGTGGCGCGCGGAAAAATATGCCGACTATCTGCTGCAAACGCGGCTGAAAACCCGCACCAGCGGCATCCGCGTGATCTCCAGCATCACCATTAATCTGGTGCCGAACCACCTCGATAAACGTGCGCATAAATATATGGGCATGGTGCGCAAAGCGTCGCATAAGTATGGCGTCGAGGAGTCGCTGATTCTGGCGATTATGCAGACGGAATCCTCCTTCAACCCCTATGCGGTGAGCCGCTCCGATGCGCTCGGTTTGATGCAGGTGGTGCAGCACAGCGCCGGGAAAGATGTCTTCCGCGCGCAGGGGAAATCCGGTACGCCGGACCGCAGTTATCTTTTCGATCCGCAGAGCAATATTGATACCGGCACCGCTTATCTGGCGATGCTGAACAATATCTATCTTGGCGGTATCAGCAACCCGACCTCACGGCGCTATGCGGTGATCACCGCCTATAACGGCGGCGCGGGCAGCGTGCTGCGCGTCTTCTCGCCGGATAAAGTGCAGGCGGCGAATATCATCAATACCATGTCGCCGGGCGATGTGTATGAAACGCTTACCACGCGCCACCCTTCTGCTGAGTCACGCCGCTATCTCTACAAAGTGAACGCCGCGCAGAAAACCTACCGTCGTAATTAACGCCCCTTGTGGTTTATGCCTTTTTACCTTTGCAGGTAAAAGGGCATAAGCCAGCCTTCTGGCCCTCGCAATCGGTTGCGTAAAAGCGTGATCAAGATCACTTAATAAGAATGCAATCAGACGAAGATTGCATTTTTCTGTCGTACGTAACAAACAACGCCGCCGCAAAGTGATAAAGTGCCGCCACAAATCGCAGTATATCTGCCCATTACAACGACAACCGTCTCCTTTGCGAGGAAAAAAGCATGAATCTTAAGCTGCAGCTGAAAGTGATCATCTTTCTGCAGTTCTGCCTGTGGGGCAGTTGGCTGACGACACTTGGCTCTTATATGATCGTGACCCTGAAATTTCAGGGCGCGGAAGTCGGCGCGGTCTACAGCTCCCTTGGTATCGCCTCGCTGTTTATGCCAACGCTTTTAGGCATCGTCGCCGATAAGTGGCTCAGCGCGAAATGGGTTTATGCCCTCTGTCATCTGGTCGGTGCGATCACGCTGTTTATCGCCGCAGGCGTCACCACGCCGGGCGCGATGTTCGCCATTATTCTGCTCAACTCGCTGGCCTATATGCCGACGCTGAGCCTGGTGAACTCCATCTCCTATTTCCGTCTTAAATCTGCCGGGCACGATATCGTCACCGATTTCCCGCCGATTCGTATCTGGGGCACCATCGGCTTTATCCTCGCCATGTGGGCAGTGAGCTTCTCAGGCTTTGAGTTAAGCCATATGCAACTCTACATTGGCGCGGCGCTGTCGCTGCTGCTGAGCGTGATTGCGCTGACGCTGCCGCACATTCCGGTGGCGAACAGCAAGCAGAAGCAGACCTGGGTGGAGATGCTCGGCCTGAACGCCTTTGCGCTGTATAAAAACAAACGTATGGCGATCTTCTTTATCTTCTCTATGCTGCTGGGCGCGGAGTTGCAGATCACCAATATGTTTGGCAACACCTTCCTGCACAGCTTCGACTCGAATCCGCTGTTCGCTAATAGCTTTATCGTTACCCATGCGTCGGTAATGATGTCGATTTCGCAGATTTCGGAAACCGTCTTTATCCTCGCCATTCCGTTCTTCCTGAGCCGTTACGGCATTAAGAACGTGATGATGATCAGTATCCTCGCCTGGGTGCTGCGCTTTGGTCTGTTCGCTTACGGCGACCCGACGCCGTTCGGCACCGTGCTGCTGGTGCTGTCGATGATCGTGTACGGTTGCGCCTTCGACTTCTTCAACATCTCCGGCTCGGTGTTTGTTGAGAAAGAGGTTAGCCCGGAAATCCGCGCCAGTGCGCAGGGTATGCTGCTGATGATGACCAACGGCTTCGGCTGTATCCTCGGCGGTATGGTGAGCGGCAAAGTGGTAGAGATGTACACCACCGCCGGTCTTACCGACTGGAAAACCGTGTGGCTGATCTTCGCCGGTTATTCGCTGGTGCTGGCCGTCGCCTTCGTGATGCTGTTTAAGTACAAGCATGTGCGCGAGCCATCTGGCGTGACGCAGAAAGCGTAAACAGAAAACCCGGCCTGAGCGCCGGGTTTTTTATGGGTCTCATTTTGTGGGCCTGATAAGCGCAATTTTTGTAGGCCTGATAAGCGAGGTTTTTGTAGGCCTGATAAGCGCAGCGCCATCAGGCATTTGCACCCATTGCCGGATGGCGGCGATGCCTTATCCGGCCTACGAAACAGCCTCTTCAGGCATGTCGGCGCTGACACATAATCGATGCACGTCCGTAGGCCTGATAAGCGCAGCGCCATCAGGCGTTTGCACCCATTGCCGGATGGCGGCGTTGCCTTATCCGGCCTACGAAACAGCCTCTTCAGGCATGTCGGCGCTGACACATAAACGATGCACGTCCGTAGGCCTGATAAGCGTAGCGCCATCAGGCATTGGCACTCATCGCCGGATGGCCGCGTTGCCTTATCCGGCCTACGGAACAGCTTCGGTTACGGGATCATCGCCAGCACATACGCCACTGCCAGCAGATCGGCGCTGCCGCCGGGGCTTAAATGTCGCGCAATCAACGCCTGGTCCATCTGGCGTAAATCATCTTTCTCCCATCCGGTGGCTAATAGCTGCTGCGCATAATCCTGCACATAACGCAGCCCCGCCAGGCCACCGCGTGACACCAGATTGCTGTCGCGGTTAACCGCCATCAGCCTGAGCAGCGCGTTATGCAAACGGCGCTCCCCCTGCTCCTGCTGCCAGAAGGGCAATACCGCACGGCGCACGGTGATAAACCCCTGCTCCGCCTCGCCGCGCGCGCCGGTCAGGCCATAGTCGCGGAACTGCTTTTCACCAGCCGTGATTGCCTGCGCCCGCCCGGCCAGCTCGCGTGCCACCAGACCGCGGCAAATCGCGCTCACCTCGTTACAAAGCGCATCCGCGCTCAGTTGCCAGCCCAGCCCCCGCAGCCGCCCGGCGGCAAACGACAGCAACCCGAGTGAAAAGATGCCGCCTTTATGGGTATTCACCCCATGGGTGGCGGCAAACATCGCCTGCTCGCAGGCAATCCCCATCGGTCGAATCAGCCGTAACTGCCCCGCCGCCGGTTTATGGGCGTTATCAAAACCCGCCTGCTCGAAGCGTGCAAACCAGGGCGTAATGGCATCGATACTGGCGAGAAACAGCGCGTAATCCATATCGCGGTGCGCGCCGCTGTTTGCGCTGTCCACCAGCCCCGGCTTCGGGGTGAGATCCAGCTCCTGCCGCAGCGCCCGCGCCGCCAGCGCAGGCACAAACGCCACGGCAGGTTTAGTCGCGGGTAAACCAGCCATTAATCAGCCCCTCAACGCGGTTCACCACCTCATCCAGCGGATGACGGCGCGAGCGGGCGCAGTTGTGCGCCGGTTCATCGCACACCAGACAGCGACGGGTGCTGCGATCCAGTGAATGGCGGCCAACCTGGCCGTTTTGCGGGCAGAAGATATCAAAATCCCACAGCCTGCCGAGCGGATGGGTCTGCTCCAGCTCAATGCACTGCGCTTTGATTTCCGCCGCCGGATGGGCCACGCACCACATCGCTTCCGCACCGGTCGGCAGCCACTGCACTTGCCGGTCAAGCGTCTGCCAGCCGCGCTGCCACAGCATCTGGTCGCAGGCCTGTAACGCCACGCCCATGGTGTTGCGATAGCGCATCGTATCTTTCACCGCGCCCGGGGTAACCAGCGTCAGGGAGATAATCGGTTGTTGATAGTGGCGAAGCCAGTCAGCCTGCCGCGCGGCGCGCTTCTCTTTCGCCGCCAGCAGCGCCTCGAGGCTGACACCCGTACGCTCGGGAGTCATCGTAGTCATAACGCCTCCTCTTTTACCTGGCGCACAACGTCAATCACGCTGCCGTCGCGATAGCGGATCACCCCGACAATCCGGTCGGTAAAGGCAATCGGTTTTGGCTCGCCGGTAAGCGAAATCGCCCGCTGATAGAGCGCCTCGATATCGACAACGTTCAGCCCGGCCGCCACTAAACGTTCGCGGACTTCCGGGCGCGCCGGATTGACCGCAATGCCGTGATCGGTGACCAGCACATCAATGCTCTCCCCCGGCGTCAGGCGGGTGGTCACGCGCTTCACCACTGTCGGAATGCGGCTGCGCAGCAATGGGGCAACCACAATGGTCAGATTCGCCGCCGCGGCCACATCGCAGTGGCCGCCGGATGCGCCGCGCATCACGCCGTCCGAACCGGTAATAACGTTGACGTTGAAGTCGATATCGATCTCCAGCGCGCTGAGGATCACCACGTCCAGCTGGTCGCAGCTTGCCGCTTTACCGCCGGGGTTGGCGTAAACGTTGGTCGAGATCTCCACATGGTTGGGATTACGCCGCAGCGAAGCCGCCGCTTCGCCATCAAAGCACTGGGTATCGAGCAGCTTCTCAATCAGCCCCTTCTCATGCAGTTCGACCAGGCTGCCGGTAATGCCGCCGAGGGCGAAACGGGCTTTTACGCCGTGGCGCGCCATCTTCTCGGCCATAAAGCGGGTCGCCGCAGTCGATGCCGCGCCGGAGCCGGTCTGCATCGAGAAGCCATCGCGGAAGTAGCCGGAGTGCTCAATCACATCCGCCGCATAGCGGGCGATCATCAACTCTCGTGGATTGCTGGTAACACGCGCGGCACCGACGCTGATTTTCGCCGGATCGCCCACGCTCTCCACCTGGACAATCAGATCCACCCGATCCTGGCTCAGACTGGCGGGCATATTGGGAAACGGCACCACTTCTTCGGTCAGCAGCACCACTTTATCGGCAAATTCGGCGTCAACCATCGCGTAGCCGAGCGAGCCGCAGCAGGATCTCCCCTGCGTACCGTTGGCGTTACCGAAGGCATCGCTGCACGGCACGCCGAGAAAGGCGACATCGATCTTCAGCTCACCATCCTGCAACAGTTTTACCCGCCCGCCGTGGGAGTGGATCTGCACCGGCTCCGCCATCAGCCCGTGGGAGATGGCATCCGCCAGCTTGCCGCGCATGCCGGAGGTGTAAATTTTGCGGATCACGCCGCTCTGAATATGCTCAATCAGCTCATCGTTGCAGGTCATCAGCGAACTGGAGGCGAGCGTCAGGTTTTTGAAGCCGAGGCGCGCAAGGGTTGCCACTACGGTGTTAATCACCCGGTCGCCTTCGCGAAAGGCATGGTGGAAAGAGATGGTCATACCATCGCGCAGGCCGCTGCGCGTAATCGCCTCTTCCAGCGAGGCGCAGAGTTTACGGTTTAGCCTGGCGTCCTCATCCGCCAGCCACGGTGTGGCGCTATGGGCGGTATCAAAGGGTTTTAATTCACGCAGATGGGGAAAGTTGACGTGAAGCAGCTCGGTTTGGTTCATGGTTTTCTCCTTAACGACGCACGCCGGACGCCGCCGCGCGTTCCAGCACCATCTGCGCATGGTTAATAATGGGGGCGTCGATCATTTTGCCGTTCAGGGAGACGACGCCAAGGCCGTTACGCTCTCCCTCCTCTGCCGCTTCAATCACGACTTTGGCGTGATCGACCTCCTGCTGCGTCGGCGCATAGGCGTTATGCAGCAGGTCAATCTGGCGCGGGTTAATCAGCGATTTGCCGTTAAAGCCCATCTTGCGCACCAGCTCCACTTCGCGCAGGAACCCGGCTTCATCATTCACGTCTGACCACACCACGTCGAAAGCGTCGATACCGGCAGCGCGGGCGGCGTGCAGCACCGCGCAGCGGGCATAGAAGAGTTCGGTGCCGTCGCCGCGCTCGGTCTGCATATCCATCACGTAATCGAAGGCCGCCAGCGCAATACCGATCAGCCGCTGCGAGCTGCGGGCAATTGCCACGGCGTTAATGACGCCAATCGCCGACTCAATCGCCGCCATCACGCGGGTTGATCCCACTTCCCGCCCGCAGGCAAGCTCGATGCGCTCCAGGTGGCGCTCCAGTTCGTAGATATCCTCCGGGCTGTCGGTTTTCGGCAGGCGTACCACATCAACGCCGGCGCGCACTACCGCTTCGAGATCCGGCAGGCCAAACGGGGTATTCAGCGGGTTGATGCGTACCACGGTTTCAATATCCTGATACATCGGATGTTGCAGAGCATGAAAGACCAGCAGGCGCGCAGTATCTTTCTCGCGTAGCGCCACCGCATCTTCGAGGTCAAACATGATTGAATCGGGACGGTAGATAAAGGCGGTGGAGAGCATGGCGGCGTTAGCGCCCGGCAGAAACAGCATGCTACGACGAAGTTTTTTCACAACAATGTCCCCCACGCGATCTCCTTCTCTTCCGCCGCGCGCAGCACGGCGCTTTGCAGACGGGCGCGGATTACGCAATCCAGCGCGCCTTTATCTTCAATGATGATTAAGCCCTGGCGGATCTCCATCGCGCGCAGCGTCTCATTCACCACGCGGCGGATCTGATCGCCAAACTGCTTGATCACTTCGCTGCGTACCACCACCTCCAGTTCACCGTCGGTAGGGGCGATTTTCACCATCAGGTCGCTGGATTCGAGGGTTCCCGCCAGCGCCTCCCGTACAATTTTCATAGTTATTAGTCCTGATTTTTAAGCGACTTCCACGCTGTAATGAGCTTCAAGGTGCGCGAAAGTGGTATCCGGTACGATTTCCCGAATGCGGGAAAACTGGTGTGTTTTTAATAAACGGCGCACTTCGGACGCCGAAATTGCCGTGCCTGCGGCTTTAATGCGTGGGATCTCCACCACCTCAACCGCGCCCGCCAGCATCTGGTGCATGGTGTTGTTGTACTGGCGGGTCACCGCGCAAAAGGGTTCGCTGCCAATAAAGCGGTGGGTAATGCCGAGCGCCGGGGCGATATGGTTGCGAAAGATTAGCAGGTCGATTTCGCTCCACGCCTGCTGCACTTTGCCGGTCTCTTTCAGGAAGTAGGCCGGAAAGGTGGCGCGGGAGATGATGTACTGCGAGCCCTCATGCACCGTGACATTCGCCAGGTGCGCTACGCCCGCTTTCACCATCTTTAGCCGCGCGGCGAAGGGGAAAAACGAGGCATCTTCGCGCACCACAAACAGATGCAGTGCATCGCAGGCTTTTGCCGCCTGCTCCACCAGATGGCGGTGGCCGAGGGTAAAGGGGTTGGCGTTCATGACGATGGCGCCAATGCGCTTACCCGTCAGCCGTTTTGCCCGCAGCGAGCGGCAGTAGCGCTCAATGCCCGACGGCGTGTTCTCCATCAGCACCGCGTTATTGCCGCTCTGGACGATGGGCCAGAAGCCGCTGTGCTGAAAGCGCTCCCGGTTGCAGGGGCGCGTGCAGAGAAAGAGGTGGAAGTGGCCGCGCGCCAGCGCCAGGTTCTCCACTTCCGCCAGCAGCCGGGCGCTGAGGTTTTCGCCGCGAAGCTGCGCATCAACCGCCACGCATTTGATGACGTTCGCGGCAAGGCCTGCACACCCCACCAGTTGCTCTCCCGACCAGGCTTCAACGAAGGTCGTGATGTCGCTGTCCATGCCTAATCCGCTGTCGGCTAATAGCGAGCGGATGCGCTCGAGCCGGGGCGTGTTACCGTTGACTTCCGCAATGCGGAAGTCGATGGAGGGTCGTGTGTGCATCTGTTGGCCTTCGTCCTTAGTGCGCTGCTGCCAGCGCCTGCTCCGGCGCTTCCACGATCACATTGCTGAGATGCCCGATCTTCTCGATCTCCACTTCGATGCGATCGCCCGCCTTCATAAACAGGGGTGGCGTACGCTTTTTCCCGACGCCGCCCGGTGAACCGGTGATGATCACATCGCCCGGCGTCAGGCTGGTGAAGGTGCTGATGTATTCGATAAGCTCGGCAACTTTGTGGATCATGCTGGCGGTGGTGTCATCCTGCACCATGCGGCCATTGAGCCAGGTGCGGATGGCGAGTGTATGCGGGTCGGGGATCTCATCGGCGGTGGTCATCCACGGGCCAAATGCCCCGGTCTGCCGCCAGTTTTTCCCGGCGGTAAACCAGCTGTGCTGCCAGTCTCGCGCCGAGCCATCCATATAGCAGCTGTAACCCGCCACATGGCTTAAGGCTGTTTCGCGGGCGATATTCTCCCCGCCTTTACCGATAATCACCGCCAGTTCGCCTTCATAGTCGAACTCGCTGGAGTGGCGCGGTTTCACCACCGGCGCGTTATGGCCGGTTTGCGAATCGGCAAAGCGGACAAACAGCGTCGGCGCCGGGTTGTGCTGGTCGAACTCTTTGCGTTTTTCGGCGTAGTTCATCCCGACACAGAGGATTTTGCCTGGGTTATCAATCACCGGCAGAAAGGCGATCTCATCAAAACGCAGATCGGCGGCTTCTTCGCTGTAGCGCGCGGCCTGCGCCAGCCCATCGGCGGCGGCGAGCAGCGCTTTTAAATCGGCGTAGCGGTCGCCCAGGCGCTGGCCGAGGTTGAGGACGCCTTCCGCGCTGACGATGCCGTAGCTGCGGATACCCTGGTGAACAAAGCTTGCGAGTTTCATATCAGTTCCTGTAATTCCTGAATCAGACGAGGAAGTTGCCGAGCACCAGCAGCGAGATGGAGACGTTAATTGCCCCACCGATACGGGTAGCGATCTGTGCGAACGGCATCAGGCTCATACGGTTACCTGCGGTAAGAATGGCGACGTCGCCGGTGCCGCCCTGCCCGCTCTGGCAGCAGGAGACGATGGCGACATCAATCGGGTGCATACCGATCTTTTTACCGACGAAGAAGCCGGTCGCGACCAGCGCGGAGACGGTGCTGACAATCACCAGCAGGTTATTGATGGTGAAAGCGTGAACCAGCTCTTCCCACGGCGTAATGGCCACGCCAACGGCGAAGAGGATCGGGTAGGTGACCGAGGTCTGGAAGAATTTGTAGACCACCTGCGAGCCTTCCAGCAGACGCGGCGAGACGCCGTGAGCGAGCTTAATCAGCACCGCGACAAACAGCATGCCGACCGGCGCAGGCAGGCCAATCAGTTTGTGGCCGAGCATACCGATCATATAGAGCAGCACCGCCAGCAGTGCGCCTGCGGCAATGGTCGTGACATCGGTTTTACCGGAGAACGCCGGGGTCGCAGAGGCCGGTTCGTCGCCGTTACTGCGGTTCGGCATCAGCTGGCCTTCGCCAGTGAGGTGCGGGAAGCGTTTACCGAGCTGGTTCAGGCAGCCGGAGATAATGATCGCCGTCAGCCCGCCGAGCATCACCATCGGCAGCACGCGACCGAGCGCAACGCCCTGATCCATATGCAGCAGCGTGGCGTAACCAATTGACAGCGGGATCGCGCCTTCGCCCACGCCGCCCGCCATGATCGGCAGAATGATAAAGAAGAAGATCTGGAACGGCTCCATGCCGAGCGCCATGCCAACACCCATGCCGACCAGCATGCCGACGATTTCACCGCACAGCATCGGGAAGAAGATACGCAAGAAGCCCTGAATCAGCGTGGTGCGATTCATGCTCATAATGCTGCCAACAATAATGCAGCAGATGTAGAGATAGAGAATGTTGGTCGATTTGTAGAACTTAGTGGTGGACTCAACCACCACATCCGGCAGCAGGCCGTAATAGACCATCGCCGAGGGGATAAAGGTGGCGCAAATCGCCGCCGCGCCCAGCTTGCCAACAATCGGCAGCCGCTTGCCAAACTCGCCGCAGGCGAAGCCAAAAAAGGCCAACGTGGCGACCATCACCACGATATCGCTCGGCAGCTTACCGCCGAGACAGTCGACGGCAATTAATGCCCCCGCCAAAAGAAACAGCGGCAGGGGAATAATCCCGACTTTCCAGCTATCCATAATGTGCCACCACTTATCTTTCAGTGATGTTTTATCAAGCGTTCGCGACTTTCCGGGTACAGAGAATGAATCGTCAGTTGTGCTCATAATTAAGCCCCTTCGTTATTTTGTGCTTACAGCGTAGTGGGCTAAATACACACTTTATGTGAGGGCAGGCATAATAAAACCAGAGTTTTTAAGGCACCTATGGTTTTTATGGTTTCTTCTATTTTGCGTGAGCCGGATCTTATTTATTTCCGTGGTTTTTATGGTTTTTTTAAAAGGAAATACATGTTCATAACAAACCGTAACAGGAGGTTGTAACAGCTTGTTTTTCCACAGCAACACGCGCTGTGTAAGGGATCACAAGTTTCCCGCAAACTGCTCGCCCGCGCAGGGAAAAGTGTTACATTGAGGCTTTCCTTATTGCTGCGCGTGTCGTTATGAAAGTCTCCTTTCAAATCAAGCTGTTTATCTCGCTGGTGCTTTTCTTCTCCGGCCTGTTCGTCCTGTTGGGCGTTTATTATTACAAGGACGTCGGACGCCAGCTCTATCAGGAGATGAGCGCCCGCGCGAAAATACAGGCGGAAGAGATTGCGATTATTCCGAATCTTCGGCGCTCCGTCGCCGAGAAGAATATTCCCGTTATTAATCAGTTTATGCAAAAGGTGGTTTCCCACAGCGATGCCAGCTTTATTGTGATTGGTGATAATAAAGGCCTGCACCTATTTCACTCCGTACATGCAGATGTGGTGGGAAAAACGCTGGTCGGCGGCGATAACGCGGAAGTATTACAGGGCAAAAGCACCACTACCATTCGCAAAGGCGGGTTGGGGATTTCGCTACGCAGTAAAGCGCCTATTTTTGATGACGCTGGCCGGGTGGTTGGCATTGTCTCCGTCGGGTATCTGACCAGCTATCTGGATGCCATTACCCTCGGCAAAGTGATTAATATCTTTATCGCCGCTGTACTGCTGCTCGTCGCGCTGTTTGTCTTCTCCTGGTTTTTTACCCGCAGCATTAAAAAGCAGATCTTCTCCCTTGAGCCACGCGAGATTGGCCTGCTGGTGCGCCAGCAGAAGGCGATGATGGAGTCGATCTACGAAGGGGTGATTGCGATTGATCGCGAGTCGCGCATTGAGGTGATCAACCAGGCGGCGCGTAAGCTGCTGGGGTTGAGCCAGCCGACCCGTGCTCTGCGGGGCCATGCGATAAGCGATGTCATTGCGCCGGTGCCCTTTTTTGCCGCCGCGACGATGCTGGAAAGTGACACCCATGATGAGATTTGCCGCTTCAACCACCTGACGGTGATCGCCAGCCGGGTGCGCATTATGCTCGAAGATAGCTTACAAGGGTGGGTGATCACCTTTCGCGATCGCAATGAGATCGACAGCCTGAGCGCGCAGTTAAGCCAGGTAAAGCGCTATGCCGACAACCTGCGCATTATGCGCCATGAGCAGCTTAACCGCATGACCACCCTTTCCGGCCTGCTGCATATGGAGCGTTACGACGAAGCGGTGAACTATATTCAGGCCCAGTCGGAGCATGCTCAGGAGCTACTGGACTTTATCTCCTCGCGCTTTACCTCGCCGACCATTTGCGGTCTGCTGCTGGGCAAAGCGGCGCGCGCGCGGGAGAAGGGCGTGGAGCTAAACTTCGACCCATTAAGCCGCATGGATCGCCCCTGTCGTGGGCTGGCAGAAGCGGAGCTGATCTCCATCATCGGCAACCTGCTGGATAACGCCATTGAAGCGACCCAGCGCGCCACCCTGCCGCACGATCCGGTTGATGTGCTGATCCTGCTTAACGAGCGGGAGCTGATCATTGAAGTGGCGGATCGCGGGATTGGGATCGATCCGGCGATTGCCGATCGCATCTTTGAGCGCGGGGTGACCACCAAACGCCGCGGCGATCATGGCATTGGCCTCTATCTGATCGCCAGCTATGTCACCCAGGCGGGCGGCGCGATCGAGGTGTCGGCTAATGCGCCCCGCGGCACCATTTTTTCTCTGTTTATTCCTGAAACGGGCAGCGCTCCGCGCCCCGTTGCCACCGTGGATGAGATGTATGCAACATGAACCGATAGACGTGCTGATCGTCGAAGATGAAGAGACGCTGGCGCAGCTCAACGCTGAACTGGTGAGTAAACATCCGCGCCTGCGGCTGGTGGGGATGGCGTCATCGCTGGCGGAAGCGAAAACACTCCTTAGCCAGCGGCAGCCGCAGCTCATCCTGCTGGATAACTACCTGCCGGATGGCAAAGGCATCACGCTGATTAGCGACCCCGAGATTATCAACGCCAACTGTTCGGTGATCTTTATTACCGCCGCCAGCGATATGGACACCTGTAGCCAGGCAATCCGCAACGGTGCCTTCGACTACATTCTCAAACCGGTGTCGTGGAAGCGCTTAAGCCAGTCGCTGGAGCGCTTTGTGCAGTTCACCGAGCAGCAGCGGGTGTGGAAGATTGTTGACCAGCAGAACGTCGACACCCTCTATCAGCTACAGTCGAAAAATTACCGCCAGGATAACGGCAGCAAAGGGATTGAAGAGAGCACGCTGGCGCTGGTGCAGAAGCTGTTCGCCGACGACGAGGCGCGCTGTTTTTCCGTTGATGAGGTGGTAAGCGAAACGGGGCTGAGCAAAACCACCACCCGCCGCTACCTTGAACACTGTGTCGAAGCGGGCTTTCTGGCGGTGGAGATGCAGTATGGCAAGATTGGTCATCCGCGACGCATTTACCGTCGCGCGGCCGCCTGAGACGCATCCCAGGCGGCGCGGTGATTACTTCAGCACGTAACCATAGAGGCGCTTGATGCCATCGGCATCGGTTTCCGAGTAGACGCCCTGAAGCTCCGGCGAGAAGCCGGGCAGCAGGTTAACCCCCTCCTCCAGCGCGAGGAAGTAGCGCTGCACCGCTCCACCCCACACTTCACCCGGCACCACGCAGAGCACGCCCGGCGGATAGGGCAGCGCGCCCTCTGCTGCAATGCGCCCTTCCGCCTCGCTGATGCGCACTAGCTCGACGTTGCCGCGAATAAATTCGCTGTTGGCATCCTGCGGATTCATCGCCACCGCCGGGAAGCTCTCTTTGCGGAACATCGCTTTTTGCAGATCTTTAACGTCAAAGCTGACGTAGAGATCGTGCATCTCCTGGCACAGTTCGCGCAGGGTGTAATCGCGGTAGCGCACCGGGTATTTGTTAAAGATGGTCGGCAGCACGTCGGCCAGCGGCGTGTCATCTTCAATATGCTGCTCAAATTGGGCGATCATCGCCACCAGCTGCGCCATCTTCTCCGCGCTTTCAGCAGGCGTCAGCAGGAAGAGGATCGAGTTGAGATCGCACTTCTCCGGCACAATGCCGTTTTCACGCAGGTAGTGCGCCAGAATGGTCGCCGGAATGCCGAAATCGGTGTATTCACCCGTCTCCGCATCGATGCCCGGCGTGGTGAGCAGCAGTTTGCAGGGATCGACAAAATATTGATCCTGAGCGTAGCCGGCAAAACCGTGCCACTTGTCGCCCGGCTCAAAGCTGAAGAAGCGGCGCTTGCGGGCGATAAGCTCGGTGGGATGATCCTGCCACGGGCGACCGCCGATCACCGGCGGCACAAACGGCTGGATCATTTTGCAGTTGGCGATGATCGCTTTGCGCGCCTCAATGCCCAGCTCGACGCACTCCGCCCACAGCCTGCGCCCGCTCTCGCCCTGGTGAATTTTGGCGTTGATATCCAGCGCGGCAAACAGCGGATAAAACGGGCTGGTGGAGGCGTGCAGCATAAAGGCGTTATTCAAACGCTTATGCGGGCAGAAGCGCGCCTGGCCACGCAGGTGGTTATCTTTTTTGTGGATCTGCGAGGTTTGCGAGAAGCCCGCCTGCTGTTTATGCACCGACTGGGTGACGAAGATCCCCGGATCGTTTTCGTTCAGATCGAGCAGCAGCGGCGAGCAGTCGGCCATCATCGGGATAAACTGCTCGTAACCGACCCACGCCGAATCAAACAGGATGTAGTCGCACAGGTGGCCGATCTTATCGATCACCTGGCGGGCGTTGTAGATCGTGCCATCGTAGGTGCCAAGCTGGATCACCGCCAGGCGGAACGGACGCGGCTGTTTAGCCTTATCAGGCGCGACATCGCTGATTAAGGTGCGCAGGTAGGCTTCATCAAAACAGTGATCGTCAATGCCGCCGATAAAGCCAAACGGGTTGCGCGCCGCTTCCAGATAGACCGGCGTCGCCCCGGCCTGAATCAGCGCGCCGTGGTGGTTGGATTTATGGTTGTTGCGATCGAAAAGCACCAGATCGCCGCGCGTCAGCAGCGCATTGGTCACCACTTTATTGGCGGCGGAGGTGCCGTTAAGCACAAAGTAGGTTTTGTCGGCGTTAAATACTTTGGCGGCAAACTTCTGCGCGTGCTTGGCGGAGCCTTCGTGGATCAGCAAATCACCGAGCTTGACGTCGGCGTTGCACATATCGGCGCGAAAGACGTTCTCACCGAAAAAGTCGTAGAACTGGCGGCCTGCCGGGTGCTTTTTAAAGAAGGCACCGTGCTGGTGGCCGGGACAGGCGAAGGTGCTGTTCTTCATCTCGACATATTGACGCAGCGTATCGAAGAACGGCGGCAGCAGCGTCGCTTCATAATCACAGGCGGCGGCTTCCAGCTCCAGCCACTCCTGATCGCGTCCGCTAATCACCGCCGTCACGCCTTCAGGCGCGGTAACCGGTTCACCGGAGAAGAGAAAGACCGGCAGATTAAAACCAGTGCGTTTGAGCAGCGCGAGAATGCCGCTGCGGCTCTCCGCTACCGTCATGACGACTGCCGCCACATCCGTAAAATCGGTACTCTCAAGGGAGATCACCTCGCGGTGGGTTGAGAGGGTGGAGAGCAGCTCGCGGCTGACGGCAATTTTCAGTGAGTTCATAAGCACGAATACCCGTTTCAGGGGAGTAAAAAGCCCCGGACGAAGCAGTGGCTTCGCCCAACGAAAATGTCTGGCTGGGATCAGCTCCGGACGCCAGACATCAGTAAAAGCAGAAAACCGCTGATCTTACTGTTGTCCTGCGGTGAGCGTGCGCTACCCTCACCGCATGGTGAGAAAGAGTGACGATAAGCGGGGGCGAGTGGCCTTGACACGGGCGTGAAACGCAGTGTCATCGGCTGAAATGTACAGCATCAGGCGGCCCCGTCAGATGGATGAAAATTCGCGCAATCATGTCATTTTTAACCCGCAGGCGCAACCTGGGTGGCACTTCGCCGCGCATAAAAATGCTATGGTATGCGCCTTCTTATTCATTTTTATGGCACTTCAGGAGTGTGAACGTGCTGACAGGTCCTTTTATTAACGCGGCTGCCGTACTGATCGGCGGCACGCTCGGTGCGCTGATGAGCCACCGTTTACCGGAGCGCGTGCGCTCATCAATGCCCTCCATTTTTGGCCTTGCTTCGCTTGGCATCGGCATTTTACTGGTGGTCAAATGCGTCAACCTGCCGGTGATGGTGCTGGCGACGCTGCTCGGCACACTGATTGGCGAGCTCTGCTATGTTGAACGCGGCATCGGCGGCGGCGTTAACGCCCTGCGCAAGCTGGCGCAGAAGCGCAACGCGATTAAGTCAGCCTCCAGCGCCCATGAGTCGTTTATTCAGAGCCTGGTGGCGATCATTATTCTCTTTTGCGCCAGCGGGACCGGGATTTTTGGCGCCATGCGCGAAGGGATGACCGGCGATCCCAGCATCCTGATTGCCAAAGCGTTTCTCGATTTCTTTACCGCGCTGATCTTTGCCACCTCGCTCGGTTTCGCCGTGGCGATCATCTCGGTTCCAATGCTGATTATTCAACTGACGCTCGCCACCTGCGCGACGCTGATTTTGCCGCTGACCACCCCGGCGATGATGGGCGATTTTACCGCCGTCGGTGGCATTCTGCTGCTGGCGACCGGGCTGCGCATCTGCGGGATAAAGATGTTTGCCGTGGCAAATATGCTGCCGGCGCTGGTGCTGGCAATGCCGCTATCCGCCCTCTGGACGGCCTTTTTTGCCTGAGTGCGCGTGCGATGGGCAGAAAGTGGTGATAGATTGTGCACTCTGTGACGAAATGAAGAAATTTCGTTGACGGAGCGCAGTGAATCAGGTTTAATGCGCCCCGTTGCCCGGATAGCTCAGTCGGTAGAGCAGGGGATTGAAAATCCCCGTGTCCTTGGTTCGATTCCGAGTCCGGGCACCACTTATTCTTAACCCTCGCCTTCGGCGGGGGTTTTTCGTTTCTGGAGTATGGACTCTCCATCGAACTCCGTTCGATTATTCGCCGTAAACGGCTCACCCCTTCGGGGCCAGCGCGGCAAGCGCGCTGTTCAACGCCTGCGGCGTTAGTCCGGGTCCGGGCACCACTAATTCAGAGAACCCAGTCTATGGCTGGGTTTTTGCTTTTCTACGACCGGACTCTCCATCGAACTCCGTTCGATTATTCGCCGTAAACGGCTCACCCCTTCGGGGCCAGCGCGACAGGCGCGCTGTTCAACGCCTGCGGCGTTAGTCCGGGTCCGGGCACCACTTATTCTTAACCCTCGCCTTCGGCGGGGGTTTTTCGTTTCTGGAGTATGGACTCTCCATCGAACTCCGTTCGATTATTCGCCGTAAACGGCTCACCCCTTCGGGGCCAGCGCGACAAGCGCGCTGTTCAACGCCTGCGGAGTTACTCCGGGTCCGGGCACCACTAATTTAAAGAAACCAGCCTACGGGCTGGTTTTTTGCTTTCTGGAGTATGGATTCTCCATCGAACTCCGTTCGATTATTAACCACACACCGCGCCTTATATTAATTAATACCTAAGAGCACATGTTAAAAAGTAATATTATTAAAATAATAAAATTGCCATTTCTTTTATCTATACTATTTAAAGCTTAGCCTGAGAATAAAACTCTTATTTATTCACGCTATTATTAATTAGCAATAAAACGTGAGATAGATCACAACAAGAAGTTATCTCTTTTACAGCCTCCTATTACAGATTGCCTTCCAGATTTTTATTCTATAAATATTACCCTCGTTTTTATTATTACAGGGGCAAGTAAATGAGCAATCCATTCGAAAATGAAAACATTCCTTTTTTAGTATTAGTAAACGCAGAGAATCAGCACTCTTTATGGCCGGAATTTATGGTTGTCCCTGAGGGTTGGGACGTGGTCTGCGGGCCCGCCAGCCGTAAGGCGTGCATTGAGTACATCGAGGAAAACTGGAAGGATATCAAGCCGAAAAGTTTACAAAATCTATAACCCCGTGTTGCCCACTCGTTATCCTATTTCGCTTTAATATTGAGGTTTTATATGTCCGCACCAGAAGACATGGATTATTTCGCTTTAACGTCGGCTCAGATGGGCATGTGGTTAGCGAATGAAGTCGCACTGAATCAAGCAAATAATAATATTAGTGAGTATTTAATTATTGATGGCGCAATTAACCCATCACTATTTAAAGACGCTATAAAAACAATGATTGCTGAAACGGATGCCATGCATGGCCGTTTTTTTCATGAAAATAACGACGTCAGGCAATCATTGACGCCGGTTAATGATTATGAAGCAGGCTTTTATGATTTCAGTATGATGGACGACCCGTGGGCAACCGCCATTGAATATATGACGGCGCAGACAAACAGAGCATATTCGCTCTCTGAAAAGCATCTGTTTACCTTTTTCCTGATTAAGATTGCCGAAAACAAACATCTCTATTACCAGTGCAGCCATCACATTCTTACCGACGGTTTTGGCGCCGCGCTGCTCCTCAGCCGCGCCATTGAAATCTACAACGACTTAATCGCCGGCAAGCCGGTCTCCCCCTCACCTTTCGGCAGCTTTAAAACATTGATGGCCGACGATGTCGAGTATCGCCACTCAAAGCGTTTCGCACGCGACAGAGACTACTGGGTGTCACGCTTTAGCGATCTGCCGGAGCCGGTGAGTCTCGCCGGGCGCGCCGCCCCCTGCGACCAGCTAATCCGCCAGCGCATCCCGCTGGAAAAACCGTTTCATGACGCCATCATGCAGCGGGCAAGCGACTCCGGCTTTACGCTGCCGCAGCTGCTCACCGCCCTGAGCGCGATCTATCTCTACCGCATTACCGGTAATGAAGATTTGGTGATTGGCTTTCCGATGGCGGCACGCGTTGGGCGAGCACAGCGCAGCATTCCCGGCTTAATGTCCAATATCATGCCGCTGCGCTTAAATTTATCGCCGGCGCTGACCCTCAACGACGTGATGGCGCAGGCGATGAAAGAGATGATCTCCTCGTTGCGCCACCAGCAATACCGTCATGAAGATCTGCTTCGCGAGCTTAACGTCACGCGCCCGCTGTTTAACACGGCGATTAACGTTGAACTCTTCGGCGAAAGCCTCGCGCTGACCGGGGCGGAAACCTTTTCCGTGAATCTCTCCAACGGCCCGGTGGAAGACTTGAGCATCTTCTTCTTTGGCTATGGCGGTGAGCGCACCATCGTGCTGGGCTTCGATGCCAACAGCGCACTCTATAGCGAGCAACAGCTGCTTGCCCATTATGAAAGAATGACGGCGCTATTCAGTGAACTGATTGCTAACCCTGAGATGGCCATCGGCATCCCCGCGTTACTGAGCGCCAGTGAGCACCAGCAGATTGCCCTGCTGAATGAGAAAACCGCCGCGCCGACACCTTCCCTTACGCTTGCGGAGTGCTTTGAGAAACAGGTTCAGCTTACACCCGATGCTCCGGCCATCTTTTACGAGGAGAGCGTGCTGAGCTATGGGCAGCTAAATAGCCTGGTCAACCAAATGAGCCACTATTTACGCCAGCAGGGGGTACGACCGGGCGACATTGTCGGGCTGCTGCTGCCGCGCACGGATAATCTGGTGATCGCTATGCTGGCGATCATGAAAGCCGGTGCGGTCTATATGCCGTTAGATCCCGATCACCCCGGCGAGCGGATAAAACATATCCTCGCCACCGCCGCGCCGACCTGCCTGTTAACCACCTCCGGAACGTCGCACCTGGTTGCACAATTCCCGCAATATCAAATAGATGATAACGCCATTATTGCTGACATTATCTCGCAGCCAGAAACCGACCCTGTGACAACCTCCGCCCAGCGACAGCAGGCGGCGTATGTGCTCTTCACCTCCGGCTCGACCGGTGCGCCGAAAGGGGTGCTGATCCCCCATCACGCATTGACCAATTTTATGGTGGCGATGCAGCAGCACGTTCAGCTCTCGGCAGAGCACCGTTTAATGGCCGTCACCACGGTCGGGTTTGATATTGCCGCGCTGGAGCTTTTCCTGCCGCTGCTCAACGGCGCGGCGGTGGTGCTTGCTTCACGCGATGCGGCGCGCGACCCGCACCTGCTGGCAAATGAGATCCATCGCTGGAACATCACCCATTTGCAGGGCACGCCAGCCTTGTGGCAGGGCCTGGTCAGCTATCAACCGCAGGCGCTGACAGGTCTCACCGCGCTGGTGGGCGGTGACGCGCTGGCAGCCAATCTGGCCGAACAGATGGTGACGCTGGCATCGCGAGTGATTCAGGTTTACGGGCCAACGGAAACGACGATCTGGTCAACCCTGCGCGAGCTGAGCGCCGATCGCGTGGCCCCTTCCATCATCGGTCTGCCGATCAACAACACTCAGGTTTATATCCTCGACAGCGCGCTAAAACCGGTTCCGGTCGGCCAGGCAGGCGAGCTCTATATCGCTGGCGACGGCCTGGCGTTTGGCTACCTGAAACGCGCCGATCTCACCAGCGAGCGCTTTATCGCTAACCCCTTTGGCCCTGAGGGGTCGCGCATGTACCGCACCGGGGATATCGCCTTCTGGGAGCAGGATATGCAGATCGGCTTCCTCGGGCGTGCGGATAACCAGGTGAAGATCCGCGGTTACCGCATTGAGCTCGGCGATATCGAAAATGCGCTGCTGGGATCAAAGGCGATCAAGCAGGCGCTGGTGCTCGCGCATGATGAAAAAGCCTCCGGGCAAAAGCGGCTGGTGGCTTACGTGGTGCCGCACGATGGCGCGCACTGCTCACCGGAAACGCTGCGCGCCGACTTAGGCAAACAACTGCCGGATTATATGGTGCCGTCAGTGATGATGGTGCTGGAGCAGTTCCCCCTCACGGCGAATGGCAAAATTGACCGCCGCGCGCTGCCCGTACCGGCTTTCACCGCGCCCGCCCGCGTGCTGCCTTCCACGCCGCAGCAGGAAAAACTGTGTCAGCTCTTTGCCGAGTGCCTGGACAGTGCGTTACCGGGAATCAATGACAACTTCTTCAGCCTTGGCGGCCATTCGCTGCTGGCGCTGAAACTGCTGAGCCGCATCCGCGAAGCGTTCAACAGCGAGATCTCGCTGAAAGCGATCTTCGACGCGCCAACCGTCGCGGAGCTGAGCGCGCTGATTGAGGCTGGAAGCGGCGCGCCCGTGCGCCCTGCGCTGGTAGCGCAACCGCGCCCCGCCCTGCTGCCGATGTCGTTTGCCCAGCAGCGCCTGTGGCTACAAGAGCAGATCGCGCCGGGCAGCGCTTACAATATGCCGCTCGCCATCAGGCTTACCGGTAAACTGGATGCCGCAATGCTGACGCAGGCGCTGGCGGATGTTATCACCCGCCATGAAAGCCTGCGTACGCGCTTAACCCAGCAGGAGGATACCCCTTGCCAGCAGGTGCTGACGCCGCAAGAGGCGGCATTTACCCTGCAACAACAGACCGTTGCGCCAGACGATCTGAACGCCCAGCTGATGCAGCACAGCGCGCATGTATTTGCCCTCGATCGCGAGCTGCCGATCAAAGGCTGGCTCTATCAACTTGCGCCAGAGCAGCATGTTCTGCTGCTGGTGATCCACCACACCGCAGGCGACGGCGGCTCCCTCTTCCCGCTGTTGCAGGATTTGAGCCTCTGCTGGCAGGCACGCCAGGCAGGCCACGCCCCCGATCTTACGCCGCTTGCGGTGCAGTATGCGGATTACGCCCTCTGGCAACGCGCGCTGCTCAGTGAAGAGCAGGATGAGAACGCCCTCTTCGCCCGGCAGATGACCTACTGGCGCAATCAGCTACAGGGGCTGCCGGAAGAGATTACACTGGCAGGCGATCGCCCCCGTCCGGCGCGCGCCACCTCGGCGGGCGATCGCGTCGCCTTTACGCTGCCGGATGGGGTGTTTGCAAAGCTTGCAGCGCTGAGTGCGCAAACGGGTGCCAGCCTCTTTATGCTGCTGCACGCAGGCCTGGTGGCGCTGCTGCACCGCATGGGCGCGGGCGACGACATTGCCATCGGCACGCCGATCTATGGCCGTACCGATATCGCGCAGATCCCGATGATTGGCTACTTCGCCAACACTGCGGTGCTGCGCACCCAGGCCTCCGGCAACCCGGAGTTACGCACGCTCATTGAGCTGGCGCGCAGCGCCGTGCTGGAAGCCAATGAACACCAGGATCTCCCCTTTGAGCGCCTTGTCGAAGCCCTGGCACCGGACCGCTCGCTGGCGAAACATCCGCTGTTCCAGGTAATGCTGGCGGTCGATACGCCGTGGCCGCAGGCCGTCAGCTTCGAAGGGTTACAGCTTGAACAGCTGGAGCTGCCCACCAGCAGCGCGAAATTTGATCTGCTGTTTAATTTCAACATTGATGAGCAGCACGGGCGCGTAAGCGGGCATATCGAATACGCCACCGATCTCTATAACGCGCGCACCATCGAGGGCGTTGCCGAACGCGTAGTCCATGTGATTGAGACGCTGGTAAACGCGCCGACTACCCGCGTTGGCGAGCTGGCGCTGTTAACTTCCACCCAGCGCGAAACGCTGCTTAGCGGCTGGAATGCCACCCGTGTCGCGCTGCCTGAAGTGCGTTTAGCCGCGCTGTTTGAACAGCAGGTGCTGCGCACGCCGGAAGCGATTGCCGTTAAGCAAGGCAGCAAAACGGTGACCTACAGCCAGCTAAACCAGGCGGCGAACCGTCTGGCACACCGGCTGATGGCGCTGAACGGCGGGAAAACCTTCTGCGCCGGGCTGCTGATGCAGCACTCCATTGATGAAGTGATTGCCACGCTTGCGGTGATCAAAGCGGGCGGCGCTTACCTACCGCTGCGCCCGCGCGATCCCCTTGAGCGCCAGCAGATGATGCTGGATGACGCAGGTGCCACGCTGCTTATCGCCGATGCGGGTCTGCCGTTACCGGATGCCGCGCATATCATTCACCCGGCAGACGACGCGCAGCAGGCCGGAACAGAGACCAACCCGGCAGTAGCAAGTGCGGCGCAGAGCCTGGCCTACATCATGTACACCTCCGGTTCGACCGGTAAACCGAAGGGGATTGCCGTCAATCAACAGAGCGTGGCGGCCCTTGCCCTCGACCGCCGCTGGTCGGCGGAGGATCATCAACGCGTCTTGCTGCACTCCCCGTCAGCCTTTGATGCCTCCACCTATGAACTATGGGTGCCGCTGCTGTGCGGCGGTCAGCTGATTGTCGCTCCAGCCGGTGAGCTGGATATCGATGCGCTGGCACAGATCGTTATGGCGGAAAACGTGACCGCGTTGTGGCTTACCGCCGGTCTGTTCCGCCTGATGGCCGAGGAGCATGCCAGCGCCCTGAACGCGGTGCGGCTGCTGATTGCCGGGGGTGATGTGCTGCCGGTGGCGGCGATCAGAAAGGTCATGACGCAGTGCCCTGCGCTAAAAATGATGAACGGCTACGGCCCGACGGAAACCACTACCTTTACCACCACGCACCTGATGCCGGGCATCCCGACGGAGATGACGGTGCCCATCGGCGCGCCGATCGATAACATGCAGGTCTACGTGCTGGATGGTTACCTTAATCCGGTGCCGGTCGGCGTTCCTGGCGAGTTATATATCGCCGGTCTCGGTCTGGCGCGCGGCTACCAGAACCAGCCGGTGCTGACGGCAACGCACTTTGTCGCCAACCCCTTTGCCCAGCCCGGCGAGCGCATGTACCGCTCCGGGGACTGGGCGCGCTGGCGTGAAGATGGCGTGCTCGAATACCTCAGCCGCGGCGATCAGCAGGTGAAAATTCGCGGCTTCCGTATTGAACTGGCGGAAGTGGAAACCGCGCTGCAACAGCAGCCTGCCGTGGCGCAGGCGCTGGCCTGCATCGTCGAGCCAAACGCAGGCAATAAGCAGATTGTCGCCTATGTTATCCCGCGCAAAGAGGTGGAGTTCGATGCGGAACAACTGCGCGCGGCGCTGAGCGCGCAGTTACCGGACTTTATGGTGCCGGCAATGATTATCCCGCTGGAGACCTTCCCGCTAAACGCCAACGGCAAAGTGGATATGCGCGCCCTGCCCGCGCCGCACTTTACCGCCGCGCAGCATCGTGGCGCACGCAATGAGCGGGAGAGCATGCTCTGCGCACTCTTCGCCGAAGTGCTCGGCCTGGACGATATCGGCATTGACGACAACTTCTTTGCCCTCGGCGGCCACTCGCTGCTGGCATCGCGTCTGGTCAGTAAGGTGCGCCGCGAGATGCGTGTTGATCCTGCGATCCGCGACCTCTTTGAAGCGCCAACGGTGGCACAGTTTGCCGAGCGTTTGCACGCCGCCGCGCCTTCGCGTTTGCTGCTACAGGCGCGTGAAAAACCGGCACATCTGCCGCTTTCCGCCGCGCAGCGTCGGCTGTGGATGATCGATCGTATCGAGGGACAAACCGCCACCTACAATATGCCGCTGACGCTGGAGCTTGAAGGCGCGGTAAATGTAGCGGCGCTGGCGGCGGCACTCAACGATGTGAAGCTGCGCCACGAAACGCTGCGCACGCGCTTTTTACAGCAGCCCGACGGCAGCGTTTATCAGCATGTTACCGGGGATGAGGAGGCAGCCTGCACCCTGATTACCGAACACGTTGCGTCTGACGATCTGCAAAGCCGGATGCTGAGCGCCGCGCAATACACTTTCGATTTAGCCGGGGAAGATCCCTGCCGCGCGTGGCTCTTTACCGTCAATGAAGAGCGCCATCTGCTGCTGTTTTTAATGCACCATATCGCCAGCGATGGCAGTTCGCTCTCTCCGCTGCTCCATGATCTCGCCGCAGCCTATAACGCCCGCGCGCAGGGCCAGGCTCCAGCCTTTGCGCCGCTTGCGGTGAACTATGGCGATTATGCGCTCTGGCAGAACGACTGGCTGGGCGAACTCAACGCCGCTGACACTCTGGCGGGCCGCCAGCTTGCCTGGTGGCGCAACACCCTCGCCGATCTCCCTGACGAGCTGAAGCTGCCCCTCGACCGTCCGCGCCCGGCGCGCGCAAGTTACAGAGGCAAGCAGTGTCGCTTTATCATCGATGAAGCGCTGCACGCGCGCCTGCTGGAGGTGGCGAAAGGGCACAACGCCAGCCTGTTTATGGTGTTGCAGGCGGCGCTGGCCGTGCTGCTGCACCGCATGGGCGCAGGTGACGACATTCCCGTCGGTACCGCCATTGCCGGGCGCAGCGATGAGGCGCTTGAACCGCTGGTCGGCTTCTTTATCAACACGCTGGTGATGCGCACGACGATTGATGACAACCTCACCTTCAGCGCCCTGCTGGAGAAGGTTCGCGACTATGCGCTGCAAGCCTACGAACACCAGGATCTCCCCTTTGATAACCTGGTCGAGGCGTTAAACCCTGAGCGTTCACTGGCGCGCCATCCCCTCTTCCAGGTGATGCTGGTACTGCAAAATATGGCCTACAGCGAGGCGCGCTTTGACCATCTGCAAACCAACGTTGCCACACCGCTGCTGCCAGTGGCGAAGTTCGATCTGACCTTTAATATCGAAGAGACGCCCACGGCGCTTAACGGCATTCTCGAATACGCCACCGATCTGTTTGATGATGCCACCGCCGAAGCGCTGGCCGAGCGTTTCGTGCTGGTTCTGCATGCCGTGATGGCAGAGCCGCAACGGCGCGTTGGCAGCGTTCCGCTGCTGCTGGCGGAGGAGTACCAGGCCGCCGTGCCGGTCTGCACCGCTTTTAACCAGTGGGCTGACGCCACGCTGCATGAGGTTTTCGAACAGCGGGTGCGTGAAACACCGCAGGCAACGGCGCTGAGCCTCGGCGATGAGACGCTGAGCTACGGCGAGCTGAACCAGCGCGCCAACCAGCTGGCACGCTATCTGGTAAGCCGCGGTATCGGCACGGAAGATAGCGTCGCGCTGGCGCTGCCGCGCACCATGGAGACGCTGATGGCACTGCTCGCCATCGTCAAAGCGGGCGCGGCCTACCTGCCGCTGGATGTGCATAACCCGGCAGATCGTCTGGCCTACATTGTTGACGACGCCAGACCGGCGCTGATTATCACCCTCGCGGAGTATGCCGGTACGCTAAGCAGCACGCTGCCCGAACTGCTGCTCGATACGCCGCAGTGCCAGCAGCTGCTTGCAGGGTTGAGCGCCGACGATCTCAGGGACGACGAGCGCCTGCGCCCCGTCACCCCGGAGAGCCTGGCGTACATCATCTACACCTCCGGCTCCACCGGTAAACCGAAAGGGGTGATGATCCACCACAGCAATGTGCTGCGCCTCTTTGCGGCCACCGAGGGCTGGTTTGACTTTGCCCGCACCGACATCTGGACGCTGTTCCACTCCTGCTCCTTCGACTTCTCCGTCTGGGAGATCTGGGGCCCGCTGCTCTACGGCGGCGAACTGGTGGTGGTGCCGTTTATCGTCAGCCGCGATCCGCAGGCCTTTTTGCAGCTGCTAAGCGACAAGCGGGTCACTATCCTCAACCAGACCCCTTCCGCCTTCTATCAACTGATTGAAGCGGAAAACGCCGTTGCGCCAGCAAGCTGTCCATTAGCGCTGCGCAAAGTGGTGTTTGGCGGGGAAGCGCTCGATCTGAGCCAGCTTGAGCGCTGGTATCAGCGCCATGACGACGCTGCGCCGGAGCTGATCAACATGTACGGCATCACCGAAACCACCGTCCATGTGAGCTATCAGCCGCTGACGGCAGAGGGCGCGCGCAACGCCTCCGGTAGCCTGATTGGCGTGGCGATCCCCGATCTGCATATCCATCTGTTAGACGATGCGCTGCAACCTGTTCCGCCAGGCGTGGAGGGCGAGATGTATATCAGCGGCGCAGGCCTCGCGCGCGGCTACCTGAACCGCGTGGCGCTAAGCAGTGAACGCTTTGTTGCTGACCCCTATGGCGAACCCGGTGCGCGCATGTACCGCTCTGGCGATGTGGCGATCCGCACGCGTAAAGGCGAGCTGAACTACTTAGGCCGCGCCGATCAGCAGGTAAAACTGCGCGGGTTCCGCATTGAGCTGGGCGAGATTGCCGCCGCGCTGGCGAGCTATCCGCAGGTGACCCAGGCCGAGGTGATCCTGCAAAACGATAACCCCGGCAACCCGCAGCTGGTGGGTTATATCATCAGTGACGGTTCCAGCCCTGTCGACATGGCGGCGCTGCGCCATCATGCGGCGGATAAACTGCCGGAATATATGGTGCCAGCGGCGATTGTGCAGATGGAGAAATTCCCGCTGACCATTAACGGCAAGCTGGATAAACGCGCCTTGCCGAAACCGAGCATGATGCAGAGCGCAACCCGGCGTCAGCCGCGTAATGCGCAGGAGGAGATGTTAGCGGGCCTCTTCGCCGAGGTGTTGCAACTGGACGCGCCGGGTATTGATGACAACTTCTTTATGCTCGGCGGCCATTCGCTGTTAGCGATGCGTCTGATAAGCCGCATCAGCAGCGAGCTGGGCAAAAATGTGCCCATCCGCACGCTGTTTGACTACCCCACCGTGGCACAGCTCGCCAGCCAGCTGGCGCAGGCGGATATGGCCCCGAAAGTGGCGCTGACCCCGCAGCCGCGCGGCGAGTATCTGCCGCTCTCCTTTGCCCAGCAACGCATGTGGTTACTGAAGAACCTCGACGATAACCACGCGGCCTATAACATGCCGTTCGCCGTGCGCTTCAGCGGGCCGCTGAATGAAGCGGCGCTGGACCAGGCACTGCGTGATGTGGTGGCGCGCCATGAAGTATTGCGTACCCTTTACCCCCTCCATCAGGAGCAGCCTTACCAGCATATTCTCGCCGCTGATTCGGTCGAGATGACGCTGGCGGTGAAGTCAGTCACTGAAGATGCGCTCGCCGGCGCGCTGGATGAGGCGTCAGGCTACGCCTTTGACCTGGCGCGGGAAATTCCGCTGCGCTGTACGCTGTTCCGTTTGCCGCAGACCCATGAGCAGGTGTTGCTGATTGTCATTCACCATATCGCCTGCGATGGCGGCTCGCTGGCGCCGCTGTTCCACGATATCTCCTGCGCTTACAACGCGCGCTGCCAGCAGCAAGTGCCGACGTGGACACCGCTTGCGGTGCAGTACGCCGACTATGCGCTCTGGCAGCGCAGCCTGCTCGGCGAAATCGAGGAGAACACGCCGCTCTGCGCCCAGCAGATCGCCTTCTGGCGCAGCGCGCTGGCGGACGCACCTGAAGAGATGCTGCTGCCCGTCGACCGTCCGCATCCGGCATCACCGAGCTATGTGGGCGAGCGGGTCCATTTCCGTATCGACGAGACGCTCTATCAGCGGATCAAAGCCCTGACGCAACAGGAAGGGGTAACGCCCTTTATGCTGTTACAGGCGACCGCCGCTATCCTCTTTAGCCGTATGGGCGCGGGCGATGATATTACGCTCGGTACCGCCGCAGCGGGACGCTCGGATGAAGCCATTGGCGATCTGGTGGGCTTTTTCGTCAATACGCTGGTACTGCGCGTCGATCTGGCGGCTAACCCCAGCTTCCGTGCAGCGCTTGCCAGCGTTCGCGAATATATGCTCTCCGCCTACGTCAATCAGGATGTGCCGTTCGACTGGGTGGTAAAAGCGTTGAATCCGGGGCGCTCCTCTGCCAGACATCCCCTCTTCCAGGTGATGATGGTGCTGCAAAACAACGCCAATACGCCGCCGCAGCTGGTGGATGTGCAGGCAGCCCACCAGCCGGTCGGTCTGGTGACGACCAAGTTTGATCTGCTGTTTAACTTTGACGAGATTAGCGGCGAAAACGGCGAAGTCTGCGCGCTCGATGCGCAAATCGACTTCCCGGTGGAGCTGTTTGATTGCTCAACGGTGACTGCGCTGGCCGGTTACTTTGTGCAGCTGTTGCAGGCGGCGGTCGCCTCGCCGGATCGGCCGGTGAAAAACCTGCCGTTACTGAGCGGCGAACAGCGCGACGCGCTTATTCATATCGGCAATGACACCTTTGTGGATCTGCCGCCGGCCACATTAGCGCAGGAGTTTGCCCGCCAGGTGGCAAAAACCCCGCACCACATCGCCATCAGCTGTGGCGACGAGCAGTTGACCTACCAGGAGCTGGATGCGCGCGCCAATGCCTTAGCGCACAGCCTGCAACAGCAGGGCGTGAAAGCGGAACAGGGCGTGGCGTTACTGCTGGAGCGTTCACTCTCGCTGGTGATTGGCGTGCTCGCCGTGGTGAAGGCGGGCGGCTTTTATGTGCCGCTGCGCACCAGCGATCCGTTTGAGCGCTGGCAGCATATTACCCATACGCTGGATGTGCGCATCGCGGTGGTGGATGAGCAGCACAGCGCGACGCCTCTGCCGGAGGGTATTGCCGTGCTGACGGTCAATAATGCCCATACGCAAGAAGAGGCGCCGACTATCGCCACGCCGCTCAAGCCTGACCATATCGCTTACGTGATGTTTACCTCCGGCTCCACCGGTCAACCGAAAGGGATTGCCATTACCCAGGATAATGTCGTTGCGCTGGCGCGGGATCACCGCTGGCAGGGAGAACATCATCAGCGCATTCTGCTGCACTCGCCGTATGCCTTTGATGCCTCAACCTATGAGATCTGGGCGGCGCTGCTCAACGGTCACCAGGCGGTGATTGTGCCGGGGGAAGCGCTGGATCTGGCGGTGATCACCTCGACCATTACCGATCGCAACGTCACCGCAGTGTTTTTAACCTCCGGGCTGTTCCGCCTGATTGCCGAAGAGGCGTGGCAGTGCCTGGCGGGGGTCAGCAAAGTCTATACCGGCGGCGAGAAGATCTCCCCAAGCGCGGTACAGTCCGTGCGCGAGCACTTGCCGGATCTCGAGCTGATGAACATCTACGGCCCGACAGAGACGACGACTTACGCTACGGATTACCCGATTACGCAGGCGGATGCGCCCTATCTGGATGTGCCGATCGGCTACGCAATGGATAACACCTGCTTGTATGTGCTGGATGAGTACTTACAACCGCAGCCGGAGGGCGTTGCAGGCGAGCTTTACATCGCCGGGCGCGGGCTGGCGCGCGGCTACGTGAACCATCCGGGGCTTAGCGCGGCGCACTTTGTCGCCGACCCTTACGGGCCTGCGGGAAGCCGTATGTACCGCACCGGCGATAGAGTTAAACGCCGCCGCGACGGCGCCATCAGCTTTGTCAGCCGCGGCGATCAGCAGGTGAAAATTCGCGGCTTCCGAATCGAGCCAGGTGAAATCGAGATCGTGCTCAAGCAGCATGAGGCCGTGCAGCAGGTGGCGGTTATTCCACTTGAAGATGCGGCGGGCCATAAACAGCTGGTTGCCTATGTGGTGGCAAGCGATGCGCCCCCGGCATTACCTGAAGCGCTGCAACAGTTTGCCCGTGAACGTCTCCCGGACTTTATGGTGCCTGCTGCGGTGGTGCTGCTGGAGGCGTTACCGCTCAACGCTAACGGTAAACTGGCGATTAGGTCGCTGCCGAAGCCTGATTTCAGCACCCAGGCCGGGCGTCAACCGCAAAGCGAGCGGGAGATCTGGCTGGCAGAGAAATTCAGCACGCTGCTCAAGGTTGAGAACGTCAGCATAGACAGCAGCTTCTTCGCCATGGGCGGCCACTCTCTGCTGGCGGCGCGCCTGATTACGCAGATTGACCGCGAATTGCAGGTGAAGCTGACTATCCGCGATCTGTTTGAATCGCCAACGATTGCGATGCTGGCACAGCGGCTGGAGAGCAACCGGCGCAGCAGCATGCTGGATGTGATGCTGCCGCTGCAACCGCTGGGCGACAAAGCCGCGCTGTTCTGCCTGCCTCCCGGCGGCGGCCTGAGCTGGTCATACTCCGGGCTTATTGGCTACCTCGGCGAGCAGCAGCCGATCTACGGTCTGCAAGCGAGCAGGATCAGCACCGGCGAGGCAGCGGCCTCGGTAGAGGCGCTGGCGAAAACCTATCTGGCGGAGATCTATAACGTCCAGCCAGAAGGCCCTTATGCTCTCCTCGGCTGGTCTTTTGGCTGCCATCTGGCCCATGAAGTCGCCACGCTGCTACAAAAAGAGGGGCATCAGGTCAGCACGCTGGTGCTGGTGGATGGCTATCCGCTCGGGGAGCGTTATCTTGAGACGATAATGAGCGATGAAGAGGGGCTGAAGGTGCTGTTCGAAGCACTGGTGGGTGCCGTTCCTGATGACCAGGCGCTCTTCTCTGTTGAGGGGCTGCGGCGAGAGTTGCAGGCGATGGAACACCCTCTCGCAGACGTGGAGCCGGTGATTTTCGAGCGTATCTTTGCCGAACTTCGCGATGCGCCGCTGCTGCTGGCCGCCACCACACCGGGATGCTATCGCGGTGATATGCTCTTCTTCAAAGCCACAAAGCGTGATGCCGGGGAAGAGGATTTCGATCCTCAGCTCTGGGCAAACTATGTTGATGGCAATATCATCGTCCACCCTGTGCCGGGCACCCATAACGGTATGTTCAGCCCGGAGGCGTTGAAAAGCATCGGCCCGGTGGTTCAGCGCTGGCTTGAGAGCCACTGAGCGGATTGAACGTTATGTTGATAAAACCGCCGTAATGGCGGTTTTTTTTACCTGTTGAGAGTGAGCAGCATGTTAACTCCATTGACCCATCACGCACGGCCGCCTTTTATCTCCCATCTTGAGATGGGCACGATAGCGGCCATTCCGGGGCTCGCCTACTGCCAGCTCTGTTTTGATCGCCACGCCTGGCAGGACGAGCTGTTTGACCACTACGCGATCCCGTTTCCCGCGCGCCTGCACGCGGCGGGCGTGAAGCGCCGGGCAGAGTACCTGGCGGCGCGCTACGGCGCAAAGCTGCTGCTTGCGCACCACGGCTGCGACGCCAGCGTTGGCTCGGCGGCGGATCGCTCCCCCATCTGGCCTGCGGGCTGGTGCGGCAGCCTTTCCCATACCCATGACCGGGCGATAGCCGTTATCGCGCCCAGCGGCGCAGGCCTGACGCCGGGCGTGGATATTGAGATGCTGGCACCAGAGACCATGCGCGAAACCGCTGATATGTTCACCTCAGCGCAGGAGCAGGCGCTACTTGCGGGCTGCCCGCTGCCTTATGAGAGTGCGCTACTGATCGCCTTCTCTGCCAAAGAGAGCCTGTTCAAAGCCCTCTACCCCGAAGTGCGGCGCTTTTTTGACTTTGATGCCGCGCGGGTTTGTCAGCTTGATACCGCAACGCAGCGCATCACCCTTGAGCTGACGCAACCTCTGACGGCAGAGAGAAAGCCGGGAAGCCAACTGACGGGTTACTACACCCTTGCAGAGGATCACCTCATCACGCTTATTGCCTGAGGGATAAGCACTGCTTTGCCTCTGCTTCGTTGCTCAGCAGAGGCGCAACCACCGCTTATCACGCGCCGCCTTGCCTCTCTTATCTCCTCTATTTTTAACTGCCGTTAATTCCCCGCAATTAAATATCAATTACCACAATAATATTCACCCACACCTTTAAATACTCAGCCTTTTATAACCCCCAATAAATAATAATATTTACAAACGGCCTGAACTCAGCATTCAAATTCTTAAAAACGCAAAAGCGAAACCATCTTTATTGCTTTAACAGAGAATCTTCTATAGAAAAAAAAGCCTCACCCCTATGAACAGGATAAAGAGATGAGCAACCCCTTCGACAATGAGAACCTTATATTCATCGTATTAGTGAATCAGGAGAACCAACACTCGTTATGGCCAGAGTTTATTCCGGTTCCGGATGGCTGGCAGCCGGTATGTGGGCCAGCAAGCCGAGCTGAATGCCTGCACTACATTGAGGAGAACTGGCAGGATATCAAGCCGAAAAGCCTGCAAAACATTTAGTTGAATCCATCACTCTTTTCCTCTGCCGCTTTCTAATATTGAGGTTTTGCTTATGTCCGCGCTAATTGAAATGGAGTACGTCGCTTTAACATCCGCACAAATGGGAATGTGGTTAGCGAATGAAGTCGCGCTGAACCCAGGAAATAATACAATCAGCGAATATTTAATTATTGATGGCGAAGTAAGCCCAATATTATTTAAAGCGGCAGTCAAAAAAATGATTGCTGAAGCCGAAACAATGCACGGCCGTTTTTTTCAAACAGACAACACGGTAAAGCAGCAGTTGCCCGCCATCGATAATTATGATGCTGCCTTTTACGATTTCAGTGCGCGCCCGGATGCCTGGGAAGCCGCACTGGCCTTTATGAGCGAGCAGACAAATCAACGCTTCTCCCTTACACAAGGGAACGCATTTATCTTTTGTCTCATTAAGCTCAGCCCGAAGAGATTCCTCTATTACCACTGCTGCCACCATATCCTGCTGGACGGTTTTGGCGCTTCGCTGATCCTTCGCCGCACGGTCGATATCTACAATGCGCTGGTGATGGATAAACCTATCGCGCCGACGCCGTTCGGCAACTTTCGCGCCTTGATTGCCGAAGATACCGCCTACAGAAACTCACACCGCTTTCTTCGCGATCGCGAATACTGGATGGCGCGCTTTCAGGATACGCCCGCGCCCGCAAGCCTGGCGGGCCGCAGCGCGCCGGATGCGCCGATCGTCCGCCAGCGCAACAATATCGATTTAGCCCTGCATCAGGCACTGCATCGCCATGCCGAAGCCGCAGGCTGCACGCTCCCGCAACTGCTTACGGCGTTAACCGCCGTTTACCTCTACCGCATGACCGGTCAGCAGGAGGTGGTGATTGGGCTACCGATGGCGGCACGCGTCGGGCGAGTGCAGCGCACCACGCCTGCGATGATGTCCAACATCATGCCGATACGCTTGCCGCTTTCGCCCGCGCTGACCCTTGATGATGTGCTGGTGCTGGTCGCAAAAGAGATGATGTCCGCGTTACGTCACCAGCAGTATCCCCATGAAGCGTTAACCCGCGATCTTAAACTCGACCGCCCGCTCTACCACACCACCATCAACGTCGAGTTATTTGGCGACGATCTGGCCTTCAACGGCGCGAAAACTTTCCCGGTGAATACCAGCAACGGGCCGGTTGACGATCTGGCGATCTTCTTCTTTGGTTACGGCGACGAACACACGCTGGTCGTCGGCTTTGATGCTAATAGCACCCTCTACAGCCCAGAGAGTTTAGCCGCCCATCACCAGCGTATGCTGGCGCTGTTTAGCGCATTAATCGACCAACCGCACGCCGCGATTGGTGCCCCCTCGCTGCTGAGTGCAGAAGAGGAGCAGCTTTTTGCCCGCGCCAATGATACCTGCGCGCCCGTGCCGCCCCTCTCCTTTGCGGCGCTGTTTGAACGCCAGGCCAGAAGCACGCCGCACGCGCCTGCGCTTAACGATCGGCACACCCAGCTGAGCTACAGCCAGCTTAACCGCCTGGCGAACCGGCTTAGCCGCTATCTACAGGCGCAGGGTGTGCGCCCAGGCGACAGCGTCGCGCTGCTCCTGCCGCGCACGGTGGAGATGGTCATCGCCATGCTGGCAGTCGCCAAAGCACAGGCCATTTACCTGCCCCTTGATGCCGATCACCCGGCGGAGCGCCTGCAGCATATTCTCGCCACCGCCCAACCGACGCTGATCCTCTCCTCGTCGCAAACGGCGGGGATCGTTACCGGTTATCGCCAGCAGCAGATCGACAGTGACGCGGCGGTGGCGGCCATTGCGGCACAGCACGACGATAACCTGACCACGCTGCCACAACCGCAGCAGCCAGCGTATGTGCTCTTTACCTCCGGCTCCACCGGCGCGCCGAAAGGGGTACTGGTCTCTCACGGCGCGTTAACGAATTTCCTCACCGCCATGCAGCACACCGTGCAGCTGACGGCGCAGCATCGGCTATTAGCCGTGACCACCCTCAGTTTTGATATCGCCGCGCTGGAGCTTTTATTGCCGCTGATAACCGGCGCGTCGGTCACTATCGCTTCACGGGAGTGCGCGCGCGACCCGCGTCTGCTGGCGCAGGCGATCACTGAACATCAGATCACCCATATGCAGGGTACGCCCGCGCTGTGGCATGGGTTAGTGGCCTATCAGCCCGATTCACTGGCTGGCCTGACGGCGCTGGTCGGCGGCGATGCGCTACCCCAAACGCTTGCGGAGCGCATGGTCGCCCTCTCTGAACGCGTCATTCAACTCTATGGCCCTACCGAAACCACTATCTGGTCGACCTTAAGCGAGCTGAGCGCCGCGCACCCCTCGCCGTCGGTTATCGGTAAACCGCTCTTTAATACCCGCATCCATATCCTTGATGACGCCCTGAAACCGGTGCCGGTTGGGCAGCCTGGCGAACTCTATATCGCTGGTGACGGGCTGGCGCTCGGCTATCTCAACCGCGCAGATTTAACCAGCGAGCGCTTTGTTGCCAGCCCCTTTGATGAGGAGGGTAAGCGGATGTATCGCACCGGCGATATGGCCTGCTGGAGTGAAGCGCAGACGATCGTTTTCCTTGGCCGGGTGGACAATCAGGTCAAGATCCGCGGCTATCGCATTGAACTCGGGGAGATTGAAAACGCGCTCAACGCCCTGCCCGACGTTAAACAGGCGCTGGTCGTCGCCCATGAGGAGAAAAAGAGCGGGCAGAAACGGCTGGTGGCGTACGTCTTGGCGCACGATGATGCAGCCTGTAGCCCGGATGCGCTGCGCGCGGCATCGGCGCAAAAACTACCGGACTATATGGTGCCTGCGCGGGTGATGGTGCTGGCGCACTTCCCCCTGACGGCGAATGGAAAAATTGACCGCCGGGCGCTGCCGCAACCGACTTTTACCTCTCTCGCCCCGGTACCGCCCGCTACTGCGCAGCAGCGGGAGCTGTGTCAGCTGTTCGCAGAGTGCCTGGCCATCGACCCGCCTGGTATTAATGACAACTTTTTTAGCCTCGGCGGGCACTCGCTGTTAGCCCTGCAATTACTCAGCCGCCTGCGCCAGAGTTTCGGCGTGGAGCTGTCGCTGAAAACCCTGTTTGATGCCCCGACCGTTGCCGAACTGAGTATGCAGATAGCGGCGGCGCACGGCCAGACCGCACGCCCTGCGCTGGTCGCACAACCGCGCCCGCCGCAGCTGCCGATGTCGTTTGCCCAGCAGCGCTTATGGTTGCAGCAGCAAATCGCCCCCAGCAGCGCCTACAATATGCCGCTGGCGCTGACGCTGAGCGGCCCGCTGGATACGGCAGTGCTGGCGCAGGCGCTCTCTGACGTTATCGCCCGCCACGAGAGTCTGCGCACCCTGTTAACCCAGCAGGAAGAGATGCCCTGCCAGCAGATCATCCCTGTCCACGACGTCGATTTTGCGCTACCGACCCTCGCCATCGCGCCCGAGCATCTTGAAGCGCAGCTGGTAATGGAGTGCCAGCATCTCTTTGCGCTGGATAGCGAACTGCCGGTTAAAGCCTGGCTCTATCAACTGGCGGCAGAGCAACATGTTCTGCTGCTGCTCATTCACCATACCGCCGGGGATGGTGGCTCCCTGCTGCCGCTGCTGGAGGATTTGCGTCTCTGCTGGCAGGCGCGTGCCGCAGGCCAACACCCGCAGTTGCCGCCGCTGACCGTCCAGTACGCCGATTACGCGCTCTGGCAGCGCGCGTTGCTGAGCGAAGCGCCGCGCCATAGCCAGCAGCTGGACTACTGGTGTCAACAGCTGGCGGACGTGCCGGAAGAGGTGACGCTACCCGCCGACCGGCCTCGCCCCGCGCAGGCGGATTACCGCGGCGACCGCGTCGACTTCGCGCTCCCCGATGAGCTGTTATCGCGCCTGAAAAAACGGGGCGATGAGATGGGCGTGAGCCTGTTTATGCTGCTCCATGCGGCACTGGCAACGCTGCTGCATCGCCTCGGCGCGGGTGATGACATCGTAATCGGTACGCCGCTTTACGCCCGCAGCGACGCCGCCCTGCTGCCGCTGATCGGCTATTTCGCCAATACGGCGGTGCTGCGAACGGATATGGGAGGCAACCCGACGCTAAGCGACATTGTCGTCCAGGCAAAATCGGCGGTGCTGGAAGCCAACCAGCATCAGGATCTCCCCTTTGAGCAGGTCGTCGAGGCGCTGGCACCCGGTCGCACCTTAGCCCGTCATCCGCTCTTTCAGGTAATGATGGTGGTCGATACACCGTGGCCGCAGGCGGTCACCTTCCCGCAAGTGACGGTGGCACAGCGCCAGCTCCCGACCACCACCGCCAAATTCGATCTGCTGTTTCATTTTGATGTTGATGACGCGCAGCAACGCCTGAGCGGGCATATTGAATATGCCACCGCTCTCTATGATGGCCACACGGTTGCGGGCTTTGCCGAACAGTTAATCCGGGTTATCGAAACTATCGCGCAGCGTCCCGAAGCCCGCCTTGCGCAGATCCCGCTGTTAAGCGCTGCGCAGCGTGAAACCGTGCTAAAGCGCTGGAATGCAACGGATGTGACGTTGCCACCGCTGTCGCTGGCCGGGCTGTTTGAAATGCAGGTGCAGCGCTCGCCCGATGCCATCGCGGTGAAAGAGGGTGAGAAAACGCTGAGCTATCGCCACCTCAATGAGGCAGCAAACCGGCTTGCGCACCGCCTGATGACGCAGACCGGGGGCGCGCCGTTCTGCGCCGGGTTACTAATGCAGCACTCGATGAACGAAGTTATCGCCGTGCTCGCCGTTATCAAGGCTGGCGGTGCTTACCTGCCGCTACGCATCACCGATCCGCTGGAGCGCCAGCAGCTAATGGTGAACGAGGCAGGCGCCACGCTACTGCTGGCCGATGCCACCTTGCCGCTGCCTACGGTCGACAATGTGGTGTTTATCAGTCAGGAACCTGCGGGCTACTGGCCGCTAAGCAACCCGCCGCGTCTCTCTGCGCCCGGCAGCCTGGCCTATATCATGTTCACCTCCGGTTCGACCGGTAAGCCAAAAGGGATTGCGGTCGAGCAGCAGAGCGTGGCGGCGCTGGCGCTGGATCGCCGCTGGCGGGCAGAGGACCATCAGCGGGTGCTGCTGCACTCTCCGTCGGCCTTTGATGCCTCAACTTATGAGCTGTGGGTGCCGTTGCTGGGCGGAGGTACCGTTATCGTCGCGCCGCCGGGCGAGCTGGATATCGATACGCTGGCGCAGAGTATCGTCGATGAAAAGGTCACCGCGCTGTGGCTCACCGCCGGGCTATTTCATCTGATGGCAGAGGTGCATCCTGAGGCGCTGAAGGGCGTGCGTTTACTGATTGCGGGCGGGGATGTGCTCTCCATACACGCGATTCGCGAGGTGATGACGCACAACCCCGCGCTTGTGATGATGAACGGCTACGGGCCGACGGAAACCACCACCTTCGCCACCACATGGCCCATGGTGCAGATCCCGGAGGGCGTGACGGTGCCTGTCGGCACGCCGCTCGACAATATGCAGCTTTATGTCCTTGATGCTTACCTCAACCCGCTGCCGGTCGGCATGCCCGGTGAACTCTATATTGCCGGGATTGGGCTGGCGCGCGGATATCACCGCAACCCCTGCCTGACCGCGGCGCATTTTGTTGCGAACCCATTTTCAGCGCACGGTGCGCGCATGTATCGCTCCGGCGACCAGGTGCGCTGGCGCGAGGATGGCGTGCTGGAGTACCTGAACCGTGGCGATCAGCAGGTCAAAATTCGCGGCTTCCGCATTGAGCTGGCGGAAGTGGAAGCGGCCCTGCGAAAGCAAGCAACGGTGGCGCAGGCGCTGGTGAGCGCCCGCGAGAGCAGCCCGGGAAACAGGCAACTGATTGCGTGGGTGACGGCAAAACCTGGCGCAACCTGCGATGCCGATGCGCTGCGCCGGGCGCTGGGCGCGCAGTTGCCGGACTTTATGGTGCCGGCAATGATTGTCCCCCTTGAGCACTTCCCTCTGACCGCGAACGGCAAAGTCGATCAGCGCGCCCTGCCCGCACCGCAGGTTGCCAGCGTCGCGCACCGTGCGCCGCGCAATGACCTTGAGCGCACCCTCTGTACGCTCTTCGCCGCGGTATTGGGCGTGCCGGAGGTCGGAATTGATGATGACTTCTTTGCCCTCGGCGGCCACTCGCTGATGGCCTCCCGCCTGGTGAGCAAAATTCGCCGGGTGCTCAATCTCAACCCGGCGATCCGCGACCTGTTTGAAGCCCCGACGGTCGCGCAGTTTGCCGGGCGGTTGCAGGCCAGCCAGACACCGCGCCCGCGCCTGTGCCAGGGCGAGCGGCCACCGCTTCTGCCGCTCTCATCACCGCAGCGGCGTCTCTGGATGATCGACCGCATTGAGCAGGGTAAATACACCTACAATATGCCCGTCACGCTCACCTTACGGGGGGATATCGTCGTCTCCGCGCTGATGACGGCACTCGACGATATCGTGCTGCGCCATGAAAGCTTACGCACGCACTTTCATGAGCTTAACGATGGGACGGTTTGCCAGAGGATCACCCCGGCCTCGATAGCCTGTTGCCCGCTGACCCTGCTCACGGTTTCCGCCGACGACCTGCCCCACGCCGTGCAGACCGCCGCACAATACACCTTCGATCTGGCGCAGGAAGATCCCTGTCGCGCCTGGTTGTTTAAGGTGGATGATGACCACCATCTGTTACTCATTCTGATGCACCATATCGCCAGCGATGGCGGATCGATTGCCCCGCTGCTGCACGATCTGGCAGAGGCCTACAACGCCCGCGCGCAGAACCGGGTGCCCGCCTGGAGACCGCTTGCGGTGCAGTATGCCGACTACACGCTGTGGCAGCAGGCGCTGCTCGGCGCGCCGGACGAGAACGACAGCCTCTTCAACCGCCAGCTGGCCTGGTGGCGCAATACGCTGCATGACCTGCCCGACGAGCTTCAGTTGCCCACTGACCGGCCGCGCCCGCTGCGCGCCAGCTATGTGGGTAAACAGTGCCACTTCGCCATTGATGCCCGCACAACCGCAGCATTAGGGGCGCTGGCACGGCAGCATAACGCCAGCCTGTTTATGCTGTTACAGGCGGCGCTGGCGGTGCTGCTTTGCCGCTGCGGCGCGGGCGAGGATATCCCGATCGGCACAGCGGTCGAGGGGCGTAGCGACGAGGCACTCGAACCGCTGGTCGGCTTTTTTATCAACACCCTGGTGATGCGGACCGATCTCAGCGGCAATCCCTCATTTGTGGCACTGCTTGAGCGCGTTCGCGAGGGCGCGCTGGCGGCCTGGGAGCACCAGGATATCCCATTCGAGAGCCTGGTCGAGGCGTTAAATCCCGCCCGCTCGCTAGCGCGCCATCCGCTCTTCCAGGTGATGCTGGTGCTGCAAAACGTCGCGCGCAGCGATGCCCTCTTCGATGAGCTGGAAACCGTGGTCGAGATGCCGTCGTTGCCGGTGGCGAAATTCGATCTCACCTTTAACCTCGAAGAGACGCCGGAGGGGCTGCGCGGCATGGTGGAGTACGCCGTGGATCTGTTTGACGAGGCGACCGTCGGGCGCATGGCGGGCTACTTCACCCACCTGCTGGCGGGCATCGCCACCGATGCCTCGCGTCGCGTGAGCGAACTGCCGATCTTCAGCGACGCTGAGCGGCACGAAATCATGCAGACGTGGAACAACAGCGCGCGCGAGGTTCCCGCCGCGACCTTTGCCGAACAGTTTGAAGCCATCGTGCGCGCCACGCCGCAGGCAATAGCCCTGATTGGCGACGAGGAGACATTGACCTACGCGCAGCTGGATCAGCGGGCAAACCGCCTGGCAAACCTGATGCTGGCGCGGGGCATTGGCGCCGAGCAGATTGTCGCCATCGCGCTGCCGCGATCCGTTGCCCTTATCGTGTCCATCATTGCCACCATGAAAACGGGCGCCGCCTATTTGCCTCTCGACCCTGATTACCCACCCGAGCGGGTGGCGTATATGTTAAGCCACGCGCAGCCAGGGCTGGTGGTAAGCCAGGCGGCATTCGCCGACCGGCTGGCACCGGAGTATGCCGCGCTGCGCCTTGATCACCCGGCCCTGCGCGGGCTGCTTGCCGACCACAGTGCCGAAGCGATTACGCTGCCGCGCAGGCTGCAGTGCGATAACGCCGCCTACCTTATCTACACCTCTGGCTCGACCGGCGCACCAAAAGGGGTCGTCGTCACCCATCGGGGGATTGGTCATCTGGTCGCCAGCATGGTTGAGCGCCTGCACGTCACGCCGCAAAGCCGCGTGTTGCAGTTCGCCTCGCCAAGCTTCGACGCCTCATTCTGGGATATCAGCATGGCGCTGCTGAGCGGCGCGGCGCTGGTCGTGGCGGCAAAAGAGGCGCTAACCCCTGGCAAACCGCTTTATACCCTGATGCACGATCGCGCGGTTACCCATGCCACGCTGCCACCGGTTGGGCTGGCGGTTATGCCACGCGAACCGCTGCCCGCCCTGGCAACGCTTATTGTCGCTGGCGAGGCCTGCCCGCCGGAACTGATCGCCTTCTGGGGCACCGGGCGGCGAATGATTAATGCCTATGGACCGAGCGAATCGACCGTTTGCGCCACCATCAGCCAGCCGTTGCAGGCCGACCGCCTGCCGCCGATTGGCAGCCCAATTTTCAACATGCAGGCTTATGTGCTGGACGCGCATCTGCAACCCGTTCCGCCGGGGGTAAAAGGCGAACTCTATATTGCCGGTGAAAGCCTGGCGCGCGGCTACCTGAAACGGCCTGATTTAACGGCAGAACGCTTCGTCGCCAACCCCTTTGGCGCACCAGGCAGCCGGATGTACCGCACCGGCGATATGGCAAGCTGGAGCCGTGAGGGCGAGCTGATGTTCGCCGGGCGCGTCGATCACCAGGTCAAAATCCGCGGTTTTCGTATTGAGCTGGGCGAGATTGAATCCCAGCTGCGAAAACATCCGCAGATCACGCAGGCGACGGTGATTGTCCGCGAGGATAAGCCCGGACTGCGCCAGCTGGTGGCTTACGCCGTCGCCCGCGATGAGCAGGCGCAGGGCGGGGAGATCCGCGACTTTTTACGCGACTTTCTGCCGGACTATATGGTGCCGGTTGCCGTGGTCCTGCTACCGGCGATACCGGTCACGCCAAACGGCAAAGTCGACCGCCGCGCGCTGCCTGCGCCGCAGTTTACCCGCACCCAACACACCCCACCGCGTAACGCGCAGGAGCAGCTGCTCAGCACCCTGTTCGCCGAGTTGCTCAACCTGGCGGAGGTTGACCGCACGACAAACTTCTTCGAGCTGGGCGGCGACAGCATCACGGCGATACAGCTGGTAGCGCGCGCCCGTCAGTCGGGCTGGCTATTCACCCCGCGCGATGTGTTTGAGCATAAATCGGTCGCCGGGCTGGCTGGCATCATGACCGCCGTTGCAGAGCAGGATACCGCCCCGCAGGTTGCTGCCGTCGGCGACCTGCCCGCGACCCCGATCATCCACTGGTTGATGGAGAACCCCGGCGATATCAACGCGTTCTGCCAGGCAACGCTGCTGTACACGCCCGCAGAACTGGATGCGCAAACCCTGCGCGAGCTGCTCGCCGAGCTGCTCAGGCACCACGATGCGCTGCGCTTAACTGCCCGCCGCGAGGCCAACGGCGAGATCCATCTCGCTGTGCCGACTGCCATCGACGAGAGTGAGATGCTGGAGATTATCGACGCCCAGCCGCTCTCGCCTGAGCAGCGGCAGCAGCAGATAGAAGAGGCGTGTCGCCGGGCAAAACAGCGGCTCGACCCGGCACGCGGCAAGATGGTGCAGGCCGTCTGGTTCCGCGCCGCCTGCGGCGAACCGGGCCAGCTGATGCTGGTGTTGCACCACCTGGTGGTGGACGGCGTCTCCTGGCGGATACTCGCCGCCGACCTGCTTGCCCTCTGGCGCGCCCGCGCTACGGGGAGAAACGCGCAGCTGACCGACGCAGGCACCTCCTTTCGCGCCTGGGCGCTGCGCCTTGAGCAGGAAGCGCAACGCCGGGGTGATGAGCTGGCGCACTGGCAGAGCGTGCTCAACCAACCGGATAGGCTGTTAACCACACGACCTCTTGCAGGCACGTGCGACACCCTCGCCACCAGCGCCTCTTTGCAGATGGAGCTTGGCAGCGAGTTCACCCAGCCTCTGCTGGCCACCCTGCCCGCGCGCTTTCACGCCGGTATCAACGATGTGCTGCTCTGCGCCCTGGCGCTGGCCATCACGGCATGGCGCGAGGATGGGCAAACAGATGTGCTGCTGGATGTCGAAGGGCACGGGCGCGAAGAGCTGGCGGGAACCGCGCTGTCGAACACCGTTGGCTGGTTTACCACGCTCTACCCGGTGCGTCTTGCTCCGGGTCGCGCACAGTTAACCCATCCCCACTCGCTGAGTAGCGCGCTGAAGAGCGTCAAAGAGCAGTTGCGCCAGGTGCCGGGCAACGGGCTGGGTTACGGCCTGCTGCGCTATCTCAATACGCAAACGCGCCCGCAGCTTGCCGCGCTGCCACAGCCGCAAATCGGCTTTAACTATCTGGGCCGCCTCAGCGTTGAAGAGGCGCGGGACTGGCAGCTTGCGGCTGAGGCCCGCCTGCTTGATACCCGCGCGCACGACAGCTTCGCGCTGCCGCATGCCCTCTCGCTCAATGCCGTGGTGGAAGCACGTGCAAGCGGCCCGGTGCTGGTGGCGAACTGGAGTTGGGCGACTGAGCTTTACGCTGAAGATCGCGTCAGCCGCCTGGCTACGGGGTGGTTTAGCTGGCTGAAAGCGCTGTCGCAGCTTACGCAGGTCGACGATATCGGCGGTTTCACCCCTTCAGATGTGCCCCTGGTGGCGCTGCAACAAGCGGGGCTGTCAAAACTTCAGGCAAAATGGACGAAGAAAAAATGAGTATGGATATTAAAGAGATACTGCCGTTATCCCCGTTACAGAAAGGTCTGCTGTTCCATATGCTGCTTGATACGCGCGGCAGCGATGCCTATCAGGTACAACAGGTTTATCAGCTTGAGGGGGAGCTGGATGTCGCGAGGCTCAGGCAGGCCGTCGGGCAACTGCTGGCGCGCCATCCCCATCTCTGCGCCGGGTTTGAGTATGAAGAGGTCGACACGCCGGTTCAGCTGATCCTCTCTGGCCTGCCGCTCCCCTGGCAGGAGATCGATCTAAGTATCCTGTCAACGTTAGCGCAGGCGTCGGCTTTTCACGCGCTGCTGGAAACGGACTACAACACCCGCTTCGCCGCCGACACCCCGCCTCTGCTGCGCTTTACTGTCGTGAAGTGTTCGCCGACGCAACATAAGCTGATCTTCACCAATCACCACCTGTTGCTGGATGGCTGGTCGATACCGGTTCTGCTCGATGAGCTGTTTCGCTTATACCTCGCGGAGCCGTTGCCGCCAGCCGTGCCCTACCGCGACTATTTGTATTGGCTTGCCGAGCGTGACACCGACAAGATGCGCGAGGCCTGGCGCGAGGCGTTACGCGGCCTGCAAGGCCCTACCCATCTCGCCAAAGGGCGTACCACCGACAATTTGCAGCCGCACCTGCTCCACAGAACGGTGGATGCCGACCGTACCCGGCAGCTTAACCGCTGCGCCCGCGAGCTTGGCGTAACGGTCAATACGCTGTTGCAGTGCGCCTGGGGCATGCTGCTTGGCGCGCTTACCGGGCGCTGCGACGTGGTTTTCGGCATTACGGTTTCCGGCAGACCGGCGGAGCTTAGCGGTATCGAAAGGATGGTCGGGTTACTGATCAACACGCTGCCGCTTCGCCTCAGTTGGCGCATGGAGGAGAGTTTTGCCACGCTGCTGCAACGGCTACAGGCGGAGCAGACGCGCCTGCTCGACAGCCAGTATCTCGATCTCACCACCATCCAGGCTGACGCCGGCGGCGAGGCGCTGTTTGATACGCTGATGGTGTTTGAGAACTACCCGCATAGCGCAAGCGCCGAAATGAGCGAAAAATTAACGGCTTCGCTCGCCTCGCACCGCGGCGGCGATGCCTCCCACTACCCGCTGGGGCTTATCGCTGTTCCCGGCGAATCGCTCGCGCTGCGCTTTAGCGCGCTGGCCGATATCTTCCCCGATGAGGAGGTTGAGCGGCTGGCGGATCGCTTCCTGCATCTGCTTTACACCATGATTGACCGCCCCGACAGCCGTATCGGCCACGCTTCGCTGTTACTGCCGCAAGAGGCGCAGGCGCTGCTTCCCACACCGTCATCGTTCGATAAGAGGACGCAAACCACGCTGCACGAGGTGTTTGAACAGTGCGCCGCGCACTACCCGGATGCCACTGCCCTCTCGCTTGGCGATAAGACGCTTTGCTACGCCGAGCTTAACCAGCGGGCGAACCAACTTGCCCGTCATCTGGTGAGCTGCGGCATCGGCAGCGAAGAGATTGTGGCGCTGGCGCTGCCGCGCACGCTTGAGGCGCTGGTGGCTATTCTTGCGGTGCTGAAAGCGGGCGCGGCCTGGCTGCCGCTGGATGTGCATAACCCGCCGGAGCGGCTGGCCTACATTCTCTCCGACGCCAGACCGGCGCTAATCGTGTCACTCCAGGCGCACGCGGGGATGTTTGATGAATCGCAGCTGCTGCTCCTTGATAGCGCTGAAAGCCAGCAACGGCTGGCGCAGCAGAGCGGCGCGGATCTCCAGCAAAGCGAGCGGCTGCGCCCGGTGCATGCGCACAACCTCGCCTATATCATTTACACCTCTGGCTCCACCGGCAATCCAAAGGGGGTGATGATCCCGCACAGCAATGTGCTGCGTCTTTTCGCCGCGACAGAGGCGTGGTTCAACTTCTCGCGCCACGATATCTGGACGCTGTTTCACTCCTGCTCGTTTGATTTCTCGGTCTGGGAAATATGGGGCGCGTTGCTCTATGGCGGCGAGCTGGTGGTAGTGCCCTTTATGGTCAGCCGCGATGCGCAGGCCTTTTTGCGGCTGTTAAGCGAGAAAAAAGTGACCATCCTTAACCAGACGCCGTCCGCTTTTTATCAGCTGATTGAAGCCGAGCGCGACCTTGAGCATGACGAACTGCCGCTGGCGCTGCGCAAGGTGATATTTGGTGGCGAAGCGCTGGATCTCAGCCAACTCGAGCGCTGGTATCAACGCCACCCGGATACGGCTCCCGAACTTATCAATATGTACGGCATCACGGAGACCACCGTGCATGTGAGCTATCAGCCGTTAACCGCGGCGCGGGCGCGCGAGGCGACAGGCAGCCTTATCGGCGTGGCGATCTCCGATCTGCATATCCATCTGCTGGATGATGCGCTGCGTCCGGTGCCGCCGGGCGTTGAGGGCGAAATGTATATCAGCGGTGCCGGGCTGGCGCGCGGCTATCTAAACCGGGTCGAACTCTCCAGCCAACGCTTTGTTGCCGATCCCTGGGGTGCGCCTGGCTCGCGCATGTATCGCTCCGGCGATATCGCCGTCAGGAGCCCAGAGGGAGACCTGCACTACCTGGGGCGCGCGGATCAGCAGGTGAAACTGCGCGGTTTTCGTATTGAACTGGGCGAAATTGCCGCCATCCTGCAAAGCGCCCCGCAGGTTACCCATGCAGAAGTGGTGCTGCTTGATGCCGACACTCAGCCGCAGCTGGTGGCCTACGTCACCGCCGACACGCATGCGCCGCTCGATATTGCCGCGCTGCGCAGCCTGGCGGCAGCAAAACTGCCGGGCTACATGGTGCCGAGCGCGATTATGCAGATTGAACAGTTTCCGCTGACCCTCAACGGCAAGCTGGATAAACGCGCCCTGCCGCGCCCCGATCTGAGTGCAGGAAGCGCACGACGCGCACCGCGCAGCGTGCAGGAGGAGATTCTGCTGGGGCTGTTTGCCGAGGTGTTGCAGTCAGACGCTCCCGGTATTGATGACGACTTCTTTGCCCTCGGCGGTCATTCGCTGCTGGCGATGCGTCTGGTGAGCCGTATCACCCGCGTGCTGGAGGTCGAAGTGCCGATCCGCACGCTGTTTGACTATCCAACGGTCGCGCAGCTTGCCGGGCAACTGACAAAACAGGGAAGCCAGCTTGCTGGGCCCCTCTGCCTACAGCCGCGCAGCGAGCGGCTGCCGCTCTCTTTTGCCCAGCAGCGGATGTGGCTTTTGAAAAACCTCGATAACAACCATGCAGCCTACAATATGCCGCTCGCCATCCGCTTACAGGGGGAGCTGAACGACGACGCACTGCGTGAAGCCGTGCGGGATGTGGTTGAACGTCATGAGATCCTGCGCACGCGCTACCCGCTCCACCAGGGGCAGCCCTGGCAGGAGATCCTCGCTCCCGATGCGTTTGAAGTAACGTTTGAGGTGAGCGATATCACGGCTTCGTCGCTTACCGATGCCCTTAATCACGCCGCAGCCTACCCGTTTGAGCTGGCAGAAGAGATCCCGCTGCGCGCCAGCCTGTTCCATCTTTCGCAAACCCGGCAGCATGTGCTGCTGCTGGTTATCCACCATATCGCCTGCGATGGTGGCTCGCTGGCACCGCTGTTTCGCGATCTCGCCTGCGCCTATACCGTGCGCTGCGCCATGCAAGCCCCGCAGTGGACGCCGCTGCCAGTGCAGTACGCCGATTACGCCCTCTGGCAGCGCGAGAGGCTGGGCGACATTGAGAGCCAGAGCGAGACTGCCGCAGAGCAGGTCGCCTTCTGGCGTGAAGCCCTTTCCGGCGTGCCGGAAGCGATGACGTTGCCCGTCGATCGTCACCCAACTGCCGAGACGAGTTACGTTGGCGAGCAGGTCAGGCTGCGCATTGATGAGAAGCTTTATCAGCAAATTACACAGTTGGCGCGCCATGAGGGGGCGACGCCCTTTATGGTGCTGCAAACCGCCGCCGCGATCCTCTTTGGCCGCATGGGCACCGGGGAGGATATTACGCTCGGCACCGCCGTCGCCGGACGTTCAGATGAGGCGATGCGCGATCTGGTCGGCTTCTTCGTCAATACCCTGGTACTTCGCGTTGATCTGGCGGCGAACCCCACGGTGGCTGAGGCGCTGGCCCAGGTGCGCGAGTTTATGCTCTCCGCCTGGGTTAACCAGGAGGTTCCCTTCGACTGGGTGGTGAAAAGCCTTAACCCCGAGCGCGTCTCTGGCAGGCATCCGCTCTTCCAGGTGATGATGGTGCTGCAAAATAACGACGCCACGCCGCCGCAGTTCGCGGATCTGACGCTTTTGCCGCAGCCTGTCGGGCTGGTGACCACCAAGTTTGATTTGACCTTCAACGTTGAGCAGGTTTACGGCGAGCGCGGCGACGTCAGCGCGCTGGAGGTGCAAATTGACTACCCGGTCGATCGCTTTGATGGGCAGACCATCGCTGCGCTGGCGGACTACTTCATACACCTGTTGCAGGCCATGGTGGAGGAGCCGGAGAGTGCGGTGATGACGCTGCCGCTGCTCACTGACCGGCAGCGTAACGAGATGCTCGAAGTATGGAATGAGACCCGTTGTGACGTGCCGCCCGCCACCCTGGCCGCGCAGTTTGCCCGCCAGGTCGCCGCCACGCCGCAGCGTATCGCCGTCAGTTGCGCGCAGGAGCAGCTGAGCTACCAGCAACTGGACGCCTGCGCCAATGCCCTCGCGCAGCACCTGCAACAGCAGGGCGTAAGCAGCGAGCAGGGCGTGGCGGTGCTGATGACACGCTCACTTTCGCTGGTGATTGCCCTTCTCGCGGTGGTGAAAGCGGGTGGTTTCTATGTGCCGCTGCGGGCGAGCGATCCCGCAGAGCGCTGGCAACATTGTATTGATGAGCTGGATCTGCGCATCGTGCTGCTGGATGAGATCCACCGCCAGGCGGCGCTGCCACCGGGCATTACGCGGCTTATCGTCGATGAGGCGGCAACCCGCGCCACGGCAGAGGGCGTTGCAACAACGGTCACGCCGCACCATCTGGCTTATGTGATGTTCACCTCCGGCTCGACAGGCAAACCGAAGGGCATTGCCACCACTCAGGATAACGTGCTGGCGTTGGCACGCGATCGCCGCTGGCGAGCGGAGGCCTGCCAGCGCATTCTGCTGCACTCGGCCTATGCGTTTGACGCCTCCACCTGGGAGCTGTGGGGAACGCTGCTTAATGGCCACCATGCTGTGATCGTCCCCGGCGAGACGCTGGATCTGCCCCTGCTTGCCGACACGCTTGTGGCGGGTGAGGTCACGACCGCCTTTTTAACCTCCGGGTTGTTCCGCCTGATCGCCGAGGAGGCGAGCGACTGCCTTGCAGGCTTACGCCGGGTTTATACCGGCGGGGAGAAGATCTCCGCCAGCGCGGTTCAGGCGGTGCGCGAGCGCTGGCCGCATCTCGAACTGCTGAATATTTATGGCCCGACGGAGATCACCACCTATGCGACGGACTACCCCATCACTCAGGCCGATGCGCCCTACCTTGACGTGCCGATTGGCAGAGCGTTCGATAACACCCGCCTCTACGTGCTTGATAGCCATCTGCAGCCGGTGCCACCGGGCGTGGCGGCAGAGCTCTATATCGCCGGACGCGGGGTGGCGCGCGGCTATATCAACCACCCAACGCTGAGCGCGGCACACTTTGTCGCCGATCCTTTTGGCCCGGCGGGAAGCCGGATGTACCGCACCGGCGATATCGTCAAATGGCGGCGCGATGGCGCGCTCTGTTTTGTCAGCCGCCGCGATCAGCAGGTGAAAATTCGCGGTTTCCGTATTGAACCCGGCGAAGTGGAGATGGTGCTGAAACAGCACGCTGCGGTTCAGCAGGCGGCGGTAGTAGCCCTTGAAGATCGCAGCGGCAATAAGCAGCTTGTCGCCTATGTGGTGCCCTCTGTGCCGGAGACCGATCTCAGCGCAGCGCTACAACAGTTTGCGCGCGAGCGCCTGCCGGACTTTATGGTGCCCGCGGCGATTGTGCTGCTGGCGGCGCTGCCGCTTAACGCCAACGGTAAGCTGGCACTTGCGGATTTACCGAAGCCCGATTTCCATACCGGGCCAGGGCGCGCGCCGCAAAACGAGCGGGAAAGCTGGCTGGCTGCAAGGTTTTGCGAACTGCTCAATGTGGAAACCGTCACCGTCGACAGCAGCTTTTTTGCCCTTGGCGGCCACTCATTACTGGCGGCCCGGCTGATTAACGCTATCGACAAAACGTGGCAGGTGAAACTGACGCTGCGCGATCTGTTTGAGTACCCGACGGTGGCGCTGCTGGCGCAGCGGCTTCAGAGCAACCACCGCAGCAACGTGCTGGATGTGATGCTGCCTCTGCAACCGCACGGGGAGAAAACGCCCCTCTTCTGCCTGCCGCCCGGCGGCGGGTTGAGCTGGTCCTACGCCGGGCTTATTCCCTGGCTTGGCGACGCGCAACCGCTGTTTGGCCTGCAATCGCAACGGCTGAGCAGCGGGGAGGCGTTACCCTCGGTTAACGCGCTGGCAAAAAGTTACCTCGCGGAGATGGTGAAAGTGCAGCCACACGGCCCTTATGCCCTGCTCGGCTGGTCGTTTGGCTGCCATTTGGCCCATGAAATCGCTACCCTGTTGCAGCAGTCTGGGGAGGTTGTCAGCACGCTGATCCTGCTTGATGGCTACCCGCTGGGCGAGCGCTACCGCGACAGGGAGCGGCAAGACAGCGAGAGCCTCTCGGCGCTGTTTGAAGCCTTAACCGGCAGCGTGCCCGCAGAGAGTGAGCTTACCGTCGAGGCGCTGCGCCGCCGTTTAGTGGCGCAGGAGCATCCGCTGGCGGTAATGGAGCCGGTGGTATTTGAGCGTATCCTTGCGGAGTTTCGCGAGGCGCCGCGCCTGCTGGCAGCCTTCACGCCGTCGCGCTTTCAGGGGGAGATCCTCTTCCTGCGCGCGGCAACGCGGCGCGACGGCGAAGAGGGTTTCGATGCGCAGCTGTGGGCACCCTTCGTCGAGGGGAGAATCGCTACCCACACCCTGCCATGCACTCATGACGGTATGTTCAGCCCGCAGGCGTTACAGCAGGCCGGGCCGCTGATCCGCGACTGGATAGCCAAAGAGAAGTAAGTTTCCGTGGAGTAATAAAACCGCCTGCCGGGCGGTTTTTTTTATCTCTGCATCAGAAGCGGCTCTTTTTAAGACCGAGTGAAAAGAGCGTTAACTTGATGACCGGCACGCTGAGAATAAAGAGCGCCAGCAGAAGCAGAACCTGGCACGCATCCAGCGCCAGCCGCCAGCCGCATGCCAGCGCCACACCGAGGCCGGAGTCCGCCTGATCGAGAAAGAGAAACAGCCACCGGCCGCGCGCGGGCAGCGTGCCCGGCGCAATCCCCAGCGCCCGTTTCAGCGCCGAGTTCGGCAGCTCGCCAAGCATATAGCCCAGCCCCGTCGCTGCGCCCAGCAGCCACGGATTCTCCATCTCATTTGCCAGGCAGAGGGGTGCCACCAGCATGCTGATAAACGGCACAATCACCATCCCTCGCCAGGTTTTGTTGCCGCCAAACAGACGTGCATTGAGCGGCACCGCAAGCCTGGGCAGCGCATTGCAGGTCACCACCGCCATATGCACGCAGCCAGCAATAAACACCGGCAGCAGCAGCTGCCAGAGCGCCCACAGGGTGGGATTATCCATGCACGCCTCCGAGATACAGCAAGCCAAACAGCGCCGCGCCGCTAAGGCAGATCGTTATCAACGTCATCAGTGAGGAGAACTTCGGGAAGGGGCGGTTGAGAAGCATCGCCATGCTAAACAGCGTTAATGCCACGCTCAGCAGCCGGGCGCAGATCAGCGGCGGTAAAACGAGCGCCAGCAGCGCCCAGCCGCTAAGGATAAACAGGCTCCAGAAGACCGGCATGCCCAGATACGCCAGTGCGGCATGGTGGGTGATATTGCCGCTTTCGTTAAAGCGGGAGAGGCGAAGCGCGCCGCACACCACCATCAGGGCGAGAAAAAAGGCGCTACCGCCGCGATAGCCGCTGAGGTAAAAAATCAGCGCGGGCGCCACCAGGTAGAGCAGCAGATCGCAAAAGCCGTCAAGGTAGCGACCAAAGGGGCGTTCGCAGCCGAGCCAGCGGGCCAGTTTGCCATCCAGCGCATCGGCCAGCATTGCAAGATAAAGCAGGCTGATACTGAGCCAGAGAGCGCCGGACAAGGCGGCACCGATCCCGCCAAGGGCGATAACCATGCCCGTCAGCGTCAGACAATCCGGCAGCGACAGACGGCAGATAAAGGGATAGTTCATCCTTGCACCTCCGGAAAAAACGCTTTCAGCTTTCGCCGTGCTATCAGGCAACGCAGCCGCGCGCGGTCGATACGGCTGTGATGGCGGGCATCGACGGGTAGCTTCGCGCAGAGCCAGAAGCGGACCGTCTCGTCGGGAAAGAGGGTTGCCAGCAATGGCGCGGCGGTGCGGCACTGCACCGCCTGTTGCAACACCACGCAAATCTCCCCCTGCGGCCCCTGCACCACCGCGCTGTCGGCGATCCCCGGCAGCCCATTAAGCTGCTTTTCCACCGGATAGGGCGAGAGCGTTAAGCCCGACGGCGTGCGCAGTTGGTCGGCGATCCTGCCCGTCAACCAGAGGCGCTGCTGCGCGTCGAGAAAGCCGCTGTCTCCGGTGCGGTGCCAGATGCGCCCCTCGGGATCGCGGATTTTCGTGCGCTGCTCCGCCTGCGGGTTATCGAGATAGCGGGTCAGCACCTGCGGCCCGCAGACCAGAATCTCCCCCTCCTCCCCCACGGGCTGAGGAACCCGCTCGCGCGCAATCAGGATCGCGGTTTGCGGCCCCGGTCGCCCGATAAGGTAGCCTGGCTGACGATCCCAGCCGTCAAGAAGCTCGTCGACACTAACATTGCTGATGGGATCGGCTTCCGACGCGCCATAGTTAACCGCGCAGGCGGCTTTGGGGAAATAGCTGCGGGCAGCCAGTAACAACGCCCGCGTTACCGGCGCGCCGCCAATAATCACCTCTCTTACCGACGCAAAGGTACACGGCTGAACTTCGGCATAGGCGACAAGCTCTCTTAGCCAGGCGGGCGAGACGCTCAGGCGCGTGATCTGTTGGACATTAATCGCGTCGGCAATCATCTGCACCGGCAGGCGGCCCTGCTCGTCAAAACCGGGCAGCAGAGAGCAGCAGCCCGCGTGAAAATGGCTGAACAGCGTCAGGATCGGAAAAGAGGTCACATCCCGCTGCTGGCGGTGTGGAAAGAAGTGGCTCATCGCCTGACACTGCGCCCGCAGCGAGTGGTGGGAGCGCACCACGCCTTTTGGCGTGCCCGTCGATCCGCTGGTAAAGGTCAGCAGCGCGGTCGCCTCGTCATCAAGGGCCTCTACGCGAAAAGCGGTGTTAACGCCCTCCGGCTCTACCTGCGCTAAAGGGGCGGTAAAGATTCGCGGCGTATCGATCGTAAAGCGGCGAATCATCCACAGCTCCGGCAGCAGACACCACCCTTTTCCGGCGCTCTGCGCCACGATCATGGCGCTCAGACGCGCCTGCTTCAGACAGCTGCGCAGCTGTTGGCGCGCCATCTCTTTTTGCACCAGCACCGGAATCAGCCCGGCTCCCAGCATCGCGTAGAGCAGCAGGTAAAACTCGATGCCCGGCGTCATCAGCAGCAGCACGCGTTGGCCCGTATGCAGCCCGCTGCGCTCCAGCCTGCGTTGATACACCGCCGCACGGGAGAGAAGCTCGGCATAGGTGACAGTTTCAGGCCCGGCACAGAGCGCGGGCAGCGAAGGGGGCTGTTGCAGCAAAAAGTCACAGAAGTTCATGGCGCACATCCCTGTAGTAGAGTCCATAGTGGTGAAAAACCTTGTTCGGGCTGCAACAGGCGCGCAGCGCGGTGGCGGTTGTCGGCACCTTCCAGTTAAGCAGTGCCGCACCGAGGCGCGGCCACTGGGCATCGAAGCTGAAGAGAAAGCGGCGCACCAGCGTGGCGTAGAGCAGAGAGCGGCGGTAGCGCGGCACAATCATGATGGTTTTGAAGATCCCCGCCCGCTGGCGCTTATCCGCCAGCGTAAACAGCAGCCCGGCGACATCGCCCTGCGGGCCAAAGGCGAGACAGGAGCCGGACGCCTGGCAATAGGGTTGCAGCGTATCGGCGTTAAAGTGCCAGTCGAAGAGCGCCTCGCTGCTGATGCTCCAGCCGATATTGTTAGCAAAGTGCCGGGTGATGAGCGCATACAGCGCTTGCCGGTGCGCCTGCCACAGCGCGGGCGTCAGCGGCTGGAGGGAAAAGTCAGCGGTGCGCCAGCGCCCGATATCCTCTGCGGGAAGGGATAGCTGGCGCACCACGTCCGCATCTTCAAACAGCGAGAAGTAGCGCGCCAGCGGCTGAAACCCCATCTGCCCCAGCAGGTGTTGATACCAGGGTGGGTTATAGGGCTCACCGGCAAACGGCGCGCAGGTCGGCGTATCCAGCCGCAGGCGAAATTTCCCTAAAGTGCTGAAATTAATCGGGCCGATAAGCCGTGAGGCCCCCTGCGCTTTTGCCCAGCGCATCAGGGCGCGAAACAGGCGATGGTTAGGAATGCGGTTATTGATGGTTTCCCAGAAACCAAAGTTGACCACCGTTTCCCCGGCGGCGTTGAGGGTGGCGAAGCCCGTTAAGCGCGCGCAGTCGCGAATGTAGCCGGTCCAGACACGGCCCTGCTGCATAAAGGGGTTGGCGGCGCTGAACTGACGCGCCATCTCAGCCTCATCTTCGCCCGGCCAGTAAGGGTCATGGGCATAGATGTGGGGTGCAATCGCCAGAAAGTCCTTATCCAGCGTATCGCCTGCCTGCCACTCCTGTTCAATCAACGGTCGGTTCATTTTCCCCTCTCCCTCTCTCTGTGCCGCGCGTAATCTGCCCGCTCGCGCCATCCATGCGGATCACCTCGCCCTGCTGAAGCTGGCGGGTCACGCCGGGTACGCCAACAATCGCCGGAATGCCCATCTCGCGGGCGACGATGGCGGAGTGCGATAGCGTCGATCCGCGTTCGACAATCAATCCGCTAAGGCCAGGAAAGAGCGGTGCCCAGCCCGGATCGGTGCGCACGGTGCAGAGGATGGTGCCGTCCAGCCTGGCTGCCTCCTCCGGCGAGAGCACCAGGCTCACCGGCGCTTCCACCATGCCGGGGTAGCAGCCGGTGCCTTGCAGCTGCGTAATCTCTGCCGTCTGCTGCGGCGCGGCGTGTAAGGTTTGCTGCTGGTACAGCGTCTGGGTAAGAGAGAGGCGGTTAGCCGGCTCCTCCTCCTGTTGATAGCCCGCATATTCGGCGCGGCGCTGGGCGATAAGTGTGGTTAAACCCGTTTGCACCGCCGTTCCCTCAAGCCCCTGGTAGATCTCCTCCCGTGTCAGCCAGAAGATATCCCGATCGCTCTCCAGCACACCTTCAAGTGCCAGTTGATGCCCCAGCTGAAGATAGATATCGCGGTAGAGGGCAAACATTTTTGTGCGGGTAAAGCGCATCGTTTCGCGGTGGTGGATCGCACGCCTCAGCCTGCTGAGATCGCGCTTGAAGCGCGCCAGCGCGCGTTTGCCACGCGTCTGCTGCAAACGGGAAAAGACTCTCTCTTCCGCTGCGGCCCGCAGCGTGCCCGTCGGCTTTGCGTGCACGGTTTCGCTGTTCAGGTAGTTACGCAGTACGTCAAAAAGAAAACGGGAATCCTGGCGTAGCGTGATAGTTTCCAGCTTGAGTTCGCCAATGGTGCGATCGCCGTAGCGCTCGATGTAGTCGAGACACTGCTGGTAAAAGTGCTCGTCCAGCGCTTTCAGGCGAATAAGCAGATGGGCGCTGGCATCGCTCTGAATCAGCGCCGCCAGCTGCGGGCGTTGGCGGGCATACTGGCTCAGCGCCAGCAGGTGCCGGGTCGGCTCCGTGCTGATAAGTTGCCCCTCGTCCGCCAGCAGATCGCCACTCATTTGCTGATGCTCATCGGGCCAGAGTTCGCGCAGCATCGCCTGCACGTTGCCGTTGTAACGGGCCACATAAAAGTCATTCACAATTGGCGCAGTCCAGCGCGCCAGCAGGTGTTGATCAAGGTATTTAAGCCGGGCGATAAGCTCCGCCGGGGAGAGGGTGTGGAGAGCGTCGCGATCGATATAACTCTGCGCAAGGGTGTAGTTATGCAAAAAGTCACGGATACGCGGTTCAAGGGTGAAGAGCGCCCAGCCAACCCGTGCGCCCATCTTTAGCATTGCTGGCAGTGCGGCGACCTTTTCACGGGTGGAGAGCTGCTTATCCCTGATGGTGTCGACCGGCTCCTCCAGCCCCATCATCGCTTCCATATCACGCTTATTCATCCTGAATGACGGCAGCAGCAGCAGGGCGCGATACCAGTTCTGGATGTTGTAGTAGACCCGCCCGCGCACCAGGCTGAGCATATTGTCGGTGATGGCCCGGCGCTGGTCGCGCTCCCTGGCAGAGCAGCCCACCAGTTGCAGGGTCTGCTCATATACGGTGGCGTAAGCGGCGCGGGCAAAGGAGAAGGTGAGCGGCGTCGTCACCCCGCAGTACGACTCCTGAATATTGGCATTGTCACAGATCAGCGTCTCGCTCACGCAGCTGCTATCTTTCGGCAGATGGGTGATGGGGCGGGTTTGCAGCAGGTAGAGATGGTTATCTTTGAGCGTCCACTCAATGTCCTGCGGCGCGCGCAGCGCCCGGGCGATGGCGGCGCCCATATCGCGCAGGGCGAGGATCTGCGCTGCCGTCAGTGAGGATGCCGCCGCCTGGTCGGCAGCAAGCTCCACCTCGCGGGTGCCGTTGCCGCGCTTGCGGTCAAAGACCACGGCGGTGGTTTTCTCGCTGAGGGATTGCGTGAAGCTATTGCCCTCTAGCGGCACGCTAAATTCGTCGGTGCTGCACTGCCCGGAGACGATCCCCTCCCCGCTGCCCCAGGCGGCGGAGATAAGCATCGTCCGGCGCGACCCGCTGACCGGGTGCGCGGTAAACAGCACGCCTGACACCTCGCCTTCGACCATCTCCTGAATAATGACCGAACAGTGGATCGCGCTTAGCGCCAGCCCTTTGCGCAGGCGGTAGGCCATGGCGCGCGCGCTCCATGTCGACATCATCACCCCTTTTACCGCATCCACCAGCTGCTGCTTGCCGCGCTGAAACAGAAAGCTGTCCATCTGCCCGGCAAACGAGGCCTGGCGGGCATCTTCATCGCTGCAGGAAGATCGCACCGCCCAGAGCATCTTGCCATCAAGGGCGTCGAGCGCCTGCATCAGCGGTTCCGGCAGCGGCAGCCGGGCAAGGCGCGCGCTGATTTTCCCGGCAAGGGTTTCAACCTGATCGGCGGGCATCAGTGGTGAGAGTTGCGCTATCAACTGCGCAGCTTTTGCATCACAACGCAGCATCTCATCCATCGCGCTGGCGGGGATCACCCACCAGTTCGGTACCGGATAGCCGTGGGCAGTGAGCCACAACAGGTTGGCTGCCTTGCCGCCCAGTTGCTGCTCATCGAGGGTAGCCGCCTCTGCGGCAGAGTAGAGATAGTTCACGGTAACTCCTTTTAGATCCGTTGTTGGCTAAGCTCGACCAGATGCCCCCAGGTGCGCAAAAGGGCGGGGAACCAGGGCCGTGGCTTGACGTGATGAAGCATCAGGTAAAACGACAACCGGCGCAGGCCGAAGTCGCGCAGGGCGAGGCAGAAACCGCGATACCACTCCCCGGCATCGATAGCGGTGCCCAGCCGCCTCGCCAGCTGGCTGCGGTGAAACGCCACGTGATGTAACAGCGTTTGCAGCGTGGTGCGCTCATCGAGCGTCCACGTTAATAGCTCAGCCAGATCGCGTTGCGGGACATGCAACGTCGCCAGCTCCCAGTCCCAGCAGCACAGCCGCGAATCCTCCCGGCGCAGCGCGATGTTGCGCGGGCTGAAGTCGTTATGCACCAGCGTTCTCGGCAGCGTCGCCAGCTCGCGCCACTGCGCCGCGCTGTTTTCGGCGCAGTCCAGCCAGTGATGCAGCAGCGATGTGGTGAAAAGCTGTGGCGCAGTGCGATGGCTGAAGGCGGCGATGGCCTGCCAGAGCGGCGCCATGCTGTTGATGGTGTCGACCGAGGGGAAATCGATATGGCGAAAGGTGGTTTGCAGGTCATCATGGCGGCGATACCAGAGCGCATGGATATCGGCGATGCCCCGCAGCGCGGCATCGATCTGCGGCTGCTGCCAGCGCACGCCGCTGGAGAGGCTGTTAAGCAGCACTTCTTCCCCGAGCAACTCCTCAATGATGACGCTCTGTTGTCCCTCTTCGTAGGTGCCGTAGAGCGTCGGCACATGGCGGGTAAAGGCGGGATCGCTTTGCGTGATAAGCGCCATCTCCCTTTCCCGCGCGTGGCTGAACTCGCTGGCAGGGAGCAGACGTGCAAGCAGTTCGGCAAGCTCGGGCGTGCAGCCTGCCGCCAGCGAGTGCAGCAGTTGGGTTATCGCATCGGTTGGCGGTTTGTGCTTCAGTAGCGCCGCCACCTGCGTGCCATCTTCACGCTGAAGTCGATAGGCAAACAGGCCGACGGGCAGCGTCGCGCTATGCGAACTGAGCGCCGTCAAAATACTGTCCTGGTTTCCCTGCCAGCGCATCGGAGCGATGTGTGCAGGTGGTTGTTCGCCCCACGCAGCGGTATAGCGGGCGTGCTGAAAGCAGCGGTGCAGCGGATCGCCTCCCCTCCTGCCCGGCGGCGCGGTACGCCGCTGCCGCCCAAGCCGTTCGTGGGATTTGGCAAATTCGTCGCTCGCCAGCGCGCTGAGGGTTGAGATATCGAGCGCCAGGCAAAATGAGGCGATGATCTCCGCCAGCCTTTCGCTGCCGTTGGCACCCTGGCAGCCCAGCATTTGCAGGCACTCAGCCTGATCGGGAAGCGCGGTCCCGCCACCAACGGTGCCAATCACCAGCGCCGGAAGCGTCATGCTGCAATAGACGTTGCCCTCGGGCGTGAGGCGCATTTGCAGCTGTGAGAGGGAGGATTCATGGCTACAGGCGATATCCTGGCCGAGCGCGGTAAACATCGCCGCGATAACGTTGGCGGTATTGATATTTACCCCGGTCATGCCTGCGGCGACGGAGCCTTCACAAAAGCCCTGAAACGCCCCGACCAGTTGCGCTGGCTCAATGCGCAGACGGCTGCGGCAGGCGGTAGCGGTGAGCGTTGCCTCGGCGATAACCTGGGTTCCCCTGCCCTGCGCAAAGCTGCTCCACGAGCTTTTCTTATCGCTGGAGAGGTTGCTTTCCAGAATGTAGCGCTGGGGAGTTAACGCCAGCGGAAGATGCGCAAGGATCCAGCGGCACGCCTGCCAGGTGCAGGTGGTGGTCATATTCTGCCCGGCGGCATCGGCGGTGTGATAGGTAAAGGTCAGATGCACGGCATTGCCGATGATGCGCGGCGTCAGGCTGGTGAGGCGCGCAAAACGCGAGTGCTGGCGCACAATGTCGCTGATGTCGGTGAAATAGTCTTCGGCCCAGGCACAGAACGCGAGCGCGTCGCGCACTGAGGGAAATTCGAAGCGCGGCGAACGCATCATCCGTTGACCGGTGACGCGCGCCGTCGCGCCGCCGCTGTGGGTGATGGCGCAGGCACCGCGCGAAACGGAGGCCACCAGCGCCCCTTCGCTGGTCGCCAGCGGCGCGTAAAAGATCCCTTTCGCGCGCCAGCCGTTGATCAGCAGCGGACCGGCAATGCCGACGGGAACTTCAACCGAGCCGATAAACCCCTCAAGATGGCTTTGCAGCTTTTCCGCCTGCAGGCGGGTGGTAGCGATCTGGTTTAAAGTGTGGCCGGTGTGCTGACGCAGCCAGGCCAGCCTCGTTTGCCGCGCCTTCTCGCTCCAGTCGTAGAGATGGCGGCGGGGTAAGGTGGCGGCACTTTCAGGGGTTTCTTCGTGCGGGCGGCACAGCTTGAGCTGCCAGTAGCACTGCTTATTCTCCTGCGGCGAGCGGCAGGTTAATGTCGCCAGCCACTGCCCGCCCTGCTGACGCTCTTTATGCAGGATTTTTAGCGCCGGGAGCTGCACCGCCCGATCGTAGAGAGATAACGCGCGCTGCGGGTCCGTGATAAAGGCATTACAGCGATCTTCGCTTTCAAATAAGAGTGTAAACTCAGCCGGGCGTATATCGACAATTGTCGCCGTAATTAACGATTCCATCATCATTATTCCCTTCCCTTGCGCTACAAATATATTTCAACAATACACAGCAAATATCCTGTCAGCATTGCCATGCCGACCATCGTTTCATTTCTTTTTCTGTTCTGTTGATTGGCATTAATCAGAAAAATCAGCAACTGGCTTATGGTGAAGAAATTAATAAAAGCACTTGCCGCATAAAACCAGATTGATACCGCACCGGTTTTGCACAAAATAAGAAAATACTGCACGATGACCATCAATATCAGCAGGCCGATAATCATCAATACCGACAGGGGGCGACCATATAATTGCGACCAGCTAGTGACCTCTTCGCGATCCTCGTCCGGCCCTTTACATTTCCGGGTAATTTCAAAACTTAATCCGCATAAGAAGGCGAGCAGCATCAGCAAAATAAGCGGCAGATTAAGCGTTGCCGCAGGCGAGGCGAGGGTCGCCAGCCAGCCGATAACAAACGGCATCACCAGCGTGTGGGAGAGCGCATAGAGGGAGAAGTGCTGTTTAAGCCACTCGGCGACGAAAAACTCTTTTGTCATCAGGAGGGTCCAGCAGAGCAGCAGCCCCCAACTTAGCCATATCTGCGGCTCGCCCTCGCTGAGCAGCGCGATGCCGCCCAGCTGGATCAGCACGCAGAGCGCGCCGAGGCACTTCAGGTGAGTGAGGCTGATAATGCCCTGCTGCAATACTCTCTGCGGGTGGTGAAGGCAGTCATCCGTATAATCTTTATGTTCATCCAGCACGCGGAGCAGCAGAAAAAAGGAGAGTGACAGCAGGCAACCGAGAGCAATTTTTACCGGGCTAATACTCTCTTGCGCGGGTATTGCGACTGAAAAAGATAAAAACCAGAGAATAAAAAAGAGCGGGGTATTGGTTAATGGAAAACGTTCATTTACCCATAACATCATTCGTGAAAACAGCGATCTATTTTCTATAGTGGTCATAGCAACTCCCTGTAAATAATTATCCGAAAACAGAAAGATCGACACCGTTAATTACATTAATAACGAGAAAACTCTGCAAATAAATAAAATAGCAGTGCGTGCAGAGCCAATATAATTCTCCACCACTGCAGTTTCATTTAAAAAAATCGACTGATGTGATCGCTCTCTAATAATATTAAGAAGTTATTACTTATTCGTTATAAAAGACGAAACAATAATATTCTTCCCTTAGTGCTTTTAGGATTAAATTATTTGATTGCGTTGGGAGCAGGAAATAAAAAAGGCCACGCTGACAAGCATGGCCTTGATGAGCGGTAACGTTAGCTCAGCGAGGAGGTGGGTGTGGCTGATTTTAATGCGGGTTGCGGTACGTCGCTCCACAGGGTGTCGTAAGCGTGGCCGGTGAGATCCTCAACAATATGGCGCGCTTGTGGCGTCACGTTTTGCTTCAGGCCGCCCGCCTTCAGGCGATCGAGCTCTTCAACAAAGATGCGGTGCGTGCGCTTATTGAGATGGAAGGTCAGTGCCTGCCATAGCGCCACCAGCAGCAGGCCAACGGTGCCGACAAACAGCAGCATCACAATGGTGTTGATCGCTTCCTGCGGCTGCACCTGGCTGCCTTTTACGAAACCACCGCTTTGCAGCAGCAGCCCCACCGCAAAGGTTGCGATGGCCACCGTGGTTTTGCGTGAGAAGGTCATCACCGCGGCGAACAGCCCTTCGCGGCGCTGGCGCGTCACCATTTCGTCAATATCAGGAATAAACGGGAAGACGTTCCACGGCGTGAACTCCAGCACGCAGCGCCCCACCTGATAGACTCCGGCGAGGATCACCAGCATCAGCACTTTGTGCTCAGTCGGGAATTGATAGACCAGGAAGAAGCCCGCCAGGCAGATCATCATCAGGCTATAGGCGAAAACATAGAGGCGCGAAGGGCCAAATTTGATGATCGCCACCCCTGCCGCCAGCGTCACCGGCAGGCCGACAATGCTCATCGACAGCAGCGTGCCCGCCAGTGATGACGAGACATTCAGGCAGTAGACGCAGAAGAAAACGAACACCGTGTTGTAGACATCTTTTGCGGTAAAGGAGAAGAGGTAGATCGCCAGATGTTTACGAAAGGCACGGATTTTAAGCGTAGAGGCATAATCTTTAAACAGCGCGCCAATGCCGGAGAGCGTCTGCGCCATGCTGCGCTTCTGCGCCGCTTTCTCCATCTCGGCCAGCATCTCCGGCGTTAACTCGCGCTCCCAGGTGACGCGCCAGGAGATAAAGACGCAGACCATAAACAGTACTGCGAAGACAATGCCGTTGATGAGATACGCATCGGCATTCTTCTCGCCCAGCCAGCCAATCAGCAAGCCCGGAATAAAGGTGGCGAGAAAGGTGCCGGACGCGGAAAGAAACATGCGGCAGGTCGAGAGCTTGGTGCGATCGTTAAAATCTTTCGTCATCTCTGACGGCAGCGTCTCCCACGGGATCAGCACCATCGCGGCGATGATCTCAAAAGCGAGATAGACGGCGAGATAGAACCAGAAGTTCATGCCGTTGAGCCAGAGCAGGATATAGACCAGCATCAGCGGCGCGCCAATCAACAGAAAGAAGCGGCGGCGGCCAAACTTTTTGCCTAAGGCATTTTTATAGAAGTGGTCGGTAAAGCTGCCCATAAACAGGCTGACGATGGCGTCAACGATGCGGGCAATGGCCACAATAGAGGCGGCTTGCAGCGGTGACAGGCCGACAAAGGTGGTGTAGTAGAAGAGCAGCCAGGCACCGATCACCGTAAAGGCACCGCCGCCCATAATATCCGTCATGCCGTAGCCAATGCTGACAGGGATTGTGACTTTACGCTGTTTACGACTCATCATCCCCTCCCGCATTTTGATTAATCATTTTAGTTATCAGAGACATAAAAACCCCATATAAGGATTATCGCGTTAACCGCTGGCCGCTGTTTTGCGCAGCCAGATTGAGGACGCATGCTTCACGGCACCCACGTTATCTCTGCTGATGATTTCAAGTCTACTACCATACAAGATGAAGTGATGAAATTGTGAGCTTCGTTATAAGCCGGGAAAAATAACGCGTAGAGGGGATTAAAAAGTCAAAAAATGCGAGGCAGCGCTGAGTTTATTGCGCCTGACGTGCATCAGCACTGATGACCTCAAGCGGTGCGAAAAAAGAGGGGGTGTACCTGTTCATCAATCAATAAGAGAAGAGAGCCCGCCGCTGACGGGCCGTGCGTTAGCGCGCACAGTTCATTCCAGTAGCTGTAGCGCATGACGAGGTGGAAGCGCTCACTTTTCATCGTAAATCCACATTGAGGGGTGGTAGTCGAGACCGTAGAGCAGGCCAAAAGGGATAAGCAGCGCGACATGGCGCCCGGAATCAAACTCCCCCTCCTCTACCGGCACACTCAGCGGTGGGGTGAGGCGTGAAAGCCATTGTTGCAGCCGTTGTTTCATCAGCACGTACTCCAGCAGAGGGTTGATGCTGTCAGTAAAACGCACTTTGCTGCGCAACCAAAACGACAATTTCTTCGCTCGTTTACCGAAAAACGCAAAAGGTGTAGATAAAAAAAAGCCCCTGCGCGAAGGCAGAGGCAAGGCCATGTCCGAGCCGTAAAACTAGTTAAATACCATACCGCCATCAATCAGCAGAGATTGCCCGGTCATGTAGTCCGAATCCGGGCCAGCGAGGTAAGAGACGCATGCGGCGACATCTTCCGGCTCTGACAGGCGACCAAGCGTAATGCGTTTCGCGAACTCTTCGGTGCCGTAACCGATCGGTTTTCCCGCCGCTTCAGAGACCTGGCGGTCAATCTCGGCCCACATTGGGGTTTTAACGATCCCCGGGCAGAAGCCGTTAACGGTAATGCCCAGCGGGGCCAGATCGCGTGCGGCGGTCTGGGTTAAGCCGCGTACCGCGAATTTACTTGAACTGTAAACCGCCAGTTCCGGGTTACCGACGTGACCGGCCTGTGAACAGGCATTGATAATTTTGCCGCCGTGTTTTTCCGCTTTGAAGGCCTGAATCGCCGCCTGCATGCCCCAAATCACGCCTTTCACGTTGATGTTATAGACCTTGTCGATCACCTCTTCGGTGATGGACTCAATCGGTGTTGAAGGCGCAACCCCGGCGTTATTGACGATCACGTCAAAGCCGTTCAGTTTTTTGCGCGTCTCTTCGACGGCAGCAAATACCTGCTCGCGGTTGGAAACGTCAACGGTGACGGCAATCGCGCTGCCGTTGCTGGCGTTGATCTCCTCGGCCACCGCTTTTGCGGTCTCACTGTTGTAGTCGGCAACGGCGATGGCAAAACCATCTTTTGCCAGACGCAGGGCGATGGCGCGACCAATACCCTGGCCGGCACCGGTAACAAATGCGACTTTTTTCATAACGACTCCTTAGTTTTTACAGAATCTGGCTGAGGTGCAGCTGGCCCATCAACAGCGGGTTATCGCTGTAGTCCACCGGAATGGCGACCACCGCCGGGCCTTGCGTGTCCATCGCTGCGCGCAGCGTCGGTTCGAGCGCGGCGGTGCTTTCAACGGCAAACCCTTTCGCGCCGAAGGATTCGGCATAGGCTTTAAAATCGACGGGGCCGAAGTTGACTCCGGAGAGGCGCTGATATTTCTTCTCTTCCTGAATCGCCACCATGTTGTAGGCGTTATCCACCCAGATGATGTGCAGGATATTGGCGCCGAGACGCACGGCGGTTTCCAGCTCCATGCTGGATTGTAAAAATCCGCCGTCGCCGGAGACCGAGACCACTTTGCGCCCCGGATTGACCAGCCATGCGCCAATCGCCCACGGCAGGGCAACGCCCATCGTCTGCTGGCCATTGGAGATCATCACCTGGCGCGCGCGGAAGCTATAGAGGTAGCGGGCAATCCAGATATGGAAGCTGCCCATATCCACCGTCAGGGTGACGTCATTATTCACGATATCCTGCATCGCGCGGACAATGCGCAGCGGGTGAATAGCAAACTGATTAAGCTGCGCGCCTTTACGGCTGAGCAGTTCGCGCTGGTTGCGACGATCGATAAGGATTTCCGACGCGCGCGGCGAGAGCACCAGCGGTTCGGCAATCTTATGTGCCAGCTTATCGAGCGTGCTGCCGATATCGCCAATCAGCTCAACGCTCGGCGAGTAGTTGCGCTCTTCATACGCGGGCAGCACATCAATATGTACCAGCTTCGCATCACCGGTGTTCCACATGGCCGGTTCGTACTCCACCGGGCTGTAGCCGATACAGATCACCAGGTCCGCCAGGTGCAGCAGTCGGTCGCCCGCCTGGTTATTGAAGAGGCCCACACGCCCGGCAAAGCGGGTGAAGTGCTCCTGGTTAACCGCGCCCGCCGCCTGGTAGGTGCTGGTCACCGGAATATGGGTTTTCTCCAGCAGGTGATGCAGCGCGGCGATATTCTCTTCCCGGCTGGCCATCAGGCCGAGCAGGAAGACGGGATTTTTCGCCCCGGCAATCAGCTTCGCCACTTCGTCAATCATCTTGTCGGGCGCGGAGCCTAACTGCGGCACGGCATTAGAGGGCAGAATATTGCCGCTGGCCGGCTGGTCAGAGATATCCTGCGGAATGCTGACAAACGCACTGCCCGGGCGGCCCTGTTCGGCGGCGCGGAAGGCGTTTGAAACCACTTCAGAGATGGCATCCGGAGAGGAGATCTCAACGGAATATTTGGTCACCGGCTGGAACATCGCCACCGTGTCCATGCTCTGGTGCACCAGCTTGGCTTTATCGGCGCGTTTTACTGCCCCACCGAGTGCGACCACCGGGTCACCTTCGCTGTTGGCGGTCGCCATGCCGGTAATCAGGTTGGAGCAGCCAGGACCCGAGGTCACCAGCGCTACGCCCGCTTTGCCGGTGATACGCCCGACCGCTGCCGCCATAAACGCGGCGTTCGCTTCGTGGCGTACCGGAATAAGTTCAATTGAGGAATCGAGAAGAGAATCAAACACTTTATCGATTTTCGCGCCGGGGATGCCGAAGACATGTTTGACACCCTGCGCTTCCAGTTGCCCCACCACCATGTCGGCACCGTGGGCCCACATCTGGGTATGGCGTTCGTTGCTCATACACTACTCCTTTACATCACTTAGTTCTCAACCGAACGGATGGCGGCGTCCAGATTATCCGGGTGCAGATCCGCTTTCAGGAAGGCTTCATCGGCAGGCAGATCGATCATCAGTTGATGGATTTCACCAAAGGTCAGCGTGCCGTGATCCAGCTGGTAGTCGAGGAGATGACCGCCACCGTGGCGATCGTCGGTAATAAAATGCTCGTGGTAACCCGCCACATTGATCCCCTGCATATATTGCGGGGTGCGGAAACCGACCAGCACGCCGTCGCGGCCGTTAAAGCGGAAGACGGGCTGATCGTCGAGCACATCGGTCATGGCGCGATAGGGCGGCGTCTGGCGCGGCACGGTGCGGGTGTGCGCATGGCGGAAATGGCCGTCGATGCGCAGGGCGCAAAACAGGTTGTCGGACGGGATCTGCCGGTCAATTACCTCATGCAGCGCCTGGCGGCTGATCGGCTCCTCAAACACGTGCCGGTATTGCGGTTTAAACCAGGTCATCACCGCAAAGGGGGTTTTCTGCTCCGGCTTCGCGGCGCGGGCACTGCCATCGGAACGTAATTGGTACACTTCGCTGTTAAAGGCAATTAATTCGCCATCAAGCTCATTAAATGTACCCAGACCAAAATCACCATGATTAAGTAGATCCTTAATCGTGGTATTTCCTTCATAAACTCCGCTAAGTAGCGCACTCATTAGCGATGTTTGATATATCACGCCGTTTGGCTTGCTTTCAGAAAAAGCACGAATTGTGTTTCGTAGATTTTCTTCGCAATAACAATCAGTTGCGTTACCCATCATCTTTTCCCCCACTGTAGAGACGATTAGAAAAGCTGATTAAATATTGACTCGTTTCAGCGGGGGATTCCAATATAGAAAACATGAGGGTTTAAGATGTTTTAGATATGGAACTTCGTTATTTACGTTATTTTGTCGCCGTTGCCCAGACGCAACACTTCACGCGGGCAGCCGAAATGCTCGGTATGTCGCAGCCGCCATTAAGCCAACAGATCCGCCGACTTGAGCAGGAAGTGGGCACCCCGCTGTTCCATCGCCTGACGCGTGGCGTCACGCTCACCGAGGCCGGCGAGGCCTTCTATGAAGATGCCTGCCATATTCTTGCGATGAGCGATGCGGCGCTGGAAAAGGCGAAAGGGATCGCCCGGGGGATTAACGGCAAGCTCAACCTTGGCGTGACCAGCTCCAACGCTTTCCATACCCACTTCTTCTCGGTGCTGCGCCAGTTTCAGCGTGACTACCCGAAGGTGGCGCTCTATCAGAAAGAGGACAATATGGCGACGCTGATCCACGGCCTGGATGAGGGGCTGATTGACGTGGCGTTCGTGCGCCTGCCGTGCGAAAGCAGCAAAACCTTTAGCCTGAAACTGGTGGACGAGGAGCCGATGCTGATTGCCCTGCACCGCACCCATCCGCTGTCGGCGAAGGCGGATATCGCGCTCAGCGAATTGCAGAACACGCCGCTGATTATCTTTCCGCAAGCGGTGTCGCCGGGGCTGTATGAGCTGATCTACAACGCCTGCCTGCGTGCCGGTGTGGAGATGGATAACGCCCATCAGGCCTCGCAGTTCTCTTCATCCCTGAGCATGGTGGCGGCCGGTTTCGGCTTTGCCATCATTCCGCAGTCGATGGCCTGCTTTGGGCATCCGATGGTGACGTTTCATTCGGTGGCGGGAAACACCTTGAAAACCGATGTGGCGCTGGCGTGGCGCAAGTTCGAGCGCTCACCGGCGGTCAGGCGGTTTATCGATCACTTTTAAGCGCCCGGAGGATCGGGCGCTAAGCGTTTAACGGCGGTGGGTATTGACCACTTGTCCGATGCCTTTGCCATCAAGGGCGGCTTCAGGATCGGCGAAGAAATCGAGGTTGAAGTAAGTGTCATCGGTCAGCAGTTCAACCCGGTGCCAGTACTCAGGCGGGCTGATGCCAAACTGCCCTGCTTCGATCACCACTTCTCGCTCAGGAGTGGTGTCATGCTCACTGGCGAAACCGAGATATTTCACCGCGCCCTGCATCACCGACAGGCGGCCATAGACCCCCTTTTTGGTGTTGTGGTGCGTCAAAAGCGCCTGCGGCACCGTCTCTTTGGTCCAGAAGGGCGTCGAGCGGGTGTGGCGAAAATGGAGTGGAATAAGTTGCGTCATCGTTAGCCTCCGGTTACCAGCCGCATACGTTGGTCTCTTCATCCGATTCGTAGCCGCGGACGATATTAATCAGATCTTTTACCGCGTCGGCGGCAATAAGGGGATCGGTCAGTTCACTGAGGCGGGTAAAATCTTTATCGACCGAGACGCCATTATTATTATTGGTGACGGTCAGCGCATATTCTCCGTCATTATCGAGAGGCAAATTTAATTTCGTAACCAGTTCAGAAACGGCCTGGTTCGCAATATCAGGAAGGTAGAGCGACATCGGCTTTAAATAAACTTTCTGCTCTGCCTTACCGCTTTCCCGATGGGAAACTGAGAGTGAGTAACCTCTGTTTTCTGTATCCATAATTGCTACCTCAACCTTCAATCAGAATTTGGGGATCAACATAGAAATCGACGCTGAATACTGTGTCGTCACTGAGCGCCTCAATGTTGTGCCATTTTTCAGGCGGGAAGACGCCGAACTCACCGGCGTGGATGGTCAGGGTTTCCACCGGCTGCGGGCTGGTCTCATCGGCATAGCCGTAATAGCGGATCGCGCCGCGCTGCACGCTTAAACGCGGGTAAACACCCTGCCGCGTACCGGCATCAAGATGGCGTTTCCAGATGGAGGCCGGCGCGGTCTCTTTTGTCCAGAACGGCGTGGTGCGGGTGTGGACATAATTCCCGGGTATGGTAATGCGTTGCATATTTCATCCTCTTTTTATCTCAGCCACTGTAGTCGCCGGGAGGGGGAAAAGCATATGTTGCATAGCATATACCTGTTTTAAAAAATATCGACTATTTTTTATAAATGTTATTTAAAGTTGATAAGATAAATCTTCACAAACCTATTTCGTGCTACTTTTTATACTCCGAAAGGATCATATTAATAAAAGTCAAAAGCGCGATAAAAATGAAAGTTCTTCGTTAGCAGATGAAATTATTTATTTGGCCAGGCTAAATAAAAGCCCCCGGCGCGGGGGCAACATCACTTATTGCAGAAGGGTGCTCTCCCAGCCGTCGAAAATGGCTGCCACGTTATACTGCGCGGCGTCCGCCTCGCTGAGCTGATAGCGCTCACCGCCCTGCCCGGCGCCTGGCCCACGGTTATTGACCTCATAAAAACGGCTGTCCTGTGGGTAAAACCAAATTTTATCGCCGTGCTTATCTTTGCCGGACATCTTGTCCCAGCCGTAGATATGGTCATCAATCTCGCTATTGATAATCGCCGCCAGGCCAATGGCGTTCGGGTCGGCATAGCGCCCGTCGCTAAACTGGGTGGTCGGGTGCCACGGGCGGCCCAGTGCAAAGCTTTTCGCCGGTACGCCCGGCTCTTTGCTCAGCTTACTGTTGATAATAAACAGGCCAAACCGCTCCCCGGCCTGGGTGGCAGGCGCGGTGAGATAACCGTATGGCGGAGCGGTGTCATCACGGTTGCGGGCAATGATTTCGCAGCGATCGAACACCGCGATACCGGGGCCGAAGATAAAATCGACGTGGCCGCTGATGGCGCAGTCGGTGAAGTAGCTGCGGCTGCCCTGCTTGCTGTAAAAAGTGTCCTGATAACCCTCAAGGCGAACATGACGAAAGCGCGCTCTGTCTGCCCCTTCCGCCACCATCAGCGCCACCGCCTGGGTATCTTTCAGCTTCTTCTCGTCCCCTTCCGGCAGTGCGGCGTTGGCGGGGAAATCAAAAGTATTACGAATGGTAAGGTTTTCCAGCGTCACGCCGCTGGCGCGGATCTCTACCGTGCTGGTGCGCCCGGTGCCGAGCTTCTCTCCCTGCTCATCCAGCGCACCTGCGGGAGTATTGGCCTCAATCACCGTGCCTGCCGTCGATTCCCCAATCAGTGTGACGGGCTTTTCAATGACCAGCCGCTCATGCCAGCGCCCCTCTTTAATCAGAATGCGCCACGGCGTGCCGCTCTGAGGCGCGGCGTCGAGCGCCTGGCCGATAGTGGAAAATTCACCAGCCTGCGGCGTCGGCGATACCACGGCGTTCCACTCGGCTGCCTGCGCGCTGGCGCTCAGGCAGATCAGCAGCAGTGCGGAGCAGTGCAGGGTTTTCATTGTTCTCTCCTTGGTCGTTTTTTGGGCAAAGGCAGTTCATGCAGCAGGGCGCAGATCCGCCAGATATGACGCGTTGCCAGCGCTGCGCGCCGGTTCCATCGGGATCTGCTACTGGCAAATAGCGGCCTCTGTCCAAAGTCAGTAAGGAGAGTCGGCTTAACGGGCTGTAATGCTTTTATTTTTTTACGAGAGCATAGGCCAGTAAAAAGCCTTTGCGCATTTTAAAACGCTGTTTTGAGATCAAACTCAAACTTATGACGTCCATTACTCAAACGAGAATCAAAACTATTATCACGATAAAAAAGAGAAATTATTCCCGCTGACATAGGTTGTTTCTGAACGCAGCTATATATGGCAGCAGGTTGATTAATTGACTAAAAACGCCTTAAATCATAAGAAGCTATTTTACCTGGCCTCAGGAGTGCTTTTCTGGCAACCTTTGCTTCCCTTTGAGTGGGTAAAAAATTAACATTGCCCGACGTGGTTTTAATATTTGAACGCGGACTCAACCTGCAACGGTAAGTAAAATAATCATGAAAAATAAAAAGATAGACACGATGGCCCGCGTCGCTATGCGCATCAGGGGCTTATCAGTAAAGGAAAAACGTCTTCGCTACCAGGATAAGATGTTTACCTTTAAATATGTTTCCGGACATTACGAAGTCTTTTTGGACGGTGAAAAAGTTGACACCTTCGCTACGGAAAACATCAACCAGGCGATTGCGGATTTTAAAGAAAAAAATAACAAAAACAGGCGCTGATAAACCTGCAAATACGCTTTTATGCCCCGCGTTTACTCCTGTAATTAAATCTTAGAGCACACATAATACCGGGCGACATTACCGTTCGCGCCGGTCTCTTCGCGCACGTCATTAATTCCTCAAAGAAACAACCTCTTAAAATTAGTAGTTAAATCACAAGCTTAGGCATAATTTTTTTTACACAAGTTGTTTACTTGGTAACGATAATTCATATCATCTTGATAATTACTCTCAACTTGAGAGCGGTGTTTACCCCGACCGGTTAAGGTCGTCTTCACCTGCATAATCAGGAACGTTATAAGAATGAAAAATCGTTACCTTTGGGCTATTAACCCCTGTTTGTTGATGATGTTATCCGCGCAGGCCGCGGCACAAGACGCAAAAGAGGAGACGCTGGTGGTGGCCGCCAGCCGTGCCAATCACAGCGTCGCCGATATGGCGCAAACCACCTGGGTCATTGAGCAGGCTGAAATTGAGCAGCAGGTTCAGGGTGGTAAAGAGTTAAAAGAGGTGCTGGCGCAGCTTATTCCGGGAATGGATGTCAGCAGCCAGGGGCGCACCAACTACGGCATGAATATGCGCGGGCGCTCAATGATGGTGATGGTCGACGGCGTGCGCCTCAACTCATCGCGCACCGACAGCCGCCAGCTCGACTCTATCGATCCCTTTAATATCGCGCGCATTGAGATTATCTCCGGCGCGACCTCGCTCTATGGCGGCGGCAGCACCGGCGGCCTGATCAATATCGTCATTAAAAAGGGGCAGCCGGAGACGGAAGTCGAGTTCCAGACCGGTACCAAAAGCGGTTTTAACAGCCATAACGATCATGATGACAACGTTGCGGCCTCGGTGAGTGGCGGTAATGATAAGGCCTCCGGGCGGCTGTCGGTTGCTTATCAGCGCTACGGCGGCTGGTATGATGGCAAAGGCGATAAGGTACTCATTGATAACACCCAGACCGGCCTGCAATACTCTGACCGGCTGGACGTGATGGGCACCGGCACGCTCAATATCGACAAGCACCAGCAACTGCAGCTTACCACTCAGTACTTTAAGAGCGAGTCTGACGGGAAACATGGCCTCTTTCTGGGCGAAAACTTCTCGGCAGTCACCGGCTCCGCTACGGCCTACAACAAAGGCAACCTTGATGCCGACCGTATCCCGGGCACCGAGCGCCATCTGATTAATCTGCAATACTCGAACACCGATTTCTGGGGCCAGGATGTGGTAGCGCAGATCTACTACCGCGATGAGAGCCTGGCGTTTTACCCCTTCCCAACCCTCTCAAGCGGCCGGGTCACCAGCATTGGTGCTTCGCAGCAGAAGACCGACTTTTATGGCGGCAAGTTGACCATCAACAGCAAACCGGTTGATGCCCTGACGCTGACCTGGGGGATCGATGCTGAACATGAAACCTTCGACGCCAACCAGCAGTTCTTCAATCTGAACAGCGCCGCCGCCAGCGGAGGCATGCAGCTCGATAAAACCTTTAAGGTTGAGCGCTATCCGGGCTACAGCATCACCAATATCGCGCCGTTCCTGCAAAGCAGCTACGACATTGACGCCATCACCCTGAGCGGCGGCGTGCGTTACCAGTACATGGAAAACCGCATCGACGATTTTGTCGGTTATTCCCAGCAGCAGGCGATTGCCAGTGGTAAAGCGACCTCAGCGGACGCCGTGCCAGGCGGGAAAACGGATTACAACAATCTGCTGTTTAACGCCGGAATCCTCGGTCATCTGAGCGACCGCCAGCAGCTGTGGTTCAACTTCTCGCAGGGTTTTGAGATCCCTGACCCTGCCAAGTATTACGGCGCGGGCACCTATCAGTTAGTTGATGGTCACTACCGTCTGCTGAACAGCGTCAACATGAACGAGTTGAAGCTGGATGGCGTAAAAGTTAACGCCTACGAACTGGGCTGGCGCTACACCGGCGACAACCTGCGCACGCAGATTGCAGGCTACTATTCACTCTCTGATAAGACTATCAAGATCAACAAGAGCGACATGTCTATCGTTGTTGATGAGGGTAAGCGCCGCATTTATGGCGTCGAGGGTCAGGTGGATTACTTCTTTACCGACAGCGAGTGGAGCACCGGTGCCAACTTTAACGCCATCAAATCCGAGACGCAGGCGAACGGTAAGTGGGAGAAACTAAGCATCGACAGCGCCAGCCCGTCGAAAGTGAGCGCGTGGATCAACTGGGCGCCGGGCGACTGGACACTGCGCCTGCAGAGCACGCAGACCTTTGATCTCTCAGATGCCGACGGTAAGCGCATCGATGGCTATAACACGATTGATATGCTTGGCAGTTATGCCCTGTCGGTGGGCAAAGTGAGCTTTAGTGTGGAAAACCTGCTGGATGAGGAGTACACCACCACCTGGGGCCAGCGTGCACCTGGATTATATAGCCCAACCTATGGCGCGCCGGGGTTATATACCTACAAAGGACGTGGTCGGACATTCGGCATAAATTATTCGGTTCTCTTCTGATATCTACTGCCGCCTGGAAAACAGGCGGCAGTAATTCTCAGCCGAATGCCTGCTTACAATCAATCTTGCTTGCCTTACCTTAAGCCAAATAGAATAATTTTTTTTGAGTTATTTCTTAATTAACTCACTGAGAATATAAAATATATTAATTAAAACGGCGAAGCGTTATTGCATATCCGTCGGGGTAGATTCGCCGGGTGCAATCTGCTGCGCCTGTTTTATTTTGCTTTGCTGGGCCGTTTTGTTAAGTGCCTCAAGCTCCTGGGCACGCGCTAACTGCTCCTGCGTCACTTTTCTCCCGGTAAAGGCATCAACCATTTCGGTTCGCCCATCGGGATATTTCACTACGGTTACCAGTCGCCCGCCGAATTGGGGAATACCGGACATCTCAAGGGCATAATCAATCTCTTGATTTTCCACTCGTTTCTTTTGACGCACCGGCTCTTCGGCTTTTACCTCTTTGCTCTCTTTATGGCTCTCCGCTTTGCTGGAAAGGGTCACTTTTATGCTCTCATCCTGATAGGTATGAGCCTCTTTGACATTCTCTGTAGAGGTGGTCATCGCCGCTTTATGGGTGGCGTGCTCGTGTGTGTTGGCAAGCGGAGGGCTTGCCTGAATAGCCTGAATTTCCTGCATAATTCTCTCCGCGTGTAGTTAACAGATAATTAGCTGATGACTCTTCCAGGATGAGTCGAAAAAAATATCCCTATAACGTTTATCGTCAGCCTGAGAAAACAAATTAATAAGAAATAATGGTAACAGTAGCTTAATTATAGACATTTTAAAAATAAGAAAAGACTTATTTAATACAATAAGAATTTTACTTAAAGAGACGAAATAATAATGAATCGATTTTAAGTCAGTGCATTTAAATAAAACTTTTGCAGACAACCAGTGAAAGATAGCGCGGCCGATAACCACAATAATGGCCACTCTTTTCCGCCCGGATTGTGGTGTATCCTCGCGAAAGGCGACTGCTACACTGCAAGGCATGTAGCCCGACAACATCAAACATCACAGAGAGGGAAACGCTATGTCAGACAACTATCAACCCCCGAAGGTGTGGACGTGGGATCAATCCGGCGGCGGCGCGTTTGCCAATATCAACCGCCCGGTTTCCGGTGCCACCCATGAAAAGGCGCTGCCGACGGGCAAACATCCGTTGCAGCTCTACTCCCTCGGTACGCCAAACGGCCAGAAAGTGACGATTATGCTCGAAGAGCTGCTGGCGAAAGGCGTCTCTGAAGCGGAGTATGACGCGTGGCTGATCCGCATCGGTGAAGGGGATCAATTCTCCAGCGGTTTCGTCGAGGTGAACCCGAACTCGAAAATCCCGGCGCTGCGCGACCACAGCACCACCCCGCCGACCCGCGTGTTTGAATCGGGCAATATCCTGCTCTATCTGGCAGAGAAGTTTGGTCACTTCCTGCCGCGCGATCTCGCCGCGCGCACCGAAACGCTGAACTGGCTCTTCTGGTTGCAGGGCTCCGCGCCGTTCCTCGGCGGCGGCTTTGGTCACTTCTACAGCTATGCGCCGGTGAAGATCGAATACGCTATCAACCGCTTCACCATGGAGGCCAAGCGCCAGCTCGACGTGCTGGATAAGCAGCTGGCGGAACATCAATTTGTCGCGGGCGATGAGTACACCATTGCCGATATGGCGATCTGGCCGTGGTACGGCAACGTGGTGCTGGGCAATGTCTATGATGCGGCGGAATTCCTTGACGCGGGCAGCTACAAAAACGTCCAGCGCTGGGCGAAAACGATCGCTGAACGCCCGGCAGTGAAGCGCGGCCGCATGGTTAACCGCACCTTCGGCCCGGCGAATGAGCAGCTGCATGAGCGCCACGACGCCAGCGACTTTGATACGCAAACCGAAGATAAACGCGGCGCGTAAGGGAATGATAAAGACGGCACGCCAGCAGGCGATTGTGCAGCTTCTGAAGAGCCAGCAGTCGATCACTACCGCCGCGCTCGCCGCTGAGCTTGCCGTCAGCGTGGAGACCATTCGCCGCGATCTCAACGCCCTGCAGATGCAGGGCAAAATCATTCGCCGACACGGTCGCGCACGCACGCTGGCCGACGGCAGCGAACCCTTTCGTGCTCGCTTAAAAAGCCACTATGCGGATAAAGCCGATATTGCCCGTCATGCGCTGAACTGGGTGGAAGCCGGCATGACCCTGGCGCTGGATGCCAGCTCAACCTGCTTTCACCTGGCGCGACAACTTCCGGATATTCCGCTGACGGTGTTTACCAACAGTTTGCCGGTATGCGAAGTGATGGCCCGTCGCCAGCACAGCGAGCTTATATGCTCCGGCGGTCGGCTGGCGCGCGGTGAGCGCTGCTACGTCAATCCGGCGCTCGCCAGCCTGCTTAAATCGCTGGAGATCGATCTGTTTATCTTTTCCTGCGAGGGGATTGATGGCAACGGTGAGATGTGGGATTCCACACGCCATAACGCGGCGTTTAAATCGGCACTGCTGCGCCGTGCGCAGCAGTCGCTGTTACTGATTGATAAGAGTAAGTTTTACCGTGCCAGCGAAGCCAGCATCGGTAACCTTTCCCTGGTGACGCAGATGATCACCGACGCGCCCCATCCCTGAGGCGCGCTGTTACAGGATTAGAACGCGACCCACTCATCGGACGATGCGCCGGGTTTGCGGGCAGTGCCACGGCTCATATAGGGTTTCACCAGTTTGGCAGCGGTGGGTTTATGCTCCTCTTCACCGGTCAAACGGAACTGCTGTACGGAACGCTGCAACTCTTCGGTCTGACGCTCCAGCGCAGCGGCGGCAGCCGATACCTGCTCAACCAGCGAGGCGTTCTGCTGGGTAACGTTATCCATCTGCGTGATGGCCACGCCCACCTGCGAGATCCCTTTGCTCTGCTCGGCAGAGGCGGCGGCAATCTCTTTCATAATGGTGGTCACTTCACGCACGGCGCGCAGAATGCCTTCCATCGTGGTACCGGTGTCGTTAACCAGCCTCGCCCCTTTCTCAACGCGCGAGACGGAGTCGGCAATCAGGGTTTCGATCTCTTTTGCCGCGCCCGCACTGCGGCTGGCGAGGTTACGCACTTCGCCAGCCACCACCGCAAAACCACGGCCCTGTTCACCGGCACGTGCCGCTTCTACCGCCGCGTTAAGGGCGAGAATATTGGTCTGGAAAGCGATGCTGTTAATCACGGTGGTGATTTCGGCAATCTTCTTCGAACTGCCGGAGATACCATCCATCGTGCTGATCACCTCTTTCACCAGCGCGCCGCCTTTGCTGGCGGTGACCGAGGCGACTTCCGCCAACTCGCTCGCCTGGCTCGCGTTATCGGCGTTCAGTTTCACCGTGGCGGTCAACTCTTCCATACTGGCGGCGGTCTCTTCCAGCGCGGCGGCCTGCTCTTCGGTACGCGAGGAGAGGTCGTTATTGCCGGTGGAGATCTCGGTCGCGCCACGCCAGATGTTTTCACTGCCGTGGCGGATACTGCTTACCGCTTCGCGCAGGCTATCCTGCATCGCTAACAGCAGTGGGATCACCTGGCCTACGCAGTTGCGCCCCATATCTTCCAGCGGCTGGCTGAGATCGCCCTGCGCCATCAGTTTGAAGTGCGCGCGAATACGGTTCAGCGGTTTGACCAGCATGGTCACCAGGTAGCGATCCGTAAACAGCAGGATCAGCAGGCCCAGTACCATCGCAACGATGATTGCTGCGCGGGTGGTGCTGGTCTGGTGATCGACCATTACGCGGGTCTCATCCAGCATTACGCCAGCGGCTTTATTGAAGCTCTCGGTCGCGACGCCAAAGTTGCGGCTCAGACCAGGCGTAACGTTATTGGCCTGCGCACGGTAGGCTTCCGGTGAGCCCTGCTGCGCCAGCTGCATCTGCGGGTTGATGCCCTGCTCCAGCAGCGCCTGCCAGCCAGCGATCACCTGTTCGGAGACTTTCGGATCCATCGGCCCAGGCGAAACGGCTTTGAAGTCAGCAAGGCGTTTTGCCATGTTATCCAGCGCCTGCTGCGCGGGTGCCATGTCCGGCGTTCCCCCCGCCGCTTTGGCCTCCATCACGCGGCTGAGCCGTGTCACAAAGCGAAAGTATTGATCATTGCCCTGGCTCAGAAGCGTCATTTGCGTCACCAACTGGCGGTCGACTTCATTACCGTCGGCAACTTTTGACAAAGAAGAAACGCTATACAGACCGACGCCAGACCACAGCACGCTGAAGATCCCGAGGATCACCAGCAACACGGCGCGTATAGTGAAGTTACGAAGCATATTCATAATTTTAATCCTTGCGGTGAAGGTAGACCCTCGCCTGCGGGCGAGAGTTATCACTTTTATCGGCACGCGTTTGGGAAGTTGTATGGTCGGTTTAAAATATTTATGTAAAAAAGAGGCCTGGTTTTTTATGGCTATCACACATTTTGTCACCTATTAAATGGTTATTCTGCTAACTTTTTGTTGCGCAAACGCGCTTACGGAAAGAATGCAAGTGATTGATTAAGAAAGAATAATATTAAAAATAAGAATAAAGCGGATAGCTGGCACAATTTGAATTTATCGGTATAAAAATAAAAATTTGTTTCCTTAAAATATTAAAAACAAGAATTTTATAAAATTACCAATAACGAAAAACCAACAACTCTCGACGAATTTAATTTATTTAACTCGCCTCATAAAAGCACTCAACAATTAATAAAAGTGCGTTTTGAGGTGCTTATTTGAGAACCCTGCCCGCAAGACTTTACGCGCCGTTATCAACGCAAAAACCTAATAACCATGCGCCCTGCCGTCACGCGGGCTGACCGTCGTGATACTAAGCTCATTTTTATTACGCGTAATGCCATCGCTTCTTCTTATATTTCACCGCCTTTTGGCGATGCTGGCAGGAAAAAGGGTTGCGGCTTTTTACCCTCGCTCTCTAGGAATTTTCGCAGATTTAAGCCACGCATGAAGAGAATTAAGCAGCAGTGTAAGGCTCACACAGAACATTATTTGTGGCCTCTGTTTACCTTCCGCTCAGCGGAGCTTTTGCTGACAGGCTATCGCACGTAAGATAGAAACGTCGTTTCAAAACCATCAGGCACCGCCAGATACGAGAGGAGAGATCATGCCCGGCTTCGCCAACCCTCAGCGTTATGAACAGATGCAGTATCGTTACTGCGGCAAGAGCGGTCTGCAACTGCCCGCCCTGTCGCTCGGTTTGTGGCACAGCTTTGGTCACGTCAACGCACTGGATGCGCAGCGCGCGCTGCTGCGTAAAGCGTTCGGCCTGGGAATCACCCACTTCGATTTAGCCAATAACTATGGGCCGCCTGCCGGCAGCGCGGAGGAGAATTTTGGTCGCCTGCTGCGCAACGATTTTGCCCCTTACCGCGATGAACTGATTATCTCCACCAAAGCGGGCTACGATATGTGGCCTGGCCCGTATGGCTCCGGCGGCTCGCGCAAGTATCTGCTCGCCAGCCTCGATCAGAGCCTTAAGCGTCTGGGCGTCGACTATGTCGATATCTTCTATTCCCACCGCGTGGATGAGAAAACACCGATGGAGGAGACCGCTACTGCACTCGCGCAGGCGGTGCAGAGTGGCAAAGCGCTCTACGTTGGCATCTCCTCCTATTCGACAGAGCGTACGCAGCAGATGGCCGCGCTACTGCGCGAGTGGAAAGTGCCGCTGCTTATCCATCAACCCTCTTACAACATCCTCAATCGCTGGGTCGATAACACCGGGCTTTTAGACGCGCTTGAGGAGAACGGCGTCGGCTGTATCGCCTTTACGCCGCTGGCACAGGGTTTGCTGACGGGCAAATATCTCAACGGTATTCCCGAAGGGTCGCGCATGCAGCGCGAAGGCAAAAAAGTGCGCGGCCTGACGGAGAAGATGCTCACCGAGAGCAATCTCGCCAGCCTGCGTCTGCTTAATGAGATGGCCGAACGCCGTGGGCAGTCAATGGCGCAAATGGCGTTAAGCTGGCTGTTAAAAGATAGCCGAGTGACATCGGTATTGATTGGTGCCAGCCGCCCGGAGCAGCTGGAGGAGAATGTGCAGGCGTTAAATAACCTGAGCTTTAGCGCCGATGAGCTGGCGCAAATTGATAAGCATGTGGCCGACGGGGAGCTGAACCTGTGGCAGGCATCATCGGATAAATAGAAGTGACGTGCCGGAGGCGCAGTTTGCCGGAGGGCGCTGCGCTTATCCGGCCCAGGCTCCACCAAAAATCAATGCTTGCCGCGGGTTAAACGATCCAGATAGCCCATCACAAACGCGGAGAGCACAAACGTCAGGTGGATAATCACGTACCACATCAGTTTGTTATCCGGCACGTTCCTCGCATCCATAAAGACGCGCAGCAGGTGAATCGACGAGATGGCGACAATCGACGCCGCCACTTTATTTTTTAACGAGGTGGCATCCATTTTCCCCAGCCAGCTCAGCTTCTCTTTGTGCGGGCCAATATCCAGCTGCGAAACAAAGTTTTCATAGCCGGAGAACATCACCATCACCAACAGACCGCCGACCAGCGTCATATCCACCAGCGACAGCAGCGTGAGGATCAGATCCGCTTCTGCCAACGAGAAGATGTTAGGAATAACGTGAATAATCTCCTGGAAGAATTTGATGGCCAGCGCCAGGAGAGCAAGAGAGAGGCCAAAGTAGACCGGGGCGAGCAACCAGCGCGAAGCGTACATTGCGTTTTCCAGAAAGCGTTCCATGTTCCGTAGTGTCTCGTCAGATAGCTAAACCGGCGCTCAGTATAGCCTGACACCGTCAGCCTTTTGCAACACTCCGGCTGACTTAACTACACCTCGGCGGGGTTAACCCACGGACGCTGGTTCTCCGGCCAAATCAGCACAACCAGCGCAGGGTAAGCTTCGGTGCTGAACTCATGGAAACACTGGCGCAGGTTGAGCACATCCAGATCGCTCGGCGAGACTTTTTCGCCATTGACGCAGCGTTTTTTAATGTTGTCGTAATACTTATACACGGCGGAATTGAGATCGCTGCAACGACGCTGCGCTTCAAATAAACCGGGCGTGTTATTTATCTCCGCCATCTTCATGCGCTTAATCGTCGCTTGCAAAAAATCGATATATTCATGGTTAACGCGCCAGTACCACTCTGGGGTAATCGCGTTCATTAACGTCGAAAAATGATCTTCGCCCTCTTCTTTTGACAGCGGCGTTAACTGTGGTGCTTGCTCATTAATTTCACTAAGGGGAGTCTTTTTATTGTACTCATGCATCAATAATAAAACGCCGCCCGTCAGCAGCAATAAAGTAATAACAGAATACAAAATACTGTCCATCGGCAGACTCCTTTTTTTTGATTTTAAAATTGCCTCATGATATTGTCAACGAACCTCGCCCCTTAATATTCTCTCCCCTGTTAAATAGTAAAGGATAATAGAAATGCTTCCCGAGAACCTTGTCCCGGCACGCTTTCATCTTTCTGCCGTTGAAACCGGGGCAGCACCAGAGGGAAAAGAGCCTGATTTTCCTCAGGATATCGGCCCACTTTCTGAGCATGCGCAAAATATATTAGCCAACGCCAGCCGCAGCGGCCAATCGCGTAATATGCTGCTTGAAGAGCACGATCGTCATATTAAAGAGCGCCTATTCCGGGTCGTGAAAATTGAAACCTTTGCGCGTTTACTTAATGATTTGCAAGCCGAAGGTGAGATTGATGCTCAGACTCTGAGCAAAATAATTTCCGATAAGACGCAAACTATTAACGACGCTGGTAATGAGATTTGGCTTAATCTGATTACCCGTGAAAAAGATGAGCCAATCTTTTATAAACTTGGGGATGAATAACGTGGCTGAAATTGAAAATAATAACGTCTATATCAATTACAGCGAAAGCAAAAGCGACGAATTTATCTTAAAGCAAAATATCGATGCGCTGGTGCAGAGTAAAAACGAGACGATTCAACGCATTGCCCAGGATTTAGTTTCTATTCCAGCGGCACTGGTGCGGTTGAAGTGGCAAAACCGCCGTGAAATCTACCCCCTGCAGGTGAAAGAGGAGATTTACGGCGCTGCGATTGCCGCCATTATCGAACAGCACCCTGAGCTGCGCGAAAAGATCATGGGCCGGCTTGAGGCGAACTATCAGCACCTGGTGAGCCGTGAGAGCGCGACACTGCGCTGGAGCCGCAAACTGAGCGAAGGCATATACCGCACCTCGACGGTGCAGGCGGTGGCGGTAGCGGTGAAAGAAAAGCCCGCCAAAGCGAGCAGCAAAGGGAAGTAACCCTCCGCGATAAAGAAAATCCTGAATTTGCCTGCGAAGTCAGCGTGAACTTCTATCCTTAAGGTCTAAGCAACCGATATGGAGGATACTTAATGGCAACTGACCAGACAAAAATCCAGGATCCGACCACCCAGTACTACACCGGTGAATATCCTAAGCAGAAGCAGCCCTTCCCCGGCGTGCAGGCGAAAATGGAACCGGTTCCCGATTGTGGTGAAAAGAGCTATGTCGGCAGCGGGCGGCTGAAAGGTCGTAAAGCGTTAGTGACCGGCGGCGACTCCGGTATTGGTCGCGCGGCGGCGATTGCCTATGCCCGCGAAGGCGCTGATGTCGCTATCAACTATCTTCCTGCCGAAGAGGAAGATGCGCAGCAGGTGAAAGAGCAGATTGAAGCAGCCGGGCGCAAAGCCGTGCTGATCCCGGGCGATTTAAGCGATGAAGAATTTGCCCGTTCTCTGCCGCATACAGCGAAAGAGCAGCTTGGCGGCCTGGATGTGCTGACGCTGGTAGCGGGTACGCAAACCGCGATTGAGGATATTGCAGACCTCAGCAGCGAGCAGTTTATCTATACCTATAAGGTCAACGTTTTCGCGCTCTTCTGGATCACCCAGGAGGCGATTCCGCTGATGCCGCGCGGGGGTAGCATTATTACTACCTCGTCGATTCAGGCTTATCAGCCAAGCACCCATCTGCTTGATTACGCCTCAACCAAAGCGGCTATTCTCAACTACACCCGCGGGCTGGCGAAACAGGTCGCTGAGAAAGGCATTCGCGTGAACAGTGTTGCGCCAGGGCCAATCTGGACCGCGTTGCAGATTTCCGGCGGTCAGCCGCAGGAGAAACTGCCGGAGTTCGGCCAGCAGACGCCGCTTAAACGCGCCGGTCAGCCAGCCGAGCTGGCACCTGTTTATGTCTATCTGGCAAGCCAGGAGTCGAGCTATGTCACCGCTGAAGTGCATGGCGTGACGGGTGGTGAGCACCTGAGTTAAGCAGGCATAAAAAAAGCTGGCTCCGGCCAGCTTTTTTTTTATCTCGTTCGCAGGTTACTTCGCTTTCGCGACCTCTTCCCCTACCAGACCGATCTTCAGATAGCCCGCCTGGTGCAGGCTGTCCATCACTTTCATCATCGTCTCGTAATCAACGGTCTTATCAGCGCGGAAGAAGATGGTGGTATCTTTTTTGCCTTCGGTCACCGCATTCAGCTGGTTGATCATCGTCTCTTCCGTCACCGGATCGTTGCCGATAAACATGCTGTTATCTGCCTTCACGGAGAGGTAGATCGGTTTTTCCGGGCGCGGCTGCGGCTGGCTGGAAGAGGCAGGCAGATTGACCTTAACGTCAACGGTAGCAAGCGGCGCGGCCACCATAAAGATAATCAGCAGCACCAGCATCACGTCGATAAACGGCGTGACGTTGATTTCGTGCATTTCGCCATTATCGTCGAGGTTTTCATTAAGACGCATTGCCATAGCCAATCAACCTACGCGTAATTTCTGGGTGGTACGAACCGGCTGCGCGTTGCTGGCGGCCAGATCCAGATCGCGGCTTTGCAGCAGCAGCACCTGAGCAGCAACATCGCCGAGGTTGGCTTTATAGTTACCGATCATGCGTGCAAAGATGTTGTAGATAACGACCGCCGGGATAGCGGCGACCAGGCCGATAGCCGTTGCCAGCAGCGCTTCAGCGATGCCCGGCGCGACAACCGCGAGGTTAGTGGTTTGCGTCTGCGCAATGCCGATAAAGCTGTTCATGATGCCCCAGACGGTACCAAACAGACCAATAAAGGGCGAAATCGCGCCGATGGTGGCGAGGAAACCGTTGCCGCGACCCATATGACGGCCCGTTGCCGCTACGCGACGCTCAAGGCGGAAACCGGTGCGCTCTTTAATGCCTTCGTTATCTTCGCTGCCTGCGGAGAGCTCCAGCTCGTTCTGCGCTTCGTTGATCAACATCGCGCTCAGGCTGCGGGCATGGAATGTCGAAGCGATCTCAGTCGCCTGATCCAGCGAGCGGGCATCGGCCAGCTGCTGCTGTTCACGCTTGAGACGGCGCTTTTGCCCGAGGATCTCAACGCTTTTACTGAAGAAAAGCGCCCAGGTGACGACTGACGCCAGAATCAGACCGATCATCACGATTTTCACCACGATATCGGCGTGCTGATACATACCCCATACGGAAAGATCCGTCTGCATCAAATTATTACCCACTCTGTTTCTCCGGGACGCAAATCACAAAAAACACTGCGCCATAATAGCAAAAAGTCGTCGAATTGATAGTAGTTCTCATTAGTATTTACATAGTGCACAACACAACCGGCTATTTCCTTGCGTTGACGCAGTAAACCGGCGCGTCTGCTGGTTTTATAGAAAAATTCACCGCCTCTGATGCATCATTTCGCAATCATGGTAGTCTGGACATCCAGACGTATAAAAACAGGTTGAGCAGACATGACGGCGAAACATCTTGATACCGCGCTGGTAAACGCCGGGCGGAGCAAAAAGTATACTCAGGGTTCGGTGAATACGGTGATTCAGCGCGCCTCCTCCCTGGTGTTCGAAACGGTGGAAGCGAAAAAGCACGCCACGCGCAACCGCGCCAACGGCGAGCTGTTTTATGGGCGGCGCGGGACGCTAACCCACTTCTCGCTGCAAGAGGCGATGTGTGAACTGGAAGGTGGTGCCGGTTGTGCGCTCTTCCCCTGCGGCGCGGCTGCGGTGGCAAACACCATCCTGGCCTTTGTCGAACAGGGCGATCATGTATTGATGACCAATACCGCCTACGAACCGACGCAAGATTTCAGCACCAAAATCCTCGCTAAACTGGGCGTTACCACCAGCTGGTTTGATCCGCTGATTGGCTCAAGCATCGTGCAACTGGTGCAACCCAATACCAAAGTGGTGTTCCTCGAATCGCCCGGCTCCATCACCATGGAAGTGCATGATGTTCCCGCCATCGTGCAGGCGGTGCGTAGCGTCGCGCCGGAGGCCATCATTATGATCGACAACACCTGGGCGGCGGGCGTGCTGTTTAAGGCGCTGGATTTTGATATCGATATCTCCATTCAGGCGGGCACCAAATATCTGATTGGTCACTCCGATGCGATGGTCGGCACCGCCGTAGCAAACGCCCGCTGTTGGGAGCAGTTGCGGGAAAACGCCTATCTGATGGGGCAGATGCTGGATGCGGATACCGCCTATATGACCAGCCGCGGCCTGCGCACGCTGGGGGTGCGTTTACGCCAGCATCACGAAAGCAGCCTGAAGATCGCCGAGTGGCTGGCGGCGCATCCGCAGGTGGCGCAGGTCAATCATCCGGCGCTGCCAGGCAGTAAGGGGCATGAGTACTGGAAGCGGGATTTCAGCGGCAGCAGCGGCCTCTTCTCCTTTGTGCTCAACAAGCGTTTGAACAATGAAGAGTTGGCCAACTATCTCGATAATTTTTCGCTCTTCAGCATGGCCTATTCGTGGGGCGGGTTTGAATCACTGATCCTCGCCAACCAGCCTGAGCACATCGCCGCTATTCGCCCGGAAGGCCGTGTCGACTTCGACGGCACGCTGATCCGATTGCACATTGGTTTAGAAAACGTTGATGATCTTATCGGTGATTTAGTGGCAGGCTTTCAGCGCATCGTGTAAACCATGATTAACGGGGCAAAAAGTAAGATTATTCTCCCTTTGTTGCGCCCCGGATCGAGGTCTTTTTGGCGAAGTGGAGTACAATAGCCTCCTCTACGCGGTTCCACAGGAAAGCCCATGGCTGTTATTCAAGATATTATTGCTGCGCTCTGGCATCACGACTTTGCTGCGCTGGCCGATCCGCACGTTGTCGGCGTTGTCTATCTCGTGATGTTTGCCACGCTCTTTTTAGAGAACGGCCTGCTTCCTGCCTCGTTTTTACCGGGCGACAGCTTACTGCTGCTCGCCGGGGCGCTGATTGCGCGCGGCTGCATGGACTTTGTCTCAACGCTGCTGATCCTCACCTCCGCCGCCAGCCTCGGCTGCTGGCTGAGCTATGTTCAGGGGCGCTGGCTGGGCAATACGCGTATTGTGAAAAGCTGGCTGGCGCAGCTGCCGGTGAAGTATCACGAGCGCGCCACCTGCATGTTTGACCGTCACGGCCTGCTGGCGCTGCTGGCCGGGCGTTTTCTGGCTTTTATCCGCACCCTGTTGCCAACGATGGCCGGTATCTCTGGCTTGTCGAACCGCCGTTTTCAGCTCTTCAACTGGCTGAGCGCACTGCTGTGGGTCGGCGTGGTGATCTCGCTCGGCTACGCGATTAGCATGATCCCGTTTGTGAAACGCCACGAAGACCAGGTGATGACCTTTTTAATGGTGCTGCCGCTGTTCCTGCTGGTGGTGGGCCTGATTGGCGCCGTTACTGTCGTGCTAAAGAAGAAGTTCAGCAACGCCTGAGTTACCGCCCTCTTCGCGCGAAGAGGGCCTCCGTTATGCCCCCTGCATGGTGCGAATGCGCGCCAAATCCTCCCCCGGCGTCACGCCGAAGTAACGTTTAAATTCGCGGCTAAACTGCGATGGGCTCTCGTAGCCGACACGCATCGCCGCCGCGCTCGCTTTCATGCCATCGTGCACCATCAGCATCCGCGCTTTATGCAGCCGGTAGGTTTTCAGGTATTGCAGCGGCGAGGTGCTGGTCACCGATTTAAAGTTATGGTGAAACGCCGAGACGCTCATGTTCGCTTCTGCCGCTAACTGGTCGACGCTGAGGTTTTCGGTGTACTGGCTCTCAATGCGCTTTAAGACGCGGCTAATCAGGCTGAAGTGGGTCTGGCGGCTCACCAGCGCCAGCAGCGCACCACCGCGCGGGCCGGTCAGCACGTGGTAAAGCATCTCGCGGATAATCTGTTTGCCCAGAATGCGCGCATCCAGCGGGCGCTCCATCACATCCAGCAGGCGCTCCGCCGCGCAAAGGATCTCCTCTGATAACACCGCCGAGTTAATACCGCTGGCGGCGTTCTCCGGGCGAAAATGCTCATCTTCGCCAATATCCATCAGCAGCTCCTGCAACTGCAAAATGTCGACATTAAGACGAATGCCCGCCAGCGGTACCTCCGGCGTGGCAAAGGTTTCACACTCGAAGGGCAGCGGCACCGTTAACAGCAGATATTCGTTGGTGTCATAGCGAAAGACGCGCTCGTTGATATACCCGATTTTATGGCCGGAAAAGAGAAACACGATCCCCGGCTGGTACATCACCGGCGTCCGGGTGCCGGGCTGCGTGCCATAGAGCAGGCGGATATCCGGCAGCAGCGCGCTCAATCTATTTTCATTATTTTTCAGTTTCTTAACTTTTTCAGTCAGATGCAGGCAGATCGCTTCACGGTTCATGGTTTGCCACTCCGGCGGCCAGTTTCAACGGCTCTAGTGTGCAAACTTTTGTGACATTTCTCCAGCCGGATAGAGAAACAGGCAAGACATCGGCAGGAATGTGCATTGAGCCTGCGCAGCCCCGCGCCCACAATGATCGGCATCGGGCGGCCTGCCGCCTCAGATTTTTCACCTCATCAGAAGGGAACGAGCAATGAATAACTTTAATCTGCATACCCCAACCCGCATTCTTTTTGGCAAAGGCGCAATTGCCGAACTGCGCGCGCAACTCCCTGACAACGCCCGCGTGCTGATCACTTATGGCGGCGGCAGCGTGAAGAAAAACGGCGTGCTTGACCAGGTTTACAGCGCGCTGGACGGAATGGACGTGCGCGAGTTCAGCGGTATTGAACCGAACCCGACCTACGAAACGCTGATGAAAGCGGTGCAGCTGGTGCGCGATGAGCAGATCACCTTCCTGCTGGCGGTCGGTGGCGGTTCAGTGCTGGATGGCACCAAATTTATCGCAGCCGCTGCCCACTACGCCGAGGGCGTCGATCCTTGGCATATCCTGCAAACCCGCGGTAGCGAGATCAAAAGCGCCATTCCGATGGGCTCCGTGCTGACGCTGCCGGCCACCGGCTCTGAATCCAACGCCGGTGCGGTGGTTTCCCGTAAAGCGACCGGCGATAAGCAGGCGTTCCACTCTCCGTTCGTGCAGCCGGTCTTCGCGGTGCTCGATCCGGTTTACACCTACACCCTGCCCCCGCGTCAGGTGGCGAATGGCGTAGTTGACGCCTTTGTCCATACTGTAGAGCAGTACGTCACTTATCCGGTAGATGGCAAAATTCAGGATCGCTTCGCCGAAGGCATTCTGCTGACGCTGGTTGAAGATGGCCCGAAAGCGTTGCAGGAGCCGGAGAATTACAACGTGCGCGCCAACGTTATGTGGGCGGCGACCCAGGCGCTGAACGGCCTGATTGGCGCCGGCGTACCGCAGGATTGGGCTACCCATATGCTGGGCCATGAGTTGACGGCGATGCACGGGCTGGATCACGCACAAACGCTGGCAGTCGTACTGCCAGCGCTGTGGAATGAGAAGCGCGACACCAAACGCGAAAAACTGCTGCAATACGCCGCACGCGTATGGAATATCACCGAAGGCAGCGACGATGAGCGCATTGACGCGGCAATTACCGCCACGCGCGACTTCTTCGAGCGTATGGGCGTGCCGACGCGTCTTTCCGGCTACGGCCTCGATGGCAGCTCCATTCCGGCGCTGTTGGCTAAACTGGAAGAGCACGGCATGACGGCGCTGGGCGAGCATCAGGATATTACGCTGGATGTGAGCCGCCGCATCTACGAAGCCGCGCGCTAAGCGCTTCTCCACCCCGGCTTTCGTTTTTGGGTTTTTCGACCACACTTAATGCAAACCAGCTTACCGGGCCTGTCCCGGTAAGCCTAGCGAAAGGAGAAATGCATGACACATCCAACGGTGATTAAACTCGCTGACGGCAATCTGATGCCGCAACTGGGTCTTGGCGTGTGGAAAGCGAGCAACGAGGAAGTGGTTACCGCCATCCATAAAGCTCTGGAAGTGGGTTATCGCTCTATCGATACCGCCGCGGCTTACAAGAACGAAGAGGGTGTTGGTAAAGCCTTAGCCAGCGCAGGCGTGCCGCGTGAAGAGCTGTTCATCACCACCAAGCTGTGGAATGACGATCAGAAACGCCCGGCCGAGGCCTTTAAAGAGAGCCTGGAGAAGCTTCAGCTCGACTATGTCGATCTCTATCTGATGCACTGGCCGGTTCCGGCAATCGATCACTATGTCGAGGCCTGGAAAGGGATGATTGAGCTGCAACAGCAGGGGCTGATTAAGAGTATCGGCGTCTGTAACTTCCAGACCCACCATCTGCAAAAGCTTATTGATGAAACCAGCGTCATTCCGGTGATTAACCAGATTGAACTCCATCCGCTGCTGCAACAGCGCCAGCTGCATGCCTGGAACGCGACGCACAAGATCCAGACTGAGTCCTGGAGCCCGCTGGCACAGGGTGGTGAAGGCGTTTTCGATCAGAAGATCATTCGCGATCTGGCGGATAAATATGGCAAAACCCCGGCGCAGATCGTTATTCGCTGGCATCTCGACAGCGGTCTGGTGGTGATCCCGAAATCGGTCACCCCTGCGCGCATCGTTGAGAACTTCGACGTCTGGGATTTCCGCCTCGATAAAGATGAGCTAAGCGAAATCGCCAAACTGGATGAGGGTAAACGCCTCGGGCCAGACCCGGATCAGTTCGGCGGTTAAAAGAGTGTAGACCGGTAATTAAGTAGGCCGGATAAGGCGAAGCCGCCATCCGGCATAATGCCAGCGCCATGCCTTGCCGGATGGCGCTGGCGCTTATCCGGCCTACAAGGTCATCCGGCCATCTTAGCGCGTCGCTTTTTTTCTCTGGTGTGCAATCGGCGTATGTTTGGTTAATGCCGGTCGCGCGCTGCGGCTCTGGCGACGCGCTTCACGCATCTCCTCCATCGTTGGCGCAGGCACCAGGCACTCGCGGCGGGAACCAATCAGGTGCTTTTTCCCCATCGCCTCAAGCGCCTGGCGCAGCAGCGGCCAGTTGGCCGGATCGTGGTAGCGCAGCAGCGCTTTATGCAGGCGGCGCTGCTTCTCCCCTCTCGGCACCACCACCTCTTCACTCTTGTAATCGATCTTCGACAGTGGGTTTTTGCCGGTGTAATACATGGTTGTCGAGTTCGCCAGCGGCGACGGGTAGAAGTTCTGCACCTGGTCGAGACGGAATCGGTGGCGCTTCAGCCACAGCGCCAGGTTCACCATATCCTCATCACGCGTGCCGGGGTGCGCAGAGATAAAGTAGGGGATCAGATACTGCTCTTTGCCCGCCTGCTTCGAGTAGGTGTCGAAAAGCTGCTTAAAGCGGTCATAGCTTCCCATACCCGGCTTCATCATCTTCGACAGCGGCCCCGCTTCAGTATGTTCTGGCGCTATCTTCAGATAGCCGCCAACGTGGTGCGTCGCCAGCTCATTGACATAGCGCGGATCTTCCACCGCCAGATCGTACCGCACGCCGGAGGCGATCAGGATCTTCTTGATGCCGCGCAGATCGCGGGCGCGCCGGTAGAGATCGATGGTCGGCTGATGGTTGGTGTCCATATGCGGGCAGATCTCCGGATAGACACAGGAGAGGCGTCGGCAGGTCTGCTCGGCGCGCGGCGAGGTGCAGCGCAGCATATACATATTGGCCGTTGGCCCGCCAAGATCGGAGATCACCCCGGTAAAACCGGGCACCGTGTCGCGAATCGCTTCGATCTCATTGATGATCGAATCCTCGGAGCGGCTCTGAATAATGCGCCCTTCATGCTCGGTGATGGAGCAGAAGGAGCAGCCGCCAAAACAGCCGCGCATAATGTTAATCGAGAAGCGGATCATGTCGTAGGCCGGAATGCGGCTCTCGCCATAGGCCGGGTGCGGCACGCGCTGGTAAGGCAGCGCAAAGACGCTGTCCATCTCCTCGGTGGAGAGCGGAATGGCCGGCGGGTTGATCCAGATATAGCGATCGCCATGCTTTTGTAGCAGTGCGCGGGCGCAGCCGGGGTTGGTTTCGTGATGCAGAATGCGCGACGCATGGGCATAGAGCACTTTGTCCGCTTTCACCTTCTCGTAAGAGGGGAGCAGCACGTAGGTCTTTTCCCACGGCTTCGGGCGCGGCGGCTGCACGATCACGCGTTTCGCGGCCTGCGGCTCAACGGGTTTATTATCGGCACAGGGCAGATCTTCGCCGTACGGATGGGGGATCGGATCGATCTTCCCCGGCGTGTCGAGGCGGGTGGAATCCACCCCGCTCCAGCCTGGCAGCGCCTCTTTGACCATAATCGCCGTATTGCGCACATCGCGGATCTGACCAATCGGCTCACCAGCGGCAAGGCGGTGCGCGACTTCCACCAGCGGGCGCTCGCCGTTGCCGAACATCAGCATATCCGCCTTCGAATCGACCAGCACCGAGCGGCGCACGGTATCAGACCAGTAATCATAATGGGCGGTGCGGCGCAGGCTGGCCTCAATCCCGCCGAGGATCACCGGCACCTCTCTCCACGCCTCTTTGCAGCGCTGGGTATAAACCAGCGTCGCGCGATCCGGGCGCTTGCCGGCCACGTTATCTGGCGTATAAGCATCGTCATGGCGCAGCTTACGATCGGCGGTGTAGCGGTTGATCATCGAATCCATATTGCCGGCGGTGACGCCGAAAAAGAGGTTCGGTTTGCCGAGGCGCATAAAGTCCGTTTTGCTGCTCCAGTCCGGCTGGGCGATGATGCCGACGCGAAAGCCCTGCGCTTCCAGCATTCTTCCGCAGATCGCCATGCCGAAGCTCGGGTGATCGACATAGGCGTCGCCGGTCACGAGGATGATGTCGCAGCTGTCCCAGCCGAGTTCATCCATCTCTTCGCGCGACATCGGCAGAAAAGGCGCGGGGCCGAAGCAGGCCGCCCAGTACTGCGGCCAGGAGAAAAGATCGCGATCCGGCTGGATCAGGGAGAGTGCGCTCATCGTGCTTCCAGATAAGGTAAAAAGGGAGTCAAAGGGCGGCGATTATACGCCCTCTTTGTAGGGGAATAGAAGGAGGTTTTTTCAGCACCCGGCAGGCAGAGCGCCGCCGGGTTGGAGGAAATTACGGCGCGGGGTTGACCAGCAGCTGGCCGACTGAGCCGCGATCGGCCATCTCCAGCGTCTGGCTCTGGAACTGGAACGGGAAGTGCGGCCACGAAGGTTGACCAAACCACACCAGCAGTTCCACCTGGCCGTCGATCCAGACGGTGTCTTTCCAGCCGCGATCTTCCGGGAACGGCAGCGCGCCGTTGACGCTACGCAGCATAAACATTGCGCCTTCAATATGGAACGACTGCGGCATCTCTGCGCGCACCGTCCAGCGCTCCCAGGTGCCCTGCTGGGCAGTCACATCGATGCGCTGTGGATCCCACAGCTGACCATTGATGCCCGGATCGCTACCGAGGGTCATGTCCCGGCTGCGCGACGGCGAACCGGCCATCAGATCCGCAGGCAACAGACGCATCGGCAGGGTATCCGTCACCAGCGGCAGCAGACCGGTAGGACGCAGAGTCAGCACCAGCGTGGAGATAAGAATGCTCGACGGCTCAAACAGGCCGCGCAGCCGATCCATGATCCCCGCCGCTTCGCCGCAGGTAATCGAAACTTCATCCCCGTTGGTCATATCGACCAGCACTTCGCGCCGCTCACCGGGTGCCAGCGACAGCTGTTTGACCGACACCGGCGCGGGCAGAAAGCCCTGATCGCCGGCGATAACATGCAGGGCGCGGCCGTCGCTCATCTGTAGCAGATAGCGCCGGGAGTTGGAGGCATTGAGCAGACGCAGGCGCACCCAGCCGCGGGAGACTTCGACAAAGGGGCTTTGCGCGCCGTTGACCATCAGCGTATCGCCGACAAACCCACCGCTGCCCGGCTCGCTGTACTCCGGCGTACCGAAGTTATCCAGCCGCTTATCCTGAATGATGATCGGAAAGTCATCCACGCCGTAGTGATTGGGGATCGGCAGCGCTTTGCTGATCTCATCTTCCACCAGCCACATCCCCGCCAGGCCGCTATAGACCTGCTCAGCGGTGCGGTTCGGCGTGTTGGCGTGATACCACAATGTCGCGGCGCTCTGGCGAATTGGCAGCACCGGTGCCCAGTCATTGCTGGCGCTCATCATGCGCGCGGCGCCGCCCATCAGCGGGCCTGGCACCTGCAGGCCGCTCACGGTCATCGCCACGCTTTCCGTCAGCCGGTTGCTGTAAATCAGCTTTACGTCATCGCCATTCCACACGCGGATGGTCGGCCCGAGATAGCGACCGTTGATGCCGGAAACCGGCGCGCGGGTGCCTTTAACAAAGGACCAGTGCGCGCGCTGGAGCGTCATAAAAAGCGGCTGTCCGCGCCGCGATTCGAGCAGCGGCGGAACGGGCAGCGGCGGTTGCTGCCCGGCAGCATTCGCCCTCAGCGGCACTGCGCTGGTACATAGCGCAAGGCCGGAAGCCTGAAGAAACTGACGCCGACTGAGTGACATATTTGCTCCGAGTAACACTGACTTAATACGCCAGAGGCTGGGTGCCTCCGGGTTTGCTCACAACTGACGTTTATACCCGACCGGCGGCTTCGCGTTCTGCCACTTCTTTATCGAGCTCTTCGATTTTTGCCGCCATCAGTTCGCGGCAGTGGGTCGCTAACTGGCGAACCTGATCTTTACCGAACTGCGTTACATCCACCGGCGGCAGCATTTCAACAATCACCAGCCCATTCTTCAGGCGGTTGAGATTCACTTTATTCGAGGTGGTGGAGACGCAGACCGGAATAATCGGCACACCGGCTGCAATCGCGGCATGGAACGCACCGGTTTTAAATGGCAGCAGGCCGCGACCACGGCTGCGCGTCCCTTCCGGGAACATCCAGACCGAGATGTTACGTTTCTGGATCTGCTTCACCACCTGCGCGATGGTGCCGTGCGCTTTGGCGCGGTTATCGCGGTCAATCAGCAGGTTGCCGGTCAGCCAGTAGAGTTGACCAAAAAACGGGATCCACAGCAGGCTCTTTTTACCCACGGTAACCGTCGGCGGCAGCACAATGCTGGAGGCGGTAACCATATCGTAGTTGTTCTGGTGGTTAGCAATATAGATGGCGTTGCCGAACTTATCCGCGCCCGGCGGCAGGCGTCTTTCCACTTTCAGCCCGCACACTGGCGCAAGGCGACCAAAAAGATGGCCGAAGGTGGCAACATGTTTTGGGTTTCTTGGACTGAACAGGCAGTAAATCGAGCCGAATATCGAGACAAGAATGGAGTAGATAACGATGATGATGACACGAAAAATAAATAACATAGCGACCTCTGAAGCCCATACCCTGAGCATTATATACACGCCAGCGTAAATCCGCTGATGCTGGCTGCGCCTCGCTGACCGCCATGCGGTCCGGGCTTGTGTTATGCGGCCTTTAAAAAGAACGTATTGTTAATCGCAATCTGCGAATAAACAACGTCTTTACGGGAAATTTCTAAGAAATATCTCCCCGCACGCGGCGGGGAGAGGATGATGAAGATTACTCTTCGCTATCGCCCGCGCCCGGACGGGTCGGCGAGTCGATCTCTATGCGGTCAATCTTCTGCAAACCGCGCATCAGCGTACCGCGACGTCCGCGCTCGCCATGCACTTTTTGCAGCTCTTCCGGACGCAGTTTGATCTTGCGTTTACCGACGTGGAGCGTCAGCGTACTCTGCGGAGGCAACAGGTAGAGGTGCGCCAGCGCGTCGCTGCCTTTCGCCGCTTCAGCGGAAGGAATGCCGATGATTTTGTTGCCTTTGCCTTTCGAGAGCTGCGGCAGATCGCTGACCGGGAACATCAGCATGCGGCCGGCGGCGGTGATCGCCAGCAGCATATCGTCGTCGTGCTCGATGGCAATCGGTGCCATTACACGCGCGTTCTCCGGCAGGTTGATCAGCGCTTTACCGGCACGGTTACGAGCAATTAAGTCATTGAAGGTACAGACGAAACCGTAACCGGCATCGGAGGCCATCAGCAGCTTCTGATCTTCATTGCTCATCATCATATGCTCAACCGTCGCGCCCGGCGGCAGCGTCAGCTTGCCGGTGATCGGCTCGCCCTGCCCGCGCGCCGACGGCAGCGAAATCGGGTCGACGGCATAGCTGCGCCCGGTGGTATCGATAAATACCACCGGCTGGTTGCTCTTGCCCTTCGCCGACGCTTTCCAGCTGTCGCCCGCTTTGTAGCTCAAACCCTGCGCGTCAATGTCATGCCCTTTGGCGCTGCGCACCCAGCCCATCTGCGACAGCACAATCGTCACCGGCTCTGACGGCAACATATCGTGCTCGCTCATCGCTTTGGCCTCTTCGCGCTCGTGCAGCGGTGAGCGGCGATCGTCGCCGAAAGCAGTGGCATCGGCCTGCAGCTCTTTTTTCAGCAGGGTGTTCATTTTGCGCTCGGAAGCGAGGATCGCCTGCAGCTGATCGCGCTCTTTTTCCAGCTCGCTCTGCTCGCCGCGGATCTTCATCTCTTCCAGTTTGGCGAGATGGCGCAGTTTTAACTCAAGAATGGCTTCTGCCTGGGTCTCGCTGATGCCGAAACGCGACATCAGCACCGGCTTCGGCTCATCTTCGCCGCGGATAATCTCAATCACTTCGTCGATATTGAGGAACGCCACCAGCAAACCTTCAAGGATATGCAGGCGCTTGAGCACTTTCTCCAGGCGGTGATTCAGGCGGCGGCGCACCGTATCGCGGCGGAAGGTCAGCCATTCGGTGAGGATCTCCAGCAGGTTTTTCACCGCCGGGCGACCATCAAGACCGATCATATTGAGGTTGATGCGGTAGCTCTTCTCCAGATCGGTGGTGGCGAAGAGGTGGTTCATCACCTGATCCATATCGACGCGGTTGGAGCGCGGCACCACCACCAGGCGGGTCGGGTTTTCGTGGTCCGACTCATCGCGCAGGTCATCGACCATCGGCAATTTTTTATTGCGCATCTGGCTTGCGATCTGCTCCAGCACGCGCGCGCCGGAGACCTGGTGCGGCAGCGCGGTGATCACCACGGCGCCATCCTCTTTTTTCCACACCGCGCGCATACGCACGGAGCCGCGACCGTTCTGGTAGATTTTGCGGATTTCAGCACGTGAAGTGATGATCTCAGCTTCGGTCGGGTAGTCCGGCCCCTGGACAATATCCAGCAGCTCATCGAGGGTGGTTTTTGGCTGGTCAATCAGCGCCATCGCCGCGTTGGCGACTTCGCGCAGGTTGTGCGGCGGAATGTCCGTCGCCATACCGACTGCAATCCCGGTGGTGCCGTTCAGCAAAATGTTCGGCAGGCGGGCAGGCAGCATTTTCGGCTCCTGCAGCGTACCGTCGAAGTTCGGCACCCACTCAACGGTGCCCTGCCCCAGCTCGCTTAGCAGCAGCTCGGCATATTTCGACAGGCGGGATTCGGTATAACGCATGGCGGCAAAGGATTTCGGATCGTCCGGTGCCCCCCAGTTCCCCTGGCCGTCGACCAGCGGGTAGCGATAGGAGAAGGGCTGCGCCATCAGCACCATCGCTTCATAGCAGGCGCTGTCGCCGTGCGGGTGGTATTTACCCAGAACGTCGCCCACGGTACGGGCGGATTTCTTGAACTTCGCGCTGGCGCTCAGCCCCAGTTCAGACATTGCGTAGACGATGCGACGCTGAACGGGTTTCAGGCCATCACCGATAAACGGCAACGCACGATCCATGATGACGTACATGGAGTAGTTCAGGTATGCGTTTTCCGTAAATTCATGCAGCGCAAGGCGCTCTGCCATATCGCTCATTAATCGTGATTCCTCAACGTATGCGCCCACCTTTTCGGCGGCAATATTGCCGCAGATACTACCCTATCTGCGGCGAGGAGTCATAGCGATGAGCGATTTTTTCACGCGCGGTCAGCGCTTACTGACCGACTTTGCGGATCTCTTTTACGTCGATCTCAACGGAGTTCCAGTCTTTGTCCACTTCACCCTGGATTTCGACCTTATCCTGCGGTCCAACGCTCAGCCCTTTCCAGCGTTTCTGGTCAATATCGACATTGATGGTGCCGGTGGCATCTTTGAAGGAGTAGGTATCATCCGAGATGCGCTCAACGATGTTCCCGCTAAGCGTAACCCACGCATCATCGCGCAGAGATTTTGCGCTCTCAACGGTCGCTTTACTGCCGTTTGGCCCGGTAAAGCCGCCGCCCTGCTGGGTGGTGGTTTGTTGTTGTGCCGCACCCGGGCCGGTAAAACCGCCCTGATTAGCAGCAAATGCCGGCGCGGCGCAGAGTGCGAGAACAGCGGTGATAGCAGCAAACTTTTTCATCTTATCTCTCCCTTTTTGTTGGTAAGGCTCCATTAAGCCAGCCACTTCTTAACAACTTCTTAAGGCATAAAAAGATTATTTTTCGCTGTACAACGCCCGCTGCAAGCGGGTTAACTGCCTCGAAGCCTGAGTACACGGAGAGAGTATGCGAATTCTGCTGATAGAAGATGATGCGCTGATTGGTGACGGTCTGAAGGCTGGTCTTGGCAAAAAAGGCTTCACCGTTGACTGGTTTACCGACGGCAAGCTCGGCAAAGCGGCGCTGTTTGCCGCACCTTATGACGCGGTGATCCTCGACTTAACATTGCCGGGACTTGATGGGTTAATCATCCTGCGCGACTGGCGCGAGCAGAAGCGCAGCGAGCCGGTGCTGATCCTTACCGCCCGTGACGCCATTGAGCAGCGGGTCGAAGGGCTACGGCTCGGCGCTGATGACTATCTCTGCAAACCCTTTGCGCTGGTGGAAGTGGCCGCCCGGCTGGAGGCGCTGATTCGCCGCACCCACGGCCAGGCGCAAAGCCTGCTGCGCCACGGCCAGGTCACCCTCGACCCGGTAAGCCTGGTCGCCACCTTTCATAACGAGACGCTGGTGCTGAAACCGAAAGAGTTCGCCCTGCTGGAACTTTTGCTGCGCAACGTTGGGCGCGTGCTGCCGCGAAAAGCGATTGAAGAGAAGCTCTACAGCTGGGATGGGGATGTCTCCAGCAACGCGGTGGAGGTGCATGTGCACCATCTGCGCCGCAAGCTCGGCAGCGACTTTATCCGCACTGTGCACGGCATCGGCTACACCTTAGGAGAGGCATGAAATTTACGTTTCCCCATAGCCTGCGGCTGCGTCTGACGCTGCTCTTTTTGCTGCTCTCGCTGGCGGCGTGGCTCTGCGCCAGCGTCGTCGCCTGGCAGCAGACGCGCGACAAACTCGACAAGCTGTTTGATACCCAGCAGATGCTGTTCGCTAAACGCCTGAGCGTGATGAAGCTCGACCAGTTGCAAAGCGCCGCGCCGCAGGTGACTAAAAAGAAGATTAAGCATGGCCATCTTGATGATGACGTGCTGGCCTTCGCCATCTACTCCACCGACGGGAAACTGCTGCTGCACGATGGCGACAACGGGCGCGATATCCCCTACTCCTGGCGTCGCGATGGCTTTGATGATGGGCAACTGCGCGATGATGACGATAAGTGGCGCTTTTTGTGGCTGACCGCCCCCGGCGGCGAGTACCGCATTGTGGTTGGTCAGGAGTGGGAGTATCGCCAGGAGATGGCGCTGGAGATCATCACCTCACAGCTGACGCCGTGGCTGGTGGCGCTGCCATTAATGTTGTTACTGTTAATCGCCCTGCTGACCCGTGAGCTGCGCCCTTTGAAAAAGGTGGCGCTGGCGCTGCGTACGCGCGCTCCGGATCGCGCCGATGCGCTGGAAACCCGCGGCGTGCCCGGCGAAGTGCGCCCGCTGCTGGATGCCCTCAACCAACTCTTTGCCCGCACGCATACCATGATGCTGCGCGAGCGGCGCTTTACCTCCGACGCCGCCCATGAGCTGCGCAGCCCGCTGGCGGCGCTAAAAGTGCAAACGGAAGTCGCACAGCTCTCCGATGACGATCCCACCGCGCGCGCCAGAGCGCTAAGCCAGTTACATCTTGGGATCGATCGCGCGACCCGGCTGGTCGATCAGCTGTTAACCCTTTCGCGCCTCGATTCGCTGGAGCATATGGAGGATGTCGAGACGCTGGAGCTGGATGCGCTGCTGCAATCGGCAGTGATGGAGACCTACCACAGCGCGCAGCAGGCGGGAATGGATATCCGCCTGCATCTGAATGCCCACGGCGTGCGCCGCCAGGGCCAGCCGCTGCTGCTCAGCCTGCTGGTACGCAACCTGCTGGATAACGCCATCCGCTACAGCCCGCCGGGCAGCGTGGTGGATGTCACCCTTGAAGCCAACAGCCTGAGCGTGCGGGATAATGGCCCGGGCGTTAGCGACGAGGCGCTGACGCGGATTGGCGAGCGCTTCTATCGCCCGCCGGGGCAGAGTGAAACCGGCAGCGGGCTGGGGTTATCGATTGTGCAGCGTATTGCCGCTCTGCATCAGATGCAGGCCACCTTTGCTAATCATCCGGAGGGCGGTTTTATCGTTACTCTGCGCTGGTAGAGGGATTATTGCTTATTGCGCAAAAGTCTTTGCCATTATTGCCAATTTAATCGCCCCGTTGATACGGATAGAATCGCCGACAAACGTATTTATCCGGGAACAAAAAATGAGCAACATTCTGATTATCAACGGCGCGAAGAAATTCGCGCACTCCAATGGCGAACTGAACGATACCCTGACCGACGTTGCGGCCAGCTTCCTGCGCGATGCCGGGCACGAAGTGAAAACCGTGCGTACCGACGGCGAGTACGACGTTAAAGCGGAAGTGGAGAACTTCCTGTGGGCCGACACGGTGATCTGGCAGATGCCGGGCTGGTGGATGGGCGCACCGTGGACGGTGAAAAAGTATATGGATGATGTCTTTACCGAAGGCCACGGTTCACTGTATGCCAGCGATGGTCGTACCCGCTCCGACGCGGCGAAGAAGTATGGCTCCGGCGGATTAATCCAGGGCAAAACCTACATGCTGTCGCTCACCTGGAACGCGCCAATCGACGCCTTTACCGATAAAGAGCAGTTCTTCCACGGCGTCGGTGTTGACGGTGTTTACCTGCCGTTCCATAAAGCGAACCAGTTCCTCGGCATGGACGCATTGCCGACATTTATCGCTAATGACGTGATCAAAATGCCGGACGTCCCGCGTTATATTGCAGAATATCGCAAGCATCTGGCGGAGATTTTTGCTTAACTGTAGCTGGACTTAAAAGGAGTAAACCATGTTGACAGTAGTAGCAGAGATCCGCACTCGCCCGGGGCAGCACCATCGCCAGGCCGTGCTTGATGAGTTCGCGAAAATTGTACCGGTTGTGCTGCAAGAAGCAGGCTGCCACGGCTATGAGCCGTTGATCGACCACGCCGCTGGCGTCAGCTTCCAGACGACCGCGCCGGATTCCATCACAATGGTTGAGCGTTGGGAAAGCGTGGCGCATCTTGAAGCGCACCTGCAAACGCCCCACATGAAAGCGTGGAGCGAAGCAGTAAAAGGCGATGTCCTCGAGACCCATATCCGTATTCTCGAATCGGGTCTGTAACAGCCTTCCCCTCACCGCCAGGCGGGGGGAGAATACTCAGGCCGGCGCTTGCCGGCCCTTTGTTTACCAGTACAACTTCCAGCTCAGCGAGAAACGCGCCAGCGCTTCGACATAGAAGTAATCCCCCCAGCTTGCACACTCATCCACCCCTTTATTGCTCGACAGATGGTAGACCGAGTGCTTAAGCAGGCCGTTGGTCGCCTCCTGCTTGCCCGCCAGATAGTGCTTACTCAGCGATGACATAATGCGCATTGCCCACTGCTGGTAATGGGCGCGATCCGGGTCGGTCACCGGTAACTGCTTAACCAGCTCCAGCAAGCCGCAGACCGCAATCGCCGCCGACGAGGAGTCGCGCAGCGCGTCGGTACCCACCAGCGCCAGATCCCAGTGGCAGACCGCATCTTCCGGCAGGCGGTTGAGGAAGTAGTTCGCCAGCCGTTTTGACAGCGCCACCATCTCTTTATCGCCGGTGTAGATATAGCTTAGCAGGAAGCCGTAAATGCCCCACGCCTGGCCGCGCGACCAGCAGGAATCATCGGCGTAGCCCTGCTGGGTGTTGCCATAACGCGGCGCGCCAGTCTGCACATCCATATAGTAGGTGTGAAAGGTGGAGGCATCTTCGCGGATAAGGTATTTCGCCGCCTGGCGCACGTGGGCTTCGGCGGCGTCGGCAAAGCGCCGGTCGCCGGTTTGCTCCGTCGCCCAGTAGAGCAGCGGCAGGTTCATATTGCAGTCGATGATCATCCGCCCTGCCTGGGCAGGATCGGTAAGATCGCCCCACGCCTGGATGATCTGCGCTTTTTCATGAAAGCGCTCCAGCAGTGCCTCGGCCGCCAGTAGCCCAAAGCCGCGCGCATCGCGATTGCCGGTTAAGCGCCAGGCCGCCACGCAGGAGAGCGTGTATAAAAAGCCGAGATCGTGCGTGTTGGTGTCTTCGCGTCCGGCGATGCGCAGGCCAAAGGAGCGCACGTGGCGCTCGGCCAGCGCGCGAAACGCCTCATCGCCGCTCATCTCCCAGGCCAGCCACAGTTGCCCGGTCCAGAAGCTGGTGGTCCACTCGACGTTGCCGGTGAGCGGGTAAAAGCCGTCGACGCAGGTCTCCGCCGGAAACTGCTCGCCGAACTCGGTTAAATGACGGCGAATCAGTTCAAGGGTGTGGCTACGCGCAGAGTCCAGCTCATCTTTAAAGGTCTGCGCATCGGGCGCAGCCGGGCATGGGCGTAACGTTTCCTCGTTGATTTTACTTAACATTGTTCGGTTCCTTCTCTGTTCGATAATCGGATAGCCATTACCCTGCCGTCTTCGCATCCAGCGTGCGGGCTTGCCGCCATTTGCTCTGGCAGGCAGACAGGGTAAACAGGGAGATAAAGGTAAAGGTCAGCGCAATCGCGCCCATGATGATGTAGGTGTGTTCAAAGCCGATGCGGTCATACAAAATCCCGGCGGGCGACGAGACCACCACATTGCCGACGTAGAGCATCGCCTGGTAGCCCAGCAGATACATGGTGGCATTAACGCGTTTATCGAAATGCTCGGCGATATATTTAAATACCGACACCAGCAGCAAACAGATTTCGAGACCGTAGAGCGGCTTGAGGATCGAAATAAGCAGATGCGATTCGCATAGCCCGGAGATAATTAACCGCGCGCCGACAATCAGGCCGACAATTAATAACCCGCGCTTGGCCCCAATAAAGTTCACAAACAGCGGGATGACCATATACATGACAAATTCCATGCCCGACTGCACCGTGCCCAGATAACCAAACACCGCATTGCCTTCATGCACATCGTCAAAGAAGGTGACGAAGTAGCGTGAGAACTGCTGTTCGGCGATAAACATCATCCACGCGACACCGGCGACATAGAGGCAGAAGGCCCAGAATTTGCGGTTACGCAGCAGCGCATAGACGTCGGTAGGGGCGATCTTCTCTTTGGTCAGCACTTCACCCGCATGGGCGGAGTGGACATTCACTTTCAGGCTCAGCAGCACCGCCAGCATGATCAGTGACGCCACAGAACCCATGATGAAGTTATAGGCCGGAGAGAGGTTAAACAGCAGGCCGGAGAAAGAGGAAGCCACCGCCCAGCCCAGCGATCCCCACATGCGGATCTGCCCAAACTCCATGCCGTTTAAGCGGCTGTAACGATCGGTATAGGATTCGCACGCCGCCACACCCGCATACCACGCGAAGCTTAAATAGATAGCGCCAACAATAATCCCGACCAGGGTGTTGGACATTAACAGCGGCTGATAGACATAGATAAAGAACGGTGCCATTAAAGCGGACATCAGCACGACAAAATAGAGCAGGTATTTGCTCATGCCGATTTTATCCAGGATATAGCCATAAATCGGTTTCAGAATAACGGAGAAGATACCGTTAACGGCAAAGACCGTGCCGATAACCGTCCCGCTTAAATTGGCTTTTTGTCCCAGCCAGATCGCCAGCAAACCAATGCTCGCCGACCAGGTAAAAAAGTAGAGAAAGATAAAGGTGCTGATTTTGTAATATTCAGTTTTATTATTTATGGTGATTTTTTCCATACTATCCTCGACGAAAGCATGTAGGGTTCAGCGTTATTTCCCGGCCAGCGCCGGGCATCAAAGTGCAATCTCGATACGGTTTTTCTGCCCCGGTTGATGGATCACCAGCGCGTTATTGTTGATAAGCAGTTCCGGTAAGAGCGGGTTGAAGGCCAGTTCGCAGGTTGCCGCCTGCACGGCACACGCCAGCCACTGCTGGCCTGCAGCAATCTCGGTGCGTAGCACCGGAATGGAGGCGCAGGGCGAAAACATGATGCTGCTGTTGGGCGGTGTGACGATGCTGTCCGCCTCGCGCACCTCATCGGCGAGCAGGTTGAAAATGCCGCTGACGCCGTTTTCAGCGACCACCAGGCTGCCGTGCTGCTCAGAGCGATGGGGCGCTTTCAGCACCGCAAAGCCCCCTTCCACGCTGGTCAGCGCGCGAGCGGTGTTGATGCGGTGAACGCGAAGATGCCACTCGCCGCAGGGGATCAGCCAGGTGGCGATCTGTACGTCATGCCACGGCGACCAGCGGGAGAAGATCGCCTGCTCGCTTATCACCACTTCGTCGCACTCGCGGCGGCCACGAAAGTAGTTATCCCCTTCACTCAGCAGCAGCATTGAGTCGCAGGCGGCATGCTTGATGCCGTAGCGCCCGCGCTCGATGGTGAAACCAAAGCGGCTGGAGTAGGCAAATTTGGTGTATTTCGCTTCGGTATTGACGTAGTTGTTTAGCTCCAGCTGTCCTGCGGTCAGCATCCAGACATGCTTTGACTCTTCGCTGTGCACGATAAGCTGCCCGGCAGGGGCAATTACGCGCTGCGCGTCGAGCCGCGGTAACGGCTGCTCTTCGGCGTGCCAGAAGGGGTGAGAGGCGGGCAGCGCGAGGATCAAGAAAACCTTCAGCGCCCAGTAGGGCGAGCCGGGTGAGTTGTAATCCTCACACATCGACAGGTTCGGGTAGGCAAAACCGAGCGTCAGAATGCCGTCGCGATCGAAGATGGGTTGTTTAAGCCACCAGCGCAGGTGGCGCAGGATCACGCCTTTTACCACGCCCGGCGTCAAGACCGGCAGGTCAGCAAAGGCGACGGCGCTCCAGAAGGCGACCATCGCAAAGCGATAGGTGAGGCTGCGGCCAAACGGCACCGACTCCCCTTCTGCCGCTGACATATAGATAAAGTCCTCAGCAAAGAGGCTGGCGCGCTCGCGAATGGTTGCCGCGCGCGGTGCGTCCTCTTCGCCATTCAGCGTGGCGTAGATCAGGCCGTAAAAATGAAACGCCATCGAGATGTAGTAATCTTTTGGTCGGCCGGGGCCGTCGGAGTACCAACCGTCGCCAAGATAGTAGGCATCCATCATCGCAAAGCGGCGTTTAGTCGCCTGCGCATCCCACGGCAAACCGGCGCGTTTGAAGCCCAGTTGCACCATGATGGCGAAGAAGTTCCAGTTGCTGTCGGGCATTTCCGCTTCGGTGATCTGGTTAAGCCAGCGGTAGAGGTTTTCGGTTTCCTGCGCACTGAAGTTCAGCGTGAATTTATCACCCAGCAGCGCCAGCCCGAGACCGTAGGCCGCCATCTCCACCAGCCGCTGATCGTATGCCACGGTGTCGCCCCAGTAGCCGCTATCCTGCGGATCGGTGCCGCGCTTGATCGCCGCCAGATATTTCTCGCTGAAGGTTTGTGCATCGCCGCCCGCCATCAGCGGGAATAGCCCCCATAGCGCGCGGGATAGCCCCTCCATTTCAGCAATCTCATCGCTGTAGTGGGCGCTGGTAGCACCGAGGGAGAATTGCGCCGCACCCGCCGGAAACTGTTTATCCAGCGCGTCGAGCATGATAGTCAGCGCGCTGACTACCTCGTCGCGGGATGACAATGGATTTGATTTTTTCTCGTGCGCCGCCTGCATAACCTTTCCTCCCCTGATGTGTGGCAGAAGAATAGTTAATGAACAGCGCGGTGAAATGTTATCTCTGTCACACCGCAGTAACTTCTCTGAACCCGTTATTGAGAAAATTTAAAACCGTGGTTTATAAATGGCTACAGGGAAGTAAAAATTGAGATTGATTGCACCATGACTTCAGGCTTGCAGGCAGAGCGGCTGGAACTGATTACCCTCAACGACGCGATCGTGTCGTTTAGTCGCCTTTACGCCAATACCGTGCGTTACCACCACTGGCATCAGTGCCTGGAAGTGCTTTATGTCGAAGAGGGTTTTGGCGTGGTGATTGTTGATAATCGCCACTACACCATGCGGCCCGGCAGGCTCTTTTTCTTTCCGCCTTTTACGCTGCACCGGGTGATGGTGGATGAGCAGGCGCAGGAGTGTTATCGCCGCACCATTATCCATGTCGATCACCATGTGGTGCTCAAACACCTGCACGATTTTCCACATAATCACCAGCGTTTACAGCGCCTCTCCTTACGCGGCGGCGCGGCGGTGGTGATGGACGCGGCCGATATCCATCCCCATATCGATCATCTGTTTAGCTGTTATGGGAAGCTGGCGGAGAACCGCAGCCTGAATGTCGAGCAGGTCGCCTGCCTGCTGCTGAATCTGTTAAGTATGTTGCCGGAGGATATTGAGAAATTACCGGAAGAGCAGAGCGGGATCGCCACGCCAGTAATGTTCTGGTTACAAGAGAATTACCGGCAGAAGTTTAGCCTGCAACGCCTCGCCGGGGATCTTGGTAAGTCGCGTAGCTATGTCTCGCGCCGCTTTCACTTCGAGACCGGCGAGCCGATCCATCAATATTTAAACACCCTGCGTCTGCGCAAAGCGTGCGACTCGCTGCTTCACACGCCGCTCAGCATCCGCGAGATCGCCCTTGATGTCGGGTTTTCCGATGTGACCTATTTTATTAGCGCGTTTAAACGCGGCATCGGCGAAACGCCGCTGCAGTACAGGAAGAATCATCGCAACGAACAAGCCCTTAAAAAGCAGCTTTAAAAGCACTTTTTAATGCACCATAATGGCCTCTCTTTGACAGGAGAACGACTATGCCATTCCAGATTCTGACGACCACCGCAGCCAGCATCACCGAACTGAAACGTGACCCGATGGGGACATTTAATGCCGGTGAAGGCGCGCCGGTTGCCATTCTTAATCGCAATGAACCCGCGTTCTACTGCGTCCCGCCCGCGCTCTATGCACGCCTGATGGAGTTGCTCGAAGACGAAGAACTGGGGCGTATTGCGGACGAGCGTGCTGATGAACCCACCATCGAGGTCAAGCTTGATGACCTATAAGCTGGCGTTCAACGTATCGGCATTAAAGGAGTGGAAGAAGCTGGGAAGCACCGTTCGCGAACAGTTCAAAAAGAAGCTTCAGGAGCGGCTCGAAAACCCGCGCGTCCCGGCAGCACAGCTCCATGGGCGCAAAGATCAGTACAAAATTAAGCTACGCGGTGCGGGATACCGGCTGGTCTATAAAGTCGAAGAGGAGATCATCACCGTGACGGTGATCGGTGTGGGCAAACGCGAGAACGATGAGATCTACACAGCCACACGCTTCAGATAAGATGCACAACATGCCGGATGGCGGCTTGCGCCTTATCCGGCCTACATAAAACCCGAAGAGTTATAGCTGATTGCCGGGCCTGGTTGAGCACAGCGTGCCGGATGGCGGCTTGCGCCTTATCCGGCCTACATAAAACCCGAAGAGTTATAGCTGATTGCCGGGCCTGGTTGAACACAGCGTGCCGGATGGCGGCTTACGCCTTATCCGGTTTACATAAAACCTGAAAGCGTTGACCAGGCCCGGTAAGCGGAGCGCCACCGGGCACAGGGATCAGGCTTCGATCTCCGCCGTATCGCCCTTCTCTTGCAGCCAGTTGCGTCGATCTTCCGAGCGCTTCTTAGCCAGCAACATATCCATCATGGCGTCGGTCTGCTTATCATCTTCATCGCTGATGATGAGCTGCACCAGGCGGCGCGTATTCGGATCGAGCGTGGTTTCACGCAGCTGCATCGGGTTCATCTCGCCCAGCCCTTTAAAGCGCTGTACGTTCGGTTTGCCCTTTTTGCGCTTCAGCTGCTCCAGCACGCCGGTTTTTTCCTCTTCCGTTAACGCGTAATAGACCTCTTTGCCGAGATCGATACGGTAGAGCGGGGGCAGCGCAACGTAGACGTGGCCGTTTTTCACAAGCGTACGGAAATGTTTCACAAACAGCGCGCAGAGCAGCGTGGCGATGTGCAGCCCGTCGGAATCCGCATCCGCCAGGATACAGATCTTGCCGTAGCGCAGCTGGCTGAGATCTTCGCTGTCCGGATCGATACCGATCGCCACCGAAATATCATGCACCTCCTGCGAGGCCAGCACTTCATCGGAGGAGACCTCCCAGGTGTTAAGGATCTTGCCCTTCAGCGGCATGATCGCCTGAAACTCGCGATCGCGCGCCTGTTTCGCCGATCCGCCCGCGGAGTCCCCTTCCACCAGGAAGAGTTCGGTGCGCGAGAGATCCTGCGCGGTGCAATCTGCCAGCTTGCCGGGCAGCGCCGGGCCGCTGGTGAGCTTTTTACGCACCACCTTTTTGGCGGCGCGCATGCGGCGCTGAGCGCTGGAGATTGCCATCTCCGCCAGCATTTCCGCGGTCTGAATATTCTGGTTCAGCCACAGGCTGAAGGCATCTTTCACCACGCCGGACACGAACGCCGCGCATTGACGCGAGGAGAGACGCTCTTTGGTCTGCCCGGCAAACTGCGGATCCTGCATTTTGACCGACAGCACGTAAGCGCAGCGATCCCAGATATCTTCCGCCGAGAGCTTCACACCGCGCGGCAGGATATTGCGGTATTCGCAGAATTCGCGCATCGCATCGAGCAGGCCCTGACGCAGGCCGTTAACGTGGGTACCGCCCTGCATAGTCGGGATCAGGTTAACGTAGCTTTCAGTCAGCAGCTCGCCGCCTTCCGGCAGCCAGAGCAGCGCCCAGTCCACCGCTTCCGTTTCGGCAGAGAAGTTGCCGATAAACGGCTTTTCCGGCAGCGTCGGCAGGCCATTTACCGCTTCGCTCAGGTAGTCGTTCAGACCATCCTGGTAGCACCAGCGCTGCTCGGCATTATTCACATTGTCTTTAAAGACAATCTCAACGCCCGGGCAGAGCACCGCTTTCGCTTTCAGCAGATGCATCAGGCGGGAGACGGAGAAGCGCGGGCTGTCGAAGAAGGATTCATCGGGCCAGAAGTGCACGCTGGTGCCGGTATTGCGCTTACCGCAGGTGCCGATCACTTTCAGATCCTGCACCTTGTCGCCATTCTCGAAGGCGATGCTGTAGACCTGGCCGTCGCGTTTGACGGTCACTTCTACGCGGCGTGACAGGGCGTTAACCACCGAAATGCCGACGCCGTGCAGGCCGCCTGAGAACTGGTAGTTTTTGTTGGAGAACTTCCCGCCCGCGTGCAGGCGGCAGAGGATCAGTTCGACGGCAGGAACGCCCTCTTCCGGGTGGATATCCACCGGCATGCCGCGCCCGTCGTCGATAACTTCCAGCGACTGATCGGCGTGAAGAATGACCTCTACGCGCTTCGCGTGGCCCGCCAGCGCTTCATCCACGCTGTTATCAATAACTTCCTGCCCCAGATGGTTAGGGCGCGTGGTATCGGTATACATCCCCGGACGGCGGCGAACCGGCTCAAGCCCGGTGAGTACCTCTATGGCATCAGCGTTATAGGATTGCGTCATGGTGTATTCGTAGATAGTGATCGCATCGTTTCCGGCGGCTTATTCAAGCCCAAGGAAATCGATAATCTGTGTGAAATGTTTCTCAAAGCCCGTGAAGGCGTGATTTCCGCCCTCTTCAACTGTCTGGCGGCAGGCATCGTAATAGGCCACCGCCTGGCGGTAATCGAGCACTTCGTCCCCGGTTTGTTGCAGCAGCCAGATCAGATCCGGCGCCTCAAGCGGGTCAACTTGCATCACTTTGAGCTCGTAAATATGGCGAGACTCTAGCACATATTGCTGCCCTGTGTAGGGGTTCTCGTTAGGGCCAAGATAATCCGCCAGCAATTCAAACGGCCGTACCGCAGGATTGACCACCACCGCCGGCAGCATAAAGCATTGCGAGAGCCAGGTCGCCAGATAACCGCCGAGCGAAGAGCCGACAATACCGAGCGTTTTTCCGCCCCGTGCAAGCACCAGCGACTCCAGCATCTCTGCGGCTTCGGCCGGATAGGGCGGCAGCTGCGGCACCACCATTTCAATATGTGGATGATGCTGGGCGACCCATTGCGCCAGCTGCGTCGCTTTGCCGGAGCTGGGCGAACTGTTGAAACCATGGAGATAAAGAAGCGTTGACATCAATAGCCTTCTGAAGCGGTATCAGGCCTGAATTCACTCCCCGCCAGGCGGCACACTTCGGTGTGCAGCGTTCCGTCAGGGTAGAGATCCAGCCAGCGCCAGCCTGGCGCGATGGTATCCAGCGTGAAGCTGGCGCAGTGCGGCTTAAACTGCACGCAGGTCGACGGCGTCGCCAGCAGGCGGCGGCCATTCCAGTCGAGATCGAGTTCCTGGTGGATATGCCCGCAGAGCAGCGTGCGCACCTGAGGAAAGCGTTGCAGCACGTTATCCAGCTCCGCGGCGTTGCGCAGGCTGTGCTGATCGAGCCAGCTGCAGCCGGACGGCAGCGGGTGGTGATGCAGAAGCAGTAACGTATGGCGCTGCGGGCTGTCGGCGAGTTTTTTCTCCAGCCAGTCGAGCTGAAATTCGCTTAGCTCACCGTGCGGAACGCCAAACACCTGGCTGTCGAGCAGCAGGATTTGCCACTGCTCACCGACAAAGACACGTTTCGCGGAGGAGATCCCCGCATCCTGCAGCGCGCTGTACATGGCAGGTTGAAAATCGTGATTGCCCGGCAGCCAGACGCAGGGTGCGTCGAAGCTTGCGATACCTTCAGCAAAGTGCTGATAAGCCGCAGCGGTATGATCCTGCGCCAAATCGCCGGTGGCGACGATCAGATCGCACGAACGCTGCTGAGCCCGGATCGCATTCAGTACCGCCTGATAGCTCTCCCAGGTGTTTACTCCTAACAGCGTTTCATGCTTTTTGGCGAACAGGTGAGAATCGGTTATTTGTAATACCCTGACTCTGGACTCACTCCCCAGAGAGAGGTTTAACAGGCTTTCCAAATGGTGTCCTTAGGTTTCACGACGCTAACAAACCGGAATCGCCATTGCTCCATGTGCTAAACAGTAACGCAGCCAGTCGGCCAGAAACTGATTAATTTGATGCTTTTCGTCGCGTTGATGCAACTTTTTATTGGGGTAATCATACCGCGCTTTAAATCGAAAGATCTGCTGGCTCGAACACACTTCGGCCACCATCGCATCGTGATACAGGCGCACTGTCATTGAGGGCAGGCTCCAGTAGCTGACGGCAGGCGCGGTCTGTTCAATCTCCACAAGCGTAGTGTAGCGGGTGGATTCAACAATCGTTAATCGGTACTGCGCATTGGTCACCTGATAACTTACCGCTTCGCCCGCCTCATCATTTCGCGGTAGCAGGCGGCGCAGCTGGGCGAAATTGGTTTCGCACAGGCGCATCATTTCTGGGAAGTCAGGTGTGTAACGCTTCATTTTTTCCACTCGTTTTGTAAGCTCTCATAATGCAGCTGCAGCCATTGCAAGGCGATGACAGACGCTGCGTTGTCAATTGTCCCCTCTTCTACCCACTGGTAAGCCTGTTCCCGGCTCACCACATGAACACGAATATCTTCGTTTTCATCCACCAGACCATGAATACCTGAGGCCTGTGTGGCATCCACTTCACCAACCAGTACGGCAGTGCGCTCGCTGGTACCGCCCGGGCTTGCCAGGTAGCTCAGCATCCTTTTCACGCGTCCGACCGCTAAACCGGCCTCTTCATCCGCTTCACGCCGTGCGACCTCTTCGTCAGACTCGCCCACTTCGATCATGCCGGCAACCATCTCCAGCAGCCACGGCGTGTCGCTGGTATCAAAAGCTGCAATGCGAATCTGTTCGATCAGCACGACTTCGTCGCGCACAGGGTCATAGGGTAGCAAGACTGCGGCGTGACCGCGTTCAAAAATTTCACGCTGCACTTCGCCGCTCATTCCGCCATTAAAAAGACGATGGCGAAAACGATAGCGAACAAGCGAAAAAAAACCGGTGTAGAGCGTTTCCCGTGCAATAATTTCTACATCATTTTTTGTGAAAGTGACGATGGATGAGTCTGGCTTATTCATTGGCGGCATCTCATATGAAGTGATGATAAATCGGTGGATTTTCAAGCCTGTTTTACGCGTGTTTCAAGCGCTATGTGTTAGATTGATGCAAATTTATGCCGATGGCACGTTACGCCAAGCTTTCGCGGTGCGTACTTCTGGTAGAATCTGCGATTATTTTTCCAATTTAGATCAGCGCTAGTACTGCTTCACAACAAGGAATGCAAATGAAGAAATTGCTCCCCCTCTTTATCGGCCTGAGCCTGACCGGTTTCAGTGCGATGAGCCAGGCAGAAAACCTGTTACAGGTTTATCAGCAGGCGCGTTTAAGCAACCCGGATCTGCGTAAATCCGCCGCCGACCGCGATGCCGCCTTCGAAAAGATCAATGAAGCGCGAAGCCCGTTACTGCCTCAGCTTGGTTTGGGGGCAGACTACACCTATACCAACGGCTTCCGCGATAGCCAGGGCGTCGATTCCAACGTGACCAGCGGTTCACTGCAATTAACGCAAACCATTTTTGATATGTCGAAATGGCGCGCGCTGACTTTACAGGAAAAAAGTGCCGGGATTCAGGATGTCACCTGGCAGACCGACCAGCAGACGCTGATGCTGAACACCGCTACCGCCTATTTCAACGTGCTGAGCGCCATCGATACGCTCTCCTACACCGAAGCGCAGAAGCAGTCTATCTATCGCCAGTTAGATCAAACCACCCAGCGTTTTAACGTTGGCCTGGTCGCCATTACCGATGTGCAGAACGCCCGCTCACAGTATGACACCGTGCTGGCGAACGAAGTTTCGGCGCGTAACGCACTGGATAACGCCGTAGAGACGCTGCGCCAGGTGACCGGCAATTACTATCCGGAACTGGCCTCGCTGAACGTCCAGAGCTTTAAGACCGACAAACCGCAGCCGGTGAACAACCTGCTGAAAGAAGCGGAAAACCGCAACCTGACGCTGTTGCAGGCGCGTTTGAGCCAGGATCTGGCACGCGAGCAGATTCGCCAGGCGCAGGATGGTCACTTACCGACCCTGGATTTGACTGCCTCTACCGGCGTGTCTAACTCCTCTTACAGCGGTTCCAGAACGCGTAACAACTCGCAGTTCAGCGACTCCGACGTCGGTCAGAACAAAGTTGGCCTGAGCTTCTCACTGCCACTCTACCAGGGTGGTCAGGTAAACTCGCAGGTCAAACAGGCGCAATTTAACTTCGTGGGTGCCAGCGAGCAGCTGGAGAGCGCGCACCGCAGCGTAGTGCAGAACGTTCGCTCCTCCTTTAATAACGTCAACGCCTCGATCAGCAGCATCAACGCCTACAAACAGGCGGTGGTCTCTGCGCAGAGCTCCCTTGATGCGATGGAAGCGGGCTATTCGGTCGGTACACGCACCATTGTTGACGTGCTGGATGCCACCACGACGCTCTACAACGCGAAGCAGCAGCTTTCAAGCGCTCGTTATAACTACCTGATTAACCAACTTAATATTAAGCAGGCGCTCGGTACGCTGAATGAGCAGGATCTGGTTGCGCTTAACGGTGCGCTGGGCAAATCCATCTCTACTGCGCCAGAGAGCGTGGCACCGGAGAACCCGGAGCAGCAGGCTAAGGTTGAGAACTTCGGCGCGGGTACACAACCTGCCGCCGCACGCACCGGCCTGACCCGTTAAACACCCGCAATACATCACGGGGGCACACAGCCCCCGTTTTTACGTAAGGCAACGTAAAGGCCTTCTCGCCTCGCTTTAACTTCGCCCCCCCATCCTCTATCCTGATTGTTTTATTCATGCCTTTGGGTCCACAGGAAGATAACAATGAAACGGACAAAAAATATTAATCATGCGACGTTCCGCAAAAGCTGGAGCGCACGTCATTTAACGCCTGTCGCGCTGGCGGTCTCCGCCGTGTTTATGCTGGCAGCCTGTGAACAAAATGACGAAACGGTTTCCATGTACCAGAACGCCGACGACTGCTCCTCGGCGAATCCGGGTAAAAGCGCGGAGTGTAAAGCCGCGTACAACAATGCCTTAAAAGAAGCTGAACGTACCGCGCCGAAATACGCCTCGCGCGAAGATTGTGTGGCGGAGTTTGGCGAAGGCCAGTGCCAGCAGGCGCCAGCACAGGCAGGCGTAGGTGCGGCGGGCACAGAAAACCAGGCGCAGAACCAGTCCAGCGGCAGCTTCTGGATGCCGTTGATGGCCGGTTACATGATGGGCCGCTTAATGGGCGGCGGCGCGGGCTTTGCTCAGCAGCCGCTCTTTAGCTCGCGTAACCCGGCAAGCCCGGCTTACGGTCAATACACCGACGCCTCGGGTAAAGGTTATGGCGCAGCGCAGCCGGGCCGTACCGCAACGGTACCTAAAACCGCGATGGCGCCGAAACCGGCCACCACTACCACCGTAACCCGCGGCGGCTTTGGTGAGTCGGTCGCCAAACAGAACACCATGCAGCGCAGCAGCGCCTCCGGCACCTCCAGCCGTTCAATGGGTGGCTGACGTCGATGGAAAGAATCAGCATTAGCGAGCGCCCGGACTGGCGCGAAAAAGCGGCGGAGTACGGTTTTAATTTTCACACCATGTATGGCGAGCCTTACTGGTGTGAAGATGCCTACTACAAACTGACGCTTGCCCAGGTTGAGAAACTGGAGGATGTCACCGCCGAGCTGCACCAGATGTGCCTGCAGGTGGTAGAGAAGGTCGTTGCCAGCGATGAGCTGATGACCAAATTCCGCATTCCAAAACACACCTGGGGCTTTGTGCGCCAGTCGTGGGCCACGCGTCAGCCTTCGCTCTATTCACGTCTCGATCTCGCCTGGGATGGCGTCGGTGAACCTAAACTGCTGGAAAATAACGCCGACACGCCGACCTCGCTGTATGAAGCGGCCTTCTTTCAGTGGATCTGGCTCGAAGATCAGCTCAACGCCGGCAACCTGCCGCAGGGCAGCGATCAGTTCAACAGCCTGCAGGAGAAGCTCATCGCACGCTTTGCAGAGCTGCGCGAGCAGCACGGCTTCCAGCTGCTGCACTTCACCTGCTGTCGCGATACGGTAGAAGATCGCGGTACGGTGCAGTATCTCCAGGATTGCGCGGCCGAAGCGGAGCTGGCCTCCGAGTTTCTCTATATCGAAGATATTGGCCTTGGTGAAAAGGGGCAGTTTTCCGATCTGCAGGATCAGGTGATTGGCAACCTCTTCAAGCTCTATCCGTGGGAATACATGCTGCGGGAAATGTTCTCCACCAAGCTGGAAGATGCCGGCGTGCGCTGGCTGGAGCCGGCCTGGAAGAGCATCATCTCCAACAAGGCGCTGATGCCGATGCTGTGGCAGATGTTCCCGGATCATCCCAATCTGCTGCCAGCCTGGTTTGCCGATGAAGATCATCCGCCGATGGAGAAGTATGTGGTGAAACCGATCTTCTCCCGCGAAGGTGCCAACGTCTCGATCGTTGAGAACGGCAAAACCGTCGAGTCGGTGGAGGGCCCGTACGGCGAAGAGGGGATGATCGTGCAGGAGTTCTACCCGCTGCCGAAGTTTGGCGACAGCTATACGCTGATTGGCAGCTGGCTTATTAACGATCAGCCTGCCGGTATCGGCATCCGCGAAGATCGGGCGCTGATCACCCAGGATCTCTCCCGCTTCTACCCGCATGTCTTTGTCGAATAAGTAAAAACCCGGCCATCAGCGCCGGGTTTTTTATTCTCTCAGGCCCAGCTTACATTACGCCAAACAGCTTCGGCAGGAAGAGCGAGATGGCCGGAATATAGGTCACCAGCATCAGCACCACGAACAGGATGGCGTAGAAAGGCAGCATCGCCTTTACCACCTGCTCAATCTTCTGTTTACTCACCGCGCTGGCGACAAACAGCACCGATCCCACCGGCGGCGTAATCAACCCAATCCCCAGGTTGACCAGCATGATCATACCGAAATGCACCGGATCGATGCCCAGCGCATTGGTCACCGGCAGCAGTACTGGCGTCAGGATCAGGATCAGCGGCGCCATATCCATCAGCGTGCCGAGCAGCAGCAACATGATGTTAATGCACATCAGAATCACATACTTGTTGTCAGAGAGCTGGGTAAACGCCTCGGTGATGCGGCCCGGCAACTGCATATAGGTCATCACCGCGCCAAAAGCCGAGGCAAAGCCAATCAGGATCATCACGATAGTGACGGTTTTCACCGTGCGGTACATCAGCTTCGGCAGTTCGGACCATTTGTAGTCACGATAGATAAACATGGTGACGAAAAAGGCCCACAGGCAGGCGATCGCCGCCGATTCGGTAGCGGTGAAGATCCCGGAAAGGATACCGCCCATGATGATCACTACCGTCATCAGCCCCCACAGCGTATCGGCAAAGATCTTTAACGCCTGGCGAAACGGCACGCGCTCCCCTTTCGGATAGCCGCGCTTATGGGCAAAGACCACGCACATCACCATCAGGGTAAAACTGAGCAGCAGGCCCGGCAAAATCCCGGCGATAAACAGCGCCGCGATGGAGACAGTACCGCCCGTTGCCAGCGAGTAGATCACCGAGTTGTGGCTGGGCGGTGTGAGGATCGCCTGCACCGATCCGCTGGCGGTGACGGCGGCAGCGAAATCGCGCGGGTAACCCTTTTTATCCATCTCCGGGATCATCACCGAGCCAATCGAGGCGGTATCTGCCACTGACGATCCCGAAATGGCACCGAAAAAGGTCGAAGCAACAATATTAACCAGCGACAGGCCGCCGCGGATAAAGCCGACAAAGATATAGGCAAAGTTGACCAGCCTGCGGGCAATGCCGCCCTCCGCCATAATCGCCCCGGCCAGAATAAAGAACGGGATCGCCAGCAGTGAGAATTTATTCACGCCGTTGGTCAGCTGGATCATCACCGCTTCCAGCGGAATATCGATATACCACGCGCCGAGTACCGCGCTGATGCCGACCGCATAGGCGACCGGCACGCCAATCGCCAACATAATGGCGAGCGTAAAGACCAGAATAAATGCATCCATAAAGGTTCCTCACCGGAGTCAGCTCGACGAGCCGAGCATCACCACCGGACGGTGGTACTGCGCGCCAAAAAGCATCTTCTCGACAATAAACAGAAGGGTGATCGCAGAGCCTATCGGCAGCGGTAAATAGCTCTCTCCGGCGGTAAAGAGCGGGAACTCTGCCACCGGCTGCTCCCACAATTCGGCGCACAGCGTCGCGCTGTACCAGAGGATAAAGAGGCTGATAGCCATCAGCATCAGATCCGCCAGCAGGAAACAGACCTTACGCAGCGGCTCGCTTAAGCGGTCGGTCATCATGGTGACGGCGATATGCGATCCGGCACGGTAGCTCACAGCAGCGCCGATAAAGGTAAAGGTCACCATACAGATGATCGCCACCGGCTCCGGCCAGGAGAGCGCGCTGTTCAACACATAGCGGGCGAAAATCCCCACGGGGATAATCGCCACCATCACCAACAGCGCAAGACCGGCCACCCACATAGAGAGGCGATAGAGAATATCCATTAACAACGAATAGCGTTCTGCCATAACGGTTTTCCCGGTAGAAGTCGCAAACGGGCAGGCGAACCTGCCCGGCCAGCTTACTGTACGTCCTGAATACGCTTAATCAGACCCTGGTGCGCATTGCCGTACTTATCGCGTACCGACTGCGTGGCATCATAGAAGGCTTTGGTGTCGATATCGTGGAACTGCACACCGCCCGCTTTCATCGCCTGCAGCGACTTCTCGTTATAGGCTTTCCATAGCTCACGCTGCTCCGCCTGCGCCTCTTTCGCCAGTTTAAGGATCAACTCCTGATCCTCTTTTTTCAGCTTGTCCCACTTGGCTTTTGAGAAGAGAAACAGCTCGGGAATAATGAAGTGTTTGCTCCAGGTATAGTTCTTCACCACCGGCAAATAGTTGTGCGCCACAAAGGTCGGCGGGTTGTTCTCCGTGCCGTCAATCACCCCGGTTTGCATGCCACTGAAGACTTCGCTCACCCCCATCGCCACTGAGTTCGCCCCCATCGCTTTCAGGGTATCAAGGGCAATCGGGCTGCCCTGAACGCGGATTTTCATCCCCTTCAAATCTTCCGCTTTAGTAACTGGCGCTTTGGTAATCAGGTTGCGCGTGCCGGCATCCATCCAGCCGAGGAAAACCAGCCGCGATTTGCTGCTTGCAGAGAGTCGGCTGCCAATCTCCTGGCCAATCATGCCGTCGAGCACTTTGTGCATATGATCTTCATCGCGAAAGATATAGGGCAGCGTGAAAACGTTAATCTCCGGCAATATCGCCGCCACTGGCGTCATCGAGACGCGAATGATATCGATAGCGCCGATTTGCGCCTGTTCAATCACCTGTTTCTCATCGCCTAATACGCCGCCGGGAAAGGTTTTAATTTCCAGCCGGCCATCGGTAGCTTTACTTAATTTCTCACCCATATGTTTTACCGCCACGACATTGGGGTAATCCGCCGGGTGGACATCGGCGGCGCGAAAGGTTTGTGCAAGGGCGGTATGCGACATAAAGAGCAGAGCGGAACCGATCGAAAGAGTCAGAAAACGTTGTGCAGCGTTCATATTGCCGGATCTCCAGAGGTTTAATTTTTGGCACAGTCAAAACTGCCGCGAGCAGAGAGCGCGTGGCTGGGAATCGAGAGTGGTTATAGGTATGAGAACAGGACAATCAGAAGAGTAGTTACTGGTGAGAATTTGCGCGACGATGGGGTTCACAAAAAAACACCAAATTCAGCACAGCGTTTCATTTTTGCAGAACAGATCTTTTTATTTTCATAAAAACCCCGGTTCAGCGGCGTTTTTTTGCGATCTTTCTCCGGTTTCCGCGATCCTGGCGCAAAAAAAATGGCGCATTGCGCGCCATCGTTTTTACCCCACCTGCACCGACAACATGCTGATGGAAGCCATCTCCATCCCCTCAACGGGAATCGACAGCGGCTCGTTGCCATCCCATGCGCCAAGCACATAGAGCAGCGGCAGGAAGTGTTCCGGCGTTGGATTGGCGAGCGAACCGCTATCATGTTCGAGGTAGTTGACCAGCGGATGCTGCTCAACCGGCCCCTGCCACGTCAGGTTCTGCTTCACAAAATCGTTGAAGCCGACGGCCCACGGAAAAGGCGTGGTGTCACCGTGCCAGCGCGCCGTGCGCAGGTTGTGCACCACGTTGCCGCTGGCGACAATCATCACCCCTTCATCGCGCAGCGCGGCGAGTTTGCGCCCCATCTCCATATGCCACGCCGCCGGTTTGGTGCTGTCGATACTGAGCTGCACCATGGGAATATCCGCATTGGGGTACATCTTGATCAGCACACCCCAGGAGCCATGATCGAAGCCCCAGGCTTCATGATCGAGCGTCACCGGCAGCGGTGAGAGCAGATCCACCAGCCGCTGTGCCAGCGCGGGCGAACCGGGCGCGGGGTAATGCACGTCGTGCAGCGCCTGCGGGAAACCGCCGAAATCATGGATCGTTTGCGGTGTCTCCATCGCCGTTACGCCAGTGCCGCGCGTAAACCAGTGCGCGGAGATCGCCACAATCGCTTTCGGACGCGGCAAGGTATCGCCCAGTTTCCCCCAGGCGCGGGTATAAACGTTATCCTGCAGCGCATTCATTGGGTTGCCGTGCCCCAGAAACAGCGCGGGCATACGAGGTGCAGACATGAGGAAATCCTTACAGAAGATGCCAATATGATGAAAGCAGGTTACGCTTTTTCTCAGGGCGATGAACTCAGATAAGCATGATGAAGATCGTCAGTAATTTTGAATGTAAGGAATACGTAAAAGTGCCGTGGCTGCCTCGCTTTTCCGCGGGCGAAAACTTACATTAATGAGAATGATTATCATAAAGGAGCGATGTATGTCAGTCCCGTTGATTCTGACCATCCTGGCGGGCGCCGCCACGTTTATTGGCGCCATTCTGGGCGTTATCGGCCAGAAACCTTCCAACCGCGTACTGGCGTTTTCGCTCGGCTTTGCCGCCGGGATCATGCTGCTTATCTCGTTAATGGAGATGCTTCCCGCCGCGCTGGCAACCGAAAGTATGCCGCCGATGCTCGGTTACGGCATGTTTGTCGTGGGGTTGCTCGGCTACTTCGCGCTGGATCGCCTGCTGCCCCATGCTCATGCGCAGGATTTAATGCAGGGCTCGCAGGAGGCGCTGCCGCGCGGCATCCGCCGTACCGCTATTCTGCTGACCCTCGGTATCAGTTTGCACAACTTCCCGGAGGGGATCGCCACTTATGTCACCGCCAGCAACGATCTGGAGCTGGGCTTCGGCATCGCTTTTGCCGTGGCATTACACAATATTCCTGAAGGACTGGCGGTCGCAGGCCCGGTCTACGCGGCGACGGGTTCAAAGCGCAGCGCGGTGATGTGGGCCGGTATTTCCGGTTTAGCGGAGATTCTGGGCGGCGTGCTGGCGTGGCTGATTCTCGGCAGCCTGGTTTCGCCGATAGTGATGGCAGCGATTATGGCGGCGGTCGCGGGGATTATGGTCGCGCTGTCGGTGGATGAGTTAATGCCGCTGGCAAAGGAGATCGATCCCAACAACAATCCAAGCTACGGCGTGCTGTGCGGCATGTCGGTGATGGGCTTAAGCCTGGTCGCCCTGCAGGCGATGGGCTTCGGCGGTTAACGGCTGCGCTATTTGGTCTGGCCTGCGCGCTGAAATCTTTTCAGCTCCGCCTGCGCACGCTGATAGCCCTCGTAAACGGCATCGCGCTCGTGGCGGCAGGCCTTATAACGGCGTCTTAGGGCGTGAACATAACCAACCACCAGCACTACCACGAGCAGTAACCAATACCAGGAAATAAACACGGCGCCTCCGCAAATAAACCTTCGAAAAAATAATAGGTTAGCCGCAGCATTTCCGTGCCGCAGCGACTACCACTTTATAAGTAGAGGGGGTTAATAGCAATGCGGAACTCCTGTAAGCACACCAAACTTTGACCTGGCGCAGGCAAAAAAAAATCCGACGCCGCTGGCATCGGATTTTATCTGCTGAACACTCGCCGTTAGCTGGCTTTGCGCTCCAGATCCTGGCGATAAGCCACCAGGTCTTCAATCGTTACGACAGCCATATTGTGCTGCTTCGCAAAGGCGATGCACTCCGGCGCGCGCGCCATCGAGCCATCATCATTGGTTAATTCGCACAGTACGCCGGCCGGTTTAAAGCCCGCCAGCGACACTAAGTCGATGGTTGCTTCGGTGTGGCCGCCGCGGGTCAGTACGCCACCCTTCTGCGCGCGCAGCGGGAAGACGTGGCCAGGACGGTGCAGGTCGGACGGTTTGGCGTCGTCAGCAATCGCAGCACGCACTGTGGTCAGGCGGTCAGCGGCGGAAACGCCGGTGGTAACGCCGTGTGCCGCTTCGATGGTGACGGTAAAACCGGTGCCGAAGGCGCTGGTGTTGTTCTCCACCATCATTGGCAGGTCGAGCTGTTTACGACGCTCGTCGGTCAGGCAGAGGCAAACAATGCCGCTACCGTGACGGATGGTGAGCGCCATCTGCTCAACGGTCATGGTTTCGGCGGCGAAGATCATATCGCCTTCGTTCTCACGGCTCTCATCATCGAGAACCATCACACCACGCCCTTCGCGCAGGGCGGCAAGCGCCTGTTCAACGCGATCGAAAGCGGTGCCAAAAGAGGAAAGTAGCGTCTGATTCATGGTAAAAGACCTCAATAAGATTATGGTTACCAGAATCAGGGCAGTCTTAGGAGTGTCATTAAACGACCAAAAATAACGCGAGCGGGCACCTTTGCCCGGCAGAATCGTTACTCTCTCCCATCCGGACTTTAACCGTCGGCCCCGGAATTACACCGGATCTGCTGACCTTCAAACCGAAGTCTGAAGCGCTCGCGGGCTTTCAGCGTACGCTGATTTACCGCCGGTGGGGAATTTCGCCCCGCCCTGAGAATAAGCGCGATAACTATAACGCCAATGATAACGGCGGGCAATGCATAAGCTTCAAACAATTCTGGTTTATCACCTGCGGTTATCACACTACAATAATTAGCTGAGCCCATCCGAGCAGGGAACCGAAAATGATTGATCCGAAGAAAATTGAACAGATTGCACGACAGGTTCACGAATCCATGCCGAAAGGGATCCGTGAGCTTGGCGAAGACGTTGAGAAGAAGATTCGCCAGGCCTTGCAGGGGCAGTTAACCCGCCTTGATTTGGTCAGCCGGGAAGAGTTCGATGTGCAGACGCAGGTTCTGCTGCGCACCCGCGAAAAGCTGGCGCTGCTGGAGCAGCGTCTGAACGATCTGGAAAACCGCGGTTCCACCGCTACCAGCGCGCAACCGGCTCCTGCGCCTGTTGTGGCCTCCGAGGTGACGGAGATAAAACCGGCACCGGCGATCCCGCCTGTGGACGATACGCCGTAATAAAAAACGGGCCGCAAGGCCCGTTCTGCTTTACAGAGTTAACAGCCGCTTACTGGCTGTTTTTCTGGATCTTTTTGATGATATTCGTCGTCGAGCAACCATCTTCGAAGTTGAGCACCAGCACTTCACCGCCGTTCGCCCACACCTCTTCGCTGCCAGCGATTTGATCCGGTTTATAATCCCCGCCTTTCACCAGCTTATCCGGCAGAACGCCGGCAATCAGACGCTGTGGCGTATCCTCTTCAAACGACACCACCCAGTCCACGGCTTCCAGCGCGCTCAGCACAATCATGCGCTGCTCAAGCGGGTTGACCGGGCGCGTTTCGCCTTTCAGGCGTTTGGTGGAAGCATCGCTGTTGACGGCAACAATCAGGCGGTCGCCGAGCTTGCGCGCGTTCGCCAGGTAAGAGACATGCCCGGCATGGAGAATGTCGAAGACACCGTTGGTCATCACCACTTTTTCACCGCGTTTACGCGCGGCGGCAACGGCCACTTTCAGCTCCTCTTCGCTCATCACGCCGAAGCCGGTTTCCGCACGACCGCGCACGGCATTCTCCAGCTCGATCGGCGAAACGGTTGAGGTGCCGAGTTTACCAACCACCACACCGGCGGCAGCATTGGCAAAGAAGCAGGCTTCTTCCAGCGAATTACCCGCCGCAAGCGTTGCCGCCAGCACGCCAATCACCGTGTCGCCTGCGCCCGTCACGTCATACACTTCCTGCGCCTGGGTCGGCATATGTAGCGGCGCTTTGCCCGGTTGCAGCAGCGTCATCCCCTGCTCGGAGCGGGTCACCAGCAATGCAGAGAGATCGTAATCGGCGATCACTTTCATACCGCGTTCGACGATCTCCTCTTCACTCTTACACTTGCCCGCCACCGCTTCGAACTCAGAGAGATTCGGTGTCAGCAGCGTTGCGCCACGATAGCGCTCAAAATCGGTCCCTTTCGGATCGATCAGCACCGGCACACCGGCTTTCCGCGCCAGCGCAATCATCTGCTGAACGCTGTTGAGCGCGCCTTTGGCGTAATCGGAGAGCACCAGCGCGCCAATCGAGCCCAGCGCCTGGTTGATACGCTCATGCATTGGCTGCGGATCGACGCCATCAAACCCCTCTTCAAAATCGAGGCGGATCAGCTGCTGGTTGCGTGACAGCACGCGCAGCTTGGTGATGGTTGGGTGAGTCGGAACAGAAACGAAGTCGCAATTGACGTTAACATCCGCCAGCGCTTTGCTCAGCGCGCGCGCCGCATCATCAATGCCGGTCAGGCCGACCAGGCGCGCGGAGGCACCCAGCGAGGCAATGTTCATCGCCACGTTCGCCGCGCCGCCCGGACGCTCTTCAATGGTGTCGACTTTGACCACCGGCACCGGCGCTTCCGGGGAGATGCGGCTGGTTGGACCGTACCAGTAACGATCCAGCATCACATCGCCCACCACCATCACACCGGCTTGTTTAAACTCTGGCAGCGTAACTTTCATTCCTGTCTCCTGAGAGATACAAAATTTGCGCGCGATGATATCACACTTACGCCGGGGCGCACGGTTCCACCAGCCACTTCACCCAGCTGGTTTTAATCAGCTCTCGTTCCGCGACAAAGCAGGAGAGCGGCACATTTCCCGGCAGCTCCTGCAGCGCCAGATGGTGCAACTCATCGCGCAGCGTGGTGTAAGCATGGGTCAGCGCCAGCGCCTCCTGCTCCTCCATAATGCCGTTTTGCGCCAGCCCTTCCAGAATGCGCACATTGTCTGACCAGCGCGTCAGCTTCGGCTTACCGTGGGCGTAACGCAGCACCAGATATTGCGCGATAAACTCAATGTCGGTAATACCGCCCTCATCGGTTTTCAGGTCAAAGCGATCTTTCTGCTTATTACCAAGGTGGGCGCGCATCTTCTCGCGCATCTCGCGCACTTCGGTTTGCAGCGTCGTGCCATCGCGCGGCGTCAGCAGGATATCGCGGCGAATCGCGTCGAACTGCACCGTCAATTGCGGGTCGCCGTAGACCACGCGCGCACGGGCCAGCGCCTGATGTTCCCAGGTCCAGGCTTCGTTCTTCTGGTAATCGGCGAAGGCCTCGGCGGTCGTCACTAACATGCCTGCCGCGCCGGAGGGGCGCAGGCGCGCATCCACTTCATAGAGGATGCCGGAAGAGGTGCGTGTGCTGAAGAGGTGCATAATGCGCTGCGCCAGCCGCAGGTAGAACTGACGGCCATCGATTTCACGCTCACCGTCGGTCATCACATCCATTGGGCAGTCATGCAAAAAGACCAGATCGAGATCGGAACTGTAGCCCAGCTCCCAGCCGCCCAGCTTACCGTAGCCAACCACGGCAAAGCCGCGCCCTTCACGATCGTGCAGATGCGCAGGCTGGCCGTAACGCTTCACCATCTGCCCCCAGGCTTGCTGGACTACGGCATCGATAATCGCCTCTGCCAGCCAGGTTAAATGATCGCTCACTTTCATCACCGGCAGCGTGCCGGCGATATCCGCCGCCGCAACGCGTAGCAGCTGTGCCTGCTTGAACTGGCGCAGCGCTTCCAGTTGCTGCTCTTCATCCTCTTCCGGCACGCGCAGCAGATACTGGCGCAGCTCATCGCGATAGGCGTTCATTGCCGTCGGTTGGTAGAGCGTGGCGGGATCGAGCAGTTCGTCGAGCAGAATCGGGTAGCGCGCCAGCTGGCTCGCCACCATAGGTGAAGCGGCACAGAGCGAGATGAGGTGTTTTAGCGCGCCGGGAAATTCACTCAATAACTCAAGATAGGTGGTGCGGGTCACGATACCGGTAAGCAGCGGCGTCAGGCGCGATAATGGCACCGGCGCATCCTCGCGCGAGCAGACATCGCTTAACAGGTGCGGCATCAGGTGATCGAGCACCTGGCGGCCGCGCTGGCCGATGGGGCGCTTATCAAGCTCCTGGCGGAAATCGGCGATCAGTGCCACCACGCGACGGCGATCCTCATCGCTTAAATGCGCAATCCCCGGCGTGCTGTCCTCCTCCTGCAACGCGTCCTGCCACAGTTCGCGCCACTGCTCAGAGAGCGCCTCGTCGGCGGACTCCGCGTCATCATCGCCAATCAGTTCATTAAAGATACGCCGCACGGCGGCCATATGCGCCTCAAGCTGGCTGCTCAGCGCATCCCAGCTCTCCACGCCCATGCCCCAGGCAAGGCGCGCGCGGTTTAGCTCATCGCCCGGCAGCGTCTGCGTCTGCTCGTCATTAATGCTTTGCAGCAGGTTTTCCAGCCGCCGCAGCCAGAGATAGGCGGCGCGCAGTTTCTCCGCATCGCCCTCCGGCAAAAGATGTAGCCGATCGATAGCTGCTAAGGTCGGCAGCAGCGAGCGGGATTGCAGCGCCGGTTCGCGCCCGCCGCGAATCAGCTGGAACACCTGCACGATAAATTCGATTTCGCGAATACCGCCCGCACCGAGCTTGATGTTGTCTTTCAAGCCGCGGCGGCGAACTTCACGTGCAATCATCCCTTTCATATTGCGCAGGGACTGGATGACGCTGAAGTCGATATAGCGGCGGAAGACAAACGGGCGCAGCATGGCGCGCAGTTCGCTGGCATGCGCACCCTCGTCATCGCCCATGATGCGCGCTTTTACCATTGCGTAGCGCTCCCAGTCGCGCCCCTGCTCCTGGTAATAATCCTCCAGTGCGGCAAAGCTCAGCACCAGCGGGCCGCTCTCACCGAACGGGCGCAGGCGCATGTCGACACGGTAGACAAAACCATCCTGCGTCGGTTGGTCGAGCACTTTGATCAGCCGCTGCCCAAGGCGGGTGAAAAACTGGGCGTTATCGAGTTCGCGCCTCCCGCCCTGCGTCACGCCATTTTCCGGCCAGGCGAAGATCAGATCGATATCGGAAGAGAAGTTAAGCTCGCCGCCGCCGAGCTTGCCCATGCCGAGCACCAGCATCGGCTGCGGAACGCCCTGCGCGTTGCACGGCGTTCCCCATTCGCGGCAGCAGGCGCTGTAGAGCCACTCCCGCGCGGCAACGATCACGGTTTCCGCCAGCACGCTTAACTGCTGCAGCACCGCCTCGTCGCTGATGAGTCGCAGCGCCTGCGCCCAGGCGATACGCACCATGATGCGGCGGCGAAACTGCCGCAGCGCGCGCATTAGTGAGGCTTCATCGGTGACATTTTGCAGCAACGCATCCAGCCATGTCGCATAGTGCTGCCACTCATCAGCCGTGGGCGGCGCGCTCTCCAGCTCTGCCAGCCACTCGGGATAAGCGGCCAGGCTCTGCTGGACGAAATCACTGAACGTGAGCACTGACTGCGCCTGCGCGCTAAGCGGCCGGGCGGTCAGCGCCTCCGGCAAGCGGGAAAGCACCGTTTGCCACTGTTGCGATAAGAGGGATGCGTGCTGCATTCAAAACGTCCTTACGTTAGCGTTTCCCGCTGTGTAGCCAGAATGGCTCCTCGTTAATGGCGGTGTTACGGAAATGCTCAATCTCGATTTTCTGACGCGTTTCAATCGCGTGGTAGAGCCCCTGCCAGTTCTCCAGCCACGCATTCGCCAGCGCCCGGTCGTAATAGCCTGCCAGCAGCAGCGTGCTGTCAATATCACGCGCCAGGCGCGGCAGCTGATCGCGATAGCTGTCGCCAAGGTGGTGAGCAAAGGTCTTTTTCAGTTCAGAGGCGGTGCGCGAGAGATGGATATCGGCAAAGCGCTTGAAGGAGTCGGCAAATTTCGCCTGCGCTTTTTCGTCAAGGAATGCGCGCCAGCCCTGAGTCACCAGCCACTCCGTTAACAGCAGTTTCGCCATTGCCGACGGCACATCCCATACCGCCGTTTCAGCGGAGACGGCGGAGGTCAGCGTCGCTTCTGCCTGGGTCAGCAGGTCACGTAAGTGAGCGCTTGCCTTACGCGGCACAATACCGCCAAACAGCGTAAAGGCGTGGCGCAGCAGCGCAATGGCGCGCAGCACTTCAGGCCGTGCCGCGTCATTACCGCGCACCCACAGCTCTTCATGGTACTGCCACTGGGAGAGGGCCAGCTCCAGCGCGCTGGCAAACGCCTGCTCAACGGTCGCTTTCGGCGCGGCCTGCAAAAAGGGGGTCGGGCGAAGTTCGCGCGGCGCATTGCCCTGCGCGAGATGATACCCGCGAGCGGCTTTGCTCAGGCTGCCCTGGCGTAGGCAGGAGAGCGTCGCCAGCTGGCGTGCCAGCTTGAGAATATCCGCCGCATCGCCGCTCAGCAGCTCCAGTTCCAGTTCGCAAATCGGCTCGGCGAACTCGCCCGCTTTCACTTCGCCTAAATCGAGGCCAATCTCAATGCGGCTGTCGCCGACGTTAACCAGCCACTTTTCGCGGTAAAAATCGGTGCTGAACAGCGGCTGCGCGCGCGATTGCAGGTCGTCCGGCAGGCCGCCTTCGGGCCACACTTCGGCGGGAAAGCGCGAAAGGTCAAGTTCGGCCTTATCAAGGGGAATATTGTATTCCGGGCGCTGATGTAAACCGCCGATCACGCGACCGGCGATTTTCATCGTCATCTCATATTGGCTGTTCACACCACGAATACGCAGACCCATATCATGGCTGCGTAGCCAGTTGTCAGGCGTTTCGTAATAGATATTGAGTAACTGGCTGGACGCGATATGTTCGTCGGTCAGCGTATGAAGATGTTGACGAAGCGTTTCCACGCAGTCGCTCTTCACGATAAACTTTAATTCAATTTCCTGAGCCATGGCCTTGCACTTATGGTTATGTCACATCAGTGAAAATTTTTGGCGAACTAACGCGCCCTCGGTTTGTCAGTAGATAGTATTTTTTGCCAAATTGCCATGAATGCGCAATCTGGCGGGTGCAAATGTTCGCATCAGTGCGCAGTTTGATCTGGAAGATTCCGATTGATGGTACCTGCCGGGTGTCGTCAGACTGTCGCCACTGTTTACCATTCACATTCAAAGAAAATAATGATTGCCTGATGCCAAATTTACGCCTGATTGGAATAACCCTTTTCGCGCTTAGCGTCTCTGTCGGCACCCACGCTGAAGAGAAGCGGTATGTTTCGGACGAATTGAGCACCTGGGTCCGCAGCGGCCCCGGCGATAATTACCGCCTTGTTGGCACGGTAAACGCCGGTGAAGAGGTTGCCCTGCTGCAACAAAATAATGAGTATGGCCAGGTGCGTGACAGCAGCGGCCGTACTGCCTGGATCCCGCTTAAGCAGCTTAACACCCAGCCAAGTCTGCGCACCCGCGTGCCGGAACTGGAAAACCAGGTGAAAACGTTGACCGATAAACTGACCAATATCGACAACACCTGGAACCAGCGCACCGCGGATATGCAGCAGAAAGTGGCGCGCAGCGACGGGGTGATTAACGGTCTGAAAGATGAGAACCAGAAGCTCAAAAATGAGCTGATCGTCGCGCAGAAGAAGGTCAACGCCGCTAACCTGCAGCTTGATGACAAGCAGCGCACCATCATTATGCAGTGGTTTATGTATGGCGGTGGCGTGCTGGGCGCGGGTCTGCTGCTCGGCCTGTTACTGCCGCACATGATCCCGACACGTAAACGCAAAGATCGCTGGATGAACTAAGCAGATTCGCCATCTTCTCTACACTTACGTATTATCTGACGACAAATGTGTAGAGGAGAGTGGCGGGTGAAGAGTTATCTGGTCGGTGGTGCAGTACGCGATACATTGTTGGGTCTGCCGGTCAAAGACAGAGATTGGGTAGTGGTCGGCGCCACGCCGCAAGAGATGCTCGACGCGGGCTACCAGCAGGTAGGCCGCGATTTTCCTGTGTTCCTCCATCCGCAAAGCCGCGAAGAGTACGCCCTGGCGCGCACCGAGCGGAAGTCCGGCTCCGGCTATACCGGTTTTACCTGCTATGCCGCCCCCGATGTCACCCTTGAGCAGGATCTGCTGCGCCGTGATTTAACGGTTAACGCGCTGGCGCAGGATGAAAACGGCACGATTATCGACCCGTTTAATGGTCAGCAGGATCTGCGTCAGCGCATTCTGCGCCATGTCTCCCCCGCGTTTAATGAAGATCCGCTCCGCGTGCTGCGCGTGGCGCGTTTCGCCGCCCGTTACGCCCATCTCAGCTTCCGTATTGCCGATGAAACCATGACGCTGATGCGTGACATGACCGAGGCAGGCGAGCTGGCGCACCTGACGCCTGAGCGAGTATGGAAAGAGACGGAGAGCGCGCTGCGCACCCGTAATCCGCAGGTCTACTTTCAGGTTTTGCGTGACTGCGGTGCGCTGAAGGTACTCTTCCCGGAGATCGATGCGCTGTTTGGCGTACCGGCTCCGGCGAAATGGCACCCGGAGATTGATACCGGTATTCACACGCTGATGACGGTATCAATGGCAGCGATGCTCAGCCCGGAGGTGGATGTGCGTTTCGCCACGCTGTGCCACGATCTCGGCAAAGGGCTGACACCCCCTGCGCTCTGGCCGCGCCATCACGGCCACGGCCCGGCGGGTGTCCGGCTGGTTGAGGGGTTGTGCCAGCGCCTGCGCGTGCCGAATGAGCTGCGCGATTTAGCGAAGCTGGTGGCCGAGTACCACGATCTGATCCACACCTTCCCTGTTTTGCAGCCGAAAACCATCGTCAAGCTGTTCGACTCCATTGATGCCTGGCGCAAACCGCAGCGGGTCGAGCAAATCGCGCTGACCAGCGAAGCGGATGTGCGCGGGCGTACCGGCTTTGAAGCCATTGATTACTCGCAGGGGCGCTTACTGCGTGCGGCCTGGGAAGTGGCGCGCGCGGTGCCGACAAAAGCGGTGATTGAAGCCGGTTTTACCGGTGCGGCAGTGCGTGAAGAGTTGACCCGCCGACGTATTGCGGCGGTTGCGCAGTGGAAAGCAGAGCACTGCCCTCAGCCCGAAGCCTGAGGGCGATAACGCTTAGAAGAAGACGACGTAGACCGCTGCGGCGACGATAAAGCGGTAGATCGCGAACGGAATAAAGGAGATGTGTTTAATCAGCTCCAGGAAGGTTTTAATAGCGATCAGCGCGACGATAAACGCCGTCACAAAACCGACGGCGAACATCGGGATATCGCCAGTGGTGAGAAAACCGATGCTCTTATAGAGATCCAGCGCCGTCGCGCCCATCATCATCGGCACCGCCAGCAGGAATGAGAACTCCGAAGCCGCGTAACGGCTGACACCCACCAGCATACCGCCGGAGATGGTCGCGCCAGAGCGGGAAAAGCCCGGCCACAGCGCCAGACACTGGAAGCAGCCAATTAAAAACGCCTGGCGGTAGGTCATATCATCAACGCCCTGCGCGCGCGGCACTTTCGGCTTTAGCAGCTCGGCGGCGATCAGCAGAACGCCGCCAACCACTAAGGCATAGGCGACATTTTTCGGGTTGAAGAGTGTTTTGATCGCATCGTGGAACACCAGGCCAATTACCACCGCCGGGATCATCCCGAGCAGAATATGGATCAGCGACAAGCGCCCGCTGCCGGTGCCTTCATGGCGCGGCGGTTTGCCAAAATGGATGCCGATAAGGCCGAAAAGGCGTCGCCAGAACATTACCACCACGGCGAGGATCGAGCCGAGCTGGATCACCACTTCGAAGGTTTTTGCAGTATCGCCTTCAAAGCCCAACAGATGCCCGACGATAATCATATGACCCGTACTTGAGACGGGAAGAAACTCGGTAAGCCCCTCAACGACACCAAGAATGGCCGCCACCAGCAGGGAGTGCATATCGCTCATCAAATAAACCCCTAAAAAGATATAAAAAACGGCTCATCCAATGGAGAAGCCGCGAAAAGCCGTATCTATGACCTGAATACTAGCGTTTGGTTTAACGATGATGAATTTAAAAACTTTTTTTCGGATTTAGGCCACGCTCGATGATCACACCCACATTTTTTGCCCGTGCTACCGCGCCAGGTTTGCTCAGTTTGATGCGCACCCAGGGGGAGTTAAAGCGCGCAAGCAGCAGATCTGCCACCTCTTCCGCGACGCGTTCGACCAGCGCAAAGCGCGCGCCTTCGACATGCCCGACGACGGTATCGGCAATATCCGCATAACTCAGGCAGTCTTGAACATCATCACTCTTTGCCGCCTGGCGGTTATCCCACGCCATTTCGATATCGAACATCAACTGCTGTTCAATGGTCTGTTCCCAGTCGTAAACACCAATGGTGGTGATCACAGAAAGCTGTTCGATAAATACAATGTCCATTTTTCTCCGCCTGCTTATTTGCGTCCGGACTACTGCCGCCAGGCCGCTAATTGAGTGGTTATCTTTCAGAATTTGCACTAAACCCGGATACCACTTTGCAAAATTTATGCGTATTATCCATGGATGCAGAGAATAAAACGACATTTTCAAAACGGAACAGCGTTATGAGTGCAATCGCGCCTGGGATGATCTTCCTTGCGTACCTTTGTGGCTCAATCTCCAGCGCCATCCTGGTCTGCCGCCTTGCAGGTTTCCCTGACCCGCGAGAGAGTGGCTCCGGTAATCCCGGTGCTACCAACGTATTACGTATTGGCGGCAAGGGCGCAGCCGCAGCGGTACTGATTTTTGATGTTTTAAAAGGGATGCTGCCGGTCTGGGGCGCCTATGCGCTTGGCGTTACGCCCTTCTGGCTGGGTCTTATCGCTATCGCCGCCTGTCTGGGCCATATCTGGCCGGTATTCTTTAAATTTAAAGGCGGTAAAGGCGTGGCCACCGCGTTTGGCGCAATTGCGCCGATTGGCTGGGATTTAACGGGCGTAATGGCAGGTACCTGGCTGCTGACGGTGCTGTTAAGCGGCTACTCGTCGCTGGGGGCGATTGTCAGTGCACTGATTGCGCCATTCTATGTCTGGTGGTTTAAACCGCAGTTCACCTTTCCAGTGGCGATGCTCTCATGCCTGATCCTGCTGCGTCATCATGACAATATTCAGCGTTTGTGGCGGCATCAGGAGAGCAAAATCTGGACGAAGCTGAAAAGGAAGAAGCGGCAGGATAAAGCGTAAATTTGCCCGGCGCTAGAAAACACCGGGCAACAACAACTTACGCGGCGGGAAGTTCCGCCAGCGGCCAGCGCGGACGCACCGTCACGCCAAGCCCGACATCATGACCTGCTTTCAGGCGCACCATGCCCGCATAAGCGATCATCGCCCCGTTATCGGTACAAAATTCCGGGCGCGCATAGAACACTTCACCGCGACGTTTTTCCATCATCTGCCCCAGTTTCGCACGCAGCGTACGGTTAGCGCTGACGCCGCCCGCCATCACCAGCCGGGTAAAACCAGTTTGATCCAGCGCGCGCTTGCACTTAATCATCAGCGTATCGACCACCGCATCCTCAAAGGCGCGCGCGATATCTGCCCGGGTCTGATCGTCATTGCCACTATTACGAATGGTGTTAGCAGCAAAGGTCTTCAGGCCGGAGAAGCTGAAATCAAGCCCCGGTCGATCGGTCATCGGACGCGGGAAGACAAAGCGCCCCTCTGTGCCTTGCGACGCCATCTTCGACAGCATCGGCCCGCCCGGGTAATCAAGACCCAGCAGTTTGGCCGTTTTGTCGAACGCTTCGCCGGCAGCATCATCTATAGACTCGCCAAGCAGTTCATAATGACCGATGCCGGTCACGCTAATAAGCTGCGTGTGACCGCCGGAAACCAGCAGCGCGACAAACGGAAACGCAGGCGGGTTCTCTTCCAGCATCGGTGCCAGCAGGTGCCCTTCCATATGGTGTACGGCAATCGCCGGAACCTCCCAGGCGAAGGCCAGCGAACGACCAATGGTTGCACCAACCAGCAGCGCGCCGACAAGGCCAGGACCCGCGGTATAGGCCACTGCATCAATCTGTTTGGCCGTTAATCCGGCCTCTTTTATGGCGGCCTGAATCAGCGGCACGGTTTTGCGCACGTGGTCGCGGGAGGCAAGCTCCGGCACCACGCCGCCGTAATCGGCGTGCAGTTTTACCTGACTATAGAGTTGGTTAGCGAGAAGACCCTTCTGGTCGTCATAGATAGCGATGCCGGTTTCATCGCAGGATGTTTCAATACCCAGTACGCGCATGGCTCTGTTTACCTCTTTGCAATAGCGCGCAGTGTAGGGCGAATGGGGGGCGATGTAAAACTTTGCTCACTTGTGCAGCTGAGTTCGTGTATACTCCTCACCCTTACAAAAGTCCCCTTTCAAAAAGGGCGGCGGTGCTTTACAAAGCAGCACCAGTTGCAGTAAAATTCCGCACCATTTTGAAATAAGCTGGCGTGAACGCCAGCGGCAAACCGATTTAATCAAAGGTGAGAGGCACATGCCGGTAATTAAAGTACGTGAAAACGAGCCGTTCGACGTAGCTCTGCGTCGCTTCAAGCGTTCCTGCGAGAAAGCAGGTGTTCTGGCGGAAGTTCGTCGTCGTGAGTTCTATGAAAAACCGACTACCGAACGTAAACGCGCTAAAGCATCCGCTGTGAAACGTCACGCGAAGAAACTGGCTCGCGAAAACGCACGCCGTACTCGTCTGTACTAATTACTGAGGGCGAGCGCCCTCTGTGTTAGACCGAGTTGTAGTTGTAAGGCCGTGCTTCCGAAAGGAATGCGCGGCTTATTTTCGTTTATAACCTGATATAATTTTCGCCTTTTCAGCAACTTACCGCTGATGAGCATAACGAAAACTATATAAGATCAAAACGGGGCCTATGGCTGGACGAATCCCACGTGTTTTTATCAATGACCTGCTGGCACGTACCGACATCGTCGATCTTATCGACGCGCGCGTAAAGCTAAAAAAGCAGGGCAAGAACTACCACGCGTGCTGTCCATTCCATAACGAGAAAACCCCCTCTTTCACCGTGAACGGTGAAAAACAGTTTTACCACTGCTTTGGTTGTGGCGCGCACGGCAACGCCCTCGACTTTTTAATGAACTACGACAAGCTCGAGTTCGTCGAAAGCGTCGAAGAGCTGGCGGCAATGCACAACCTCGAAGTGCCGTTCGAAGCAGGCAGCGGACCGAGCCTGATAGAGCGCCATCAACGGCAAACACTCTATCAATTGATGGACGGGCTGAACGCTTTTTATCAGCAGTCGCTGACCCAATCCGCCGCAGAGCCTGCTCGTCAGTACCTCTCCAGGCGTGGTTTGAGCAGTGAAGTCATTACGCGATTCGCTATTGGTTACGCACCGCCCGGTTGGGACAACGTTTTAAAGCGTTTCGGCAACAATAGCGAAAACCGCAAGTCGCTGATCGATGCAGGCATGCTGGTCACAAACGATCAAGGACGCAGTTACGATCGCTTCCGCGAGCGGGTGATGTTTCCGATTCGCGACAAGCGCGGCCGGGTGATTGGTTTTGGTGGACGCGTGCTGGGCAACGATACGCCCAAATACCTGAACTCCCCGGAAACGGATATTTTTCATAAGGGCCGCCAGCTATATGGCCTCTATGAAGCGCAGCAGGATAAGGATGAACCGCAGCGGCTGTTAGTTGTCGAAGGGTACATGGACGTGGTGGCGCTGGCGCAATATGGCATTAACTATGCCGTTGCATCGCTTGGCACCTCCACGACGGCGGATCATATTCAACTGCTGTTCCGGGTGACCAAAAACGTCATCTGCTGTTACGACGGCGACCGTGCCGGCCGCGAAGCCGCATGGCGGGCGCTGGAAACCGCGCTGCCCTATATGAGCGACGGGCGTCAGCTGCGTTTTATGTTTCTGCCGGATGGCGAAGATCCGGATACGCTGGTGCGTAAAGAGGGCAAAGAGGCGTTCGAAGCGCGGATGGAGCAGGCTCAGCCTCTCTCCACGTTTCTGTTTAACAGCCTGTTGCCGAAGGCGGATCTCACTACGCCGGATGGGACAACACAGCTTGCCGCGCTGGCACTGCCGTTGATCAACCAGGTGCCGGGCGAAACGCTACGCATTCAGTTACGCCAGATCCTCGGCAACAAGATTGGCATTTTCGACGATGCACAGCTCGATCGATTAATGCCAAAGCAGGTGGAGAGCGCGGCGGCGCGCCCTGCCCCTCAGCTAAAACGCACAACCATGCGTATACTGATAGGGTTGTTGATCCAGAATCCGGAGCTTGCACCAAAAGTGCCTTCGCTGGCCGGTCTTGATCAATCCAGACTGCCCGGACTTGGCTTATTTGCAGAACTGGTCAACACTTGTTTGTCTCAACCTGGTCTGACAACTGGGCAGTTACTGGAACATTATCGCGGCACGAATGAGGCCGCAACCCTTGAAAAACTGTCAATGTGGGACGATATAGCAGATAAGGACATCGCTGAAAAAACCTTTACCGACGCGCTCAATCATATGTTTGATTCGATGCTTGAACGGCGACAAGAAGAGTTGATAGCTCGCGATCGCACGCACGGTCTAAGCAGCGAAGAACGCCGGGAGCTCTGGCAGTTGAACCAGGAGCTGGCTAAAAAATAAATTCAACGGCTTAAGTGCCGATAATCGTTCGGGTTGATCCCGACAGCCGCGACGAGGGCCAGCGGCAAAAATATAAATACACCCTCGCGTTAAATGTTGGCGGTTTATTTCGCTAACCGACACCAACCTCATGAATTTAAGTGTGGATACCGTCTTATGGAGCAAAACCCGCAGTCACAGCTGAAGCTTCTTGTTACCCGTGGTAAGGAGCAAGGCTATCTGACCTATGCCGAGGTCAATGACCATCTGCCGGAAGATATCGTCGACTCCGATCAGATCGAAGACATCATCCAAATGATCAACGACATGGGCATCCAGGTGATGGAAGAAGCGCCGGATGCTGATGATCTGTTGCTGGCTGAAAACTCCAACAACACAGACGAAGATGCTGAAGAAGCCGCTGCACAGGTTCTGTCCAGCGTAGAGTCTGAAATCGGACGAACTACCGACCCGGTGCGCATGTACATGCGCGAAATGGGCACCGTTGAACTGCTGACCCGTGAAGGCGAAATCGACATCGCCAAACGTATTGAAGACGGGATTAACCAGGTTCAGTGCTCCGTTGCCGAGTATCCGGAAGCTATCACCTACCTGCTGGAACAGTACGACCGTGTTGAAGCAGAGCAGGCTCGTCTCTCCGATCTGATCACCGGTTTCGTCGATCCGAACGCCGAAGAAGATATGGCGCCAACGGCGACCCACGTCGGCTCTGAGCTCTCCAGCGAAGAGATGGACGACGATGAAGATGAAGAAGAAGACGACAGCGATGACGACAGCGACGATGACAACAGCATCGACCCTGAGCTGGCGCGTGAGAAATTCGCTGAACTGCGCACGCAGTACGAGCTGGCTCGCGACACAATCAAAGCAAAAGGACGCAGCCACGCTGCCGCACAGGAAGAGATCCTCAAGCTGTCTGAAGTCTTCAAGCAGTTCCGTCTGGTGCCGAAGCAGTTCGACTACCTGGTAAACAGCATGCGCGTGATGATGGATCGCGTACGTACCCAGGAACGCATCATCATGAAGCTGTGCGTTGAACAGTGCAAAATGCCGAAGAAAAACTTCATCACCCTCTTCACCGGTAATGAAACCAGCGAAACCTGGTTCAACGCCGCGCTGGCCATGAACAAACCGTGGTCTGAGAAGCTGAAAGATGTGACTGAAGAAGTGCAACGCGGCCTGATGAAGCTGCAACAGATTGAAGAAGAGACCGGCCTGACGATTGAGCAGGTTAAAGATATCAACCGTCGTATGTCTATTGGCGAAGCGAAAGCGCGTCGTGCGAAGAAGGAGATGGTTGAAGCGAACTTGCGTCTGGTTATCTCTATCGCCAAGAAATATACCAACCGTGGTCTGCAGTTCCTCGATCTGATTCAGGAAGGGAACATCGGCCTGATGAAAGCAGTTGATAAGTTTGAATATCGCCGTGGTTACAAGTTCTCGACTTATGCAACCTGGTGGATCCGTCAGGCAATCACCCGCTCTATCGCGGATCAGGCGCGCACCATCCGTATTCCGGTGCATATGATTGAGACAATCAACAAGCTCAACCGTATCTCTCGCCAGATGCTGCAGGAGATGGGCCGCGAGCCGACGCCGGAAGAGCTGGCTGAGCGTATGCTGATGCCGGAAGATAAGATCCGCAAAGTGTTGAAAATCGCCAAAGAGCCAATCTCCATGGAAACGCCGATTGGCGATGATGAAGATTCGCATCTGGGTGATTTTATCGAGGATACCACCCTCGAGCTGCCGCTGGACTCGGCGACCACCGAGAGCCTGCGCGCTGCAACGCACGATGTGCTGGCTGGCCTTACCGCCCGTGAAGCGAAGGTGCTGCGCATGCGTTTCGGTATCGACATGAATACCGACCATACGCTGGAAGAGGTGGGTAAACAGTTCGACGTTACCCGCGAACGTATCCGTCAGATCGAAGCGAAGGCACTGCGCAAACTGCGCCACCCGAGCCGCTCTGAAGTGCTGCGTAGCTTCCTCGACGATTAATCGTCACGCCAGACAAAAAAGCTCCCCGACGGGAGCTTTTTTGTCGCCTGTTATTTACAAGCCGCGCGATGCCAGCGCCTCATCAAGCTCGCGATAGGCTTCAACCAGTTTCTCTAACGACGCGCGATTCAGGCCGCTGGGATTGGGCAGCACCCAGATTTGCGTCACGCCAATGGTCATCTCCTGCTTACCCCACTTCGCACCGCGCACGCTAAAGGCCTGCTCAAACGCCTGTTTGCCAAGCACTGCCAGCGCGGCGGGCTGATACTCCTCTATTTTATGTACCAGATCCCTGCCGCCAGTACGCAGCTCATGCAGCCCGACTTCCGTCGCCTGCACCGTTGGACGCTGCACCAGCATGGTAATGCCGCAGCGCGTATCCAGCAGATGGTGCTCATCCTCCGGGCGCAACTGCTGGTCGGTAAAGCCGGCCTGATGAATCACTTTCCAGAAGCGATTTCCCGGATGCGCAAAATGAAACCCCGTATGGGCAGAGGACTTTCCCGGATTAATGCCACAAAACACGACGCGCAGCCCCGGCGCCAGAATATCGTGGATCATGCTTTACTCCCGATTAGAAACGATAAACTTAAGTATAAGAGATTGAAAATGCGCTGTTTATAAAAACATCAGCCGGGCGATTCCTGCTGGATTGCGAGGGTAAGTTACTCTATAATTCACCGCCACGGCCCCTTAGCTCAGTGGTTAGAGCAGGCGACTCATAATCGCTTGGTCGTTGGTTCAAACCCAACAGGGGCCACCAAATTTTAGCATTGAAATCATATAATTAAGCCACTCGAGAGAGTGGCTTTTTTGTTTCTTGTTTACCGACTGTCGCAAAAGTGTCGCATGATGTTTTGAGAATTCCTTTTCATAGCCCAGCGTCTTACTCTGTCTTTCTTTTACAAAGTAAAAGGGGTCACGTTAGCACGTAACCCCCTGATATCAATGATGAGTTATGCTCTGAAAAACCCGCTTAAGCGAATTCATCTCCATCAATAATCGCCAGCACCCTGTCCAGATAGGTTTTACTCATCTTGCTTTCCGTTGCCTCACGCAGGTATTTCGGAATACGTTCAACAAACTCAGAGCGAGAAAGCGGTTGATGCTCGACCAATGCTTCAATCATTGCAGGACGCAGCAACTTGCTCTCATCGGCAATATAGGGGCACTCAACATCAATGACCTCGCGGGCAAATCTTTCAAGACGTAATCTGAGTGGCTCACTATGGTCGCTAAAATCCGCAATATTGTTACTTGCGGTTTGCCCTTCAACAACCAGCTGTGCGATAGCGTGCTCTTCAGAGTACTCCTCTTCCGCAACCGTGGTTTTTAACCGATTTAACTCGCGAACGATAGGCTCCAGGATCTCATCAGGATTGCAGAACCAGTCTGTGGACCAGATACGACGAATTCTCCACCCTAAGCCCTCCAGCACGTCCTGACGCAGGCGATCTCTATCACGAGCTGACTTAGCAGAGTGATAGGTCGCACCATCACACTCAATACCCATCAAATAGCGCCCCTGCTTACCGGGATCGCGCACCGCAATATCAATAAAGAATCCGGCTACGCCAACCTGGGGTTCACAGCGGAAACCGGCATTCTCCAGCGCTGTAATAACAGAGACTTCGAAATCACTGTCCGGCGCTTTACCCGTGTGGTGTGCAAGCCCGTCCATATTGCCTTTTTCTGCAAAGTGCAGAAAGCCACGCAGCGCCTGTACACCGCGCTTAGATGTCTCTGTTACCTGGATATCCTCCGAGCGCATTGAGCTGAACACATGCATCCGCTTTTTAGAACGCGTGAAGAGTACGTTCAGGCGACGCCAGCCAACATCGGAGTTGATCGGGCCAAAGCGTTGGTACACTTTGCCATCGACCTCGCCCGGCCCATAAGTGAAGGAGATAAAAATAACGTCGCGTTCATCACCCTGAACGTTCTCCAGGTTTTTAATAAACAGCGCATCGCTTTTCGTTCTTAACCGATCAATCGCGGCCTCAGCTTGCGTATCTTCACGGCATATTTCATCAATCGACCGTTCAATCTGTTCACGCTGCTTTGAGTTCATCGCCACGATGCCTAAGGATTCGTCAGGCGAATTGGTCGCATGTAAAGCTACAGCCCTGGCGATAACGCGCGCTTCTTCAATATTGTGCTGGTTAATGAAGCGACCATTTTTAACGAAGCTGAACTTAACGCCATACTCCGGGGCATGAGCGTTCGGGGAAGGGAAAACCACCAAATCGCTGTTATAAAAGTGTCGATTGGAGTAAGCAATCAGGCTCTCATGTTGAGAGCGATAGTGCCATCTCAAACGGCGCATTTTGAACAGAGGTAACGAGGCATCCAGAATACTGTCCGTTTGGCTGACCGCGGCCGTGTCATCATCGTCATCATCAATGCCCGCACGATCAAAGAAGCTCGTTGGCGGCAACTGTTTCGGGTCACCCACCACGATAATTTGCTTACCGCGCGCAATAACGCCCAACGCATCTTCCGGCTTAACCTGTGAGGCTTCATCCATCACCACAAGATCAAACTCGATATCGCCAGGCTGAAGATAATTAGCCGCCGACATTGGCCCCATCATAAAGCAAGGCTTCAGCTGAAGCAGGGCCCGGCCGGCGCGATTAATCAGTTGGCGAATCGGAATATGACGCATCTTCTTACCCGTCTCATTCAGGATCAGCGCCATTTCGGTATAGTCGGCTTTTCGTCCTCCTGACGCGCCCGGGGGAACGGGATTGCTCGCAATAACCGCCGCGATGCGCTCACGCTGCAAGCGCTGTAGCGCCCGGTCATAGTCACGAAACGTTTTTTGCATCGCGCTGCGGCTATTACCAGACACCCGGAGGAGATGCGGACGTTCAGTCGCGATTTCGCGGGCGAGCTGATCGAAAATAGCGACTTCCAAACCGGTATCGATATCCTCAATAGTCAGCGTATGGCTCATGATTGCGTCACGAATACGCTGCAGCCCGCTATTTTCAATATCCTGAGAGATACGAATGAAGTTAAGCCAGCCATTCAGCCAGCGGGGCTTAGCGATCGCCTCTTCGTTGCAGGCGATTAATGCAGAGAGACGATTTTCACACCGTTGATGCCACTGCTCGCTATTAAGCTGCGTTTCCTGTGCGAAGTGACTCTGACGGTCGGTATGCAGCTGCCACTTCTGCTGAAGAGCACGAAGAGAGTGTTGCATTTCACGGTACTCATCTGCGCCGGGTAACCGTTGGATGGCCGCAACCAAATCAGCATCCTGAACGTTTTCCCCCATCTGTTCTGCAAAAGTAAGGGTATTGCCCATGACCTTGAGCATGTGCGCATTATCTTTATCTGCGCCAAACAGGAGTGAATCCGCCGCTGAAAAAATGGTGCCGGGCAACCGATCGACAGATAAGCGAGCCTGTCGGTTATGTATCTGACGCAACACGGTTATCTTTTCATTTACCGTATTCAGCGCCAGCTGCTCAGTGCTGAACCACTGCTGAATGGGCGTCAGTGCCGCGGTCAGTTTCTCAATAAGCGGCATTTCGCCCGCAAGGCTTTGCTCACCTTCAGAGTCAAAGTGCGCTGAAGCGAAGGTTTCCTCGTAGCTTTTTAACTTATCAAGATGTTGAGAAATCTGCGCATCGACACCCTGCTGCTTAAGTTGCTGTATTCCTTTTAGTATCTGGCTATCCAGCGTCAATAGAGCGCCACCAATGGCAACGTTAGCACCGAAGCCGATCCCCCAGACGCTGCGCACTTCGCTGTACCACTCCCGAATCTGCCGGAGCTGGCTCGGATCGGTCTCCAGCCCTCGATAGAGCTCGCCGAAGATCTGCTCAAAATTGCGCGCCTCAAACTCATCGCGTTCCTGCACATACTGGCGGAGGATCGGCAATTCGTCATACAGCGTTTTCCATTTTGCATTAGGCTCGCTGGATAAACCGATCAGCGTATTTTTCGCTTCGCGCCATGAGCCGCTTAACCAGCTAAACAGGCCCGAGTTGTGCAGGATGTTTTCGATCGTTTTTAGCTGCTCACCATCTGCCACTTTATTCAGCGTAAAGCGCGCCTTGAGCTGGTCGCGCAGTGCATGCAACGAGACCAGCCGCTGATTGAGATCTTCAATGTGTGGCTCGATATCTTCATCATCAAACCTGTCATGTCTGTATCTCACCAGTTCGCTCGGCAATTTGGAGGCGACATGAATGAACGTGGCTATTTGCTGCAGGCCCGCAGGCGTTATTGAGAATCTATCAGCAACAGCAGAAGGCAACGATTCCAGTAATGGGGCGAGATGCTCTTTGTCAGCAGCAAAGGCAGTTTGCAGTTGCGCTAAACCACGAATCAGGAGAACCACATCCGCAAGCGTTGTTGCCCCATCCAGACCAAAGATTTTGGTGATATCCGGAAAGTCCGGGACTGGATTTCCCTCTTCGAGGAAACGCAGTTTTTCAGGCATTACATCGCCTGCTACCTGATGGTAATCCGCCTGAACGGCACTGAAATCATTTAACCAGCTTTTCAGACTCTCAATGTTGTTGCTATCAAGCCGGGTATAAGCCTGGAAATCGGCTTCTGCAGGAAGTTCCGGAAGTTGGTCGCACAGCGCCACCAGCTGCGTTTGCCAGCTTAATTCGTCACAATGCGAAGCAGTAATCGAATACCTGGTGAGAAAACCTGCAAGTGCCTGCTGCCAGGCAATTAGCGCCTCATTCCACTCCTTAAGCAGTGAAACAACTCTTTCACTGTCGAAAAGCTGGATATCAGTGTTGTTAACGCCATACCAGGGATGCTCCCACAGCTCCGCTTGCTGACCGACCTGCTGACGAAACTCCACGACAACGTCTTTAAACTCTTTGATCTGGTCACGTAGCCTTAACTGCGCCACGCGATCCAATTTTTGACCGGACAGGTTTTCTATATGTAGCAGTGTGGGATCGATGCCCAGCTCGCGTCGATAACGCGTCGCGCCGGTCAAAATTTGGTGAATAGTCAGCCCGGTAAGCTTCCAGCTCTCATTAATTTCCTGAGCGTAGCTGTTTAACTGATTCTTTAAATCTTCATAGCGAGAGATCTCGGCATCAATTTGCGCCGGCATTTTTTGCAAAGCCGGGTTATGCAGCCGTTTTTGGATGTCTTCTAACACCTTACGCTTGTGCGATTTATGGCTGTGCAGCTCAAGGCAAAAATCACCCAGCCCTGCTTTATCGAGTCGGTGTTTAACGACCTCTAATGCCGCAAGCTTTTCTGCAACAAAAAGCACCTTCTTGCCATTCAGCATTGCCGCGGCAATCAGGTTGGTAATGGTTTGTGATTTGCCCGTGCCTGGAGGGCCTTCGATAACCAGATTCTCGCCATTTACCGCATCAATCAGTGCGCTATGTTGTGAGCTATCCGCATCAAAAATAAGCGGAAATTGCTGATGAATATTATCGAGAGTATCAATGTGATATTCGCTTGATAGACTTTCTGAACCGGAATGTTCTCCCGTCTGCGAAGTAAAAAGACGTTTGATCACCTCATGATTCAGTAAGTTTTTACCGCCCTGTGGCCAGCGCTCTGGATCAAGATCGAGATACATCAGCATCTTGCTGAAGTTTAATAAGCTCAATGCCCCATAGCGGCGCACTTTCCAGCGCGGCTTGTTCGTTTCGGTAATCGCCTCTATTTGCTGGAAATAGGTTTCCGGCAACGTCTCCTCATCCAGCCCAGGTAGTGCAAAACCAAAATCAGCCTGCAATTTCTCCTGCAACGACAGGTTAGGGATAATATCTTCCCCGGTATAACGCAGGTGGTAGCGATAGAGGCCCGCTTGTGGATCGAGTTTACCTTTCTCCAGCGTTACGGGAACGGTAAAGAGCGGAGCAAGGCGGGGCTTATCTGAATCATCACTTTCATACCATTCAAGAAAGCCAAGGGACAGATAGAGAATACCCGCCCCGGTCTCTTCAATCGCTACCTGTGCTTTACCGTGGATAGAGCGCAGTACGGCTTCCAGATCGGCCGGGTAATAAAGCGTCTGTATTTCATTATTCGCTTCATTCTCCTGCACTAATGGCTTACGCAACGGCTTGCCCGCTTTCGTATCGCGCTCAAACTCACCAATATCTTTGTAGCCAAGCTGGATAAGTAAAGAATCCAGACGCTCAGCAGGAAGGCCGGATTTAGCCTCCGTATTCCTGACGCCGGCCAAAGAGCCGCCGTTTTCCTTCAAGTGGATGAGAATAAGATCGCGCGCTTTAACCACCAGTTCATAATCTTCTGGGGAAATAGCACTTTGCGCACCGCTCGGTAATTCATAGTCGGTATTGATGCCCAGCTTACCCGCCCACGTTTTCGCATCGGGCATAGGTTTTGTCGCTTTCTCCTCGGCTGAAGGCACGTTTTTATCCAGATAACCAAACTGTTGTAACTGCGCTTTGGTCGGATCCGGAACAGGAGCAAACTGCATAACCTGTTCTGATTTGAGGGTTTGAAAAAGCTGATCGGGTAGCGCGTTGATGATACGCAGCGAAGAGTGTTTTTGATTAATTGGAAAATTTAATAACCTGTTTCGCGAGGTCAAATCCAACAATTTGCGCCGCATATCCTCAAGCGACTTGAGAATATATTCTTTGGATTCACCATCGAGTGAAGAAGAGTATTCCGCCATATCAAACCCTGTAGATCATCAGCAAAAGGATAACCAGAACTTACCAAAACTTCTGGTTCCAACACCTGACAGGAATAAAAGTTATGTCGCTTGCGATCGTTCCGTATGTATCAGCAAGCCATGTTTATTACTGACGATGCTAAATTCAAAAAGAGACCTCACCGCGAAAAGGCTGATTCAAGCAGAAAGCCCCATCCGGTAAGCGTCGGGATAGCAAAATCATACCTTGGGCGACGCTGAATACAAGAAAATCCTTAACAATAAAGGGCTAACAAAGAGCACTAGCTTCAGATTTAACTTAATCATATAAAACATATAACAAAGCTGTTTGAGTGAATTAGAGATATTAACCAGGCATGAAGCTGAGCAAAAAATAACCATAATAGCGCTTATCTTCTGCTTCGAAAGAGATATGTCTGATGTGAAAAACCTCAATGGCATTCATCTAAAATCATACTTAGCTCTATTCTCAATACGATAATTAAGTCCGAGGGGAATAATAGGCCGCTGCTAAATCAAAAGATAAAGTTACAAAGCAATGAGATATATATTCTTCGTTACGTGAAGCGCACGATTGTCGTTGCTCAGTCGAGCACGTTAAATGGCTCCAACTCTTTTGGCAGAGCACAGAACAAAGCGGAAGTCAGGGTGGGGATTCAGGCCATATAGATGGTTTCGCCCGGCGTTTTAGTCCTCATCGGTTCAACAACCTTCCACTCTAACCCGCCAGGGCCATATCCAGGGGGCGGTATTGAGATTGAGCGAATACCGCGGCTGATAATCTCTTCTTTAAGCTGTGATCGCCTTTTAGTCAGATCTGGCTTGTCTCTTATGGCTGGTTCGCGGCAGCATCGGGACGAAATCATTCCCACGCGGGGTCATCACCGATTGCTTGCGGGTAATAAAAATCGTGTCCGATGGAATATCTTTATTCACAAACGACATGGCACCAATCACCACGTTATCGCCAATCGTGATTGAACCCACCAGGCATGAATTTGCGCCGATATCGACGTTATCACCGATGCGAATAAAGTCGTTATCCGTCATTCCCTGGACAACGCCAATAGTGGTGTTTTGCCGGATAGTGAAGTTAGCGCCAATACGGGCGCTGTAGGTGATAACGACGCCAGTATGGTGCGGTATATGCAGTCCGGGCCCTATTCTGGCCTCCAGATCGATATCCGCTGCGAATTTGCTTTTAATCATATTGGAGAGTGATTCAGCTACCCGCTTTTGGCGCTTGTTGCCATGCTCATTCATTTCACTGGCGAGGCGCCACCAGAATAAAAAATTCCTGCGGCGGTTCTTTTTCTCTCTGAGAAGGCGGCGAAACGAGAACTTATCTTTACGAATCACCTCAATGCGCCAGAACTCGCGCAGATCGTGTGCCTTAGACGAGAAAATAAAAAAGAGGCATGTTAACAGTTTGATAGTGATTCTCCTGCCCCTCTCGCTAACGCTAACGGGGGATTCATAATTACCTCACAATCATAACATTTGAAACAATTACCGACAAAGCGCTGTTCGGCACATCCTCTGTATGCCGCTTTTTGGTATCCTGCCGCTGTGAGGTCATTCCTCCCCGTCAGCGCATCTCTACCCCCGTCTGACTTCCCATTTTTAGCCGCTTATCGCGCAATTAAAATGCCATAAGCGCAATTTTCATAGAAAGACTAACGCATTGAAATGTGCCCATGTAATATGAGGCCGGGCTATTGCGACTTTCGCCTTCGTGGTCCAGATTTGATGAATAACGACTCCCCTTAACAGACTCATTAAGCGCTTTGACGAAACGCCATGAACAAACCAATAAAACGGCTTGAAATCATCAAATACGCCATTGAACTGGAGGATGACAGCATCATCCTCAGCCAGCTTCCTTTGCTGAAAACGGAAGTGACCGACCCGGAGTTAGCGTTTATTGTTCACGCGCTCGAAGAGAAGAACTACAGCGATGCGATGCGCTCCATTACGGCGTGGCTACAGAGCCAGCGCTCGGTCGTCAGTTGGCAAGATCCGCAGGTTTCCGCCAGCAAGCTGGAACTCAAAGCGCTGGAGGAGCAGCTCCGCGAGCTTATCGATAAGCGCAATGCGCGCATTCAGCAGTTGGATGAATTTAACGATCTCTACTTAACCCGCCTTGGGCCGCTGATGTCGCAGATCCTGCGCCTGCGTAAAATGCTGGCTGAAGCCGCAGTACGTCGCCAGGAAGCGGAAGCACATCGCCGCGAAGCTGATTATCTGCGCTGCCAGAAATACCTCTCGCAGGCGGTGAATGTGCTGGTGACGCTCACGCAGCGCTGGCAGAGCATGCCGCCGCACTCAATGCAGGCGGCTGAAGCGCGTAAACATCTTCAGCAGCAAAGCGAGCTGATCGCCTCCCTGCTGGCAGAGGCGCAGGAGCTGGAGCGCGGTCTGACGCGTGAAGAGGAGCCGACGCGCCAGGCGCGCGACGAAGCGCGTCAGGAGTACGAAAGCTATCAAGAGCAGCAGCACGACGCAGAAAAACGCTTCAGCTTCGAGCAGAAGATGTCGGAAGAGGAGCGCCATGAGCTGAAGCGCCTCTGGCGACAGGCGAGTAAACTCTGTCACCCCGATCTGGTCGACAGCGAGATGAAAAACGATGCCAATAGCATGATGGTGCAGCTCAATCAGGCCCGTCAACGCGGCGATCTGAGCGCGATTCGATCCATGCTCAGCCGCCTGCAAAAAGGGCTGGAGCCGCTAATGGCCAGCGACAGGCTGAACGACGTCCAGCGTCTGCGTCAGCGCATTGTGGAAGTGAAGCAGCACATCGCCACGCTGATTGAAGAGTTAATGACGCTGGATAAAGAGGAGACCTGGCAGTTGGTCTCTTCCCTTGGCGATCGGGAAACCTATTTCCGCCAGCAGGAGAAAGCGCTGGCTGAGATCCGTGAATCCCTTGAGCAGCAGGTTAACGAAGCCGAATACGACGAAGTTGCCTGATATGTGCCCGGCGCTCTGCCGGGCCGCAATTACTTTTTATGCCAGTAAGCCTGCGCGCGAACGCACTGCTGATCGATAGCGTCCGTTTCAAACCGCGCCTTCAGCGATTTCACCACCTCCCCCTCCCCGGTCAGCCAGATAAAATAGTCCTCACCTGGTACAGTTAGCGCCGCCAGCTTTTCCGCCACTTTCTGCGGCTGATGCCCAATCACATACTCAATATCAAAACCCTCCAGATGCGCGAGGTAATCCTGATAAGCGGCATTGTCGATGGTTACCAGCGCCTTCACCTGCGGACGCCGCGCAAGCTGGCTTATCGCCTCCAGCCGACGGCGCAATGCCGGCATACCGGACTCATCGCACACGTAGAGTTGCCAGGCATAATCTTCCGGCACCACCAGCGAACCGCGCGGCCCGCCGATAGTCAGCAGATCTCCGGCTTGCGCGTTGAGTGCCCATGCGCTCGCCACGCCGCCATCGTGAATGTAAAAATCGAGAGTCAGTTCATTGCGGCTGGCATCAAAGAGCGGCGTATAGTCGCGCGACAGCGGACGTGGCCCATCGCCCCAGTTAATGCCCTCATCCGTTACCTCTGGCGGAACGAAAGGAGCGCCCTCCTGCGGGAAGAAAACTTTGGTGTGGTCATCGAAACCGCGTGAGCTAAAGCCATCGAGCTGCTCGCCGCCAAGCACAATGCGCTGGAAGCCCTCGCTTGCCCGCTCAACGCGCAAAACGGTTAACTGGCGAAAACGCAGCTCATTGCGCACGCGCTGCGGATAGCGTGAAGAAGTTGTGGTCATAATCGGCCCTACTGAATGTGAAATAGATATATCTAAATTTTGTGCAAATGATAATGATTGTTGTTTGTAGGGAAGGCAAGATCTTTTTAAGATATAGCTACAGCTAAGAGCACGCGCTGACAAAATCACCATTTAAAATCTTTATTATCAGTAAGATAAAAACAATTGATTAAACCAGCCTGTTACCAGACAGAGTTTAGATATAGATTAGATATATCGAATTAACACGGAGAGTAGGATGCGCCATTCACACGACAGTCACGATAACGAACACCACGGCGGCCGTCGCCAGCGCTTTTTTGGCCACGGGGAGTTACGCCTGGTGCTGCTGCATCTGCTGCGCGATAGCGCCAGCCACGGCTATGAGCTTATCAAAGCCATTGAAACGCTGACCGAGGGAAACTACACCCCCAGCCCCGGCGTGATCTACCCGACTCTCGATCTGTTGCGCGATCAGCAGTTGATTACTATCAGCGATGAGGAGAGTGGGCGCAGGGTGATTGCGATAACCCGCCACGGCCAGCAGTGGCTGGATGAGAGCCAGCAGCAGCTGACGCAAATTCTGGAACGGGTTAAAGCGCGTAATGTCGGCTATCAGTTACGCAGAGATCCACAGATGAAGCGGGCGCTGGCGAACTTTAAAGCCGTGCTCGATCTGCGCGTGAATCAGCAGGCGCTTAGCGCCGCGCAGCTTAAACAGATAATTGGCATTATCGACCGCGCGGCGCTGGAGATATCCCAGCTGGATTAAGCTGGCATTGGCGCTTCACGCAGGCGGAAGACCTTCACCAGTTCGCGCAGATGCAGCGCCTGATCGTTCAGTGACGCGGCTGCCGCAACGGACTCTTCCACCAGGCTTGAGTTCTGCTGGGTGGTGGAGTCAATCAGGCCGATAGCGCTGTTGATCTGCGAAATGCCATCGGTCTGCTCGCGGCTCGCCTGGCCGATTTCACGCAGGATCACATCCATCTCTTCGACGTTGGTCACCATACCGTTAATCAGCGCGCTGGCTTTCTCCACCAGCGCCATCCCTTCACGGGTCTGGCTGGCTGAGCTCTCGATCAGATGGCGAATATCATTCGCCGACGAGGCGCTTTTCTGCGCCAGTTGACGCACTTCACCGGCCACCACGGCAAAACCACGGCCATGCTCACCGGCACGCGCCGCTTCAACCGCGGCGTTCAACGCCAGAATGTTGGTCTGGAAAGCAATCGCATCAATCAGGTTGATGATGTCGGACATGCGATTAGAGGTGTCGTTGATAACCCGCATCTTCTCGGTGACCTGCATCATCATCTCGCCATTGCTCTTCACCACCGTCGCGGCATCCGCCGACAGCGTCGTGGCTTCAGAGGTGTGATCGGCTGTGTTTTTCACGGTAGCCGTGATCTGCTCCATGGATGCCGCAGTCTGCTCAACGGAACTTGCCTGCTCTTCCGTGCGCGCCGCCAGATCCTGGTTACCGGCAACAATTTGCGCCGCCGCGCTGGAGATATTTTCAGAGCCGTTTTGCACCTGATGCACAATCTCCACCAGGCGGTTTTTCATCTCCATCAGCGCACGCAACAGCGTTCCGGTCTCATCATGATGACGAGAGTCAATGGAGCGGGTTAAGTCACCATCGGCGATCGCTTCCGCAAAAGTGACTGCTTCGCGAAGCGGACGAGTGATCATTCGCGCGATCACCACACCAATCAGGCTTCCGAGGGCAATACTGATCGCCGCCAGCGCAATCAACAGCAGGCGGTTGGAGCCAAAGTCCTTCTGCACCTGCTGACCCGCGTCACGCATCTGCTGATCCTGGATGGCAATCAGCTCCTGCACTTTCGCTTTATAGGCCTTCTGGACAGTGATGGTATTGGTCATCATCTCCTGAATGGCGGCCGGGCGATCGTTGCGCTTTACCGCATCGAGGATGCGAAAACGGGAGTCGAGGTACTGTTGGCGCACGGTGCGGATCTCAGCAAGGATTTGCTGCGACTGCTCGTCGCGCAAGTTTTTCGAGAGATCGGCCAGTAAGGCAGAGATACGCGAGCTAATAGCCGCCAGTTGTTTCTGGGAATCAGCCGACCATTTGCCGTCCGTATCCAGCAGCATTAATTGTTGCGTACTGACGAACGTCTGGAAATTATCAATCAGCTCGTTTGCTTTTACGGTCGTGGGATAATCCTCATGCACAATTTCTTGCATACCGTTGTTGGCACGATTAAGGCTGAAAAGCGAGAAACAGGAACTCACCACCATCAATATAATAAAGAATCCGAATGCCAGAAATAATTTCGTACCGATTTTTACATCATGTAAAAACATATCTTCTCCGTGGATTTGAATGTCTTGCTGACAAAAGCTTTGAACCCTAATTCAGAAGGCACGCTTAAGTCCCCGGCGCGAATGGAAACCCTGTCGCCACCAGACGTTATCGGTAACGTAAATGCTAACTTTATGAGTTTGATCGTTTTTTTATTAAATTAATTGGCCACTGGATAGTCAGAAACTATCAATTTAGCGTCATTGATCGTTATTTGTTTCGTTTTCTTATTATTTCATGGATATATTAATGGGAGTTAACTAGAGTTAATGGCAAATTAAATTTCAAGCTAACTAATTTATTGAGCCCGGCACTAACAAAATAACAATTAATAAAAAAGTAACAATTTAGAAAAAATTATTAACATGAAGATGGATTAGCAGAAATAAAAAAACCGCCAGCAGAGGCGGCGGTTTTTTTAATTAAATATCTCTTAATGTAATACGGAAACTGCGTCCTGTAGCCGACCTGCGCGCTGTTTCACCATTGACGACACCTCCGCGCTCTGTTCAACCAACCCGGCGTTTTTCTGCGTAATCGCATCCAGCTCCGCCACGGCGCGCGTCAGATCCGCAAGCCCCGTTGCCTGCTCAGAGGTGGACTGGCTAATCTGGGCAATCAGGGCGGTGACATCTTTAACCTGGGCCACAATATCGTCCATCGTGCGGCCTGCTGCGTGAACCTGGTCGGAGCCGGACTGCACTTTACTGGCGCTGGCATCAATCAGTTTACGGATATCATTCGCGGCGTTCGCGCTGCGGCTTGCCAGGTGACGAACTTCCCCGGCAACCACCGCGAAGCCTTTGCCCTGCTCCCCTGCCCGCGCTGCTTCAACTGCGGCGTTCAGCGCCAGGATATTGGTCTGGAAAGCGATATCATTAATCAGCGCAGTAATGGAGCCGATACGCTGCGTGCTGTCGGCAATCTCATCCATGGTTTTCACCACCGTTTCCATCGCTTTACCGCCGTGAGCGGCGGCGTTGCTGGCGGAACTGGAGAGCTTATCCGCCGCAGACGCCGTTTCCGAGTTGCTCTGTACCGACGCGGCCATCTGGCCCATTGTCGCCACGGTCTGCTGCACGTTAACCACCGTCTGGCGCGTACGCTCATTCAAGTCGTCGTTGCCCTTCGCCAGCGTTTCGCTGCCGTTAAGCACGCTGCTCACCTGACCAGAGACATCGTTTATCAGCCAGCGGCACATCAGCCCCAACTGACCGACCGAGCGCAGGATCAGCCCCACTTCATCGCTGCGGTTGAGGAAATCGACGCTGTTACGATCGCCCGTTGCCACACTTAGCGCCTGCTTTGCCACATTCTCGACCGGGCGAACAATCTGCCACTCAAACGCCAGCGCGCCCAGCAGCGTCACCAGCGTACTGACCAGCATCGACACAGGATGCGCGCCGGTGAACCACAGCGCCGCCAGCTGTGCGACCCACAGCAGCGTCATGACGCCGCGCGCCCGCCAGCGCAGCGGAAGCGTGGCCACTTTCCCAAATAAGCTTTTACCCAGTACAAGACCTTTATGCAGGCGCTTTTTGCTGCGCCCTTCATTTAATGCGCTGTAGAGCGGCTCAACTGCCGCGATCTCCTGCTCCGTCGCGCGGGTGCGGATCGACATATAGCCGGTCACTTCGCCGTTACGCACCATCGGAATGGCATTGGCACGCACCCAGTAGTGATCGCCATTTTTACGGCGGTTTTTCACAATACCGCTCCACGGCTCGCCCTGTTTCAGGGTGAACCACATATCGGCAAATGCCGCTTTCGGCATATCTGGATGGCGCACAACATTGTGCGGTTGGCCGCTTAACTCATTGAGGTGATAGCCGCTGGCATGAATAAACGCATCGTTAGCGTGAGTGATGTAGCTCTGCGTATCAGTGGTGGACATCAGCGTAGTGTCATCGTCCAGCGGGAAGTTGCGCTGGCTGACATAAAGAGGAGAAGACATGGTTGCGTCCTGTGCAGGTTATATTGCCGTGAAAAAATTATTGCGAATGTTATTTCGGCGATAATGAATTTATCTTTAGTTGTTAAATTTGATTTAGATCGCAAATCCGCAGAAAACCCTGATTTTGATAGGTTTGTTAAGATATTGATTTTAATAGTTTCAGTCTGAAAACACTTAGTTGCGCTAACGGGTTATGCCCCATTTTCATGCATTCGACGCACTTTTTTGGCGCAAAGCGCCTTTTCACCCCCTCGCCTCGCGCTTTTTAACAATGCTGTAACCTATTTTTTGCCCAGACGGCATGATTAAATCTTGTACGATTTGGCTTTCACCTGGCGTTTATCCCGATTTCTCTGCCCGCCGCCGAAGTGGCGTAATCCCTGCAATACTTTAATCAGTATCACGTGATACGCGACTCCTGGAGCTTATTTTGAACAGGTTACCTTCCAGCGCATCCGCTTTAGCGTGCAGCGCTCACGCCCTGAATCTCATTGAGAAGCGAACGCTTGATCATGAGGAGATGAAAGCTTTAAACCGAGAGGTGGTGGATTACTTTAAAGAGCATGTTAACCCGGGGTTTTTAGAGTATCGAAAATCTGTAACTGCTGGCGGGGATTACGGAGCCGTAGAGTGGCAAGCAGGCAGTCTGAATACGCTTGTCGACACCCAGGGAGTGGAGTTTTTAGATTGCCTGGGTGGATTTGGTATTTTCAATGTGGGGCACCGTAATCCAGTTGTCGTTTCCGCCGTACAGAACCAACTCGCCAAACAACCTCTGCATAGCCAGGAGCTTCTCGACCCGCTACGGGCGATGCTGGCAAAAACGCTGGCGGCGCTCGCGCCCGGCAAACTCAAATACAGCTTCTTTAGCAACAGCGGCACGGAGTCCGTCGAAGCGGCGCTGAAACTGGCGAAAGCCTATCAATCTCCACGCGGGAAATTCTCCTTTATCGCCACCAGCGGCGCGTTCCACGGTAAATCTCTTGGCTCGCTCTCGGCGACGGCGAAGTCAACCTTTCGTAAACCCTTTATGCCGCTGCTGCCGGGCTTTCACCATGTGCCGTTTGGCGATATCGATGCCATGCGCACGGCCCTCAGCGAAGGGCAGAAAACCGGGGATGACGTTGCGGCGGTGATTCTGGAGCCGATTCAGGGTGAAGGGGGCGTGATCCTGCCTCCGCCGGGCTATCTGCCTGCGGTGCGTAAGCTGTGCGATGAGTTTGGCGCGCTGCTTATTTTCGACGAAGTGCAAACCGGTATGGGGCGCACTGGCAAGATGTTCGCTTGCGAGCATGAAAATGTGCAGCCGGACATTATGTGTTTAGCCAAAGCTCTCGGCGGCGGCGTGATGCCGATTGGCGCGACCATCGCGACCGAAGAGGTCTTCTCGGTGCTGTTTGATAATCCGTTCCTGCACACCACTACTTTCGGCGGTAATCCGCTGGCCTGTGCGGCGGCGCTGGCGACCATCAATGTGCTGCTGGAAGAGAACCTGCCGGCGCAGGCGGAGCAGAAAGGCGACATGCTGCTGGATGGCTTCCGTGCGCTGGCGCGTCAGTATCCCGATCTGGTACAGGATGTGCGCGGGCGCGGCATGCTGATGGCGCTGGAGTTTGTGAATAACGAGACGGGGTACAATTTTGCCAGCCAGATGTTCCGCCAGCGCGTGCTGGTGGCCGGTACGCTCAATAATGCGAAAACCATTCGTATTGAGCCGCCGCTGACGCTCACCATTGAACAGTGCGAGCAGGTGCTGCGCGCCGCAGGCGAAGCGTTGTCCGCGCTGCGCGTTTCAGTAGAGCCGGTGTAATACTCTGCCCGATGGCGCTTCGCTTATCGGGCCTACAAACCGCACTCACCGTAGGCCGGATAAGGCGTAGCCGCCATCCGGCCTTTTGCCCGATGGCGCTTTGCTTATCGGGCCTACAAACCGCACTCACCGTAGGCCGGATAAGGTGCCAGCCGCCATCCGGCATTCTTGCCCGATGGCGCTTCGCTTATCGGGCCTACAAACCGCACTCACCGTAGGCCGGATAAGGCGTAGCCGCCATCCGGCCTTATGCCCGATGGCGCTTCGCTTACCGCACCGACAAACCGCACTCACCGTAGGCCGGATAAGGCGTAGCTGCCATCCGGCATGTCCTCTGCCCGCACTTTTTTGAATCCCATCACAATCATTCGCTCCAGCTTTTCACTTCTGTTGTCGCGACGGCTACAGTAGAACTCATCCGACCACATAACAATAATTTTACATTGGAAGAGAGCATGAGCCACTACCCGTCACTGTTCGCCCCGCTGGATCTGGGTTTTACCCAGCTTAAAAACCGTGTGCTGATGGGGTCGATGCACACCGGTCTGGAGGAGCGCCCGGACGGCGCAGAGCGGTTGGCGGCCTTCTATGCCGAGCGCGCTCGTCATGGTGTGGCGCTGATTGTCACGGGCGGCATCTCCCCCGCTCTTTCCGGCGTGACAATGGAGGGTGCCGCGGTGCTGAACGATATCAGCCAGCTGCCGCACCATCGGCACATTACCGATGCGGTGCATCAGGAGGGGGGCAAAATCGCACTGCAAATCCTGCATACCGGGCGCTACAGTTTTCAGCCCAACCTGGTCGCCCCTTCCGCCATTCAGGCACCGATCAATCGCTTCAAACCTCACGAACTAAGCCATGATGAAATTCTAAGCCTGATTGAGGATTTCGCCCGCTGCGCGCACCTGGCACAACAGGCCGGTTACGACGGTGTCGAGGTGATGGGTTCGGAAGGTTATCTGATTAACCAGTTTCTCGCCGCGCGTACCAACCAGCGTGAAGATGAATGGGGCGGTGATTACGCTCGCCGAATGCGTTTTCCCCTCGAGGTGGTGCGGGCGATCCGCGAGCGCGTCGGGGAGAACTTCATCCTGATTTATCGCCTGTCGATGCTCGATCTGGTGGAAGGCGGCGGCACACTGGATGAGACCATCGCGCTGGCACAGGCCGTTGAAGCGGCGGGCGCCACGCTTATTAATACCGGGATCGGCTGGCATGAAGCGCGGATCCCAACCATTGCTACGCCGGTGCCGCGCGGAGCGTTTAGCTGGGTGACGCGCAAGCTGAAAGGCAAAGTCAACGTCCCGCTGATCACCACCAACCGCATTAACGATCCGCAGGTGGCCGAAGCGATCCTTGCCCGTGACGATGCGGATATGGTGTCGATGGCGCGCCCTTTCCTCGCCGACGCGGAGCTGTTAAGCAAAGCGCAGAGCGGCCGGGAAGAGGAGATTAACACCTGTATTGGCTGCAACCAGGCGTGTCTGGATCAGATCTTTTACGGCAAAGTGACCTCCTGCCTGGTCAACCCGCGTGCCTGCCATGAAACACTGATGCCGATCTTCCCGGCAGAGCAGAAAAAAAACCTCGCGGTGGTTGGCGCAGGCCCTGCCGGGCTGGCTTTTGCAGTGAATGCCGCCGCGCGCGGGCACAGCGTAACGCTGTTTGATGCGCAGGCAGAGATCGGCGGGCAGTTTAATGTTGCCAAACAGATCCCCGGTAAAGAGGAGTTTTATGAAACCCTGCGTTACTACCGGCGGATGATCGACAAAACCGGCGTCGCACTCTGCCTTAATCAACGTGTCGATCCCGGTATGCTGACGCTGTTTGATGAGGTGATCCTCGCCTGCGGCATTGAGCCGCGCATGCCGCTTATCGACGGCATCGATCATCCGAAGGTGCTGAACTATCTCGACGTGCTGCGCGATAAAGCGCCGGTCGGTGAACGCGTGGCGATCGTCGGCTGCGGCGGGATCGGCTTTGATACCGCGGTCTATTTAAGCCAGCCGGGGGAGTCCACCAGCCAGAATATCGCTGAATTCTGCGTTGAGTGGGGCATCGATACCAGCCTGAACGAGGTCGGCGGCCTGCGTCCGGAAGGGCCGCAATTGCCGAAAAGCCCGCGGCAGATTGTGATGCTGCAACGCAAAGCCAGCAAGCCGGGCGACGGGCTGGGGAAAACCACCGGCTGGATCCACCGCGCCACGCTGCTGTCGCGCGGTGTGAAGATGATCCCGGCGGTGAGCTACCAGAAAATCGACGATGAGGGTTTACATATTCTGGTCGGCGGCGAGCCGCAGGTGCTGGCGGTGGATAATGTGGTGATCTGCGCCGGACAGGAGCCGCGGCGCGAGCTGGCCGAACCGCTGCGCGAAGCCGGTAAACCGGTGCATTTGATTGGCGGTTGCGATGTGGCGATGGAGCTGGATGCCCGCCGGGCGATAGCCCAGGGCACGCAACTCGCGTTAACCATTTAAAAAATGCCTGATGGCGCTGCGCTTATCAGGCCTACAGGCTTTGAGACGTTGTAGGCCGGATAAGGCATGAGCCGCCATCCGGCAGAGCGCCTGATGGCGCTGCGGTTAGCGCTTTTTGCGCACTTTAACCGATTTGAGGATCACGAACTTATTGTTGGTCGCCACGGTTTCGCAATTGCCAAACACGCGTTTGAGCTTGCGGAAATAGTCGAGATGGCGATTGCCGACAATACGTAATTCACCGCCATACTTCAGGCAGCGGCGCGCATCGTTAAACATCTGCCAGGCAATGTGATCGGTGATGGCGCTCTGCTGATGGAACGGCGGGTTACAGAGCACCGCCGCAAAGCGATCCGGCTCAATGCCGGAGAGCGCGTTGTTGATCATAAACTCGCAGCGCTCCACATCCTCCGGCAGGTTGCTCTCCACGTTCAGACGCGAAGAGGCGACCGCCATGGCCGACTCATCAACAAACAGCACCTGCGCCTGCGGGTTGCTGGCCAGCAGTTGCAGGCCAATCACGCCATTGCCGCAGCCGAGATCGACCATCTCGCCCTCGACATTTTCCGGCAGATGTTGCAGGAAAAAGCGTGCGCCGATATCCAGCCCGCTGCGGGAAAAAACATTCGCATGGTTGTGAATGGTCCAGGGCGTACCATCCAGCTTCCAGCTTGCCAGCAGCGAGGTTTCAACAGGCGCGGGAGCGTTAAAGGTGCAGTTGATCAGGCGCGCTTTACGCCATGCCAGCGTAGTGGTAGTCGGGCCGAGGATCTTTTCAAACAGCGCCATCGTCGAATTGTGAATATCACGGGTTTTCGCGCCAGCGATAATCCGCGTCTGCGGCGTAACCACGTCACGCAGAGCGCGCAGCTGCTGCTCAAGCAGCGCCAGCTGTTTTGGTATTTTAATCAGCACTAAAGCCGGATTGGCCGGCAGCGGGCTGAGGCAGTCCTGAAAGGTGACCGCCTCTTCATCGAGATCGTTAATGCGCAGGTTATGCTGCGTTGCCAGCTCGGCAATAAAGGAGTCGTTAACCGACACCGGCTGATGGGCCGCCAGCGCGCAGGCCAGCGCGCCGAAGCTGTCATTGAAGATCAGAACCGGGCCATCGACCGCATCCACCTGTTGCAGAAGATATTCATCCGCTGCATCCCACGCCTGTAGCGACGCCTCTTCCACGCCGACAGGGAATCTGTCTAAAGTGAATGACTGTCCGTTTAACTCAACCTGGCTCATCGACCCTCCGCAATGCTAAAATTCGCGCGTTTTATCGCTCAATTACGTAAGGATGTAAACACATTTCACCATGAAGACCCTCACCTATCTTCAGGGCTATCCTGAATCCCTGCTGGCGCAGGTACATACGCTGATTGAGCAGAACCGTCTGGGCGAGGTGCTGGCAAAACGCTACCCCGACAGCCACGGCGTCACCACCGATAAAGCGCTCTATCACTATACGCAAGAGATGAAAAACCAGTTTCTGCGTAACGCCGCGCCGGTCAATAAAGTGATGTATGACAGCAAAATTCACGTGCTCAATAATGCCCTTGGCCTGCACACCGCCATTTCCCGCGTGCAGGGCGGCAAGCTGAAAGCGAAAGCGGAGATCCGCGTCGCCACCGTTTTCCGCGATGCGCCGGAAGCTTTTCTGCGCATGATTGTGGTACACGAACTGGCGCACCTGCGCGAGAAAGAGCACAACAAAGCTTTTTACCAGCTCTGCTGTCATATGGAGCCGCAGTACCACCAGCTCGAGTTCGATACCAGGCTGTGGTTGACTCATCTCGCCTTGCGCTAAGCATGCGCGCCAGCGCACTGGTTTTGTCATGTTGACGTGATAGAGTGACAGCGGAACCCTTTAACGGAGAAGTAGCGCCTTTATGATACGTTTCGCTGTCATAGGGACGAACTGGATCTCGCGCCAGTTTGTCGATGCCGCCCATGAAACGGGCAAATACAGACTCACCGCCGTCTATTCCCGCAGCCTTGAACAGGCGCAAACCTTCGCCACCGACTACCCTGTCGAGCATCTCTTTACCTCACTTGAGGAGATGGCGCAGAGCGATGCGATTGACGCGGTCTATATTGCCAGCCCCAACTCCCTCCACTTTGCTCAGACGCAGCTGTTTCTCAGCCATAAAAAGCATGTGATCTGCGAAAAACCGCTGGCCTCAAACCTGCGTGAAGTGGAGGCCGCCATCGCCTGCGCCCGTGAAAATCAGGTGGTGCTGTTTGAAGCCTTCAAAACTGCCAGCCTGCCAAACTTCCTGGCGCTGAAGCAGTCGCTGGCGAAAGCGGGTAAGCTGCGCAAAGCCTTTATTAACTACTGCCAGTACTCGTCGCGCTATCAGCGTTTTCTCGACGGCGAAAACCCCAACACCTTCAACCCCGCGTTCTCTAACGGGTCGATTATGGATATCGGCTTTTACTGCCTCGCCTCAGCGGTGGCGCTATGGGGCGAACCGCACAGCGTGCAGGCTTCCGCGAGCCTGCTTTCAAGCGGCGTCGACGCGCACGGCGTGGTGGTGATGAATTACGGCGATTTCAGCGTCACGCTGCAACACTCGAAAGTGAACGATTCGGTGCTGGCGAGTGAGATTCAGGGCGAAGCGGGTTCGCTGGTGATTGAAAAGATTTCCGAGTGCCAGAAGCTCTCCTTTATCCCGCGCGGCGGCAAAGCGCAGGAGCTGACGCAGCCGCAGCATATCAACACCATGCTGTATGAAGCCGAGACCTTTGCGCGGCTGGTGGAGGAGAATGAGGTCAATCATCCGGGGCTTGCGATCAGCCGTATTACGGCAAAACTGCTAACGGAGATCCGCCGCCAGACCGGCGTCGTCTTCCCGGCCGATGATCTCAGCACCCAACTTCCTGCGTAAAGCTACGTAAGAAGCGCTGGCGACACATTGACCAGCTCAATATGTTGACATAATTTGTTACCAGCAAAGGGGAGTAACTTCTTCGCCGGTGGGTCGTCATTACGGTGCGTTAAGCACCCGGTCGCCGGGCGTCGTTATCGACGTAAGTGAGACCTTGCCGGAAGGCGAGATCCCCTGCACCAGGCAAGCGGCTAACGTCTTCTGACGTTGGCCGTTTTTGTTTGCGTGAGGATCTGGTGATGAATAGTGTTGGCACACCGATGTTATGGGGCGTTTTTGCCGTTGCCGTGGTGGTTATGCTGGCGATCGACCTTCTGCTTCAGGGGCGTCGCGGCGCGCATACGATGACCATGAAGCAGGCGGCCGTTTGGTCAGTGGTGTGGGTTAGCCTGTCGCTGCTGTTTAATGCCGCCTTCTGGTGGTATCTGACGCAAACCGAAGGGCGCGCGGTCGCAGATACCCAGGCGCTGGCGTTCTTAACCGGTTATCTGATTGAAAAAGCGCTGGCGGTGGATAACGTATTCGTCTGGCTAATGCTGTTCAGCTACTTTGCCGTCCCTGCGGCACTGCAACGCCGGGTACTGATCTACGGCGTACTCGGGGCGATCGTGCTGCGTACCATCATGATCTTCGCCGGAAGCTGGCTGATTACCCAGTTCTCATGGCTGCTCTACGTTTTCGGTGCCTTCCTGCTCTTTACCGGCGTGAAGATGGCGCTGGCGAAAGAGGATGAGAAGGGCATTGGCGATAAACCAGTGGTGCGCTGGCTGCGTAGCCATCTGCGCATGACCGACAGCATTGAAAGCGAGCACTTCTTTGTGCGCAAAAACGGTCTGCTGTATGCCACGCCGCTGCTGCTGGTGCTGATCCTGGTGGAGCTGAGCGATGTGATTTTCGCCGTCGACAGCATTCCGGCAATCTTCGCTGTCACTACCGATCCCTTTATCGTTCTGACCTCAAACCTGTTTGCCATTCTGGGGCTGCGCGCGATGTACTTCCTGCTGGCGGGCGTAGCGGAGCGCTTCTCAATGCTCAAATATGGCCTGTCGGTAATCCTGGTATTTATCGGTATCAAGATGCTGATCGTCGATTTCTTCCATATCCCGATCGCCATCTCCCTTGGCGTGGTGGGTGGTATTCTGGTGCTGACGCTGCTGATTAATAGCTGGGTTAACTACCAGAACGACAAGAAAAACCGCGCGTAAGCCGTAAATCGCCGCTCTGCCACCCTGGCGAGCGGCGATTCATCGCGCCCTGTCGCCTTTGTCACAAAACGCTAACATCACTAATAAAAAAAGCCGCGCCAGCGCGTAAAAGTACGCTTCCCGCTCTTCCCTGTTGCCGCAGAGTTCATATACTCCTTTCAGCAAACAATTGTTACATCCTGACAAAGCTCTGTTTAAAAGAGCAGCGGGGTGTGATTCCACAACACGAAAGGAAAATGGCATGACAACGCACCGCTCGTCAGGGTTGCTGCAACGTTTCGTTGATGGCAGCCTGGTGAAACAGATTCTTCTTGGCCTCGTTCTGGGGATTTTACTGGCGTGGATCTCGACGCCCGCCGCTATCGCTACCGGTATTCTCGGTACGCTATTTGTCAGCGCATTGAAAGCCGTTGCGCCGGTGCTGGTACTGATGCTGGTGATGGCGTCTATTGCCGGACACCAGCAGGGCCAGCGCACTCACCTTCGTCCGGTGCTGGTGCTCTATTTATTAGGTACCTTTACCGCTGCACTTACCGCCGTGCTGGCCAGTTTCCTCTTCCCCTCCACTTTGCAGTTAGTACCCGGCGCCAGCGATATTACGCCGCCCTCCGGCATTATTGAGGTGCTGCGCGGCTTGCTGACCAGCATGATCGCCAACCCGGTGACGGCAATTATGGAAGCAAACTATATCGGTATCCTGGTGTGGGCCGTCGGGCTGGGTTTTGCCCTGCATCACAGCAGTGAGACGACGAAAAAAATGGTGCAGGATATGTCGGGCGCCGTCACCTTTATGGTGCGGATCGTGATTCGTTTTGCGCCGATTGGCATTTTCGGTCTCGTCTCCTCGACCCTTGCCACGTCGGGTTTCGGCGCGCTGTTAGGCTATGCGCAACTGCTGGTGGTGCTGGTGGGCTGCATGGCATTTGTCGCACTGGTCATTAACCCGCTGCTGGTCTACTGGAAGATCCGCCGCAACCCCTACCCGCTGGTCTTTACCTGCCTGCGCGAAAGCGGCGTAACGGCCTTTTTCACCCGCAGCTCGGCGGCGAATATCCCGGTCAATATGACGTTGTGTGAAAAGCTCAATCTCGATCGCGACACCTACTCCGTCTCCATTCCGCTTGGGGCGACGATTAATATGGCGGGCGCAGCGATCACCATTACCGTGCTGGCGCTGGCGGCAGTGCATACGCTGGGCATTACGGTCGATCTGCCGACGGCGCTGCTGCTGAGCCTGGTGGCGTCCCTCTGTGCTTGCGGTGCATCCGGGGTGGCGGGCGGCTCGCTGCTGCTGATCCCGCTGGCCTGCAACATGTTCGGTATCTCCAACGATGTCGCGATGCAGGTGGTGGCGGTCGGCTTTATCATCGGCGTGTTGCAGGACTCCTGCGAAACCGCGCTCAACTCCTCAACCGATGTGCTGTTTACCGCTGCGGTATGTCAGGCGGAAGATGAGCGGCTGGTAAAGAACGCGCTGCGTAGTTAATCGGCGGAGAGGCAAAAAAAAGCGGCGCTGTCAGGGTAGCGCCGCTTTGCTTAGTGCACCTCAGTGCGATTTATAAAGTTACACCACTTTTGAAGATGGCTAACTCACGGAAATCATTTTTCTCGTTGCAGGTCTGTTTACCGTTAGCGATATCAACAATCACATCGACAAACTCCTCCAGAAGCTGCGGCATTGCTTTGCCGTGGATCAACTGACCTGCATCAAAATCGATCCAGTGTTTCTTTTTCGCCGCCAGCTCACTATTGGTGGCGATTTTCACCGTCGGCACAAAACCGCCGTAGGGCGTCCCGCGACCGGTGCTGAACAGCACCATATGGCAGCCGGCACCGGCTAACGCGCTGGTCGCGACCGCATCGTTGCCCGGCGCGCTCAGCAGATTGAGGCCATGGGTTTGCAGACGCTCGCCGTAGCGCAGCACATCAACCACCTGGCTGGCACCCGCTTTCTGCGTACAGCCCAGTGACTTCTCTTCCAGCGTCGTGATGCCGCCCGCTTTGTTGCCCGGTGACGGGTTTTCATAGATCGGCTGATTGTGGGCAATAAAGTACTGTTTGAAGTCGTTAACCATGGTCACGGTCTTCTCAAAGGTACTTTCGTCACGACAGTGGCTCATCAGAATGCGCTCAGCGCCGAACATCTCCGGCACTTCGGTCAGCACCGTGGTGCCGCCGTTGCCAATCACATAATCAGAGAAGCGGCCGAGCATCGGGTTGGCGGTAATACCGGAAAGCCCGTCAGAGCCGCCACACTCCAGCCCAAACTTCAGCTCGCTCAGTTTACCCGGCTCGCGCTTATCGTTACGCATCGCCTTATAGAGCGCATGCAGATGCTCAAGCCCCGCTTCCACTTCGTCGTCCTGATGCTGGCAGACCATAAAGTGGACGCGTTCAGCATCAAATTCACCCAGCGTCTGGCGGAAAGCGTCAACCTGGTTGTTTTCACACCCAAGGCCAATCACCAGCACCGCGCCCGCATTCGGATGACGCACCATGTTTTGCAGCATGGTGCGCGTATTGATGTGGTCGTCGCCCAGCTGTGAACAGCCGTAGGTGTGGCTGAAGAGGTAAACGCCGTCGATATCTTCGGCGTCATGGGTCTCTTTCAGAAAGCGGTTCTGGATCTGACGGGCGATGCCATTCACGCAGCCGACCGTCGGCAGGATCCACAACTCATTACGGATCCCCACTTCCCCATTTGCCCGGCGGTAGATCTGCACGTCACGATCGCCCGCCTGGCTGCCCTCATCCTGAAAATCAGGTTGATAGCTATACTCGTCCAGATCGCTGAGGTTCGTTCGCGCATTGTGGGAATGGATGTACTCGCCCGACGCGATATCTGACGTCGCATGACCAATCGGCAGACCATATTTAACAATGTTTTCGCCCTGCTTAATGGCGTGCAGCGCAAATTTATGCCCGCGCGATACGGCCTGGCGCAGCTGTACGGTCTGGTTGTCGATAACGACTTCCGCGCCTTCAGCAAGATCGGCCAGCGCTACTGCGACGTTATCCAGCGAATGGATCTTGATGTATTGCATATCAACCTCAAACGGCCCTAGTTCAGTTCAATCGCGAAGTAATCACGCGCATTGTTAAAGCAGATGTTTTTCACCATTTCACCCAGCAGCTGAATGTCAGCCGGAGCTTCGCCCGCTTCAACCCAGCGGCCAATCATCTGGCAGAGGATGCGGCGGAAATATTCATGACGGGTGTAGGAGAGGAAGCTGCGGCTGTCGGTCAGCATGCCGACAAAGCGGCTCAGCAGGCCAAGCTGCGCAAGCTGGGTCATCTGACGCTCCATGCCATCTTTCTGATCGTTAAACCACCAGCCGGAGCCGAACTGCATTTTGCCCGGCATGCCTTCACCCTGGAAGTTACCGATCATCGTACCCAGCACTTCGTTATCGCGCGGGTTCAGGCAGTAAAGGATGGTTTTCGGCAGCAGGTTATCTTCATTCTGCTTGCTCAGCAGTTTGGATAGCTCTTCCGCCAGCGGACGGTCATTGATGGAGTCGAAGCCGACATCCGGGCCGAGGAGTTTGAACTGACGCTGGTTGTTATTACGCAGCGCGCCGATGTGGTACTGCTGCACCCATTCGCGACGGGCATACTCCGCGCCGAGCCATACCAGCACCGCAGTTTTAAACTGCGCCACCTCTTTTTCGTTCAGCGTTTCACCCGCCAGGCGACGCGCCAGAATGGCGTCCAGCTCTGATTCAGATGCTTCGGCAAACAGCACCACGTCCAGCGCGTGGTCAGAGACTTTACAGCCATGCGCGGCAAAGTGATCGAGGCGTTTGGTCAGCGCGGTTTGCAGATCGGTAAAGCGGCGGATCTCGGTATCAGAGACTTCACCCAGTTTCGCCATGTAGTCGTTAAAGGTCGCCTGTTCAATATTGAAGGCTTTATCCGGACGCCAGCTCGGCAGCACTTTGGTGCTGAAAGTCGTCTCTTTGGCGATGGCCGCGTGGTGCTCCAGGGAGTCAATCGGGTCATCGGTGGTGCCGACCATTTTGACGTTCATCTGCTGCATGATGCCGCGTGCGGAGAAGCTATCCTGCGCCAGCAGTGCGTTACCACGCTCCCAGATCTCATCAGCCGTAGCAGGCGACAGCAGCTTACCTGTAATACCAAACGGGCGGCGCAGCTCAAGATGCGTCCAGTGGTATAACGGGTTGCCAATAGTGTGCGGTACGGTCGCTGCCCAGGCGTCAAACTTCTCTCGATCCGACGCATCGCCGGTACAAAGACGCTCCGGCACGCCGTTAGTGCGCATCGCACGCCACTTGTAGTGGTCACCTTTCAACCAGATGTCATACAAGTTTTTGAAACGGTAATCTTCCGCGATCTGCTGCGGCGGCAGGTGGCAGTGGTAGTCGAAAATCGGCTGGTCTTTGGCGTAGTCGTGGTACAGACGGCGGGCAAATTCGGTATCTAGCAGGAAATCTTCGGTCATAAACGGGGTCATTATCGTCTTCCTCTCAACGAGTGCGTCTGATGTCTACCTTAATGCTGTCAAAGTTATCACACCAATTTCTATAGACCGAAGGTATTTTCGTGAGTTGGATCAATAAAAGCAGACAAAAACTGACACGCTAATTGGTTAAACCGCCCGCCAGGCCGCGCCAAATCTGGCTCTCCGCGCCCAAGTTAAAGACCACACAAAGAAAAACACTTTTGTGATGTCACTCACCTTTTCAAGTTGTATGACAAGTTATCTTGCTGCCGTCGAATTGATTACCCGACGGGATGCATTCCCGATAAGACGTTAATCGGAATTAACGGTACGGACGCCGACTTACAAACAGAACGTTTACTGATGGCAGGCTTGGGCCGTAGCGGAACCTCTTTCCGGTTACGCCCTCCCGTTTCCACCCTCCGATGCGAGCGAAGGGTGTCCGCGCAAGCGGTAATAACATAACGATGAGGTTTACATGCGTAAAATCAAAGGATTACGTTGGTACATGATAGCACTGGTGACGGTCGGCACCGTGCTTGGCTACCTGACACGTAACACCATAGCGGCAGCCGCTCCGACGTTGATGGAAGAGTTGCACATCTCGACTCAGCAATATTCGTATATCATCGCGGCCTATTCCGCGGCCTACACCATCATGCAGCCGGTTGCGGGCTACGTCCTCGACATTCTGGGCACCAAAATTGGTTACGCCTTCTTCGCAATTACCTGGGCTATCTTCTGCGGTGCCACCGCACTGGCAGGCAGCTGGGGCGGTCTGGCACTGGCACGCGGCGCCGTGGGCGCAGCTGAAGCGGCGATGATCCCGGCAGGCCTGAAAGCGGCTTCCGAATGGTTCCCGGCAAAAGAGCGCTCCATCGCCGTCGGCTACTTCAACGTCGGTTCATCGATTGGCGCGATGATTGCGCCGCCGCTGGTGGTATGGGCAATCGTTATGCACAGTTGGGAGATGGCGTTCGTTATCTCTGGCGTACTGAGCTTTATCTGGGCGATGGCCTGGCTCATCTTCTATAAGCACCCGCGCGATCAGAAAAAATTGAGCGAAGAGGAGCGTGAATACATCATTGGCGGTCAGGAAGCACAGCACCAGACCAACAACGGCAAGAAAATGTCCGTTCGCCAGATCCTTGGTACCCGCCAGTTCTGGGGTATCGCGCTGCCGCGTTTTCTGGCTGAACCAGCCTGGGGTACCTTTAACGCCTGGATCCCGCTGTTCATGTTCAAAGTGTATGGCTTTAACCTGAAAGAGATTGCGATGTTCGCCTGGATGCCGATGCTGTTCGCGGATCTCGGTTGTATCGTGGGCGGTTATCTGCCGCCGCTGTTCCAGCGCATCTTCGGCGTGAATCTGATTGTCTCGCGTAAAATGGTGGTCACCATGGGCGCGCTGCTGATGATTGGCCCAGGCATGATTGGTCTCTTCACCAGCCCGTATGTGGCGATTGGCCTGCTCTGTATCGGCGGCTTTGCGCACCAGTCTCTCTCCGGCGCGCTGATTACGCTCTCTTCCGACGTGTTTGGTCGTAACGAAGTGGCAACTGCTAACGGCCTGACCGGGATGGCGGCATGGATGGCAAGCACCATGTTCGCCCTGGTAGTGGGTGCGCTGGCAGATACCATCGGCTTTAGCCCGCTGTTCGCGGTACTGGCGCTGTTTGACCTGATGGGCGCGGTGCTCATCTGGACGGTGCTGAAAAACAAATCTGCCGAAGAGGTAGCAAAAGAGCAGGCTGTCGGCTCGCCCGCCGCACAAAGTTAGCCCCGCTTTTTTTAAAACTATTTAAAGCCGCCTGAGGGCGGCTTTTTCGTTATTGACAATGGTGAGAAGGCACTAAAAGTGGTATAACAAATCCCATTATTGCCCTCTCCTCTGGAGCTTGTATGGAAATCTCCGAACCACGACGTCTCTACCAGCAACTTGCCGCCGAGCTTAAAAGCCGGATTGAGCAAGGCGTTTATCTTGTGGGAGAGAAGCTGCCCGCCGAACGCTTTATCGCCGATGAGAAAAGCGTCAGCCGGACCGTGGTGCGTGAAGCGATCATCATGCTCGAAGTGGAGGGGTATGTCGAAGTGCGTAAAGGCTCCGGCATTCACGTTATCTCCAACCAGGCGCGCCATACACAAGCGCCGGATGAGAATCTTGAGTTCGCCAGCTACGGTCCTTTTGAGCTGCTGCAGGCGCGCCAGCTGATTGAGAGCAATATCGCGGAGTTCGCTGCTACGCAGGTGACGAAGCAGGACATCATGAAGCTGATGGAGATCCAGGACAAAGCGCGCAAAGAGAAGTGTTTTCGCGACTCTGAATGGGATTTGCAGTTCCACGTACAGGTGGCGCTGGCAACGCAGAATACGGCCCTGGCCGCTATCGTTGAAAAGATGTGGACACAGCGCGTGCACAACCCCTACTGGAAGAAACTGCACGACCATATCGATCTGCGCACCGTTGATAACTGGTGTGACGATCATGACCAGATCCTGAAAGCGCTGATCCGTAAAGATCCCCACGGCGCGAAGCTGGCGATGTGGCAGCACCTGGAGAACACCAAACAGATGCTGTTTAACGAAACCAGCGACGACTTTGAGTTCAATGCTGACCGCTACCTCTTCGCCGATAACCCGGTCGTTCATCTCGATACGGCGGCTAACGGCACGAAATAAAAAATCCTCTACAGGCGCGCACTTACACCGCGCCTGTAAGAATTTTGGGTAAGTGAAAAGTATAGAGTGTCAGCGTGTGTAAATACCCTCGCCTCTTTCCGCCTTCCCCCGGCAAAATCACTTCTGAGCGCTTTTCTGACTGACGCATTACCTCAGCCTTTGTTACAATTGGATGCATTTCGCTTCTGTGTGAGTCAGCGCTTGCTCACAGCGCCTCACCAGGATGACCCCTGCACCGGATGTGCCACGAGCGACCATAATGTATGAGAACGTATCGCCGTGCTGTTTCGTACGTAGCAGACGTGACGTAAACCGATGTACCAGGAACACCGAATGGAACTTTTAAGCCAGTTACTTCACGCCCTTTGGAGCCAGGATTTTGAGACGCTGTCGCAGCCTGGCATGATCGGCATGCTCTATTTCGTTTTATTTGTCATTTTATTTCTGGAAAACGGTTTGCTGCCGGCGGCGTTCCTGCCCGGTGATAGCCTGCTGGTGCTGGTTGGCGTATTGATTGCCAAAGGTGCGCTGGGCTATCCGCAAACTCTGTTACTGCTTACCGTCGCTGCAAGTACCGGCTGCTGGCTGAGCTACATTCAGGGGCGCTGGCTTGGCAATACGCGGCTGGTGCAGAAATGGCTCTCTCATCTTCCGGCCCACTACCACCAGCGCGCGCACCATCTGTTCCACAAACATGGGCTGTCGGCGCTGTTAGTTGGGCGCTTTATCGCATTTGTTCGCACATTGCTGCCAACTATTGCCGGACTCTCTGGTCTGAGCAATACGCGTTTTCAATTTTTCAACTGGATGAGCGGCCTGCTGTGGGTGCTGATCCTGACAACGCTGGGTTACCTGTTGGGCATCACGCCGGTGTTTAAAAAGTATGAAGATGCGTTGATGTCCTGTTTGATGCTGCTTCCGGTGGTGCTGCTGGTGATTGGCCTGGTGGGATCACTGGTGGTGTTGTGGAAGAAAAAACATAGCAATCGGAGCTAAAAGACAATGGAACTGCGTGCGCCTTTTCTGCGCTGGGTATTTACAAGCCTCACTGCTGCGGCGCTCTTTTGCGTGCTGTTTCTCGCCTGGACGGCGGTGCAAAATCGCGAGTCGACGCTTGCGATCCGCCCGCTGACGCAAAACATTACCGTGCCGGATGGATTCTCCATCTGGCATCATCTCGACGCTAACGGCATTCACTTTAAAAGCATCACCCCGCAGGATGATACCCTGCTGATTAAATTCGACTCCAGCGAGCAGAGCGCCGCCGCCAAGGCCGTTCTGGATCGCACTCTCCCCCAGGGGTATGTCATTGCCGCTCAGGATGATGCCGACACCCAAACTTCTGCGTGGCTTAACCGCCTGCGCAACAGCACACACAGATTCGGCTAACCTCTCCAGGATTCTGAATCTTTTCACTAACTTTGGTGTTTAGCCGTTACTTAACTATGCTTGAGTAACGGGACCAGGGTTCACATTACGTAACTGGATGCTGGCGTACCCTGTTTCGCCAGCTAACAACGGAAGGTTATCGATTATGAAAAACCGCATCGCTATGGCGCTGGCTCTTTTTTCTGTTAGCGCTTTTTCCCATGCTGCTTCACCGTGTCAGGAAAAAGAGCATGAGATCCAACGCGAAATCAGCTATGCCGAAAAGCATAACAATCAGAGCCGTATTGACGGGTTGAATAAAGCCCTGCGCGAAGTTCGCGCCAACTGTTCTGATGAGAAGCTGCGCGCTGCGCATCAGAAGAAAATCGCTGAACAGAAAGAAGAGATTGCCGAGCGCCGTCGTGACCTGAGCGAAGCGAAAGAGAAAGGCGATGCGGACAAGATTCACAAGCGAGAGCACAAGCTGAAAGAGGCTCAGCAGGAGCTGAAATCTCTTGAAGCGCGTGACTACTGATTAAATGGAAATGACCACACACTCACCTGGAGAGAATTATGTCGAAAGATAATGCTGACCATCTGCGCGCTGAGTTGAAATCGCTGGCGGACACCCTGGAAGAAGTGCTGGGTAATTCTGGTGAAAAATCGAAAGAAGAGCTGAGCAAGCTGCGTACCAAAGCGGAAAAAGCGCTGCGTAACAGCCGCGACCGCCTGGGCGATACCGGCGATGTTATTGCTCGTCAGACCCGCGAAGCTGCTGCCCGTACCGACGAGTACGTGCGTGATAATCCGTGGGCCAGCGTTGGCATCGGCGCCGCAATCGGCGTGGTGTTAGGCGTTCTGATGTCGCGTCGCTGATATGGCGGATTCACGATACGCGCAAGGGCCTGGCAAAAGCGCGCTCGGGATTGGTCAGCGTATGCTGACCATTCTGGTTGAAATGGTTGAGACCCGCCTGCGGCTGGCGGTTGTTGAGCTTGAAGAAGAGAAAGCCAACTTATTCCAGCTGCTCCTGATGGTGGGGCTGACCATGCTTTTCGCCGCATTTGGCCTGATGAGTCTGATGGTGCTAATTATTTGGGCCGTCGATCCGCAATATCGCTTGAATGTGATGATTGCAACCACCGTAGTGTTACTGGTGCTGGCGCTGATAGGCGGCATTTCGACACTGCGTAAAGCGCGGGCCTCGACACTGCTGCGTCACACACGCCAGGAGTTGTCGAACGATCGCGCCTTGCTAGAGGACGATAAATCGTGAGCAGCAAAGCCGAACGTCTGAAGCGTAAAGCGCAATTGCTCAGCATGATCCAGCAGCAACGTCTGGATCTCACCGCCGGACGCCGTGACTGGCTTGAAGCCACCGGCGCTTACGATCGCGGCTGGAACACGCTGTTAAGCCTGCGCTCATGGGCGCTGGTAGGCAGTAGCGCAATGGCTATCTGGAGCGTTCGCCATCCTAATATGCTGGTGCGCTGGGCCAGACGCGGTTTCGGTGCCTGGAGCATGTGGCGGCTGGTGAAATCCACCGTTAATGCGCAGCGCTAAAGCGTCACTTGCTTGCTAACACGGGCGATCCTGGGATCGCCCGTTTGCTTTTCTGCTTAGGCAATTTTTTTGAAAGATTTCGACAGTTTTCCTAGCTAACAATATATTCACTCCGCGATTACTATCCTCTCCATCAACTGCAAGCCCGCGGCATACGCCGTTTCTTACACAATTTTTACTGCATAGCGCCTATGCGGTTCCTGGAGAGAAAGATGAAAAAATTAGAAGATGTTGGTTTCCTGGTTGCTCGTATTCTGATGCCGATCCTGTTTATCGTTGCGGGCTGGGGCAAAATCACCGGCTATGCAGGCACTCAGCAATATATGGAATCGATGGGCGTACCGGGCTTTTTCCTGCCACTGACCATCCTGCTTGAGTTTGGCGGCGGTCTGGCCATTCTGTTCGGCTTCCTGACCCGCACTACCGCGCTGTTCACCGCTGGCTTTACGCTGCTGACAGCATTTATCTTCCACAACAACTTTGCGGAAGGCGCGAACTCCATTATGTTCATGAAAAACCTGACCATCGCTGGCGGCTACCTGCTGCTGGGCATCACCGGTCCTGGCGCGTTCAGCATTGACCGCGTACTGAATAAAAAGTGGTAAGCGCTCTATACTGACTGAATACACCAAAGCGAGGAGTTCACTCCTCGCTTTTGCTATCAGAAGGAGAAGCAGCAATGGGACAACTGATTGACGGCGTCTGGCACGACACCTGGTATGACACCAAATCCACCGGCGGGCGCTTTAAACGTTCAGAATCGGCGTTTCGCAACTGGCTGACCGCCGATGGCGCTGCCGGCCCCTCTGGCGAAGGCGGGTTTGCCGCTGAAAAAGATCGCTACCATCTCTATGTTTCGCTCGCCTGCCCCTGGGCACACCGCACGCTGATCCTGCGTAAGCTTAAGGGACTGGAGCCGTTTTTACCGGTTTCGGTCGTGCATCCGCTGATGCTGGAAAATGGCTGGACGTTTGGCGATGATTTTCCCGCCGCAACGGGCGACACCCTCTATCAGCACGAATTTCTCTATCAGCTCTATCTGCATGCCGATCCGCACTACAGCGGGCGCGTAACGGTACCGGTGGTGTGGGATAAGAAGAATCACACCATCGTCAGCAATGAATCGGCGGATATTATTCGCATGTTCAATACTGCATTCGACGGGCTGGGTGCCAAAGCGGGGGATTACTATCCGCCTGAACTGCGCGAGAAGATTGACGAGCTGAATGGCTGGATCTACGACAATGTGAATAACGGCGTCTATAAAGCCGGTTTCGCCACCAGCCAGCAGGCCTATGATGAAGCGGTAACCGGGGTGTTTAGTGCGCTTGAGCGCCTGGAACAGATCCTTGGACGGCACCGCTATTTGACGGGCGATCGCCTGACCGAAGCGGATATCCGTTTATGGACAACGCTGGTGCGCTTTGATCCGGTCTATGTGACGCACTTCAAATGCGATAAGCGCCGCATCAGTGATTACCTCAACCTGCATGGCTTCCTGCGCGACATCTACCAGATGCCGGGCATCGCCGAGACGGTTGATTTCGCGCATATCCGCAATCACTACTATCGCAGCCATAAAACGCTGAACCCGACGGGGATTATCTCTATCGGCCCGTGGCAGGATCTTGATGAACCGCACGGTCGTGACAGCCGTTTTTCCTGAACTTTCGGGCGCGTCACATCGCGCCCAAATAATTCCCCGCCCGACTTATCCCTTTGTAAATTTGCCGTCTATTCTTACTCTTATCGTTGTTAAAACAACGGATTGACCGTTGACCGAGGTAAAAATGGACTGGTATTTCTGGGTACTTCGTAATTACGCCACTTTCCACGGACGCGCCCATCGCCGCGAATTCTGGATGTTCACACTCGTTAATATCATCCTGTTCGGCGTGCTGAATGTGATTGACCGTATCGTGGGCTGGCACCATATCTTAAGCCTTGTTTACGCCCTGCTAATGCTGGTGCCGACGCTGGCGGTACAGGTGCGCCGCCTGCATGACACCAACCGCAGCTGGCGCTGGCTGCTGCTGATGATTATTCCGCTGTTTGGCTCGCTGGTACTGCTCGCGTTTTATAGCCAGCGCGGCACGCCGCAGGAAAACGAGTTCGGCCCGGAACCGCAGCCCTTCCCGCAAACAGTGCATGCGACCGAGCGCGGCGCGTAGCGTTATTTACCGGCAAAAAGCTTGGGGATCTCGCGCAGGCACCACGATTTGCCCTCGCCCATGCTGTCGCGGCGCCAGGCCATAATAATATCCACCTCGCTGGTATATTCCGGGCTGACCACGCGCAGGCGGCCCTCCGCAATATCACGCTCAACCAGCGGATAGGGCATGGTGGCGACGCCCAGCCCGGCGAGTAGCGCCTGACGTTTATCTTCAATTGTACTGACCGTTAGCCTCGGCTGTTTATCCAGCAGCTGAACCGTAAGCACCGGGCGTTCGCGGGCGGTATCTGCCACCGCCACGCCGCGATACTTCACGCGCGTCACTTCAGAGAGTGGCTCCGGCTCCTGATGAATCGGGTGCTGCGGCGCGGCGACATAGACGTTCATCACGGTATAGAGCTTGCGGGAGTTGATCTCCGATGAGGAGCGAAAGTGCATATCCGGCGCGATAACAATATCTGCCCGCCCCTGCTCCAGCCGCTCCCAGGCTCCCGCCAGCACTTCGGTGATAATCGATAGTTGGGTGGTGGCTTTCGCCGCCAGCCTCTCCACCAGCGGAAACAGCTCCACCGTCGGTACAAGCGCTTCCGTCACCAGCGTTAAATGAGTTTCCCAGCCGCGCGCCAGCGCTTCGGCGTCGGTCGTTAATTTATCAGCCGCTTCCAGCAGAACGCGCCCGCGCTCCAGCAGCATACGCCCGACATTGGTGAATTTGGTGCGGTGGCCGGAGCGGTCAAACAGCACCACATCCAGCTCTTCTTCAAGTTTTTGCATGGTGTAGCTGAGTGCGGAGGGGACGCGCCCCAGTTCATCCGCAGCGGCGGCAAAGCTACCGCGGCGGTCAATTGCATCCATCACGCGCAGTGCTTCCAGCGTCAGTGCCCTTTCTTTGGCCATAGGTGTTCTCATTCAGGAAATTTGAACATACCGGGCAGAATATCTGGCTAACAATGCAGCGTCCATCCCTTTAACATTGTTTTAAGTAAAGAGAGGTCAAGAATAATGATTACTACCCGAACGGCAAAACAGTGCGGACAAGCTGACTTCGGCTGGCTTAAAGCTCGCTACACCTTCTCCTTTGGACACTACTTTGATCCCAAACTGCTGGGTTATGCATCACTGCGCGTGCTGAACCAGGAAGTGCTCGCACCAGGGGCTTCTTTGCAGCCGCGCGCCTATCCGAAAGTGGATATTTTGAATCTGATTCTGGAAGGCGAAGCGGAGTACCGCGACAGCGAAGGCCACCATGTGCAGGCAAAAGCGGGTGAAGCGCTGCTTATCGCAACCCAGCCAGGCATCAGTTACAGTGAGCACAATCTGAGTAAAGACAAGTCGCTAACGCGCATGCAGTTATGGCTGGATGCCTGCCCGGAGCGGGAAAACGCGCCGGTGCAGAAGCTGCCCCTTACTGATGGTACCTGCCAGTTGCTGGCCTCGCCCGATGGCGATAAAGGTAGCATGCAGCTGCGTCAGCAGGTGTGGCTGCACCATATTTCGCTTAATAAAGGCGAAGAGCTGAAAATCGAATTACACGGACCGCGAGCCTATCTGCAGTCCATTCACGGGACGGTGCATGCCGTCACCCATCACAAAGAGCAAGAAGCCCTCACCTGCGGTGATGGCGCTTTCATTCGTGATGAAGCCACTATTACGCTGGTCGCCGACACGCCGCTTCGCGCGCTGTTGGTTGATTTACCAGTGTAATGAACATTTTTTATCAGGTGAGTAAATGAGTATCCGCACTATGTACAGTTCGTTCGATCGTGTCACCACGAGCCAGGAGAGTTCCGCCGCCGCAAACCAGGCGTTCGGGTTTGAAGAGATGCTGACGGAGCTGGAAGTGATCGTCGAAGAAGCCGTTGTCCGTCTTGCTGAGGAAGAAGAAGCCGCCTGATTGCCAGCCCCGGCGCACGCCGGGGTTCTGTTCCTGCCTTTATGAGGCCGCGCGCAGTGAAAGCGCCCTCTCCTGTCTGAATGCCTCCTGCATAAACCGCCGTAAAATCTCCGCCGCATCCGGCGCGGGTATGACGCCAGCGATTAAGCTGTCGGTATCGCCACCCTCTTTTTCGATATGGGGACGGTTAAGCCGTAGCAGATCGGTAGCGATCTCCGGTCGCATTTCGGGGTGAAACTGCACCGAAAACGCATTCGGCCCGTAACGCACGATCTGATGCGGATCGTGAACCGAGGCACCAAGCACCGTAGCGCCAATGGGTAAACGGGTAACCGTCTGTCGATGGGTCAGGTGGGCGGGAAAGCTCTCTTCAAGATGCGCAAGCAGCGGCTCGTGAGCGGCGGCGGCATTGAGATAAACGGTTTTGGTTCCCGCTTCACGGCCATCCTTGTGATACTGCACATCGCCACCCAGCGCCCAGGCCATCAGTTGATGACCATAGCAGACGCCAAACAGCGGCATTTCCATCGCCATCGCCTTGCGGATCCACGCAGCGGTCTGCTCGCTCCAGGGCAATCTGTCCGTGACCATCGCCCAGGATCCGGTGATGATCGCCGCCCGACGCGGATCCGGTGCCGGCAGCACTTCGCCTTCGAACACGCGGATCACCTCGACATCATCAAGCTCACATCCCAGCAGTTGGCAAAACCAGAGTGGCACATCGCCGTGCGCGTCGCGCATGGTCTGTGGAGCGTTCCCCATCTGGAGAATCAAAATCGATTTTTGTTCCATAACAGCAACGCCTCCCATGGCGAAAAAATAGACATGTGCCAGACAGGGTAGCGCGTTTCGCCGCGAGGTTGATCGATTAATTGTTTATGAATTAGACAGAATTAGCTTAGAGAGCGTGAAAATAGCCCAGCGTCGAAGCCGTTTGTAGGCGTGATAAGCGCAATTTGTAGGCCTGATAAGCGCAGCGCCATCAGGCATTGCACCCATCGCCGGATGGCGGCTCGCGCTTTATGCGGCCTACGCAAATACCGGGATCAGTTGTCGTTGTTGGCCTGATAAGCGCAGCGCCATCAGGCATTGCATCCATTGCCGGATGGCGGCTCGCGCCTTATCCGGCCTACGCAAATGCCGGGATCAGTTGTCGTTGTTGGCCCGGAAAAGCAAAAACCCCGCCGAGGCGGGGTTTTTTAAGAGGTGAAACTGACCGATAAGCCGGGTTCTGTCGTGGACAGTCATTCATCTAGGCCAGCAATCGCTCACTGGCTCAAGCAGCCTACCCGGGTTCAGTACGGGCCGTACCTTGTGAACCCCTATTTGGCCTTGCTCCGGGTGGAGTTTACCGTGCCGCGAACTGTTGCCAGACGCGCGGTGCGCTCTTACCGCACCCTTTCACCCTTACCTGATCCCGCTTGCGCGGGCCATCGGCGGTTTGCTCTCTGTTGCACTGGTCGTAGGCTTGCGCCTCCCAGGCGTTACCTGGCACCCTGCCCTATGGAGCCCGGACTTTCCTCCCCTCCGCCCGTCTCCCCCGAAGAGGACGACGACGAAGCGGCGACTGTCTGGTCAGCTTCGGCGCGCAGTATAGAGGGTTTGCGCCCGCGTGTCACCCTTCCGTCGACATTCCCACCGCCAGCGTCGCCGCGATATTTCGCGAGGCACGGTAAATGTTGTCAAACGCGCAGCGAAACGCCTCCTCCAGCGTGCCAATCGTGGTCAACACGCTAAACACCGCGTCGATACCGTACTGATGCACCACGCCGACATCGCTGGTCAAGCTGCCGGCGATACCAATCACCGGCTTATGGTATTTTTTCGCTACCTGCGCCACGCCCACCGGCACCTTGCCGTGAATGCTCTGGCTGTCGATGCGCCCTTCGCCCGTCACTACCAGCGTGCAGTCGTGGATATGCTCCTCCAGATTGAGCGCCTGGGTAACAATTTCAATGCCACTGCGCAGCTCAGCACCGAGAAACGCCATCAGCGCCGCCCCCATGCCGCCCGCCGCGCCCGATCCCGGAACACGCTTCACATCGATATGCAGATCTTTTTTGATCACCTCGGCAAAGTGATCCAGGCTGCGATCAAGTTCGACGATCATCGCTTCCGTCGCCCCCTTTTGCGGGCCGAATATACGCGATGCGCCGCTCTCGCCGGTGAGCGGGTTGGTCACATCGCAGGCCACGCGGATCGTACACTCCTGCAAGCGCGGATCGAGGCCAGAGAGATCAATATGATTGAGGCCGATCAGGCTACCGCCGCCGTGACCAATCTGTTTGCCGTTGGCATCCATAAGACGCGCACCCAGTGCCTGCACCATACCGGCCCCGCCGTCGTTAGTGGCGCTGCCGCCGATGCCGATGATAATGTTGCTCGCGCCCTTATTCAGCGCCTGCAAAATAAGCTCCCCGGTGCCGCGCGACGTGGTAATTAACGGATTACGTAATTGAGGCGCGACCAGTGCCAGCCCGCTTGCCGCCGCCATCTCAATAAAAGCGGTCGCGCCATCGCCCGAGCTTCCCCAGCAGGCCTCAACCGGCTCGCCCAGCGGGCCGGTCACGCGGGCGGTATGCATCGCGCCCTGCGTGGCGGCGATCATGGCCTCAACGGTACCTTCACCGCCATCCGCGACAGGAACAGAGACATAGTGCGCATCGGGAAAGATCTCCCGAAATCCTTTTTCTATTGCCTGCGCGACCTGCGTCGCAGAGAGGCTTTCTTTATAAGAGTCTGGGGCGATTACGATTTTCATAGTGGTGAGCCTGGTCAAGCCGCGCACGTCACCCTGCACGCGAAAGGAAGCCTGCAGAAGTGGATATCAAGAGAAGCAAGGGCGCGCCTGCGCCCTTTCTGATTAACGAGTGACTTCGACTTTCGCCAGTTTCTCGTAGTAGCACGCCAGCGCGCTGTGATCGGAGGTGCCCATGCCGTCTGCACGCAGCGCCTGCATCATCTCCATCACCGCGGCGGTCAGCGGCAGCTGCGCGCCCACGCCGTGGGAGGTATCCAGCGCATTTGCCAGATCTTTGATATGCAGATCGATACGGAAACCCGGTTTGAAGTTGCGATCCATCACCATCGGCGCTTTCGCCTCCAGCACCGTGCTGCCCGCAAGGCCACCGCGGATCGCCTGGAAGACCAGATCCGGGTTAACGCCCGCTTTCGTCGCCAGGGTTAAGGCTTCCGACATCGCGGCAATGTTAAGCGCCACAATCACCTGGTTTGCCAGTTTGGTGACGTTCCCCGCGCCAATATCACCGGTATGCACCACCGATCCCGCCATCGCTTTCATCAGGTCGTAGTGCTTATCAAACACCGCTTTATCGCCACCAACCATCACAGATAGCGTGCCGTCGATCGCTTTGGGTTCGCCGCCGCTGACCGGCGCATCCAGCATCTCCACGCCTTTCGCTTTCAGCGCTTCGCTGATTTCACGGCTTGCCAACGGCGCAATGGAGCTCATGTCGATCAGCACCGTGCCCGCTCTCGCCCCTTCAATAATGCCGCCTTCACCCAGCGCCACCTCTTTTACATGCGGCGAGTTCGGCAGCATGGTGATGATGACATCACACTGCTCGGCGATGGCTTTGGCATTGCCCGCGGTTTCTGCTCCGGCGGCAACAAGCTCGCCCACCGCGTCACTGTTGCGGTCGACGACCACCAGTGAGTAACCGGCTTTGATGAGGTTTTTACTCATGGGTTTACCCATGATGCCGAGGCCAATGAAACCGACTTTCATCGTCATAATTGCGTCTCTCTCTTTCAGGTGGTGAGGTTATTTTTTAAAGGCGTCAGCGAGTCGCTGCGTCGCCGCACGGAATACGCCCAGATCGCTGCCGACGGCAACCACGGTCGCGCCCCACTCCAGGTAACGACGCGCGTCTGCCTCAACCGGCGCCAGGATGCCGCTCGGCTTGTTGTGTGCCTTCGCGCGGGCGAAAATATGTTGAATGGTGCGCTGCACTTCCGGGTGCGCAGCGTTGCCAAGGTAACCGAGCGTCGCCGCCAGGTCGCTTGGCCCGACAAACACGCCGTCCACGCCGTCGGTCGAGAGGATCGCGTCAAGATTATCGACGCCCGCCTGGCTCTCTATCTGCACCAGAATCGAGATATTGGCGTTGGACTGACGGAAGTAGTCCGGCACGGTGCCGAACATATTGGCGCGGTGCGATACGGAGACGCCGCGAATGCCTTCCGGCGGATAGCGGGTCGCCGCTACGGCCAGCAACGCATCCTCTTCACTCTCGACGAAGGGAATCAGGAAGTTATAGAAACCGATATCGAGCAGGCGCTTAATGATCACCGCATCGTTGGTCGGCACGCGCACAACCGGCGCGCTGACGCTGCCTTTGAGCGCCATCAGCTGCGGTACAAAAGTGAGCACGTCATTGGGCGCGTGTTCGCCGTCGAGTAGCAGCCAGTCGAAACCCGCCAGCCCGAGCACTTCCGTGCTGATATGGCTACCCAGCGCAGACCAGCAGCCAATCTGAACCTGCTGCGCGGCCAGCGCGGCCTTGAATTTGTTAGGGAAGATATCGTTAGTCATCTTTTGTACCTTAAATGTGTTGGTGCTTATTTCTTCAGTTCCATACGTTTGATGTCGCCGACGACAAACAGGTAACAGACCATCATCATCAGGGCTGAACAGCCGACGAACACCAGCGCACCGTTGAAGGAGTGCAACTCTTTTACCATGTAGCCGATAACCAGCGGCGTCGCGATAGAGGCCACATTACCAAAGACGTTAAACACGCCGCCGCACAGGCCGACAATCTCTTTTGGCGCAACGTCGGAAATTACCGGCCAGCCGAGCGCCCCAAAACCCTTGCCGAAGAAGGCCAGCGCCATCAGCGCGACCACCAGCGCGGTATTGTCGGTGTAGTTACAGAGGATAATGCTGGAGGCCAGCAGCATCCCCATCACGATTGGCACTTTACGCGCCACGGTCAGGGATGAGCCACGTTTAATCAGGTAATCGGAGAAGAGCCCGCCCAGCACGCCGCCGACAAAGCCGCACAACGCCGGGATGGAAGCCACAAAGCCCACTTTGAGGATCGACATCCCCTTCTCCTGCACCAGGTAGATGGGAAACCAGGTGAGGAAGAACCAGGTAATAGTGTTGAGGAAGTACTGACCAAAGAAGATGCCCAGCATCATACGGTTGCTCAGCAACTGCTTGATGTAATCGAGCTTCGGCCCGGCTTTCTTGTCGTCGCCCGCTTTTTTGTGGTCCATATCAACCACCGCGCCGTTCGCCGCAATGTACTCCAGCTCTTCGCGGCTCATACGCGGATGGTCGGTTGGGTTATGCACAAATTTCACCCACGCGAAGGTCAACACAAAACCGATCCCGCCCATGACGGTAAAGACGTGCTCCCAGCCCCAGGCGTAGGTCAGCCAGCCGAGCAGCGGCGAGAAGAGTGCCAGCGAAAAGTATTGCGCCGAGTTGAAGAGTGCCGAGGCGGTGCCGCGCTCCTTCGCCGGGAACCATGCCGCAACGATGCGCGCATTTGCCGGGAAGGAGGGCGCTTCAGAAAAACCGAGCATAAAGCGCATGATAAACATCGACACCCCGGCCCAGGCGAGGGGGAATACATCGACAAAACCCTGCAGGAAAGTGAAGAGCGACCAGAAAAAGAGGCTGTAGGTGTAGACACGTTTGGAGCCGAAGCGGTCGAGCAGCCAGCCGCCGGGGATCTGCATCAGCAGGTAGGCCCAGCCGAAGGCGGAGAAGATGTAACCCATCGAGACGGAATCGAGTTGTAGCTCTTTAGCGACATCGGTTCCGGCAATAGAGAGTGTGGCACGGTCAGCGTAGTTGACTGCGGTGACAATAAATATAATCAGCAAAATTAAATAACGGGTAGGAATCGCCCGTTTTGCTTCGACGGTTTGTTCAATAGCCATTTTAATTTCCTCGGACACCGCTAACTTTTAAATATATTTATTTGGGTGGTTTATCTGATGGTATTTAACGACGTAGAGTTAATTCAGATAACAGATACAGAGATTTAATTAGCCCTCAGTATAAGCAGCGCCGGGAGAGCACACATTGTAATCTTGCTCAATTTTTTAACTATTCCAAAAGAATATTTTGAGCATATGCCCATAAAGCTGGGCGCTGATGCACACTTCTTGCATTATGCCGCCGCGCAGGGTGCGGCCCGGCGTTAATAAGTGATATGTGTCACATTTTAATGATTGAACACCTGACATTCTTATTTCCAGAAAACAAGAATTTTCTTGCTGATATTAATTCCAGAGTAAAGAACGGGTTTCTCTATTGTGAGTGATGCAGCGTACAGTGAGCGGGAGATAAATTAATAATGTCCGACATTGAAATAAGAGAGCAAGTGCCTGGCGCATTTTATATTAAGGTTCACGACACCGATAATGTCGCGATTATCGTTAACGACAACGGCTTAAAAGCCGGCACCCGTTTCCCGGATGGTCTGGAGTTGATTGAGCATATTCCGCAGGGGCATAAAGTCGCGCTGGTCGATATTCCTCATCACGGCGAGATCGTGCGCTATGGCGAAGTGATCGGCTACGCCGTGCGCCCGATCCCGCGCGGCAGCTGGATCGATGAATCCCTCGTTGAGCTGCCGACGGCCCCTCCGCTCAACACCCTGCCGCTGGCGACCAAAGTACCCGAACCTTTGCCGCCACTGGAGGGGTATACCTTCGAAGGCTACCGCAATGCGGACGGCAGCGTCGGCACAAAAAACCTGCTCGGCTTAACCACCAGCGTGCACTGCGTCGCTGGCGTGGTGGATTATGTGGTGAAGCTGATTGAGCGCGATCTGCTGCCAAAATACCCCAATGTCGACGGCGTGGTTGGCCTTAATCACCTTTACGGCTGCGGCGTGGCGATTAACGCCCCGGCGGCGGTGATCCCAATTCGCACTATTCACAACATCTCCCTCAACCCGAACTTCGGCGGTGAAGTGATGGTGATTGGCCTCGGCTGTGAAAAATTGCAGCCGGAACGGCTGCTACAGGGGACGGATGATGTGCAGGCAATCCCGGCTGACGGCGCCAGCATTGTACGTTTGCAGGATGAGCACCATGTGGGCTTCCGCTCGATGGTGGATGATATTCTGCAGGTCGCCGAGCGGCATCTGATCAAACTCAACCAGCGCAAACGCGAAACCTGCCCGGCGTCTGAACTGGTGGTTGGCATGCAGTGCGGCGGCAGCGATGCCTTCTCCGGCGTGACCGCTAACCCGGCGGTGGGCTTTGCTTCCGATCTGCTGATCCGCTGCGGCGGCACGGTGATGTTCTCGGAAGTAACGGAAGTGCGCGACGCGATCCACCTGCTCACCCCGCGCGCTATCAACGAAGAGGTGGGCAAACGCCTGCTGGAAGAGATGGCCTGGTACGATAACTACCTCGACCTTGGCAAAACCGACCGCAGCGCTAACCCGTCGCCCGGCAATAAAAAAGGCGGGCTGGCTAACGTGGTGGAAAAAGCGCTGGGCTCGATTGCCAAATCAGGCAAGAGCGCCATCTCCGAGGTGCTCTCCCCCGGCCAGCGCCCGACCAAACGCGGCCTGATCTACGCCGCCACGCCGGCCAGTGATTTCGTGTGCGGCACCCAGCAGGTCGCCTCCGGCATTACCGTGCAGGTCTTTACCACCGGTCGCGGCACACCCTATGGGCTGATGGCGGTACCGGTGATCAAAATGGCGACCCGTACCGAGTTGGCAAACCGCTGGTATGACTTAATGGATATTAATGCGGGCACCATTGCCACCGGCGAAGAGAGCATTGAAGAGGTGGGCTGGAAGCTGTTCCACTTTATTCTTGATGTCGCCAGCGGGCGTAAAAAAACCTTTTCCGATCAATGGGGATTGCATAACCAGCTGGCAGTGTTTAACCCGGCGCCGGTGACCTGATCCCCGCAAGAAGATGTATAAACCTCACCCTTAGCATGGCTCCGGCCATGCTTTTTTTTGCCCCCTCCCTTTCATTCTCTTTCCCTCCCTTTCGAAAGTTTCGCTTTTACGATTCAAATCACAAAAAAACATTCCGAAAGACTATATCTTCTTTCGAAGAAAATAAACGAAAGGGTTCGGAGGCAGGATGTTTATCATTTCCACCAAAACCATGCTCAGTAAGGCGCAGCGCGAAGGCTACGCGGTGCCTGCTTTTAATATCCATAACCTCGAAACGCTTCAGGTTGTCGTTGAGACTGCCGCCGAGTTGCGCTCACCGCTGATTGTAGCGGGTACACCAGGGACCTTTAGCTACGCCGGGATCGGCAATATTGTTGCCATTGCCGCCGATCTGGCAAAAACCTACAACCAACCGCTGGCGATCCACCTCGATCACCATGAAGAGCTTGCCGATATTGAGCGCAAAGTACACGCTGGCGTGCGCTCGGTGATGATCGACGGTTCGCATCTCCCTTACGCCGAAAATGTGGCAGTGGTAAAAGCCGTTACCGACTTCTGCCATCGCTATGACGTCAGCGTTGAGGCGGAGCTGGGGCGTCTTGGCGGTCAGGAGGACGATCTGATCGTCGACGCCAAAGACACGCGCTTTACCAATCCGCAGCAGGCGCAGGACTTTATCGAAAAGACGGGTATCGACTCGCTTGCGGTGGCGATCGGTACCGCGCACGGCCTCTACAGTGAGGAGCCAAAGCTCGATTTCGATCGGCTGTCAGAGATTCGCCAGGCCGTCGAGGTTCCACTGGTGTTACACGGCGCTTCCGGCCTGCCTGCGGCCGATATTCGCCGCGCTATCGGCCTTGGCATCTGCAAGGTCAACGTCGCCACCGAACTCAAAATCGCCTTTTCCGACGCGCTTAAGGCGTACCTGCTCTCGCACCCGAATGCCAGCGATCCGCGCCACTACATGGTTCCGGCCAAAGCCGCCATGAAAGAGGTGGTACGCAAAGTCATCCACGATTGCGGCTGTGAAGGGAAGCTGTAAGCCCACCCATTTAACCGGAGAATCACGTGAAAGAGATTATTGCCCGCCATAAAGCGGGAGAGCACCTTGGTATCTGTTCCGTCTGCTCGGCCCATCCGTTAGTGATTGAAGCCGCGCTGCGCTTCGATTTGCATACGAATAACAGCGTGCTGATCGAAGCGACATCCAACCAGGTTAACCAGTTTGGCGGCTATACCGGCATGCAGCCAGCCGATTTCCGCGACTTTGTCTATGCCATCGCCCGCGAGGTCGACTTCCCGCTGGAGCGGCTGATCCTCGGTGGCGATCATCTCGGGCCTAACTGCTGGCAGAACGAACATGCCGACGCGGCGATGGAGAAAGCGATCGCGCTGATCGAAGCTTACGTTGCCGCCGGGTTTAGCAAGATCCACCTCGATGCCTCAATGTCCTGCGCGGACGATCCCGTTCCGCTGGATCCGCAGGTGGTGGCGGAGCGCGCCGCTCGCCTGTGTCTGGCTGCGGAGCAGACGGCAAGCGAAGCGCAGAAAAAGGCGCTGACCTATGTCATCGGCACGGAAGTGCCGGTGCCGGGCGGCGAGGCCAGCAGCATCAGCGCGGTGCACGTTACCCATGTGGAAGATGCCGCGCGCACGCTGGAAACTCACCGTGTCGCCTTCAAGGCGCTGGGGCTGGAAGCAGCGATGAAGCGGGTTATCGCCATCGTGGTTCAGCCCGGCGTGGAGTTCGATCATACGCAGGTGATTCATTATCAGCCTCAGGCGGCCGAAGCGCTTTCCGGCTGGATCCGTCAGACGTCAATGGTCTATGAGGCCCACTCGACGGATTACCAGTCCCGCCACGCCTATCGCGCGCTGGTACGCGATCATTTTGCCATCCTGAAAGTTGGCCCGGCACTGACCTTTGCCCTGCGCGAAGCAATTTTCGCCCTCGCGCAGATGGAAAACGAGCTGATTGCTCCAGAGAGTCGTAGCCGGGTGCTGGAGGTGATTGACGAAGTGATGCTCAACGAGCCGGACTACTGGAAGAAGTATTACCACCCCACCTGGAGCCAGGCGATGGTCGATATCCACTTCAGCCTCTCTGACCGCATCCGCTACTACTGGCCACACCCGCGCATCCGCCAGACGGTGGAAAAACTGCTCGCGAATCTCGACACCGTCAGGCTGCCGCTGGGGCTGATTAGCCAGTTTATGCCTCTACAACTGGAACGCGCGTCGCTAAACGAGATAGTCACAACGCCACGCAGCCTGATTATTGACAAAATACAGGACGTATTGCGTGCCTATCGCTATGGATGCGCCCCTGAAACTGCCTGTTAAGCGGAGTGTGTATGAGCCAACTGTTTGTCCGAACCGGAGTGGATTTTGCCTCGCGCCAGCAACTGCTGGCACACATTGGCGAGGAGATGCTGGCAAAAGGCGTCGTCCATGAAAGCTACCCCGCCGCGCTGCTGGCGCGCGAGGAAAACTACCCAACCGGCATCGCGCTGGAGCGTCATGGGATCGCCATTCCCCACTGCGAGGCGAGCCACGCCCTCTCCCCGGCGCTCTATCTGATTCGTCCGCGCAAACCTATTTTTTTTCAACAGGCTGATGATGATGGCGACGTTGCCGCATCGCTGATTATTGCCCTGATTGTTGAAAACCCGGCGGCGCAGCTGACGTTACTGAGAAAACTGTTTAGTGAGCTACAAAACCCGAACACGCTGGACGCGCTGCTGAACGCCGCGGATGACGATCTGGCGAGATGTTTTCGGGAGACGATCCTGGAGCCTGAAACGTGCGGACAGGCTTAATAACATACTGATAATAAAAAGGAGTACCCTATGAAACGTAAAGTGATTGTCGCCTGCGGTGGTGCGGTCGCCACCTCCACGATGGCGGCAGAAGAGATCAAAGAGCTGTGCGATACGCACCACATCGAACTCGATCTTGTGCAGTGTCGGGTAAATGAGATCGAAACCTATATGGACGGCGCGGATCTCATCTGCACCACCGCAAAAGTGGATCGCGCCTTCGGCGATATTCCTGTTGTGCACGGTATGCCCTTCGTTTCGGGAGTGGGCATTGAGGCGCTACAGCAAAAAATCCTGACCATTCTCGTGGGGTAACGCTATGTTTAGCGAAATAATGCGCTATATCCTCGACTTAGGTCCTACCGTTATGCTGCCGGTGGTGATCATTATTTTCTCGAAGCTGCTGGGAATGAAACTCGGCGACTGCTTTAAATCCGGTCTGCATATTGGCATCGGCTTTGTCGGCATTGGCCTGGTGATCGGTCTGATGCTCGACTCAATCGGCCCGGCGGCTAAAGCCATGGCGGAACATTTCCAGATCAACCTTCAGGTCATTGATGTTGGCTGGCCCGGATCGTCACCGATGACATGGGCATCGCAAATTGCGCTGGTTGCCATCCCTGTCGCTATCGCCGTGAATATCATCATGCTGGTAACGCGCATGACGCGCGTGGTCAACGTGGATATCTGGAATATCTGGCACATGACCTTTACCGGCGCGATGCTGCATCTCGCCACCGGCTCTTACTGGATTGGCATCCTTGGCGTGGCGGCGCACGCGGCGTTCGTCTATAAACTGGGCGACTGGTTTGCCAAAGATACGCGGGACTTCTTTGGCCTCGAAGGCATCGCCATTCCCCATGGCACCTCTGCCTGGCTGGGGCCGGTTGCCGTGCTGGTGGACACCCTCATTGATAAAATCCCGGGCCTCAGGCGTATCCATTTCAGCGCCGATGATATTCAGAAGCGCTTCGGGCCATTCGGCGAACCGGTCACCGTCGGTTTTGTGATGGGGATTGTGATTGGGCTGCTGGCCGGTTATGACCTGAAAGGCGTACTGCAACTGGCGGTCAAAACCGCGGCCGTTATGCTGCTAATGCCGCGGGTGATCAAACCGATTATGGATGGCCTGACGCCAATCGCGAAACAGGCGCGTAAACGTCTGCAGGCAAAGTTCGGCACCCAGGAGTTCTTGATCGGCCTCGATCCGGCGCTGCTGCTGGGCCATACCTCGGTGGTCTCCGCCAGCCTAATCTTTATCCCCCTGAGCATTCTTATTGCGGTGCTAGTGCCGGGTAACCAGGTGCTGCCATTCGGTGACCTGGCGACCATTGGTTTCTTTGTGGCGATGGCTGTTGCGGTGCATCAGGGCAACCTGTTCCGCACGCTGATCTCCGGAATCATTATTATGAGCATGACCTTGTGGATCGCCACGCAAACCATCGGCCTGCATACGCAGCTGGCCGCCAACGCGGGCGCGCTAAAAGCGGGCGGGATGGTGGCCTCGATGGACCAGGGCGGTTCCCCGGTCACCTGGCTGCTCATTCAACTCTTTACCTGGCAAAATCTGGTCGGTTTCGTGGTTATCGCCGCGATTTACCTGACCGGTGTCCTGCTTACCTGGCGTAGAGCGCGCCACTTTAAAGCGGCAGAGAAAGCGGCAGCCACGCCGGAAAGCCAGCCCGCATCGTGATCGTTGGGGAGCGTTCGCTCCCCTGTTACATCCTGGAGAGTGTTATGAAATCAGTGGTTATTCATGCTGAGGGCAACGTCTGCGTTGAAGATCGCCCCGAACCCCAGTTGCAGCATGAGGATGAAGTGAAGGTGAGAGTAGTCAGCTCCGGCCTGTGCGGCTCAGATATTCCGCGCATCTTCGCTAACGGCGCGCATTTCTACCCCATTACCCTTGGGCATGAGTTCAGCGGTTATGTCGAAGCCTGTGGCCCGGCGGTCACCGATCTGCACGCTGGCGACGCCGTAGCCTGCGTGCCGTTGCTGCCCTGCTTTGACTGCCCTGCCTGTCGCCGGGATTACTACTCGCTGTGCAAACGCTATCAGTTTATCGGCTCGCGCTGCGACGGCGGCAATGCCGAATACATTGTCGTTAAGCGGCCCAACCTGGTTCGCTTACCTGCAGATATGCCCATTGAAGATGGGGCGTTTATTGAACCAATAACCGTTGGCCTGCACGCGTTTCACCTCGCCGGCGGCTGTAAAGATAAAAATGTGGTGATCGTCGGGGCTGGCACTATCGGGCTGCTGGCAATGCAGTGCGCACGAGCCTTAGGGGCGAAAAGCGTCACCGCCATTGATATCAACCCTGACAAATTAGCACTGGCTTCTGCGCTTGGTGCCACCCGCACCTTTAACAGCCGCGAGCAGAGCGCGGCTGACATCCTCGCCGGGCTGGAGGCAGAGTGCTTCGATCAGCTTGTGCTGGAAACGGCTGGCACACCACAAACGGTTTCGCTGGCCATAGAAATTGCCGGGCCGCGTGCGCAGGTGGCGCTGGTAGGGACGCTGCATGACGAACTCACGCTTACTGCTACGGTATTTGGGCTGATTTTGCGTAAAGAGCTGACGCTTATCGGCAGCTGGATGAACTACTCCGGCCCCTGGCCTGGGGAGGAGTGGCATACCGCGGCGCGCCTGCTCACGGAAAAACGTCTCGCCCTCGAGCCGCTGATTGCTCATCGTGGTGACCCCGAAAGCTACGCGCGCGCGGTACAGGCGCTGAATGGCAAACCGATGCAGGGAAAAATACTGCTGCGCCTTGATTAAACGACAGAGCCAGCAACCTGCGCTGGCTCACATTTCCTTTCGAAAGTTAACGTTCACGTTTCACAAACCTTCGATTACACTACGGGGAGTTAATTCGCAGGCAAATCAAAATGAACTCATTTGAACGAAGGAATAAGATCGTCGATCTGGTGAATGCGCAGGGAAGTGTGCTGGTCATTGACCTCTCGAATAGCTTTGGGATTTCAGAAGTCACTATCCGCGCCGATCTCCGGCTGCTGGAAGAGAAAGGTCTGGTGACGCGCTTTCACGGCGGCGCAGCGAAACCGGGCAGCTATATGCTCGACAGCGAAAATCAGGAAGTGGTGCTGGAAGATCGCTACAAACTGGCGAGCGATCCGAAGAAGCGTATCGCTCAGGCAGCGGCAGCGATGATCGATGAGGGGATGACGATTATCCTCGACAGCGGCAGCACCACCATGCTGATTGCCGAAGCGCTGGCGAAAAAAAGCAATATCACCGTCATCACTAATAACCTCCCCGCCGCGTTTGCCCTGTCGGAAAACAAGGACATCACGCTGGTAGTGTGTGGCGGCACCTTGCGGCATAAAACCCACTCGATGCACGGCACGATTGCAGAGCGATCGCTACAGGGTATCAGCGCCGATATCATGTTTGTCGGTGCGGATGGCATCGATCCGACCCATGGCATCACCACCTTTAATGAAGGCTACTCCATCAGCAGTGTCATGGCAGCGGCGGCGCATAAGGTTGTGGCAGTGGTGGACGCCAGCAAATTTAACCGCCGCGGCTTTAACCAGGTACTGCCGATGGAGAAGATCGACTGCGTGATCACCGACGAGGGGATTGGTGAGAAAGAGAAAGCGGCACTGAGAAAACTGGGTAAGGAACTTCGGGTGGTTTAATACCCTGCTGGCGTTGCAAGCGGGCTGCTGTCACGTTACCTGCCAGTAGCCCCCTTTCTTCGCACCGACACGTAGCAGCTTTCCCTTTTGTTGCAGCGATTGCAGGTAGCGCTCCACCGTGCGTGCGCTTACCGCCAGTTCGCTGGCGAGCGCCTTTGCAGAGAGATCAGGCCGTCTGTTAAGCAGGCTTAATACCGCGCGCTCCGCCTCGCTGAAGGATAAAATTTGTTCCGACATCTCTTCCGACACGTTATCCGACAAGGTAAATGACGGATTAAGCCCCTCGATCAACGCCGCGTTGACCGCCGAGAGCATAAAGGCGACGAACGCCGTACAGTCACTGGCTTTATCGCACTCTCCGAGCACCTGGTAATAGCGGTCTTGCTGGTAATGAATGATGGTTTCTACCGGCAGCCAGGCCAGTTCGGAGCGCCACTCGCTAAGGATAAGCGTCTGCCATAAGCGGCCCATGCGTCCATTACCATCGGCAAAGGGGTGAATAAATTCAAATTCGTAATGGAAAACTGAACTGGCGACTAACGGATGCAAATCCGTGGTGGCGAGCCATTCCAGAAGCTCATCCATAAGGTGCGCAACCCGTGAGGCGGGCGGCGCCATATGGATTAACTGCGTTTCACGATAGATACCGACATTGCCGCGCCGAAAATGGCCGGGATTATCCACAAGACCAAACGTAAGCAGGCGATGCGCTTCCAGCAAGTCGGCAACACGTCCGCTTTTCCAGCGAGTCATGGACTCATAGGCGTTTATCGCATTGCGCACTTCCTGAATATCTTTTGCCGGTGCCAGCACGCGCTTCCCTTCCAGCACAGCGGTAACCTGCTCTGTCGTCAGGCTGTTATGCTCAATCGCCAGCGAAGCCTGAATAGTACGAATTCGGTTATTCTTGCGCAGTAGTGGTGAAGAGCGCCCGGATTGCGCCGCCCAGTGCCCCAGCAACTCCGCGATCTCAACGACCTGATTGAGGATCGCGGCGGTGATGGTAAAGGGAGGCACATAGCGGCTCATCGGTGTTACCCCTGGTTATCCAGCGCGTATTTATAGAGGGCGTTTTTCTTCACGCCGTGGATCTCTGCGGCCAGCGCGGCGGCTTTTTTCAGCGGCAGTTCAGCTTGCAGCAGCGCCAGCGTGCGCAGCGCATCGGCGGGCAGCGCGTCCTCCTGCGCTTTATGGCCTTCTACAATCAGCACCATCTCGCCTTTGCGGCGGTTCTCATCCTCTTTCACCCATGCCAGCAGCTCGCCAACCGGCGCGCCCTGAATGCTCTCCCAGGTTTTGGTCAGCTCGCGCGCCAGCACCACGTAACGGGAAGGGCCCCAAACCGCAACCATATCCTCCAGGCTCTCCAGCAGGCGATGGGTCGATTCGTAGAAAATCAGCGTGCGTGGCTCGGCCTCAATCGCTTTAAGCGCGTCGCGGCGACCTTTAGATTTCGCCGGGAGAAAGCCTTCATAACAGAAGCGATCGGAGGGCAACCCTGCCGCACTGAGGGCGGCAATCGCCGCGCAGGGGCCAGGCAGGGGCACAACGCGAATGCCGGCTTCGCGGCAGGTACGCACCAGGTGATAGCCGGGATCGTTAATCAGCGGCGTGCCCGCATCCGAGACGAGGGCAATGTTCTGTCCCTCTTTCAGCTTCGCCACCAGCATTTGCACTTTTTGCTGCTCGTTATGGTCGTGAAGGGCAAACATCCGCGCGTTGATGGCGAAATGTTGCAGCAGTAAACCGGTGTGGCGGGTATCCTCAGCGGCAATCAAATCAACGTCTTGCAACACGGTTAATGCGCGTTGGGTAATATCAGCCAAATTCCCGATGGGAGTAGGTACAATGTAAAGCTGACCTTGAGAATTCTCCGCCGATTCGTGTTGTTTCATTGTTTCATCCGTATTGCCGATTTAATATTGAGCACTGCGTAAAAAATATCACTGGATACAGTATGCTACCGTCAAAATTTCTTCGTTCGAAAGCCACGCGCTGCCTGCCTGTGGTGCTGGCCGCCCTGCTGTTCGCGGGCTGCGGCACACAGTCAACAGACCAGAGCACCTCGCATATGGAGGGCTCAGCGCAGGCTGATTCTGCCTACTATCTGCATCAGATGCAGCAAAGCACAGATGATAGCAAGACCAACTGGCAATTACTCGCCATTCGTGCACTGCTCAAAGAGGGCAAAACCCAGCACGCCAACGAGCTGTTTGGTCAGTTGCCGCAGGATCTGAACGATACGCAGCGTAAAGAGTACGCGCTGCTCGCCGCCGAAATGAAGCTGGCGCAGCGTGATGAAGCCGGTGCGCAGGCGCTGCTTGATAAGATCGATCCCGCTGAGCTTGAGAAGAACCAGCAGGCGCGTTACTGGCAGATCGCCATTGCCGCCGCGCAGGGTAAACCCTCCCTGACGCTGCTGCGCGCTCTTATCGCCCGCCAGCCGCTGCTGACGACGCCGGAAGAGCAGCAGAAAAATATTGATGCCACCTGGCAGGCGCTCTCCTCCATGACCCAGGATCAGGCGAGAACGCTGGTGATCAACGCCGATGAAGTGACCCTACAGGGCTGGCTCGATCTGCAGCGTATGTGGTTCGACAACCGCAACGATGCCAAAATGCTGAAAGCCGGTATCAGCGACTGGCAGACCCGCTACCCGCAGAACCCGGCGGCGAAAATGCTGCCGACTCAGCTCTCCAATCTGCAAAATTTCAAACCGGCATCGACCAGTAAAATCGCCCTGCTGCTGCCGTTAAACGGCCAGGCGGCGGTGTTTGGTCGCGCTATTCAGCAGGGTTTTGAAGCGGCGAAAAACGGCGCTTCGCCGGTCTCCGGCCCGGCGGTTCCACAGCAAGTGGCGCAAGCGGCCACCTCTGACGTGGTAAGCCCTTCGCAGGCGAATGTTGCCGACCTGACCAGTGGCGAGGCACAGCCGAACGTTGCTGCACCGAATGCCCAGCCGGTACAGGCACCGGATAGCGCGGCGCAAAGCGCCCCTGCCGAAGAAACACAGCCTGCGGAAAATGCACAGCAGCCAGCCGCCAATAACGGGCAGCCTGCTGAAAGCGCGCAGCAAACGCCTGCGGCGACGGCACCACAAACCACCACCTCTCAGCCTGTCGCCGTTACTGCACAATCTAACGCGGGCGCGGAGCTGAAAATCTATGACACCAGCGCGCAGCCGATGGATCAGATCCTTAACCAGGTGCAGCAGGATGGCGCAAGCATCGTCGTCGGCCCGCTGTTGAAAAACCATGTTGAAGAGTTGATGCGCAGCCATACCACGCTCAATGTGCTGGCGCTTAACCAGCCGGAGCAGGTCGAGAACCGCCCGAACATCTGCTACTTCGCCCTGTCGCCGGAAGATGAAGCCCGCGACGCGGCGCGCCATATTCACGATCAGGGGCGTCAGGCACCGCTGCTGCTGATCCCACGCAGCGCGCTGGGCGATCGCGTCAGCACCGCGTTTGCTGACGAGTGGCAGAAAATCGGCGGCGGCGTTGTGCTGGCGCAGAAGTTTGGTTCCACCGCCGAGCTGCGTATGGGGCTGAATGGCCGCTCCGGCATCTCAATGACCGGCAGCCCGGTCTCCGCCAGCCTGCCGCAGCAGCAGGGCGTCACCATTGGCGGCCTCAATATTCCGGCACCGCCGAGCGATGCGCAGATTAGCGGCGGCGGCAAAGTTGATGCGGTTTATATTCTGGCAACGCAGGATGAAATTGCGCTGATCAAACCGATGATCACCCTGCGCACCGGCAGCCAGAGCGGTGTGATGCTCTACGCCAGCTCGCGCAGCGCACAGGGCGGCGCAGGGCCGGACTTCCGCCTTGAGATGGAAGGGCTGCAATACAATGAGATCCCGATGCTCGCAGGCGCGAATCCTTCCCTGATGCAGCAAGCGCTGCGCAGTGTGAATAACGACTACTCGCTGGCGCGTCTCTACGCGATGGGCGCGGATGCCTGGTCGCTGGCGAATAACTTCTCGCAAATGCGTCAGGTGCCGGGCTTTGAGCTGAACGGCAATACCGGCGACCTCACCGCCACCCAGGATTGCGTGATCAACAGGAAGTTGTCATGGCTCAAATACCAGCAGGGGCAGATCGTCCCGGCAAACTAACCCGCAAACAGAGCGGCGACGCCTGGGAGATGGAGGCGCGCCGTTTTCTGCAGAGCAAGGGATTGCGTTTTATCGCCGCCAACGTGCGCGAGCGCGGCGGCGAAATCGACCTGATTATGCGCCACGGTAGCACCACCGTCTTCGTCGAGGTGCGCTACCGCGCCTCGGCGCGTTTTGGCGGCGCGGCAAGCAGCGTAACCCTCGCCAAGCAGCGCAAACTGCTGCATACCGCCCATTTGTGGCTTGCCCGGCACAATGGGAGTTTTGATACTGTGGATTGCCGGTTTGATGTGGTAGCCTTCACCGGAAATGACGTTGAGTGGCTACAGAACGCCTTTGGCGGCCACGCATAATTGCTCAATCATAGGGATTACCGTGCTCGAACGAATTAAAGTCTGCTTTACGGAAAGCATTCAAACTCAAATTGCAGCTGCGGAAGCGCTGCCCGATGCGATTTCCCGCGCAGCCATGACAATGGTGCACTCCCTGCTCAACGGCAACAAAATCCTCTGTTGTGGCAACGGCACCTCCGCCGCCAACGCACAGCATTTTGCTGCCAGCATGATCAACCGTTTTGAAACAGAGCGCCCCAGTTTACCTGCCATTGCACTTAATACCGATAATGTGGTCTTAACCGCGATAGCGAATGACCGTCTGCATGACGAGATCTATGCCAAGCAGGTGCGCGCCCTGGGCCATAACGGCGACATTTTGCTGGCGATCTCCACCCGGGGTAACAGCCGCGATATCGTAAAAGCCGTGGAAGCGGCCGTGACGCGCGATATGTCGATCATCGCGCTGACCGGTTATGACGGCGGCGAGCTGGCTGGCCTGCTGGGCCCGCAGGATGTGGAAATTCGTATTCCTTCTCACCGCAGCGCGCGCATCCAGGAGATGCACATGCTGACGGTGAATTGCTTGTGCGATTTGATTGATAACACGCTTTTTCCTCACCAGGATGATTAAGGAGTACACATGAAGGCATTTACGCCCCTCGCAGTCCTTATTTCCGCACTGCTGCTACAGGGTTGCGTTGGCGCAGTGGTGGTCGGGTCTGCCGCCGTTGGCACCAAAGCCGCGACGGATCCCCGCACCGTTGGCACCCAGGTGGATGACGGCACCCTGGAGCTGCGCGTCAACAGCGCACTGTCTAAAGATCAGCAGTTGAAGAAAGAGGCGCGTGTTAACGTCACCGCCTATCAGGGGAAAGTGCTGTTGACCGGCCAGGCGCCGAATACCGAACTCTCTTCACGGGCGAAACAGATTGCCATCGGCGTGGAAGGCGCAACGGAAGTCTTTAACGAGATCCGTCCGGGCCAGCCGATTGGTCTGGGAACGGCTTCGTCCGATACCTGGATCACCACCAAAGTGCGCTCGCAGCTGCTTGGCAGCGACCAGGTGAAATCCTCTAACGTGAAAGTCACCACCGAGAACGGCGAAGTGTTCCTGATGGGTCTGGTGACCGCGCGTGAAGGCCAGGCCGCGGCGGATATCGCCAGCCGCGTCAGCGGCGTCAAGCACGTCACCACCGCCTTTACCCTGCTCAAATAATGAAAAAGCCCGGTATCAACCGGGCTTTTTTCTTTCACTTCACGCGCGTTACACCAGCGCGACAAATCCGGTCAACATTCCGCACACCGCCACCAGCGCGGCGGTCAGCCACAGGGCTTTTGCCGGGAAGGATTTGCGCAGCATCACCAGCGACGGCAGGCTTACCGCCGGCAGCGTAATCAGCAGCGCCAACGCAGGCGCCATGCCCATCCCCGCCAGCATCATGGTCTGCACAATCGGGATCTCGGCCGCCGTTGGAATGACAAACAGACAGCCGGCAATCGCCATCGCCACCACCCACAATACCGTGTTATCCACCGCGCCATCGGCATGGGGGAAGAGCCAGACGCGCGCTGCGCCAAGTACCAGCACCGCAAGAATATAGACCGGGATGGTGCTCCAGAAGAGCTGCCACAGCGCCCGGCCCCAGCGAGCCATAAAGCTGCCCTGCGGCTCCGGCAGCGTGATATCCACGGCCTCCGCCTGCTGCGGGCTCTCTTTAACCACGCTCTGCACAATCATCGCCACACCAAGCACCGTCACCAGCCCCGCCACCAGGCGAATAGCGGCGAAGTGCCAGCCGAGGACAAAGCCCATAAACACCAGCGTGGCCGGGTTAAGCAGCGGGTTACCCATCCAGAAGGCGAGCGCACCGCCGATCGAAACACGCTGGCGACGCATACCGGCCGCGACGGGTGCCGCGCAGCAGGAGCACATCATGCCCGGTAAAGAGAAGAGCGTGCCGAGCAGCGTGCCGCGAAAACGCTGCTGCCCAAGCGTGCGCAGCAGCCAGTCGCGCGGGATCAGCACCTGAATCAGCGAGCCGAGCAGCACGCCAAGCACGGCGGCTTTCCAGACGGCGAGGAAATAGACCATGGCGTAATCCAGCGCCGCCTTAAACGGGCTGGCATCAGCCTGGGCAAGAATCGATTTACCAATGCTGTGCGTCTCGGCGGCGGTGAAGGCTTTGCCGTAATAAGGCTGCCATTTCACGAACCAGAGACCAACAATAACAACAAGAAAGAACAGCGCGGGTTTCCACCATTGGATCGGTGTCGCCGCCTGAGGTGAAGACTGACCAGCCATAACATGCCCCGGGGATAGTGTAGTTTTTAGCCCCGGCATAGTACGCCTGAATTGCTATTTTGCAAACGGGCTCTGAGCGGCCATCGCCCGCAACTGGGCCGATTCGATAATCTCAACGCCGCGATTGTCGCCAGAACGCGCAGCGGCCAGCAGCGCGCGGGCGACATCCTGCGCAGCAATCGACTTCCAGTTACCCGGCAGCAGGCGAAAAAGCGGTGCCAGCAATGATTCGTTAGCGCGCTTTTTCTCACGTTCGCCGAGCAGCATCGACGGGCGCGCCAGCGTCAACGATGGCCACTGTTGAGCGATAAGCGCCGCCTCCATCTCCCCTTTCACCCGGTTATAGAAAAAGGGCGAATGTGCATTAGCGCCCATTGAACTCACCACCAGCAGCTGTCTGGCGCCCAGCCTTTGGCCGGTTAACGCCGTGTCCACCACCAGCGTGTAATCGGCCAGCACAAACGCCTCTTTGCTGCCCGCTTCGCGCCGCGTGGTGCCCAGGCAGCAGAAGACCGTATCAACCGGTTCGGTGACCTGCGCCAGCGCATCGCTGAGCTGCGGGTCGTGCGGATTGATGACGCCTTCGGCACTTTGCAGTGGTCGACGCGATGGCGCATAGATGGCGTTGACGCCTGGATCCGCCATCAGCAACCGCAGCAGATGCCCGCCCACTAAACCGGTCGCACCGGTGATTAATACCCGTTCCATCCTTTCCCCTTTACAGACGAATCTGCCTTGCAATGTCAGCCTCGTGAACCAGGCTTACGGTTACTGGTGAGTTACAGTATGGATAACTCCCTTTCTGAAGCCAAAACAACGGAGGAAGTATGAGCAAGAAAATAGCGGTCTTGATCACCGACGAGTTTGAAGATTCAGAATTCACCTCTCCGGCAGAAGCGTATCGCAAGGCCGGGCATGAGGTTGTGACGATTGAGAAAGAGGCCGGAAAAACCGTCACCGGCAAACAGGGCGAGGCAAAAGTTAAGATCGATAAAGCCATTGATGAGGTGAGCCCGGATGAATTTGACGCCCTGCTGTTACCCGGCGGCCACTCCCCTGACTCCCTGCGCGGCGACGATCGCTTTGTCACCTTTACCCGCGAGTTTGTTAACTCCGGTAAACCGGTATTCGCCATCTGCCACGGCCCACAACTGCTGATTAGCGCCGAAGTTATTCGCGGTCGCAAGCTGACGGCGGTGAAACCGATTGTGATTGATGTAAAAAACGCGGGTGCGGAGTTCTTCGACCAGGAAGTAGTAATCGATAAAGATCAGTTGGTCACCAGCCGTACGCCTGACGACTTACCGGCATTTAACCGCGAAGCGCTGCGTCTACTCGGTGCCTGAGTCGCGTAACCAGTGAAATTTTTTGCCAAACCCCAGCGTGTTGTCGGTGAATTTGATTTCGCGAAGGCGAATCTCCCACATCGGGGCTGACAGCGCGCGGGCTATCGGAAAGCGTCGGTTGTAGCGTTCGCGCAGCACCGCGCTTTCCGCCTCTTCCAGCCGTTTTATCTCACCGGAAAACTGCACGCCGCGAATCAATGCAACGCTTTTCGGCTGCCCGTTAACCGTACCGGCAACCTTAGCCTGTATGCCTGTCATCTGTGAATGGCGCGTTTTATCTTCGCTCAGCACATAGAAGGCGACTGCCTGCGGATCGTAGATATAAAACGCATTGGCGCACCAGGGTTCGCCCTCTTTTGCCACGCACCAGGTCACGACATGCTGCTTTGCCAGCCAGCGGTTAATCGCCGCAAGGGACTCCATTTTTTCTCCTTCTCATGCTATTTTTCGCCCACCTTAACACAGCGAAGATTGCCATGACGCCCTGGTTTCTCTATCTCATCCGCACGCGCGACAACCTGCTCTACACCGGTATTACCACCGATGTTGCACGGCGTTTTACGCAGCATCAAACGGGAAAGGGAGCAAAAGCGTTGCGCGGTAAGGGCGCGCTGGAACTGGTCTTTTCGGCGCAGGTTGGTGAGCGTTCGCTGGCGCTACGCCTTGAGTACCGCATTAAGCAGTTGACCAAGCACCAGAAAGAGCGCCTCGTTGCCGGAGAGGGCATCTTCGAGGCGCTACGGGAAACGCTACTGACGTCAGCGGTTAAAAGCGATTGAAGTGATCGCTGTACTCCACCAGACCACTGACGCCATTGAAGGCATCGTCAGCAAGGCGATGTACCAGGAATGCGGCTTCGCTTTGCGACCAGGCGCAGCGTAAATCGTACTGCGAGGCGCGCTCAAAGCCTAAACGCTGGTAGAAATCGGCATCACCCAGCGTTACCGCAGCGGCGTAGCCAAATTCGTTGAGGGAATCCAGCCCTTCATAGACGAGCTGGCGGGCGATGCCCTGACCACGGTAGGCTTCATCTACCGCCAGCGGCGCAAGCGCGACCCACTGTAACTCCTCACCTGCGACAGCGACCGGGCTAAATGCCACATAGCCCACTACCTGCCCTTCATCGTCCGTGGCAACGCATCCCAGCGTGATCAACCCGTCTTCACGCAGATCGTGCACCAGTGACGCTTCAGCCTCGCCGTTAAAACTGCGGCGCAGCAGGGCATCAATACCGGGTGCATCAATGGGAATTTCAACTCTAATCAGCATGGCTCACCTACAGAAGGTTGTGTCGTTGCAGGCGGCGCTTTCAGGCCCGCCTCAACAAAATCCGCCAGCTGTAGCAGCATCACCCGCAGGGGTTTTGGCATCTGCTCCAGCTCAATGGCGTCCATCAGGTTTTTAACATACAGCCCCAGTTCCGTGTCCCCTTCAATAAGCAGGCGACGCTGGAAGAAAAGCGTATCCGGATCCTGTTTTCGCGCGGCAATCATCAGTAAATCGCTGGCATCGGCGCTAAAGCTGACATCCGCGTCGGCAGATTCACGTACGATCATCTGCCCATCCTCAACAGAGGTATACCACGTCAGGCCAATATCACGTACCTGAATACTTAACCAGCGCCCTTCGAGAAACTCAAGCTCACCCTCCGCCAGCGCCTGTTGGAATTGCCAGCGCAGCACTTGCTCAAGTACCTGACGTTTAAGCACAAACGGCGTCAGCTTCACCGGAAAAGCAAGCAGTGACGGGCCAAGATGAACAAGCTGTGAGCGCAATTTTTCCAACACGACGATGACTCCCTGAAGTGATAATGCGGGCTATTTTGCCACAATCAGCAATGTGCATAACGGCGCACATCAACAATTACGGAATAAATGGGCAACGATTATTGCCGTCATCAATACGCATTTAACTGCCTCAAATCAAAAATTGTCGCTGACAGGTTAACTAGAATCCCAGTTCATTAACAATTCAGTGACCCTTCGGGGTACGCCCGGGCCACTGCGCCCCTGATTGCAGGAAAGACTATGGAGTTGCTCTGCCCTGCCGGGAACCTACCGGCACTGAAAGCGGCCATCGAAAACGGTGCCGATGCGGTGTATATCGGCCTGAAAGATGACACGAACGCCCGCCATTTTGCCGGACTCAACTTTACCGAGAAGAAGCTGCAGGAAGCGGTCAGTTTCGTCCACCAGCACCGCCGCAAGCTGCATATTGCTATCAACACCTTTGCGCACCCGGATGGCTATCAGCGCTGGGAGCGTGCGGTGGATATGGCGGCGCAGATTGGTGCGGACGCGCTGATTCTTGCCGACATCGCAATGCTGGAGTATGCCGCCGCGCGCTATCCGCACATCGAGCGCCACGTCTCCGTACAGGCCTCGGCGACCAACGAAGAGGCGATCCGCTTCTATCACCGTCACTTTGATGTCGCCCGCGTGGTGCTGCCGCGCGTACTCTCCATTCATCAGGTCAAACAGCTTGCCCGCGTGACGCCGGTGCCGCTGGAAGTGTTTGCCTTCGGCAGCCTCTGCATCATGGCCGAGGGGCGCTGTTACCTCTCCTCTTACCTGACCGGCGAGTCGCCGAATACCGTCGGTGCCTGCTCTCCGGCGCGCTTTGTGCGCTGGCAGCAGACGCCGCAGGGGCTGGAATCTCGCCTCAACGATGTGCTGATCGATCGCTATCAGGAGGGGGAAAACGCCGGTTACCCGACGCTGTGTAAAGGGCGATATCGGGTAGATGGCGAGCGCTACCACGCGCTGGAGGAGCCGACCAGCCTCAATACGCTTGAGCTGCTGCCGGATCTGCTGGCGGCGAATATCGCCTCGGTGAAGATTGAAGGACGCCAGCGCAGCCCGGCGTATGTCAGCCAGGTGGCAAAGGTGTGGCGACAGGCGATCGATCGCTGCATCGCCTCCCCGCAGGATTTTGTGCCGCAACCGGCGTGGATGGAGACACTCGGTGCCATGTCAGAAGGCACCCAGACCACCCTCGGCGCGTATCACCGTAAATGGCAGTAGGTAAACCATGAAATATTCATTAGGGCCGGTGCTTTACTACTGGTCAAAAGAGACGCTTGAGGAGTTTTATCAGCAGGCGGCAAACAGCCGCGCTGATGTGGTCTATCTCGGCGAAGCGGTGTGCAGCAAACGCCGCGCCACCAAAGTGGGTGACTGGCTGGCGATGGCGAAAGCGCTGGCCGACAGCGGCAAACAGGTGGTGATTTCGACGCTGGCGCTGGTGCAGGCCTCATCGGAACTCAACGAACTGAAGCGCTATGTTGATAACGGCGAGTTTCTGCTGGAGGCGAGCGATCTCGGGGTGGTGAATCTGTGCGCCGAGCGCAAGCTGCCATTTGTCGCCGGGCATGCCCTCAACTGTTATAACGCCGTTACCTTGCGCTTACTGCTGAAACAGGGAATGGTGCGCTGGTGCATGCCGGTGGAGCTCTCCCGCGACTGGCTGGTAAACCTGCTCGATCAGTGCGACACGCTCGGTATTCGCCAGCAGTTTGAAGTCGAAGTGTTGAGCTACGGCCATCTGCCTCTCGCCTACTCTGCCCGCTGCTTTACCGCGCGCTCGGAGAATCGAGCAAAAGATGAGTGCGAAACCTGCTGCATTAAATACCCGACCGGGCGCAGCATGCGTTCCCAGGAGGATCAGCAGGTCTTCGTGCTCAACGGCATTCAGACCATGAGCGGTTATGTCTACAACCTCGGTAATGAGCTGACTTCGATGCAGGGGCTGGTCGATGTGGTACGGCTCTCGCCGATGGGGAGTGAAACCTTCACCATGCTGGAGGCGTTTAAAGCGAATGAAACCGGTAGCGCGCCGCTGCCGCTCGCGTCGAACAGCGAGTGCAATGGTTACTGGCGCAGGCTGCCGGGGCTGATGCTCGAGGCGTAAAAGGCTCACTTTGTTAACAGCAATCGTCGCCCGTTCATGCAGTATGAAAGTTGCAGCTTTTCTGGCCTGACGCCGCTCCTTGCGCCAGGCTGGAAGAAGACCTTCAATCTGATGACGATGCTGTAGCAAAGTGAGTGTTTATGTCTGAGAAAACCGTTGCGTTTTCGGTGCTGGATTTAGCGCCGATTCCACAAAACTCAAGCGCGCGTGACGCGTTTACCCATTCCCTCGATCTGGCGAAGCTGGCGGAGAAGCGCGGTTACGATCGCTTCTGGCTGGCGGAGCACCACAACATGACCGGTATCGCCAGCGCGGCGACGTCGGTGTTGATCGGTTACCTGGCAGCGAATACGCAAACCCTGCGTCTCGGCTCTGGCGGCGTGATGCTGCCGAACCACGCTCCGCTGGTAATTGCCGAGCAGTTCGGTACGCTGAATACGCTCTATCCGGGACGTATCGATCTCGGGCTTGGCCGCGCGCCGGGCAGCGATCAGCGCACGATGATGGCGCTGCGCCGCCATATGAGCGGCGATGTTGATAATTTCCCGCGCGATGTGAAGGAGCTGGTCGACTGGTTTGACGCCAACGATCCTAACCCGCACGTGCGCCCGGTGCCGGGTTACGGTGAGAAGATCCCGGTGTGGCTGTTAGGCTCCAGCCTTTACAGTGCGCAGCTTGCCGCCCAGCTTGGTCTGCCTTTTGCCTTCGCCTCACACTTTGCGCCGGATATGCTGTTCCAGGCGCTGCATCTCTATCGCACCCAGTTCAAGCCCTCCGCGCGGCTGGAAAAACCCTATGCGATGGTGTGTATCAATATTGTCGCCGCTGATAGCAATCGCGATGCGGAGTATCTCTTTACCTCGATGCAGCAGGCGTTTGTGAAGCTGCGCCGTGGTGAGACGAGCCAGCTTCCGCCGCCGATTGAGAATATGGATCACTTCTGGTCGCCGTCTGAAAAGTATGGCGTGCAGCAGGCGCTGAGCATGTCGCTGGTGGGTGATAAAGCGAAAGTGCGCCACGGTCTTGAGTCGATCCTGCGGGAAACCGAGGCGGATGAGATTATGGTTAACGGGCAGATTTTCGATCACCAGGCGCGGCTGCACTCGTTTGAGCTGGCGATGCAGGTGAAAGAGGCGTTGTTCGGTTAGAACGTTGCCCGGCTTGTGTGCCGGATGGCGCTGGCGCTTATCCGGCCTACGGGGATAGTGCTGTGTTTATGCCGGATGGCGCTGCGCTTATCCGGCCTACGGGATCGTGCGGTGTTTATGCCGGATGGTGCTGCGCTTATCCGGCCTACGGGGATCGTGCGGTCTTTATGTCGGATGGCGCTGACGCTTATCCGGCCTACATAATTGTGCAGGCCGGGTTTGATTAGTGATAGACCGGCAGCAGGTTAAAGCTCGATAACAGATGCACCACCGCGTTGCCTGCGCCGAAAAGCAGGATCAAAACAATCATCGGTTTACCGCCCCAGACGCGAAACGCCGGGCTGCCGAAGCGTTTACGTGAAGCATTCGCCAGCAGCGCTGGCACAATCGCTGCCCAGATCGTGGCGGCTAAACCCGCATAACCAATGGCGTATAAAAAGCCGTTCGGCCACAGTAGCCCCCCAATAATCGGCGGCAGGAATGTCAGAAGCGCGGTCTTAAAACGCCCCAGCGGCGCATCATCAAACTTAAAGAGATCCGCCAGGTAATCGAACAGCCCGAGCGTCACGCCGAGGAAAGAGCTGGCAACGGCAAAGTTAGAGAAGATCACCAGCAGCAGATCGAGGCTGCGGCTGTTCAGCACGCCGCTCAATGCCTGCACCAGCACATCGATATTGCCGCCTTTAGCCGCGATATCGATAAACGCCGGACGGGCAATATTCCCCATCGTCACCAGTAACCAAATCACATACAGCCCGAGCGCCAGCAGCGTACCGTAGACCAGGCAGCGGGTAATCACGCGCGGATCCTTGCCGTAATATTTCATCAGGCTCGGCACGTTGCCATGGTAGCCGAAAGAGGCGAGACAGAACGGCAACGTCATCAGCAGATAGGGCGTGTAAGAGGCGTCGCCCTGCGCCACGTTAAACAGCGTTGCCGGCTGCACATGCCCGAGCAGGCTGCCGAAGGTGAGGAAGAAGGTGATCACTTTGGCGCCCAGCACAATCGCCGTCATGCGGCTGACCGCGTGGGTTGAGAGCCAGACGATAAACGCTACCAGCAGCGCAAACCCCAGCCCTGCCAGCCGTGGCGGCACATCCAGCGACATTTCAGCAAAGGTGTGGTGCAGGATCGAGCCGCTCGCCGAGATGTAAGCGTAGGTCAGGATATAGAGCACAAAGGCGATAGAGAGCCCGTTAATCAGGTTCCACCCTTTGCCCAGCAGATCTTTGGTGATGGTGTCGAAGCTCGCGCCGCTGCGGTAGTTGAGGTTGGCCTCAAGGATCATCAGGCCCGAGTGCAGCATGCAGAACCAGGTAAACACCAGTGCCAGAAGCGACCAGAAGAACCACGCGCCGGACATGACCACCGGCAGGGAAAACATGCCTGCGCCAATAATTGTGCCGCCGATAATCACCACTCCGCCGAACAGCGAAGGGGAAGCCTGGGTGGTTGTCAGTGTCGACATCTGAAACGTTCTCCTGTAATGGCGCTATGCCGAAAGTAAAGCCGATGCATTGTACCAGTACAGGAGTACATTGCAGATAAAAAAAGCCCCAATCTTTTCGATCGGGGCTGTATCTATTACTTTACGTTTGAAGCGTAAGGTTTACGCGTCACGACGACGGGTCGTGCCTTCTTCGCGGCGCGGGCCACGATTTTCACGACGCTCACCGCTGAAACGGCCTGCACCAGCCGGTGCTGCACCATCACGACGCGGACCGCGGCCACCTTCACGACGTTCGCCGCTGCCGAAGCTACGACGCTCACCGCCGCCAGGACGGCGTTCGCTGCGCTCACGCGGCTGTGCATCGCCCAGCAGCTGCATATTCATCGGTTTGTTGAGAATACGCGTGCGGGTAAAGTGCTGCAGAACCTCGCCCGGCATGCCTTTCGGCAGCTCGATGGTGGAGTGCGAACCGAACAGCTTGATGTTACCGATGTAGCGGCTGCTGATGTCGCCTTCGTTGGCGATTGCACCAACGATATGACGAACTTCAACACCGTCATCACGGCCCACTTCAATACGGTACAGTTCCATATCGCCAACATCGCGACGCTCACGACGCGGACGGTCTTCACCGGCACGTTCAGTACGCGGACCACGATCATTGCGGTCGTTACGATCGCCACGGCGTTCGAAACGCTCATCACGCTCGCGGAACTCACGCTTAGGACGCATCGGTGCATCCGGCGGCAGGATCAGCGGACGTTCGCCCTGTGCCATTTTCAACAGTGCGGCAGCCAGCGTTTCGATATCCATCTCTTCTTCAGAAGAGGGCTGGATTTTCGCCAGCAGCGCGCGGTACTGGTCCAGATCGCTGCTTTCCAGCTGCTGCTGTACTTTCGCGGCGAATTTTTCCAGACGGCGAGTGCCCAGCAGTTCTGCGTTCGGCAGCTCTACTTCCGGAATGGTCAGCTTCATCGTACGTTCGATGTTGCGCAGCAGACGACGCTCGCGGTTCTCAACGAACAGCAGGGCGCGGCCAGCACGACCCGCACGACCGGTACGGCCGATACGGTGAACGTAAGACTCGGAGTCCATCGGGATGTCATAGTTAACAACCAGGCTGATGCGCTCAACGTCCAGGCCACGGGCCGCAACGTCGGTTGCAATCAGGATGTCCAGACGACCATCTTTCAGACGCTCCAGAGTCTGCTCACGCAGGGCCTGGTTCATGTCACCGTTCAGCGCGGCGCTGTTGTAACCGTTGCGCTCCAGCGCTTCAGCCACTTCCAGGGTCGCGTTTTTGGTGCGCACGAAGATGATCGCGGCATCAAAATCTTCTGCTTCAAGGAAGCGAACCAGCGCTTCGTTTTTACGCATGCCGTAGACAGACCAGTAGCTCTGGCTGATGTCCGGGCGAGTTGTCACGCTGGACTGAATGCGCACTTCCTGCGGCTCTTTCATAAAGCGGCGGGTAATGCGACGAATCGCTTCCGGCATGGTGGCGGAGAACAGAGCGGTCTGGTGACCTTCCGGGATCTGCGCCATGATAGTTTCTACGTCTTCGATAAAGCCCATGCGCAGCATTTCGTCGGCTTCATCCAGCACCAGACCGCTCAGTTTGGAGAGGTCCAGGGTGCCGCGTTTCAGGTGATCCAGCAGACGTCCCGGCGTACCGACAACGATCTGCGGGCCCTGACGCAGGGCGCGTAATTGCACGTCATAACGCTGGCCGCCGTAAAGAGCAACCACGTTCACGCCATGCATGTGTTTAGAGAAATCGGTCATCGCTTCAGCTACCTGAACCGCCAGTTCGCGGGTCGGAGCAAGCACGAGGATCTGCGGCGCACGCAGGTCCGGATCGATGTTATGGAGCAGCGGAAGAGAAAACGCTGCGGTTTTCCCGCTACCAGTCTGGGCCATGCCCAGCACGTCACGACCGTTCAGCAGGTGCGGAATGCACTCAGCCTGGATCGGAGATGGTTTTTCGTAACCGAGATCGTTAAGGGCTTCAAGGATAGGAGCCTTCAGGCCCAGATCTGCAAAAGTGGTTTCGAATTCAGCCATGTAGTACGAGTGCCTCTATGTCATTGGCGGCCAGTCTACATAACTCATCGTGAAAATATTTGGCAATTTTCATTGAAAAGTGTGAACCGGCTCAAAGTAGGTGTATTGACGAACAACAACGCCCTCACCAGTTAAGGTGATGGCAATCAAAAAAGATTACGGGCTGATGTTTATGTCGTCAGCTATTGCTGGTCCGATTCTGCCAGGTCGTCTTGCTCCTGGCCCAAGAGCGATAATTCCAACAATGCATAACGGTGCTCAACGAAGTTGTGGACGTTGTTAGCAACCGCTAATTTGAACAGTGCCGTAGCGCTGTCCTTATCCCCCAGACTTAGGTAGTACTTACCTAAATAGAAGTTGGTTTCACTGAGATGCTCAGCGAGCGAGGTGTTATCCGTTGCGTCCGCCTTCAGGCGATCCATTAGCTCAGATTCGCTAATGTCACCGAGGTAGAACTCGACAATATTCCATCCCCATTGTTCCTTGTCCGATTTTTCGAAGCGCTGTTTCAGTGCTTCTTTCGCCTTGTGCTCATCGAGCTTCCGCTCAACGATGTAAAGCCACAGGCTACGGAAAGGATCATTAGGATCGTCTTGATAAAACGCCAGCAGATCATCTTGCGCTAACTTATCACGACCGCCATAGTGCAGAGCGATGCCGCGGTTTAAGTGCGCGTAGTTGTAAGTTGGATCAAGCTCAAGTACAGAATCAAACGCTTCATAGGCAGCATCAAAATTGCCTGCCTGCGTTAAATAAATGCCTAAGTAATTGAATACTTCAGGCATATCGGGTCGGATGGCCAGCGCTTGTGAAAAATCATTCCGCGCCAACGCCCTCAAACCAAGACTATCATACAATACTCCGCGCTCATATAAAAGCTGTGCGCGTTCATCATCGGATAAAGCCCGACTGGCAAGAATTTGTTCCATGCGTGCCAGAATCACTTCTTGCTGCAAAGTCGGTTGCAATGGCACCGCGAGGACTTCGCTCTTACGCCAGGCAGAGTTGCTGCATCCTGCCAGCGTTAGAGCTGTCGCAACGAAACACCAGCGCAAAAAAGGCTTCATTTCCTACTCCCGAAGACAACAATTGGATGAACGTCCTGTCCCCCGGCTGCAAACATGGCGTCCTGCCTGAGAATACGCCCTCCGCCTGCGCGGAGGGCAAAGGCAAACCTTACTCGCCCAGTTCTGCTTGCGGCGCTTCTGACGCTTCAACAGGCTGAGTTTGTTCAGTTGCTTCTTTAATGCTTAGACGAATACGGCCCTGGCGGTCAACTTCCAGAACTTTCACCGGCACTTCCTGACCCATCTGCAGGTAGTCGGTCACTTTCTCTACGCGCTTATCGGCGATCTGAGAAATGTGCACCAGGCCCTCTTTACCGCCACCGATGGCAACAAACGCACCAAAGTCGACGATACGGGTGACTTTACCGTTGTAGATACGGCCCACTTCGATCTCAGCGGTGATCTCTTCGATACGACGAATCGCGAATTTCGCTTTGTCGCCGTCGGTTGCCGCGATTTTCACGGTACCGTCATCTTCGATTTCGATGGTCGTGCCGGTCTCTTCGGTCAGGGCACGGATAACGGAGCCGCCTTTACCGATAACGTCTTTGATCTTGTCCGGGTTGATCTTGATGGTGTGGATACGCGGCGCGAACTCAGAGATATCGCCACGCGGCGCGTTAATCGCCTGCTCCATCACGCCGAGGATATGCAGACGTGCACCTTTCGCCTGGTTCAGCGCAACCTGCATGATCTCTTTGGTGATGCCTTCGATTTTGATATCCATCTGCAGCGCAGAGATACCGTCGCGGGAACCGGCCACTTTAAAGTCCATGTCGCCCAGGTGATCTTCATCGCCGAGGATGTCAGACAGAACGACAAAGTTTTCGCCCTCTTTCACCAGGCCCATTGCGATACCGGCAACAGCGGCTTTCACCGGTACGCCTGCATCCATAAGTGCCAGCGATGCGCCGCACACGGAAGCCATGGAAGAGGAACCGTTGGATTCGGTGATTTCAGAAACCACACGCACGGTGTACGGGAATTTATCAGCTTCCGGCATAACAGCCAGCACGCCGCGTTTCGCCAGACGACCGTGACCAATTTCACGACGCTTCGGCGAACCGACCATACCGGTCTCACCTACGGAGTACGGAGGGAAGTTGTAGTGGAACAGGAAGCTGTCAGTGCGCTCGCCCATCAGTTCGTCGATGTTCTGCGCGTCACGTGCGGTACCCAGGGTTGCTGTTACCAGCGCCTGCGTTTCACCACGGGTAAAGAGCGCGGAGCCGTGAGTACGCGGCAGAACGCCGGTACGAACGTCCAGACCACGAATCATATCTTTTTCACGGCCATCGATACGCGGTTCGCCTGCCAGTACGCGGCTACGAACAACGTTTTTCTCGATAGCGTGCAGGATTTCGCCCAGCTCGTTAGCGTCCAGGGACTCATCTTCTGCAACCAGCGTCGCGATGGTTTCAGATTTGATCACGTCAACCTGAGCGTAACGCTCCTGTTTGTCGGTGATGCGGTAAGCATCGCTCAGACGGGATTCTGCCAGCGCTGCAACGCGCGCGTTCAGCGCTTCGTTGACCGCTTCCGGCTGCCAGTCCCAGCGCGGTTTACCCGCTTCTTTCACCAGATCGTTGATGTTCTGGATAACAATCTGCTGCTGCTCGTGGCCATAAACCACCGCGCCCAGCATCTGGTCTTCGCTCAGCAGTTCTGCTTCGGATTCAACCATCAGCACAGCTGCTTCGGTACCGGCAACAACCAGATCCAGTTTGCTGGATTTCAGCTCTTCCTGAGTCGGGTTCAGCACATACTGGTCGTTGATGTAACCAACGCGCGCGGCGCCGATCGGGCCGTTGAACGGAATACCAGAGAGAGAAAGTGCAGCAGAAGCACCAATCATCGCCACGATATCAGGGTTAACCTGCGGGTTAACGGAAACCACGGTCGCGATAACCTGGACTTCGTTGACGAAACCTTCCGGGAACAGCGGGCGAACCGGGCGGTCAATCAGACGCGCGATCAGGGTTTCGCCTTCGCTTGGACGGCCTTCACGACGGAAGAAGCCACCCGGGATTTTACCGGCAGCGTAAGTACGCTCCTGGTAGTTAACGGTCAGCGGGAAAAAGTCCTGACCTGGTTTTGCTTTTTTCTGGCCAACAACGGTAACGAATACCGCGGTGTCGTCCATGCTTACCATCACGGCAGCGGTTGCCTGACGGGCCATCATGCCGGTTTCCAGCGTGACGGTGTGTTGACCATATTGGAATTTACGAATGATCGGATTCAGCAAAATTCTATCCTTTCTTAATGAACATCAGCACACCCAGGGCGTGCTGATAATTAAACCGGACCTTCTTGCATCCTCGCGACTAATGACAACCTTAACCCGCCCATTGCGGATAAAGCCTCTCATTAGCCGCGCGAACCTCTGCAATGAAGATCATACCTGGCAACAATACATCAGTTTAGTGCCAATTGCTGCCGCCTGGTTGAAAAAAGGGGCCGTAAAGGCCCCTTCTTGAAACTCGCCAGACTTAGCGACGCAGACCCAGACGCTCGATCAGCGCGGTGTAGCGTGCAACGTCTTTACGTTTCAGGTAGTCGAGCAGTTTACGACGCTGAGAAACCATACGCAGCAGACCACGACGGCTGTGGTGATCTTTTTTGTGCTCTGCAAAGTGACCCTGCAGGTGGTTAATCTGAGCAGTCAGCAGTGCAACCTGAACTTCGGTAGAACCGCTGTCGTTAGAACCACGACCAAACTCGGAAACGATTTTTGCTTTAGCTTCAACGCTTAGAGACATTTTCAACTCCAGTGATATAAGAATGACAGGGTGCCGATCTCTAATTCAGCTCCCCCAGGTTTAACGCCGGGTATGTTAAATACATAGCCCGGCGTTAAGCGGCAATATTCTACTCGTAGTCGGGCATTCCCGCAAGGTAAGCCCGTCAGTCAGCAGGATACTCAACAACCAGACGACGCGGCGCAACTCGCCCCTGCTCATCAATTTCGCCCATGCCGATAAACTTGCCCTCTTCGCCTTCCGTCACGCGTACCAGCCCTTCGGCCGGCGTAGTGGAAGCGCGCACCGGTTGGCCGTTTTTAAAATAGGCAGCAACCACGGTGGGGATGTTTACAACAGGGAAATCGGACGCCGGGCTATCCATCGGCATCAACAGCGGATCAAGCAGCTCTGCCGCAGGAACATCCTGCTGCTCGGCCTGCTGGACTAACTCCTGCAACTGCTCAAGCGTAACCATCCGCTCAATCGGATAGCGGCTGACCGCCAGACGACGCAAATAGATAACATGCGCGCCACAGCCCAGCTTCTCGCCCAGATCGTCAATAATGGTGCGAATGTACGTCCCTTTTGAGCAGTGGATTTCCAGCTCCAGTTCATCCCCTTCATGGCGGATAAACAGCAGTTCATACACGGTAATGGGGCGCGCTTCACGCGGCACCTCAATGCCCTGACGCGCATACTCGTAAAGCTTCTTACCCTGGTACTTCAGAGCCGAGTACATCGAAGGGATTTGCTGCGTGTTACCGCGAAAGCTCTCCAGTGCGCTCGCCAGTTCTGCGGCGGTAAAGGTCACCGGGCGCTCTTCAACGACCTGGCCATCGGCATCCGATGTATCAGTGCGTTGGCCAAGGCGGGCAATTACCCGGTAGCGCTTATCGGAATCCAGCAGATACTGAGAAAATTTTGTCGCCTCACCGAGGCAGATCGGCAGCATGCCGGTTGCCAGCGGATCCAGCGCGCCGGTGTGACCCGCACGGTTGGCGTTATAGAGGCGTTTTACTTTCTGCAGGACATCATTGCTTGATGCGCCCTGCTGCTTATCCAGCAGCAGTACGCCATGCACGTCGCGACCGCGACGACGAGGACGACTCATCAGTCCTCCTTGCTGTCGTCCGGGTTCACACGACGTTCATCATCGTGCTTCACCACGCTGGTGACCAGGTTTGACATGCGCATCCCTTCAACCAGCGAGTTGTCATAGAAGAATGTCAGTTCCGGCACGATACGCAGACGCATCGCTTTCCCCAGCAGGGAGCGGATAAAACCGGAAGCGTCGTGCAGGGCTTTAATGCCCGCTTTGATCGACTCTTCATCTTTGTCATTCAGGAAAGTCACGAACACTTTGGCATACGCCAGATCGCGGGAGACTTCGACACCGGATACGGTGGTCATCATGCCCAGGCGCGGATCTTTGATTTCACGCTGCAGGATAGTAGCAATCTCTTTTTGCAACTCCTGAGCGACGCGCTGCGGGCGACCAAATTCTTTCGCCATATTACTTCTCCAGACTAAAAAGGGGCCGTAGCCCCTTTAGATATCTCTTGCCGGGTGGCGCTTCGCTCCCGGCCTACGTTGCGCTAATGCGTCGATTATTCGATAGAGCGCTTAATTTCGATAATTTCGAAGACTTCGATCATATCGCCGGTACGTACGTCATTGTAGTTCTTAACGCCGATACCACACTCCATGCCGTTACGGACTTCGTTAACGTCATCTTTGAAGCGGCGCAGGGATTCCAGCTCGCCTTCATAGATAACCACGTTGTCGCGCAGGACGCGGATCGGGTTGTGACGTTTGACGACGCCTTCGGTAACCATACAGCCAGCAACCGCGCCGAATTTCGGCGATTTGAACACATCGCGCACTTCAGCCAGACCGATGATCTGCTGTTTCAGCTCAGGTGAGAGCATACCGCTCATCGCCGCTTTCACTTCGTCGATCAGGTTATAGATGACGGAGTAGTAACGCAGATCCAGACCTTCCGCTTCGATCACGCGACGCGCAGAGGCATCGGCACGAACGTTGAAGCCAACCAGGATAGCGTTAGACGCAGCTGCAAGCGTGGCGTCGGTTTCGGTGATACCACCTACGCCAGAGCCAACAATCTTCACTTTCACTTCTTCAGTAGAGAGTTTCAGCAGCGAGTCGGAGATAGCTTCCACGGAGCCCTGAACGTCAGCTTTCAGCACGATGTTCACTTCGTGCACTTCGCCTTCGGTCATGTTGGCAAACATGTTCTCCAGCTTAGATTTCTGCTGGCGAGCCAGTTTAACTTCGCGGAATTTGCCCTGACGGTAGAGCGCAACTTCACGCGCTTTCTTCTCGTCACGTACCACGGTGGCTTCATCACCCGCCGCCGGAACACCGGAGAGGCCAAGGATTTCTACCGGAATGGACGGACCCGCTTCGGTCACTTCACGACCCAGCTCGTCACGCATCGCACGGACACGGCCATATTCGAAGCCGCAGAGTACGATGTCGCCTTTATGCAGCGTACCTTCACGCACCAGGACGGAAGCTACCGGACCACGACCTTTATCAAGGAAGGATTCGATAACAACACCGCTCGCCATGCCGTTACGGACAGCGTGCAGTTCCAGAACTTCGGCCTGCAGCAGGATTGCATCCAGCAGGTCGTCGATACCGGTACCGGCTTTCGCGGAGACGTGTACGAACTGGCTTTCGCCGCCCCACTCTTCCGGAATGATCCCGTACTGAGAGAGTTCGTTTTTAACACGATCCGGATCGGCTTCCGGCTTATCGATTTTGTTCACTGCAACAACTACCGGCACTTTCGCCGCTTTCGCGTGCTGAATAGCTTCGATAGTCTGCGGCATCACGCCATCGTCTGCTGCAACAACCAGAACAACGATATCCGTTGCCTGAGCACCGCGGGCACGCATTGCGGTAAACGCGGCGTGGCCTGGGGTATCCAGGAAGGTGATCATGCCGTTGTCGGTTTCAACGTGGTAAGCACCGATGTGCTGGGTAATGCCACCCGCTTCAGCGGATGCCACTTTCGTTGAACGAATGTAGTCCAGCAGCGAGGTTTTACCGTGGTCAACGTGCCCCATGATGGTCACGACCGGTGCGCGCGGTTCAACCGCAGCACCTGTGTCACGGTCGCTCATTACCGCTTCTTCCAGCTCGTTTTCACGACGCAGGATAACTTTGTGACCCATCTCTTCCGCAACCAGCTGTGCGGTTTCCTGGTCGATGACCTGGTTGATGGTTGCCATCGCGCCCAGTTTCATCATCGCTTTGATGACCTGAGAGCCTTTAACTGCCATTTTGTTAGCCAGCTCGCCGACGGTCAGGGTTTCACCGATCACAACGTCACGGTTAACGGCCTGGGCCGGTTTGTTGAAGCCCTGCTGCAGTGCAGAGCCTTTACGCTGACGGCCGCCTTTACCACCGCGAACCGCGGCGCGCGCTTCTTCACGGTCAGCTTTGCTTTCAGAGTGCTTGTTGCCTTTCTTCGGACGCGGGGCTTTAGCGGTACGGGTACGGCTACGGCCACCTTCGACTTCACGATCGTTATCATCTTCAGCCTGACGTGCATGCTGGGAGGTGGTGACGTGATAATCGCCGGTCGTCTCTTCTTCTTCGCCTGGCGTTGCCGTCCAGGTTGCTTCGTTCTGTTCTGCCATTCGACGGGCTTCTTCCGCTACGCGACGTGCATTTTCTTCCAGTTTACGACGAGCCTCTTCTTCCGCTTTACGCTTAAGTTCCTGCGCTTCGGATTCACGACGGGCTTTTTCCGTCTGGGCTGCCCTGGTCACTTCGTCAGTTTGATGGTTGCTCACTTTGCTATTTTCCGCAGCTTCGCGTTTCGTGCTTTCGGCATTTTCACGTTTAGCTTTTTCTTCAGCTTCACGTTTCAGACGCACTTCGGCTTCACGCTTGGCTTTTTCCTCGGCTTCTCGCTCAGCGGCTTCCTCTGCTTCACGACGGGCCTTCTCCTCCGCTTCACGCATCGCCTCTTCTTCCGCAGCGAGACGTTCAGCCTCTTGTGGATCGCGTTTTACAAAGGTGCGCTTTTTACGGACTTCGATCTGCACCGATTTACTTTTCCCACCGGTGCCCTGAATATTTAATGTGCTGCGCGTTTTGCGCTGCAACGTCAGCTTATCAGGCGCAGAACCGTGTTCACGGTTCAGATGCGCTAACAGCGTCTGTTTTTCCTGCGCCGTCACTGAATCATCAGCAGACTTGCGGATCCCTGCATCAGCAAATTGCTGTACCAGGCGGTCCACAGAGGTTTGAATCTCAGCGGCCAGCGTTTTTACGGTTACATCTGTCATGCTGTTCCTTCCTGCTACAGTTTATTACGCTTCGTCACCAAACCAGCAAATATTACGCGCGGCCATGATGAGCTCACCGGCTTTGTCGGCAGTTAACCCTTCGATATCGCTCAGGTCATCCACACCTTGCTCGGCGAGGTCTTCCAGCGTACAAACACCACGAGCAGCCAGTTTGAAAGCCAGTGCACGATCCAGACCGTCCAGGTTCAGCAGGTCTTCAGCCGGTTCTTTATTCCCCAGGCTTTCTTCCTGCGCCAGCGCCAGAGTAGTCAGTGCGCTTTTCGCACGATCACGCAGCGCTTCGACGGTGTCTTCATCCAGGCCATCGATTTCCAGCAGCTCTTTGATTGGCACATAGGCCAGTTCTTCCAGCGTTGAGAAACCCTCTTCGACCAGAACAGTGGCGAAATCTTCGTCAATGTCCAGATAACGGGTGAAGGTATCAATCGCTGCGTGAGCCTCAGCCTGATGCTTGGACTGCAGATCTTCAACGGTCATAACGTTGAGTTCCCAGCCGCTCAGCTGAGACGCGAGACGCACGTTCTGACCGTTACGGCCAATCGCCTGCGCCAGGTTGCCCGCTTCAACAGCGATATCCATGGTGTGCTTATCTTCATCCACCACGATAGAAGCAACATCAGCCGGTGCCATTGCGTTGATAACGAACTGGGCCGGGTTGTCGTCCCACAGTACGATATCGATACGTTCGCCGCCGAGTTCGGTAGAAACGGCCTGAACGCGGGCACCACGCATACCAACGCATGCCCCAACCGGGTCAATACGCTTGTCGTTGGTTTTCACCGCAATTTTGGCGCGAGAACCCGGATCGCGGGCTGCGGCTTTAATCTCGATAACTTCTTCGCCGATTTCTGGTACTTCAATACGGAACAGTTCAATCAGCATTTCCGGCTTGGAACGCGTAACGAACAGCTGCGCACCGCGCGCTTCTGGGCGCACTGCGTACAGCACGCCGCGAATGCGGTCGCCCGGTCGGAAGTTTTCACGCGGCAGCATATCTTCGCGCAGGATCACGGCTTCAGCGTTGCTGCCCAGATCCAGCGTGATGTTGTCGCGGTTCACTTTTTTCACCACGCCGGTGATGATTTCACCTTCGTGTTCGCGGAACTGATCGACAACCATTGCGCGCTCTGCTTCACGTACTTTCTGTACGATAACCTGCTTCGCGGTTTGGGTGGTGATACGGTCAAACGTCACGGATTCAATCTGATCTTCAACGTAATCGTCGAGGTTCAGGCTCTCATCTTCGTAACGTGCCGCTTCGAGAGTGATTTCACGCGTCGGCTGCGTCACTTCTTCAACGATTAGCCAGCGACGGAATGTGTCGAAATCACCGCTTTTACGATCGATGCTTACACGCACATCAATCTCTTGCTCATATTTTTTCTTGGTTGCTGTAGCCAGAGCACTTTCCAGCGCTTCAAAGATTTTTTCACGCGGAAGCGACTTTTCGTTAGAAACAGCTTCAACAACAGCCAAAATTTCTTTGTTCATTGGGGGCCTTTCACCTCAATCCAGACTGTTAAAAGTGGGGGACCAGGTTCGCTTTTTGAATATTGCTCAAGGCGAACACTTCATCTTTACCTTCGACCGTAACGGTGATCATTTCGCCATCGACATCTTTAATGATGCCCTGCCACTTACGACGGTTCTGCACCGCCATCCGCAGCACCAGCGAAACTTCGTCGCCCTTAAAGCGCGCGTAGTGCTCAGCCGTAAACAAAGGTCGCTCAAGACCTGGTGAGGAAACTTCCAGGTTATACGCAACGGTAATGGGATCTTCGACATCCAATACCGCACTGACCTGGTGGCTGACATCAGCGCAATCATCAACATTGATGCCATCTTCACTATCAATATAGATGCGCAGCGTAGATGTGCGACCACGCACAAATTCGATACCGACCAGTTCGTAGCCCAGTGCTTCAACCGGCGCCGTAATCATCTCTGTTAATTTTTGCTCTAATGTGGACAAGTCCACCCCCAAGACATAAAAAAAGGGCATATAGCCCAGTTATTTCGTACTCAGATAACAAAAAACCCCGATAAATCGGGGCTTTAAATAACTGAACCCTATAGCCGCAACTGCGGCCTGGATAACCTTCCGGAAGAACTCTTTTCAAATCCCGCTAAAGAAGGCGTTAAGTCTTCACAGTATATTTGAAAAAGAACACTAAGGGAAAGTGGTTGCGGGGGCCGGATTTGAACCGACGACCTTCGGGTTATGAGCCCGACGAGCTACCAGGCTGCTCCACCCCGCGCCTGAAACGTGGCAAATTTTACTCGATTGAGCGTCAACTTGCAAATAATGCTGGGATTTGGTACCGAAGACGGGACGTAAAACCGGCTTGCAGTATATTGAAAAACATCGCGTTGTGTCAACCGCTCATCTATAGCATCACGTGCTCCGCCGTTGTTGCATATTATTAAGAGAGTTTTTATGCACAGATGCCGCTTTTTCTTTCAGTAATACAATGAAAATTGCGCTTCTCTCTTCCGGTCCGCGCCAAAAGATGATTAAATGAAAACTCATTTATTTTGCATAACCATTCACTAAAGATGTAAGAATGAGTGGTATAAATAGCGTGGCGTGGCTGTTAAGTCTCTCACCATCAGTCTATCAAGCAGGGATTTTTTTATGACAACGATTCTCAAGCATCTTCCCGCAGGTCAACGTATTGGTATTGCTTTTTCAGGCGGCCTGGACACCAGCGCAGCGCTGCTGTGGATGCGTCAGAAAGGCGCAGTTCCTTATGCATATACTGCCAACCTGGGCCAGCCTGACGAGGATGACTATGAGGCGATCCCGCGTCGCGCGAAAGAGTACGGTGCAGAAAATGCTCGCCTGATCGATTGTCGTAAACAGCTGGTCGCTGAGGGCATCGCGGCTATTCAGTGCGGGGCGTTCCATAACACCACCGGCGGTTTAACCTATTTCAATACCACCCCACTCGGTCGTGCGGTAACCGGCACCATGCTGGTTGCGGCCATGAAAGAGGATGGCGTCAACATCTGGGGTGACGGCAGCACCTATAAAGGCAACGATATCGAACGTTTCTATCGTTATGGCCTGCTAACCAATGCCGAGCTGAAGATCTACAAACCGTGGCTCGATACTGACTTTATCGATGAGCTGGGCGGTCGTCAGGAAATGTCCGAATTCATGACCGCGTCGGGCTTCGACTACAAAATGTCGGCCGAAAAAGCCTACTCGACGGACTCCAATATGCTGGGTGCCACCCACGAAGCGAAGGATCTCGAGTTCCTCAACTCCAGCGTCAAAATCGTTAACCCGATTATGGGCGTGAAATTCTGGGATGAGAGCGTGAAGATCCCGGCTGAGGAAGTTACCGTACGTTTTGAACAGGGCCACCCTGTTGCGCTGAATGGCAAAACCTTCAGCGACGATGTCGAACTGATGATGGAAGCCAACCGTATTGGTGGCCGTCACGGTCTGGGCATGAGCGATCAGATCGAAAACCGTATTATCGAAGCGAAAAGCCGCGGCATCTATGAAGCTCCGGGAATGGCGCTGCTGCATATCGCCTACGAACGTCTGCTGACCGGCATTCATAATGAAGACACCATTGAGCAGTATCATGCTCATGGTCGTCAGCTTGGACGCCTGCTCTATCAGGGCCGCTGGTTCGATCCGCAAGCGCTGATGCTGCGTGATGCTCTGCAACGTTGGGTGGCAAGTGCTATTACTGGCGAAGTGACGCTTGAGCTGCGTCGCGGGAATGACTACTCAATCCTCAATACGGTTTCCGACAATCTGACCTACCAGGCAGAGCGTCTGACCATGGAGAAAGGCGACTCGGTATTCTCGCCAGACGATCGTATTGGTCAGCTGACGATGCGTAACCTCGACATCACCGATACTCGCGCCAAGCTCTTCAACTATGTACAGACTGGCCTGATCTCCACCACCGCAGGTAATGGTCTGCCACAGGTTGAAAACCTGGAGCACAGCGATAAGAAATAATCGCCGCCACTGAAATACAAAAAGCGCCTGCGGGCGCTTTTTTATTGTCGGTTGAGTAGCCAAACCATTCAGGCACACAAACGACAGACGAAAAAAAGACATCTTTCGATGTCTTTCTTTCGGAATGTTGGTACCGAGGACGGGACTTGAACCCGTAAGCCCTATTGGGCACTACCACCTCAAGGTAGCGTGTCTACCAATTCCACCACCTCGGCACGACTTACTTCTTCACAACTTACTGCGGGATATCGCTGGTCGGCTTCGCCGGCGCTGCTGGCTGAGTCTGTTCACTCTTGGCCGGTGCGCTCAGGTTTTCCCACTCGCTTCCCTTATTGGTTTTATTGCTGTTAATGTTGCCCAGCACAAGGCTAATAATAAAGAACAGTGTTGCCAGCACAGCAGTTGCACGAGTCATGAAGTTACCAGAACCACTTGAACCGAACAGCGTACCGGACGCGCCAGCGCCAAAGGAGGCTCCCATGTCAGCGCCTTTACCTTGCTGCAGCATAATCAGAGCTACAAGAGCCAGAGCCACAATAAGGAAAACTACTAAAAGAGCTTCGTACATAATCAACCTGTTCCTTGCGGGGTTGCCGCAGCCAATGCTTCAAACCAATAACGCGGGATGTTTCATGCTTTCCCACTGAAGCGGGTGTGAATACTAACCAAAGCGAATGACCTTCGCAAGGGCAATTTTGACGCTTTTTATCAAGTGCGGAAAAAAACAGCAAAAGCGTGCATTATGGTGAAGAAAGAGGCAGCAAAAGCTGCCTTTTTAGCCACTTACCGAATCGTTAAACCGCTTTAACCGCATCGGCGATGCGATTTGCCAGCGCGGTAACTTGCGCTTCATCTTCGCCTTCGACCATCACGCGGATTAATGGCTCAGTGCCGGACTTACGCAACAGCACGCGACCACGGTTCCCCAGCGTCGCTTCAACCTCTGCCATCACGGCTTTGACGTTCTCATCTTCCAGCGGATCGCCATTACCGGCGGTAAAGCGCACATTCACCAGAACCTGTGGGAACATTTTCATGCCGCTGCAAAGGTCGTGCAGCGTCATATGGTTACGCACCATTGCCGCGACTACCTGCAACCCGGCAACAATCCCGTCACCCGTGGTGGTTTTATCCAGCAGGATCACATGGCCTGAGTTTTCAGCACCGATGCGCCACCCTTTCTCCTGCATTTTTTCCAGCACATAGCGGTCGCCCACTTTCGCGCGCGCAAACGGGATGCCCAGTTGCTTGAGCGCCAGTTCGAGACCCATGTTGCTCATCAGCGTACCGACAGCACCGCCGCGCAACTGCCCCTGACGCAGCCCTTCACGCGCGATGATATACATAATCTGGTCGCCATCGACTTTATTGCCTTCGTGGTCAACCATGATCACGCGATCGCCGTCGCCGTCAAAAGCGATGCCCAGATCTGCCTTCTCTGCCAGAACACGATCTTGCAGCGCTTTCACATCCGTCGCACCACATTTTTCATTGATGTTGACGCCATCTGGATCGCAGCCAATCGCAATAACTTTAGCACCCAGTTCGCGGAAGACATTCGGGGCGATGTGGTATGTCGCGCCATTGGCACAATCCACCACAATTTTCAGGCTGTTGAGGCTTAGCTCATTCGGAAAGGTCGCTTTGCAGAACTCAATATAACGGCCAGCGGCATCGACGATACGGCTCGCTTTACCTAATTCGGCAGAGTCAACACAGGTCAGCTCTTTCTCCATCTCCGCTTCAATCGCCTCTTCAACCGCGTCCGGCAGTTTAGTGCCGTCAATGGAGAAGAACTTGATCCCGTTGTCATAGAACGGGTTATGGGAAGCAGAAATTACAATCCCCGCTTCCGCGCGGAAGGTGCGGGTCAGGTAAGCGACAGCAGGGGTCGGCATCGGACCGGTAAAGGAAGCAGAAAGGCCAGCGGCAGCCAGCCCGGCTTCCAGTGCCGATTCCAGCATATAGCCCGAGATGCGGGTATCTTTGCCGATAATAATTTTACGTGAGCCGTGACGCGCCAGCACCTTGCCTGCCGCCCAGCCCAGTTTCAGAACGAAATCCGGGGTGATAGGTGCGTCGCCAACACGGCCACGAATGCCATCAGTGCCAAAATATTTACGATTACTCATAGCGTTTATTTTCCTTCGCTGACAGTGTGGCTTCCACCACCCGCATAGCTTCTACCGTTTCTTTTACGTCATGGACACGAATAATCTGCGCCCCCTGCATCGCAGCAATCACTGCACATGCCAGACTGCCGCTTAACCGCTCTGTGGGCCCGACATTCAATAACTGGCCGATCATCGTCTTACGCGACATTCCTGCCAACAACGGCAAACCGAAGTGGTGAAACTCGCCTAATCGGGCAAGCAGCGCATAATTGTGGGAGAGATTCTTACCGAAACCGAACCCAGGGTCGAGCAACAATTTTTCTTTTGCGATCCCTGCACGTTCGCAGCGCGCAATATTTTCCACAAAAAAGCGGTTTACGTCGGCAAAGACGTCCTCATATTTTGGCGCTTCCTGCATCGTCTTCGGTTGACCCTGCATATGCATCAGGCAGACAGGCAATCCGGTTTGTGCCGCTGCTTCAAGCGCGCCGGGCTCTGTCAAGGAGCGTATATCATTGATGATGTGCGCGCCCGCCCGCGCCGCTTCCCGGATCACTTCAGGCTTCGAGGTATCAACCGAGATCCACACTTCAAAGCGCTGCGCTATCGCTTCCACAACCGGGATAACGCGCGCCAGCTCCTCATCAACACTCACTTCAGCGGCACCGGGCCGCGTAGATTCACCGCCGATATCCACAATGGTCGCCCCTGCGTTAATCATCAGGTTGGCGTGTTTGACCGCCTCAATCAGCGTGTTGTGGCTGCCGCCGTCAGAAAAGGAGTCCGGCGTGACGTTGAGGATCCCCATCACGTGGGGATGAGACAGCTCGAGTGTGGAGCCCTGGGCATGAAGTTTCATGACTGAAGTCCCTGAAGGTATTACGGTTGAACAGAAAAGAAAAACCCCGGAGCAGGCCCCAGGGTTTCGTTACAGACAGTTCATCAACTGCAGAAAGCTTATTTGTCGCCAAACTGCTCTGACATGGTATTGCCCGGGTTCGGCGTACGCGGTTCATCAACCGGACGCGGCGCACGTGGGGTGCCATTACTGTCAGAGTTATTCGCGCCTGGATCTTCCCAGCCCGCTGGCGGACGTACATCACGACGAGACATCAGGTCATCAATCTGCGGTGCGTCGATGGTCTCATATTTCATCAGAGCATCTTTCATCGCATGGAGAATATCCATGTTCTCGTTCAGGATCTGACGTGCACGATTGTAGTTACGTTCAATCAGCGCTTTCACTTCCTGGTCGATAATACGCGCGGTTTCATCAGACATATGTTTCGCTTTCGCGACGGAACGTCCGAGGAATACTTCGCCCTCTTCTTCGGCGTAGAGCAGCGGACCCAGTTTGTCCGAGAAGCCCCACTGCGTCACCATGTTACGTGCCAGGTTGGTCGCGACTTTAATGTCGTTCGACGCACCGGTAGAAACATGCTCAACACCATAGATGATCTCTTCTGCGAGACGACCGCCATACAGCGTAGAGATTTGGCTCTCCAGCTTCTGACGGCTGGCGCTAATCGCATCCCCTTCCGGCAGGAAGAAGGTTACGCCCAACGCACGACCGCGCGGAATAATCGTCACTTTATGTACCGGATCGTGTTCCGGCACCAGACGACCGATAATCGCATGGCCCGCTTCGTGATACGCGGTAGACTCTTTCTGCGCTTCCGTCATCACCATGGAGCGACGTTCCGCACCCATCATGATTTTGTCTTTCGCTTTTTCGAACTCAACCATCGAGACAACGCGTTTGTTACCGCGCGCAGCAAACAGCGCAGCTTCGTTGACCAGGTTGGCCAGATCCGCACCGGAGAAGCCCGGGGTACCGCGCGCGATGATCGCAGCGTCAATATCCGGCGACAGCGGTACACGGCGCATATGGACCTTCAGGATCTGCTCGCGACCACGAACGTCCGGCAGCCCAACGACAACCTGACGGTCGAAGCGGCCTGGACGCAGCAGCGCCGGGTCCAGTACGTCCGGACGGTTGGTCGCAGCAATAACGATAATGCCTTCATTGCCTTCGAAACCATCCATCTCAACCAGCATCTGGTTCAGGGTCTGCTCACGTTCATCGTGACCACCACCTAAACCTGCGCCACGCTGACGGCCAACGGCGTCAATCTCATCGATAAAGATGATGCACGGTGCGGCTTTCTTGGCTTGTTCAAACATGTCGCGTACGCGGGATGCACCCACGCCGACAAACATTTCAACAAAGTCAGAACCGGAAATCGTAAAGAACGGCACTTTCGCTTCGCCAGCGATCGCTTTCGCCAGCAGCGTTTTACCGGTACCCGGAGGGCCGACCATCAGGACGCCTTTTGGGATTTTACCGCCCAGTTTCTGGAAACGGCTCGGCTCACGCAGATATTCAACCAGCTCGCCCACTTCCTCTTTCGCTTCATCGCAGCCCGCGACGTCGGCAAAAGTGGTTTTGATCTGATCTTCAGTCAGCATGCGCGCTTTGCTCTTACCGAACGACATGGCGCCTTTGCCACCGCCGCCCTGCATCTGGCGCATGAAGAAAATCCATACCCCAATCAGCAACAGCATCGGGAACCAGGAGATGAAGATGTTACCAAGCAGGCTCGGCTCTTCAGGTGGTTCACCCACAACCTTGACGTTTTTGGTCAGCAGGTTATCGAGCAGTTTAGGATCGTTGACCGGGATGTAAGTCGTGTAACGGTTACTATCTTTCTTGGTAACGTTGATCTCACGTCCGTTGATACGCGCTTCGCGAACCTGGTCCTGGTTGACCTCTTGCAGGAAGGTAGAGTAATCCACCTTACGGCCATTTGACTCGCTGGGCCCAAAGCTCTGGAATACTGACATCAGCACGACGGCAATGACCAGCCAGAGTATTAGGTTTTTCGCCATGTCACTCAAGGGATTAACCTCATATTACAACTGTGTTAAAAACAGCGGCAGGATACAACATATCCCGTTTCATTCAAACCGAAGGCCGAAATCAACGGGGTATCATTTTCGCCCGGTCGCTACAATATACACTTCGCGCGAACGAGCACGCGAAGAGTCCGGTTTACGCACTTTAACCTTCGTAAACAGGGAGCGAATTTCCGTAAGGTACTCATCGAAACCTTCGCCCTGGAACACTTTCACTAAAAAATTACCGCCTGGCGCTAACACATCGCGGCACATCTCCAGCGCCAGCTCTACCAGATACATAGAGCGGGGAATATCAACCGCTGGCGTTCCGCTCATATTAGGCGCCATATCTGACATGACAACCTGAACTTTACTGTCACCAACACGTTCCAGTAACGCTTTCAGAACTAATTCATCACGAAAATCGCCCTGAAGGAAGTCTACGCCGACGATTGGATCCATCGGTAAAAGATCGCACGCGATGATGCGCCCGTTCCCACCAATCTGTGTGACCGCATACTGCGACCATCCACCGGGTGCAGCACCCAGGTCAACCACGGTCATCCCCGGTTTAAAAATCTTGTCACTTTGCTGTATTTCATCAAGTTTAAACCAGGCACGGGAACGTAACCCTTTTTTCTGCGCCTGTTGAACATATTTATCGCTAAAGTGTTCCTGAAGCCAGCGGCTTGAACTGGCAGAACGCTTTTTACCTGTCATTTAACTTTCCATCCGGTTTCATCGGCGACACCGAGAAATTTCGACGCGCAATTTGGCGATACAGAGGAGATGGCGGTAGAATGACCCGTTTTCAATCCCAACGTAAGCAAAATATACGATGAATCTGAGTACTAAACAAAAACAGCACCTGAAAGGTCTGGCACATCCGCTCAAGCCGGTAGTTATGCTTGGCAACAATGGTTTGACCGAAGGGGTACTGGCCGAGATTGAACAAGCGCTTGTGCACCATGAACTTATCAAGGTGAAGATCGCCTCTGAAGAGAGAGAAACTAAGACCTTGATCGTGGAAGCTATCGTTCGCGAAACCGGTGCCTGTAATGTCCAGGTCATCGGCAAAACGCTGGTGCTTTATCGCCCGACCGCAGAGCGTAAAATTTCGCTGCCGCGCTAAAGGATATCCTGAGTTGAACACAAAATCAGTGTAAAACGAGGGGTTTCCGCCAGCAGATGAGCAAAATGCCACGCTCCTGGAGTTCATAAAAGGCCGCAATGCGGCCTTTTTCTTATCTTTACAATCCGTCAACAATTAACGCTGACGCTGCAATCAAAGATATTCCACCTTGATGATTTCATATTCCACTTCGCCGCCAGGGGTGCGAATGACAACCACATCATCCTGCTCTTTCCCCACCAGGCCTCGTGCGATAGGCGAGTTCACCGAGATAAGATTCTGCTTAAAGTCGGCTTCGTCATCGCCAACGATGCGGTAAGTCTGCTCTTCGTCGTTATCCAGGTTCAGCACAGTGACCGTGGAACCGAAAATGACGCGGCCATTTTTTGGCATTTTTGAGATATCGATAACCTGCGCATTCGACAGTTTCGCTTCGATATCTTTAATGCGGCCTTCACAAAAGCCCTGCTGCTCACGCGCGGCGTGGTATTCAGCGTTCTCTTTGAGATCGCCATGCTCGCGGGCGTCCGCAATAGCGGCGATGATTTCAGGGCGACGAACGGTTTTTAAAAACTCCAGCTCTTCGCGCAGTTTTTCTGCACCACGTAGGGTCATCGGAATAGCTTGCATTTGTTATACCTCTTAAACATTCCTGTTAGGAGTAGTCCCCCACCCCGTCAGCGTTACCTCCCCGCATTCAGGCGTAAACAGCCGGGCAGGAGCAAAAGAAAACTGACCCGGAGACAAAGCCCCAGGTCAGCGCAATTTTTCAATTTGATACGTATTTTAACCGGAAGTTCACCGTGGGTCATCGTTTACTTTCCGGGTCGATGCGCCGTAGTATGTCGGCCTGTTTCCAGCTTGTTAGCGCGAGATTATGCGATTTCCCAGCTTTATCATCGGATTGTCCACCAGTATAGCCCTGAATGTTCAGGCCGCGAATGTCGACGAGTACATCAACCAGCTTCCGGATGGTGCCAACCTGGCGTTGATGGTACAGAAGGTCGGCGCCGAGGCTCCTGAAATTGATTATCACGCCAAACAGATGGCGTTGCCGGCGAGCACCCAGAAAGTGATCACCGCGCTGGCTGCACTCCTACAACTGGGGCCAGACTTTCGCTTTACAACCACGCTGGAAAGCAAAGGTTCTGTCGACGGCGGTACGCTAAAAGGCGACTTAGTTGCACGATTTGGTGGCGATCCGACGCTAAAACGTCAGGATATTCGCAATATGGTCGCAACGCTTAAAAAATCAGGCGTGCAAAAAATCGATGGCAACGTGCTGATCGATACCTCGATCTTCGCCAGTCATGACAAAGCACCGGGCTGGCCGTGGAACGATATGACGCAGTGCTTTAGTGCGCCGCCCGCCGCTGCCATCATCGATCGCAACTGTTTTTCCATTTCGCTGTATAGCGCGCAAAACGCGGGTGATTTGGCCTACATCCGGGTCGCCTCTTACTATCCGGTGAACATGTTCAGCCAGGTACGCACGCTGGCGCGCGGGTCGTCGGAAGCACAATATTGCGAACTGGATGTGGTGCCGGGCGATCTCAACCGGTTCACGTTAACAGGCTGTTTGCCTCAGCGCGCCGATCCGTTGCCGCTCGCCTTCGCCGTGCAGGATGGTGCCAGCTATGCAGGGGCTATTCTCAAGCAGGAGCTAACGCAGGCGGGCATTACCTATACCGGCACGCTGCTGCGCCAGACGCAGGTCAATCAGCCCGGTACCGTTATCGCCAGTAAACAATCCGCACCGTTACACGATCTGCTGAAGATCATGCTGAAGAAGTCCGACAACATGATTGCGGATACCGTCTTTCGCATGATTGGCCATGCGCGCTTTGGCGTGCCGGGCACCTGGCGAGCGGGTTCGGATGCGGTCAGGCAGATCCTGCGCCAGCAGGCCGGGGTCGATCTGGGCAACACCATTATTGCGGATGGTTCCGGCCTCTCGCGCCATAACCTGCTCGCACCGGCAACCATGATGCAGGTGCTGCAATATATTGCCCAGCATGATACCGAGCTTAACTTTATCTCAATGTTGCCGCTGGCAGGCTATGACGGCTCGCTGCAATACCGCGCAGGGCTGCACGAAGCGGGCGTCGACGGTAAGGTATCAGCCAAAACAGGCTCGCTGCAGGGTGTTTATAACCTGGCAGGGTTTATCACCACCGCCAGCGGTCAGCGAATGGCGTTTGTGCAGTATCTCTCGGGGTATGCGGTTGAACCCGCCGATCAGCGCAATCGCCGTATTCCGCTGGTGCGTTTCGAAAGCCGCCTCTACAAAGATATCTATCAGAACAACTAATAAAAAATGCCGGGAAGCATCATGCTGACCCGGCATTTTTTATCTCTTCTCCCCGCCTGAGCGGGGAGGAAGCAGAGATTAACGTTTGTAGATGAACTCGACACCCTCTTCGTCGTCTTCGTCCCAGTCGTCATCCCACTCTTCGTCATCTTCTTCTGTCGCTTCGGCCTCTTCGAGCTGCTGGCGATGATAATCATCCCACATGAACTCGACTTTCTCCGGCTGCTGCTCTTCCTGCGCCTGCGCAATCGGGTTTTCGATGATAAAGGTCATCACGTCCCAGCACAGGTCTTTGACGCCCTGCTGGCTGGCAGCAGAGATCAGGTAGAACTTATCTTCCCAGCCCAGCGCTTCGGCGATCGCTTTCGCTTTCGCTTCTGCTTCCTCTTTATCCATCAGGTCGATCTTGTTAAATACCAGCCAGCGCGGCTTGGCAGCCAGCTTCTCGCTGTATTTTTCCAGCTCGCCGACGATGATACGGGCGTTTTCTGCCGGATCGGAACCGTCGATCGGATCGAGGTCGATGAGGTGCAGCAGCACGCGGCAGCGCTCAAGGTGTTTCAGGAAGCGGATACCGAGGCCTGCGCCATCAGCCGCACCCTCAATCAGCCCCGGAATATCGGCAACCACGAAGCTCTTCTCATTGTCCATACGAACAACGCCCAGGCTCGGGACCAGCGTGGTAAACGGATAATCCGCCACTTTTGGTTTCGCTGCGGAGACCGCGCGGATAAAGGTGGATTTACCGGCATTCGGCATCCCCAGCATCCCGACATCTGCCAGCAGCATCAGCTCCAGCTGCAGATCGCGCTTATCGCCCGGCGTACCCATCGTTTTCTGACGCGGAGTACGGTTTACCGAGGATTTGAAACGGGTGTTGCCGAGACCGTGCCAGCCGCCTTTCGCGACCATCAGACGCTGACCATGTTTGGTCATATCGCCCATGGTTTCGCCGGTGCCCTGGTCGATCACACGCGTACCAACCGGCACTTTCACCGTAATATCTTTCCCGCGTTTGCCGGTGCAATCACGGCTCTGGCCGTTCTGCCCACGTTCTGCACGGAAGGATTTTTCAAAACGGTAGTCAATCAGGGTATTCAGGTTCTCGTCCGCTTCCAGCCAGACATCACCACCGTCGCCACCGTCGCCGCCATCAGGGCCGCCTTTCGGGATATACTTTTCGCGGCGGAAGCTTACGCAGCCGTTACCGCCATCACCCGCTACGACCAGAATCGTAGCTTCATCTACAAACTTCATTTTACTCTCCGTAACTCATTCGCCTGAGCGGGGCACAGTGACGACCACTTCACGACTACGCCTGCGTCCCAAAAGACGATGGCCAATAGCGGAAAACATCGCGCCCGCAACCACGACAAACGCACCGAGATAACCGACAAGGTTTAACATCGGTCTGGCGAAAACATCGGGCCAGGCCATTGATAACAAATCTGAGAAAAACAGTGTAAACAGCGGCGTTAAGGTAATTAACGCGCTTACCTGCGCCGCCTGCCAGCGCGCCATCGCTTCCGCCAGCGCGCCGTAGCCAACCAGCGTGTTGAGCCCGCAAAAAACCAGACAGGCCAGTTGCCAGTCACTCAGCTGGAACACCACGGCGGGTTTCGCCAGTGGCAGCAGCGCAAGCGTACATAAAGTGTACAGCAAAAAGAGGATCTGCTGGGAGGCCAGACGACGCAGAAGGACTTTTTGCGCCACGCCGTAGCTCACCCACACCGTCGCCGCACCGACGCCGAAGATAACGCCCCAGGTGTAATCCGTTAGCCGGGTGAAGATCTCAATCAGGCTGGTGTTAAAAAACATCACCAGACCGCTTATCAGCATCAGCGCGCCAATCACCTGCGTGATACGCATCTTCTCTTTGAGGATAAAGACGCTGGCGACCATCATACCGACGGGCGAGAGCTGGCCGATCACCTGCGACGCGGTCGGGCTGACATACTGCAGAGAAGAGCTGAACAATATGAAGTTGCCAAACAACCCGCCGGTGGCAATTGCCAGCAGCAGCAGCCAGCGAGGCTTGCGGAAAATACGCAGTGGCGGCAGTTTTCGTTTCCAGGTCAGGATTAGACCAAGACCAATGCCCGCCATTAAAAAGCGATAGAAGACCACCGTTGGCGGCTCCATCACTTCCAGCACCTGCTTCATTGCAATCGGCAACGCTCCCCAGCACATCGCTGTTGTCAGCGCCAGGAGAATACCGATGCCCGCCTGCTGTTTCATGCTTCTTCCCTGCCCGAATTTTGCCGGGCTTCTAATGTAAAAAGCCCCGCAACGTGTTGCGGGGCTTTCTTCCGTTACCGGGACGCGAAAAACTTATTCAGCAACGATGCTGATGAATTTACGGTTTTTCGGGCCTTTAACTTCGAACTTAACTTTACCGTCAGTCAAAGCGAACAGAGTGTGGTCACGGCCGCAACCTACGTTGGAACCAGCGTGGAATTTAGTACCACGTTGACGAACGATGATGCTACCTGCCAGAACTGCTTCACCGCCGAAGCGTTTTACGCCCAGACGTTTAGCTTCTGAATCGCGACCGTTACGAGTTGAGCCGCCAGCCTTTTTATGTGCCATTTAAATCTCTCCTCAGGTCTTAGGCGCTGATGCCAGTAATTTTCACATCAGTGAACCACTGACGATGGCCCTGCTGCTTACGGTAGTGTTTACGACGACGAAACTTAACGATTTTAACTTTCTCGCCACGACCATGAGCAACAACTTCAGCTTTGATTACGCCGCCATCAACGAAAGGAACGCCGATTTTGACTTCTTCACCGTTTGCGATCATCAGAACTTCAGCGAATTCAACAGATTCACCAGTTGCGATGTCCAGCTTTTCCAGGCGAACGGTCTGACCTTCGCTTACTCGGTGTTGTTTACCACCACTTTGGAAAACCGCGTACATATAAAACTCCGCTTCCGCGCACCTATCCTGATTAATTCAGAGGGCGCTATAAATATTCACAATAGGGCGCGAATATTACGCAAATTGCGAGCCGTTGACAAGTGTGATCGTCACTCCTCGCAGAAAAAAAACACAACGTGTAAGGTAACGTTTATCTGGCGCGTTTTTTCAGTACAATCGACAATACTATTCAAACCCGTAACCCTTTGTTATCCCACTTTTGATATGTGGTAAACAGGACTGAAAGCCCGGCTTTTGCGATGAATTTAGAAAAAATCAATGAGTTAACCGCGCAAGATATGGCGGGTGTGAACGCGACGATTCTGCAACAACTCAACTCGGATGTGAAATTAATCAACCAGTTGGGTTATTACATCGTAAGCGGCGGCGGCAAACGCATACGTCCGATGATCGCTGTACTGGCGGCGCGCGCAGTTGGCTATGAAGGCAACGCGCATGTCACCATCGCTGCATTAATCGAATTTATCCACACAGCAACCCTCCTCCACGACGACGTTGTGGATGAATCAGATATGCGCCGCGGCAAGGCAACGGCGAACGCCGCCTTTGGTAATGCCGCCAGTGTACTGGTCGGGGATTTTATCTATACCCGTGCATTCCAGATGATGACCAGCCTCGGCTCGCTGAAGGTGCTGGAGGTGATGTCAGAAGCGGTGAACGTGATTGCAGAAGGCGAAGTGCTGCAATTGATGAACGTCAACGACCCGAACATTACCGAAGAGAACTACATGCGCGTGATTTACAGCAAAACCGCGCGCCTGTTCGAAGCGGCCGCCCAGTGTTCTGGTTTACTGGCGGGCTGTTCAGAGGCACAGGAGAAGGGGCTGCAGGATTACGGCCGCTACCTGGGCACTGCATTCCAGCTGATTGACGATCTGCTCGATTACAGCGCCGATGGCGAAACGCTGGGTAAAAATACCGGCGATGACCTTAACGAAGGCAAACCGACGCTGCCGCTGCTGCATGCGATGCATAACGGTACCCCTGAGCAGGCGCAAATGATCCGCGAAGCGATTGAACAGGGAAGCGGACGCCATCTTCTGGAACCAGTTCTGGAAGCAATGGCGCAGTGCGGGTCGCTGGAGTGGACGCGCCGCCGTGCTGAAGAAGAGGCGGATAAAGCCATCGCCGCGCTGCAGGTTCTCCCGCACTCTGAGTGGCGCGATGCGCTCATTGCGCTTGCCCACATCGCCGTTCAGCGCGATCGTTAATCTCTCTGTTTCCCGCGATTTATCGCGGGAAAGTTCCAATAAGCTCTTATAACATCCTTTTTCAGGCGCCGAATCCTTGCTGCGCAAGCCTTGGCATAATCTGAAAACATAATAATCGACCTGAACTTTTTAGAACAAATATTCCCATATGCGTATAGTGATCTGCGTTGTTGGCGAACAATGGTTGAAACCGATTCTCATCAGGGAGATGTTATGGAAACGAAATATACCGACTGGCATCAAGCCGATATTATTGCCGGGCTGCGAAAAAAGGGTACGTCGCTGGCGGCTGAATCTCGAAAAAATGGCTTGAGTTCCTCCACCCTCGCCAATGCACTGACCCGACCCTGGCCGAAGGGAGAGTTGATTATTGCCCGGGCGCTGGATACCGATCCCTGGGTTATATGGCCTTCGCGTTACCACGATCCCATCACGCACGCGTTTCTTGATAAAACCAAATTCATCAGGAAAAAACGTAGTGAAGCGTAAAAATGTCGCAGATAAAAAAAGGGAGCTTTCGCTCCCTTTTTTAACGGTGTAGAGGTTATTCGCCCTTCACACGCTCAATCTTCGCGCCCAGCGCGCTGAGCTTATCTTCGATACGCTCATAACCACGATCGATGTGGTAGATGCGATCGACATAGGTCGTCCCTTCCGCAATACAGCCAGCCAGCACGAGGCTCGCCGATGCACGCAGATCGGTCGCCATCACCTGCGCGCCGGAGAGCGTTTCTACGCCGTGGCAAATCGCGGTGTTGCTCTCAATCTCTGCATGAGCACCCATACGAATCAGCTCAGGGATGTGCATGAAGCGGTTCTCGAAGATGGTTTCAGTGATCACACCGGTACCTTCGGCCACCAGGTTCAGCAGCGTGAACTGCGCCTGCATATCTGTCGGGAAGCCCGGATGCGGCGCGGTACGCACGTTAACGGCTTTCGGACGTTTACCGTGCATATCGAGGCTAATCCAGTCTTCGCCCAGTTCAATATCAGCACCCGCGTCACGCAGTTTAGCCAGCACGGCATCCAGCGTATCCGGCTGGGCATTGCGGCAAACAATTTTTCCACCGGAGATAGCGGCTGCCACCAGGAAGGTCCCGGTTTCGATGCGGTCCGGCAGCACGCGATAAACGCCGCCGCCGAGGCGCTCAACGCCCTCGATGGTGATGCGGTCAGTGCCCATGCCGGTAATTTTGGCACCGAGCGTATTGAGGAAGTTGGCGGTATCGACAATTTCCGGCTCGCGCGCGGCGTTTTCGATAATGGTGGTGCCTTCAGCCAGCGTCGCAGCGGACATAATTGTCACCGTCGCGCCAACGCTCACTTTGTCCATCACAATGTGCGCGCCCTTCAGGCGACCGTCGACAGAGGCTTTAACGTAGCCCTCTTCCAGCTTAATCTCCGCGCCCAGTTGCTCAAGACCGGTGATATGCAGATCGACCGGACGCGCGCCAATCGCGCAACCGCCCGGGAGTGAAACCTGCCCCTGGCCGAAACGGGCAACCAGCGGACCCAGCGCCCAAATCGAAGCGCGCATGGTTTTCACCAGGTCGTACGGCGCACAGAAGACGTTCACCTTGCTGGCATCGATCCATACCGAGCCATTACGCTCAATTTTGGTGCCGAGCTGGCTCAGCAGCTTGATGGTCGTGTCGATATCTTTCAGTTTCGGCACGTTGCGGATTTCGACCGGCTCTTCAGCCAGCAGCGCGGCGAAAAGAATCGGCAGTGCGGCGTTTTTGGCACCTGAAATTGTCACTTCGCCCTGGAGACGCGTTGGCCCCTGTACACGAAACTTATCCATTTATCTGATCTCTGTTAAGAATTCACACGCGCGGCGGGTCATACCGCCAGCGCTCAAAAGCCGTTAAGTTTGCGATCGCGCGCCCATTCTTGCGGCGTATACGCTTTGATCGACAGGGCATGAATGCGGTTATCCGCGATGTACTCCATCAGCGGGCCATAGATGGTTTGCTGCTTCTTGACCCGGCTCATGCCGTCAAAAACTTCACCCACAGCGACAACCTGAAAATGGCTGCCATCGCCAGTGACGTGGGCTTCCTGGAGAGAGAGTGCTTCCATCAGCACGGTCTGGATTTCATGATTTTCCATGGGCGTAAATATCATCTAAAAGTGAAAACAGTCACACATCTTAGAGGAAAGTGCGACGGTCTTAAATAAGCAAAAAGCCCCATCCACTCTCTGGACGGGGCTTTAAATAGTAACGTATTGAAAAAATTAGCGTGGCAAGGCACTTTGCGGCAAGTTATAGAGCGCCGCAAGGGTGCTCACATTCTCACTTACGCCCAGAAGCGTCACATCCGTGCCCTGCTTTTTACCGAGTTCAACCAGATGAACCAGCAGCGCGACGCCTGCGGTATCAACCCGTGTTACGCCCTGTAGATCGATGGTGGTTACCCCTTTCATCGCCTCTGCGCGCGCATCCCATAAAGGATTTAACACATCCTGATCCAGCTCGCCCAGCAACACCAGGCGTTCACCGTCACGCGACCAGCTTAGCTGCTGGGTCATTGCTTCTTCTCGTCCAGGGTAATTTTCTGGCGGGAGATAGACTGCAGCTCAGCGGTCAGGCCATCGATACCTTTAGTACGCAGCAGATCGCTCCACTCATTCTGTTTGGTGGTGATCATGCTTACGCCTTCGGCAATCATGTCATAAGCCTGCCAGTTGCCGGTCTGGCTATTTTTACGCCACTGGAAATCGAGGCGTACCGGCGGACGGCCATTCGGATCGACGATGGTGACGCGAATCGGCACGATAGTGGCATCGCCCAGCGGCTGTTCCGGGGCGATCTGGTAAGTCTGGCCATGATAGAGCGCCAGCGCCTGACCGTATGCCTGTTTCAGATATTCGCGGAACGCCTTGAAGTAGGCATCACGCTGCGCAGGGGTCGCTTCTTTGTAATAACGGCCCAGCACCAACGCGCCGGCATATTTCACCTGGACGTAGGGCAGCAGCTCCTGATCGACCACCTCGCGCAGGTAATCCGGGTTCGCGCGGATTTTCGGTTGTTCATTTTTGAGGCGATCGAAAGTCTGTTTCGCCGCCCCCTGCATTGCGGTGTAAGGGTTGCTTTGATCAACAGCCAAAGCCGAGCTCAACGGTGCAACGACCAGCAGAGCAACCATCATGAGACGTTTAAACATTGCGTCACTTCTCCTCGTTAATGCGTCTGATCCGCAGACGGCGCAGGTTGAGTATTCCCTTCATTTTGCGCCGCCGCATCGCCTGAATTCTTATTGTCGCCACCTTTACTGTTGTAAAGGAACTGACCAATGAGATCTTCCAGCACCATCGCGGACTTGGTGTCCTGAATCGTGCTGCCTTCCTTAAGCATAGATGTTCCCATCTCGGGATCGTCAAACCCGACGTTTAACGCCAGATATTGTTCGCCCAGCAGGCCTGATGTGCGGATCGCCAGCGAGCTGGTATCCGGGATCTGGTTGTAACGCTCTTCGATATCCAGCGTCACGCGCGGCAGATAAGTTTTCGGGTCGAGAGAGATATCCGATACGCGCCCAATCACCACCCCGCCGATACGCACCGGCGAATTGGCTTTCAGGCCGCCGATATTGTCAAAGGTGGCATAAACGCGGTACGTCGGTTCTGTACGCATCGAGGCGACATCTGCCGCTTTCAGGCAGATAAAGAGCCCCGCCAGTAACGCCAGCAGAAGAAACAGGCCGACCCAAATTTCACTTTTTTTCGTTTGCATGAACTCAATTCCCAAACATCAATGCGGTGAGCACAAAATCCAGACCGAGAACGGCCAGCGAGGAGTGCACAACGGTGCGTGTTGTCGCGCGGCTGATCCCGGCCGAAGTCGGGATCGCATCGTAACCGTTAAACAGCGCAATCCAGGTCACGGTGATGGCAAAGACCACGCTTTTAATCAGACAGTTAACCAGATCCATTCGCAGGTCGACGGCGTTCTGCATCGCAGTCCAGAAAAAGCCGCTGTCGATCCCTTTCCAGTTAACGCCCACCAGCGAGCCGCCCCAGATACCAACCGCGACAAACATAACCGTCAGCAGCGGCAGAGAGATGACGCCCGCCCAGAAACGCGGCGAAATGACCCGACGTAAAGGATCGACCGCCATCATCTCGAGGCTGGAGAGCTGCTCGGTGGCGCGCATCAGGCCAATCTCTGCGGTGAGCGCCGAGCCTGCGCGTCCGGCAAACAGCAGCGCGGCAACAACCGGGCCTAACTCGCGTAGCAACGATAGCGCCACCAGCATGCCGAGACTCGTCTCCGCGCTGTAAGTCGTCAGCACCAGATAGCCCTGCAATCCCAGCACCATGCCGATAAAGACGCCGGAGACGAGGATAATGACCATCGACAGCACACCGACGTTATAGAGCTGGCGGATCAGCAGCGGCGCGTGTTTGCGAAACTCCGGCTTGCCAACCAGGGCGTTGAACAGCATTAACCCGGCACGCCCGAACGTCGCGATCGTTTTGATCCCACGATGGCCAAGCGCAGCCAGTGCATTTAACAGCATGAGTGTATTAACTCCCTGTTTCTAAAAGATCGCGCTGGTAATCACCAGCAGGATAGCGGAACGGAACCGGCCCGTCGGCGATGCCATCAAGGAACTGACGGACGCGAGGATCGCTATTATCCTGCAGCCCCTGCGCGCTGCCGTGGGCGACAATTTTCCGGTCCGCCACAATATAGGCGTAATCCGCGATGCTCAACACCTCCGGCACATCATGGGATACAACGATACAGGTGACGCCCAGCGCGTTATTCAGCTCAGAGATAAGCTTCACCAGCACCCCCATGGTTATGGGATCCTGGCCAACGAAAGGCTCATCAAACATGATCAGATCAGGTTCCAGCGCAATCGCGCGCGCCAGCGCCGCACGCCGCGCCATACCGCCAGAGAGCTCGGAGGGCATCAATTTTGCCGCACCGCGCAGCCCGACCGCTTCGAGCTTCATCATCACCGTGCTGTGCAATAGCGCCGGTGGCAAAGTGGTATGTTCGCGCAGCGGATAGGCGACGTTATCGAACACATTCATATCAGTGAAGAGTGCGCCGGACTGAAAGAGCATGCTCATTCTTTTGCGCACGGTGAAGAGGCGCGAACGCGACATTGCCGGCACGTTTTCGCCATCAAATAAGATTTCGCCGCTATCGGGCGGGATCTGCCCGCCAATCAGGCGCAGTAAGGTGGTTTTACCGATCCCTGACGGCCCCATAATGGCGGTGATTTTCCCGCGCGGCACGGTCAGTGAAATATTGTCGAAGATCGGGCGGCTGCCTCGGGAGAAGCTGACGCCACGAACATCGACCAAATTCGCCACTGTCTGGCTCATTTCCTCTTCCTTATCACCCTGTGGGCTGCAAGCATTACGCTTGATATCATCACGAACCCAGCATTTTTACAGAATATTACCCGCCCAGGTTAGCGAAAGCTGGCATTTGTTTTACTTTTGAGCCGCATAAAGTCAAAATTAGGAATCATTACGCTACGCGGAAGTTCCGGTTTTAACCCGGTATAGCGGCCTGCGAAACGGCGAAATTATACCTGAAGAAAGGACGTTAGATGCTCTTAGCGACGGCGCTATTGATAATTGGTTTACTTCTTGTGGTCTACAGTGCCGATCGTCTGGTGTTTGCCGCCTCCATTCTTTGCCGCGCTCTTGGTGTTCCGCCATTAATTATTGGCATGACGGTGGTCAGTATTGGCACCTCGTTGCCGGAAATCATCACCTCTGTCGCCGCCTCACTGCATGGCCAGCTCGATCTCGCTATCGGCACCGCCATCGGATCGAACATCACCAATATCCTGCTGATCCTCGGCGTTGCCGCGCTGTTACACCCTTTTACCGTGCATTCCGATATTCTGCGCCGTGAATTGCCGTTAACCTTAGTAGCTAGCCTGCTGGCGGGCGTCGTGCTGTATGATGGGCGGCTTACGCCCATAGACGGCATCTTTTTACTGTTATTAGCCGTGCTATGGCTGGTGTTCATTGTTAAAATCGCCCGTCTGGCCGAACGCCAGGGTAATGATAGCCTGACGCGCGAGCAGCTGGCCGAGCTGCCGCGAGAGGGAAGTGTGTCGGTTGCCTGCCTCTGGCTGGGCGTCGCGCTGATTATCATGCCGATGGCGACACGCATGGTGGTGGATAACGCCACGGTGGTGGCGAACTTCTTTGCCATCAGCGAACTGACTATCGGCCTGACGGTTATCGCCATCGGTACCGGCCTTCCTGAGCTTGCCACCGCCATCGCGGGCGCGCGCAAAGGGGAAGACGATATCGCCATCGGCAACCTTATCGGCTCCAACATTTTTAATATCGCGATCGTGCTTGGCTTGCCGGCACTGATTGCGCCAGGCAGCTTTAACCCGATGGCGTTCACGCGCGATTACGGGGTAATGGTGCTGGTCAGCGCCCTTTTCGCGCTGATCTGCTGGCGACGCAAGCAGATCAGTCGTGCTGTCGGGGGGCTGTTGTTCGGTGGGTTTATCATATGGCTGGCGATGCTCTACTGGCTGTCGCCGCTTTTGACGGGATAATCGGATACGCACTATGTCGCAAATAGATTTGCAGCCGGGTTTTGACTTTCAACAAGCCGGCAAAGAAGTTCTGGCGATTGAACGTGAAGGCCTCGCACAGCTGGATCAGTACATTAATGAAGATTTCACCCGCGCATGCGAAAGCATCGCTTATTGTGCTGGCAAAGTCGTAGTGATGGGCATGGGCAAATCGGGCCATATCGGCCGGAAAATGGCGGCAACCTTCGCCAGCACCGGCACGCCCGCCTTTTTCGTCCACCCCGGCGAAGCCGCGCACGGCGACCTGGGTATGGTCAGCCCGCAGGATGTGGTGATTGCGCTGTCGAACTCCGGTGAGTCCAATGAGATCCTCGCGCTCATCCCGGTGCTGAAGCGCCTCAAGGTCGCGCTGATTTGCATGACCAGCCGCCCTGAGAGCAGCATGGCGCGCGCGGCGGATATCCATTTATGCGTAAAAGTGCCGAAAGAGGCCTGCCCGCTGGGGCTGGCGCCGACCTCCAGCACCACCGCAGCGCTGGTAATGGGCGATGCGCTGGCCGTGGCGCTGCTGAAAGCGCGCGGCTTTACCGCCGAAGATTTTGCCCTCTCCCATCCGGGCGGCGCGCTGGGCCGCAAACTGCTGCTGCGTGTGAATGACATCATGCACACCGGGGATGAGATCCCGCACGTCAGCAAAGAAGCCAGCCTGCGTGATGCGTTACTGGAGATCACGCGTAAGAATTTAGGTATGACGGTGATCTGCGACGATCTGATGAAGATCGAAGGTATCTTTACCGATGGTGACCTGCGTCGCGTGTTTGATATGGGCGCCGATGTGCGCAGCCTTGGCATCGCCGATGTGATGACGCCAGGCGGTGTGCGCGTGCGGCCCAATACGCTGGCAGTCGATGCCCTTAACCTGATGCAATCCCGTCACATTACCTGCGTACTGGTTGCCGATGGTGAGCAGTTACTGGGTGTGTTACATATGCATGACTTACTGCGCGCGGGCGTGGTGTAAAGAAGGACATAAGAATGAGTAATGCTGGCGCGTCGCTTGCTACCTGCTATGGGCCGGTAAGCACGCAAGTCATGGAGAAAGCCGCGAAGATTTGCCTGCTGATCCTCGATGTGGATGGCGTGCTGTCCGACGGGCTCATCTATATGGGCAATAATGGTGAAGAGCTAAAAGCGTTCAATGTTCGCGACGGTTATGGCATTCGCAGCGCCCTCACCTCCGGTATCGAGATGGCGATCATTACCGGGCGTAACGCTAAACTGGTAGAAGATCGCTGCGAAACGCTGGGCATCACCCATCTCTACCAGGGGCAATCAGACAAAATGATCGCCTATCGGGAGCTGCTCGCCCGCCTCGATTTGACGGCGGATCAGGTCGCCTATATCGGCGACGATTTGATCGACTGGCCGGTGATGGCGGAGATTGGCCTGAGCGTGGCCGTTGCAGATGCGCACCCGCTGCTCAGCGCGCGCGCCGATTACGTGACGCGGATTAACGGCGGTCGCGGCGCGGTGCGTGAAGTGTGTGACTTACTGCTGCTGGCACAGGGCAAGCTGGATGAAGCCAAAGGGCAATCAATATGAGTAAAACCAGACGTTGGGTCATTATTCTGCTGGCGCTGGTCGCATTGGTTCTGATTGGTATTAACTTCACCACTCAGGATGCGCCGGAACAGAGCGCAGCGAACAATTCAGATCCGACTTATAAAAGCCAACATACGGATACTGTCGTTTACAGCCCGGAAGGCGCGCTGAACTATCGTCTGATCGCGCAGAATGTGGAGTACTACTCCGCCGATAGCGTTAGCTGGTTTGCCAAACCGGTGTTAACCACCTTCGATGAGAACAAAGTTCCGACCTGGTCTATCAAGTCGGATAAAGCAAAGCTCACCGACGACAAAATGCTTTACCTCTATGGACATGTCGAAGTTAACGCGCTGACTGCGGACGCACAATTACGCAGAATCACCACGGATAACGCCCGGATCAACCTGGTCACCCAGGATGTTTTCTCAGACGATCAGGTTACGTTATACGGAACAACATTTAATTCCACCGGCCTGAAAATGCGCGGCAATTTACGCAGCAAAAACGCCGAGCTGATTGAAAAGGTTAGAAGCTCCTATGAAATTCAAAACAAACAAACGCAGCCTTAATCTTCTCCTGGCGAGTACGCTCTTCGCTGCTGCGCTTCCGGCGCTCGCTGTGACCGGGGATACCGACCAGCCGATCCACATCGACTCCGATCAGCAGTCGCTGGATATGCAGGGGAATGTTGTCACCTTCACCGGCAATGTCGTCGTGACGCAGGGGACGATTAAGATCAACGCCGATAAGGTGGTGGTCACCCGCCCGGGCGGCCAGCAAGGCAGAGAGATCATCGACGGTTACGGCAATCCGGCCACCTTCTACCAGATGCAGGACAACGGTAAGCCGGTTAAAGGCCACGCCTCGCAGATGCACTACGAACTGGAAAAAGATTTCGTCATCCTGACCGGCAACGCCTATCTCGAGCAGTTGGACAGCAATATTGCTGGTGACAAAATCACCTACCTGGTGAAAGAGCAGAAGATGCAGGCGTTCAGCGACAAAGGTAAGCGTGTAACTACTGTGCTGGTACCGTCGCAGTTACAGGACAAGAGCAACAAATCCGCCCCGGCCCCGGCGCAAAAGAAGAGTAACTAATCCGTTATGGCAACATTAACTGCAAAGAATCTCGCTAAGGCTTATAAAGGCCGTCGCGTGGTCGAAGACGTCAGTCTGACCGTTAACTCCGGTGAAATCGTCGGCTTGCTTGGCCCTAACGGCGCAGGGAAAACCACCACCTTCTATATGGTGGTCGGGATTGTTGCGCGCGATGCCGGCAACATCATTATTGATGATGAAGATATCAGCCTGCTGCCGCTGCATGCGCGCGCGCGTCGCGGCATCGGCTATTTACCGCAGGAAGCCTCGATCTTCCGTCGCCTCAGCGTCTATGACAACCTGATGGCAGTGCTGCAGATTCGTGACGATCTCACCACGGAACAGCGTGAAGATCGCGCCAACGAGCTGATGGAAGAGTTCCATATCGATCACCTGCGCGACAGCATGGGCCAGGCGCTCTCCGGCGGTGAACGTCGCCGCGTCGAGATTGCCCGCGCGCTGGCGGCAAACCCGAAATTTATCCTGCTCGATGAACCCTTTGCGGGCGTTGACCCAATCTCGGTTATCGACATCAAACGCATTATCGAGCATCTGCGTGACAGCGGGCTTGGGGTGCTGATTACCGACCATAACGTGCGCGAAACGCTGGCCGTATGTGAGCGCGCCTATATTGTCAGCCAGGGGCATCTCATCGCCCACGGCACGCCGCAGCAAATCCTTGAAGACGAACATGTTAAGCGCGTATATCTTGGGGAAGACTTCAGACTCTGATAGGGTAAGGTTTATTGACATTTTTTGTCGGAGAGTGCTGCTCTGAATATGAAGCAAGGTTTGCAACTACGGCTTAGCCAACAGCTAGCCATGACGCCGCAACTGCAACAGGCCATTCGCCTTTTGCAGTTGTCCACGTTGGAACTTCAGCAGGAACTTCAGCAGGCGCTGGAGAGCAACCCACTGCTGGAACAAACCGATCTTCACGAAGAAGTGGATAGCGAACAGGTTCAGGAAAAAGATGGTCTGGACACCGCGGATGCACTCGAACAGAAAGAGATGCCTGACGAACTGCCGCTGGATGCCAGCTGGGATGAGATCTATACCGCCGGCACGCCGTCAGGCAGCAGTAACGATTACATTGATGATGAACTGCCGATCTATCAGGGCGAAACCACCCAGTCGCTACAGGATTACCTGATGTGGCAGGTTGAGCTGACCCCCTTCTCCGATACGGATCGCGCCATTGCGACCTCGATCGTTGATGCCGTGGACGAAACTGGCTATCTCACCGTGACGCTTGAGGAGATCCTCGAGAGCATGGGGAACGACGAGATCGGCATGGATGAAGTCGAAGCGGTGCTAAAGCGCGTTCAGCGTTTTGATCCCGTTGGCGTTGCGGCGCGCGATCTGCGCGACTGCCTGCTGGTTCAGCTCTCCCAGTTCGCCAAAGCGACACCGTGGTGTGAAGAGGCCCGGCTTATTATCTGCGATCATCTCGATCTGCTGGCCAATCATGACTTCCGCTCGCTGATGCGCGTGACGCGCCTGAAAGAGGATGTGCTGAAAGAGGCGGTCAATCTGATCCAGTCCCTCGATCCGCGTCCCGGGCAGTCGATCCAGACCAGCGAGCCGGAGTATGTGATCCCCGATGTGCTGGTGCGCAAACACAACGGCCGCTGGACGGTGGAGCTTAACGCCGACAGCATTCCGCGTCTTAAGATCAACCAGCAATATGCAGCGATGGGCAGCGGCGGGCGTAACGACGCCGATACACAGTTCATTCGCAGTAATTTGCAGGAAGCGAAGTGGTTGATCAAAAGCCTGGAGAGCCGCAATGACACGCTGCTGCGCGTCAGCCGCTGCATCGTCGAGCAGCAGCAGGCGTTCTTTGAGCAGGGCGAAGAATTTATGAAACCGATGGTGCTGGCGGATATCGCCCAGGCCGTCGAGATGCACGAGTCTACTATCTCTCGTGTTACGACCCAGAAGTACCTGCACAGTCCTCGCGGCATTTTTGAACTGAAGTATTTCTTCTCCAGCCATGTGAATACCGAAGGCGGCGGCGAAGCCTCCTCCACGGCCATCCGCGCACTGGTGAAGAAGTTGATCGCCGCTGAAAACCCTGCAAAACCGCTGAGCGACAGTAAGCTGACGACGCTGCTTTCCAATCAGGGAATCATGGTCGCGCGGCGAACCGTTGCGAAGTATCGAGAATCTTTATCCATTCCGCCGTCTAACCAGCGTAAACAGCTGGTGTGACCCAACCGATAAGGAAGACACTATGCAGCTAAACATCACCGGACAAAACGTTGAGATTACCGATGCCCTGCGCGAGTTTTTAAACAGCAAATTCGCCAAGCTGGAGCACTATTTCGACAGGATTAATCAGGTTTATGTTGTGTTGAAAGTGGAAAAGGTGACGCACATTTCAGATGCCACGCTGCATGTGAATGGAGGCGAACTGCATGCCAGTGCGGAAGGACAAGATATGTATGCTGCTATTGACGGTTTAATTGATAAACTGGCGCGGCAGCTCACGAAGCATAAAGATAAACTGAAACAACACTAATTGTCCGGGCGTCCGTCTGGCGCGTTGCACCCGACCGCAACCCGGTTGGGTGCTGGCTCCGGCGTCGCTTAGGTGAAATTATGATGAATAACGATTCGGCTCTTCAACTGAGCACAGTGCTTAACCAGGAATGTACCCGTAGCGGCGTTCACTGCCAGAGTAAAAAACGCGCGCTGGAAATTATCAGCGAGCTGGCGGCGAAACAGTTAGGTCTGCCGCCGCAGGTGGTCTTCGAAGCGGTTCTTACGCGTGAAAAAATGGGCAGTACCGGCATTGGTAACGGTATCGCCATTCCCCACGGCAAGCTCGAGGAAGATACACTGCGCGCCGTCGGCGTGTTTGTGCAACTCGAAACGCCGATTGCCTTCGACGCTATCGATAATCAACCCGTCGATCTGCTCTTTGCCCTGCTGGTGCCGGCAGATCAAACCAAAACGCATCTGCACACCCTTTCACTGGTCGCCAAGCGGCTGGCAGATAAAACCATTTGTCGACGCCTGCGCGGCGCGCAGAGTGATGAAGAGCTCTATGAGATCATCACGCAGACAGAAGGCGAGCGCGGCGATGCGTAACCGGGTAAGACTATACTTGTCAGTCGTTCTGAGGAGAAATGACCCATGGTCCTGATGATCGTCAGTGGTCGTTCGGGTTCAGGGAAATCCGTGGCGCTACGCGCACTGGAAGATATGGGTTTCTACTGTGTTGATAACCTGCCGGTTGTGCTGTTGCCGGAACTGGCGCAAACCCTCGCCGATCGCCAGATCTCTGCCGCCGTCAGTATCGATGTGCGCAACATGCCGGAGTCGCCGGAGATCTTTGAGCAGGCGATGAGCAACCTGCCGGAGGCGTTTTCGCCGCAGCTGCTCTTTTTAGATGCGGATCGCAACACCCTGATCCGCCGCTACAGCGACACGCGCCGCCTGCACCCGCTCTCAAGCAAAAACCTGTCGCTGGAGAGCGCCATCGATGAAGAGAGCAATCTGCTTGAGCCGCTGCGTTCGCGTGCCGATCTGATTGTTGATACCTCAGAGATGTCGGTGCATGAGCTGGCGGAGATGCTGCGCACGCGCCTGCTGGGCAAACGCGAGCGCGAACTGACCATGGTCTTCGAATCCTTCGGCTTCAAGCACGGCATTCCTATCGATGCCGATTACGTCTTTGACGTGCGCTTCCTGCCGAACCCGCACTGGGATCCGAAGCTGCGTCCGATGACCGGCCTCGATAAGCCCGTCGCCGCATTCCTCGACAGGCATACCGAAGTGCATAACTTCATCTACCAGACGCGCAGTTACCTCGAGCTGTGGTTGCCGATGCTGGAGACCAACAACCGCAGCTACCTGACGGTTGCCATCGGCTGTACCGGGGGTAAACACCGCTCTGTTTATATCGCCGAACAGCTGGCGGACTACTTCCGCTCGCGCGGCAAAAACGTGCAGTCCCGTCACCGTACGCTGGAAAAACGCAAAACATGACCGTAAAACAAACCGTTGAGATCACCAATAAGCTGGGCATGCACGCGCGCCCGGCGATGAAACTGTTTGAACTGGTGCAGGGCTTTGACGCGGAAGTGCTGCTGCGTAATGAAGAGGGAACCGAAGCGGAAGCCAGCAGCGTGATCGCTCTGCTGATGCTGGATTCCGCCAAAGGCCGACAGATTGAAGTCGAAGCCAGCGGCCCTCAGGAAGAGGAAGCGCTGGCCGCGGTGGTGGCGCTGTTTATCGCCGGGTTCGACGAAGAGTAATCAGTGCAGGTTATTACTCTGCAAAAAGCCTTCGCCACCCAGCTGTTGCATCTGGCGCATGATCCACGCCTGACGGTTACGCACATAACCTGAAGGCGCTGCCGCTTTATAACGAATCGGGTTCGGCAGCACCGCCGCCAGCAGCGCGGCTTCCGACATCGTCAGCCGGCTCGCGGGTTTATGAAAATAGCGCTGCGACGCCTCTTCCACACCAAATATGCCGTCACCAAACTCCGCAATATTCAGATAGACCGTCAGGATGCGCCGTTTCGTCCATACCGCTTCCGTTGTTACCGTCAGCCCCGCCTCCAGCCCTTTTCGCAGCCAGCTTTTACCGTCCCACAAAAAGAGGTTTTTCACCGTCTGTTGCGACAGTGTCGAGGCGCCGCGAATGCGGTTCTCATGCTTTTCATTATGTGAGAGCGCTTTTTCGATCGCCTCCACATCTAATCCCCAGTGATCGGGGAAGCGCTGATCTTCAGCGGCAACCACCGCCAGCGCCATCCACGGTGAGATCTCATCCATGCTGACCCAATCCGAGTGGGCGACATAGCTAAAATCCCCCGCCAGCCACGCGCTCAGTTGCCGCTCGACCATCACTGCGGAAAACGGCACGGGTAAGAAGCTGAACAGCAGAATACCGCCGCCCCAGAAGGCCACCAGCACTAACAGAACACGCAGAAGAAGACGTTTCAGCGCGGCCTTCAGCTTACCGCCTCCGCCTCGCTTCATTCGCACAATACCAGCACGTGCGTCACCAGCTTCTCAATTCCTGTTGCCGCCTGGGCAATATCTTCCGCCAGCATATAAGCCGGAGTGGTCACCACTTTGTTCTCTTCATCAACAACAATATCGTCCACCGGACACGGCACGTGCTCCGCGCCCATCTCTTCCAAAACTTCGGCAGTGTCGACATCGGTTCCGATGGTGAGACGCAGCGGGAAGTCGAAAATCTTCGGTAGCGTCGCCGGCGCAATGCACATAAAACCGAGCGGTTTTCCAGCCTCGTGCATCGCCAGCGCGAGGGTTTTCAGATCACTATCCACTTCGCAGTCGCCGCCGAGGCTGGCAAAGCTGCTGAGGTTTTTCGCCGCGCCAAAGCCGCCGGGGACAATCAGCGCATCCAGATCGTTTACTGATGCCTGCGCCAGTGGCGAGATCTTGCCGCGAGTAATGCGGGCGGCCTCAACCAGCACGTTGCGGCTTTCCGCCATGCTTTCGCCGGTGAGATGATTGATGACATCACTTTGCGCTTTATCGGGCGCAAAACAGACGGCCTCTGCGCCGTTGCGGGCAAGCGCCAGCAGAGTAATTACCGCTTCGTGGATCTCGGAACCGTCATACACGCCAGACCCACTAAGAACAACGCCGACTCTTTTCATGCCAAACATCCTTTCTGCGAATTGCGGTCAATAACTAAAAATTTTGATAAGGAAGCCTTGCTTCACACATTTCACTGATTGCTGTAACAAATCATTTAAGATTTGCTATCTTATGTGCGTGTGGTCGAATTTTAATAGACTGCGCCCTTGCAATTAAAACCAAAAATTACGGCGCAGCCACGGTTTCCCTGGTGTTGGCGCAGTATTCGCGCACCCCGGTTAATCCGGGGTCATTTTTTTGCAGCGTCTGCCACCCAGGCTTTGAGCACGGCGACATCATTGCGCCACTCCTGCTTCATCTCTTCCACCCATTCGCCGACATTATCCCACCAGGCGGGAAGATCCGGGGACTGGATCTGCTGGCCTAACTGCTGCAGATGGCGCAGGCCGACGGATCCGGCAGCGCCCTTAATTTTGTGCCCCTCTTCAACAATCCCTTTCTGGTCGCGCGCGGTGAGGTTCGACTCCAGCACGCTCAGGTAGCCCGGCATCATCTTCTCAAACACCGCCAGCCCATCGGTAATCAGCTTCGGCCCAACCAGTTCGAGATACTGCTCAAGCATGGCGGTATCCAGCAGAGTTTGCGCTTTGTCGTTGTCTATCGTTGCCACCTGTTCCTCCTCCTCATCTCCGGCATCCCAAAACTTTTTGATCATTGCCGTTAATGCCGGCACTGCCAGCGGTTTGCTTAAAACATCATCCATGCCGGCATCCAGATACTCCTGCTTATCTTTCAGCACGTTAGCGGTCAGCGCCACCAGCGGCGGCAGCTCGTCGCGAGAATAGCGGCTGGTGAGCGCGCGCGAAATATCCAGCCCGGTCATATCCGGCAGCTGAATATCGAGCAGCACCAGGTCATATTCGCCCGGTGCAAACATCTCCAGCGCCTCACCGCCGGTCATCGCCACATCGACGCTGTTACCAAGTTTCTCCAGCACCGAGCGCGCGACAATCACGTTGAGTTCGATATCTTCTACCAGCAACACATGCAGCGCCGGTAAAGGCATCTCATCCTCTTCGAAAGCGTCGTCAACCTCCTCCGCCACCGCAGGGGCATGGACGGTCAACGTAAAGAGCGAGCCGCTGCCAGGCTGGCTGCTGACGGTGATATCGCCGCCCATGCTTTTCGCCAGACGGCGCGAGACCGCAAGCCCGATGCCGGTACCGGTGGCCGGTTTACCGCCGTGGCTATCTTTCACCTGATAATACATGGCGAAGATTTTGTCCTGCTCATCGCGCGGAATCCCGATCCCGGAGTCCTGCACCTCGAAGTGGAGGATCTCACCTTCGTCATAACGCACACGCACCGTCACCTGCCCTTCGCGGGTAAATTTCACCGCGTTGCTGATCAGGTTCCAGAGGATCTGCCGCAAGCGGGTGCCGTCGGTGATCACCTGGTGTGGCAGCGGCAGCGTCGGCTCCAGCTCGAAGCGCAGCCCTTTTTGATGCGCCTGCAGCCCGGAGAGGTTCTCCAGATCCGCCAGGAAGCTGGTGAAGTCGAGCGGCTGGTTATCGAGCTGTACTTTGCGCCGCTCCATCTTATCCATATCGATAATATCGTTGAAGATATTGCCCAGCGTCACCGCAGAGACATGGATCGTTTTGAGGTATTTTTCCTGTTCAGGTGCCAGGTCGGTATCCAGCAGGATGCGGCTTAAACCGACGATGCCGTTAAGCGGCGTACGCAGTTCGTGGCTGATGGTAGAGATAAAGGTGGTCTTGTCCCGGCTGGCACGCTCCAGCGCGTCCTGATAGCGCTTACGCTCGGTAATATCGCGCCCGAAGCCCATCAGCCCGTGGCGTTTACCGACGCGGTCATAATAGGGAACTTTGCGGATTTCGAAGCAGGCTTTGCGCCCGTCGGGGTAATCGAGCCACTGCTCATAGGTGAGCGAGACGTTGTGACGAAACACTTTCTCGTCGGTCTCAATCACTTTTTGCGCCGCTTCCGGCGAGTAGACATCCTGCGGTTTGAGGTGAATCAGCTGCTTTTCGCTTTTGCCGGTGAGCAGCTCCATCGCGCGGTTGCAGCCGGAAAACTCTTTATCTTCATTACGATAGAAGACCAGATCGGGGGAGGCATCCAGGAAAGAGCGCAGGAAAGAGGATTGCTGTTCGAGCTGGATCTGCGTCTGCTCGCGCTCCTGCATCTCAATCTTCAGCCGCTCAAACGTTGCCTGTCGCTCCGCTTCGGCTTTTTCGCGATCGCTGATCTCCTGGTTAAGCTGCATGATGTTGTCTTTAAGCTTCACGTTGAGCTTAAGATCGCGCTCGCGCATCTCTTCCAGCTTCTCCACCAGCCGCGATAAGCGCTGGCGTGACTCCTCCAGTTGCTCAACCACTACCGATAAGAAGTAGACCGCCCAGGGGGTGATCAGCAGACCAAAGAAGATAGAGCGGATCACGTCAATACGCTCAACCTGCCCCTGCAACACCATCGTGACCGCCATTTGCACCACAATGGCCAGCACCACCAGCGCCAGCGCCAACAGCATGGAAAAGCGCACCAGACCCAGCTTCATCATCAGGTCGACGTAATATTGCGCCAGTAAACGGATTTGCTTCATAGCGTTTTCCTTAAACAAGTCCGCTCAATAATACTCAATTCTGAGCAAGGCGTTGAAGCTTGTGCGAAAAATGCGGCAATAATGTGTGGTTGACCCAGGTTCAGGCGGGCGGCGTCCAGCAGCGACCAAGCGCCGAACCCTGGCCGCCGTGTGCATTAAGGTAGGTATTAAGTTCGACCATGCCGGTCCAGCGGTTTTCGCACCACAGCGGCGCCAGCAGGGTCGGACGGCGGGCGCTTGCAGAAACGCGGTGGTAGATTACCTCTGGCGGCGTGTGGCGGATCATCTCGCCCGCAATGGCGGTGTACTCCTCAAGCCCGATGGCGTTAAGGCGCCCCGCTTCCCAGGCCTTTGCCATAATGCTGCCTTTCACAATATGCAGTGGGTGGAGCTTGATGCCGTCGACGCCGGTCTCCACCACGCGCTCAAGCGTTGCCATGCAATCCGGCAGCCGCTCGCCCGGCAGGCCAGCAATCAGATGAGTACATACCTTCAGGCCGCGTTCGCGGGCGAGCCGCGTGGTGTTTTGATAGCAGGCGAAATCGTGGCCGCGATTGATGCGGTGCAGGGTTTTATCGTGCGCGGTTTGTAACCCCAGCTCCAGCCACACCTCAAAGCCCTGCTGGCGGTATTCACACAGCAGATCCAACACCGCGTCCGGCACACAGTCGGGACGCGTTCCGACACACAACCCAACCATATTGGCCTGACTCAGCGCCTGCTGGTACATCTCGCGCAGCACCTGCACTTCCGCCCAGGTGCTGGTATAGGCCTGAAAATAGGCGAGATAGCGCCGGGCGCGGTTAACGCGCTGCGCCTGCTCGGCAAGCTGCACCGCAATTGAGCGGTACTGCTGCGCCTCATCGGCAAAAGAGGCGACGTTGCAGAAGGTACAGCCGCCACGGCCCAGCGTGCCATCGCGGTTTGGGCAGCTAAAGCCGCCGTGCAGGGTCAGCTTATGAACTTTTTCGCCATAGCGTCGGGCAAGATCCCCACCAAACATATTGACTAATTTCTGTAACTGCATAATCTGAAAGGCCGCCCAAATCAAAGGGCGTAGCCTGCCACTATTAGCTTTCATCGGCGATGACCTGGATCAATCGCCCGGGAAGGCTTTATCCATTGCATAATCAGTCAACATAACCGCTATTTCATTCACCCTCCGGGTGATTACTTTTCCTTATGCTGAAAGGTAAATTTGCAGAAATAGGTCTCCATCTCAAAAACAGTGGGATTATGCGGCGCCAGCCACACAAGCAGGATAATAATCTGCTAATAAAAGTCAGGTCAGAACAGAAGAGCGGAAACAGCGTATAACTATAGTGAGTCAGATCACACTCTCCCCCTGCAATATGCAACCATAACTGAATGTAAAACTGATTAAACATCCTTTTAAATCAATTGGATGAATAGCTGTTAGCACATTTTTGGATAAATAAGCTCGGCATTTGACCTGTGTGCGGATTCCCGATAAGTTGGAAATCCGCTGGAAGCTTTCTGGATGAGCAGTCTGCTCATCATATTTATGCAGTAATTGAGATTCCCTCTTAAGCAAGTCCTCAACACTTGTGAATCGATGCGAAAAGGAAATAGAAGAGGGCGACATACGAGGCCATTGCCGCGTCGCCATGCTCTTTCTGCGCCTGTGCGTAACGATCGGGAGGGCTCTCGCAGAGCCTGGGGAGGTTCACTGATATGTTGTACGATAAATCTCTTGAGAGAGATAACTGTGGTTTCGGCCTGATCGCCCACATAGAAGGCGAACCTAGCCACAAGGTAGTGCGTACCGCTATTCACGCACTGGCCCGCATGCAGCACCGCGGCGCGATCCTTGCCGATGGTAAAACCGGCGACGGTTGCGGCCTGCTGTTGCAAAAACCTGACCGTTTCTTCCGCATCGTCGCCGAAGAGCGCGGCTGGCGCTTAGCCAAAAACTACGCCGTCGGCATGCTGTTCCTCAATCAGGATCCGGAAAAAGCGGCTGCATCGCGTCGTGTTGTAGAAGAAGAACTTCAGCGTGAGACTCTCTCGCTCGTTGGCTGGCGCGATGTGCCGACCAATGAAGGCGTACTCGGTGAAATTGCCCTCTCCTCACTGCCTCGTATTGAGCAAGTTTTCGTTAACGCCCCGGCTGGCTGGCGTCCGCGCGATATGGAGCGCCGCCTCTTTATTGCCCGCCGCCGCATTGAAAAGCGTTTACAGGAGGATAAAGAGTTCTACGTCTGTAGCCTCTCTAACCTCGTCAACATCTATAAAGGTCTCTGTATGCCGGCGGATCTGCCGCGCTTCTACCTGGACCTGGCGGACCTGCGTCTGGAATCGGCCATCTGCCTGTTCCACCAGCGCTTCTCCACCAACACCGTGCCGCGCTGGCCGCTGGCGCAGCCTTTCCGCTATCTGGCGCACAACGGTGAAATCAACACCATTACCGGTAACCGCCAGTGGGCGCGCGCGCGTACCTACAAATTCCAGACGCCGCTGATCCCCGATCTGCATGATGCTGCGCCGTTCGTCAACGAAACCGGCTCTGACTCCAGCTCGATGGATAACATGCTGGAGCTGCTGTTAGCGGGCGGGATGGATATTGTGCGCGCCATGCGCTTACTGGTGCCGCCAGCCTGGCAGAATAACCCGGAGATGGATCCGGATCTGCGCAGCTTCTTCGACTTTAACTCCATGCATATGGAGCCGTGGGACGGCCCGGCGGGCATCGTGATGTCCGATGGGCGCTTTGCCGCCTGTAACCTCGACCGTAACGGTCTGCGTCCGGCGCGCTACGTCATCACCAAAGATAAGCTCATCACCTGCGCTTCTGAAGTGGGCATCTGGGATTATCAGCCGGATGAAGTGGTTGAGAAAGGCCGCGTCGGGCCAGGCGAACTGATGGTTATCGATACCCGCGGCGGGCGCATCCTGCACTCTGCCGAGACCGATGACGATCTGAAAAGCCGCCACCCGTATAAAGAGTGGATGGAGAAAAACGTCCGTCGCCTGGTGCCGTTTGAAGATCTCTCCGACGACGAAGTCGGCATCCGCGAGATGGATGACGATCTGCTCACCAGCTACCAGAAGCAGTTTAACTACAGCTTTGAAGAGCTGGACTCGGTGATCCGCGTGCTGGGCGAGAACGGCCAGGAAGCGGTCGGCTCGATGGGCGATGATACGCCGTTCGCCGTGCTCTCCAGCCAGCCGCGCATCATTTATGACTACTTCCGCCAGCAGTTTGCGCAGGTCACCAACCCGCCTATCGATCCACTGCGCGAAGCGCATGTGATGTCGCTGGCGACCAGCATCGGCCGTGAAATGAACGTCTTCTGCGAAGCGGAAGGCCAGGCGCACCGTCTGAGCTTCAAATCGCCGATTCTGCTCTACTCCGATTTCAAACAGCTCACCACCATGACCGAGGAGCACTATCGCGCGGATACGCTCGATATCACCTTCGACGCCACGGCAACGACGCTGGAAGAGACCATTAAAGCGCTGTGCGACAAAGCGGAAGCGATGGTGCGCGCCGGTACCGTTCTGCTGGTGCTCTCCGATCGCAATATTGCCAAAAACCGCCTGCCGGTTCCGGCACCGATGGCAGTTGGTGCGATTCAGGCGCGCCTGGTGGATAAGAACCTGCGCTGCGACGCCAACATCATTGTTGAAACCGCCAGCGCCCGCGATCCGCACCACTTTGCGGTGCTGCTGGGCTTCGGCGCGACGGCGATCTACCCCTACCTGGCGTATGAAACGCTGGCGAAGCTTATCGACAGCAAAGCGATTGAGAAAGATTACCGCACGGTGATGCTGAACTACCGCAACGGCATCAACAAAGGGCTGTACAAGATCATGTCCAAAATGGGCATCTCGACTATCGCTTCTTACCGCTGCTCAAAACTGTTTGAAGCGGTTGGCCTGCACGATGATGTCACAGCGCTCTGCTTCCAGGGCGTGGTCAGCCGTATCGGCGGCGCCAGCTTCCCGGACTTCCAGCAGGATCTGTTGAACCTCTCCAAACGTGCCTGGCTGGCGCGCAAACCGCTGGAGCAAGGCGGCTTGCTGAAGTACGTTCACGGCGGTGAATACCACGCCTATAACCCGGACGTGGTGCGCACGCTGCAAAAAGCGGTTGAGAGCGGCGACTACAGCGACTATCAGCAGTATGCAAAGCTGGTTAACGAGCGTCCGGCGGCAACGCTGCGCGATCTGCTGGCCATTACGCCTGGCAGTGACGCGGTAAGTCTTAACGACGTTGAACCGGCGACGGAGCTGTTTAAACGCTTCGATACGGCGGCGATGTCTATCGGCGCGCTCAGCCCGGAAGCACACGAAGCGCTGGCGGAAGCGATGAACAGCCTCGGCGGCTTCTCCAACTCCGGCGAAGGCGGCGAAGATCCGGCGCGCTACGGCACCAACAAAGTGTCGCGTATCAAGCAGGTCGCTTCAGGTCGCTTTGGCGTAACCCCAGCCTACCTGGTGAACGCCGATGTTATCCAGATTAAAGTGGCGCAGGGCGCGAAGCCGGGCGAAGGCGGTCAGTTGCCGGGTGATAAAGTGACCCCGTACATCGCCAAATTGCGTTACTCCGTGCCGGGCGTGACGCTGATTTCGCCGCCGCCGCACCACGATATCTACTCGATCGAGGATCTGGCGCAGCTGATTTTCGACCTGAAACAGGTTAACCCGAAGGCGCTGATCTCCGTCAAACTGGTTTCCGAACCGGGTGTCGGCACCATTGCGACCGGCGTGGCGAAAGCCTATGCCGATCTGATCACCATTGCCGGTTACGACGGCGGTACCGGTGCAAGCCCGCTCTCCTCCGTAAAATACGCGGGCTGCCCGTGGGAGCTTGGTCTGGTGGAAACCCAGCAGGCGCTGGTGGCGAACGGTCTGCGTCATAAGATTCGCTTGCAGGTCGATGGCGGCCTGAAAACCGGCCAGGACATTATCAAAGCGGCGATTCTGGGTGCAGAGAGCTTCGGTTTCGGTACCGGCCCGATGGTGGCGCTGGGCTGTAAATACCTGCGTATTTGTCACCTCAACAACTGCGCGACCGGTGTTGCAACCCAGGATGAGAAGCTGCGTAAGAATCACTACCACGGCCTGCCGTTCAAAGTGACCAACTACTTTGAATTTATCGCCCGTGAAACCCGCGAACTGATGGCGCAGCTGGGCGTGAAACGCCTGGTGGATCTGATTGGCCGCACCGATTTGCTGAAAGAGCTTGATGGCTTTACCGCGCGTCAGCAGAAGCTGGATCTCTCCAAACTGCTGGAGACCGCTGAACCGCATGCCGGCAAAGCGCTCTACTGCACCGAGAGCAACCCGCCGTTCGACAATGGCGTGCTGAATGCCCAGCTGTTGCAGCAGGCGAAACCGTTTGTTGATGAGCGCCAGAGCAAAACCTTCTGGTTTGATATCCGCAACACTGACCGCTCGGTTGGCGCGCTGCTCTCTGGTTATATCGCCCAGACGCATGGCGATCAGGGCCTGGCATCAGATCCGATTAAAGCCTACTTCAGCGGTACCGCAGGCCAAAGCTTCGGCGTCTGGAACGCGGGCGGCGTTGAGCTTTACCTCACCGGCGATGCCAACGACTATGTCGGTAAAGGCATGGCGGGCGGGTTGCTGGCGGTACGTCCTCCGGTCGGTTCGGCGTTCCGTAGCCACGAAGCGAGCATTATCGGTAACACCTGCCTCTATGGCGCAACCGGCGGTCGTCTCTATGCCGCAGGCCGCGCGGGCGAGCGTTTCGCCGTGCGTAACTCCGGTGCGATCACCGTGGTTGAAGGCATTGGCGACAACGGCTGTGAATATATGACGGGCGGTATCGTCTGCGTACTCGGCAAAACCGGCGTCAACTTTGGCGCGGGCATGACCGGCGGCTTCGCCTACGTGCTGGATGAAGATGGCGAGTTCCGCAAGCGCGTGAACCCGGAGCTGGTGGAAGTGCTGAGCGTCGACGATCTGGCGATCCACGAAGAGCATCTGCGCGGGTTGATTACCGAGCATGTGCAGCATACCGGTTCGCAGCGCGGTGAAGAGATGCTGGCCAACTGGCCGACATTTGCCGCCAAATTTGCCCTGGTTAAGCCGAAGTCCAGCGATGTGAAAGCGCTGTTGGGTCACCGTAGTCGTAGCGCGGCAGAGTTGCGCGTGCAGGCGCAGTAAGGAATTGAGATGAGTCAGAACGTTTACCAATTTATCGACTTACAGCGCGTCGATCCGGCAAAGAAACCGCTGAAGCTGCGTAAGATTGCCTTTGTCGAGATCTACGAGCCCTTCTCGGAAGGGCAAGCGAAAGCGCAGGCTGACCGCTGTCTCGCCTGCGGCAACCCCTACTGCGAGTGGAAGTGCCCGGTTCATAACTACATTCCGAACTGGCTGAAGCTGGCAAATGAGGGGCGTATTTTTGAGGCGGCAGAGTTGTCGCATCAGACCAACACGCTGCCGGAAGTGTGCGGGCGCGTCTGCCCGCAGGATCGCCTGTGTGAAGGCTCCTGTACGCTAAACGACGAGTTCGGCGCGGTGACCATCGGCAATATCGAGCGCTATATCAACGATAAAGCCTTCGAGATGGGCTGGCGTCCCGATTTGACCGGCGTGAAGCAGACCGACAAACGCGTGGCGATTATCGGCGCGGGCCCGGCTGGTCTGGCGTGCGCGGATGTGCTGACCCGTAACGGCGTGAAAGCGGTGGTCTATGACCGTCACCCGGAGATTGGCGGCCTGCTGACCTTCGGTATTCCGGCCTTCAAGCTGGAAAAAGAGGTGATGACGCGTCGCCGTGAGATCTTCACCGGCATGGGCATTGAGTTCCAGCTCAACACCGAAGTGGGCCGCGATGTGCAGATTGACGATCTGCTGAAAGAGTACGACGCCGTGTTCCTCGGCGTCGGCACCTATCAGTCGATGCGTGGTGGTCTCGAAAACGAAGATGCGCAGGGCGTGTTTGATGCGCTGCCGTTCCTGATTGCCAACACCAAGCAGATCATGGGCTATGGTGAAACGCCGTCAGAACCCTATATCAGTATGGAAGGCAAACGCGTTGTGGTGCTGGGCGGTGGCGATACCGCGATGGACTGCGTGCGTACCTCGGTGCGCCAGGGCGCAACTCACGTAATCTGCGCCTATCGTCGTGACGAAGAGAACATGCCTGGCTCACGCCGCGAAGTGAAAAACGCGCGTGAAGAGGGCGTTGAGTTCCAGTTCAACGTGCAGCCGTTGGGAATTGAAGTGAATGCCAACGGTAAAGTGAGCGGCGTGAAGATGGCGCGCACCGAAATGGGTGCACCGGATGAGAAAGGCCGTCGCCGCGCCGAGATCGTTGCCGGCTCTGAACACGTTGTTCCGGCTGATGCGGTGGTAATGGCGTTTGGTTTCCGTCCGCACAGCATGGAGTGGCTGGCGAAGCACAGCGTTGAGCTCGATTCGCAGGGCCGCGTGATTGCCCCGGAAGGGAGCGATAACGCGTTCCAGACCAGCAACCCGAAAATCTTCGCCGGTGGTGATATCGTTCGCGGTTCCGACCTGGTAGTGACAGCGATTGCCGAAGGGCGTAAAGCCGCGGACGGCATCCTCAACTATCTCGAAGTGTGATCTTGCGAAAACGATAAAAAAGGAGGCTGCGGCCTCCTTTTTCATATGCTGCAGGCAATAAAAAAGCAGAACCGGGGTTCTGCTTTTCTCAGGTTATTTCACCACACGCAGCGATGGTCGCCCACCGCGCGGCGGCGGGTCGTCATCCGGATCGTTATCCTGATCCACTGCATGATCGGGTTTATCACCGTCGATAACCGACATCACCGTCTCGTTTTCCTGCTCGGGCATCTCACCATCATCGTTGAGACTGACGAGCTCTTCGTCGTAGGCGGTTTCTGGCTCAAACATGGTGCCGGCACCGTTTTCACGGGCATAAACGGCCAGTACGGCAGCCATCGGCACTTCCACCTGGCGCGGCACACCGCCGAAACGCGCGTTGAAGCGCACTTCGTCGTTGCCCAGCTCCAGGTTGCCCACCGCACGCGGTGCGATGTTTAATACGATCTGGCCGTCACGCGCATACTCCATCGGCACGCGTACGCCCGGCAACGTCACATCAACAACCAGATGCGGCGTCAGCTGGTTATCCAGCAGCCATTCGTAAAAGGCCCGCAGTAAATACGGGCGGCGTGGAGACAGTTGCGACAAATCCATGATTAACCCCGACCAAGGCGCATTTCGCGCTCGGCTTCTGTCAGAGAGGCAAGGAAAGAATCACGTTCGAAGACGCGCGTCATGTACCCTTTCAGCTCTTTCGCGCCTGTGCCGCTCAGCTCGATGCCCAGTACCGGCAGACGCCACAGCAGCGGCGCGAGGTAGCAGTCAACCAGGCTGAATTCGTCATTCAGGAAGTAAGGCTTCTGGGTAAACAGCGGGCCAATCGCCAGCAGCTCTTCACGCAGCTGTTTACGGGCGGCATCGGCCTGCGCACCGCTGTTGTTCTCGATGACGTTCATCAGCGAGTACCAGTCTTTCTCGATGCGGTGCATGTAAAGACGGCTTTCACCGCGCGCCACCGGATAAACCGGCATTAATGGCGGGTGCGGAAAACGCTCGTCCAGATATTCCATAATGATGCGTGATTCCCACAGGGTGAGTTCACGATCTACAAGTGTCGGTACGCTTTGACTCGGGTTGAGGTCAATCAGATCCTGAGGAGGATTATCCTTTTCCACGTGCTCAATTTCAAAGCTGACACCCTTCTCGGCCAGCACGATGCGGACCTGATGACTATAGATGTCCACAGGACCAGAAAACAGCGTCATTACCGAACGTTTGTTGGCAGCGACAGCCATGAAAACCTCCAGGTATATTCAGAAATACTGCTACCGGACTTAATCGACCGGTCAGATGTTAGTTAGCTACCCGCGCGCACTGTCTCTCTTGTTCAAAAAACAAACAAAAAACGAACAATCCCAGCCATTTGGGCAGAAAATTGGATGATAGTTTACCAGATTTTGCGCGCTTTGTGGTGAGGGGATTCCGGAAATGCTGAAAAAGAGGAGATAAGCGATTGATTGCTGTGGATAACACAATTTTTATCCATAAAAAAACCCGGCTTGCACCGGGTTTTTCGCCAATCGTTCTGCCGAAGCAGAGGACAATTAACGTTTGGAGAACTGCGGACGACGACGTGCTTTACGCAGACCGACTTTCTTACGTTCAACCTGACGAGCGTCACGAGTAACGAAGCCAGCTTTACGCAGTTCAGCGCGCAGGGACTCGTCGTACTCCATCAGAGCGCGGGTGATACCGTGACGGATCGCACCAGCCTGACCGGAGATACCACCACCTTTAACGGTGATGTACAGGTCCAATTTCTCAACCATGTCGACCAGTTCCAGCGGCTGACGAACTACCATGCGGGCAGTTTCACGACCAAAGTACTGTTCCAGCGAACGCTGGTTGATTACGATTTTACCGTTGCCCGGTTTGATAAACACGCGAGCGGCGGAGCTTTTGCGGCGACCAGTGCCGTAGTATTGATTTTCAGCCATTGCCTATAATCCCGATTAGATGTCAAGAACTTGCGGTTGCTGTGCCGCGTGGTTGTGCTCGTTGCCAGCGTAAACTTTCAGTTTACGGTACATAGCACGACCCAGCGGGCCTTTTGGCAGCATGCCTTTAACCGCGATTTCAATCACACGCTCAGGACGGCGGGCAATCATCTCTTCAAAGGTCGCTTGTTTGATACCACCGATGTGGCCAGTGTGGTGGTAATACACTTTATCTTCACGCTTGTTGCCGGTTACAGCAACTTTCTCAGCGTTCAGAACGATGATGTAATCACCAGTATCAACGTGCGGAGTGTATTCCGCTTTGTGCTTACCGCGCAGGCGACGAGCCAGTTCGGTAGCCAGACGACCCAGAGTTTTACCGGTCGCGTCAACAACATACCAGTCGCGTTTTACGGTTTCTGGTTTAGCTGTAAAAGTTTTCATTAAAAGCTTACCCAAATAATTAGTTTCACGTTGGTGAACACCCAAACGTTTGTCAGTTGAGGTTCACACGACAAAGTCCGGCAAACCTACCCCTTCGAATAGCCTATGCCGGCGCATAGAAAGTTTTGGGGAAAAAAAACTTTCCCGTAACGTGGGGTCGCAGGATTATAGAGAAGTCGGGGTCAAAGATCGACCCCTTTTCGTCTTTTGCTGTTCGATTTCTGCGCCTGGTGGCAATGAAAAAACGATTACGGCATATGCTCGCGTTTCAGGTACTCCTCGCTCTGCATCTCTTGCAGGCGCGATAAACAGCGCTGAAACTCAAACTTCACCCGCTCGCCCTGATAAATCTCATGCAGCGGCGCGGCGGCGCTCACCACCAGCTTCACGTGGCGCTCATAAAATTCATCCACCAGCGCAATAAAGCGGCGCGCCTCGTTCTCCATCAGCCGGGTCATCACCGGCACCTCAAACAGCATCACGGTGTGGAAAAGGCGCGACAGCGCGATGTAATCATGCTGGCTGCGCGCATCAACACATAATGTAGCGAAAGAGACGGCTAAGGTTTGATTCTCCACGCCAAGCGTCGCCAGCGGTCGATGGTTAATCTCCAGCTCTGGCGCATGGCTGCGCGGTGCGCCCGCCAGCGCCAGCCACAGCTTATCCATCTGCTGCGCGGTCTCTTCACCAAGCGGCGACAGCCACAGATGCGCCTGGGTCAGCGTGCGTAAGCGGTAATCGATGCCGGCGTCGACATTCATTACATCGCAAAACTGTTTGATCGCCTCAATGGCGGGCAGAAAACGGGCGCGTTGCAGACCGTTGCGATAGAGCTCGTCCGGGGGAATGTTCGATGTCGCCACCAGCGTAATGCCGCGCGCGAAGAGCGCCTTCATTAATCCGCCAAGCAGCATCGCATCGGTGATATCGGAAACGAAAAATTCGTCAAAACAGAGGACGTCGGTTTGCGCCTTAAAACGGTCGGCGACAATCTCCAGCGGATCGCTCTGCCCTTGCAGCGAGGTTAACTCTTCATGCACACGCAGCATAAAGCGGTGAAAGTGCAGACGCTGTTTACGCTCGCCCGGCAGGCTGTGATAGAAGAGATCCATCAGCCAGGTTTTGCCTCGCCCGACGCCGCCCCACATATAGAGGCCGCGCACCGGTTCACGCGATGCGCTGTCACGTTTGCCCAGCAGTTTGCTGAATTTCGCCATCAGGCCTCCGCTCTGCTGTGCGGCGGGCTCCTGTTCGGCAATCAACTGTTGATAAATCGTATCCAGCCGGGTGACAGCTTCTTTTTGCACATCGTCCGGCTGATGGCTACCCTCTTTCAGGGCAGTAAGATATCGCGATGTCGGGGAAAGGCTTTGCATGGTGTTATTGTTGTTCCTTGAAAATCGATCCGCCCCCACAGGGTTGACGAAAAAAAGGCCGCTCTACACTACGCGATGCAGCGTCAGGATTCCACTTCTGCACCTTTAGCGGTTATAGTGGCACTCTCCGGCGCAGGCAAGAAGCTTGCAGCCCACCCCCTACGGAATCGAACAACAATGGGAGAAGTCATGACCTGGGAATACGCGCTAATTGGGTTAGTTGTCGGCATTATTATTGGTGCCGTGGGCATGCGTTTCGGAAACCGGAAATTGCGTCAACAGCAGGCCTTGCAGTATGAACTGGAAAAAAACAAAGCAGATCTGGAAGAGTACCGCGAAGAGCTGGTGAGCCACTTTGCCCGCAGCGCTGAACTTCTGGACAACATGGCGGACGACTATCGTCAGCTCTATCAGCATATGGCGAAGAGCTCCTCCAGCCTGCTGCCGGAAATGTCTGCGGAAGAGAATCCGTTCCGCAACCGTCTGTCAGAGTCTGAAGCGAATAACGATCAGGCCCCGGTACAGATCCCGCGTGACTACTCTGAAGGCGCATCGGGTCTGCTGCGCGGTCGCGCCAATCGCAAATAAGGCATCTCACTCTCCTTATTTATACGGGCGCGTCCCCCGCGCCCGTCGCAACTTCCCCATTCCAGCTATTATTTAGTCATTCTTCGCATTGTTACCCGGTTGAAATTTCAATAACATCACTCTGTTTTGGGCATCAATCCTTCCACTTCAGGTTACTGAGAGCCAGCATCGATGAAGAAACAAACCCAGCTGTTGAGTGCAATCGCGTTAAGTGTCGGCTTATCTCTCTCGGCACCGTTGGCAACGGCGGCGATGCCGTCACAGGTGCCTGGCCAGGGGGCGTTACCCAGTCTTGCGCCGGTTCTTGAGAAAGTGCTTCCCGCCGTGGTCAGCGTGCAGGTTGAAGGCACGGCAGTCCAGGGCCAGAAGGTCCCGGAAGAGCTAAAAAAATTCTTCGGTGAAGAAGCGCCTGACCAGCCGCAACAGCCGCAGCCGTTTGAAGGGCTGGGCTCCGGAGTGATTATTGATGCCGCAAAGGGCTACGTCCTGACCAATAATCACGTCATCAACCAGGCGCAAAAAATCAGCGTGCAGCTTAATGATGGCCGTGAATTCGACGCCAAACTGATCGGCGGCGATGACCAGAGCGACATCGCACTGCTGCAGCTGCAAAACCCCAGCAACCTGACGCAAATCGCCATTGCGGACTCCGATAAGCTGCGCGTCGGTGACTTTGTCGTCGCAGTTGGTAACCCGTTTGGCCTCGGGCAGACCGCAACGTCCGGGATTGTCTCGGCGCTCGGTCGCAGCGGCCTTAACCTCGAAGGTCTGGAGAACTTTATCCAGACCGATGCCTCGATTAACCGCGGCAACTCCGGCGGCGCGCTGCTCAATCTTAACGGTGAGCTGATCGGCATTAACACCGCCATCCTCGCTCCCGGCGGCGGCAGCGTCGGTATCGGCTTTGCTATCCCCAGCAATATGGCGCAAACCCTCTCCCACCAGCTGATTCAGTTTGGAGAGATTAAGCGTGGCCTGCTCGGCATTAAAGGTACGGAGATGAGCGCGGATATCGCCAAAGCCTTTAATCTGAATGTGCAGCGCGGCGCGTTTGTCAGCGAAGTGCTGCCCAACTCCGGCTCGGCGAAAGCGGGAATTAAATCCGGGGATGTGATTGTCAGCCTCAACGGCAAAGCGCTGAACAGCTTCGCGGAGCTGCGCTCGCGCATCGCCACCACTGAACCGGGCGCGAAAGTGAAGCTTGGGCTGCTGCGAGACGGTAAACCGCTCGACGTTGAAGTGACGCTGGATAAGAGCACCTCCGCTTCCGCCAGCGCAGAGCTGATCTCCCCGGCATTGCAGGGCGCAGAGTTGAGCGACGGTCAGCTGAAGGATGGCACCAAAGGCATCCGGGTCGGTGAAGTTGAGAAAGGCAGTTCGGCGGCACAGGCCGGCTTGCATAAAGATGATGTGATCATCGGCGTTAACCGCGCCCGCGTGCAGTCCATCGCCGAGATGCGCAAAGTGCTGGAGACCAAGCCGTCGATAATGGCGCTGCACATTGTGCGGGGTAACGACAGCATCTATCTGCTGCTGCGTTAACCCTTTCCTCGTCCGGGCATCACCGCTGCGTGTGATGTCCGGATAACTCATGGTATGCTGCTGCGGTCCTTCTTTTAACGACTATCCCATCATGTATGTGAAGCTTTTACGTTCGATTGCAATCGGTGTTGTCGTCGGTGGCCTGATCATCGCCGCCATGCCGTCGCTACGTCAGAATAACCCGCTCGCGACGCATCAGTTAGACAGCGCCGATGAGACACCTGCGTCCTATAACCCGGCCGTGCGCCGCGCCGCGCCCGCAGTGGTCAACGTCTATAACCGTAGCCTGAACAGCTCCACGCACGATCGCCTCGAAATCCGCACCCTCGGCTCCGGCGTCATCATGGATCAGCGCGGCTATATCATCACCAACAAGCATGTGATTAACGATGCGGATCAGATTATCGTCGCCCTGCAGGATGGACGCGTCTTTGAAGCTTTATTGGTCGGCTCAGATAGCCTGACGGATCTGGCGGTGCTGAAAGTGAACGCTAACTCCGGGCTGCCGGTGATCCCGATTAATGCCAAGCGCACGCCGCATATTGGCGATGTGGTGCTGGCGATCGGCAACCCCTATAACCTCGGGCAGACCATTACCCAGGGGATTATCAGCGCCACCGGGCGTATCGGCCTTAATCCCAGCGGTCGACAAAACTTCCTGCAAACCGATGCCTCCATCAACCACGGCAACTCCGGCGGCGCGCTGGTCAACTCGCTGGGCGAGTTAATGGGCATCAATACCCTATCGTTTGATAAGAGTAACGACGGGGAGACGCCGGAGGGGATTGGTTTCGCCATTCCGTTCCAGCTGGCCACCAAGATTATGGACAAGCTGATTCGCGACGGGCGGGTGATCCGCGGTTATATCGGGATCGGTGGACGCGAGATTGCCCCGCTGCACGCTCAGGGCACCGGCATCGATCCGATTCAGGGGATTGTGGTTAATGAAGTGTCGCCAGACGGCCCGGCGGCGCGGGCAGGTATTCAGGTCAATGACGTGATCACCTCGGTGAACGGCAAGCCGGCGGTATCCGCGCTGGAAACCATGGACCAGGTAGCAGAGATCCGCCCCGGTTCAGAGATCCCGGTTGAAGTGATGCGTGACGACAAAAAGCTGACGCTGCACGTTACGATTCAGGAGTACCCGGCCACCAACTGACGGCCATAAAAAAACCGGAGCACAGGCTCCGGTTTCTCATCTCAGCCGCGCTTAGCGGTTGACGAAGTCGACACCAAGTTCGATATCTTTTTTCAGCGTATCCAGCATGCCTTCCAGCGACTGCTGTTCAAACGCGCTGAGCTGGCCAATCGCCTTGCGCTCTTCTACGCCGTTTTTACCCAGCAGCAGCGGCTGCGAGAAGAAACGCGCATGTTCGCCATCGCCTTCAACATAGGCGCACTCAACGATGCCGCTCTCGCCCTGCAGGGCGCGAACCAGCGAGAGACCAAAGCGTGCAGCCGCCTGGCCCATGGAGAGGGTTGCTGAACCGCCACCCGCCTTCGCTTCCACCACTTCGGTGCCCGCGTTCTGAATACGTTTGGTCAGGTCGGCAACTTCCTGCTCGCTGAAGGTCACGCCCGGGATCTGCGACAGCAGCGGCAGGATCGTCACGCCAGAGTGCCCGCCAATTACCGGCACTTCAATCTCTGCTGGTTTCTTACCTTTCAGCTCAGCAACAAAAGTATTGGAGCGAATGATGTCCAGCGTGGTCACGCCAAACAGTTTGTTCTTGTCATAGACACCCGCTTTTTTCAGCACTTCAGCCGCAATCGCGACGGTGGTGTTGACCGGGTTAGTAATGATACCGATACAGGCTTTCGGCGCGGTTTTTGCCACCTGCGCCACCAGGTTTTTCACGATACCGGCGTTCACGTTAAACAGGTCAGAGCGATCCATACCCGGCTTACGCGCAACCCCTGCGGAGATCAGCACCACGTCGGCACCTTCCAGCGCTGGCGTCGCATCTTCACCGGAGAAGCCTTTGATGTTTACATCGGTCGGGATATGGCTGAGGTCTACAGCGACACCGGGAGTGACAGGTGCGATGTCGTAGAGGGAGAGTTCTGAACCTGAAGGCAGTTGTGTTTTCAGTAGTAGGGCAAGCGCCTGGCCGATACCGCCGGCCGCGCCGAGGACTGCGACTTTCATCCTAAACTCCTTATTATGGTTAGCTAAATATATTGTTACTCCGCTGCGGCGACCTTAATTCACCCTGCTAATTATGACAATAAGTGCGCCAAAATAACGCGGCACAGCCCACTGTAGCGATTTTATAAAAGGGTTAAATATGACCGTCAGATCGGCAAGCTAAGCAACTAACTTAACGAGTTTATAATATAGCTGTAGAATTCACCAAAATAACATCATATTTATAACATTTAATTTACTTTTTACTCTTATTTGCGACGTAAGCCACATGCTGATGTCCTTAACGAAAGAATTTGCTAAACTCCGCGCCCTTCCCCATAACTTTTCAGCATATTTATCTGCAGAATGTTTGCATAAAAATTCATTAATATGCATAATAATGTCGTTTTCACAGCCATATTACGGGTGACTTATGCGAAGCTCGGCTAAACAAGAAGAATTAGTGAAGGCGTTTAAAGCGCTTTTAAAAGAAGAGAAATTCAGTTCCCAGGGTGAAATTGTCCAGGCCTTACAAGAAGAGGGCTTCGACAATATCAACCAGTCCAAAGTCTCACGCATGTTGACCAAGTTCGGCGCGGTGCGCACGCGTAACGCGAAGATGGAAATGGTCTACTGCCTGCCGATCGAGATGGGCGTGCCGACCACCTCCAGCCCGCTGAAGAACCTGGTACTGGACATCGACTACAACGACGCGGTAGTGGTCATCCACACCAGTCCGGGCGCCGCACAGCTGATCGCGCGTCTGCTCGACTCGCTGGGTAAAGCGGAGGGGATCCTCGGCACCATCGCTGGTGACGACACCATCTTCACCACGCCAGCCCGCGGCTTTACCGTTAAAGATCTCTACGAAGCGATCCTCGTCCTCTTCGAACAAGAGCTTTAACCGCGCATTCCCCTCGGTTCCCGCTGAGGGGGAATGTTCGGCATTTCTCCCCTTTCAGGCAACTTTCCACCCCATATCATTTAACAAATAGTGCGATTTTTCGTTTCATTACCCTGCCGCAGCCGATAGCACCGCACAAAAAATCAAAGCAATCTATCTCGCTGATTTTATTAATCCTCGTTAACTAATTCTTCGACGTAAGTAAAATTTTTATGCCGACAGGTTATAAAAAGCGCCGTTCGTTATATGTATTCGGCGCAGTTATAATTAGCTTGGTATTAATTATTCGCGTGATTAGTGTATACTTGATTTCGTGATGGGGGTCACAAAACGAGCCCCCTGGAAAAATTCAAAGAAAAGAATACGACGAGGTAAGCATTATGAATATCAAATCATCTATCGCAACTATGGGTATCCTCTCAGCACTCTCATTCGGCGCCTTTGCCGCTGACATGATCAATGCAGACCAGGCGCAAGACCGCCAGTCTCTGGGTACCGTCTCCGTCGGCGCTATCGCCTCTTCACCGATGGACATGAACGCGCAGCTGAGCAAAAAAGCGGAAGAGCAGGGTGCATCCTCCTACCGCATCATTGAAGCGCACAGCGGTGACCGCTGGCACGCGACGGCAGAACTCTACAAATAAGTTTTACCCCAAACCCTATGAATTAATCGCTCAACGGCACCAGGCATAAGAAAAGACGTTTAACCCTTCTAGCCGTTGAGTCTCTCTTACGGAGAACACAGTATGAAACGCAATCTGATTATCGCATCCCTTGGCCTTGCTTCCCTGATCTCATTCGGCGCAAGTGCCGCAACGCTGGTTAACAGCGATCAGGCCAGCAACCTGCAATCCGTAGGCACCGTCTCTGTTTCACAGATTGCCGGTGTACCGATGGATATCCGCCAGGAACTCTCTGCGAAAGCCGACCAGGCTGGCGCAAGCAGCTACCGCATTATTGAAGCCCGCACCGGTTCTCATACCCACGTGACGGCTGAACTGTACAAATAAACCCTCGTCGTCTGTCCGACGACTTGCCCCTGCCTCCCCTGGCAGGGGCTTTTTTTTATCAGAAATAGTAGTGCACCTGCGCGTTGATAGCCTGCTCCGCATCCATGTTGCCAAACCTTGAGTGCGCAACATCAAGCTCAAGATGGAGGTTGTCGCTCACCTGCCCATCAACGCTGGCATGGTAGTGTATGCGCCCGTCACGTTCGGCCTTAACCCGCATATTGCCTGCATCGTCATGAAGGATGATATCGCCATCCGCCCGCAGTTCCGTCTCATAATGCCACCCTGCACGCAGCGTAATCGCCCGATCATCATCGCAGAAGTGCGCCCCCGCCACGATCCCTGTACGCCCCACCCACGGGATCGCGCTCTGGCGATGCAGGGAGAGAGGGAGACCACGATCGTGCCAGTGAAACGTGGCACCAGAGAGCTTGCCCAGCACAACCTGCGCCTGCGGCTCGATGTAGGCATGCCGGGTCAGCGGATAGTGATACCCCGCTTCCACGCCGCCTAACCAGCTGTTGGTGTGGTAATCCCGTGCGCTAAGACCGCTAAACGCTAGCCAATCATGATTGAATGAGTGGACATATTTCACGCCAGCATCGAGATAGAAACCGGACTTGCTCAGCAACGTGGCGTAGTAGCCTGCACCGAAATCGCGGCTGCTTCCCTGCATGCTCTCGCCGCTCAACTGATGGGTGGCGTAACTCATATAGACGCCGGAAAAGAGATCGGCACCGGGCAAGGCGCTTTTTCTGTCGATACCCGACCAGGTCATGGCGTCGTGATGACTGACTCCCCCTTTGCCGGTACCGTTATGGCGTTGCGTGAATGCCCATGCCCCCTCACCCCCGCCTCTTTCCCGCAACTGCACGGCGCGTTTATTCAGGCTATTCACTTCTGTAATGAACCGCTTATAACTCATGGCAAAAAAGCGTCTGGCCTTGGCAATAGCGGCGGGATCGGGCGTCTGACTGAATCCGGTCAGGATCCACTGCGTGCTTAGCGCATCCTCTTGCCGTTTGATAATCGGCTCAAGTTTGCTAAACCCCCGCACCGCTTTTGCCGCTGTAAAGAGCGAGGCGGGCGTGCCGCGCGGGGCCGTAATCAACGGAAGATGCAGCCCCTGGATGCGTCGGGAGAGCTTAAGCACATCCAGAAACAGAACGTTGTTTCGCCCAGTCGCATGCTGGCTGATCACGATTTTATCGCTGCTTTGCAGATCCGTACGCAGGGCAAACCCCGTTTCACTGGCCTCTAACTCGCCAATTCTTAAGGTGTTAAAGCGATGTCTTCCAGCGGAAAGCCCCACCAGCGAGCGCGAAGCCGAGAGCCTGCCGACCCCGGAATCGCGGCGTAGCTGCCACCGCGTCGCATTGAGGCTTAAGCGTGCGCGCGGCGCAGAGAGTGAACCAATCCAGCTGCTCTGAAAACCAAAGAGCCTGGCCACGCTCCCCTTCTGCCCGGGTGTCACACCCTGAACAAGACGCGGCACATCACTCTCACCAAAGCGGATGAACGCCTCGCCGACGGCGTGAATATGTCCCCATAGTGAGGCAAAGGGGGCCACGTTAAGCGTGCTTTCATCATTAAGTTCATACGTCGCACTGCTCTTGAGTGCATAGAGTGTTGGAGTAACCCGCCCCGGCGCGACAGGATTGGCCGCCAGCAGTAGCGAGGCGGAAGGGCCAACGCTCACCGTAGCGTCACTGCTCCAGCCGCCCGTTGCGGTCAGCCGCGCATTCTCCAGAAGGGTGAGCGGGGTTTGGCTGAACTGGCTGAATCCATCAAAAGTGGCTTCCCGCGACGAAACCGTAACCTGGCTATCCTGTCCGTAAACCGTGCCGGTAAATTTCTCCCGAATGGCGAGTGTCGAGTGCGCGGAGAGGTTAATGTGACCCCAGAAGCGGCTAAGTTCCTCATCAAGCGCCCCCGTTGAGTTGCCCCTGCGCGGCACGTTCACCACGCCATTGCCATCATTAATATCGATATAAGGCGTAGAACTGCCCAGCGTGATAGCCGAGCCTCTGGCCTCAATGTTGCCAAGCAGTGACGCATTTCTTGCCAGATCGAACGAGGCATAATCGAGCACTAAACGATTGACGTGGAAAATGCGGCGCTCCCAGTCCGGCTGCGTAAACGAAACCGGCTCGCTGCGCAGCGAGAAATCCCGCAGCAGACGCAGTTTTTCAACAATCTCCGGCGTGTTATAGGCATGGATAACAGGATGGCCCTGAAACACCAGCCGGCCATACTGCTGCGTAAAATCACCGGCTATGTCGACCGCGCCATCGAGAATCAACGCGCCCCGCGTTCCGGGTGCGACATGGTTAGTGAAGTTAAGATTTCCCCGCAGTTGGCCGTGATAGATATAGCCCTCATCTTTAAGGCGCTCATAACGGGTGCGGATCGCCTGCTGATGATCGTGACCGACAAACTCCCAATGTTCATTACTGTGTTGATTGTCCGGGAACCAGTCATACTCAGGCGTTTTAAGAATGAAGTAATCATTAGTGCCGGTATTGGAATTACGGTACCCATACAGCTCGCCGACCTGCCCGGTTCGCGAGTAGGACCACTCGTAGACAGGGATGGCGTCGATCGCGCGCTGATAACGTAGATGGATATCGGCCCGCTTTGCTGCCCGGTTAATCAGTGCGGCCCCGTAATCTTCGGCATTGAGCTGGTGGAAGGTGAGCGCATTGCCGTTAACGTCCAGCCTGCCGCCGCGAAAGCCCCACGTAATCGAGTCGGGATCGACCTGCTGACCATCGCGAAGCACCACTAACGGCCTGCCGCTGACGATGCGCAGCATGCTGCATGCCTTCACCCTGCCTTGTGCATCGGGGCGCTGGGCGAGCACCACGGTTCCGTCACCGATATTCAACCCGCCAGGGTTGATGCCCAGCGCGTTAATGCTCAGCGTACCTTTTCCCACCTTATGCAAGTTATCGCCTTCGGTGCCGTTCACCAGCCATTTCACCGTTGCGCCGGCAGCGACATTGACGCCGCCGCCGATCCACGTCTGCGCCTCCATCGGCGAGACGCTAGCGTTGCCATAAAAGGTTAAGCTCCCCGCGCCCTGATCGACGCTCTCCTGCAACATCAAAACAGCATTCGCGCCGCGAAAAGTTAGATCGTTACCGCTACTGGTACCCTCTGGGCCCTTGCCCTGCATGGCATAAGTGCTGCTCCCCTGCGTTAACGTGCCCGCCCCGGTTGCCGCATCGTATCGCCAGATAAACAGCGCATTGCGTTGCCGGTTTTCTATCGCCGCACTGGCATATTTATCCCTTGTCTGCTGAATGAATTGTGGGTCAACAAAGGTGTACGCGGTCTGCTCAATTGGCCCCAGATAGAGCATGCTTAATGCGCCGACCACGATCCATTGGTTGTTCATGCTATCCCAGGCGTAGAGCGGGGAGCCGCTATCGCCCAGTGCGCCGTGGCTCGCCAGCGGACCATTTTTAGGGTCAAAAACATCACCGGAGTTGATTACTAACAGTTGGTAAAGGTTAATCCGCGGCTGCCCGATGGTCCCACCAGTGAGAAAACGATACGCCCCCTGGATATCGCTCCGCTTACCCGAGGCATCACTCACTTTTTGTCTGCCGGATCCCATGCGGTAAAAGAGACGAAAACGCGCCTCGTCATGCAGGGTTTTGAGCGGCATGTTTAAGGGGGAGATCGCGGCGGGCGCCACCTCCGTGACCACTTTATTTAAACGAATAACGCTAAAGTCCTTTAGCCGGATACTCTCTCTGTCCGCCAGTTCATAAGGGTAATGACCAAATTCCAGGGTTCTGAGATATGACGTGGGATTATGATGCACCGTCGTTGCATATTGCGGGTGAATAAGTGTAGCGATACCCGACCTGTTATTTACGCTGCTGAAATCGGGCATCGGTGCCTGATTTAGCAGGCCAACCGTCTGGCCATATTTATTATAAATGGCCACGTCCCGGGCTCCCGGATAAAACGCCCCCTTATTGGTCGCGAAATCACGATAGGTCTGATAAGGAATATCGGCATTCGCCACGGAGCGTTGGACAATGCGCGCTTTCGCATGCAGTGCGCAGGAAGGGAAAAAGAGAGATAAACAGAGTGATAGTGTGACTTCAAGCGAATATATCTTTTTCATACTAACCATCCTTTGGTTTAGTAATAGAAGAAAATATTGCTCTACATTGAAAATATAGTAATAAGCCCCTACTTATTATATTTATCGCGACAGGCGCTTTGCCCGCCGCGAATTAACTCTAGCACAGCGTGATATTTATATATTCTGAAAATAGAGCACGGCTAGCGCACATTAAAATGCAGCGCCCCCTCCAGCTCCTCTTCCGCTTCATCAAACAGCAGGATCAGCGCCCCGAAACGGCGGCGCTTCTTCTCCGGCAGGTGGATAAAAGCAATCTCCAGCGGCAGCGGTAACGCTTCCCCCATTACCGCATCCCACAGCGAATCGAGATCGTGCACCTTCTCCTCTTCAAGGGCGAACTGGCGACAAAAATCGCGGTAGAAGGCACGCTGATCGGCGATCTCTTTGAAATCGAAGGTGTAGGTTTTCATGCTCTCCATCATCTGCCGTTCCACTGTTTATAAGCCGCCTAAATGTAGCGTTTTCACTTCCATAAACTCGTCTAATCCCAGCACGGAGCCTTCGCGGCCTAAACCCGACTCCTTCACGCCGCCAAAGGGCGCGACTTCGGTCGATACCGCGCACTCGTTCACGCCGATCATGCCGCTCTCCAGCGCCTGCGAAACGCGGAATACCCGTTGCAGGTTTTGCGTATAGAAGTAGGCTGCCAGCCCAAACGGCGTGGCATTGGCGCGTTTGATCACCTCCTCTTCGCTAGTAAAGCGGAAGCAGGCGGCAAGCGGGCCGAAGGTCTCTTCCTGCGCCAGTTTCATGCCATCGCTACAGTCACCGAGCACCGTCGGCTGCCAGAAGTTACCGCCCAGCGCGTGCGGTTCGCCGCCGGTCAGCACTTTCGCGCCTTTCGCCACCGCATCTTCAACATGCTCACGCACCTTATCGACAGCGGATGACTCAATCAGCGGGCCAACGACCACACCCTCATCCATGCCATTGCCCACTTTCAACGCATTAACCGCCTCGCTTAGCTTGCGGGTAAACGCGTCATAGACACCCTCCTGGATATAGAAGCGGTTGACGCTAACGCACACCTGGCCTGCGTTGCGGAACTTGTTCGCCACCGCGCCCTGCACTGCGGCATCAATATCCGCATCGTCAAAAACGATATAGGGCGCATTGCCGCCCAGCTCCATTGAGACCTTTTTCATCGTCTCGGCAGCGTTACGCACCAGCGTTTTGCCCACCGCCGTTGAGCCGGTGAAGGAGATTTTGCGCACCTCCGGGCTTGCCATAATGGCATCGCTGATCTCAGAGGTTGTGCCAGCGACCGCGTTCAGCACGCCATCCGGGACACCCGCTTTTTTCGCCAGCGTTAACAGCGCAAAAGCGCTCAGCGGCGTATTGTTGGCGGGCTTGATCACCCCGGTGCAGCCTGCGGCTAAGGCCGGGCCGAGCTTGCGGGTCAGCATTGCCATCGGGAAGTTCCACGGCGTAATTGCCGCCACCACGCCGATAGGTTCACGGGTCGCCAGAATGCGCGATCCCGGCTTAACCGGTGGAATGATCTCGCCGTTGGCGCGTTTTGCCTGCTCGGCAAACCACTGAATAAAGCTGGCGGCGTATTCGACTTCGCCCTCCGCCTCCTTCAACGGCTTGCCCTGCTCGCTGGTCATCAAACGCCCCAGCCAGCTTTTGTTCTCGATAATCAGTTCATACCAGCGATAGAGAATGGTTGAGCGCTCTTTGGCGGTTTTTGCCCGCCAGGCGGGAAAGGCGCGCGCCGCGGCGGCAATCGCCTCTTCGGTCTCTTTTTTCCCCGCTTTCGCCACGCGCGCGATCACCTCGCCGCTGGCCGGGTTCAGAACCTCAAAGGTGGTCTCCAGGGTTTTCCAGACGCCATCGACCAGATAACCGGTCTGAAAAAGCGCACTCTCCTGCAATGCCTGCGTGCTCATGAGTTCTCCTGATCTGCGGTGTGTTGATTCTCCTGTGAAGTATAGTCATAAAAAAACCGACGCTTAGGGCGTCGGCTTTGTCATTAATTGCTGGTTAGCGCGTGTTGATACTTATGTAGCATGCCGGTTAACCGCTCGACCGGCTCCGTCACCTGCGGCGAGGCATTCCACTCACGCAGTTTCTGCTGGTAGACAGCCAGCTCTTCAAGCAACTGGGTAAAGTAGCGACGCCGTTTGGTATCGGATCCGGCGGCGATCACCTCAGAGGCGGTGCGGCGCAACTGCCGGTGGAACGCCGAGAGATCGTCATTGATCGGCACCGGCGCATCGCGTAGCCGCTGGTGGGCAATGATCAGCGTTAACGCCAGGCGGAACTTCGCCACATCGCCGGGAAACTTATTCAGCAGCAGAAAGAGCTGTTGATAGAGCGCCGGGAGGTGGTTCTCTTTACGCCGGGCGGTGTTGGTGGTCATTGCCGAGACCGCCGCCGAGACAAACTGGTTAAGCAGCACGCGTCCGGTGCGTGCCTGCGAGTTATCGCGCACCAGCAGGATCACCGTTATCGCCAGCACCACGCCCACTAATTGCCCCAAGGCACTATCGAGGAAGAAGCTGAACTTGAAGGTCATCGGGTTATCCAGCACCAGAATATTGATGGTGCCTGCCAGCGTCGCCATCGATCCCAGCCGCCGTTTCTGCACTTCGATGCCAATAAAAAAGGCCAGCACCGCAAGGCTGATACAGAGCAGCAGCATGCTTTGCTGGGTAGCGGGCAGAATAACCAGGAAGTAGAGCGCGCCTATCGGTAACGCCCACAGCATGCCGTAGACGAAATCTTTCGCCACCATAATCGGGTTAGGCAGCCGCATCGCCAGCGAGGTGACAACGGCGATCATCACCATCGCCCCGCTGCCGGAGGTCCAGCCGGTCCACAGCCAGAAGAGCGTGCCGAGGGCGCAGGAGAGCGTGGTGCGCCAGAAGTTAATCATTGCGTGGTGGCGCTCGGCGGACTCCGCTTTCACCACCGCTTCGCCCCGCAGCACCTCCTCTTCGATGGCGCTGATTTTGGTATTGCCAATCACGCCGCGCTTAAGCAGCAGGTAGCGCGTCGCCGCCCCGACCCAGCTGTAGAGCGTCACCGGCGTGTCGCGCTCGCCGGTCCAGATAATCACCCGCCGCATACGTTTTAACTGTCGGTGCACGTCCTGCACCGTTTCGACCGGCTCGTCGAACAGCTCGCGAAAGGTATCGGTGATCAGATCCGGGCGCGTGTTCTGAATCAGGTAGGTCTCGCACGCCTGGGTAATCAGCGTCAGCGAGAGGGTGTTGATTACCTTCAAACGGCGGTTTGCCAGCCCCCAGCGGGAGGATTCGATCTTCAGATTGCTGCGCATGCCGTCCAGCCCGGCGGTGCGGCGAACCAGTGCCGCCCAGGCGGCATCGACCTCTTCGCTGTCGCCATGCTTGATACAGAGCTGCATCAATTGATAGTGCGCCACCAGCAGACTATCGAGCTCCTGGTCGATCACCTGCTTCACCGAGCGCGGCGAAAAGAGCAGATCGGCGACAATCGCGCACAAAATCCCCACCACGATCTCACTACAGCGCTCCACGGCGTATTGCGGTGCCAGCAGCGGGTTGGGCTCAATGGTGATAACAATGATCAGCGCCGTGTAGCCCGCCAGCCCCCAGGCGTAGGAGTTCTCAACGCGTATCAGCGAAGAGACCCAGGTACAAAAGCCCGCCCAGATACAGCTCACCAGCAGCATCAGCAGCGGCGTGCGGATCAGCATAATGATGATGGTCAGCCCGGCAATACAGCCGATAAAGGTCCCGGCGATACGCAACATACCCCGGTAGCGGATCGCACCGGAATAAGGCTCACCGCCTGCCGCAAACGCGGGGCCGGCGGCAACAATCGCCGCGGTCAGCACCGCCCAGCGCGGTGTTTCAAGCTGGAAGTGAAAGCCGACAAACAGCGCCAGCACTACCGCGCCGGCCAGTTTGCAGGCAAAGCGCAGATGCTGGCTGGCGATAGAGAACAGCCCCATAGCGATTACCCCAGCTCACGCAGACGGTGGGCGATTTTACGAAACAGCGAATCGTGGCTGGCGTCGCGATCGGTTTTACCGGTAACCACGACGGTTGCGGTAGTGCCTGCTGGCCACAGGTTGCCCTGCTGTTTGTCCAGACGAATGCGCACCGGTACGCGCTGCGCCAGGCGGACCCATTCAAGATTGGAGTCGACAGTCGCCATCCCTTTGCTGTCGTTGGTGCTGCTGGAGTTAGTCACCCCAGCGGCGACGCTGTCGACGGTGCCTTTCAGCACCTGGTTGCTGCCTAACGGTGTGATCTCGGCGCGGTAACCGGCGCGCACGCCCTCAAGCTTGGTCTCTTCCATATAGGCCAGCACATAGAAACTGTTCTGTTTCACCAGCGCCACGGCGGTGGAGCCGCGAGTAATGAACTCACCGGCATAAACGTTGAGGTTGGTCACCCAGCCATCGGCCGGAGCACGAATAGTGGTGCGCTCCAGATCGAGCTTCGCCAGGTCGCGCGTCGCCTGCGCTTTTGCTAACTGATGCAGTTCGGTTTGCAGGGTGTTATTCGCCTGATCAATCTCTTCGCGCGACATTGCCTGAATGCCTAACTGGTTACGACGACCGGCTTCGCGTCGCTTCTCATTGACCAGCGCCTGGTAATAGGCGACATCGGCTTCATCCTGCTCGAGCGCTTTTTGGTAGCGCGGCTGGTCGATGGTGAAGAGTACCTGGCCCTGTTTGACCAGCTGGTTATCGTGGACATCGACGCTGGTGACTAGCCCGGTGACATCCGGGGCGATGGCTACCACATCGGCGGTGAAGCGCGCATCACGCGTCCAGGGAGATTCGGTGTAGTAAACCCAGGCGCGGAAAATGGCGATAAACGCCAGGATAACAAGCGCCACGGTGATCGCGGTACGGGTGATATTTCTTGTTAGTGTTTTCACTTCTACCTCAAACAAATAAACGCGACAGCAGGTAAAACAGGCAGCAATAGAGCGCGGTGTTAAACAGCGCAGGATGCCAGACAAAATCGTAGATCCCGGTCGGGATCAGCATCCGACGCACCAGCCAGAAAATCGCCAGCGACAAAATCAGCTCGAAAAAAATCGGTGGGAACGACAAACCGAACACCACGATGACGGGAAACAGACTCATGTTGACCTTGGTTTTTTTACGCTTGCAGGTGATAAATCGTTCGTACGCCACCGCAGGAAAGGGCAAGGAGAGCCAGGCGAGAGTGACGTGAATATTATGGATAGATAGTATATTAGCGTAACTGTTATGCTGTTATCTATATTATGTGATCTAAATCACTTTTAAGTCAGAGTGAATAATGGAACGTTTAAAACGCATGTCGGTGTTCGCCAAAGTGGTGGAACTGGGCTCCTTTACCGCCGCTGCACGTCAGTTGCAAATGAGCGTTTCGTCCATCAGCCAGACCGTGGCGAAGCTGGAAGATGAATTGCAGGTGAAGCTGCTGAACCGCAGCACGCGCAGCATTGGGCTGACCGAAGCGGGAAAGATCTACTATCAGGGCTGTCGCAGGATGCTCCATGAGGTGCAGGATGTGCACGAGCAGCTCTACGCCTTTAACAATACGCCCATCGGCACACTGCGCATCGGTAGCTCTTCAACCATGGCGCAAAATGTGCTGGCAAAAATGACCGCCGAGATGCTGAAAGAGCATCCGGGGCTGTCAGTTAATCTGGTGACGGGCATCCCCGCACCGGATCTTATCGCCGACGGGCTGGACGTGGTGATCCGCGTGGGCGCGTTGCAGGATTCCAGCCTCTTCTCCCGCCGCCTCGGCACTATGCCGATGGTGGTCTGCGCGGCCAAAAACTATCTCGCCCACTACGGCACGCCGGAAAAACCGGCCGATATGGTGAACCACTCGTGGCTGGAGTACAGCGTGCGCCCGGATAACGAGTTTGAGCTGGTGGCCCCGGAAGGGATCGCCACGCGCCTGATCCCGCAGGGGCGGTTTGTCACCAACGATCCGATGACCTTAACCCGCTGGCTAACCGCCGGCGCAGGGATCGCCTACGTGCCGCTGATGTGGGTGATCGATGAGATCAACAGCGGTCAGCTTGAGATCCTGCTCCCGCGCTACCAGTCGGATCCGCGCCCGGTTTACGCGCTCTACACGCAGAAAGATAAGCTGCCGTTGAAAGTGCAGGTCTGTATCAACTATTTGACGGATTACTTTATTGAGGTGGCGAAGGTCTACCAGAGCATGCAGGGGCGCAGGGTGTGAAAGCATTCACCCTCTTTGCGCGAAAGAGGGTGAACGGTAAGGATTAGGCCGTGCCGCCGACGGTCAGATTGTCGACCTTCAACGTCGGTTGACCCACGCCAACCGGCAGGCTCTGCCCCTCTTTGCCGCAGACGCCAACGCCGTTATCAAGCTTCAGATCGTTGCCGACCATGGAGATCTGCTGCATCGCTTCGATGCCAGAGCCAATCAGGGTCGCGCCTTTAACCGCTTTGGTCACTTTGCCTTTTTCAATCAGGTACGCCTCAGAGGTGGAGAAGACGAACTTGCCAGAGGTGATATCCACCTGGCCGCCGCCGAAGTTCGGCGCATAGATGCCGTACTCCACGGATTCGATAATCTCTTGCGGCGTCGATTTGCCCGCCAGCATATAGGTGTTGGTCATACGCGGCATCGGCAGATGGGCATAAGACTCACGACGGCCGTTACCGGTCGGTTTCACGCCCATCAGGCGCGCGTTCATCTTGTCCTGCATATAGCCTTTCAGCACGCCGTTTTCGATCAGCGTATTGTACTGGCCCGGCGTCCCTTCATCGTCAATGGCAACTGAACCACGGCGATCGGCGATGGTGCCGTCATCAACCACGGTGCAAAGCTCGGAGGCAACCAGCTGACCCATCTGGCCGCTGAACACCGAAGTACCGCGACGGTTGAAGTCCCCTTCGAGGCCGTGACCAACCGCTTCATGCAGCAGCACGCCCGGCCAGCCTGCGCCCAGCACTACCGGCAGCGTGCCCGCAGGCGCAGCGACGGCAGAGAGATTGACCAGCGCCATACGCACCGCTTCGTGCGCCCAGGCGTCGGCACGAACTTCGCCATCCACCTCTTGCAGGAACCACTCGTAACCGAAACGACCGCCGCCACCGCTGGCACCGCGCTCGCGTTTACCGTCATCTTCAACCTGTACGCTGACAGAGAGACGTACCAGCGGGCGCACATCGGCCGCCAGCGTGCCGTCCGTCGCCGCCACCAGAATCAACTCATAGACGCCGGTCAGGCTGGCAGTCACTTCCTGCACCCGCTTGTCAGCAGCACGCGCCGCTTTATCGACGCGACGCAGGATATCGAGCTTCTCTTCGCGGCTCATGCTTTGCAGCGGATCGATGCTGGTATAGAGGCTCTGATGCTCAACCGCGCCGAGAGTTTTGACTTTACCGTCGCCCTCTTCGCGGACGATGGTGCGCGCGGCCTGTGCGCTCTGCTCTAACGCCAACAGGCTGATCTGGTCTGCGTAAGCAAAACCGGTTTTCTCGCCGCTGATGGCGCGCACGCCCACGCCCTGGTCAATATTGTAAGAACCATCTTTGATGATGCGGTCTTCTAAAACCCAGGATTCGTGATAGCTCGACTGGAAATAGAGGTCGCCGTAGTCAAGACGACGCGCGGTCAGTTGACCGAGAATGGCAAACAGATCCTGATGATTCAGGCCATTCGCTGCCAGCAGTTGTTCACTCACCAGATTAAGACTCATCATGTTTTCTCGTCGTTGCCGCCACATCGGGCAATAAAAAAGTGCGATACAAGGAGCTTGAGGCAATTCGCTGATGCCGTCAAATCATTGCTTTTTGTCGGTGCGCGGCTGGCGCATCACTTCGTTGATCTGCGGCTGGTCTACCGGGCCGGTAATGCGGTAGCGCAGAATAGAGACTTTATTCCACAGCGGACCCAGCACTTTGCTGGCCGCGAACACCGCCGCGCCGACGATCGGGTTAACGGCAAACGCCGCCGCCACGCCAACGGTCGCGGAAATTTCTGGTGCCACCACCGCTTCAACATCAAGCTGGCGGCGCACCAGATCCACTGAGCCTTTCATCGCAATATCCGCTTCCAGCCCATCGACCAGCGTGTCATCAGTGTGCAGCACGCCATCTTTGATCCACGCCGTGCTGCGAATGGAGTCAAACCAGAAGCCCTCATTACTGAAGGTGTCGCTGAAATCAAAGCGCAGCTTGCGCAGCAGCGAATCGACGCTGAAGAGGCGCAGGATCTGCCCGGCATGTCCGGTGCTGATATCATCGATTTTGCCTTTGCCGAGGCGCGTGCGCAGAATGCCGTTGAGCGACGCTTCCTCCGGCTGCCACGGCGCGCTGCGCCAGTGCAGATCGTAATTGACGTTGAACGGCGCGTCGCGCACCGGCGTCGGCACCCCAAAGAAGCCCATCGCCGAATCGAGCTTATCGCCGCGCAGAATACCCTTAATGGACGTGCGCTCGCCGCCCGCGCGGTTGACCCACTCGCCGTCGGCGGTCAGGCGCGCCACGCCGCTATCGACCAGCCCATTTGCCAGCGTCAGCGTATCGCCTTTAATGGCGAAATCGCCCTCGATACGGCCATATTTCTGCCCCCACAGCCAGCACTCTTTACAGCGCAGTTGCAGATCGGGCCAGCCGCTGAAATCAATGCGCTGCTTCTCGCTGAAAAGCGTGGTTGGCGAAGTGATATCTTTCGTCTTCGCGGCGCTCGCCGGGTTGTAGTAAAGATAACGAATATCAGCCTGCCACGGCGCGTTTTTATTGATCTTCAGCGTCGCGTTAAGTTCGCGGCCCTGCGCGTCAACAGTGGTGCCGGCAAACTGCGGCTGCGAGACGATGCTCATGTTATTCCACTGCTGCCCGCCGAGCGTCAGGGCGGGCGTACGCAGCGTGATGCGCGAGGGCAGCGAAGCGCTGCTGCTGACATGGCTTGCTGCGCCCTGATTAAACAGCGCCAGCCACTGCGCGCCGTCCAGCGGCGGCAGATTAAGCTCCAGCCCGCTCTGCTCCGGCAGCGGCGGCGTGGTTTTACTCTCCGAGGTCCAGATGCCGCGATCGAGCGCCAGCTTGCTGCCGAGCAGCCAGCGGCTGTTAAAGTGATTATCCGCGCCTGCGTTACCGGTCAGCGCAAAGCTGTGCAGGTTGCCGTCCACTTTCACCTTCACCGGCAGCGCATGGCCTGCCCGCTTTTCAAGCGGCGGCGGTAAGGTGCTGGCGATATTGCCGAGATCGCCTGCCAGGTTGACCTTATAGCTCGCTTCGCCACGGTAAGGGAGCGTCACGCCAACATCCCCTTTCCACGTCACGTTCCCGCGGAGTGCATCGTTAAGCTGCTCCGGCAGTACGCCGGTACGTGATGGCTGCCAGTTGCCGTTGAGATTCACCGCCACCTCGTAGGCTTTAGCGCCCTCGGTAGTCGTGAAGTCGACATTCAGCGGCTGGTTAAACCAGGTGGCGGTCAGCGGCTCACTCTTCAGGTTGCCATTCTCAAAGCTGAATTTGCCGCTGAGGTTTTTCAGCGTACTGCTGATGGGCTTGATAAACAGTGAATTGTTCTTCAGCGCGACCTCGCCTTTGGCCAGCGTCATCTCGCCATCCAGCGGAATATCGAGATGTAAGCGAGCACTCACATCACCATCAATTTGCAGCTCATCTAGCGCGCTGCCGAGCGAGTCGTGCAGCGGCGTCTGTTTAAAATAGGGGCCGACCTCTTTGCCCGGCCCATTGATATCGGCATCAATGATCAGCTTCTCTTTGATGTAATCCGGAATCGCGGCGGCCAGGTTGCTGGCGGTCACGCCGCCGAGCATCACTTTGTCGCTCTTCATCCATAAGCCGTCATTGAGGAAGTCGAGGCTAATATCGAGGTTTTGCAGCGCGGGCCAGTCCGGCTGGAAGGCAAAGGTGGCATTGCGCAGGGGCACCAGCACTTCAAACTGCCCTTCATTATGCTTATAGGGGAAGAGGCTCGGGTTACCGGCGAAGACCAGCGTGGCGTTTTCCGCCTGCCCGCCTTTAATCGCACCGCTGAGATAATCCACCAGCGCTTTGCCCATCAAGTTTTCCGGGAAGTAACGCCACGCCTGCCCGGCGTCGGAGACGTTAATTCCGGCCAGAATGCTGAGCCACGGCGCTTTGCCTTCCGGTTGCAGATAACGGAAATCCCCGCGCGCGTGCAGCCCGGTGGCCTGTACATCAATATTGCGCCCGTCCAGCTGGAAGCCCTGCTCGTTCTTCTGCCAGTTGAGCGTGGCCAGGCCCTTTTCGATCTCCAGCGGCGCGCGAAACACCGTCTCATACGGCATCTTCGCCTGCGAAATATCGGCGGTTAAGCGCCCGTTTTCAACGCTCCCATCAAGCGTACCGGCGAAGTGCTCCATACCGGGCAGCAGCTTCCATTGATGCCAGCTGAGATCCTGCCAGCGCGCCTGGAAGCGGCTCTTTTCCGGCGTTTTTAATGGAATATCGACCGCCAGCCGCGCAAGCTTGCCCGCCGGTTGCAGAGTGTTCCAGATGTCATACATCGCCGGGGAAATTTTCTGCGCAATCGGCATCAGCCCGTCGAGGCTATTCAATTCAAGGTTGGTGGCACGAACGCGAAGCTCATCGCTCGCCTCTTTCGCTTCCTGCGCCGGGACCCAGGCGAAGCTGAGCGCCCCCTGCGGCCAGGGTTTATCATCAATCGCAATGCGCGTCACCGGCACGTCAAACTGCCAGCCCGCTTTCTGACGGCTGATATGGGTGGTCAGGTTGTCGACGGTCAAGCGATGGGTGGTGTTATTCCCCAGCCAGCTGGCACCGCCTTTTTTCAGCCACACATCGCCGCTTTCAATTTCGCCCTTGTTGAGCGTCATCCACCCTTCGAGGCTAAAGCGGGCGGAGGTCAGCGCGACCTTATCCTGCATCCACTGGCTGAGCCACGGTTTGACATCGATATCATCGGCTTGTAGCCAGACGCGGCCGTTATTCAGCAGGCCGTTGTCATCGCGCAGATCCATACGCACCTGCATCACGCCATGCTGCCCGGTGAGGCTGGTGAGGCTCACCTGCCCTTCGGCACGGTGGCGATCGTCGCCGTTAAGCCAGGTGAGCTGCGGGATCGCCAGTTCGGCGCGTTGACCAGAGGGGGTTAAAAAGCTGACGCGGCTGTCGCGCAGATCGAAGTGATCGAACTGGCGCAAAAAGAGATCGCTGATGCGATCCTTGCCGAGGGTGTTGCCCTCTTCACTGCTCTCAAGGGGGGTATTGCTGTTAACCGCGAGTTGGTAAAAGGTGAGATCGCGGAACTGCCAGCGCAGGTGCAGCAGGCTCTGCCAGACGTCGAGCGCCAGAGTAACGCGCTTTACCTCAACGCTGCCGCCATCTTTCAGCGTGGCCTGAATATCGCGAACCTCCAGCTCCGGGCCGAAGGTTTGCCAGCGCGCCTGAAACTCGCTGGCCTTAACCGGAAGCCCGGTTTGTGCAGCGATGCGCGCCAGAATTGGCTCACGCCACTCATTAAGGTGGGGTAACACAAGGCGCAGCCCGCTTACCAGCAGCGCCGCGATAACGATCAGCGTCGCGCCTGTAAGCAGTAATATCCCCGGCAGTCGCCTCACGCCTCTCTCCTTGTCAAACCCATCAGACCCGCTTGTTTCGCAGCATGGCCGCGAATTACATCATGACTACGTCAAACTGCTCCTGATTATAGAGCGGCTCGATTTGTACTTTGACCTGCTTACCGACGAAGATTTCCACCTCCGCCAGCGCATGAGACTCTTCGCTCTTCAGCGCTTCCGCCACGGCCGGAGAGGCGTAGACCAGGAAGCGATCGGAGTCGTAGGCGTGATGCACGCGCACGATTTCGCGCATGATTTCATAGCACACCGTTTCGACCGTCTTTACTGTGCCGCGCCCGTGACAGGTCGGACACTCGTTGCACAACACATGTTCAACGCTTTCGCGGGTGCGTTTGCGGGTCATCTCCACCAGGCCAAGCTGGGAGAAACCATTGATGCTGGTTTTCACCCGGTCTTTGCTCAGCGCCTGCTCCAGCGAGTGCAGCACGCGGCGGCGGTGATCCTCATTATTCATATCGATAAAGTCGATGATGATAATGCCGCCGAGATTGCGCAGCCGCAGCTGGCGGGCGATCGCCTGGGTGGCTTCAATGTTGGTATTGAAGATGGTGTCGTCGAGATTGCGATGGCCGACAAACGCGCCGGTGTTGATGTCGACGGTGGTCATCGCTTCGGTTTGATCGATAATCAGGTAGCCGCCCGATTTCAGCTCCACTTTGCGCTCAAGCGCGCGCTGGATTTCGTTTTCGACATCAAAGAGATCGAAGATTGGCTGGCGGCCACTGTAGTGCTCAAGCTTGCTGGTCATCTCGGGGATGTACTCTGCGGTAAACTCCAGCAGCGCTTCAAAGGTAAGGCGCGAGTCAACGCGGATGCGATCGAGATGGGCATCGGCAAAATCGCGCAGGACGCGCTGGGCTAACGCCAGCTCGCCGTAGAGCTTATAACGCGTCTGCTGGCGCTTTTTGCGCTCCATTACCTTCGTCCAGACGCGCTTCAGGTAGGCCGCGTCAGAGGCGAGATCCTCTTCGCAAACCCCTTCCGCAGCGGTACGAATGATAAATCCGCCCTGCTCATCGCAGTAGCTCGCCACCACCTTTTTCAGGCGATCGCGCTCGGCTTCGCTCTCAATACGCTGAGAGACGCCAACGTGCGCGGCGCCCGGCATAAAGACCAGGTAACGGGAGGGTAAAGTGATGTCGGTAGTCAGACGCGCGCCTTTGGTGCCGAGGGGATCTTTCACCACCTGTACCATCAGGTCCTGGCCCTGGCGCACCAGCTCGGAGATATCGCGTACGGTAAAGTTCTTCTGCTCTTCACCGGCGACGCATTCGGTGTGCGGCATAATGTCGGAGGCGTGTAGAAACGCCGCCTTTTCCAGACCAATATCTACAAAAGCCGCCTGCATACCCGGTAGCACCCGGCTAACCCGACCTTTGTAGATATTGCCTACTATCCCGCGCCGTGCTTCGCGCTCGATGTGAATTTCCTGCAGAATGCCGCCGTCAATATAGGCAACACGCGTTTCCGATGGTGTAACGTTGACCAGTAATTCAGCCGTCATGATTATCTCTTCCTTCACGCACTGCGTTGAAATTGCTCAGCAATTCAAAGGTTTCCACTAGCGGTAAGCCAACGACAGCGTGATAACTCCCGTTAATTTTCCTGACAAAGCAACCGCCCAGCCCCTGAATACCATACGCACCGGCTTTATCCAGCGGTTCCCCGCTCGCTACATAGTCGGCAATATCCTTTTCTGATAACGCTCTGAAGGTCACTTCGGTTTCTACCAGACACTCCAGCACCTGTTCGCGGTCCGCAATAGCGACGGCGGTCATCACCTGGTGAGTCTGCCCGGAGAGTTGACGCAGCATAGTGGCAGCATGCGAGGAGTCATGGGGTTTTTCAAGCACTTCCCCATTTAATATGACAATGGTATCGGCGCCCAGCACCGGCAGATCGCGCGATGCCATCGCCACGCCCGCCTGCGCTTTTTCCCGCGCCAGCCGCGCCACGTACTGCCTGGCGCTCTCGCCGGCCTGCCGCTGCTCCTCAATACCCGGAACAATACGCTCAAACGACACCCCAAGCTGCGTCAGTAATTCCTGACGGCGGGGAGAACCAGAAGCAAGCCAGATAGCTGTCATATCAACCTTTATTGCACCGCAAACTGCTGACGGATCTTACGCATAAGCAGGAAGATCCACGGCCAGAGCACGCCATTGACCAGGCTGCTCCAGAAAATTTCTGGTTTGAACGAGACGTTGATCACCAAAAACTCGGCCCAGAAGACGACCACTTCTGTTGCCAGCGACAATAACATTACCACCAGCGCTTGTTGCCAGAGCGCCAGATTTCGGAATAACTGAAATTTCAGTGCGACCAGATAGGCGACGATGCTCAGGGAGAGCGCGCGTACGCCAAGGGTGGATCCGCTAATGAGATCCAGTATGGCACCCATCGCAAAACCCGTACCGACATTTACGCGGTGCGGCAAGGCGAGGATCCAGTAGAGCAGAATCAGCAGCACCCAGTTTGGCCGGTAGACGATGATGTCATCCGGCCAGGGCATGATTTGAAGCAATAGCGCAATGAAAAACGAGAGCCAGATGACCCAGCGCCCCTGGCTACGATAACTTGCCACTACTGCCCTCCCGACGATTGTTGCGGCATCGGCTGGGTTAAGCCGGTCGCCGGTGCAGGCATCGGTGCAGGCGGCCCCATGGTATCCGGAGAAGGCAAGACCTGCGGCATCATCTGCAGCAGACGCTCGTTCGCCACGCGGTGAACATCTTCCGGCGTGCGCGGGTTAGCGCCGTTGCGATCGGAGCCCCAGAGCAGCAGCAGGTAACGTAAACGTTGCAGACCGGCGGTTGGACGCGCCTGAATCACCGTGTACGCACGCTGGGTATCGAGTTTCACCGAGGAGACCACCGCAACCGGGTAGCCTTCCGGGAAACGCCCGCCGAGACCGGAAGTCACCAGCACATCACCCACGCGAATATCGGTATTCGCCGGCAGATGTTCTAACTGCAGATCGTCAGTACAGCCGTTACCGGCGGCAATGACGCGGATATCGTTACGCAGCACCTGGATCGGCAGCGCGTGGGTCGCATCGCAAATCAGCAGCACGCGGCTGGTCATTTTCGCAACCGCAATCACCTGGCCGACAACGCCTTTATCGCTGATCACCGGCTGGCCTTCGTAAACGCCGTTGACGCTGCCTTTATCGATAACCACCTGATCGCTGTAGGGATCGTTAACCGTTGAGATCACCTGGGTGACCATTTTTTGCTCATCCTGACGCAGCGGCGAGCCGAGCAGTTCGCGCAGCCGCGCGTTCTCCTGCTTGTACTGCCCTAACATCAGCAGCTCGCTGTTTTTCAGCAGCAGCTCCTGGCGCAGCGCCCGGTTTTCAAGTTCGAGCTGATCGCGCGAGGCCAGCGTTTGCGACACGCTGTCTAATAATTCGCGGGGACCATTGGAAATAAAATAGAAAGGGCTGACGGCCGTATCCATGTACGTCCGGATCTGGCTGAACGTACCGAGGCGGCTGTCGGCAATGATGACTCCAAGCGCCACCAAAACCGCCAGGAACAGGCGAATCTGCAGTGACGGACCACGGCTAAAAATTGGCTTCATAGGCTTTGCGTATTCTCAGGCCAGACAGATACGGAGCGCGAGGCCCCGTATCTGACGCGGATTACTCTTCGCTGAACAAGTCGCCGCCGTGCATATCGATCATTTCCAGCGCCTTGCCGCCGCCACGCGCTACGCAAGTCAGGGGATCTTCTGCCACTACCACAGGAATACCCGTCTCTTCCATCAGCAGACGGTCGAGGTTGCGCAGCAGCGCGCCGCCGCCGGTCAGAACCATACCGCGCTCGGAGATATCGGATGCCAGCTCCGGCGGGCACTGCTCCAGCGCGACCATGACAGCGCTAACGATGCCGGTCAGCGGCTCCTGCAGGGCTTCAAGGATTTCGTTGGAGTTCAGGGTGAAACCGCGCGGTACACCTTCTGCCAGGTTACGACCGCGCACTTCGATTTCGCGCACTTCATCGCCCGGGTAGGCAGAGCCGATTTCGTGTTTGATACGTTCTGCGGTGGCTTCACCAATCAGCGAGCCGTAGTTGCGGCGCACATAATTAATGATCGCTTCGTCGAAGCGGTCGCCGCCGATGCGGACAGAGGAGGAGTAAACCACGCCGTTTAAGGAGATAACGGCGACTTCGGTGGTACCACCACCGATATCGACGACCATAGAACCGGTCGCTTCGGAAACCGGCAGACCCGCGCCAATCGCGGCGGCCATCGGCTCTTCAATCAGGAAGACTTCACGGGCGCCAGCGCCCTGCGCGGATTCACGGATCGCGCGGCGCTCAACCTGCGTGGCGCCAACCGGCACACAGACCAGTACGCGCGGGCTTGGGCGCATAAAGCTGTTGCTGTGTACCTGTTTGATAAAGTGCTGCAGCATCTTTTCGGTCACGAAGAAGTCCGCGATTACGCCATCTTTCATCGGGCGGATTGCAGCGATATTGCCCGGCGTACGGCCAAGCATCTGCTTCGCTTCATGACCGACTGCGGCCACGCTTTTCGGTGAACCGGCACGATCCTGGCGAATGGCCACTACGGAAGGCTCATTCAGTACGATGCCTTGTCCTTTTACATAAATCAGGGTATTCGCGGTACCCAGGTCAATGGACAGGTCATTGGAAAACATGCCACGAAATTTTTTCAACATACTAAGGGATAATCCTGAAAGCTGGGGCGGAAAGAAAAATCCGCTTACTTTACCAACCACACGCAGCAGCGACAAGGCACAAGAAGTCTCAGCTACGGTGAAAATTAGTGCAGTTTGTTTCCTTTGTTGCAAAACGACATGACTCTGTCCGGAAGCGTAAAAAAACCGTCGTTCCGGCACGTTGCGCCTGCAAGCTGGCAAAGGTCAAACCGGCATTTTTACTGCAACAATCTGGCGGGCAGGCTCGCACGCCCCCCGACCACGGCAGCGCGCGTTATTCTACGTGAAAACGACTCAAACAGCAGTTCAAACCGAGTATCTTTGTGAATATTTTTTCACATTGGTGTCGAGCGGCTGAGACGCCGCGAAGAAATCGCCCTGTCCGCCCGCAACGCCTCGCTCCTCCAGCATCTGCCATTCGCCGCGCGTGCGAACGCCGGTCGCAAAGACGCGGGTTCGTGTGCCTTTACACGCTTCAACAAGGCTCTGTACCAGCAGCTGGTTTTCGGTGCGCTTCTCAATGTTCCTGACCAACCCCGGATGCAGCTTCAGTAACTCGACATCCAGAGCTTTGATCCAGCTGGTGCTGACCAATGTCAGACCCGCCTGAACCACCGCCACGCGCGCGCCTAATCCATTGATCAATCGCACGACCGACTGCAATCGGCTGATGTGTTGACACACATCGGCCTCTGCAAGTTCAAAAATAATCCGTTTGCGTTGCGATTTTTCGCATTGCATCAAGGTATCGCGCAGCCAGCGCTGGAAGCGCGGGCGGATCAGCGACTCGACGGTGACCTCAATGGCGAGGTTCTCCTCCGGCCAGTAGCCGAGGAACGGCATTAAGCGCGTGATCTGCAGCCGGTCGTACTCCTCTGACAGGCCAAATTGCAGCACCATCTGCATATACTCTTCGGCGATCACCTCCTGCTCGCCGTCGAAAATGCGGCACATTAACTCCCGGTGGTGCACTTGCCCGTCGCGGTTAACCGCCGGTTTCTGGTAGACGCGCGGCCCACCCCGATTCAGCATCTGCTCAATCAGCGTGCGCCAGCGCACATTGCCGCGTCCCTGCTCCGGTAACGAGTCGTCATAGACTGACCAACTGTTGGTGCCCTGCAGCACCGCGTTGCGCGCCGCCGCCTCCGCGTGCTCCATCACTTGTCTTGTCGACTGCCCGCCGCGCCAGCTGCAGATGCCGATATGCATAATGTCTTCCCGGGTCAACATTTTGGTCGGCGGCAAGCCATCCACTGCTTTCAGGATCTGCCCGGCAATGCTCTCCGCCTCCTTTAATGTGCGGTGCGGAAGCAGTACCGCAAAATCACTGCGGTGATAGCGCGCCAGCAGCGCGCCGGGGTAACGCATAATAAAGGTGGAGAGTAAGTTGATTAGGGTGAAGAGATACTCTTCGGCGGCAGAGGCAAGCCCGTCGCTGTCGCGCAGCAGGTCAAAATCGGGCAGGCGGATCATCATCACCACGCCGTGCGAGCCGACTTTTTCCTGATCTTCTAATAGTGTTGCCAGTTGATTATCGAAAAAGAGGCGGTTATTGAGGCCGGTGCGCGTGTCCTGCGCCGCGTAAGAGCGGATTAGCGTATCCATGCGGCTGCGCTGATCGCTGGCAAACTGAATATCGGTGAGTAAGACGTCCAGCGCGCTGCTGGTGCGCGACGGCCACTCATAGATGCTGCCGCGCACCTGCGCGCCGCGCTCGCCGTTGAGGATGCGCGTCGCCCGCAGTTCCAGCAGCTCCTGGCCGGAGAGTTGGCGTCGCAGCCAGCGCACCGCGAGGAAAATAATGACTATCATAAAACCAATCGCCACTGTCAGCGGCGCGGTGGTCATCATAGAGCGGAAGTAGTTGGCCATCGGATCCTGATAGACCAGCGTAAAGGTCACGCCGGGGATCTTCATCGACGGCATCTCAATCTCGCGCATCGCGTAGTTACTGCCCGCCGGGCGATAATTCCCTTTGCGCGTATGGCTTAAAAGGGTATGGCGGCCCTGCTTGATGGCAATCGAGGTGATATCGACCGGCACCATCATCTCATCAAGCTGCGTTGAGAGGCGCGGAAGCGGCGTGGAGATCAGGCGGGTATCGATAACGGCAGCAACGGCCTGTACGCGGTTGGCGACTTTATCTTGTATGGCGTTATAAAAGCTGAGTGAGCAGCCGATGAGCGTGACGAAAATCGCCAGCCCGGTCAGAAGTGTTACAAAAGCACTAAATTTCGTCGTTAATCGCATCCCTGATTTAACTCCGCGCGTGTAAAGAACAGAACGATATCGCCTGAAGAAGGTCTGTATAGTAAGCACTAACTTTTGAGCTTCGCCGCGACACGCGCGCGCACTGCGGTGAAGCCCGAAAATGGCACACCGTTTCACCCAGCGAGTATAGTCTTCAGAAATTTTTTTCCAATCATCAATAAGCTTAAAGAATGTCTTTAACACGCAATTTTCACTAATTGCTAACTTGCTCTTCTTCGCGTTAACGTAGTTTTCCCTACGCCAGCCGCGACACCCCTCAGAGGATGTAAATGAAGAAAAAATTGACCGAAGCAGATGTCACCGCTGAATCCGTGTTTTTTATGCAGCGCCGCCAGGTATTAAAGATGCTCGGCATCGGTGCAACGGCCGCCACACTCCCTTCAGTGGCGCACGCCGATCTTCTGGACTGGTTTAAAGGCAATGACCGCCCAAAAGCGCCAGCCGGCAAACCGCTGACATTCACCCAGCCTGCCGAATGGCAAAGTAAGCTGCCGTTGACGCCGGAAGAGAAAGTTACCGGCTACAACAACTTTTACGAATTTGGGCTGGATAAAGCCGATCCTGCTGCCAATGCCGGCAGCATGAAGACCGATCCCTGGACGTTGACCATTGATGGTGAAGTGGCGAAACCGCTGACACTCGATCATGCGGCGCTGACCTCGCGCTTTCCGCTGGAAGAGCGTATTTATCGCATGCGCTGCGTCGAAGCCTGGTCGATGGTGGTGCCGTGGATTGGTTTTCCGCTGCATAAACTGCTGGCGCTGGTGGAGCCGACCAGCAAAGCGAAGTATGTCGCTTTTGAAACACGTTATGCACCCGATGAGATGCCGGGTCAGAAGGATCGCTTTATTGGCGGCGGCCTGGCCTACCCTTATGTAGAAGGGTTGCGTATAGATGAAGCGATGCATCCGCTCACGCTGCTCACCGTTGGGGTCTATGGCAAAGCGCTGCCGCCGCAGAACGGAGCGCCGATTCGCCTCACCGTGCCGTGGAAATATGGCTTTAAAGGCATTAAGTCTATCGTCAGTATCAAGCTCACCAGCCAGCGTCCGCCGACAACGTGGAACCTCTCCGCACCGAATGAGTATGGTTTTTATGCCAATGTGAACCCGCATGTCGATCACCCGCGTTGGTCGCAGGCGACGGAACGTTTTATCGGTTCGGGCGGCGCGCTGGACGTAAAGCGCCAGCCGACGCTGCTGTTTAATGGCTACGGTGAAGAGGTCGCTTCCCTCTATCGCGGTCTCGATTTGCGGGAGAACTTCTAAGTGCGGTTAACGGCAAAACAGATCACCTGGCTTAAAGTTGCGCTACATCTTGCCGGTTTCCTGCCGCTGCTCTGGCTCTTCTGGGCGGCGAACCAGGGCTACTTCAGCGCCGATCCGGCAAAAGATATTCAACATTTCACCGGCCGAATGGCGCTGAAGTTTCTGCTCGCCAGCCTGCTTATCACCCCGCTGGCGCGCTACGGTAAGCAGCCACTGCTGATCCGTACGCGTCGGCTGCTTGGGCTGTGGTGCTTTGCATGGGCCAGCTTACATCTGGTGAGCTATACGCTGCTGGAGCTGGGCATTAATAACCTGGCTTTGCTCGGACAAGAGCTTGTCACCCGTCCTTATTTAACCCTTGGCGCAATCAGTTGGCTGATCTTACTGGCGCTGGCTGCGACATCGACGCAGTGGGCGCAGCGTAAACTGGGCAGACGCTGGCAAACTCTGCACAACTTCGTCTATCTGGTAGCGATCCTCGCACCTGTTCACTACCTCTGGTCGGTGAAGATTCTCTCCCCACAGCCGATTATCTACGCGGCTGCCGCGCTGGTATTGTTAGCGTTGCGTTACAAAAAATTCCGCCAATGGTGGCGTTAGCCACCGTTTTTGCGCGGTTCCCCGCAGAAAAAGCGCCTTTCGCGACGCGTTCCCGCAACATGAATTAGAATCTTCTCAGATAAGACCAGTATTTAGCTGCCAAAAGCAACGAAATGGTTATAATGTGCGACTTTGGTTCGCTTATCGGACTTTTTTAAGCTCCGAAAAGGTGACAAGCGCGAATCGAAGGTATATTTTGTTTTTTGCCGAAGAATCGCAGGAGATAGCAGCATAATGGCTGATAAGTTCCATGTATTGGTTTTGAACGGACCGAACCTGAATATGCTCGGTACGCGAGAGCCGGAGAAGTACGGCACCCTGACACTTGAGGAGATTGTTAATTCTTTGAGTACAGAAAGCGCGGCACTTAATGTGGAACTGGCACATTTTCAGTCTAACGCGGAGTACGCAATCATCGACCGTATTCATCAGGCTAAAGACGTAACTGACTTCATCCTGATTAATCCGGCCGCGTTTACGCACACCAGTGTTGCTATCCGTGATGCGTTGCTGGCGGTGAATATCCCGTTTATCGAGATCCACCTCAGCAATGTACATGCGCGGGAGCCGTTCCGCCACCACTCCTATCTCTCGGATATTGCCGTTGGCGTTATCTGCGGGCTTGGTGCGGACGGTTATTCATACGCTTTACAGACGGCGGTAAAACGCCTGTCACAATCACACTAAACAAGAGTACGGAACCCACTCATGGATATTCGTAAGATTAAAAAACTGATCGAGCTGGTTGAAGAATCAGGCATCTCCGAACTGGAAATTTCCGAAGGCGAAGAGTCTGTGCGCATCAGCCGCAGTGCACCTGCCGCAAGTTTCCCGATGATGCAGCAGGCTTATGCCGCGCCGATGATGCAACAACAGCCTGCCCTGGCGAATGCTGTCGCGACGACAGCCGCGGTAGAAGCACCGGCAGCCGCAGCAGAAATCAGTGGTCACATCGTACGTTCCCCGATGGTCGGAACCTTCTATCGCACCCCGAGCCCGGATGCGAAAGCCTTTATCGAAATCGGCCAGAAAGTTAACGTGGGCGACACCCTCTGCATCGTTGAAGCGATGAAAATGATGAACCAGATCGAAGCCGATAAATCAGGCGTGGTGAAAGCCATTCTGGTCGAGAGTGGCCAACCGGTTGAATTTGACGAGCCGCTGGTCGTCATCGAGTAACGAGGCGCACATGCTGGATAAAATTGTTATCGCCAACCGCGGCGAGATCGCACTGCGAATCCTTCGTGCCTGTAAAGAGCTGGGCATTAAGACCGTCGCTGTGCACTCCACGGCGGATCGCGATTTAAAACACGTATTACTGGCGGACGAAACGGTCTGTATCGGTCCGGCACCGTCCGTTAAAAGTTACCTGAATATCCCGGCGATCATCTCTGCGGCCGAAATCACTGGCGCAGTGGCGATTCACCCGGGTTATGGCTTCCTCTCTGAGAACGCCAACTTCGCTGAGCAGGTTGAGCGCTCCGGCTTTATCTTTATCGGCCCGAAAGCCGACACCATTCGCCTGATGGGCGATAAAGTGTCTGCGATCAACGCGATGAAGAAAGCGGGCGTACCTTGCGTACCAGGTTCTGACGGCCCGCTGGGCGACGACGTTGACGCTAACCGTGCCCATGCAAAACGCATCGGCTACCCGGTTATCATCAAAGCCTCCGGCGGCGGCGGCGGTCGCGGTATGCGCGTAGTGCGCAAAGACGCCGACCTGGCGCAGTCCATTGCCATGACGCGCGCGGAAGCAAAAGCAGCGTTCAACAACGACATGGTCTACATGGAGAAGTACCTGGAAAATCCTCGCCACGTCGAGATCCAGGTGCTGGCAGATGGTCAGGGTAACGCGATCTATCTGGCCGAGCGTGACTGCTCCATGCAGCGCCGCCACCAGAAAGTGGTTGAAGAGGCACCGGCTCCGGGCATCACGCCGGAACTGCGTCGCTACATCGGTGAGCGTTGTGCGAAAGCCTGTGTTGATATCGGCTATCGCGGCGCGGGTACCTTCGAGTTCCTGTTTGAGAACGGCGAGTTCTACTTTATTGAGATGAACACCCGTATTCAGGTAGAGCACCCGGTAACCGAAATGATCACCGGCGTTGACCTGATCAAAGAGCAGCTGCGTATCGCTGCCGGTCAGCCGCTCTCCATCACTCAGGAAGAGGTGGTGATCAAAGGTCATGCGGTCGAATGCCGTATTAACGCCGAAGATCCCAACACTTTCCTGCCGAGCCCGGGCAAAATCACGCGCTTCCATGCGCCAGGTGGTTTTGGCGTGCGCTGGGAATCGCATATCTACGCCGGTTATACCGTACCGCCGTATTACGATTCCATGATTGGCAAGCTGATCTGCTACGGCGAGAGCCGTGATGTGGCGATTGCACGCATGAAGAATGCGCTGCAGGAGCTGATCATCGACGGGATTAAAACCAACGTTGATCTGCAGATGCGCATTATGTCCGACGAGAACTTCCAGCACGGTGGAACCAATATCCACTACCTGGAGAAGAAACTCGGTCTGCAGGAAAAATAATCGCGATTACGCGCAAAAGGCCGGTTCTTCCGGCCTTTTTTGTTTTTCTCTCCCCTCATCTTTTCCTTAAGGTACAATCCCCGCTTTCTTCATCCACAAGGGAATAAAATGGACAACCGTTTTGTTCAGGCACACATTGAGGCCCGCTGGGCGCTGTGGCTGACCCTTCTCTATCTTGCTGCCTGGTTAGTGTGTGCTTACCTACCGGATTCAGCGCAGGGCATCACCGGTTTACCCCACTGGTTCGAGATGGCCTGCCTGTTAACGCCGCTGGTGTTTGTGCTGCTCTGCTGGGCGATGGTGCGTTTTATCTTCCGTGATATCCCGCTGGAGGATAAGGATGCAAACTGAAATTATTGCCGTGCTGGTGATCTACCTGTTCATCGTTTTCGGCCTCTCCTTCTATGCTATGCGTCAGCGCAGCAGCGGCACCTTCCTGAGCGAGTATTTCCTCGGCAGCCGCTCGATGGGCGGATTTGTGCTGGCGATGACCCTGACGGCGACCTATGTCAGCGCAAGCTCCTTTATCGGCGGCCCTGGCGCTGCCTATAAATTCGGCCTCGGCTGGGTGCTGCTGGCGATGATTCAGGTGCCGACCATCTGGCTATCGCTCGGTATCCTTGGCAAAAAATTCGCCATTCTTGCCCGCCGCTATAACGCCATTACTCTCAACGATATGTTGATGGCCCGCTACCAGAGCCGGGCGGTGGTGTGGCTTGCCAGTATCAGTTTACTGGTGGCCTTTGTCGGGGCGATTGCGGTGCAGTTTATCGGCGGCGCGCGGCTGCTGGAGACCGCTGCGGGCATCAAGTATGAATCTGGCCTGCTGATTTTCGGCATCACCATTGCACTCTACACCGCGTTTGGCGGTTTTCGCGCAAGCGTACTGAACGACACCATGCAGGGAATGGTGATGTTGATCGGCACGCTTGTCCTGCTGGCGGGCGTGATCCATGCGGCGGGCGGCCTGCACCATGCGGTGGATACTCTGCGGCAGATCGACCCGAAACTGGTCAGCCCGCACGGCGCAAGCGATATACTCACCCCGGCCTTTATGACCTCCTTCTGGGTGCTGGTCTGCTTCGGCGTGATTGGCCTGCCGCATACCGCCGTGCGCTGCATCTCTTATAAAGACAGCAAATCGGTGCATCGCGGCATTATTATCGGCACCATTGTGATTGCGCTATTGATGCTCGGTATGCACCTGGCGGGCGCGCTGGGCCGGGCGGTGCTGCCGCATCTGTCGGTGCCGGACCAGGTGATCCCAACCTTAATGGTGGAAGTGCTGCCACCGTGGGCGGCCGGGCTGTTTCTCGCCGCGCCGATGGCGGCGATCATGTCTAACGTCAACGCTCATCTGTTACAGGCTTCTGCCACCATCATTAAAGATCTGTGGCTCAGCGCCCAGCCGACTAAAATTCGTCATGAGCCGAGTCTGAAGCGTATTTCGACGGCAACCACGCTCATTCTCGGTGTGCTGATGATGCTGGCCGCATGGCGTCCGCCAGAGATGATCATCTGGCTGAACCTGCTGGCGTTCGGTGGTCTTGAAGCGGTGTTCCTGTGGCCGCTGGTGCTGGGGCTTTACTGGGAGCGCGCAAATGCCGCAGGCGCGCTCAGCGCCATGCTTGTCGGCGGCGTGCTGTATGCCGTGCTCGCCACCCTGAATATTCAGTATCTGGGCTTTCATCCGATTGTGCCCTCGCTGCTGCTAAGTTTGTTAGCCTTTGTGGTCGGGAACCGTTTTGGTCGCCCGGTGCCGCAGGCTGCTTCCCTTTCTGCTAATCAATAAAGAGTAACGCCATGCCATGGATCCAACTGAAACTGAACACCACCGGCGCGCATGCTGAAGATCTGAGCGACGCTCTGATGGAAGCAGGCGCAGTCTCCATTACCTTCCAGGATACGCACGACACGCCCGTGTTTGAGCCGCTGCCGGGCGAGACACGCCTGTGGGGCGATACCGATGTGATCGGCCTGTTCGATGCTGAAACAGAGATGGCGGAGGTGGTTGCCCAACTCGCGTCTCATCCGCTGCTGGGCGAAGGCTTCGCGCATAAAATTGAGCAGCTGGAAGATAAAGACTGGGAGCGCGAATGGATGGATAACTTCCACCCGATGCGCTTTGGCGAGCGGCTGTGGATCTGCCCGAGCTGGCGCGATGTGCCGGATGAAACCGCCGTTAACGTGATGCTCGATCCCGGCCTGGCATTCGGCACCGGCACCCATCCGACAACGTCGCTCTGCCTGCAGTGGCTCGACGGCCTCGATCTTAACGGCAAAACGGTGATCGATTTTGGCTGCGGTTCCGGCATTCTGGCGATCGCGGCACTGAAGCTGGGCGCGGCAAAAGCGATCGGGATCGATATCGATCCGCAGGCGATCCAGGCGAGCCGCGATAATGCCGAGCGCAATGGCGTCTCAGACCGCCTTGAACTCTATCTGCCGGACGATCAGCCTGCAGAGATGAAAGCCGACGTGGTGGTCGCGAATATCCTCGCTGGCCCGCTGCGCGAGCTGGCACCGCTGATTAGCGTTCTGCCCGTTGCGGGCGGGCTGCTGGGGCTGTCGGGCATCCTTGCCAGCCAGGCAGAGAGCGTTTGTGAAGCCTATACCAACCTGTTTAACCTCGATCCGGTGGTTGAAAAAGAGGAGTGGTGCCGGATTACGGGTCAGAAAAAATAGTCCCCACAGCGTGGCCTCCCGGCCACGCTTTTTATTTCCCTGCCGTTTGTAGTGATTTATTTCCCGTGAAGTTTATAATGAGCCGCCGCTGTATCAACGGATGGTAAATCATTGATTTATAAACATTCATCGGATGAATACTATGTCACTTCGTATAGTAAAAACAGCCTTCGCTGTGGCAAGCCTGTTTCCTCTATTTGCCTGCTCCGCTCACTGGAGTTATCAAGGCGCAACCTCGCCGGAACATTGGGGTGAGTTAAGTCAGGAGTTTCAGACCTGCCAGAGTGGTAAAAACCAGTCACCAATTGATATTGATAATATCGTCACTGCTCACCTCACGCCCTTTAGCAACCACTACCACGAAAGCCCTGCGCTGCTGATAAACAACGGCCATACGCTGCAAGCCAATTTTATCAATAACCTCAATACCATTGAGCTGGCAGGTATTGTCTCGCATTTGCAGCAGTTCCACTTCCACGCCCCCAGTGAACACACCCTGCATGGCAAACATGCCCCGCTGGAGATGCACCTGGTTCATACCTCCGCAAAGGGCGATATCACCGTTGTCGCGGTGCTGTTTGAAACGGGGGCAGCTAACCGCGAGTTGGCGGCGCTGTGGCAGCATCTCCCTACTCGCGGGGGCTCGACAGCGCTAACGGCGCAGCACATCGATATGGCGGCGCTGCTGCCGCGTGATAAGACCTACTGGCGCTTTAGCGGGTCGCTAACCACACCGCCCTGTTCAGAAGGAGTCACCTGGCTGGTAATGAAACAGCCCCTGACACTCTCTCCCCAACAACTTGACGCGTTCAAATCTGCGCTCGGGCACGCCAATAACCGCCCTACTCAGCAGCTGTATGGCCGGCTGGTCGTCGAGTAGCAGCCTGTAAATACCAGCATAAAAATGAGAGCGGGTTCGCAAAATCCGCTTTTTTTTGGCTTAAAAATCAGCAGTTATGCTGCTTATTGCCCCATTAAAAACGATAAATCTCGTGAATTTATCAGCAAGCTAAAAATTTTAGCTTTGCTATAACCCAATGAAAATTATGATGTAATGCCTGTTTGCCTCGCCAGGACTGGCTATTCCTTGATCTACAACAGTGGATTGCTCAAAGTTTGGCCTTTCATCTCGTGCAAAAAATGCGTAATATACGCCGCCTTGCAGTCACAGTATGGTCATTTCTTAACTCATGCGCATCGGACACCACCAGCTTAGAAATCGCCTGATCGCAGCGCCCATGGCTGGCATCACTGACAGACCTTTCCGGACGCTGTGCTACGAGATGGGAGCCGGTTTAACCGTATCCGAGATGATGTCGTCTAACCCGCAGGTTTGGGAAAGCGACAAATCACGACTGCGGATGGTGCACATTGATGAGCCCGGTATTCGCACCGTGCAAATTGCGGGCAGCGACCCGGAAGAGATGGCCCAAGCCGCACGTATTAACGTGGAAAGTGGCGCTCAAATTATTGATATCAATATGGGCTGTCCGGCTAAAAAGGTGAATCGCAAGCTTGCAGGTTCCGCCCTGTTGCAGCACCCGGATTTGGTGAAATCGATCCTCACCGCGGTGGTTGGCGCAGTGGATGTTCCTGTAACCCTGAAGATTCGCACAGGCTGGGCCCCTGAGCACCGTAACTGCGTAGAGATTGCCCAACTGGCTGAAGAGTGTGGCATTCAGGCTCTGACCATTCATGGACGCACCCGCGCCTGTTTGTTCAATGGAGAAGCTGAGTACGACACGATTCGGGCAGTTAAGCAGAAAGTTTCCATTCCGATTATCGCGAATGGCGACATTACTGACCCGCTTAAAGCCAGAGCTGTGCTCGACTATACGGGGGCGGATGCCCTGATGATAGGCCGCGCAGCTCAGGGAAGACCCTGGATCTTTCGGGAAATCCAGCACTATCTGGACACTGGGGAGCTGCTGGCTCCGCTGCCACTGGCAGAGGTTAAGCGCTTGCTTTGCGCGCACGTTCGGGAACTGCATGACTTTTACGGTCAGGCAAAAGGTTACCGAATTGCACGTAAACACGTCTCCTGGTATCTCCAGGAGCACGCCCCGAATGACCAGTTTCGGCGCACATTCAACGCCATTGAGAATGCCAGCGAACAGCTGGAGGCGTTGGAGGCATACTTCGAAAATTTTGCGTAAACAGAAATAAAGAGCTGACAGAACTATGTTCGAACAACGCGTAAATTCTGACGTACTGACCGTTTCTACCGTTAACTCTCAGGATCAGGTAACCCAAAAACCGCTCCGTGACTCGGTAAAACAGGCACTGAAGAACTATTTTGCTCAACTGAACGGTCAGGATGTTAATGACCTCTATGAGCTGGTACTGGCTGAAGTAGAACAGCCACTGTTGGACATGGTGATGCAATACACCCGTGGTAATCAGACCCGCGCGGCGCTGATGATGGGCATCAACCGCGGTACGCTGCGTAAAAAACTGAAAAAATACGGCATGAACTGATTCGTCAGTGAGTGGTATTGATAAAAAGGCGCTGACCGGCATGGGTAAGCGCCTTTTTTATTGCCTGAAATGACGCTAAAAAGAGCGCTTTCATCGGCATTACCTCAGCGCAAAATCGTGTATATTTTCCGCAAATGGTTGCAAGAAAGGGAGAGACGGAATGATTCGCAAATATGGGTGGCTGCTGGTTTTTGCTCTCTCGATCTTTGCGCTGGATGGCTTAATCATGCAGTGGATCGAGTATCTGATCACTGACATTAATAAATGCCGCAATATGAATTCCGTCAATCCACTCAAACTGGTTAACTGCGATTCTCTCTAAGTGGTTGCTTGCTGCGATATTTGGTAAAAATGCAGCGATCGCCCTGATTAACGCAGGGATTTAAATCGATTTGAGTCCTTCCCAGACAGTGATAATGTCTCAGCCCTTTTCGCCTCTACGACCGTAGCAATACGTAACGCCCTTAGTGAATGAGTTGATGACATCATGCTGGTTAGCCAATACGACTATATCCTTGTTGTTGTTTCGTTTGTTGTAGCCATTTTGGCCTCTTATACCGCCCTGAACATGGCCGGACGCGTCTCCACCAGCAGCGGTGCTTCATCCTGGGTATGGCTGAGCGGCGGCGGCGTGGCGATGGGCATCGGCATCTGGGCGATGCACTTTATCGGCATGCTGGCGATGAATATGTCGATGAACATGCGCTACGAGCCGGTTCTCACCGGTTTATCGATGGCGATCGCCATTGGCTCCTCGCTGTTTGCGCTGTGGCTGGTTAGCGCGCCGAAGCTGCACCTGCGTCGGCTTATTCCTGGCTCTGTCGTAATGGGGCTTGGCATTGCCGCGATGCATTACACCGGTATGGCGGCGCTACAGGTTTCGCCGCCGATTGTCTGGCATAAAGGTTGGATCGCCCTCTCGATAGTAATTGCCCTGGCGGCCTCTTTCGCTGCGTTATGGCTCACCTTCCGCCTGCGCCACGAAGCGGCACAGGTTGCGCTTATGCGCTTTGGCGCAGCCATCTTAATGGGGCTGGCTATTACCGGCATGCACTACACCGGAATGATGGCAGCGCAGATCCCCTTCCAGCACCATCACATTGCAATGGTGCATCACGGCTTCAATAACAACTGGCTGGCCGTGCTGGTCAGCATGATGGCCTTTTCCGTGCTCGGCATTACCTTACTGGTTTCGATGTTCGACGCCCGTTTACAGGCGCGGACGTCGCTGCTGGCCACGTCGCTTGCGGCGGCAAACCGCGAGCTGGCGAGGCTGGCGCTGCACGACACCTTAACGCGTCTGCCAAACCGCGTCCTGCTGGAAGATCGCATTGAGCAGGCGATCAATAAAGCGCGCCGTGAAGAGAGCGCGTTTGCCTTGATGTTTATGGATCTCGACGGCTTTAAAACGGTCAACGACGCGTGGGGACATGATGTCGGCGATAAGTTACTGGTGGCGGTCACCGAGCGGCTCACGCAGCAACTGCAGGGGCAATATACGCTGGCGCGCATTGGTGGCGACGAATTCGTGCTGCTGGCAGAGATTGCCGCACCGGACGATGCCGCAACGATCGCCAGTTCGCTTATCCGAGCTGTCGATCGCCCTTTTACTATTGATCCCTATGATGTGATGGTGACCCTCAGTATCGGTATCGCGCTCTACCCTGACGATGGCAAAAATGAGCGCGAATTGATGTTCAACGCCGATGCGGCGATGTATCACACCAAGCATATGGGTCGTAACGGCTATCACTTTTTCCAGCCCTCGATGAACCGGCTGGCGCAAACCCAGTTACAGCTGCTGAATGATTTGTGGATGGCGCTGGAGCGTAAAGAGTTCCGCCTCGTTTACCAACCTAAATTCCAGGCACCTTCCGGGCCGGTTGTCGGGTTTGAGGCGCTGTTGCGCTGGCATCATCCCCAGCAGGGTGTACTGAGCCCGGATCTCTTTTTGCCGCTGGCGGAGAAAACCGGCCTGATTGTCCCACTCGGTGACTGGGTAATCGACGAGGCTTGCCGCCAGCTCAGCGAATGGCGCCAGCAGGGGCACATGGACTGGACGATTGCCGTTAACCTTTCGACGTTACAGTTTGAGCATAGCGCGCTGGTAGAAACCATTCTGGGCACGCTGAGCAGACATAATGTTCCACCTGAGCAGCTAATTCTGGAAGTAACTGAAACGACCGCGATGAGTAACCCCGATGAGAGCGTGCGGGTGCTGACTGAGCTGAGCGATGCGGGCGTGAAAGCGTCAATTGATGATTTCGGGACCGGTTATTCGAGCCTGCTTTACCTTAAGCGTCTGCCGGCGTGCGAGCTGAAGATCGATCGCGCGTTTGTCCGCGAACTGGGCCAGGAGGGTGAAGATGCCACGATTGTTTCCGCGATCGTCGCGTTAGCCAGAACGCTGAACCTCAAAGTGGTGGCAGAGGGCGTCGAGACGGAAGAACAGCAAGCATTTCTCACCGAGCTGGGCTGCAATACCCTGCAAGGTTATCTTTTGGGGAAACCAGTGAGTGCAGAAACGATTACTGCTCAGGGGAAAAACCTCACCCCCACTGAAACGGTAAAGTAAATTTTAAGGATTTAATAAAAGCGTCTACGGACGCTTTTATTTTACGTCAGTGACAAATTAGATTATTCTCATGCCCTTAAGCGCTGTTTACGCTTTTTAACGCGCGCTTTTGTCTTCCTTTTTTCTGAATCTCACTTTTATTTATCTCGCCTCCATAATTTCTGCACGATTTCGCTTAAATAGCTTTTTTAACTTCATCAAGTTTACAAAGTACATATCTGGACATTATTGCCACGATGAATCTGTTTTGCTGAATGATAAAATCAAGCAATAGATACTGACCAGACATTGCGACTGTTGATATCAAGAGTCGCGGTTACATAGAGGTAATTACAATGAAAAAAATGATCTCCGTCGCCCTGCTGGCAACCTTTCTCGCGGGCTGTGCACACGACTCACCTTGCGTACCGGTCTATGACGATCAGGGCCGCCTGGTGCATACCAACACCTGTGTGAAAGGCACCACGCAGGATAACTGGGAAACAGCAGGCGCTATCGCCGGCGGCGCGGCAGCCCTGGCTGGCTTAACGCTCGGTATTGTGGCCCTCACTAAATAGTTCTCTTAAGCGCGGTTTTCCGCGCTTTTGCTTTATAACGGTGCAGTAAATTTTCATTTCGCCACTTTTGCTATCGAAAACGTGCATCAATTCCAGTTACAAGCATCACTTTTTTATATTTCATAATGCTATTCCGACGCTGTTATTTCTCTTACGTGATTACATTCACAAATCAACCCCATCGTATTTAATGCTTATATTCACCTGCGAAACTTGTCTGGCAGAAATAGCGAATTAACGACGCTGTTTTGCTCCATTTTGTGGAGTGCGTTCTATTTTTGCACCAGCCTGGGGCATTGCTTCTCTACATTCCTGTCTACACTCATCCTGAAACCTGTTTGATTCCTTAAATACCCTGCATACACCAACCTGGCATCACCTTTGCTATATCCACTGCGGCCTTCGCCACAGACAGGTTCAGGCGTTACCCGGACGCCCCATATAACGATAATTTTCGCCACACAGGATGCATTATGAAAAAGATGATGATCGCCAGCCTGGCCGCTGCCGGCGTGCTGTTTGCTGTCGCCAGCCAGGCGCACGCAGGTACAACGCTTGATGCTGTCAAAAAGAAAGGGTTTGTTCAGTGCGGGATCAGTGATGGTCTGCCCGGTTTCTCTTATGCGGATGCAAACGGGAAATTTACCGGTATCGATGTGGATATCTGCCGTGGCGTTGCTGCCGCCCTGTTTGGCGACGACAGCAAAGTGAAATATACCCCGCTGACGGCGAAAGAGCGCTTTACGGCGCTGCAATCCGGCGAAGTGGATATGCTCTCGCGCAATACCACCTGGACCTCTTCGCGTGATGGCGGTATGGGGCTCTCCTTTACCGGCGTGACCTACTATGACGGCATCGGCTTCCTGACCCATAACAAGGCGGGCCTGAAGAGCGCTAAAGAGCTTGATGGCGCAACCGTTTGTATTCAGGCCGGGACGGATACCGAGCTGAACGTAGCAGATTACTTTAAATCCAACAAAATGAGCTACACCCCGGTGACCTTTGACCGCTCTGACGAGTCGGCGAAGGCGCTGGAATCCGGCCGCTGCGATACGCTGGCTTCCGATCAGTCTCAACTCTATGCGCTGCGGATTAAGCTGAGCAACCCGGCAGAGTGGATCGTCTTGCCGGAAGTGATCTCCAAAGAGCCGCTCGGCCCGGTGGTGCGCCGCGGTGATGATGACTGGTTCGCCATCGTGCGCTGGACGCTCTTCGCCATGCTCAATGCCGAAGAGATGGGCATTACATCGAAGAACGTCGATGAGAAAGTGGCTAACCCGGCTACGCCGGATATGGCGCACCTGCTCGGCAAAGAGGGCGACTTCGGCAAAGATCTTAAACTCGATAACAAGTGGGCTTACAACATTATTAAGAAGGTCGGTAACTACTCCGAAGTCTTCGAACGTAACGTCGGTTCTGAAAGCCCGCTGAAAATTAAACGTGGCCAGAACAACCTCTGGAACAACGGCGGGATTCAGTACGCTCCGCCGGTGCGTTAATCCGCTACTGCCGTAACGGGCGTCACTCTGCGGTGACGCCCAGTCCAGAATTATGGTTACTGAGGTTTTCTCTATGCCCCATCGCCGCCCAACCGTGAAAGGCGCGCTCTCCCTTTCAAACCCTGCGGTTCGCGCCTGGCTGTTTCAAATCCTGGCGATTATCGCCGTGGTTGTTGTTGCCCTCTATTTGCTCCATAACGCGGTGACTAACCTCAACAACCGGGGTATTACCTCCGGCTTCGCCTTCCTCGACCGCGCGGCCGGTTTTGGCATTGTTCAGCATCTGATTGATTATGAGCAGGGTGACACCTACGGACGGGTCTTCCTGGTCGGTTTACTCAATACGCTGCTGGTCTCGGCGCTCTGTATTGTCTTTGCCTCACTGCTGGGCTTTTTCCTTGGTCTTGCAAGGCTGTCTGAAAACTGGCTGCTGCGAAAGCTGTCGACGATCTATATCGAGACGTTCCGCAATATTCCCCCGCTGTTGCAGATCTTCTTCTGGTACTTTGCGGTGCTGCGCAACCTGCCCGGTCCGCGCCAGGCGGTAAATGCCATGGAGCTGGTCTTTCTCAGCAACCGTGGCCTCTATATTCCCTCGCCACAAATGGGTGAAGGGATGTTTGCCTTTGTCGGCGCGCTGGTGCTGGCGGCGGTACTCATCGTTGGTCTGTTCCGCTTCAATAAAACGCACCAGATTAAAACCGGCCAACTGCGGCGAACCTGGCCGGCTGCGCTGGGGCTGATTATTGTGCTACCGCTGATGGCGCATGCGCTGTTCGGGGCGGCGCTGCATTGGGAAGTTCCGCAACTGCGCGGTTTTAACTTCCGCGGCGGCATGGTGCTGATCCCGGAGCTGGCGGCGCTGACTATCGCGCTCTCGGTTTATACCTCGGCGTTTATTGCTGAGATTATTCGCGCCGGCATCCAGTCGGTGCCGTACGGGCAGCATGAAGCAGCGCGCTCACTTGGGCTGCCTCATCCGGTCACGTTGCGACAGGTGATTATTCCCCAGGCGCTGCGGGTGATCATTCCACCGTTGACCAGCCAGTATCTCAATATTGCAAAGAACTCATCGCTGGCGGCGGCAATTGGCTACCCCGATATGGTGTCGCTGTTTGCCGGTACGGTGCTGAACCAGACCGGTCAGGCGATTGAAACCATTGCCATTACCATGTCGGTCTATCTGCTCATCAGCCTCTCCATTTCGCTGCTGATGAATATCTATAACCGCCGTATTGCCCTGATTGAGCGCTGAGGATCAATGATGACAAAAGCTATTGTGTCGCCCTCCACGCGCCCGCTGCCATCGGGAAATAACGGCACGCTGCTGTGGGTGCGTAAAAATCTCTTTTCAAGCTGGTCAAACTCGCTGCTGACGCTCTTTTGTCTGTGGATGATGTGGGAGCTTATTCCGCCGCTGCTGCAGTGGGCGCTGTTTCAGGCGAACTGGGTCGGCTCGACTCGCGCGGACTGCACCAAAGCGGGCGCCTGCTGGGTGTTTATCCATCAACGCTTCGGCCAGTTTATGTATGGGCTCTACCCACACGACCAGCGCTGGCGAATCAACCTGGCGCTGATTGTTGGCCTGCTCTCTATCCTGCCGATGTTCTGGAAGGGGATGCCGCGACGCGGACGCTACATTGCCTGCTGGGCGGTGCTCTACCCGCTGGTTGTGTGGTGGCTGATGTTTGGCGGCTTTCTTGGCCTGGAGCGCGTTGAGACCCGCCAGTGGGGCGGCCTGACGCTAACGTTGATTATCGCTTCGGTCGGTATTGCTGGCGCTCTGCCGCTGGGGATTTTGCTGGCGCTGGGTCGACGCTCAACGATGCCGGTAGTGCGGATATTGTCGGTGATGTTTATTGAGTTCTGGCGCGGCGTACCGCTGATTACCGTGCTGTTTATGTCGTCGGTGATGCTGCCGCTGTTTATGGCTGAAGGTACCACCATCGATAAGCTGATCCGTGCGCTGGTCGGGGTGATCCTGTTCCAGTCAGCCTATGTGGCGGAAGTGGTTCGCGGCGGTTTACAGGCCCTGCCGAAAGGGCAGTACGAAGCGGCCGAGTCGCTGGCGCTGGGCTACTGGAAAACGCAGGGGCTGGTGATCCTGCCGCAGGCGTTAAAACTGGTGATCCCGGGGCTGGTGAACACCATTATCGCGCTGTTTAAAGATACTAGCCTGGTGATCATCATCGGCCTGTTTGATCTCTTTAGCAGCGTGCAGCAAGCGACGGTCGATCCCGCCTGGCTTGGGATGTCGACGGAAGGTTATGTGTTTGCTGCGTTAGTCTATTGGATTTTCTGTTTCAGCATGTCGCGCTACAGCCAGCATCTGGAGAAGCGCTTTAACACCGGGCGTACACCGCACTGAGGATGATGATGAGTAATACAACAATGCAATCTGGCGACGCGATGATCACGCTCGAAAATGTGAATAAGTGGTATGGGCAATTCCATGTGTTGAAAGATATTAATTTGCATGTGAAGCAAGGGGAAAGGATTGTACTTTGTGGCCCGTCGGGATCAGGAAAGTCAACCACCATTCGCTGTATCAATCACCTGGAAGAGCATCAGCAGGGGCGTATTGTAGTCGACGGTATTGAGCTGAATGAGGATATTCGCAATATCGAGAAGATCCGCCAGGAAGTGGGGATGGTTTTCCAGCACTTCAATCTCTTTCCCCATCTGACCGTTTTGCAAAACTGCACGCTGGCACCAATATGGGTGCGCAAAATGCCGAAGAAAGAGGCAGAAGCGCTGGCAATGCACTATCTGGAGCGGGTACGTATTGCAGAGCATGCGCATAAGTTCCCGGGGCAGATTTCGGGCGGCCAGCAGCAGCGCGTCGCGATTGCGCGCTCACTCTGTATGAAGCCGAAGATCATGCTTTTCGATGAGCCCACTTCGGCGCTGGATCCGGAGATGGTGAAGGAGGTGCTTGATACCATGATTGGGCTTGCGCAGTCGGGTATGACGATGCTGTGCGTGACCCATGAGATGGGCTTTGCCCGCACCGTGGCGGACCGGGTGATCTTTATGGATCGCGGTGAGATCGTAGAGCAGGCAGCGCCCGATGAGTTCTTTGCACAGCCAAAATCAGAGCGTACGCGGGCGTTTTTATCGCAGGTTATTCACTGATTGCCGCATGCTTCCTGTTAAGGCTACCCAATGGGTGGCCTTTTTTATCGTCGGGTTTAGCTGGATCCAGAATGACAAAAGGCCCCGTCTTTCGACGAGGCCTTCTGCTTTGTTTGATGCCTGGCAGTTCCCTACTCTCGCATGGGGAGACCCCACACTACCATCGGCGCTACGGCGTTTCACTTCTGAGTTCGGCATGGGGTCAGGTGGGACCACCGCGCTAGTGCCGCCAGGCAAATTCTTTTCTTATTGCCGAACTTTTAAACCGTTATAACTGGTGCTGATACCCAGAGTCGAACTGGGGACCTCACCCTTACCAAGGGTGCGCTCTACCAACTGAGCCATATCAGCACACTAAATTTGATGCCTGGCAGTTCCCTACTCTCGCATGGGGAGACCCCACACTACCATCGGCGCTACGGCGTTTCACTTCTGAGTTCGGCATGGGGTCAGGTGGGACCACCGCGCTAGTGCCGCCAGGCAAA